>Ga0081455_10000046_pt1 | contig 127053 bp, 156 predicted proteins | sample TabmetS3T2R1_FD_70207 | JGI IMG/M metagenome (GOLD analysis project Ga0081455, IMG submission 70207) | Tabebuia heterophylla rhizosphere microbial communities from the University of Puerto Rico - S3T2R1 | ecosystem: Host-associated > Plants > Roots > Rhizosphere ...
GACGGCCGGTGGGCTCCTGCTCCTGGGTGGCCGGCTTGCCGACCTGCTCGGGCGGCGACGGATGTTCCTGGTCGGCCTCACGATCTTCACCATCGCATCGGCAACCAGCGGGGCCGCCCAGAACTCCGGCATGCTCGTCGCGAGCCGGTTCCTGCAGGGTGCGGGCGAAGCGATCGCGGCCCCAGCCGCGTTCGGCCTCATCGCGCTCCTGTTCACCGACCCGAAGGAGCGGGCGGCGGCGATCGGGATCTTCGGCGGCATGGCCGGCCTCGGTGGGACGTTCGGCCCGATCATCAGCGGCCTGCTCGTGCAGGCCTCGTGGCGATGGATCTTCTTCGTGAACCTGCCGGTCGCCCTCTTCGCGATGGTGGCGGTCGTCCGCCTCGTGGACGAAAGCCGGGCCGACAAGCGCACCAGCGAAGGCCGGCCGGACGTCTTGGGCGCGGTTCTCATCACCGCGGGTCTCTCCGGCGTCGTCTACGGCCTGGTCGAAGCTGCCACGCACGACTGGGGCTCGACGCGGGTGTTGCTCCCACTGATCCTCGGAGTCGGCCTCATCTTCGCCTTCGTGGTGGTCGAGGCCACGATCCGCCAACCCTTGGTGCCGTTGCGGTTCTTCAAGAACCGCACCCGCGTCACGGCCAACATCACGACGATCATCTTCGCGTCCGTGTTCTTCACGATGTTCTTCCTGCTGACGTTGTACTTCGAGCAGGTACGCACCTACTCGGCGCTCAAGAGCGGCGTGGCCTACCTGCCGTTCGGCGTCGTCATCGCGCTGACCATCGGCGCCTCGAGCGTCCTGGTGCCGAAACTCGGGGTGAAGCCGCTGCTGGTCGCCGGGTTCGTCATCTACGGCGTCGGCATCGCGCTGCTCTCCCAGATCAACGTCGGCGGGAACTACGCATCCGTCGTACTCCCGGCGCTGGTGCTGACCGCCATGGGCTCCGGCTTGTCGTTCGGCGGTTTCGTCAACGCCTCCGTGCACGGGGTGTCCCGGGAGGACGCCAGCCTCGCCTCCGGTGTGCAGAACGCGGTTCAGCAGATCGGTGGGGCCATCGGTCTCGCCGTGCTCGCGACGATCGCTCAGCGCCACTTCTCCAGCGCGCTCTCGCACGGCACGAACGCCGCGAAAGCCGCCACCGACGGCTACTCCCTCGTGTTCGTGATCGGCGCCATCGTGATGGCGGTCGGCGCCGTGCTCATCCTTGCGTTCATGGAACACGTCGACATCGCTGCGGCCGACGCGATGGTGCCCGACGCCGGGGAGCCGATCGCCTCCGATCCCGACCCGGATCCGGTCACGGCGTAGCCTCCAGATTCATGCAGATCGGCATTCACTACGCGAACTTCACCCTTCCGGGCGGCGCCGAGGCAATCGCAGCTACGTTGGGAGAGACCGCGCGGGTCGCCGACGACGGCGGTATCTCGATGATCACCGTCATGGATCACTACTTCCAGATGCCCCAGTTCGCCTACGACTGGCAAGACCCGTCTCGGGTCGCGGATGCGCACGACCCGATGCTGGAGGGCTACGCGACTTTGGGCTTCCTCGCCGCGCACACCAAGAAGGTTCAGCTGGGCCTGTTGGTGACCGGGGTGACCTACCGTCATCCCGGACTGCTGGCGAAGATCGTCGCGACGCTCGACATCCTGTCCGGGGGGCGGACCAACCTCGGTCTCGGTGCCGCGTGGTACGAGCGGGAACACAAGGGTTTGGGGGTTCCGTACCCGCCGGTGAGCGAGCGGTTCGAACGCCTCGAAGAAACCCTGCAGATCTGTCAGCAGATGTGGAGCGACGACGACGGCCCGTACGAGGGCAAGCACTACCAGCTCGCCGAGACGATCTGCATCCCGAAACCGATTTCCTCCCCACGCCCCCGGATCATGGTCGGCGGGAGCGGCGAACGAAAGACCTTGCGGTTGGTCGCGAAGTATGCCGACGCGTGCAACCTGTTCGGCTCCACTCCGCAGGAGATCACGCACAAACTCCACGTACTCGCAGACCATTGCGCCGCAGCAGGCCGGGATCCGGACACGATCAGCAAGACGATGGTCATGAACCGCGATCCGCTCGACGGCACGGACGGGTTCCTCGAGGACATGGAGGCCTTTGCCGCGGCCGGGATCGAGTTGATCACTCTCACGCTCAAGACCCAGGACCCGGTCGGGTACACCCACCGACTCGTCGAAGAGGTGGTTCCCCGGCTGAGCGCCGTCGGCTGATCAAAGCTCGACACCGGAAGCGGCCTGCCGGAGATCCGGCTTCGCCGGCGCGATGATGCGAGTCGTGCCTGAACCGGAGTCGGAGCTCGAGCGAATCGCCGGCCTGGTCCCGGCTTGGCTCCGTCCCAGCGACGTGGAGAACCGGCTCCCGGTCGCGATCGCGGTCGTGATCGCCATCGGTTTCCAGCTGTCGGTGCCGGCAAAGTACGGTCTCCATCCGCGTTATCTGATCCCGAGCCTGGAGGCAGCACTGCTCGTCGTTCTCTCCGGTTTCCGGCTGCCCGGGGTCCGGGTATCCGACGCGCTGCAACGCTCGATCGGGATCGCGCTCGTCGCGGCGATCACGTTGGACAACGCGGCATCAGCGGTCACCCTCGACCACGCGATCCTCACCGGGACCGGGAGTTCGAGCAACCCGACGCACCTGCTCACCACCGGGGCGGCGATCTACGGGACCAACGTGATCGCGTTCGGGATCTGGTACTGGCAACTGGACCGGGGTGGGCCATTGGCCCGAGCCCGTGCGGCCAAGCACTACCCGGATTTCCTCTTCCCGCAGATGACGGCCCCGCACCTCGCCCCGCCCGACTGGCGACCCGAATTCCTCGACTACCTCTACGTCAGCCTGACCAACGTCGTTGCCTTCTCACCCACCGACACGATGCCCCTCTCGCGATGGGCGAAGACGTTGATGGCCGTGCAGTCACTGGTCGCGTTGTCCACGACGGCGCTCGTCGTCGCCCGCGCGGTGAACATCCTCAAGACCTGATCCGCCCCCGGAGTGGCCGATCTCACACCGCTGCGCCACCGATGTCAGCGTACGATGTCAGCAATTGTTGACGTCGCGCGCGTCGCGGCTTGCGGAGCAAGGTGCCAGTGTGTCGAACGACCGAGTCGAACAAGCGAGCGGACGGACCACCCCGGGTGTTGGCCGGCTCCGGATGACGTTGATCATGGTGACGCTCCTCGGCGCGGTGATGAGCAGTCTGGGCACCCCGCTGATTCCGACAATCGCCGAATCGAGCGGCGTCTCGTTGAGCGTTGCGGGCTGGTTGCTCACCGCGACCCTCCTCGTCGGGGCCCTCGCCACGCCGGTGATGGGCCGGCTCGCCGACGGGCCACATCAGCGCAGGGTCATCGTGGTGGCCCTGACCGTCGTGCTCGCGGGGTTGGTCATGTCGGCTGCCTCCAGCAACTTCGCGCTCCTGCTGGCCGGCCGAACGCTGCAAGGCGTCGGCCTAGGGCTGATGCCGGTGACGATGGCCGTGGCACGTCGCCACATGCCCGGGGACGCAGTTCCCCGCACGATCGCGCTCCTGTCGGTGGTCGCGCTCATGGGGATCGGACTGGGGTATCCGGTGACCGGGATCCTGGCCGAGTTCTGGGACTTCCACGCCGCGTTCTGGGCGGGTGCGGGTGTCGTGGCGCTCTCGCTCGCAAGCGCCGTCCTGTTCCTGCCCGGCTCGTCACCCGGGAGCGCCCAGCCGTTCGACACGGTCGGTGCGCTGCTGATCTGCGGTGCACTCACCAGCCTGATCGTCGTGCTCAGCGAGGCGGTTCGCTGGGGCTGGCTGTCGGCTCCCGTCCTGGGGCTATTCGCGGTGTCGGCGATCCTGGCGGCGGCGTGGGCTCGGTATGAACTGCGCACCCCCGAGCCGCTGGTCGACCTGCGACAGACCAGGCACCGCACGGTGCTCACCGCGGATCTGTCAGGGTTCACGATCTCGATCGGGATGTACCTGTTCCTGCCGATGGTTGTCGAGGTCGTACAGCTTCCTACCAGCACCGGCTTCGGATTGGGTGGTTCGGTCATCGTGGGCGCCTGTGCCCTCGTCCCGTTGTCGGCCGGCACCGTGGTGGCGGGACGGATCGCGCCGGTTTTCGAACGACGTTACGGACGCCGGCTGATGATCCCGGTCGGTTCACTGTTGTTCGCGCTGAGCATGGTGACGTTCGTCGTCGAGCACGGCCACATCTGGGAAGTCTTCGTCGTCACCGGCATCGCCGGTCTCGCGATGGGGTTCACCTATGCGGCTATGCCCGGCTTCATCGTGACGTCGGTGAAGGCGCACGAGACCGGCAGCGCGATGAGCTTCTACCAGGTGCTGCGCTCGGTCGGCTTGGCAACCGGAAGCGCGCTCAGCGCAGCCCTCTTGGCGATCTTCACGAGCGATGTCCAGGGTGCCGTACCGCGGTGGGAGGGGTTCGAGGCGTCACTGCTCCTCGGCGCCGGCCTGAATGTTCTCACCGCCGTCTTCAGCTACGTCCTGCCCGGCCCGGACCCCGCCCGCATCCGGGTGCCTGATCGCCTCATCGAGGAAAGCGCCGAAGTCGGCGGCGCTGGGCTGGCGCTCGATGAAGGCGCCGTCCGGCTGACGCAAGGAGTACGGGCGAAATGACCCCGACGACCACCGGCGCAACGGCGAAACCGACCCGCAGCCGCAACGCCGACGCCAGCCGGGACGCGCTGCTGAAAGCGGCCGAAGGCCTCTTCGGTGAGCGCGGATTCGAGCGGACGACGGTACGCGACATCGGCGAGCGGGCTGGCGTTGACCAGGCGCTCATCGCACGGTACTTCGGCAACAAGCTCAACCTCTACCTGGCGACCCTGAGCAGTGACGACCGGCGGGTGCCCTCGTTCTCCGAGCCGCGGGCATACGTCGAGTGGATACTCGGCCGGGTCGACCGTTTCGGCCCTGGCCCCGTGATGCAGGCCGCGATCCGCTCGGACACGAGCGTCGAGATCCGGCAACTGACGTCGCCTCACATGCAGCGCCGGATGGTCGGGCCGCTCACGGACCTCTACGCACGCCGTGGAATACCGGCACCCGCGTTGCATGCCGAGACGATGGTCGCGGCGCTGGTCGGTGTCCTGGTCATCAGGGCCGCCGGCTCACTCGAGGGCCTTCGACTCGTCGAATCGAGCGAACTCGTCGAGTTGCTCACGGCCATGGTCGAAGGAGCCGCGGAGTAGCCGCGCACCGGTTCTGTCTTTCACCCAGGTTTCACGGGTCCTGCGAGGGGACAGGATGCCGGCGCGGGGGCAGTAGCCACGGGACGGTGACGGTGCGAACGAACCAGCAAGACACAGACACCCTGCTCTCCGCCCGGACCGACGATTTGCTCTGGGAATACCGCCGTACCCTCACCCATCGAGAAGTCATCCACGCCGTGGCCCGGGCCCGGATGGAGGTTCGCGACGGCTACCGCTCGATGGCGCTCGAACTCCCGGCAGCAGACGAATACGTCAGCTTGGTGATCGGGATGGCCCGTCGCCACTTGCGGGAGCGGTTCGTCGTGCCGCCACAAGAAACCGGCGAGGACGCCGGAGACAACGACCCTACTTGTCCCTCCCGCGTAGCGGGGTAGGGCGGAGCGTCATTCATGCGCCTCCCTGCCGGTTACCGGACCGCCAGCCCGGTTTCGTAGGCGAAGATCGCTGCCTGCACACGGTCACGCAGCCCGCTGACCCGCAACCTGGGAAAGACCGACGAGGTCGAGGACCTCATCCACCCGGCGGCGGCCGATGCCGTGCGTCGCCGCCAACGCCAGGAGGTGGTTGCGGGCCGAGCGACCGGTATGGATGGCCCGAGCTTCCAGCAGCTCGCCCACCTCGCACAACGGAGCCTTCAGCCGGTCATATGGGCGTCCGTTGTCGTCGCGCTGCCCGAGGATGGTCGGTCCAGGCCCAGCAGCATTCGCATCGTCGTCGACTTGCCCGATCCGTTCGGGCCTAGGACCCGGTGACCACGCCTGGGAGAACCGCGAAGGACAGTCCGTCCACCGCGATCTTCTCGCCGTAGCGCTTGGTGAGGCCGAACGCTTCGATCATGGACGACACGTTATTGGCGCGGACGAGGTCGCCACATCCGTCTTTCGATTGAGATTCCGATCCGTCTCATGGCCGGCGGCTACCGTATTTCAGCCAAGCGAAAGGAGGGTTTGCCGTGAGTCGTGTCAGCACCTACCTCAATTTCATGGGCGATACCGAGGAGGCGTTTCGTTTCTACGCCTCGGTGTTCGGGACCGAGATCCTGGGCGAGATCTTCCGGATGGGCGACATGGCAGTAGGTCCGGGCGCTCCGGAGCTGAGCGACGCCGAGAAGCACCTGGTCGGTCACGTGCAGCTTCCGATACTCGGCGGGCACGTCCTCATGGGCACCGACCTGCTCAGCAGCATGGGACACGAACTGAGGGTCGGCAACAACGTCACGATCAACCTGGAGCCGGACGGCCGTGCCGAGACCGATCGGCTCTACGCCGCGCTCAGCGACGGCGGAAGTGAATCGACCGGGATGCAGCAAATGCCGTGGGCGTATTGGGGTTGCACCCTGGACCGCTACCACGTCCGCTGGATGTTCAACTGCTACGAACCCATCCAGTGACTGCGGCGGCGGAGGTTCGCACTCAAGTTCCGCGGGTGCGACCGGATGTGACCTCTCCCTTGGCGGCGAACTCCGCCGAGTCCCAGCCTCGGTGCGCAAATGTCGTCATTTCCAGTGCCATCGCGGCGCTATTGTCCAGGTCCTCCCCCTGCTCGTAGAGCGAGAGGATCGTGCGGACCGCCGGTGTGCGAGCGATCTGACCGGCGAGGTCCCGGCAGAAGGGCAGCAGGTCCTCGTGAGGGACCACGTGATTCACCAGACCGATACGCAAAGCCTCCGCGGCGTCGACGAAGTTCCCGGTGATCGACATCTCTCGTGCCCTGCGAATCCCGATCGCCCGGGGGAGCAACGCCGAAAGGCCCCAGGCGGGCGCCACGTTGAGGCGGGCGTGGGTGTCGGCGAACGTCGCCCGGTCGGACGCCACGACGAAAGAAGAACTCAACGCCATTTCCAGACCTCCGGACACGCAAGGTCCGTTCACCGCGCAGATCACGGGAGTCCGCATTGCCCGAAGAGCCCGGCCAGGGTTGACCACGAACCGGCGCTGCCGGGGTTCGTAGCCAGGAACTACGTCTTTGAAGTCGACCCCCGCGCTGAAGGTAGGCCCCGCTCCGGTGAGGATGATCGCCGAAACGGACTCCGCGGCGTCGGCGGCGTCGAGGAGGTCGCACAACTCCTGCCGCTGGGCGGCCGTCAACGCGTTCCTGGTCTCCGGCCGGTTCATGGTGATGGTCCGGACGCTGTCGTGATCTTCGAGGGCCAAGACCGTCACGACGACGCCTTGAGCTCGAGACGCCGGTTGTCCCAGGTGAGCATCCGGCCATGAGGCACCAGACGGAAGAACCGTCTGTTCGCGTACGTCTGCTTGGTCTTCTCGGGCATGTCGCTGCGCGCGGTCCGGAAGGCCGCGTACTTCGCGTCGATCATCCGGTCGAGCCGTTCCCGCGTCTCGTCGTCGTCGATCGACTCGAGCGTTCCGCTCACGTGCACGGCACGTAACTCGGCCCAACGCTCTCCCGACTCGACGAGGAACGACGCTCTCGGGTCACGGGCGATGCGTTTGAGTTTCTTGGTTCCCTCGAACGTCACGAAGCAGATAGTCCGGCCGTCCACCACGAACCAGATCGGCAACGCGACCGGCGAACCGTCGGCGCGCAACGTGGTAAGGATGCCGGTGTGCGAACCTTCCAGCACTTCCCATGCCTCGTCTTCACTCAGACGGATGCTCACGCGAATCTCCTCTCCACTCGGCCCGGAATTCGGGTTGGCGTTCCGGCCTCGCGGCGGCGAGAGCGGCGCGTACCCCGGTCGCGTCGAGGTCAGTTCCGTACACACCGGTGCCAGGTTGCTGACGCCAGGAGTCGTCGAGGCCGCCGGCGTCGACCGGGTCGAACCCGATCTCGTCGACCAGGGCCATGACCTTCTCCTTCGCGGCCGGATCGTCCCCGGCGACGGGCAGGGCGATGCGACCCGGGGAACTACCCAAAGCGCGGCGGGTGATGTGCTCGGCGTAGATGTTGTTGAAGGCCTTGACGACTGGCCGGCCGAGCTGCGCGGAAACCCAACGGCTCTCGGTCATGCCGTTCTCGATCTCCTCGATCCGACCGCTTGCGTCGCCTCCACCGCGGTCGCCCCGGTCGCCGCGACGACGTCGGCCAGGGTGTCTGGTCCGCGCGAATTCGCGATCGCCACGTCATGACCGAGGGCCACGAGCCGGCTTGCGAGATGGGAGCCGATATGTCCCGCTCCGATGATTCCTATGCGCATGTGACCTCTCCCAAGAAATCTGATTCGGCTATTCCACTAGTGACGGGTCGTCGGCGGACTAGCCGAACGCGGCATGGAAGGACTCGACCAACGCCGAAACCTTGGCCAGGTCGACCGAGCGTTCGCGGGTAAGCGAGATCCGGAAGTCGGTCACGCCTGCCTCCACGAGCGACGCGGTGGCAGCCTCTTCCATAGCACCGTCGAACATCGGGAGGGTCCCCACGACCTGCAACTCGTCGGCATCGTCGCGCCCGGCGGCGCGCAGCTTCTCCTTCAGCTGGGGGACCCGGAGGGCTAGGTTGTCACCATCCTCGCCCCACGGGATCCACCCCGACCCGAACGTGGCCAACCGACGTAGCACGTTGCCGTTCAACCGGCCGGAAATCCAGATCGGCACTCCGCCCGGCTGCAGAGGCTTCGGCATCTGGTGGATACCGTCGAAACGGAGGAACTCATCCTCGAAGGACGCCCGCTGCTGCCGCCAAAGCGTCTGGCACACCTCGAGAGTGTGGTCGAGGAGCCGGCCCCGGCCCTCGAACGGCAGCCCCGCCGCTTCGTACTCCGCTCGCTGCCAACCGACTCCGACTCCGAGGTCGACCCGCCCCCCGGACAAGACGTCGAGAGTGGCTAGTTCCTTTGCCAGCACCGCCGGTCGGCGCAAGGCGGCGATGACGATATTGGTGCCGAGCCGCACGTTGGAAGTGAAGCCGGCGATCCAGGTCAGGACGGTAAGGGGGTCGAGCCAGTGGCCGTCCGGACCGGTGGGTTGCCTACCCCCGATCCTGCCGCCGGCCTTCGGATCCGCGTAGGCGTCGAAATCCTCCCCGAACACGACGTGATCGGAGCAGACCACCCGGTCGATGCCACTCTCTTCGGCCACGAGCACGATCGCGCGCAGCCAGTTCCAGCCATGCGGATCCTCAGGTGTGAACGTCGGGAGGAAAAACGACAGCTGCGGGCTCCGGATACTCATTGCTTGAACCTAGACGACGAAACGGGGTAGGTGACGGATCGTAGGGGCCCACCTGCTACCACTCAGCACCTCTTCGAAGGGCAGTGACGAGTTCCGCCCTCTTCCGGTATTGAGGTATCCCTTCACCGGGTAGCCGATGACTGCGAAGGAAGGAGGCCGATGGGCGCGTCGGTGCGTGTGTCGAGCCTTGAACGCGCCAAGGAGGCGAGACGGCTGGCTGACGTCGTCCACGGCCGGCTGGTCGAGATCGGAAGAACCGTCGCGGTGGCCGAATCGCTCACCGGTGGCCTGGTCGGAGCCCATCTGACGGACGCGGCCGGCACGAGCGTGACCTTCAGAGGTGGCCTGATCGTCTACAGCGCCGAGTCGAAACACGCCGTCGCGGGCGTTCCGCAGCGGCTTTTGGACCAGCACGGCCCGGTCAGCGCCGTCATCGCCCGAGAGCTGGCACGGGGGGCGCGGGAACGGCTCGGCGCGGACTACGGAATCGGTGTGACCGGTGTTGCCGGCCCGGCCACGCAGGACGGCAGTCCGGTGGGCGAAGTCCACGTCGCCGTCGCAGGTGCCGACGTCCTTCGCTGCGACATCTACCGGTTCGACGGAAGCCGTGATGCGATTCGTCTTGCGACGGTCGCTGCGGCACTCCGGCAGCTCGTCGGCGTCGTCGAATCGGATCTGGCTCGAGCAACCTGCTCCTCTTAGAATTAGAACGCCCTCCGGTCAGGCGGCGATCTCCGCGTCGAAGAACGAGAGGACGGACATCTCGTCGTCGTTACCGTCGTTCACTGGGCCGGAGATGTCGCTCCGCGCGACTCGAAGGACCCCTTCGATCGTGTCGTCGACATAGCAGACCGAACGGGTTTGCCGCCCGTCGCCGGCTAAGTGGTCCGAGCAAAGATCCACGTCCTCGCACATTTGTCGAAGGTTAGGGATCTGCTTACCTATTCGTTAGGCGACACCACGGGTCGGATCGGCTGTTCAAAGTTAGCGCGGCTATTCAGCTTCCATCCGAGTCTGCCGATGTCAAAGCACGGGACCTTTGGATGAGCCTGAGTGGGCGCATCGCCTTACAGATGGCGAGGAAGATCGACATGAGAAGGATGATCTACTGCAGCCAAGCTGCTTACGATTTCAGTCCAGACGAACTGGTCGATCTCTTGGCTCTTTCCCGCGCGAACAATGAGCGTGTAGGTCTGACTGGAATGCTTTTGTACGCGAGTCAGAGCTTCTTACAGATGCTCGAAGGCGAGTCCGACGAGCTTCACGCGACGTACGCACGGATCGGTACCGATGAGCGTCATCGCAACCTTCGGCTCCTGATGGACGCCGACGTTCCTCAGCGAATCTTTCCAGACTGGTCTATGGGTTTCGAGCATCTAGATGAGGACGACCTAGCCCGAGACCTGGCGGGCTTCACCCCGGCAACGACCTACCCACTCCTCAATCCCGATCTGGTCACCAACGGAGGAGTCGCCCAGACCCTGCTGTCTCTCTACGCCCGGAACAAGGTTCGTTGACCTCTCAGATGCCCGTAACGTTTGGGCTCCATCACGCCAGTCGCGACAGCGAGGTCGAGTTCTTCTCCATGGCGGGGCGAGATGGCGTCCTCCGAGAAGTCAACGAGTCATTCGCTCGATTGCTCGGATACACGTCCATCGAACTCGTCGGACGTTCGATTCTCGAACTCGTTCACCCTGATGACCTACACAAGATCGTCGAGGTACTGGCCGCTTTGGACCGCGGCGCGTCCGAGACGACGGTCGAAAGCCGCTTCGTTCAGCGGGATAGCCGGTACGTCCATCTCCAATGGGTCGTCCGTGCTGTCCTAGACACGGAGTTGTGGTGGGCATCGGGACGGGACGTCACGGAGTTTCGGCAGCTGCTGTCCCAGCGGACCGATCTCCGGGCCCAACTCGATCTGGTACTCGATCAAGCAACAGCCGCGATGTGGGAACTGGATATTCGGCTAGGCCGTCTCACGTGGGAACCGCAGGTCCAGAATCTCCTGCAGACCACCCAGGCTCCCGGCACACTCGTTGAGCTGGCTCAGTGGCTGCACCCGGACGATTCTCCGCTCCTCGATCAAGCCACGCGGAGCCTCGTTGATGCGGGAGAGCTGAACCTCGCACTCCGATCGGCTCCCGAGGAAGCGAGGTTCTTCTCTTTGCGTGGCCGGGTCATCGAGCGCGACTGGCGGAATCGGCCGGTTCGCGCTGTCGGTGTGTTGCTCGATGTGACTACGGAAAAAGCGATGGAGGAGCAACTGCTCCGCATGATCATGAGCGACGGTTTGACCGGAGGCCCAAACCGGCGGGCCTTCGATCAGACTCTTCGCTCTACCTTGAGAGCTAGCGCCGACCAACAACGTTGTATGTCCGTTCTGCTCATCGACATTGATGACTTCAAATCGTTCAACGACTCCTTCGGGCATCTCGTCGGTGATGAAGCGTTGTGCGCTGTCGCTCGTATTCTGAGTGAAAATGTCCGGGAGAGCGACGCCCTGGTAGCAAGGTACGGGGGAGAGGAGTTCGCGGTCGTGATACCGAACGCGGACGTCGATGCTGCCGGTGCCGTAGCTCAACGTCTCGTCGAGGCTGTTCGGAGTATCCGGCTCCGGCAGACACCTGGCCGTACGTTAAGCGTATCCGTGGGGACCGGAACCTGGGATCCTCATAGAGGCCCGCCCCTGAGAGCGCCGACTCTCATTAGCCACGCGGACCAAGCACTTTATGCGGCGAAAGGGGCCGGGAAGGACCGCTACATATCCTACGAAAGCTTCCTCGAGGCGCAGGACGAAGAACGATCGGCGATCAGGAAAGGTCTCTCGTCAGGAGAGTTCGAACTTCTATACCAACCGATCATCGATGTTCGACGCAATTCTGTCATCGGTGTAGAAGCGCTAGCTCGCTGGAACCACCCGGTGTGCGGTCAACTCCCTCCATCACAGTTCGTCCCGCTCGCCGAAACATCTGAGCTCATATGCGAACTGGACCGCTGGGCCATCGAGAACGCGGCGACCCGGCTTGGCGAGTGGAAGAAGACCGGCAAAAGACCACTTTCGGACCTATACATCGCCGTAAACACCTCCGCACGTCACGTCTCCGACCCCCAGCTCGGATCACACGCCCGGGATGCCATCCAAGCGGCGGGCATCCAACCTCACAAGCTCGAGATCGAGATGACCGAAACGGCCTTCGTCGAAAGCGCGACGGCTCGAGCCCGCCTAACCGAGCTGCGCTCTCTCGGAATCGGAGTCGCCATCGACGACTTTGGAACCGGCTATACGTCGATAGGCCAGCTACCTAACCTCCCCGCTGACGTGCTCAAAATCGACAGGAGCTTCACCGCCTCGACTGACCCCCGTCACCGCAACCTCGTCGATCTCATGATCAACGCCGCCCATGCGTTCGGTTTGAAGATTGTCGCCGAGGGCGTCGAAGACATGGCCACACTCGAATTCCTCCGTAGCAAGAGATGCGACCGGGCACAGGGCTATCTATTCGCCCCGCCTCTCACTGAATCCGAACTCTCCGACTGGATCGCGCGGCGAGATAATTAGGGAAGCCGCGAAGATTCCCTGGCGTCTCCCAAGCCGATCACCACCAGATCGTCGCATCGCAATTCGATATTGACGCTACGGCTCTATCTCACCCATCTCCGAGCCTGAAACGGAGGCTGCATCACGCGCGGCAGCTCGGCGGCGTCAAGCTCGGCGACGGGTGACTGCGTGCGCGATTGCGAAGATCAGCGCCAGGATCAGTCCGAGCCACAACAGGTACAGGACGAATCCGAGGCCACCGAAGACAAGGAATAGCAGCAGAGCAATGATCAGCAGCATGACCGTGCTCTACCCCTAGCAGGATCCGCCATTCCAGGAATCACTACACTTAGTGAGTTGCTAGGCGATTACCGACTGTGATATTCGGGTACTCGGACGGTATGAGCGAGTGCGAGATCTGCGGGCTGAACGCCCGGATGATCGACGTTGCTGAGGACCGCCGAGAATGCAGCCGATGCGGGGGGCATCAGGGGCCGGCGGTAAGACGACGTATCGACCTGCGGGATGAGCGACGTGACGATGCGCCCGTCGTGAAGCCCGCTAGTCACCGACACCGGGATCGTCCGCTTTCCCACGTGTGATGCGATCTGTGGAGATTTGTATGCGCGCAACTTTGTCAGACGAATCAGACCTGTCTCGGGCGGTGCGCCGGGAACGGGATGCCGATTTCCTTGAGCGACAGGCAAACGCGAGGGAACGGTTGGCTGGAGCCCGCGAGCTGCTAGCCGATCACCACGACTGGGCTGTCGATGACTCGGATAGAAGCGCGGTGAGCGAATGGGATCTTCATGACGCTGCGGTGGCGCGGGAACGTGCAGCCCGCCAGCGGGCTACCGCCGCCGAAATGCGGCATGCAGCGGCGGACGCTTACGAAGCGGCAGGAGAAAGTTTCGCGGCAGCCGCGGAGCAAGACCTGCGATACGAAGTGCTCGACTACGTCGCCGCTGAACTGGACACGCTCTCGGCCAGCCGGGACGGAGAGTCCTGGACCTGACGCGTCCCTGGCGGGCTGCCAGAGCCATCGGCTCTTCGGGGTGCAGGCGGGCCTGTTGTGACGCTCAGAGTGAGATGGCTGACGGCGGTGGGCAGGAGGTTTCGAGTCGTCTCGGCGACGGCTGGTGAGCACTCCGAATACGTCGGAAGGCCGACCGCTTTAGCGCGAGTGTGAGGTCTCGAAGCCGTTGTTCGATGTCGGCGCGTCAGCCGTGCCAGGTTGGAGTTAGTCGGGGAGTCTCACGTACGCGGCGGACAGAGCCTTTGCGCGTTTCTCGGCTCCCGAGCGTCGCGGTATCTACGCTGTCGGGAAGGACATATTCCGGGCGTACCTCCATCTCATCTCCCTTCCGCATCGAGCTTGCGTCACCCGTCGGGGTAATCCTGCTGCCGACGTATCCATCGGTCGTCAAGGTCGTTTGGGCTCCGTCGGAGCTGGGCTGGACGTCGTCGAGGCGAGCGCGGATAGATCGGGGTGACGCCGACATAGTCGAAGACTGCTGCGCGTCCATGGTTCGTCTGCCGGTGTGAATATGGACGGCGCACATAGAAGTGGCCTCGACCCCTGTCGTCTTTCAGACAGACTTGTGGGCAATGGCGTTCGACGAGAAGTAACCGGGCGTCGTGCGGACCGCTGGTCATCACGGCAGCTCGAACCCGACGAACTTGAGCACCGGTCGCTGAGGGGCGTTTCCCCCGCTCGTTCACCGGTTCCATCCCCGGATAATATTTCCGACTTCGGCCCGGTAAAGCTCACCGTAGGGCAAGGCTCGCGTTGCTAAGGGTCGCCCGAAGCCGCTCGCTGGGAGCGATCGGTGTCATCGTGCCGGGATGACCGACGAAGAGGTGCGGGCCCGGATTCGTGACGTCGCCGCACAGGCGAGACTGAACGCCGAGCATGCGTCCGCGCGAGAACGCACCGCTGAGTTGCAGTCCGGGCCGACAGGCCCCGCCGGTTGATGGTGGTGTTGAACCATCGGTCCGCGGCCGTGGCCTGGACGGTCGTAGCGACCGCCCTGGAGGGCCTGATCGAGTAGCTGAGCCGCGCCGGTCACAGTCCGATAGGACGGCCCGCGCGGCCACCCACGTCGGTGAAGTGATCTAGTTCCTGACGGGCCAGGTCGATCACGTCGGTGGCGTGTTGCATGGGATCGGGCAGGCGAAGACCCAGTATTCGGTGCCCAGCTTCGATCTCGGTCTTGGCTCGGATCACAGCCTGCGCGATGCGGACCGGGGAGACGTCAGGGAGCTCGTCGAGCAGAGCGCGGGCCCCCGGCGCGAAGATGCGTAGGCAATTCTGGTGTCGATGGCACGCATAACCGTTTCGTCGTCACGGAATAGGGAGGAATGGGCAGCCGGTGGCGGGGCGAGGTCCAGGCCTCAGCAGACCGGGCGGGACCATTGAGGTCTGGGCCCAATGGCAACATAGGCGGGACATTCATTTTTACAACACCGGTATCGCGCCTCTCGTCGCGGACGGTCCCTGGGCTATCGGGCGCGGCGTGAACGGCGGGCCTGCCCGCGATCGGTGGCTTACCGGTGGCGGTCTCGACGCCACATCGCAAGGCCTCCGGCAAGAGCACCGAGCAGCACGGCGATCAGGAGGGCCAGCCAGAGTGGAGCACTGACTTCGGGCCCGACGAAGCGGATCTTGGTGTTGCGGCCGTTCTCGGCCAGGAAGATCACGGCCACGATGATCAGCACGATCGCCGCGATCCCACGAACGCCTAGTTGCTGGAGCAGGTTGCGGTCATCGTCAGCTCGTCTGGGCATAGCGCGTTGTTACCCAAGACGGCTCCCACGCATGTCTGTTGACGGAACGTTGGTCGGCGATGGGCCATCGCACCGAAACCGCCGTAGGAGATCGGGCGTGCCGTTGACGCATCCGGGGTAGGTCCGCCTGCACGGATCTGACAATGAGGAGTCGTCATGAGCGCGATCGATAAGGCGAAGAACAAGCTGGAACAGGCCGAAGGCAAGGTGAAAGAAATGGTTGGCAAGCACCGTGAGGATCCTGACCTTGAAGCCGAAGGTCACACGGAACAGGCGAAAGGCAACCTCAAGGATGCCGGGGAGAAAGTCAAAGACGCCTTCAAGTCCTGAGCCGCAGCCCTTGTGGTCACGGCGGACCGGCCAGCAAGTGTTTGAGCTGGCCGGGCCGCCGTGATCGGATCATCCGGGTAACCTGACGGCTTTCGTGCAGGTCCCTTCGCGGTTCCGATTGCCCCGGTGGCGATGATCACGAGACCGATCCACACGCTGCTCGCGCCCCGGCCGTCCCAGTACACATCTTCGAGGTCGATCTGGAGGTCGATCAGTAGCGCGGCTTCATCGGCCATCAGAGCGACCCCGACATCCAGCGCTAATCCCATCCACGTATGCCACCGGGAGAACGTTCGGCCAGGCCGGCGAAGCCGAGCCCGATGACCAGCACGATCCCGTAGAGGTAGTGGTGTAGGTGCGCGCCGCTGGTTCCCGAAACCGCCCACGTAAATGTGGATCAGCCCAACATGTCCCGAGGTGCTGATCGCAAACGCCTTCATCCATGCACCCAGACCCGCGGCGGCGTATTCACGAAGGCGCGGCTTACCTGGGTTCCCGGAAATCAACCGTGAGATAGACCTGGCCGTTCGCAGCCATCACCGAACCGATCCCGACTTGAGCGTAGCTCGCGTTGACCTCGTTCGGGTAGTGGTCCGGCGAGTTGTCAAAGGCGTTGTCGATGTCCTCGACGCTCGGGCCTTCGCCCACGTTGTCGCCCGCCGACTTTGGACCGGCGGAAAGGTCAACTGGGATGCGTCGCAGCGACGGCGGCTCACGGGGTGGTTACTCAGCCGGTCTGACCGGGTGCTCATTCAGGTCGATGACGGCGGGTGCCGCATGTCGAGGTGGCCGATGCGTGCCCAGACTTGTTTGCCCTCAGCTGTTTCGGTCACTCCCCACGAGTTGGCAAGGGCGGCCACGATTGCTAGCCCGCGGCCGCTCTCAGCTTCCGCACCGGCAGTCTGCTCGAGGATGTCAGTCTTGCCCGCCGGGACACTATCTTCGACGCCGATGGTGAGGCCTCGTTCGTCACGCCGCACGTCGATGGTGATCGACCCCGGGGCGTAACGCACCGCGTTCGTGGCGAGTTCGCTCGCAATGAGCTGCGCCTCCGGCAGCAGCTCGCCCATACCCCAGTCCGTCACGGCCGATCCGACGAAACCGCGTGCAGCACTCGGGGCTTGTACAGTCCCGTCCAAATGGACCTGCCGCCCCGCATCGCGCGTCATGAGACTCGCGCAGCCGCCGTTTCGACCATGCTTGTTTAGTGCCCGACCGCGGCAACGGCATCCCTCACCCGAGGGGCAGAGCTGACTTTCCGACCGCTCGTGCGGATCAGTCCTCGGCAGCGAGGGCTTCCTACGCCATACCCCAGACCCCCGCACGTCGGCCGCGTTCCACGCCGACCGTCTCCCCCCGAGACGAGCGAGCACCGTGGCGACAGCCTCCCCCCGGTCCAGCTCACCCGGCCGCACCGCCAAGTCGAGGACGGGCCAGCGGGGTCGCGGTAGCCGAAGGCGTGCAGCTCGGCGAGCCAGGTGGCGTGGATCTCCTCCCCATCCTTGGGGACGATTTTGCCGGGGCGGGCATCGTTCCACGTCCGGTGATCCCACCGCTGCCGCAGCGCTGGCCCCGGCTCCTGCCCAGGGTTCGCCTTACGCCAAGCGGCCTCGTAACGGTCCAGGTTCTGCTCGATCTGTTTAGTGCGGGTGCTGAACGCACCCACGTAGTCGCGCATCTGCTCGATCTCCCCCGTCCGTGGGTCGAGCGTGAACCCGCGCCCCGCAAGCGCTGTCCGGAGGGCAGGATCTGTCATCACAGCGGCGTGCCCGATCCCGTTGACCGCATCCAACGAATCCCGCACCCCGACCGTGTGCAGGCCATACCACTTGCCTTCCGCCTAGACCCGCGCGTTGACCTGCAAGTGCAGATGCCGGTGCGGATCCCCCGCCCGGGACGTGTAGTGCCGCACCGTCACCGCCTCAATTCCAGCCACCGGGACCTGCACCTGCCCGCCCCGCGGACCAATCCGGGTCGTCGCGTGCTGCGCCAGCCAACCGATGATCTGCTCAGCCGCCCGTTCCTGTGCTTTGTCATAGGCGGCGGAAATGTCCGGGTGAATAGCGGCTGCGATTGACCACGATTTAGGGCCGTTGACCGTGACCTCGACGAAACGCACCGCATTCCCCGAACTACGCAACTGTCCCTTCGGGATACCGGTAGCTGGATCGGCCCCGGCGACCCACGCCTCATACCCGTCACCCGACAAGCTTCCCAGGTGATCGACACCACCGAGGGGGGAGGCCGAAAACGCTCTGCCAGACCGGTCTCCCCCGTCAGGTAGTAGTCATCCGCCCGGCCGCGATCCGCTTCCAGATAGGCCCGCGCAGCAGCCGGGCTGCTGCGATAAACAACGATCCCGCCATGCAATTCCAACCACCACCAATAACAACCAATGACCACCCGATAAATGCACGAAAGGCCGCCCCGCAAAGGGGCGACCTGACTACCGAAACGGTAGCATACGTGCCGTTCCGGTAGTACGCATTTCCACGTATTCGATATTGGACTGCCCTTCAGGCCGAATTAGATGGATAGCTGGGATGAGGCCAGGCTGCGTAGAAGTGGATCTGCGGTGCCAGAGGCCGCTCAGGTGAGCGGATCGGGAAGTGGAGACGTCTAGTGCGCAGTAGCGCTATTCGCGTGGATCAATCGCAAGGAACATTGAACTCGGTCGATCGCTCGAACGCGTAGTGAGGCGGGATCCTGGCCGGTACGTCTGCTGATGGAAAGTGACGCTGGACACTTGGGATCCGTGGCGTACCGGTTGCTCCCATCCCGCCGGCGTACTCGTCGTTAGCTCTCGGTCTCGATGGTGGCGCGTCGGTTGGCTTGTCGGTGGGCCTCTGTGTCGTTGGGCATCAGCGGTTGGGAGTCTCCGACGGTAGTGACGTCGATGCGGAGTCCTGGGACGAGTGTCGAGAGCATCTGGGCGACTGCCTGTGCGCGCTGCCCGCCGAGTAGTTGATTTGCTTGCTCGTTGCCGGTCGCGTCGGTGTGCCCGATCACTTTCACCGCGGCTACGTGTTGGTCTCGAAGGATGCTCGCGGCCTGCTCGACGGCGTCTTGCGCGGTCTGATCCAGGGAGGCGGATCCGGTGTCGAAAAGGACCGGCCGGATCGCCATCTGCTCTGCGAGCGCCGACGACGCGGATGCACCCGCAGCAGGCGCGGTAGTCGTGGGCGCCGCCAGTGACGAACTGCTCAACGAGGTGGGGGAGGACTTAGCCGGGGGAAAGGCGACCACGAGGGCTGCGGTCGTTACCCCGGTGGCTAGAGCGAGGGTTGCCGCGCTGCGGCCGGGGTGTTGGCGGATCCACCGCGCCAGTTCGAGGGTGGCTCCGATGGGAAAGACGAGACCGAATAGGCGTCGGTGGCGGCGTTCTAGCGGCCCGGCCAGGGCCCGGCATCGCGGGCACTGCTGCAGATGTTCGTCTGTGTTGAGCCGCTGTTGCTGGCGACTGTCGCGCGACGAGATCGACATGAGAACGGCGTGGCATGCCGGCGGGACGCGTTGCCTGCGCAGCGCGAGGAGGTATTCGAGCCGAAACCGGGCTCGGGCCCGCTGACGTCGGCTCGCTTCGGCGGAGGAGAGAGTTGTTTTCGGAGTCGTCTCGTCGACGACGATCTCCGGCCGACTCTCCGGGGGAATTGCCTCGAGGGCCAACCGCACGGCAGCGATCGACTCGCCCCGGATAACCGGCTCGCTCGCATCCTCGACCGTCGCCGGAGCGGTTAACCGTGGAAGGTTGCGACGCTCGATGTCCTCTTTGCGGCGACGCGCTGTCAGGAGGTTGAGCGCCACCCGGATCGCGTACTGCTCGACGGTCGTCGAGTCGAGCCGCCCGCGGACTTCCAGCAGTCTGGTCAGCGTCTCCTGAGTGAGGTCGGGGATCTCTTGCGCCGGCGCTCCGGCGCGGCTCAGCGCTCCTCGCACGGCGGGCGCGAGGGCGGACACCTGCGCCGCGTCGACACCGCGGACGCTCGTCACGAAGAACACTCCTATCCCGATCGCATTGCCGAATCTTGCGAAGTGCGACGACATGGATCCATCGAAAAGTCGTCAGGGTCCGCCGCCGTTTTGACGCCCGATCTCAACGGTAGCTTGCCTGCAGCCGGGCCTGGGTCGACGTGCAGTCACCAGTGCCGTGGCTGTCCGCTTTCCAAGATCACACCGAGGAGTTGGCATGGCGAACTTCACCCACGACGAACTGGACGGCAAGACCGTCAAGGACAGCGATGGCGACAAGATCGGAAAAGTCACCGACGTCTACCTCGACTACGAAACGCAAAAACCGGAATGGATCTCGGTGTCGACCGGACTTTTCGGTTCTAAGGAAGCCCTCATTCCGCTCGCCGCCGTTGGACAGGACGGAGACGACCTTCGCGTGCCGTTCGATAAGGCAAAGGTCAAGGACGCTCCGCATCACGATCCCGACGAAGAGCTGAGCCAGCAGCAGGAAGCCGAACTCTTCACCTACTACGGCATTCCCTACGCGGGGGAGACCGTCACCGCCTTCGGCGGTCCGCAGGAGGGCGCGGGCGACGCCCGCGTTCAAGACGTCGCGGGACGGAACACCGACACCGCGATGACGCGCTCGGAGGAGCGACTCCACGTGGGCACCGAAACCGTCGAGACCGGCCGGGTCCGCCTGCGCAAGTACATCGTCACCGAGAACGTGACGCAAACGGTTCCGGTTTCGCACGAGGAGGTACGGCTCGAGCGCGAACCGATCACCGAGGCGAACCGGGACACGGCGATGAGCGGAGCGGACCTGTCCGACGAGGAGACCGAGCTCACCTTGCACGCGGAGCGTCCCGTCACAGTCAAAGAGACCGTTCCCGTCGAGCGGGTCAAGTTGTCGACCGAGACCGTCGCGGGTAAGCAGGAAGTCAGCGAGACGCTTCGCAGCGAACAGATCGACACCGAAGGCCTCGACGACACCGACCGGCGCTAGTCGCCGGCCGACCGGAACGGTTTGTCGTGACAACCACCCCGCCCGATCCGGACAGCGTCGGCGCGTTCCGCGAAGGCAGGAAGAAACGAGGGCTGGCGTGGCTCTGGTGGTTGCTCGCTCTGCTCGCCGCCGCGATCATTGCGATCGTCGTCGTCTTCCTCGTCCGACACCACGACGGCAACCACAAAGGCTCAACCTCCGCCGGGTCCAGCTCGGCAACTGGCCGCCCGCCGTCGTCCAGTTCGACGGCCGGCTCGAGAACGTCATCAGGTACCGGGCCGACCGGAGCGGCGCTCGTCGGCGGCGGCGGAGCGGCACCGGCTCCAGCGAGCGGACCGGGGGTGACGGCGGCAACAGCCGGGATCGTCCTGTTCTCGTCCGCGAGCGCGGACATCGACGCGAACGGCCAGCAAGTCATCGCTAGCACCGCGCAGGAGATCAAGAACAACAAAACGACCGCGGTTTCCGTCGTCGGCTACACCGACGTCCTCGCCGGCCAGGTCGTGAACGACCCGCTGTCCCAACAACGCGCAGACAACGTCGCCGCGGCCCTGCGCACCTTGCTCGGGCCAAGCGTCACCGTCACCGCCACCGCTCGCGGGCAAGCAGACCCCGTCGCGACGAATGACACCGAATCCGGGCGGGCGCAAAACCGCCGCGCGGTCATCACGACCAGCTGAACGCCAGTCCACACTCACTACAGGGAGACCTTCGTGAAAACCGTTGTCGCCTCGAAGATTGATGTCGGCGGAAGCTTCAACAACGCCCTGTCAAACGTCTTCGCATTCGTTCCCAAGCTTCTCATCGCGATCGTCATCTTCTTTGTCTTCTACTTCGTGGCGAAAGCCCTCGCCGCCGTTTTGACCAGGGTGCTACAAAGGGTCGGTTTCGACGACCTCGTCGAACGTGGCGGGGTGAAGCACGCTCTCGCGCGAAGCCAGTACGACGCAGCTGCCCTGCTTGCCAAACTGGTCTTCTACGTCATCGTGCTGTTCGGACTGTCGGAGGCGTTCGGCGTCTTTGGGGCGGACAACCCGATCTCCTCTTACCTGCGTGCCATTATCGCGTTCCTGCCGAAAGCATTCGTCGCGATCGTCATCCTCGTCATTGCCGCCGCTATTGCGGCGGGGGTGAAGAGGTTCATCACGGACGCTCTCGGCGGGCTTTCCTACGGACCGGGCCTGGGAACGGCGGCTTCCGCGGCAGTGATCTTCTTCGGCCTGGTCGCCGCTCTCAACCAGATCGGCGTGGCCACCGCGATCACGACGCCGCTCGAATATGCCGTTCTGGGCAGCATCACCGGCGTCATCATCGTCGGCGTGGGCGGCGGTTTGATCCGCCCGATGCAAGATCGCTGGGAGAACGGGCTGCAACGGTTGAGCGCCGAAAGCGGGACAGTGCGCGAGAACCTCGCCCGTCACAAGGAAGAAGTCAAAGCACAAGCACAGCAGAAGCTGGCCGAACAACGCTCCGAATCCCGGCCGACGCCGGGCACCCAGCGCTCGTAGCTCGTCCTTCCTCCTCCCCGCGTGCGGGCGCACGCCACGCGCTCGGGGAGGAGACTGTCAGACCATGTAAGTGGCCGTGGGTCGCTGGTTGATTGCCTCGGCGATCCGGTCCAGGTAGTGGGTGCTGAGGGTTCCCAGGTTCCCCCGGTTGGTTTGTCGGGTGGTAGCGGGAGGTCGCCGCACTGCCTTCGTAACTGCAACCAACGCGTTCTCACTGACATAGCGCAGTCTGTGTCGGCTACCTGCATCACGCAGGTCCGAACCCTTTGCGCGCGCCGGGTGATCCCGATCGCGTCCGCCAGACCCCGACTCACCGCCTACGCCGCCCCGAGGATGGACGGCCGCGTTAGGGGCGGCGCGAATCCCTCGCCTGGAAGCGGCCGCCGTCAGGGGGCGGGCTGGCGAAGCTCGCCTGTCGCGGCGAGTTCCTCGGCGAGCACGACGAGTTTGACGTTTGCGGCCTGTGAGGCTTTGTTGAGGACATCCCACGCTTCGTCGGCGGTGATGCGCAAGCGTTCCATGAGGATGCCCTTGGCCTGTCCGAGAACATCGCGGTTGCGCAGTCCGCGAAGGAGTCCTTCGGTCCTTTGCGCTTCGCTCAATGCGATCGCGGCAAAAGTCGCGTAGAGGCCCGTGATGAGCCGGTCCGAGCTGCTGAACGCGTCGGGCTTCTCGCTGTAGAGGCTTAATGTCCCCAACCGCCGCGCATCGATCTGCAGAGGGAGGCAGAGCATGCTTTGCACCCCGAGGAGCTGAGCGGCTCGCGCGAAGATTGGCCATCGAGCGGCGCCGTCGGCGCTCATGTCGATGATTTCGATCGCCTCCTGGGCCCAATCGCCGGCCGCCGGGCCCTGGTCGAGAGTTACCAGCCCGCCGCCGAGCCACTGACCGGGCGCCTCGCCACGTTCGCTGTAGTACTCGCCCAGGCTCGCGTAGCCCGTCGCGGTCACGTCGTTCGCAGCGACTTGCCGGGTCAGGTAGGTGTAGCCGTTGCCCGCTGACAACTTGTGCAACGTCATCACGGCAACAACGCAAGGACGGGACTCAACGGCACTCCCCAGTAGGTGACACCACTACTAAGCGAGCAGCCACACCACACATGGACAGCAAGCCGAAAGAAGCTGCCAGACAAGCGAAATCGCGACGCCTATACCGAAAGTCCGGGACCTCACCGGATACCTCCCCCCTTGCTTCCCCCAGGCGCGGACCGCCAACTCCCCGGTCGCCATGGCGGCATCGCAGAGGGGATCAGGCGCCTGCTTCCCAACGGCGGCGCGCGGCGACCCATACCGTGCCGGCCGGTACCGCCGCAGTCAGCGGGTCGGCAAACTCCGCCACAACAGCAACGACCTCACCGAAATCGGCTGGCAATTCGTCGCCGTCCGGGCCGAGTGCAGCGCGGTAGGCGGTGTAGGTCGCGCGGCGGAGCGCGACGATGTTCGCCAGGTCCAACGACAGCGGTCTGAGTGGTGTTCCACGGAAGGCGGAGGTGGCAAGGAGCGCCGCCCGCATCCCGGCGTGGGTGAGATCGTGCCGGGACGTCAGCGTGTAGATGTCTGCGTAGTCGCGGACTCGCGTGTTCGCTGCGCCGAGCGTGATCGCGGTCGCGACCTTCTCGGCGAGAACGGTTTCGATCGGATAGCCCAGCACCCGAATCGGCTCCGCACCCGGTCGCAGAGCGGGAAGCTCGATCCGTTGCGGCCGCGGGGTGACCGGATCACCGAAATTCACGTCGAGCCGGAACTTCACAACGGCTGTCGCGATAGCCGCGTCCATGGAAATCCGGACCCCGGAGTACAGCGCGGTGTCGCGGATCGTGCGAGCGGCAGCCGTATCTGTTCGGAATGTGACACCGTCGTCCGCGATCCGCTGCCGGGCAATGTCGATGATCCGCGCAAGCACGGTCGCCTCGTCATTCGCGAGTTCGCGTGCCAGCGTGTCCGCGTCCGCAGTTGGCCGGCGCGCGCCGAACGCTGCGAGCAGTATCCCGCCCTTGAGAACGAACTGATCCGTATACGGCGAAAGGCTCAAACGGGCCAGCCAACGTTCGACGACATACAACGTCAGTAGCTGCTGGGTTCCTCGGCCTTCGCGCCGGGCCCGGTTCTGCAGATCCAGATACGCCTGACCGGCAGCGCTCTGACGAGTCGGTCTGCTCATCCGGCGGTAGCCACATCCAGGGCCAACCGGACCGGGCCGTACACGTCGAGAACAGCCGCGAGCTGCAGGAGCCGAGCCGGCTGCGCGCCGGGGCGACGCAGATATCGGTGAAGCGCAGCGTGGGCCAATGGCTCCCCCAGGCGGTGACGAAGTCGCATCAAATCGATAACCGTTCGCTCCGGATCGTAGATCCGCACAGCCTCGCCCGGCGCCGCGTCCACGCTCGCCAGCCCGAGTTCGAACGTATCGGGGTCGAACCGGAACACCTCGGTCGGAGGGTAGGTGATCTTGGGCGGTCGGCTTCGCGTCGGCACCGCGATCTGCACGGCCAACGGCAGCTCGTCGGTCAGGTCATGGACAGCAGCGGCGGAGACACAACACGCGATCGCGTGCGGCGCTCGGTACGCGATCGCCAGCAGATCCGGGTACGTCGCCGCTGGTGCTGTAGCTCGACGAAACACCCCGCGCGACAGCTCCACGATCTGCCCGTCGTCGCGCCATGCGTACAGGTCGCGAGGATGCACTCCGAGCCGCCGCGCGGTGCGGGTGGTGAAGGTGCCAGGCAGATCCCCAAGCCCGACCGTCATGGATAAGAGTGTTGCACGTTACTCGCGTAAGTGCAATGTATCGATCCACGGCGACCGATCGATCTGCGTCACCAGATGCTCCCGGTTGCTCCAACGAACCCAATCCCGACCCACTTCGCAGCCACCCAGGCGCCGAACCTCCTCCCACCCGTCTACCCCAACTTCAAGATCAAGAACTTGGCGATCACACCTCTTGCATCACCCCAGACAAGCAAGGAGCCAGGCGGTTCGGGGGTGGCGACTTGCCGCCCAAGCAACCTTTCTGCTGTAGAGATCGTCCTAGTAGGTGTGACCAGCCCAGTATCGGTGTCTGGACCGAGCGCAACCATCGTCCACCCGAGACGCCGTCAGGTGGTTCGGCGTGATGCTGGTCGACTGTTCAGCGACGCTACCGTCGAGAGCGATTCGCTGGCAGACGTGGTCGAGCGGATGTTCGCAGCGTTCGAGTCTGAGTTGAGCCTTGAAACCATAGTCGGCGTAGTGCGCCGTGCTCGTCGGGAGTTGGACGTCGTGGCTGGCCCGTCCCTGACCGAAATGCTGGAACGGCTGGCTCGCCAGAGGCTGACCAACTTGGCGGAGCTTCAAGCGCCGGCACCGGCTGCAGTCGGATGAAACGGCATAACCGACCTGGCCGCCGGTGGATCGCGGACTCGGGTCTGCAAGGACCGGTTCCCCGCCTGATCGTCAGAGGGGCTCGGGAGCAGAGCGAGCCTAAGAGTGGCTACCGTCGTAGAGGCTGTTGGCGATGCGTATCAGGGTGGGGGCATCAACGCCGGATGTTCCTTCGATGGTCTTGAGCCGGTCGACGCCGACGACGTGGTAGCCGGCGCCGTCGGTCCAGTCGATCCGGATCGTGCCGTATCCGTTCTTCGGTGTCGTGATCTGGGCCGGCCAACCGCCCACGGTGATCTTCTCGACAGTGGAATAGGGATTGTCGAGATAGCTGAGGTCCGGCTCGGGCACGAGGGAGGTGAAGCTGACGTTGATAAAGGTCGCGGGATGCACCGTGTCCACGTTCTGCTCTGTCAACCCGGTGGCGGGGATCGTGCGAGCGTTCACCTTGCCCGGCAGGCTGAAAGAGCTACTCCCGGTACCGGGCGGGCTCTGGGTGGATGCCACCAGCTGGGCTCCGTCGGGGAGGTACCTCGGGGTGGTCGAGGTCGTGCTGGCCCGGGTTTCGGCCGGCGGAGAACTGATCGGGGAGACGTTCACCCGGTCTCGACTTGCCGGCGTCGTGGTCGAAGTGGATACGACCGCGAACGCTACGGCACCAGCGGCGACCAGAACCGTCGTGGCCCCGCCAAGTCGAAGTTGGTGACTGCGACGAACCGACCGTGCCGCACCCGACGCGAAGGCGCGAGCCTGGTCATCGTCGAGCGCGACCGTTTCGACCACGCGGGCAAGGACATCGACGATGTCTACGGGACGGTCTTCGACGTCATTCATGATGGTCGGCTCCCGTGAGTGTGCTCATGGATCCAAGTTCGTTTCGCAACGCTGCGATCGCTTTGCTGGTCTGTGATTTCACCGTGCCTACCGAGCACCCCAGAGCTTCGGCGACCTGGTCGACGCTGAAGTCGCACCAAAACCGCAGCACCACCGTCTTCCGTTGACGGAGCGGAAGTTTGCGTAGCGCGGCGAGGACAAGCTGATCGGGCAGGTCCGCGCCGACATCGGTACTCGCCGGTCTTTCGGCGGTGGCAAGAACCTCGTGCGGGCGGCGGGCGAGTGATCTGCGGCGGTCACGCGCCAGGTTGACCAAGACCTTCCGCAGATAGCCCTCGGGATTGTCCTGCACGTGCGCCCACCGCCGGCACACACGGATCAGACCCGTCTGCAACAGGTCCTCACCGTCGAGCCGGTCACCGGTGAGCAGGATGCACAGGCGAAGCATGACCGAAGCGCGAGCCCGAACGAACTCGGCAAACTCCGCCTCATCCCGACTCCGCATCACATCGCCCCTCAATCCTGCGTCCCACCCACATAGACGCCGCCCTCGCGATTCCGGTTGCCACGAGCCAACGGTGACCGATCGGGAGAGGAGTCAGGCTGGCGGCGAACCACCAGGCGACCGCCCTCTTGCGGTTACGGCGGCACCACACTCGATAGTGAGACGGAGCGCAGATCGGCTATTGACCGCGACAATGAGCCTCGCAGCGTCGCGGCACCCCTGCACTAGTCGGCGGACGCGCCGTCGCCGTCAACCTAGCTCGGCGACTATGACTTCACCTCGATCACGGAGAAGACTTGAGGTTTCCTCGACCAGATGTACGCCGAGCCGATGGCTCGCGTGGGATTGTCGATCTCCTGCTGTCGCAGCAACGGCGCACCATTGACCGGCGGGAGCATTTAGTGGTCGAACTGAAGCGCCCAAACGTTCCCATCACTCAGGTGGAGGTCGGTCAGATCAAGAGCTATGCGCAGGCCTTGGCTGCGGATCCACAGTTCCGTAGCGTCAAGGTCCATTGGGACTTCTGGGTGATCTCGACCGAACTCGAAGACACCGTAATACGGGACGCGAACCAGCCGAATCTGCCACCAGGTCAGATCGCTGGCTGGGACGACAACATTCGTATCTGGGCGAAGACTTGGTCCCAAATTATCGACGACTGCGAAACTCGACTACGTCATTACAAGGAAGCGCTGGAATACGACGCAAGTAAAGAACATGCCGCCGACTACATAAACCGCGAACACGAACCGGCGACCATCCCGAAGCCACTCCGAGTAGTCGTCGAGGCCAGGCCATCTGGAGACGCGGCCTAACCGCCAGGACAGCACCGAGGTTCTCCATGCTGCTTTCGTAATCGGCCCGCTGGCGGTTCTGAGACGACGCTCAAAAGACGCATCCGAACCTTGGACGATGCCGGCAAAGTATGGCGCCTACGGTCCTGCGCATACATCTGGCGCCGCGCTCGTCTGAGTTGCCGGTTCGTCGCTGCCGTGTCCGGTGTCGCTGAGACTGTCGCTGACACGGTCACGGACCGCGTCACCCGCGTACTGCGCGGCGTCGCTGTCTGCGGTGTAGGAGATGCCAACGAATGTTCGGATCGGGGGGTCAGTCGATCCGGAGGGCAGCCCGCGCACAAGGCCGCCGCCCCCGAACCGTCCGAGTTGCGCATGACAAGGCAACAGCGCACCTGCATCCGATCGGACTTGGGCCAGTCCGCCGGGACGACGGACAGCGATGACAAGTGTGCCGAGGGGCAAGGGCCGGCCGGTTGTCCAGGACGAGTCTGGCGGGAGATACGTGGCCTGAGTGAGTCGAATGCCGCCTGGCAACTCGTATGCCTTGGGGGGCACGGCGAGGTGGTAGCCGGGCGGCAGGTATCCGACCGTGACACCATCGACGCTGCGCTCGGAGTCTTCTTCTGCTGCAGGACTTGTGGGGGTGTTCGACGGGATCGGCGTTGTGGCGACGGTATCGACGTGGCGGTCTGTCGCCGTGTGGGCGGCGCCGACGGCAATCCCCACGGCCGTCCCCGCCACGATCAATACGGCTACCGCCGATCTGATCTGTAGCCTGCGTCGTCGCCGTTGGCGGCCGCCGGCAAGAGCAGCAGTGGGAAGACTGTCTGGTGCCTCGAAACGAGATAGTGCAGTAGCCAGGATGTCACGCAGGTCTTGTTCGTCTTGTTCGATGTCGATCATGGATGGTCCCCTATCGTCCGGGCGCACAAGGATTGAGAAGTTCCCGCAGTCGCTGTTTCCCGCGGCTGGTGGCGCTCTTGACCGCGCCCACACTGACGCCGAGGGTTCGTGCGGTCGTAGCTTCGTCGAGGTCGAACCAGTACCGCAGCACGATCGCGGCCCGTTGCGCGTACGGCAGCAGCCTCAGCGCTGCGATGACCTCGTCCCGATCGTCGACGCGGTTCGTCAGGTCCGGTGATGCCCGGTCGAGTTCAGGTAGTCCCACTGCTTCGTAGCGTGCCGATCCGCGACCGCGGTCGCGGCAGGCGTTGACCACGATCTGGCGGGCGTAGGCGACGGGATCGTGTAGCCGCGACCACCGCACAAAGACTTTTTCGAGCGAGAGCTGCGCGATGTCCTCGGCCGCGGGCCGGTCACCGATCAGCGCCACCCCGAAGCGGACAAGCGACGAAGCATGCGAGGTCGCGAACGAGACGAACGCCTCGTCTCGCTGGTCCCCCATCGTGATTCCCGTCTCCTAGGCACCGGTCGGAGTTAGACGGATCGCAACCGGTAGAAGGTTGCCGTAACGGACCGGATTCCTAGCCGTTCAGGCGGCGAGCGGCCTGGCTGCGCCGGATTCCGGCTGGCGTGGCTTCCAACTCAACGGATTAGAGGCCGCCGTCGTTGATAGCGGTGGAGGTGGTGATGAAACGCGCGGACAAGCTTGGCTTCGAGGTGTTCGTCCAGGCGCACGCCGACGGGTTGATGCGGACCGCCTACCTGCTCACCGGCAACCTGCACGACGCGGAGGATCTGCTCGCGAGCACGCTCGAACGGGTGGCTCAGCGGTGGGGACGCGTGTCCGCGCACGAACGCCCGGACTTGTACGCCCGCAGGGTGCTCGCAAACCTGGCGACCGACCGGTGGCGTGCCCTGGCCCGCCGGCCGACGCGAGCTCTGACAGCCTTCGACGAGCCGGGCCTAGTAGCAGATCACGCCGCAGCCACGGTTCGGCGGGATCTTGTCATTCGGTTGCTTCGGGAACTGCCGCGCCGTCAACGAGCCATCGTCGTGCTGCGCCACTACCACGACATGAGCGAGATAGAAGTGGCCGACGTTCTGCGCTGCAGCGTCGGCACCGTCAAAAGCCAACTGTCCCGAGGACTACGCCGACTCCGCGAGCTCGCCGCAGCCAGCGACCTCGCCGACACCAACGACCTACTGCGATAGGAGACACGATGGACGTGGAAACGCTGCTACGCGGCGGCCTTGAAGACATCACCGGCAATATCCATGCGCCCGCTGGACTTACGGCACGTGTCCGCAGGCGATCCAAGGCGCGGCGAGTGCAACGAGTCAGCCTGGCCACCACGGCCGTCGCAGGAATCTCCGCAGGGGCCGTGCTCGTCGGGCTCGACATCGGCAACGGGCAGCAGCAACCCGCCAGTCACCTTGTCGTCAGCACACCGCCCGCCTCATCAGCGCAGCCATCACCATCCTCAGTGCAGCCATCACCGTCGGCGACACCAGGCGCACCCACCGACACTGACATTGTCGACGGGGTGCTCGTCGGGGGCCTTCCACCCGGCTGGTACGCGGCGGGGAACGTTCCCCCGAACACGGTCGCCTACGCGAACGGAACCCGCACCAAGCACGATCTGGTCGTCGGGGACAACGGTCAAGGCGGGGCCGGACAAGTTCTCGTGTACCGCAACACCGACCTGCAGCCTCAACAGGCCGCGCTCGAACTTGTTAAGCCAGCATCAGGCGAGCCAACGCTGGAAGCAGGCGCCTCACCCGACAAAGGATTCATCGACGTCCCAACAGGTCCGTCGCAGACCCAACAACTCGTCGGATACCGCCGACTCAGCCCGACCCTGTTCGTCATCGTTCACGCCAGCGGATGGGACCTTCCCAAGATCATCGACAACATCCGACAGAATTAGCCGCTCCAGCGGGCACGGCATCGAGCGGAGTAAACCAATGACTGACAGGTTCAATGCAAACCAACAAGACATCGATACCTGCTGTTCTTGTAGTAGCCAAGTACAACCAGTCCAGCTATCACCGAGACGCAAGCGCTGGTGACGACCCGGTCGCGCGCCGGACCACCCCCGAACGGAGCCACGAGGACACCCGCCGCCACCGCCGCGCCGGCTAACAAAACGATTCCGCTCCCACCGACCAGCCTGCGGTGGCGCCGACGGCGACGCGCGCGTTCGAGCACGTGGGAAACGTCGGGAACGAAAGGTTGCCGATCCGCTACCTCGTTCAGCCGCTCATCCAGATCCGTCAGCATGGCAACTCCTCAGAAGTCAGTACGCGTTCAAGCGCGTTCAGCGCGCGGGAAGTTTGGCTCTTGACCGTCCCAACCGAACAGCCGAGCACCTCCGCGGTCTCGGCCGCCGAGAGTTGTTCGAAGTGGCGAAGAACCACCGCCGCCCGCTGTTTCGGTGGCAGACCGCGGAGCGCAACAAGCAGTTCGTCCCGCTCGGCGCGTTCAGCGGCGCCGTCACCGACCGCCGACTCCGGCAAGACATCGGTGACGCGTTCGTGCGACGATCGGCGCCGCCAGCGGGTGTTCACCTGATTGATCAGGATGCGGCGAACGTACGCATCCGGGTTGCCCAACCGTTCAATCCGACGCCAGCGCAACGCGGCCTGACACAGCGCCTCCTGCACAAGATCCTCCGCCACGTGCCAATCGCCGCACAACAGGAACGCAATCCGGTGAAGCCTCGCTACCCGCGCCTCGGCCCACATGGTGAACCGCCGCTCAGCGGAAGCCTCCACGGACTACGCCCCCTCCATCACTCTGCCGCCCTCAACAACGCGGTGACCGCACCAGAAGGTTGCATCGATCTCGGCAAAATTCGAGCCGGCCTTGCCAGCCCGGTTGCCACGGCTCTTGATGCCGATCGTCTAGACGCTGGCCTCGACCGGAGCACCGACTCTGTCGGAAGCGATAGTCTAGCCACAACCAACGGATTCGGAAGGCACGCCAGTGGAGCGCAGAGACTTCGGGAGCACGCGCAAACTCCCTTCGGGCCAATGGCAAGCCCGATGGACAGAGAACGGCACCACGCACACCGGGGAGCAGACGTTCACGACGAAGCGGGCGGCACAGCAGTACCTGGCACAGGTTCGAACTCGTCTCAGCAAAGGAGAACGCGTCGATCCCCGGTCCGCGAAAGCCCTTGTCGGAGAGTTGGTTACGGACTTCCTGGCCACCCAGCGATCACGGCTTAAACCAAAGACCTACGACTCATACGACAGCCTCGCCCGAACGGTCATCGGCGTCGGAGAACCGTACACGGCGATAGCGGCTCGCAAAGTAGGAGATGTACGTCCTTCGGATGTCGCCCGATGGCTCGGGGGACTCGATCTGTCTGCTTCTCGCATCCGTCAGGCACATCGCGTCCTGAGCCTGGTTCTCGACGCAGCTGTGCGGGATGGGCGGATCTCGTCTAACCCCTGCACGAAGGCACCGCTCCCCCGCCTCCCTGAACGGCTCCCGAATGTTCTCAACCCGGTGGAAATCGAACGGCTCCGCACTGCGATGGATGAGCGCTTTCGCGCCATCGTGGACGTGATGGCCTGGGGCGGGCTGCGCCTCGGAGAAGCCCTCGCGTTGCGGCGAAACGCCGTGGACACCAGTGGTCGAACCATCACGGTTAGTGGGTCGCTATCGGAAGCGAAGGACGTGGAAGGCCACTGGCGCGTCGAGGAGACGACTCCCAAGTCGCATCTCCAACGCACGGTCCATATGACGAAGCAAACAGCACAACGCCTGCAGGAACACCTCGACAAGTTCACCGAAGCCGAACCGGATGCGCTCCTTTTCCCTGCACGTCAAGGCGGACGTGTCCCCTGCGGTCCAATGCGGCAAAGCAACTTCGCCCGGAATCTCTGGAGCCCCGCGACCAAAAAGGCAAAGCTTGTCGGTACCACCCGCCACGATCTCCGGACGACCTGCGCGAGCTTGCTGATCCAACAAGGCGCGTCACCGATCGAAGTACAGGAACACCTTGGACATGCCGACGTCCTCACGACGATGCGGATCTACGCCAGGGCAACCCGCCAGACTCCCGAGCGCCTGATGGACCGGATGGCGCAGATACAGACCGGGCAGCACGAGGCGGACAAGGACATCAGTCAGCCCGCGTAAAGTCGACGATAGTGGCACGCCGAATGGCACGCGAGACTCGACTCGCCCACGGCGAAAGTGCTCAATGGCCTTCTGACCTTGCAGGTTTATCGGGTGGGCCGCCTGGGGATCGAACCCAGAACCCGCGGATTAAAAGTCTAAGACGGTATGTGTTGGCCCGTATTGCCTCGTATTGAGTCATGCTGCGAATAAAGGGGTTTGCAAACTCTGACGGACTCCGGCGGACGGCTTACCGCGAGGCGGACGTGCAACTTCTGTGCACTTTTAGTTGATCTTCACCCGGCCGACAGCTCGACGACTCAGCTCGTCCGCGAGCCGATCTAGGGCAGCCTCGACCTCGTTCCGCATCCCGGCGACTTCCTCGGCGCTCGTGCTGGCTTCGGCGTGCAAGCTGACGTGCCACTCGTCAACGAGCACGAGGTCAAGATCGGCTCTCGTCGGCTCCATTGCGATCCCTCCATGCCCTATAGGTCCTGGTCCTATGGGGCAGGTTACGCGAGCGTCGCCAGGGTGTCAGATCGTCAAGGCTCGCCGCACCCGTGGCTCCGGGCTCTCGGAGTGCACCTACGCAAGGAGCGCGAAGCACGCGGCCTGACCGTCGAGCAGCTTGCCGAGGCCGCTGACGTGAGCGTGCGCCAGCTCTCGCGGATCGAGGCCGGTCGAGGCAGCCCTAGCGTGCTGTGGCTGCTCTCCGTTGCCGGTGGCCTCGGTATCCGGCCGAGCGAGCTGCTGGGCAGGGTCGAGAAAGACAGGGACACCGGGCCGCTGAACTGAACCGTCCCCGGCTCAACGTCGGGGGGGTGACGGAGCCGGGGACGGCTCAACGAGGGTACGACGCGAAACTGTGGGCCGCTGAGCGTTGCAAGAATTGCGCCCCATTAGAGGATTTCGCCTTTTGTAAATTGCGGCACTATTTATTGCGTTCCGAAATGACCTCTACCTGTATTTTGGAGTGCTATCGCCTCGAAGCCCGGTGATAAAGTCGATTTCGACCGGGAAGAGGTAAGAGGAAATGACGAGCCCGACGCCGCAAACAACGCAGGCACAGCCGCCGAATGACGCGACCACGCAAAAGGTCGTCGCTGTGCTGGCTGCCGGGTATGCCGTCGACAAGACGGCGCATCTGCTGGCCGGGGTTCTCTCGCCGCTCGGGATCACGACGACGGCCGTCGTTGCCGCGTTGCAGCTCGCCGGGGACGGCACAGCTCACAAGCCGAACGCTCGGCTCGCGGGTCATGGTCTGGCCTCCGGCGTGAAGCTGCGGGGTGTTCGTCAGCAAGAGCTAGCGTTCCGCGCGGCCTACATCGTCAACGCAGCTCGGCGGATTCAAGCTGACCTGCGCTCGGGTAAGTCGTTGCGGGATGCGCTGGCAGCCGAGCGCGTGAACTTCGAGCGGCACGAGAGCGCGCGTAAGGGTCGGCTCGACGCTGCGGCGCAAGTCCAGCGATCGGCGAACGAGTTCGGCCCGTTGCTCGGGTGGTATCTCAACCCGCTACTGAACAACGAGCCGGAATGCGAAGCGGCGAACGGTCACAACTTCTACGCCGACGAGGGAACGATCATCGGCTATCCGGGGAGCGTGCATCCGAACTGTGGTTGTGTCGCTGGTCCTCCGCACCCCGGCGCTCGGCTCGTCGACGAGGCGGTCGGGTTCGCTCACGCCTCGCTCGCCTTCGAGACGCACTCGGATATTGAGCTTGCTCGGTATCGAGCGAAGTTCACGGCTCGTGAGGCGGATTACCTCGAAGGGTTGGCAGACGAGGCCGAGGGCCTATTAGACGACGACCGGCTTCTCGATATGTGGGCAGCAGCACAGAGCTAGAGGAAGAAGAAAGATCATGGCACTTCGTGAGATTGACCAAGACGAAAACTGGTTCTCGATTCAGTTTCCGCATTTTACGCAGATGGGGGCCGATCCGGCGCTCGTCGTCGAGCTTTACCCGATGCTGATTAGCGACGACAAGAAGACTCGCGAAACCGCGACCGAGTTTATCGAGCAGCACGTCGGCACCGGCGATCCGAGTAACCGTGAGCACGTCGCAGAGCACGCCGGATACGTGCGAGAGGCGCGGATCATGGTTGCCGAGCGTCATTTGCCGCCGGTCCCGTCGAGAATCCGGGCGGAGTACCTGCCTTCGGAAGAGGCGCTGAACAAGCGGCTCGACGAGGCGAGCGGTCGCACAGCTAAGGACGTGCGGTTTCAGACGTTGCCGGGTAGTGGGCCGCGTGAGCGCCAGGCCGGGGCGAAGTCCACGGCTGACGGCATCCGGGGTACTGCTGATCTGAGCAACGAGCCTCGGTACGACGCCGAGGGGAACCGCATCCGGCGCGGCGAGGTCTTCTCACTGAGCAACGACGGCAAGTATCACGCTTCCCGCACGATTGACCTGTGAGCTGATCATGCCGACCAAGGTCAACCCGCACGCGCTCGCCGATTGGGCGATCGAAACCGGCAGGCTGCCTCTGAATGGCCGCGCGGCGTTCCTCGTGGCGTTCCGTACGAACCCGAGCGCGGCGACCGCTGACGTGCTCAGCAAGGCGGCTGTACGCGACGCAGAGCGACCGTGCCCGATCTTCGAGGGTTCGGGGCCTCGGGAGCCGGATCGAGGCCCACAGCCCGCTCTAGCGTTGATAAACCCGCCGAAGCTCGCTCCCGCCGGAGGATGGAAACGAGGCGGTCGTATCCCGCTTGTGTCGCGGGCTCTGTCCCGGCTACTTGGCTTCGAGGTCAACGAGAAAACCCTGGTCGGTTATCTCAACGGCACGAACCAGCCACCAGCAGAGGTTTTGCTCGGTTTAGCCGAAGTGCTCGACGTCGAGATTACCGACTGCTGGACCGCTGAAACTATCGCCGCTAATTACGTTGGCCCGAGAGGATTTGCCATATCGAATAACTAACGACTTGCGTCGGGATCGTCGTTGTCCCCCGGCGTAGGCGCTCGGTGCCATACCCGAGCGGAAAAGTCCTGGTCCGCCTTCAACCAGGCGCTGAGCACCCCGCTACGTCCTCCTGTTCCGTGGCGGGGTGTTCGGCTATCCGCCGGAGGTAACTCGCTATCCGGCGCATTCCCTTTGCTCCTTAGGTGGCATAGGGAACGGCTGAAAGAGTTTGCGGCTGCTCTCGTTGGCATTCCGTTATGATCGGTGTTGAAAGTCCGAAGACCTAACGGGAGCGAATGATGTCCACATCAACTAAGAACGCAACTAGCGGCAAGAATGGCGTAAGTATGGGTCCGCCGGAAGTCGGAACTCCTCTAATTCCTGCTTATTTGACGGCCGAGGAAGCAGCGGTCTATTTACAAGTAGGGCGGAGCACAATCTACGAGCTAATTTCGAGCGGTGAGGTCCCTTCGGTTCGGCTTGGCAAGCGGATCGTGCGGATCAAGAAAACCGACCTCGATAACCTCGTGTCCGCGTCGTGATCGCGGAGCTGTACCGGGCTCCGCTGCCGGACTCAATCAAGCTGGCCGTCTTCGAGCGGCTGTGCGCGTGGCGTGCGTACGCGGTTTCTACGTGCCTTCACGCTCCCGATCCGGCGGATAGCTCCCGTCCCGAGATTTACGCCGCTGCTTGGTCGCCGCTCGTCGTCTGCGAGAGCTGTATCGGGTTGCTCGGGCCGCGACCGGGGAGTGTCGAAGACCGGACGTGCGACCTCTGCGGGCACGTCGCGGCGCTCGACTACGGAGACGACGTACGAGGCGTGGCGGCCGAGCTTGGCCGTTTCCATTTTATGTACGGAGTCTGTAACCGCTGTCAGCCAAACGTGGCCGACATTCGATACCTACGGAGCGTGAAAATATGAGTACCGAACCGATCCTCTTCTGTGACGAATACACCGGGTTTCAGGTCGTGAACCAAGACGACCTAATCGGTGGCGAGGATTCATTTCCTGACGACGAGGAAACTCTCGAAGCCGAGGCAGAGGTCGAAGCCGTCGAATCAGCGCCTGAGCTGATCGAGTCGGAAACTACGAAGCCCGCCGAGGACGATTACGACTACTAGCCGACAAGACAGGAAGTTAGTTCCGTATTGGAGAGTCGAATAACTAGAGAGTTGTTTCACGATGAAGGCGAGCAGGAAAGACCGACCCGATGCAAAACCCGGAAGTGCGCTCGATCGTGTCTATGACGCGATGCTTGCGGCCGGGTCTACTTGGCATGGTGGCAACGCTTGGACGTGTCCGACGCACGACGACCAGAATCCGAGCTTTGCCATTGACCCCCGGCGCGATGGGCGCGGAGTCGTCATTATCTGCTCGAAGTGCGGTAAAGACGCGCTCGACGAACACCTAGAGGATTTGGGCCTCACACGAGACGATTTACTCGACGATGCGGGCGGAACTCGCACGACGTTTGTCTACAAAGACGAAGCTGGTACGCCGATTCTCGAAGTCGTTCGGTTTGATCCAGTCTTTGGAAAAAAGCAGTTCAAGCAGCGGCCCTATGGTGGCTCGTTCATGGACGGCGTGAAAGATGTCCGGCCGCTACTGCTGAACCTCCCGACAGTTCGTGAGGCGATCGACTCCGGCTATGACGAGCCGATTTACGTTGTCGAAGGCGAGAAAGGCGTGAAGCTGCTCGCCGAGCGCGAAGTGCTCGCCACGACGAACTCAATGGGCGGCGGGAACTGGCACGAAGAGCACACGCAGCAAATCGCCGGGGCGAAGCGGGTAGTGATCGTGGCCGACCGTGACCAAAAGGGTTACAAGCACGCTCTCGCGGTCGCTCGCGCGATAAAGCCGGTGGTCGGTTCGGTCGTCGTCAAGCGGTCGCGTACGGACGGCTACAAAGACGACATCGAAGAGCACCTAGCGTCCGGCGGTTCGCTTGAAAACCTCGAAGAGATCAAGGCTAAAGAGCTTCGTGAATTGGCCGAGTCGGACGAAGGCCAGATCGTAGAAATCGGGCCTCGTTCCGAGCGAGCCGATGGGTCCAAGGACTCGGACTCGGACTCAGGCACGAGCCCGCCGGTCGTCGAGTCCGGCGAATTCTCGGACGTGAAGCTGGCCGATCGAGTCGTCTCCGAAGCGTTCAAGGATCGGCTCGTCTGGACGGCTGGCCTTGGCTGGTTGAAGTACGACGGGAAGCGTTGGAAACCTTGCACCGATGTATCGGTCACTGAGCTAGTGCGTAGGTACTTCCTCGATTGGTTCAACGCAGAGGTAAAAGCGGGTTGCTCGGACGAGCGACGAGGCAAGCTAAGCCAGCTTCTCGCAAAGGGGAAAGTCGATCGGGTTGTCGCGCTCGCGAAGGGACCGGCCGAGGAAGATTCCTCGAAGTTCGATGCGCTGCCTGACCTGCTCAATACTCCGTCCGGCGTTGTCGATTTGCGGACGGCGAAGCTGCTCCCCCATGATCCGAAATACCGCCTAACGAAGATCGCGCGCGCTCCGTACATACCCGGCGCAGCGCATCCCGATTGGGACAAGGCCAAGGAAGCCTTGCCGCCGGACTCAATGGACTACCTGCTAGCTCGGTTCGGACAGGCGATCACCGGCCATGCGACGACCGAGGATGTCGTCGGCTTCCTTCACGGTAGCGGCGAGAACGGGAAGTCGAGCATTTTCGCGCCGATTGTCGCGGCGCTCGGAGGCTACGCGCGGCAAGTGTCGGATCGAGTTCTGATGTCGAAAAACGATCAGCCGACCGAGCTAATGGACTTGCGCGGAGTGCGCTTCGCTTACATGGAAGAGCTGCCCGAATCTCACCTACTCAACGTGCAAAGGCTCAAGAAAATTACGGGAACGCCTGAGATCACAGCTCGCGAGCTTTATAAGAGCAGCACGACGTTTTCCGCGACGCATTCGCTGTTTGTGTCAACGAACTTCGTTCCTCGGGTTACCGAGACGGATCACGGCACTTGGCGACGGCTCGAACTGATCAAGTTCCCGTACACCTACCGGAAGCCGTCTGAGGGGGCCGCAGGCGAGTTTGAGCGAGCTGGGGAGCCCGGACTAAGGGAGCGGCTGATCGCGGGCGCTGACGGCCAGCACGAGGCCGCTCTCGCCGAGCTGGTCGAGCACGCTCGGCGCTGGTACGAACGCGGCAAGGTCCAGCGGCCTCCGTCAGCGGAAGTCGTCCGCGATACGCGAGAGTGGCGAAATGCCGAAGACGTTCTAGCCGGGTACTTCGAGGATAACTTGATCGAAGACGCGGGCCGTTATGTGATATTCGAGGAACTTGTCCACGATTTCAATGGGATGTTATTGAGTAAGAATAAGCAACCTTGGGATATTCGCACAGTTAGTGATCGGATGGACGGCAACGGCAACTTACCGAGCTTCGAGAAAAAGCGTATTCGTAGCTCGAAAAAGGGACTATCAAGGCCCGGATCGGCAGACGGGACGCCACTACCGGCGCAGGTTACGGCTCTGCTCGGGCTCGCCTTCACGGAATCCGGGGTATGAGGCATGAGAGCGTTTGTGCAGGTCAGAGGGGGGTTGGTCAAAAGTGTGCAGCTTGTGCAGAGTCAGAACTAACTTCCACACGAGGCAGTAAAAGTAGAAAAGTTAGGTTTGGTATTGCACAAGCTGCACAAGATCAACTAGGGAGGCTTCGAGAAGCCGTTTTGGAGCAGATTTCGAGTGAAGGGGTTCATGGAAGCGGGCTGAGCGTGGCATAGAGGGGCCTCACAGACTGAGACGAGCAGTGCAGTAGATCGGCCAGACGAGGTACGCAGCAACGAAGCGCAGCAAGGCCAGACGAGGAAGGATCGAGCGATGACCAGCAACCCGGCGAGCGAGCCCGTGCGCGAGGCTGCCGACGTGCTGCGTCGCCTACGAGCTGCGATCGACTCCGGCGAGCTGGACGCTTCCCCGGCGGTCGCAGCGGGCCTCAACGGAGCAGCGGAGGCGTTCGAGCAAGCTGAACCCGTACAGCAAACGACCGATTAGTGTACGGTGATCCCATGACGAGCAACGAGAACACCCGAGCGATCGGCTACGTCCGAGTCTCCACAGACGAGCAAGCCGCGTCCGGCGCTGGTCTGGCAGCGCAGCGCAAGGCGATCCGGGCCGAGGCAGAGCGTCGGGGCTGGGAGCTGGTCGAGATCGTCGGCGAAGACGCCGGAGCGTCGAGCGCAACCCTCGAACGAGTAGGCCTACAGGCCGCGCTAGAGCGTCTGGACAGGCACGAGGCGCACGTGCTGCTCGTCGCCAAGCTCGACCGGCTGAGCCGGAGCGTCGCGCAAGGCGCTCTCGTCATGGAGCGCGCGAAGCGCAAAGGCTGGTCACTCGTTGCACTCGACTTCGGCCTTGATACGACGACCCCGGCGGGGGAAATGGTCGCCAACGTGATCTTGTCTACGGCACAGTACGAGCGCCGCTTGATCGGGCAGCGAACCCGCGACGCACTCGCCGAGAAGCGAGCGCAAGGCGTACGACTCGGCAGGCCTCCGAAGCTCGACGCCGAGCTAGTCGAGCGGATCGCAGCGTTGCGGGCCTCTGGACGCTCTATGCGCGCCATAGCCGCCGAGCTGAACGCCGACGAGACTCCGACCGCTCACGGTGGCGCAGCGTGGCACGCAAGCACCGTCAAGGCCGTAATCGACCGCAGCCGCGCAACCCTCGCGGCAATAGCTGGGGAGGCGAGCGCGTGAAGATCGCACAGCCGAAGGAAGGCGAGCCGATCCGCCTCGTGATCAAGCAAGACGGCACGCCGAGCTATCGGGTACGCCTCGACGTAGCTCCCGATCCGAAGACCGGCAAGCGTCGGCAGCAACTCACGACCCATGACACGCTCAGCGGCGCGCGTAAGTACGTCGAGGCGCACAAGACCGACCGAGAGCGCGGCGTGCTCGTCACGCCGAACCGACAGACGTTCAAGACCTACGCCGAGAATTGGCTCGCTGTTCGGTCCCGGCGAGTGCGTGAAGTCACGTCACGTTCCTACGCAAGCTGCCTTGCCCATGCGTACGAGAGTTTTGGCGACAAGCTGCTAGCGAAAGTCACGCGCGCCGATGTCGAGCAGGTAATCGAAAACCTCAGCGCCGCAGGACGTTCTAAGCGCCGAGCTTCGCTCGTGCTTTTCGTGCTCCGCAGTGTTTTCGACGAGGCGCTACACGACGGCTTGATCGGTCGCAACCCGGCGGCAAGGGTCGAAGCTGCGGGCCGCGACGCGAAACAGCGTGAGGCGTTGTCACGAGCCGATCTAGCCAAGCTCCGCAAGCACTTCGCAACCGATCGGCTCTATGCGTGCTGGCTGCTGACGCTCAACGGCCTTCGGCGCTCCGAAGTGCTCGGGCTCAAATGGTCTGACGTTGACCTGACCGGCAAGACGCTACGGATCGAGCGCGGCCGGGTGGACGTTGACGGCAAGCGCACGATCGAGACGCCGACCAAGACGCGCCGGGGCACTCGAACCTTGCCGCTGTCGGCTGATCTCGTCCCGGCGCTCCGCAAGCTACGCAAGGCACAGCTCGCGGCGTTCGGCGCGGAGCAAGTTCGCTCGGGTTACCTGGCCGTCGATCCGATCGGCGAACCGATGCGGCCCGAACGCTGGACGGACCTATGGAAAGAGGCTTGCGCCGCTGCGAAGGTGCCCGCCGTAACCCTCCACGCGGCCCGGCACAGCTCGGTTACCGCGATGCGTGACGCCGGGGTGCCGGATCACATCGTGGCGGCGTTCCACGGTCACGACGAGTACGTCATGCGGTCGGTCTACAGCCACGCGGACGCCAAGGGCCTGAGCGTCGCGGCTGACGCTCTCGCTGCGGCGCTCAAGGGCCGTTCCTGAGAGTCGCTGTGCACTTTTCGTGCAACTTCTGCTAGTTGATCAAAAGGATCGAGAGACTAACTAGCCTCTGACCTGCATGTTTGCGGTGGGCCGCCTCGGGATCGAACCGAGAACCCGCGGATTAAAAGTCCGCTGCTCTGCCAATTGAGCTAACGGCCCGGCGACCGAATCCTATCGGGACCGTCCGGCGGACGTTCCGACCCGAGCCTCCCCGCTCAAACCAAGCCCGCAGGCTGCCGATAGAGCACCAGCAGCAGGCACAGCCGTGTCTCCGAAAGGCGGTTCAAGGTCAGATGTCGGATTCGGGGCCTCAACGCGCCGAGTTCGTGTCGCGTAGCGTTCTGCTCGCGGCTGGCCTGTTCCTCGTTGTCTCCATCATCGTCGTCGCCGGGTTCGACGGAACCCGGTTCAGCCTCTGGTACGACGACATCGGCGAAGCAGCCGCCGCCTCAGTCGCCGGCATCTGTTCCTACCTACGCTCGCGCCGGGTGGAGTCGCACCGTCGGTCCTGGCTGATCCTGACGGCCGGCTGCGCGGCGTGGACGATCGGTGAGGCGATCTGGTGCGTGAACGAACTCGGTCGGGGGGAAGCGCCCTTCCCGTCGATCGCCGACATCGGCTTCCTCAGCTTTAGCGTCGCGGCGTGCGTCGCGCTGCTGTCGTATCCCACAGACGACACCGAACGGTCGCGCGCCAACCGACTGTTCGACGGCGTCTCGACCACCGCGTCGATCGCCCTGATCGCATGGGTCACCGTTCTCAGCACGATCGCCGGTCACCGGCACGACGACGGCTTCGCCTACGGAATTTCGCTCGCGTACCCGCTGGCGGACGTCGCCGTCCTCGTCTTGAGCGTGCTCACCCTGGGCCGGGTCCGACGCGACCGAACTTCGCTGCTGCTGATGGCGAGCGGCTTCATTGCGATGAGCTTGTCCGACAGCGCCTTCGCCAGCCTCCAGGCCAGCAACACCTACGACGGTGGAGCGATCGATCTGGGCTGGTTCTTCGGTTTCGCACTGATCGGGCTCGGGGGGCTGGCCAAAGACAGCAACGTCCGCAAACCCCAGCTGGCACGGATCGCCTGCACCGGCTCCAACGTCCTCACGTTCGTGCCTTACGTCCCGCTCCTGCTCGCGCTCGTCGTCACCGTCGCGGTCACGATCACGGGCGACGGACCGAACCGTGGTCAGCTCGCGCTCGCAGCTGGCCTCGTCCTGTTGTTGCTCGCGCGGCAGTACCTAACGCTGCGGGCGAACTTGGCACTCACCACGAACCTGGCCGACCGTGAGGCCGAGCTGCACCACCAAGCGTTCCACGACAGCCTGACCGGGCTCGCGAATCGCGCGTTGTTCCAGGACCGACTCGCACACGCACTCGAACTGCACGCCCGGGATCTGCGGCCAGTCGCGGTGATCTTCCTCGACCTGGACGACTTCAAGGTCGTCAACGACACCCTCGGGCACAGCGTCGGCGACGAGCTGCTCGCCCGGGTGGCCGAACGGATCACCGGCGCCACTCGCAGCGGAGACACGGTCGCTCGTCTCGGCGGCGACGAGTTCGCCGTCCTCGTCGAGAGCTCAGGCAACCCGACGACCACGGCCGCGCGGATCACCGATGCGCTACGCGGCCCGTTCCTCATCGCAGATCAGCGGATCGTGGTCGCCGCGAGCCTCGGCATCGTGTCGCTCGACCCCAGCGACAGTGCGACTTCCGCCGACCTGCTCGTCACTCAGGCCGATACCGCGATGTACGCGGCGAAGCGCGGCGGTAAGGGCCGTATCGAGGTCTACCACGACGGCATGTCCCTCCTGGAACTAAGCGATCAGCAACTCTCGGCGGCCTTGGCGCTGGCGATCCGCGAAGATCGGATCCGGGTCGCCTTCCAGCCGATCCTCGATCTGATCACGGGCGCCGTGCACTCCATCGAGACGCTGGCTCGATGGACCCACGAGGGTCACGACATTCCCCCGGACGTGTTCATCCCCGTCGCCGAACGGACCGGGATCATCAGCGACCTCACCGAGTACGTCATCGGACGGGCCTGTGAACAGGCCGTGGCCTGCGCCGAAATCCCTGGCTACGAAGCTCTTTCGGTCGGGGTGAACATCCCGCCGCAGCAGATCGGCACCCCCCAACTCGAGCGCACGATCCGTGCGATGATCGACCGCTACGGAATCCAGCCGAGCCAATTGTCGATCGAGATCACCGAAACCGGCCTGTTCGCGAACATCGAAGCGGCTAAGGCGACGATCGAAAGCCTTCGTACACTAGGCGTTCGCGTCGCGCTCGACGACTTCGGCGTCGGCTACTCGTCATTGGCCCAGCTGCACAACATCGAGCTGGACAGCGTGAAGATCGATCGATCGTTCGTCGAACGCCTGGAAACCGATGTACGCCAAGTGAAGTTCCTCCGGACGATCATCCGGCTTGGTCAGGATGTCGACCTGACTGTCGTCGCCGAGGGTGTCGAACGGCCCGAACAGCTCCAAGTCCTCAAGCGACTGGGATGCCCGTTGGCGCAGGGCTATCTGTTCGCCAAGCCGATGAGCGGCTCGGACATCCTCGCGTTCCTCACCGAAGCACCTCGGGGCCTCGCCGCACAGCCGACGGCCCTGACCCACTTCTGACCGGTTCCACCGACGAGGTCAGGCGCAACGCAAGCTTCGGGCAGGCGCGCACCGCATCCCGCGCGACCTTCTCCAACTCGAACGGCACCGTGGTCTCCAAGAGGATCGGGTAACCCCACTCGTCCACGTCGACGAGTTCGGGAGCGAGTTCGAAACCGGCTGCATGCCAGGTCGAGCGCCTCGACCTCGTCGATCAGCAGCGCCCATCCTTCGTCCAATGCTTTCGGTTCGTCGACGACGAGCCGGGGATCGACCCCCAATGCCCGACCGGTCCGCCCGACGAGCCGGTCGAGGACCGCCCCCTGGCCGGTCATGAGCCGGACGAAGTCGCGACGGAGGACCGGCCGGTGGACGTCACCGAATTCGACGAGCCGGACGAGCTGGACGTCGAGTCAGCCATACCGCCGGTTGCTGCGCCGGGCGAGTCGGTAGATCCGCCTTCCCCTTGCGCGACCATCACGCCGCCGACCGCCACAGCGGACAGCACCGACAGCCCGACGGTTCCGGCGAGGAGTTGGCGACGGCCGCGTGCCCGCCAGGACAGCACTTGGGATGAGGTCCGTCCGTTCACGAGGGCCTCCTGCCGTTCCGGTCGTTGCCACGACTCTCGACCGGAAGGCTGTGGTTCGGCTGTGATCTGCCGATGCGAGCCGTGTGGCTGCACCGGATCGCCGTTCCGGGCGGCTTTCGTTGGCGACGCCACGGCGGCTCCCGTATGCTCTCAAGGCTTCCTAGCGAACAGCTGCCCCCATCGTCTAGTGGTCTAGGACGCCGCCCTTTCAAGGCGGTAACACGGGTTCGAACCCCGTTGGGGGTACAACGCATCGTCGCAGGTCAGAGGCCGTTTTCTGGCCTTCGATGACGGTTGTCCGGGGCGACCTGGTACACATCGGGTACACACGAGGATCGAAAGAGCCAGTACGAATCGCCAAAGTTCGATTCGACGCTCGCCCATCGACTGCCCGGGTGGAAAGGCCGTGGGCACGAGGTCGGTGTCTCGAATCGATTGCCCCGTAAGTCTTTTCGTGGGCGGAGCAGGTTCGCGCGTCGAGGGACCTTAAGGTCAGTTCGAACCAGTGTCGAAGATCAACTGCCGGTTGGAACCTAGGACGCCGCCCCCAAAAGCTGAGCACCAGGTTGACGTCGCTGGCGATCAACTCTCACGACCGTGCGTCGCGATCAGCATCGAATACTTGTCCCGTTATCGGCAAGTGGCGTGCAAGGCGGTCAGCAACTGCCGCAATCGCGCTTGCACCGAGCCCAGTGTCTTGTGCGGCCGCTAAGCGAAGAAGGCGGACGGCCTCGGCAGCGTCCTCCACAGGGTTCACCCACGTCTGGTTAACCCAAGGTCGCCACCGCCGCGGATCCAGTTCACCTGCGGACCTTTCCCGTCGGACAGGCCACGGCGTCGCCCCCTTTCGGACCGGTGCCTACTCGCGAGGCCAGCCGAAGCGCGCACAGGTCGTGCGGTCCCAAGAAAGGGAGCCACCCCACTGCCGGGTGATCAGGTGTGGACGTAGAAGCTGCCGCCGTTGTGGCTGGCAACGGCCAGCAACACCCCGAACACAATGAGATCGACGATCCCGAGCACGATCCCGGACACAGCCATGTGGTGATGCCCCGCACCGCGGTTCGCCCGCGACAGCCCGACCCCACCGAAGATGATCGCTAGCGGACCCAGAATTACGTTAGCCAGAAACAGTCCGACGATCCCGCAGACCATCCCGGCAATCGCAAGCCCATTCGAACGACTTCCCGTTTCAACCCCGCCGTACGTGGTCATCGTGATCTCCTTTACCAGCATTCCAACTTCCGGCCTCGCCCGCTGGAATCCCCGCGTACGCCGACGTAGAAACCCAGCGCATTACGCCGAACAGGCCAATACGAAAGATCATCTCGCCACGTAAGGCGTTGGTGGCTCCCCGGCGAGACGGTCCGTTTTCTACGTGCAGTGTTTGCCGTCACCGGCGAGATACAGGAAGGACGGCCCACCGAGGTACAGGTCGGGGACTCGATCATCATGATCAGCCCGACCCTCGAGCGTGAACCGTTCCCCGCATTCCTCTATGTCTACGTCGAGGACGTCGACGCAACGTACGAAAAGGCGCTGCAACACGGCGCCGTCAGTGTCGAGCCACCGCTTGACACGCCTTACGGCGACCGCCGCGCGATGGTGAGCGATCCCGCCGGCAACGTTTACCAGATCGCTCATCGCCAATAGACGAAGCTCCACCGCGCGTGGCCGGCCAACGAACGCTCGGAGGATCCGTCGGGTGCAGCCAGGATCTCGGTTTCGCCCATTCGGTCAAACGTGCACCGGGGGATGAATATCACCGAGGCTCACCGGCAACGTTCTGCGGAGTGGCATCTGGCTTCGTTGGCCTCGGCTGGGATGCGCCGAAGGGCTGTTCACCTTTTGTTTACCGGGCTCACTCGCCGGGTGGGTAGGACCGGGCCATGTCCGTTTCGAGGTTGACGGATCTGAGCAGTTCGAGGTTGACGGATCTGAGCAGCTGGAGATCATCGAGGCGAACCTGGTGCGCGAGTTCGGAAACCCGGTTCAGAGGAGCGCATCAAGGCGGAGGTCGAACGCGCCGCTTATCGCTTCGACGGGGCGCGCCTGCGGTCCTTCGTCCCCGTGCTGGTAGGGCACGAAGTCACGGACGTCCTTCGCCACGCTGCTTAGGCGCTTAGGCGCCATCGTGAGTGAGCCCGAGGAGCGAGCCATCGAGCCGAACTCCCGGTTATCGTCGTGGAAGGAGCGGTCGGCGGTGGGCAGCGAGGGCGCATCGCGAGCCGTTCACTCGACGCCAGAACATGAAGCATTCAAAGAGAAACTCAACAAGATGACCGAGGCGCCAAAGAACGAGCCCTGGAGCACAGGACCATCGTTGGCGGGACCTTGAAGCCGTCCGCACTGAGCGAGACTCGAGGAATGGTGTCCTCAATGCTGGAGCAAGAACTCAAGTTTGACGTCGAGCCGGCCTTCGCGCTGCCCGACCTCCGGGTTTTCGTTCCGAAGGGCGGCCGGTTGGTGCAGGGGTCAGAGCACCTGCGCAGCACCTACTTCGACACTGCGGACCGTGCCCTGCTGCGCGCGCGAATGACATTGCGCCATCGGACAGGTTCTACCGACACGGGCTGGCAACTCAAGGTTCCGCAGGAGCCCTTCCGCGAAGAGATCCGGGTCGACTCAGACAGCGAAATCATTCCCGACAGCCTGCAGGAGCTACTCCTAGGTGTCTGCCACGGGCAACCGCTGGTGCAAGTCGCCAGCATCACGACGGAGCGGTCGACGACCCGGCTGCTCGACAGGAAAGGTGCGCAGCTGGTCGAGGTCGATGACGATCTGGTTCGTGCGACCGCCTCCGGCAAGGCTGCGACCGTCAGCAGCTGGCGCGAGGTCGAAGTCGAACTCGGCGAAGCTGACCTGAAACTCTTGCACGCCCTGGGTAAGCAGCTGCGTCGAGCGGGCGCGCAACCCGCCTCGGCTCCCTCCAAGCTCGACCGCGCTCTGCCAGATGAGGCACGTTGCCGCTCGAGAGGCAAGCAGAAGCCGGTCGCAGCCGACGTGCTGGCGCCGTACATCGCGGAGCAGTACCGGGTGATGCTCGCCGGAGATGTCGCCCTTCACCGCGGCGATGACGCGGTGATCCACAAGACCCGGGTAGCCACCCGCAAACTGCGTAGCACGCTTCGGGTTTTCGCGCCCCTGCTGAACCGCAAGCAGGCAACCGCCCTGGATCGTGAACTGCGGTGGGCGCGGCCCTACTCGGCCAGGTCCGCGATCGGCAGGTGCTGCGTGGCCGGCTGGACTCCCTGTTGGACGACGTCGATGACACCCTGCAGCTCGGCCCGGTCCGCACCCGCGTCGACACCGAACTGGTGCACGAGCAGGCCGAACACTGGCAACGTCTGCAAGGTGATCTGTCGAGCGACCGGTACTTGCAGTTGATCTCAACCGTTTCCCAGTGGGCCACGCGGCCGCCGTGGACCGCCGAGGCCAACGGGAAACCGAGAACGATCGCTCGTCTCGCCGAGCGGGCCCAGCACAAGGTGGCCGTCCGCCTCGAGCGAGCGAACCGCACCGGCGACGTTGCGTTGCTGCACGCCGCACGCAAGGCAGGCAAACGGGCCCGCTACGCCGCCGAGGCAGCGGCACCGGTAACCGGGAACAAGACCGCGAGGAAAGCCGCAAAGCGCTACGAGTACCTGCAAGACTCGCTGGGCGAGCACCAGGACAGCCAGGTCAGTGCCGAACTGCTGCGCCGGCTTGGGGCCAAGGCGGGTACCACGCCGGGCGAGAATGGGTTCACCTTCGGCATCTTGCATGAACGAGAGGCCGCCAAGGCTAGGGACGCCCGCCAAGAAGCGCGCCGGATCGCCAAGCGCTACCAGTAGCACGTCGCGGTCAGTTCGAACAAGACGAGTGCTCGCACGCGACGCCAGTCGCAGTCCGGGACTGGGGCACGACTGCTGGCAGCTGATGAGGCCGTCTGGTCACCGGCCTGGCGCATGATCACCTCAGCGCCGAGGCACTCGCATCGGGAAGCCGCGGTGAACATTCGGCGAACGTCTCCTCGATTGGGGTCAAGGGCGCCGGCGCGGGGGATTGTCGCGGCGTGCATGACACGGTGTTGTTGGTGTTGGTGATCGTGACGGCCGTGTCGTTCGATTTCACGAACGGCTTTCATGACACGGCGAACGCGATGGCTACGTCGATCGCGACGGGAGCGCTGAAACCGCGGGTCGCGGTGGGGCTCTCGGCGGTGTTGAACCTGCTGGGCGCGTTCATCTCGGTGTCGGTCGCCGCGACGATCGCAAGTGGCATCGTCGATGCGTCGAAGGTGACGCTCCCGATCATCTTCTCGGGTCTGCTCGGGGCGATCATCTGGAATGTGCTGACCTGGTATTTCGGTCTGCCGTCGAGTTCTTCCCACGCGCTGGTCGGAGGGGTGATCGGGGCGACCGCGGTAGTCGCCGGGTTCAGCGCGATCAAGACGTCGTCGGTCCTGTCGAAGGTCATCATCCCAGCGCTGCTCTCTCCATTCATTGCCGGTGTGGTTGCCGCAGTGGCCACGTTCGCCGCCTACCGAATCAGTAACCCCAACGGCATGCCCGGCACCAGATCGACGTTTCGGTATGGGCAGCTGGCGTCGGCGTCGTTGGTGTCCCTCGCTCATGGCACGAACGACGCCCAGAAAACGATGGGCGTCGTGACCTTGGCGTTGATCACCGATGGTCATTTGCCCAAGAACGCGACGCCGCCGATCTGGGTGATCGCGATGTGTGGGGTCGCGATCGCCGCCGGTACCTATTTGGGCGGGTGGCGAGTCATCCGCACCGTTGGGCATCGCCTGACAAAGGTCGAGCCGCCGCAGGGATTCGCGGCCGAAACCGCGTCGGCTGCCGTGCTGTTGATCTCTACGCATGGTGGTGTGCCTTTGTCGACGACTCAGATCACAACCGGTTCGGTGGTCGGTTCGGGGTTGGGGAAACGGGCCGCGGAAGTACGCTGGGGTGTCGCGGGCCGGATGGCCGGAGCGTGGGTGTTGACCATTCCGTGCGCCGCTGTGGTCGCCGCGCTGGTCGGGGTGATCACCCACCACGGCAACACGCCCGGCACGGTTGCGGTGGCGATCGTCGCCGCCGCCGCGTTGTTCGGGGTGTGGATGCATTCTCGCCGCGAACCGGTGAGCGCGGACAATGTCAACGACACCAGCGGAGCCGACACGAACCCCCAGGGTCTCGGGCGGCTTGCCAGTTCCCCGACCTGACCGAAGAACGTCCGACCTGAAAGTGGGAAAGTGTCATGGCTGCGCTGATCGAGTGGGACACCGTGGGGGCCATCGCCGGCGAGTCTTTGGCTGCCGGCGTTGTGATCGTGAGTGCGTTCGCGATCGGAGCACGGCTTGTCGCGACCGTGACGGATGATCGCCGTGCGGACCGGAGCGACGTCAAAGCGATCGCTCTGGCCGCGGTGTGCTTTCTGGTCGCGCTCGCCGCCGCCGGCTATGGGGTGTACTTCACCGTGGACAAATGAGTCCCATCCCGCGGGTCGGAATATCGGTTGAACAGGGCGCCCTGCGACCAGTCGTCGACTCGTCGACCAGCGGTCCCGGCCGGGCCGCGGAGTCCTCGCGGCCGAGGGCGATAGTGTTCACCCCTTCTCCCCTGCTGACAGTCACCGTCGAGGCGAACGCGGCCGGTGGTGCGGAGATTCATCTGCATGCCGGCGGGCAGGGGGTGTGGGTGGCCCGGATGCTCGTGACGTTGGGCATCAACGCGCGATTGTGCGGGCCTTTCGGAGGAGAGGCTGGGGCCGTGATCAAAGGACTGGTGGAACGGGACGGAATCGCCGTGATCGCGTCGTCCGCGACGGACAACGGCAGCTACCTTCATGACCGGCGGGCAGGCCGCCGCGAACCGGTCGCCGACTGCCCGCCGCCTGCTCTTTCCCGGCACCAGCTCGACGAGCTCTACAACCACGCTCTCGTCGAGGGAGCGGAAGCTGACGTTGTTGTCCTCACCGGCCCGGACGGCGACCGGTTGCTGCCAGCCGATACCTACCGTCGTCTTAGCAGTGACCTGAAAAGCGCTGGTACGCCCGTCGTCGCGGACTTGTCCGGAGAGTGTCTGACCGCGGCCACCGCCGGCGGGCTGCACGTCGCGAAAGTCAGTCACGAAGATCTCGTCCGCGACCAGCAGGCTCCCACCGAGGACCGCGCGGGCATTCTGCGGGCTGCCCGGAACCTTCGCGAAGCCGGCGCGGCCAACGTGATCGTGACCCGCGCAGATCAGCCGGCGCTCGTGCTCGCCGGCGATCGGCTGCTGGAGATACAGGCACCCCGGTTCGAGGCATTCGACCATCGCGGTGCGGGAGATTCCTTGACCGCAGGCGTCGCCGCGGGTATCGCACGGGGTAATGATCTTGAGCATGCTCTGCGGCTCGGTGCCGCCGCCGGCACGTTGAACATCACCCGGCACGGTTTGGCGACCGGCGAACGCGACCTGATCGAACGCCTCGCCGCCCACGTCGAGATCCGGCAGGTCAGCGAATGAACCCGCGCACCGGTACACAAGAAACGGTCAGTTGATGCGGGCGCTGATCACCAATGACGATGGAATCGACAGCATCGGCCTGCACACCTTGGCCCGTGTCGCCGTCCAAGCCGGTCTCGACGTCACGGTCGTCGCGCCGGACACCGAACGCAGCGGCAGCAGCGCGGCCCTCTCAGCGGTGGAAAAAGACGGCCGACTCCTTCTCACCCGAAGCAACCTTCCGGACCTGCGCGAGGCCACGGCCTACGCGGCTCACGCCTCCCCCGCGCTGATCGTGTTCGTCGCCGTCCGTGGTGCCTTCGGAGATCCGCCCGATATCGTGCTCTCTGGAATCAACCGCGGCCCGAACGTCGGCCAAGCCGTCATGCACTCCGGCACCGTCGGCGCGGCCTTGACCGCTCAATCACAAGGGCTACCAGGCCTTGCCCTTTCCTTCGCCGCAGCGAATTCCCCGAACTGGGAAAGCGCCGCCGAAATGGCACACCGAGCGCTCGACATGTTCCTGCCCCTGGCCACCTCACCGATCGTCCTCAACGTCAACGTGCCTGACGTTCCGCGGACGCAGCTTCGCGGATTACGCGTCGCCGAGCTCGCCAACTTCGGGGCCGTGCAAGCGAAGATCGGAAAACGAGGGCACGGGTACGTCGTCACCACCTTCGAAGAGATCGACACCGAACCGCAGCCCGATACGGACGTGGCCCTGCTGCGCAAGGGCTGGACGACCGTCACCGCCCTCGACGGGCCCTGCACGTCACAAACCCACCACAACATCAAGATCACGTAGGTGAGCCCTCGCAGCTCCCGATCCACCCCGTTCTAGAAATCAACCCCCCGCTCGGGAACCAAGGGTCGCCGTACGCGTTTCCGATCGTCTGCGCCAGCGAGCATTTGCTGTTGGCTGGGATCCTGTCCACGGCTGGGGTCTGGCGTCAAGAGACTGGCAGCACAACCGGTCCGCAGGTTAGCGAGCCCCCGGACGGGTCCGCGCCTGGCTAGCTATCCTTGATCGGCCAAATCTCGACGACTCCGTGCGCCACTGCGCATGGGTTCTTCGCTGCGATGGCGATAGCTGCATCTAGGTCGGCAGCTTCAATGATCGCAAAACCAGCAACGGGCAGTTCAGACCGCGAGTAAGGACCGTCGCTGACTTCCACCTTCGCGTCGTCATGGTTGCGGACCTGAACCGGCCTCGCCGCCTGACCCATCACGGTGCCCGACGCGGCCAGACGCGCATCGGCGGCGTGAGCTTGGTTCCGAACCGTCTCATCGGTCCGGTCATAGCCTGCTTGGTCGCCGAATCCGATCGTGACGAACTTTGGCATGGGTTGCTCCCTCAATCGCATCACTGATGCAAGCAGTATCGCTGCGCCCACTGATCAACCTGCCGCGACCCCGAGGCGCATGTCAGGAGACGAAGTAGGCGGCGCGCAGCGTCTTCTTCACGTCGATAGTGGCCTGCTTGCCGTTCGCTCAAGTCTTCGCCGGTTCGATATCGCGTTTCGGCCGCGGCGCATTCCGTGGACCCCGCCTGGGCGCTCAACTTCTTACCCATGGGTGCTCCGTCCTCCTACGGCCGCATCGTTCTCGACCGCCCGATTCGACGGAACTTGAGTTATCGAGCTCTCAATAACAAGAGCTGCCTTCGCATCCAGTCTTGACCTTCAGAGATCGAGACTCTTCCTACAGATGTGTGCGCCGCTAACTGCCTGCTAGCCCGGGGAACGCCTCAGCTCGCGCCCGCATGGCGCGCCCTTGACTACGTAGAAGCCGCCGATCATCGCACCCAAAGCTAACCCGGCCACAGCGGGGACGATCCAGCTGAGCGCGGTGTGGGCGCGTGATGATGTGAGCCCACCCCAAGATTCCACCGCGCCGCCGCGTCCGCGGCGCAGAAGATCGGGATAAGCACCAGAAAGTACAGGGGATGCTTACGAGCCCGCTGCAGTTGAGCATGGTTGCGCTGGGCGACCTGCGCGCGTGCCTGGTCAGGATGACGTTCCGACCAATGCGCGGGAAGCGCGGTGACCGCGCCACAGACCAGCCCAACGATCAGCACAGTGATTCCGCCGCCCGCTGACGTCGCGGTGTTCCTCGCCTCCGGCAACGCCGGAATACATGACCGCCACCACCGTCCTCATCGACGGCGTCATGCAAGGCAGCGTCGGCCTGTAAAGACTCGACCCGGGGAGGACAATCAGGCCCACCCCGGGGTACGAGCGGCCTGTTCGATCCAAGCACGAAGGTACGTCGTTTGTATCTCGTCCAGCGACGTGATCTTGAGGTAGCGGGTTCGGTCAACTTCTCCCAGCGGCGGCGGGTCGTCAAAATCAGCGCCGCCGAAGAACAAAACATTCGCCGATACGTGGTACGGCGCGACTTCGATGATCCAGCCAAGATCGGGGAGCCCGTAGAACGCTCGCTGCCGCTTCACCGCATAGTGCAAGCCGAAAATGACGGCGCGGATCATCTCGTCCACCGACCTGACGATCGGCTGCACCTGTGGCATCACAGTTGCGAACCAATCCTCCACGTCGTCATGACCCGCCCCGGGCTCTGGTGGTTTCTTCCCGGCAAGCCCTTTGACTGTCTTCGGCATCCCGCATCCTCCATCCGATCAATCTATCTTCGTCGCTGCTCCGTCCGAGCACTATCCGCCGGACCCTGCCCGTCGCAGCAAGAGGAAGCCAACACTCTGGACACGAAGCCGGGATGGCCGGGTGGAACGATAGGCGCATGGGTGACAGGTCACGCAGCACAACGGATCGTCGCGGTCCGCGTCATATGTGAGCTGACCGTGAAACGCGTTACCTTAATCTCGCAGGTATCGCGTTGTTGGTGGTCGGGATCATCGTAGGTGGCCGGGGCACCGAACATCGACTCATCGGCACCGCCTTCGGTCTGGCTGCGCTCGCCCTGCTCGTCACCGCTCATGTCCGGCACAACCCGTCGCGGTCACCGAACAGAGGACGACGATGCCTAACCGTTTCACCCAATCGCTCCAGCCGCAAAGCAGAGCGTATGTGGGCGCTACACGAGATCGCCACGATTCTGGAAGCCACCGGACCGGCGAACGCGCCGCGACCCACGTCCTCGCCCTCGCCGCCAAAGACCGCGCGTTCCGATCGCTGCACACTCTGATCGTCGGCCAAGGCCGCCCGCAGCTACTTGCTGGTTCAGCCCTCGCACTCGCCGCCGCTGCCGACGCCTGGGCACGCACCGACAAGACACCACAAGCCGACTGATCGGTTGAGTTCACCAGTGGCTTCTTTTGCTTATGGGATCTCTCGTTGGATCACCCCGTGGGGGAACTCGACTTGGACCGCGTGGGGCATCTTGGTAAGGCTGGTCATGCAAACAGCTACGCCCGATCGGTAAGCTCAGAGGCAGCCCTCGCCCGGGTGTCCGCGGCGCCGGTGCAGGGCAGCCCAGGTCTCACTAGTCACACTTCAGAGGCCCGACGCCGGTACACATCGGGTACACACCCCACTCAGAACCAGCCGGCTCGAACCAGCAGACCCAACGTGCGCGGTCGCCCGAACAAGCGTGCCCTGCGCGCGCTAACATGACCAACGCCGCCCTGGAGGCGCTTTCAAGGCGGTTCAGTAATACGGGTCCGAACCCTGTTGGGGGTACTCACAGCCGGATGCACCTGGATGGCTCGACGAGCGGCTCGTGAAGCACGAATGCCCAGATATGGATGACGGAGACAGTCGATAGGTGGTGCCATGCAACTGCATCCGCGTGTAAGCGTGAATGGCGTATCGAGCTGGAACTGGACCCTCGAGCAAGACGTCGAATTTTGGGCGGCGAACCAGATCACGCGCGTCACAGTCCCCGTTTCGAAGATGGATCAGGTCGGCCATGACGCGGCGAAGGCCATGCTGCAAAAGAACGATTTATCGGTCTCGCACCTGATTCTGCCTTCGGCGTTCGACTTAGGCGACCCTCGGAAGTGGGAGCAGCAATCTCACCGCCTCTGCAGTCTCGTCGATCTCGCCGGTCAGCTTGACGCTGGTTGCGTCTACATCACTACCGGGCCCTCAGCATCTGGCACGACTGTCGACGAGTCAGTCGCGGCCTTCCTCGAGGCCATCGCACCCGTTCAACGCTATGCGGCGACCACGAGCGTCAGGCTCGCCGTCGAACACAACCACACGATGAGCCACGACATGGGTTGCATCCATTCGCTCCGCGACGCGATCGCGGTCGCGTCGCCGGCTGGCCTGGGCATCATCGTAGAATTCGCGGGCTGCTGGCTTGAGCGCGACTTACCTTCGATTTTCGCGGATGGCGTCAAGCTTTTCGATCTCGTTCAAGTCAACGATTTCGTAGTCGGCACAGCGACGAGGATGAGTCGAGCCTGTCCCGGTGACGGCGATATCCCGATCAAGAAGCTTGTTGCTGCGCTCCTGGACTCGGGATATCAAGGTTTGTTCGACATCGAGATACTCGGGCCGCGCATCGAGGAAGAGGGATATCCATCCGCAATTACTCGCAGCGCCAGGTGGCTGAGCGACTGCCTGCATAGTCTGGGTGCCTAGCAGCTTTCCCGTGAGGATTCTGGTGGCGCCGGACAGCTTCAAAGGAACGTTCACAGCGCGGGAGGTAGCGGAGGCGATCTCCGTCGGTATCCGATCTGCCGGTGCGGCAGCGCTCCCCCTGCCCCTGGCAGACGGCGGGGAAGGCACCCTGGACGTGCTGGCGCCAGCGCTGGGCCTACGGAGTCTTTCGATATCTTCCTGCAACCCCTGGGGGATGGCCTGTTACGGGAAGTTCGGGTTCGCCGACGACGGCACCGCGTTGATCGAAGTCGCCGCGGTGGGAGCGCTCACCGCGGTACACGCCGGACCGAGAGATCCACTCGCCGCGAGTACCTACGGAACCGGCGTGTTGATCGCCGAGGCGGCCCGGCGCGGAGCACGGCGAATCCTGGTGGCGGCCGGGGGCTCAGCTTCCACCGACGGCGGGAGCGGTGCCATCGACGCGATCGAAGAACGGGGCGGACTACGCGGGATCGACGTGATCGTCTTGGCCGACGTGCGGGCAAGCTTTCTCGACGCCGCGACAACATACGCGCCGCAGAAGGGAGCGAATCCCGATCAGGTCCGTGTGCTGCGAACGAGGCTGGCAGGTCTCGCCTCAACGCTTCCACGAGACCCGACCGACATCGAATCGGCCGGGGCCGCAGGGGGTTTCGCGGGCGGAATGTGGGCTTGCTACGGCGCACGGATCACGTCCGGCGCGGAGTTCGTCCTGGACGCACTCGGGTTCGCCAATCTGCTGTCGGGCTGCGATGCGGTGGTGACCGGCGAGGGGCGTCTGGATGCTCAGACCGAAGAAGGCAAGGTCGTTTCAGCCGTGCTGCACCGATCGGCAAGCCGACCGGTGCATGCGGTCGTGGGTTCTCTGGATCCGACGACCGACGTCAGCCCGTTCACCACGGTTCATGTCGCGTCGATCGAGGCGGACATGCACGCGGCCGGCGTCGACATCGTGACAGCCAAGCCCTGAGATATCTCCCCATTGATAAGTCGACTTTATGGCCGGGCGGGCACGGACTCGCACGTTCCTCCCCCGACCGGGTAGATTGTCGGCGGCTCTCCGTCCCGCAAGGCCAACGGTCGGCTATCAGGTCCTGTAGTGCAGTCTGGAGTGCACGCCGCCCTGTCAAGGCGGAGGTCGCGGGTTCGAATCCCGTCAGGACCGCCCCCTCGCCCGCTGCACTACACTCGGCCGGGCCCGAGGCAACGCCTGGGGTGAGCACGGCCAGGTAGCTCAGCCGGTACGAGCGTCCGCCTGAAAAGCGGAAGGTCGACAGTTCGATCCTGTCCCTGGCCACCATGCAAGAGCCTGGTACTACTGGATTCGTCCAGTCCGAGTCGGACAGTTCAAGATCAACTCGGTTTGGTCCAGTTCTCCGCGAACGCGCCGGCTGGGCAGGTTCAGGCTGCTCCGGACGGCCGAGAACACCCCTGAACGCCGCGACTCGCGGAGGCAGGCGTAGCGGTTCAGGCAATCAGGGCCTCTGGACGCCGTTTGCGGTGGCTTCTTGTGCGCCAGCCAGGGCATTCAAGACGTCTCCGGTGGCCTCCGATGCAGGGTCGGGGAGGTAACCTGACCGCGCTCGCGGATCGGACTGTCGATGGCGTGCTGGCGCTCGGCTGCCCAGATCCCACGGCAGCGACGTCCGCGGCCTCGTTCATCGCGAAAGGTATCCCCGGAAAGTTCACCCAAGTGCCGGGCTCTGTGAGTTATCCCAGTGGTGAAATCGACCTGCTCTACAAATTCCAGACCACGACGGGCGGACCACCCATCAAAGCGACCGTCAACCTGCTGCCCAGCGTCAACGGGTACTGCGTGACCGCTGTGGTCCTCAACGCCATCTTCCGCGGTTAGTCCACGTCACACGTTTGCCCGAACGTTCAGCGCTGCAGCTGTCCTTGGCCGCTTCGAACCATGTCGTGCACGAATGTGTCGTCCGCGTTGGTGAGGTGAAGTAGGTTGCCGCGCCTGCTGACCCAGCCACGCGGCCCGGTCCGGGCGGGCAGTGCGAACGAGAGAACGACGGCACCGATCATCGCGAGGAACCACACCAATACCAGCGTATCGCTGTTCGCGGTGATCGCCCCGAAGAACAACACAACCAGCAGCACCCACAGGGCTGTGATGATGATCCGTGCGCTCCGTCGTTCAGCAACACACCTGTCGCAGTAGGGCACCGGGACGACAAGCGACTGCCGTTCCGCCAACACGGACACGAGCAGGATCGAGACCGGGATGAGAGGGATCAGCCAAACCGGACCCCGCCGGTTGAATCGCTGCTCCCGGCGTCCGATCGGTGGACGTCCGTAGCGCGGGCACAGATCAACGAGGGCACCGCTGCGCGCCGCGTCCGCCGAAATCGTGATCCGCATGTCCTCGTGCCCCTTTTGCCTCGTTGATAGCTCTCGACGTGTTGGGTCGACAACTTGATCTCCAGGCCAGCTCTCGACCATCCCCCCACCGTCAAGATCAGGAGCCCCGAGGAGCAGCGGCAGACCTTCGTGCCAAAGTGAACTGGATCTACCAGAAGGTGCCGTAGACGCCGACCATGCCTTGTTTGCGGGGGGATTTTCCGGTGACGATCCAGACTTCGTGGGCAAGCGACAACAAATCGGCAGGGTGACCACATAGGACTCACCAATGTGCCTGTCACCTAGAGACTCCGCATGGACAACGGGGTGCTGACGCGAACAGGAGCCGCCGCGATGAGCAACGATGAGCCCAAGTGGGACCTACACGACCAGGTGTTCGGTTGGTTGGCCTGTGACGGCGGCGATGAGGTCGAAGTCCTTGTCAAAGTGCAGAACCGTCAGGCCGGCTCGTTCGGCTATCGCGGTGATGATCAGATCTGGTATCGACGGTGCCCGATGATGCCCCTGGTCGGCCAGCAGCAGCTGGACTTCGACGGCGCGGTCCTCGATCGTGGGCGTCAGGTACTCGACCGGCATAGCCGCCACGGGCGCGGTCCGGAAACCAGCACGCGCTTGCGCGCCGGAGCGGGCGGAGTAGCCGACTTCCAGGCGGGTCACCGTGCTGATACGGACCAGACCTCTTTGGATACGCGCCGCCCACTCGTCTGCCTCGACACTCTCGCCCAAGCGGACGAGTGCGGATTTGTCGATAAGCCAGGACGTCACCCCCACGCCTTCGCCATGACATCGTCGTCGGTAAGGTCGGCGAACGTCCCGGCAAAGTCCCGAAGGTCAGCAGCTGTGACCTCGATCTGGCCGGCAACGGCATCCTGCGCCAATCGGCGGCGAACGTACTCGCTTCGGGAGACCCCGAGCTGTGCGGCGTGCGCGTCGATCGCGGCCAACACATCGTCCGGTATGTCACGAATCAACACATCACTCATAGCCAACCTCCTGGCGATATCCTACGCTATCACTGTCGCAAGAAGATTGACCGGATCGTCATTTCGGGAGCGCCCATGACCACATAACGACGTGCAGCGAACGGTAGGTCGTCCGGACGGACGGGCTTTCGGGCATCCGATTCCGCGGGACCTACCGTCCGGGCGCGTACACCAACAAGGCGTGGCGTTGGACGGAGACGGTGAACGACGCCGGGGCATCGCCCACTTCGCCGTCCCGGGCTATCGGCGCGGCTTCGTCACGCGTGATCTCCAACCGGCGACGGCGCTCCGCGCGGTAGACGCCACCGCGGGTGAGTACCCCGCTCAATGCGGCGGCGAGCAGCCGGGTGCCGGCGTGTCGCCGTCCGCTGTCCAGCAGCCGCACGTCCAGCGTTCCGCTGTCCAGCCGCGGGCGATACCGCGGAACGAACCCGCTCGGCTCGTACGCCCCCGCCCCCACGAAGATCAACGCCAACTGCCGTCGCTCCCCGTCGACGACGGCTCCCACCGGGGCTTCCCGCCGCAACACCCGCCAGACCGCGTAGAGCGAGGCGAGCGGTTTCCCGACCCGCTTCTCCCACCGCTCCCGCCGCTCGACGAACGAGGGGTAGCTGCCGAAACTGAGCGTGTTGAGGAAGATCTCGCGGTAACCCTCGCCCTCGACGACACCGACATCGACGCGTAAGGCCGATCCCGTCCGCACCGCCTCCACGGCGTCCCGCACGCCGTCCAGACCGGCGTTACCGGCGAAATGGTTCAGCGTCCCCCCGACGAGTGGCAACAGCGGCAGCCCGGCTTCCAGCGCAACCGCCGCGGCGGCGTTGATCGATCCGTCGCCACCCGCAACCGAGAGAACCTCAGCGGTCTTCGCCGCGTCGCGGAGCGCGTCGAGCAGATCCGCTCCTTCCGGCAAGCGCCGCACGTCAGCGGCGGGAAGCTCCCGCTCGACGAGATCGGCGACATCGGCGCACCGGCCACCTCCCGACCGCGGGTTCACCACGGCAACGACCCCTTCCCCCCGCGGACGGGCGTCGATCGTCAGCGTCCGGGTGTGCTCATCAGCGTCGGCGTAGGTGGGAAGCACCTCGTGCGTCGCGAGTCCGAGCCCCGCACCCAAGGCGAAGCCGGCGGCAACGTCGCCCGGGAAGTGGACACCGGTGTAGACGCGGGACAGGCCGACCAGCGCGGCGAGCGCGCCCAACGGGACGGCCAGGGCCGGAACCTCGCGCGAGGCACCGACGGCGAACGCCGCGGCCGAAGCCGAATGTCCGCTCGGGAACGAACTGGAGGTGGGGATGCGGCGCGCGAGTCGGATCACCGGGATCGTCGTCCGTACCGGCCGGGCCCGAGGGGCGGCCCGCTTCGCGACCTGGTTTGCCAGCAGGCTCGTCACCGCGACGGCGGAGAGGCCGCGGTGCGCGGCCCGGCGAAGCCGACGATCACCGGTGAGCCACAAGCCGGCAGCGGTCGCCATCCACAGGACGGAGTGGTCGGCGACTCTGCTTAGCCGCGGGAGGACGGCGTCACCGATCGGTGAGTGGCTCGAAGCGACCGCGTCGAACAGGATCTGGTCGCGGCGGGCAGCACGCGCCAACGCGCCGCGCCATCGGGGGACGGAACCGATCAGAAGGTCCGCTGCGGAATCGACTGACCCTGCGGCTGCCGTGGAGCTGGAATGCCGGCGAGCAGCGCCTTCACCTCGGCTTCGCGGTACCGCCGGTGGCCGCCGAGGGTGCGAATGGACGTCAGCTTGCCGGACTTCGCCCAGCGGGTGACCGTCTTCGGATCGACGCGGAACATGCTGGCTACTTCAGCAGGCGTGAGCAACGCTTCAGCATCGGCGCTACGTGCGTTCACCACGATCTCCCATTCACTTCGTGCCACTCCCGGCATCAGGAGTCCCACAACTTTGCCCCAAGTGTTGGCAGAACGGCCTAATTTGGACATGGTTCCAAATGACCATCTTTCATCCATTCGTCGTAGTGCGTACGGATGGACTTCGGCCGCCGGACGACGTCTCCGGCTTCCGGCTTCCCGATCGCTTTTCCCTGATCAGGACCCTTCGGGGCGCCTGGAAGGAAAGCAGATCGATCATCGGGGGGTTCGGCTCGACCAGGTTCGGTGCTCCGAGGCTGGCCACCGCTTCCTCCAGCGCGACGCGGACCTCCATCCGGGCAAGCGCCGCGCCCAAACACCGATGTACGCCGTAGCCGAACGCCAGATCCGCCGGGGCACCGGTACCGGTCAACTGCAGGAGCACCGCCTCCCCGGACGGAATCCGCGCCTCACCGACCTGCGCCGGCTCGGCGGTCGTCCGGCGCCAGGTCGGCACCGCGGAACGGACCGCGAGTACCTCCTCGACGACGGCGCCGGCCGATTCGGGACGCGTCGCCAGTGCGTCCCACTCGCCCGGATCGGACAACACATGGTGGTATGCCGCCGAGATCAGCTGGGCGGTCGTCTCCTGCCCGGCGATCAACACGAAGTACGCGGCGGCGCACACCTCCTCGTCCCGCAGACCCAACGCAACCAGCCGGCCGAACAGGTCCGGACCAGGGCGGCGACGGGCAGCGGTGACCTGCTCGCGTAACCAGCCGTAGAACTCGGCTGCCGACTCGGCGACGACTTCCTGACGTCCCTCGTCCGGCCAGCCCCAGAACAACTCGAGCGAGTGCTGGCTCCACCGTTTCAGCTTCACCAGGTCGACTTCGACTCCCAGCAGATCTTCCATGACCGCGGCCGGAACCGCCGCTGCCACCGATGCGACCAGGTCGACGGTCTTCCCGGCGGCTAGCTCGGCGGCAACGCCGACCAGCCGTGTCCGGGACAACGTTCGGGTCGCCGGCTCGGCAGCGGAGACCCGGGCCGGGGCGAAGAAGCGCGCAACGGTCCGCCGGATCGGGCCGTGGGAGGTGGGCGAGCCGTTGCTGGCCAACGTCGGCGGCAAGGCGAACCGAACGGACGCCAGGATGCGCAACGAACGGCCGGTGAGCGGCGTGTGCGCGGTCAGCGCGTTGTCCGGACGGAACACCGTCGGATCCCGCAACACCCCCCGAACCTGCTGCGGGTCGACCACCACCCACATGCCCAGGTCGTCGTCGTAACGAGCCGGGCAGGTCATGGACGCCACTCCCCCAGCGGCGGCGCCAACCAGGCCGGAACCTGAGCCCGGAACTCGGCAGCGGACAACCCCCCGGCGCCGTCCGGAACCTTGCCCAGCAGTTCGATTCCGATGACCGCGGGAAGGTCGACGAGGTTGCACCGCTGGGCCAGGTCTGGCGTCTCGGGCCAGGCGCCGACCACCAGTCCGAGTACGGCGCAACCCCGTGAGCGCAGCGCCTCGACCGTCAGCGCGCTGTGGTTCAGCGTTCCCAGAGCGGCCCGCACGACGACGACGAAACCGACGGGACGACCCACCCGGCGGGCGATGTCGGCCAACCCGGCACCGTCGGCGTCCAAGCCGACCAGAAGCCCGCCGGAACCCTCGACGAGGACGTGGCCGTGACGCGCCGCGAGTTCGGCGACCCGAGCGGCGTGATCGGCGACCGAGGGAAGCCGGACGCCTTGCCGCGCGGCCGCGGTGACCGGAGCCAGCGCATCCGTCAGCCGAATGCCTTCGACCAACGTCGGCGGGGCCCAGCCCGCCGGCTGCTCGGAGCCGACCAGCCGGCGCACCTCGTCGACGTCGGAGCCGTCGCCGGTGTGGGCCGGGGACGCCACTCCGCTCTGAACCGGCTTGTAGACGGCCACCGATCCCAACTGCCCGAGCGCGACGGCCAGGGCCGCGCTCGTCACGGTCTTGCCGACATCGGTGTCGGTCCCGGTGACGAATACGACCGGAGGGAAATCACTCATCGACGCGTCGCGAGGACGGCGGTCAGGACCGAGCAGGCCCGGTCGAGATCGGACTCGCCGAGCCCCGCCCGTGCGGTGATCCGAAGCCGGCTGATCCCGTCCGGAACGGACGGCGGGCGGAACGCCCCGACCCGCAATCCCTGGGCGAGACAGTCCTGAGCAACCCAGACCGCCTCCCGCGGACCGGGCATCGGCACCGAAACGACCGCGCCCGCCGCTCCCGGAACCCCGCAGGCGTCCGCGATCCGGGCCGCGCAAGCCCGCACCTGCTCGTGCCGCGACTCGGTGCGAAGGACGTCGAGCGCGGCGAGCGCGGCGCCGGCCGCGGGTGGTGCCAACGCGGTGTCGAAGGCGAATGGCCGGGCGCGGCTGACGAGGTGCCGGATCAGCGCGTCCGACCCGGCGACCACCCCGCCCTGGCTTCCGAGCGCCTTCGACAACGTCGCCGTGACGACCACGTGGGGAACCCCGGCGAGGTCGGCGCCCGCGACGCTGCCGCGGCCGTCGCCGGTGACCCCCAGCCCGTGAGCCTCGTCGACGAGCAACGTCGCGTCGTGGTCGGCGCACAGGCGGGCGAGTTCGGTGAGCGGCGGCGCGTCACCCAGCACGCTGAACACGGATTCCGTCAACACCAGCGCGCGCCGCTGCTCCCGGCCGGCCAACGCGGCGCCGACCGCGGCAGCGTCGTTGTGCGGAACCTGGACCACGGGGCTGCGCGACAACCGGCAGGCGTCGACCAGAGACGCGTGCACGTGCGCGTCGGCGACCAGCAGGCAGTCCGGACCGGCCAGCGCGGTGACCACGCCGAGGTTGGCGAGATAGCCGGAGGAGAACACCAGGGCGCCGGACATCCGCAGCTGCTTCGCCAGCGCCGTCTCCAGCGCCTCGTGCAGCCGCGTGCTGCCCGAGACGAGCCGGGAGGCGGTCGCGCCGGTTCCCCACGTCCGGGCCGCGGCGACGGCCGCTTCGACGACACGGGGATCCGTCGCCAGCCCCAGGTAGTCGTTGCCGGCCAGGTCGATCACGGAGGAACATGCGTCCCGGATCCGCAGTTCGCGGGTCAGGCCCCGGGCGTCCAGGACCTCGGCCTTCGCCTCGAGCCACCGTTGCAGCGCGCTCATCCGGCGGGCCCCACCTCGTCGATCGCGCCGACGATGGCGTCCGTGATCAGCCGCACGTCCTCTGTCGTGCTGATGTACGGCGGCATGGTGTAGACCAGATCCCGGAACGGCCGGATCCACACGCCGCGATCGATCGCGGCGGCCGTGACCCGCGCGACGTCGACGGGGTGATCGAGCTGCACGACACCGACCGCGCCGAGCACCCGGACGTCGGCGACCCCGGCCAACTCGGCCGCCGGCCTCAGTCCGCTCTCGAGCTCGGCCGAGATCCGGGTCACCGCGGCCGCCCAGTCCTGACCGAGCAGGAGATCGAGCGACGCGGTCGCGACGGCGCAGGCCAGCGGGTTCGCCATGAACGTCGGGCCGTGCATCAGCGCTCCACCGGGACCGTCCGAGATCGCCGCGGCCACTTCGTGGGTGCACAACGTCGCGGCGAGGGAGAGGTAACCGCCGGTGAGGGCCTTGCCGACGCACAGGATGTCGGCGTCCACCCTGGCATGCTCGCCGGCGAACAACGTGCCGGTACGGCCGAAGCCGGTCGCGATCTCGTCCAGGATCAGCAGGAACCCGTAGCTGTCGGCAAGGTCACGCAACACGCGCAGGCAGGCCGGGCTGTAGACGTACATCCCCCCGGCCCCCTGCAGAACGGGCTCCACGACGATCGCCGCGATCTCGCCGGCGTGCTCCCGGACGAGGGCGGCGGTCTCGTCGGCCCAGGTCACCACCCCCGGGTCGTCCGCCCGGCGCTCGAACCCGGACGGCGGCTGCGGAGCGAAGAGCTGCTGGGCGAGAGCCCCGGCGAACAGCGCGTGCATGCCGTTGACCGGATCGCAGACGCTCATCGCCGCGAAAGTATCGCCGTGATAGCCCCCCCGGACCGTCAGCATCCGGGTCCGACCGGGCTGACCGCGCGCCGATTGGTATTGCAGCGCCATCTTCAACGCGACCTCGACGGAAACCGAGCCCGAGTCGGTGAAGAAGACGTGTCGCAAAGGCTCCGGCGTGATCTCGACGAGCCGACCGGCCAGCTCGACCGCGGGTTCGTGGGTGAGGCCGCCGAACATGACGTGGCTGAACCGGTCGATCTGCTCGTGCGCGGCCCGGTCCAGGATCGGGTTGCGGTAGCCGTGGATCATGCACCACCACGACGACATCGCATCGACGACTTCGACCATCCGGCCGGAGCCGTCCGTCAGTGTCAACCGGGTGCCCTGTGCGGCGCGGACGACCCGCGCGGGCGAGCCGGTCACCGGCGAGTACGGATGCCACACAAGCTCCGTGTCCCGGGCGAGCAGCGGAGCGGTCGGCGCACCGGGACCCGCAGGGACGCGATCAGCCAGCGACGACATCGCCGTGCTGCGAACACGTCGCCCGCCAACCGGTGGGCAGGACCTGCACGACCATGCGCCGGCGGCACCGGCCGCAGTACCGCGGTGGTGCGAGCAGCAGCGCCCGCTCGCAATCGGGATGCGGATCCGCGGCCGGCTCGCCACAGCGGCCGCAGAATGCGGCCGCCGGCTCGGCCAGGACATCGGACATCAGAGGGTCTTCTGAAGTTCCTTGACCGGCATCTTCAACTCGCCCAGCAGCGCCAGGTCCTCGGCGGGATCCCGACCCAAGGTGGTGAGGTAGTTGCCGACGATGATCGCGTTGATCCCGCCCAGCAGGCCGTCGCGGGTTCCGAGGTCGCCGAGCGTCAACTCCCGGCCGCCGGCGAAACGGAGCACCGTCCGGGGCATCGCCAACCGGAACGCGGCGATCGTTCGCAGCGCGTCCCGGCCGTCCATGATCCCCCGGTCTCGCAGCGGGGTCCCCTGCTGCGGGACCAGGAAGTTCAGCGGAACCTCGTGCGGGTCAAGCGACGCCAGCTGGGCGGCCAGCTCGGCCCGCTGCTCGAGGCTCTCGCCCATACCGACGAGCCCTCCGCAGCACAGCTCCATGCCGGATTCTTTGACCATCAGGCAGGTCTCCCAGCGCTCCTCGTACGAGTGGGTGGTGACGACGGAGCCGAAGTAGGAGCGGGCCGCCTCGAGATTGTGGTTGTACCGGTGTACGCCCATCGCCTGGAGTTGCCCGACCTGCTCCGGGGTGAGGATCCCCAGCGAGCAGGCGACGTTGATGTCCACCTCGGCCTGGATCGCCTTGATGCCCTGCTCGACCTGGCCCATCAGGCGTTCGTCGGGCCCGCGCACCGCGGCCACGATGCAGAACTCCGAGGCGCCGGTCGCGGCGGTCCGCTTCGCCGCTTCGACGAGCTCCCGGATGTCCAGCAGCACACCCCGCACCGGCGTCGGAAACAGACCCGACTGGGAACAGAAGTGGCAATCCTCGGGACATCCACCGGTCTTCAGCGAGACGATCCCCTCGACCTCGACGTCGTCGCCGCACCAAGCCAGGCGCACCTCGTGGGCGAGTGCGAGCAACGCCGGGAGGTCCTCGTCCGGAAGCCGAAGGACGTCGACGAGCTGCTCCTCGGTCAACCCGATGCCCCGCTCGAGCACCTGTTCCCGCGCGGTATCCAGCACCTGACTCAACGGATATCTCCCACCTTCGACTACCGGGAACGATAGACGACCGCCCAACCGGCCCGCCGTCACGGCAGGTACCGGTTTAGGACCCCCAAGTTTGTAGGAACCGCACAATGCGACGCGGCGCCGCCGAGCGGATCTGCGGCGCGTGACACGGATCCTCCGTTGTCGACATCCTGCAAGCGTTGGGCGCAGTCCCCTTCAGGAGGCGTTCTCCCGCAGCTGGACCGGGCGCCACCTTTCGACGAGCCGTTCGTACGCCTTCCCAGCGGCACCCACGTCACCGCGGCCGAGCGCCGCCAGGCCCTCTCCGAGGTCGGCGACGGAGCTCTCGTTCTCGAGCGCGTCGCCCAGCAACGCGGCGAGCGGGCCGTAGTCGAGCTCCAACCGGCTGGAGTCGTGGAAGGCGCCCAGCCAGTTCGCGAGGTCGACGAACTCGGTCAGCAGCGGGATCGCCGGCGTCACGCGTTGCAGGATCCCGATCGCATCGGCCGCACGCCGGCGCGCGGTCGAGATCTGTGTCGCGTAGCGCAGCTGCGCCGGGCCCCGCAATGCCTCCGCGGGGGTGAACACCAGGAGCCACGACATCGGAATCGACCAGGTGGAGGTCTGGATGTGCGGCCGGAGGTCCGGTGAGACCTCCCGCCAGCCGGCCAGCTGGTCCTCCGCCTCCTCGGCCAGTCCGCGCGGGATGAACGTGTCGGCCAGCAGCGCCGCCAGGCCTTCGCGGAACTCGCCGGCGGCCTGCCACACCCGCAACTGGGTCCGAGCCGGGCACAGGTAGGTTTCCCCGTCGATCACCTCGACGAGGGCGTGTTCGGAGTCGACGTCCAACGTGGGACGGACCACGGCTGCCAGCGCGGCGGCATGCTCGGAGGTCACCAGACCCGGACGATCGACCGCCCGGCCGGCCGCGACGTACCGTTCCCAGCGCCGGCGCTCCCCGGGCGGGAACGTCGACAGCGGAGCGAAGACGCGCAGGCTGGCGAGGTAAGCCGGGGCTGGCACCCGGGCAGTCTCCCATTCCGCTCGACCCCGGCCCGGGCGCGCCAGCCGTACCCCGAAGGCGGGCGGATGGGGGAACCTCTCGGGAGAGGACGTATCGGGGCGGTTGGCTCCTGTATTCTTGCGTCACGAGACAGCCACCACCCGGGGCCCCGCCCCGTCACGAGAACGTCGAGGGGGTCGAGCCATGGGGCGCGGCCGTGCGAAAGCCAAGCAGACCAAGGTCGCGCGAGAGTTGAAGTACTCGGCGCCCACCATGGACCTGGACCGGCTTCAGCGGGATCTGCACTCGGATGACCCGTTCCTCGGGTCGTCGTCGAGTTCCGAGGAGTACTCGGACGACGAGAAGAGCTACCTCGACGACGAGGACGAAGACGCGGACTCCGCGGCGTCCTGATCCGAATCGGCCGACTGATCCCCCGAGGCTTGCCACGTGAAGTTGCGCCGCTGACATCGGCGAAGGGTCTGAAATTCGCAGGCGACATTCGGCGTGGGTCACTAACCTGGCCCGCATGTTCCTGATCACCTGTCCGCGCGTGATCGCCGTTCCGGCGATCGGCAAGCAGATCGAGCACTCGCCTCGCAGCTATCAAGCAGCGTTTCGCGGCGTCGAACGAACCGACGCGCAACCAGCGCAGGCTTCGCGTTCGTCCATCTGACGAACCCTGGTCGACCAGCTGGCCTACGGGCAGTCAGTACATCTCGTCGCTCTCCCTCCGGTAGCGGGCGGAGCGGCACCCATCTTCAGAAGAGGATCATGGTCAAGCAGGCGGCACCCCACCTGTTGGCGTGGGGCAACCCCGAACCGGCGACGGTCGAGCAGGCAGCCCGGACGGCGCGGCTTCCGTTCATCGCCGGGCACGTCGCACTCATGCCGGACGCGCACGTCGGGCTCGGTGCGACGGTTGGCTCGGTGATCCCGACCGACGGCGCGATCATTCCGGCCGCCGTCGGCGTCGACATCGGATGCGGCATGATCGCGACCGAGACGTCGCTGACCGCCGCCGACCTCCCGGAGACGCTCGAGCCCCTGCTTCCGTTGATCGCGGAGCGGGTTCCGGCCGGTGTCGGGAAAGGCCATCGGACGCCGGTCGCCGGCGACGTGTTCGCCGGCCTGGGGACACCGGCAACCGAGTTGACGGCCAAGCAGCGGGCAACCGCGGCTGTGCAGTTCGGGACCCTGGGATCAGGCAACCACTTCGTCGAGGTCTGCCTCGACGAGCGGGACGTCGTCTGGACGGTCCTGCATTCGGGGTCACGGGGAGTCGGAAACCAGCTGGCCCTCAAGCACATCGAGGGCGCCAAGGGCCTGATGCGGGAACGGTTCATCACACTCGAGGATCCGGACCTCGCCTACCTGGTCGCGGGCGAGCCCACCTTCCAGGCCTACATCGCCGACATGCTGTGGGCGCAGGACTATGCACTCGGCTCCCGGTCGGCGATGGCCGAGGGCGTGCTCCGGTCGTTGTTCGAGGTGGTCGGCCACGGCTCGATCGCGCGGACGATCAACTGCCACCACAACTTCACGGCACGCGAACACCACCAGGGCAGAGAGGTGTGGGTGACACGGAAGGGTGCGATCCGGGCCCGGGCCGGAGACGAAGGGGTCATTCCCGGGTCGATGGGCACCCGGTCCTTCGTCGTCACCGGAAAGGGATCGACGGCGTCGTTCGAGTCCTGCTCGCACGGCGCCGGTCGGCGGATGTCCCGGGCGAAGGCCCGGAAGGAACTGACCGCCGACTCACTGACCGAAGCGATGAGCGGCAAGACGTGGAACGCGAACGCAGCCAAGACGCTCGTCGACGAGCACCCCCTCGCCTACAAGGACGTCGACGAAGTGATGGCCGCCCAAGCGGACCTGGTCACCGTGCAGCACACCCTGACTCAGGTGCTGAACTACAAAGGCTTCTGAGTCAGCCGGCGGGGTGTTCGCCGGTGAGATACGCCGCGTCGCCGTCCCCGGGGCTTACCTCACCGGCCACCCACGCCGGCACACCCCGGTCCGAAAGCAGGGCGACCAGGTCGGCGGCGGCCGAAGCGTCGACGATCCCGACCATACCGACGCCCATGTTGAACGTCCGCTCCATCTCGGCCACCGGAACGCCGCCGACACGAGCGACCCAGCCGAAGACCGGCGCCGGAGCCCAGGTCGTACGGTCGACGATCGCCGAAAGCCCCGCCGGGATCACCCGGGCGAGGTTTCCGGCGAGGCCGCCTCCGGTGATGTGCGCCCAGGTCCGGACCGGTAACGCCGCAGCAGCTGCGAGGCAGTCGAGGGCGTAGATCCGGGTGGGTTCGAGCAGCTCCTCGCCGAGCGTCCGCGACCCGAACGGCGCGGCGAGGTCGGCGCCGCTGGCGGCCAGCACATGCCGGACCAGCGAATATCCGTTGCAGTGCAGGCCGCTGGACGCAAGCGCGACGACCGCGTCGCCGGCTGCGACCCGTTCGGGGCCGAGCACCGCGTCGGCTTCGACGGCACCCACCGCGGTCGCGGCGACGTCGTACTCACCGGGCTGCATCAAGCCCGGATGCTCGGCCGTCTCACCGCCGAGCAACGCTGCCCCGGACAGCCGGCACCCGTCCGCGATGCCACCGACGATCGTGGCCACGACTTCCGGGTCGAGCTTGCCGACGGCGATGTAGTCCTGCACCAGCAGCGGCTCCGCACCGCACACGACGAGGTCGTCGACGACCATCGCGACCAGGTCCTGACCGATCGTGTCATGCCGGCCGAGTGCCTGTGCGAGAGCGGTTTTCGTGCCCGCCCCATCGGTCGAGGCGGCGATCAACGGCGCCTTCCACCGGCCGAGGTCCAGCCGCATCAGCCCGGCGAACCCGCCCAGCCCGCCGATCACCTCGGGTCGGGTCGCCCGGGCCACCGACGCCTTCATCAGCTCGACGGCGCGCTCACCGGCATCGATGGAGACGCCGGCCGCCTCGTAGCTGGCACCGCTCACGGGCGGGAGAGTGCGTCCGACGCCCCGACGCCGCCCAGGAACACGGCGTCGTCAGCGAGCACCCCACGTTCGATCCCTTCGAGCATGTGCTTGCCGATCTGGTCGGTGTCCGGCAACGGGATCGGGTACTCGCCGGTGAAGCAGGCCGTGCACAGCTTCGACGCGGGCTGCTGTGACGCAGCCACGAGCCCTTCGAGTGAGACGTACGCGAGGGAGTCGGCGCCGATCGAGGCCCGGATCTCTTCGACACCGAGGCCGTTGGCGATCAGCTCGGCCTTGGACGCGAAGTCGATGCCGTAGAAACAGGGCCAGGACACCGGTGGCGAACTGATCCGGACGTGCACCTCGGTCGCGCCGGCCTCGCGCAACATCCGCACGAGTGCCCGCTGGGTGTTGCCCCGCACGATCGAGTCGTCGACGACGACGATCCGCTTGCCCTTCAGGACCGTCCGCAGCGGGTTCAGCTTCAGCCGGATGCCGAGCTGCCGGATCGTCTGCGACGGCTGGATGAAAGTGCGGCCGACGTAGGAGTTCTTGACCAGGCCCATGCCGTACGGAATGCCGCTGGCCTCCGCGAAACCGACCGCCGCCGGGGTGCCCGACTCGGGCACCGGAATCACCAGGTCGGCTTCGACCGGCGCCTCACGAGCAAGCGCCCGGCCGACCTCGACCCGGGCCTCGTGCACGTTTCGACCGGCGATGGTGGTGTCCGGCCGGGCCAGGTAGACGTACTCGAACAGGCAGCCCTTCGGTGTCGGCCGAGCGAACTGACGGGAGCGGACGCCGTGCTCGTCGATGACGAGCAACTCGCCGGGCTCCACCTCCCGGACGAAGGACGCGCCGACGATGTCCAGGGCGGCGGTCTCGCTCGCGACGACCCAGCCGCGTTCCAGGCGACCCAGCACGAGCGGCCGGACACCGTGCGGATCGCGTGCGGCGTAGAGCGTGTGCTCGTCCATGAAGACCAGGCAGAACGCGCCCTGCAACGTCGGCAGGACGTCCAGCGCGTTCGCTTCCAACGACAGGTCCGGACGGCTGGCGAGCAGGCAGGTCACCAGATCGGAGTCCGTCGTGACGCCCATGACGTCTCGCGCGCTGCCGAGATCGGCGACGCGGCGGGCGAGTTCAGCGGTGTTGGTCAGGTTTCCGTTGTGGCCGAGCGCGATGCTTCCGCCGTCGGGATTCGACCGGTAGGACGGCTGCGCGTTCTCCCAGGTGCCGGACCCGGTCGTGGAATAGCGCGTGTGCCCGATCGCCAAGTGCCCGTTCAACGACTCGAGGGTGGGTTCGTCGAAGACCTGCGCGACGAGCCCGAGGTCCTTGTAGACGACCATCGTGGTCGCGTCGCTGACCGCGATACCGGCGGCTTCCTGGCCGCGATGTTGCAGCGCGAAGATCCCGTAGTAGGCGAGCTTGGCGACTTCTTCCCCCGGCGCCCACACCCCGAAGACGCCGCATTCTTCGCCGATCTCCTGCTCGAGTGCTTCGGCCTCGCGGCCCGGCGCACCATCCCTCACGCGGGTCTCCTTCGACTGCTCGACATCACAGGAACAGCGGGCAACTCGACTGCTTCGGGTACCTCCCGAGTCTAACGGCGTCCGGTGGGTCCACGGAACCCGAGCAAGGCCGGCGAAAGCCCCCCCCCCCGTCAGCCGAGCACCGGGAGAACGCCACTCAGATCGGACCGCATTCCCGAAGCCCGCACCGCTCCGCGGTCGACCGCCTCGGCGAACCGCAGCCGGCCAGACGCCAGATCGACGAAGGTGCCCGGATCGGTCTCGACGACGTTGGGCGGCGTGCCTCGCGTGTGCGTCGCGCCCTCCAGCATCTGCACCGCCGCGTAGGGCGGTACCCGCAGTTCCACCGCCCGGCCGGGATGCCGCGCGGCGAGCACCTCCGCGAAGGTTCTGGTGACCAGGCGTGACGCGGCAGCCGTCACCGGCGCCGGTCGCGCGGGCAGCGAACGACCCAAATCCCGGCCGTGGACGACGAGTTCGACGACCCGCGTCACCAGCAGGTCGGAGAATCGCAGCGGACCACGCCGGCCGACCAGCACCGGATCACCGGCAACCGCCGAGGCCGCCTCGACCGCCTCACCGGTCCGCCGCGACAACGACGCGACGGCATCGGTGACGACCGGCGCTTCCGATCGCGCCCGCGCCGCGATGTCCCCGGCCGCCGGTGCGTAGGACGCGACGTATTCGTGGAAAGCGAGCGGGTGTTGTCCGCGGGGTGCGGGACAGGTCACCGCCTCGGCGACCATCCCGGCGCTGACCGCAAGGTGCGAAAGGAGCTCGGCGACCGTCCATTCCGGCAACGAGCTGGGCCCCGCGAGTTCGGACGCGCTCAGCGCGGCGGCCCACTCGAGGAGTTCCTCGCTCTGGGCGACGAACACCTCGAGCACCTCACCCGGGGCGAGCCGGCGAACCATCAGCCGAAAAGGGCGGGGAACGTCTTTTCGTGAGCGGCCCGCAGCTCGTCGAGCCCGATCGACCCGACTCCGTCGACCGACAGCGCCGTCCCGCCGACGACGCCGAGACGGGTCGCCGAGACCCCTTGTGCCGCAGCCTTTTCGAAGAATCCGTCCAGATCCGTCGGCGAGATCGAGACGACCACGCGGGCGGTGGACTCGGAGAACAACTGGACGAACGGATCTCCTGCGGGCAGCGCGATGTCGACGCCGCTTCCACCTCGCAGGCAGGATTCGACGAGCGTTGCCGCGAGTCCGCCGCCGGCGCAGTCATGCGCCGATCGGAGCCGCCGGGCCGGGTCAGTCAGCAGCCGATGTAACGCGCCCTCCGCGGCCAGGTCCACAGCCGGTGGGTGGCCGCCCAGGTGTTCATGCGCCGACCAGGCCCATTCCGATCCCGAGAGCTCGGCACGGGTCTCCCCCAACAACACCACGACATCTCCGTCGTTCGCGAAGCCGATCGGCGTCCGAGTCGCGACGTCGTCGATGATCCCGAGCACCCCGACGACCGGGGTGGGGTTGATCGGCGTGGACCCGGTCTGGTTGTAGAAGCTCACGTTGCCACCGGTGACCGGCATGCCCAACGCCCGGCAACCGTCGGCGAGGCCGCGCACCGCCTCGGCGAACTGCCACATCACGTCCGGATCCTCCGGGGAGCCGAAGTTGAGGCAGTTCGTCACCGCAACCGGGACGGCGCCGCTGACCGCGACGTTGCGCGCCGCCTCCACCAACGCCAGCTGTGCCCCGACGTACGGGTCGAGCGCGGCGAACCGCCCCGGCCCGTCGAGCGACAGCGCGACCCCGATCGGGCCGTCGCCGAGGCGAACGAGGCCGGCGTCCTCGGGCATCGCGAGCACGGTGTTCGACAGGACGTACCGGTCATACTGTTCGGTCACCCAACGGGGCGACGCCAGGTTCGGCGAGGCGATCAACCGCAGGATCTCGGCCCGCAGGTCCGTGGGGCGCGGGAGTCCCTCGGCGCCCCGGGCCTGCCGCTCGTCCAGCCAGCTCGGCCGGGTGTACGGGCGGTCGTAGACCGGGCCCTCGTCGGCGAGCGAGGCGGGCGGGACGTCGACGACCACCTCTCCGTGCCATTCGACGACCAGCCGGCCGGTGCCCGACACCTCACCGACGACGGTCGCGAGCACACCCCACCGGCGGCAAACGGCCAACGCCGCCTCGACCGACTCGGGTTCGACGATCGCGAGCATCCGTTCCTGCGATTCGGAGGACAGGATCTCCCACGGCTCCATCGAAGCCTCGCGCAGCGGCACCGCGTCGAGCCGGACGTGCATCCCTTCGCCGCCCGCGGCGGCGGTTTCGCTGATGGCACAGGTGAATCCGGCCCCGCCGAGGTCCTGGATCGCCACGACCAGACCGCGTTCGTACAGCTCGAGGGTGCACTCGGTGAGCACCTTCTCGGTGAACGGGTCACCCACCTGCACGGCGGGCCGCTTCGCCGGGCCACCCTCTTCGAAGGTCGCGCTGGCCAACACGCTGACGCCGCCGATGCCGTCCCGGCCGGTCCGGGCCCCGAACAGGATGACCTTGTTGCCAGCGCCCCGCGCCTTGGAGGTCTGCAGCCGCGCGCGCGGCAAAACCCCCAGGCAGAGGGCGTTCACCAGGGGGTTGCCGTTGTAGCTGGGGTCGAAGGAGATCTCACCACCGATGTTCGGCAGGCCGAGGCAGTTGCCGTAGCCCCCGACACCGGCGACCACGCCCCGGACCAGCCATTTGGTGTCGGGCAGATCGGCGGCACCGAATCGCAGGCTGTCCATCACCGCGATCGGCCGGGCGCCCATCGCCAGGATGTCGCGCACGATCCCGCCCACACCTGTCGCAGCGCCCTGGTACGGCTCGACATAGCTCGGATGATTGTGGCTTTCCACTTTGAACGTGACCGCGAGATCGTCGGAAACCGCTACCACGCCGGCGTTTTCGCCGATACCGGCGAGCAGCCGATCCGAAGGCGGCAGGTGGCCGAACGTCCGCAGGTGCACCTTGCTCGACTTGTACGAGCAGTGCTCCGACCACATCACGCTGTACATCGCGAGTTCGCACTCGGTCGGACGGCGGCCGAGGACGCCCCGAATCCGCTGGTACTCATCGCTTTTCAGGCCGAGGTCCGCGTACGGCTGCTCGGTGTCCGGGCTGGCGACGGCCGCCTGCACCGTGTCGGTGATCATCCCCGGCACCGGGGGCGCGTGGTCGCTCATGCGTTGCTCACGCCGGGCGAACCGAGCAACCCGGTCAGCACGCTCGCGAACATCGTGGCACCGTCCGCAGATGGTCCGACCAGCGGATCGACCGCATGTTCCGGGTGCGGCATCAGCCCGACGACGTTGCCTCGCTCGTTGGCGATTCCGGCGATGTCCCGCTGGCTGCCGTTCGGGTTCCCACCCACATAGCGGACGACGACGCGGCCTTCGCCCTCGAGCCGGTCGAGCACCTCGTCGTCCGCGACGTAACGTCCTTCGCCGTTCTTCAGCGGAATGGTGATCGTCGTGCCCGGTGCGTATCGGCTCGTCCACGCCGTCGACGTGTTCTCGACGAGGAGCCGCTGGTCACGGCAGACGAAGTGCAGGCCCACGTTGCGCAACAACGCTCCTGGCAACAGGTGGGATTCACACAAGACCTGGAATCCGTTGCAGATCCCGAGCACGGGCATCCCGGCATCCGCGGCGCGGGCGATCTCGGTCATGATCGGCGCGAATCGGGCGATCGCCCCGCACCGCAGGTAGTCGCCGTAGGAAAAACCGCCGGGAAGAACGACCGCCTCCACGCCCAGCAGGTCGTGAGTCGCGTGCCAGAGGGGGACCGCCTCGGCTCCGACCGCCTCGACTGCGCGGCGGGCATCGACGTCGTCGAGGCTTCCGGGGAAGGTCACGACTCCGACGCGCGGCACTCCCCGAGCCTACCGGTCGGCTCGGCCCCCTCCTGCCGCACCGGCCACACTCCCGAGCGGCGAACCCGAACGATTCGGCGCCGGCCTCGCTATGCCGAGAACGTTGCTGCACGCCTCGGCATGGCGAGGCCGACTTCCATGTCAGGCCTGCTACCCGCCGGCGGCGGAAGTAATACCCGGTTCGGCCGCCGGAGCCGATGGCGGTCAGTCGCTCAGTTCTGGACGCGCACCACGAAGTCTTCGATCACCGGATTCGCCAGCAACGTCCCGGCCAGGTCACGGACGCGAGTCAGGGCGTCCTCGTCGACGTCCCCGTCGACCTCGACCTCGAAGTGCTTGCCCTGGCGGATCGAGGTGATGCCGGCGACGCCGAGCGTCGGCAACGCACCGAGGATGGCCTGGCCCTGCGGGTCGAGGATCTCCGGCTTCAACATGACGTCTACGACGATGCGGGGCATCACGCCTGCCGCAGGTAGTCGTCGAACGAGCGCCCGGTGAGCTTCTCGTACGCCTCGACGTACCGGTCGCGGGTCGCGGCGACGATGTCGGCGGGCAGTTCGACAGCTTCGCCGGCCTTGCCGTTGCTGGTCAGCCAGTCCCGCACGAACTGCTTGTCGTAACTCGGCTGCGCCCGGCCAGGCACGTGATCGTCGGCCGGCCAGAACCGGCTCGAGTCGGGGGTGAGCACCTCGTCGCCCAAGGTGATCACCCGGTTCTCGTCGTAGCCGAGCTCGATCTTCGTATCGGCGAGCAGGATGCCGCTGCGGGCGGCGAGCTCGCTGGCCCGGTCGAACACGGCCAGCGTGATCCGCTCCAGTTCGGTGGCGGCTTTCTCGCCGACCATCGCCTTCGCGTCGTCGCGGGTGATGTTCTCGTCGTGCTGCCCGATCGGCGCCTTGGTGCTCGGCGTGTAGATCGGCGCCGGGAGCTTGTCGCCGTCGAGCAGTCCCGCCGGCAGCGGATGGCCGGAGACCGCTCCGGTCTTCGTGTAGTCCTTGAATCCGGACCCGGTCAGGTACCCGCGGGCCACGCATTCGACCGGCAGCATGTCCAACCGCTTGCAGAGCATCGCCCGGCCGCGGAGCTGCTCGGTGTAGGGCCGCAGCTGCGCCGGGAACTCGGCGACCTTCGCGGTGATCACGTGCCCCGGCACGATGTCGGCGAGCTGGTCGAACCACCACAGGCTCAGCGCGGTGAGAACAGCCCCCTTGTCCGGGATCTCGCTGGGCAGCACCACGTCGTAGGCGCTGATCCGGTCGCTCGCGACGAGGAGGATGGCCGGGTTTCCGGCACCGTCCTGGACGGCGAAGAGCTCGCGCACCTTGCCCGATCCGAGGTGGGTGAGTCCGGCGAACTGGTCGGCAGAAAGAGGCACGGGCAAACCCTATCGGCCGCCCTGCCAGTCGCCCAGCGCCGGGCTGAGGCCGCAGGTCAGGTCAGGGCGGCGAGTCGCTCGAAGACCGGACCGAGCCGCTCGACGTATCGCTCCGGTCTGCATACGTCGTCGAGCCGGGTCTCGTCGATGCTCTGACCCCCCTCTTTCGCCTGTGCTCGCAGGGTTTCCCGGAACGGGGTCCCGGTCTCCCACGTCTGCATCGCGGCGGCCTGCACGAGCGCGTACGCATCCTCGCGGGACCGGCCGGACTCGACCAGTTCGAGGAGCACGGCCGAGGTGTAGATCAGGCCACCGGACGCGTCGAGGTTCGCACGCATCCGGGCCTCGTCGACGACGAGCCCGCTCACCAGGCGGGTCGTCAAGTGCAGCAGGTAGTCGGTGGCGATGCCGGCGTCCGGCAGCGAGATCCGCTCGACGCTGCTGTGGCTGATGTCCCGCTCATGCCAGAGCGCGACGCCTTCGAGTACCGGAACGTACTGCGCCCGAATGACTTTCGCTATCCCGCAGATGCGCTCGCTCATGATCGGGTTCTTCTTGTGCGGCATCGCCGACGAACCCTTCTGCCCCTTGCCGAACGGCTCGGACAGCTCCCGCAGCTCCGTGCGCTGGCCGTGCCGAACCTCCAGCGCGATCGCCTCGCATACCGCGGCGAGACCGGACAGTGCGGCCACCCAGTTGGCGATGCCGTCGCGGATGACGACCTGCGTCGCGACGGGAGCCGGGGTCAGGCCCAGCTCGCCGGCCACGTACTGCTCCACATCGGGTTCGATGTTGGAGTAGGTACCCACCGCGCCGCTGATCTTCGCGATGCCGACGTCCGCGCGGGCTGCCCGCAGCCGGTCCCGGCATCGCGCCGTCGCGAACGCGAAGTCGGCGACCCGATGCCCGAACGTGTCGGGTTCGCCGTGGATGCCGTGCGTGCGTCCGACCCGGATCGTGTTCCGGTGCCGCAACCCGAGGTCGCGCAACGCGGCGACGAGCGCGTCAGCCTTGCCCAGCAGGATGTCGGTGGCCTGGGTGAGCTGCAGTGCGAGCGCGGTGTCGAGCAGGTCGCTGCTCGTCATCCCGAAGTGCACGTACGCGGCGGCCTCGCGAGGCTCGGTGTTGTCCGCCCAGGCGGTCAGGAACGCGATGACGTCGTGCTGGGTGACCGCCTCGATCGTCTCGACCGCCTCGGGTGTCGGCGGCGGGGCCGCCTCGACCGGGGCGACGCAGTCCGCCGGAACCCGACCGGCGGCGGCGTGAGCCTTGAGCGCCAGCACCTCGATCCGGCACCACAGCGCGTACTTGTTGGCCTCGGACCACACCCGGCCCATCTCCGGCAACGTGTACCGCTCGATCACGGCGCCAGCCTACCGAGCCTTCTTGTCCTACTCGGTCGGTGAAGCGACCTGCTGATCGGCGCTTCGTCGCGGACCGGCGCGAAAGGGCGACCACGAACCAGAACAACCAGTCCCGGCGCACGGGCAGGTCGAAACCCCACCACTGACCGTTCCTGTCCCCCCGCGGCCACCCCATGGGGAAGACTACGACGTCGCCTGTTCGCGAGCGGCCTGTTCGAAGTCCTCCTTGAACTGCGCGAGCTGCGCCTTCAGGTCCGGATCGGCAAGCGCGAGGATCTGGACGGCGAGCACGGCGGCGTTCCGCGAACCGTTCAAACCGACGGTCGCGACCGGTACACCCGGTGGCATTTGGGCGATCGCGAGGAGCGCGTCGAGGCCGTCGAGTGCGCCACCCTTGATCGGAACGCCGATCACCGGAAGCGTCGTGTGCGCCGCGACGGTGCCGGGCAGCGCGGCCGCCATGCCGGCGCCGGCGATGACGACCTCGATGCCGCGCGGCTCGAGGTCGTCGATCCAGCGGGTCAGCGTCTTGGGCGAGCGGTGGGCCGAGAGCGCCGCCTCGTCGAAGGCGACCCCGAACCGTTCGAGCATCGCGCCCGCCTGGGACATCACGTTCGCGTCGCTCGGCGATCCGTAGACGATGGCGACGCGGGAACGAGTGGTCATGCGGGTTTCCTCCAAGACGTGGCGAACGCTGCTGATATTCGGATGGTCTAGCCGAGAGCCTGGTAGCCGATGTCGGTTCGGAAGTGCCCGCCGGGCAGCTGGATCCGGGACATCAGCTCGTACGCAGATCCTCGCGCATCCGCCATCGTCGGACCCACCCCGTTGACCGACAACACCCGGCCTCCGCTGGCCACGACGCCCTCCTCGGTCCGCCGGGTTCCGGCATGGAGCACTCCCGGCGCCTCCACCGGGCCGGTCAGCAGGCCGCCGAGCCGCGGCGCGGCCGGGTAGCCCGGCGCGGCGAGCACGACGGTCACCGCCGCCCCCGAACGCCAGCGCACGTCCGCCGGTTCGCACCCGCCGGTGAGCACCTGGGTCAACGGCGTCTCGAGCAAGGCAAGGACGACCTGGGTCTCGGGATCACCGAAACGGGCGTTGAATTCGACGACCCGCACCCCCGCCGAAGTCAGCGCCAACCCCGCGTAGAGCAGGCCGGTGAACGGCGCCCCGCGACGGTCGAGTTCACGCACGGTCGGCCGGATCACCGAGGCGACCACGTCGTCGACCAGGCCGGCGGGCGCCCACGGCAGCGGGGCGTACGCGCCCATGCCGCCGGTGTTCGGCCCGGTGTCGCCGTCGCCGGCCCGCTTGTGGTCTTGCGACGGTGTCAGTGGCAGGATCCGACCGCTTTCCGTCACGACCGCGAACAGGGACACCTCGGGCCCGTCGAGGTACGACTCGACGACGACGTCGTGTCCGCGCGCGTGTGCGACCGCCTCGTCGAGATCGTCGGTCACCACCACGCCCTTGCCGGCGGCGAGCCCGTCGTGTTTCACCACGTACGGACTTCCCTGACGTTCCAGCACGTCCAGCAAGCGACGATCGTCGCCCGCCGCCACCTTCCACGCCTGCGCCGTCGGAACTCCGGCGGACCCCATCACGTCTTTCGCGAACCCCTTCGAGCCCTCGATCCGCGCGGCACCCGCGCTGGGCCCGAACACGGCGAAACCCTTGTCGCGCAGCGCATCCGCGACCCCGGCGACGAGCGGCGCCTCGGGCCCCACCACGACGTAGTCCGCCCGCGCGTCCTCGGCCAACGCGACGACGGCAGCGATGTCCGTCGGATCCACCGCCCGTTGCTCGGCCAGTCGTGCCGTACCGGCGTTGCCCGGGGCGCACACGAGGCTGCCGACCGCGGGATCGGCCGCCAACGCGACGCACAGTGCGTGTTCGCGCGCGCCACCGCCGAGGACGAGGATCCGCATCACCGAAGGCCCGCTCAGACGAGGTCGCGCAGCACGATGGTCTGGTCGCGTCCCGGGCCGACACCGACGGCCGAGATCGGCGCGCCGCTGAGGTCCTCCAGCGCCCTCACGTACGACTGTGCGTTCGGCGGGAGATCCGCGAAGTCCTTGCAGCCACTGATGTCCTCGTCCCAGCCCGGGAAGTCCCGGTACACCGGTTGGGCGTGGTGGAAGTCGGTCTGCGTCATCGGCATCTCGTCGACGACCGAGCCGTCGCGCAGCCGATACGCGGTGCACACCGGGATCGTCTCGAAACCCGAGAGCACGTCGAGCTTGGTCAGGAAGTAGTCGGTGATGCCGTTGACCCGGGTCGCGTAACGGGCGATGACCGAGTCGTACCAGCCGGTCCGGCGGGCTCGACCCGTCGTGACCCCGAACTCCCCGCCGATCCGGCGCAACTCCTCGCCGACCGCGTCGTCGAGTTCGGTGACGAACGGTCCGGATCCGACCCGCGTCACGTACGCCTTGAGGATGCCCACGACCTTGCTGATCCGCGTCGGACCGATGCCGGATCCGGCACACGCGCCGCCGGCCGTCGGGTTCGACGAGGTGACGAACGGATACGTCCCGTGGTCGACGTCGAGCAGGGTTCCCTGCGAGCCCTCGAGCAGCACGACCTTGCCGTCGGTGAGCGCCCGGTCGAGGACCAGCGCGGTGTCCGCGATGTAGGGGCGCAGCCGCTCCGCGTAGCCCGCGTACTCACCGCAGACCGTGTCGAGCCCGATCCCGGTCCGGTTGTAGACCTTGGAAAGGACCTGGTTCTTCTCGCGCAATGTCAGCTCGAGCTTGGCCCGGAAGATGCCCGGATCGAGGATGTCCTGCACCCGCAGGCCCATCCGTGCGACCTTGTCGCCGTACGCCGGTCCGATACCGCGTCCCGTGGTGCCGATCTTCGACTTGCCGAGGAAACGTTCCACTACCCGGTCCAGCGCCCGATGGTGTGGCATCACCAGGTGCGCGTTGGCCGAGATCAACAGCCCGGAGAGATCCACCCCTCTAGCCGCCAACCCGTCCATCTCGCTCAGCAGCGCGCCCGGGTCGACGACGAGTCCGTTGCCGATCACCGACGTGCAGTTCGGGGTGATGATCCCGCTCGGAACCAGATGCAACGCGAAGTGCTCACCCGCGGGGGTGACGATCGTGTGGCCGGCATTGTTGCCGCCCTGATAGCGGACGACGTAGTCGACTTTCGAGCCGAGCAGGTCCGTTGCCTTGCCCTTGCCCTCGTCACCCCACTGGGCGCCGATCAGCACGATGGCCGGCATCGGGGAATCCTTCCGGACGAGCGAGAACGGCGGCTACCTCCGCCGGAGAGCCGGAGAAGAGAACCGAACGATCGTAGCGAGGACAAGCCGACGTCACACGCGGCGTGCTCACTGCGGGGTAGCGGGCCTCAACTCACGTTGACGACGATACGTGCGACCTGCTCCCGGGCCTGCGAACACGCCTCGCCCGGGCTACAGGCCGGAACTCGCGTGACGTCGATCGTTGCCTGTCCCGCGGCACGTGCGATGAACATCAACGGGCCGAGCGAGCTCAACACCTTGTTCGGATCGGTGAGCGTGGCCGTCGCGCCCGCACCGCACGAGCTGAAGTCGAGCTGGCGGCCCAGCTGCACCGCGACGGTCGAATCCTGACACGGGTGCTCGACCGCCGCCTTCGGGGTCGACGACGACGGTTGCGGACTCGCCCGCTTCGAGGATGACCCGCATCCCGAGGCGGCGAGCACCGCCAGGACCGCCACGCCCAGAAGCCGGCGACTCACCTGACGCTTCCGGGTTCGTCGCCCGCCTCCAGGACGGCCCGGACGGTCGGGTCGCTGTCGTCGAGGAACGCGGCGACCCGAGCCGTCTCGTCCGCCTCGCCGATCCGCTCCGCTGCCCGGCCGAGCGCGAACAGCGCCCGGAGGAACCCCCGGTTGGGTTCGTGGGACCAAGGCACCGGCCCGTGACCCTTCCATCCCGCCCGCCGCAGGGCGTCCAGCCCCCGGTGATACCCGGTCCGCGCGAAGGCGTACGACGTGACGACCTCGTCATCCGCCCACGCGCGGTCGGCGAGTGCCGCCCACGCGGCGCTGTCCGTGGGGAAGGCGGCGGCGACCCGCTCGGGGTCGTCACCCCGCGCCAGTGCCTCGGAGGCGTCCGAGTTGTCGGGCAGCAGGGTCGGTGGTGGGCCGCCGAGCAGGTCACGCGACGCGGAGTGCGAAGTCATGCACCCATGATGCCGGCCCGCGACGGACCCCGATTGCCGTTCCCCCGGATCAGGGCCGAATCAGGTGACCGGCAACGTCCAGGCGGCGTCCCACATCGTGAGGTCGACCACGCCGCCCGATCCGGTCGGGATGCCTTTTTCGGCGGCGAAAGCCCTCGCGATCGACGCCGACTGGGGGCCGAAGTAGCCGTCCACCGCGATCGACCAGCCACGGGAACGCATCACGGTCTGCCAAGCTCGAACGTCCGCCCGCTGCTCCCCGATGAGCCCGGCGTTCAGCGTGACGTCGCCGAAGGCTGGTGGCGTGGTCGGGACGAACGGTGCCGACCGGCTCGTGACCTTCGTGCCGCGGATGACCACCGGCTTGCTCGCCGAGGCACCCGTCACGCTCGGCCCGCTCGAAAGGCCCAGCTTGCGGCTGCAGGCGGGCCAAGGCTGCCAACCACGAGCGGCCTGGAGCCGGGCGGCCTGGGCATCCTGCTCGGCCGGCGACGCGTCCGACGGAAGACCGGTGTTGCCCATGCCACGCCAGGTCTGCAAGCTGAACTGGTACGCGCCGTAGTAGCCGTTGCCGGTGTTCGTCGCGTAGTTGCCGCCCGATTCGCACATCCGCAACCGGGCGAAGTCGTCCGGCGTCGCGGCGGCGCCGGCCGCCGGGGCGAGCGCGACCGCCGCGCCGGCGGCGACCACGGCGACGCCTGTCGCGGCGCCGAGCTTGCGGGTGCCGAGGCTCAGATCGATGTCGACGATCGGAGCGGTCTCGCCCCGGTGCATGCCTTTGGGACGCGAGTGGGCGCCCATGCGTGTCCTTCCCCAGTCGGCTACGGAGTGAGCTGTCGGGTGAGGGCCGGGGTATGGCCCCGCCGCGCTGAGCACGGCTTAACCCCGAGGACGGTCCGCTGACGCACCGCCCGGAAGGTGGGTCCTCCGCTCCTGCCTACGCAGTCGAGTCACTCGCGTCGGAGGCAGGATTCGTCGGCCGGCGCGCGGCTGCCCTTCGGGCAAACTCCGGACGAGACTAGCGACATGCGGACGATCGGGGAAACGGAGGACGTCCACCCTGTGGATCATCACCCGATCGGGCTAACGCTCCCGAACCGGCAACGGCGAGTCAACCGGAGATCGTCGTCCCGGCCGAACGCAGATCCTCACATGCCACGACGACCCGATCGCTCATCGACTTCTCGGCGAGCTTGCTCCAGGTCCGTGGGTCGTAGTTCTTCTTGACGCCTACCTCGCCGTCGACCTTGAGCACGCCGTCGTAGTTGGTGAACATGTGCCCGGCCACCGGGCGCGAATACGCGTACTGGCAGTCGGTGTCGACGTTCATCTTCACCACGCCGTAGTCGAGCGTCGCCCGGATCTCGTCGAGCTCCGAGCCGCTACCACCGTGGAACACCAGGTCGAACGGCTTGTCACCGACGCCGAGTTTCTGCCCGACGTAGTCCTGGCCTTCTTTCAAGATCTCGGGCCGAAGCTTCACCGCGCCCGGCTTGTACGTGCCATGCACGTTGCCGAAGGTGGCGGCCAACATGTAACGCCCCTTCTCGCCGAGCCCCAACCGCTCCGCGGTGAGCAACATGTCCTCGGGCGAGGTGTACAGCTTCTCGTTGATCTCGTTCGCGACGCCGTCTTCCTCGCCGCCGACCACGCCGATCTCCAGCTCCATCACGATCCGCGCCTTCGCGCAGCCGGCGAGCAGGTCCTCGGCGATCGACAGGTTCTCCTCCAGCTCGACCGCCGAGCCGTCCCACATGTGCGACTGGAACAGCGGGTCGCGGCCATCGGCAACCCGCTCCTGACTGATCGTGATCAGCGGACGCATGAAACCGTCCAACTTGTCCTTCGGGCAGTGGTCGGTGTGCAGTGCGATGTGGACGGCGTAGCGCGCCGCGACGACGTGGGCGAACTCGGCCATCGCGACGGCGCCGGTGACCATGTCCTTGACGCCCAGCCCGGACGCGAACTCCGCGCCACCCGTGGAGATCTGGATGATCCCGTCGCTTCCGGCCTGGGCGAAGCCCTGGATCGCCGCGTTCAGCGTGCTGGAGCTCGTCACGTTGATCGCCGGATACGCGAACGCGCCCGCCTTGGCACGATCGAGCATCTCGGCGTAGATATCGGGGGTCGCGATCGGCATCAGGCGCTCCTGACGGGGACGGTGTTGAACTCGGTCGGGCACCCGGACCCCGTCCCGGCAGCCGGATCGGATGCGAAACGGGGATCGAGGTCGGGTCGGTTCAGTATCGCAGTTCGATCCGGCCGCATCCGTCCTTTCCCCGAACCCACGCCATTCGCAACCACCGCGCAGAACCCGATCGTCGCCGCGCCGGCGACCGCGTCGAGCAGGTAGTGGTTCGCGGTCGCCATCACCGCGAACGTGGTGAGCAGCGGGTAGCCGAACGCGACCACCCGCGCCCAACGCCGGCGCACGATCAGCGCGAGCACGATCGCCACCCAGAGCGCCCAGGCGACGTGCAGCGACGGCATCGCCGCGAACTGGTTCGCCGGAACCGCCCCGGTGTGGGAGGAACCGAAACCGGCGTCCGCGACCGAGTCGACGAAATGGGATCCGGGCAGCAGGCGCGGCGGCATCGTGGGATAGAACACGAAGACCGTCAGGCCCACCACGTTGGTGAGGACCAGCGCGTTGCGCGCCCAGCGGTAGATGTGCGGCCGCGACCACCAGCAGTAGCCGAGCACGATGAACGCGACCGTGTAGAACTCGAACTGGTAGTAATAGCTGGTCACCAGCGAAAGCCAGCGATCGCCGGTTATCCACCGGTTGAGGTCCGGCTCGACGAAGACGCCCACATCCTTCTCCACCCGGACTATGTCCAGGCCGTGCCCGAGCGCGGGACCGCCGTGCTGGGCGGCGATGTTCTTCACCCAGTCGTAGACCCTCAGCAGGATCAGGACGACGACGAGCTCGCCGACGATATGCGGACGAAGCCGCGGCGAGCCGTCGCCGTGCCGGCCCCGCAGCCGGTGCCACGACCGGCTCCATCGGCCCGCCGGCTTCCCGGTGTCGAACTTCGTCGACTGGGCGGTGACCGCCATCAGCCCACGGCCGCCGGGACGGGTAGGTGCGAAGGCAGCGCCTTGCCGACCAGCTCGGCTGCCCGCCGATACGCGTCCTCCGCCCCGACCAGCGCATCTGACCAACTGAACGGCGGCGGGACCGCACGGCTACCCGCGGCGAGCTCGCGGCGCAACCCGGGTTCGCTGCAGAGCCGGATGAGGGCGTCACGCATCTCGGCATCCGAGTCGACGAGCAGGCCGTGCACACCGTCCTGGACGAAGTCCGCGATTCCGGTGCGCCGCCAGGCGACGACCGGAACGCCCGCGCACCGCGCTTCGAGAGCGGCGATGCCGAACGATTCGAGCTTCGCGGGGGCGATGAAGACGTCGGCCCGTCGGTAGAGCGCGCAGATCTCGGCACGGGTGCGCCGGCCCGGCATCTCGATCACGTCCGCGAGCCCGTGGCGGGCCACGTACCGTTCCATCGTCGCTCGCTCCGGACCCTCGCCGATGACGGTGACCTTGATCCGCACCCGGTCCGGCACCGCGCGCCGCACCTGGGTGAGTGCCTTCAACAGCGCGTGCGGGCGCTTGCGTGGCGCGAGTCGCATGACGGCGACGAGGTGGACCTCGTCGTCGGCCCGCTCCTCGGGCTCGACCGCCCAGTCCTCGACGTCGACGGCGTTCGGTAGCACGCCCACCTCCGTTCCCCCCGGGAGCAGCGACGACAACGGTTTGGCCGCGCCCGCGCTGACCGCGGTCCACAGGACGTCGTGCGTACTCCACCCGATCGTCCAGTCCACCAGCCGGTAGAGCGGATGCGCCCAGGCGAGCAACGAGTGCCAGGTCAGTACGGAAGGGATACCCAGCTGCGAAGCCGCAAGCGCCCCGCCAAAGGCCAGCGACGACCAGACCCCGGCATGCGCGTGGACGACGTCGTAGTCGCGCTCTTTCAGCACGCGGTAGACCCGGGCCGCGGCCACCGGGTTCAGCGGGTGTTGCCAGCGCAGCCCGGCACCGATACGGAGGACCGACGCCTCGTGCTCCGGAGGCAACTCACCCGGTGCCCCGGGAGCCCCGAGCGGCGAGGAAGTGATGACGTCGACGGTGTGCCCCGCCGCCCGTTGCCGGATGGCCAGGTCGTGGAGATGGACCTCGATCCCTCCCAACCGGGGCAGGTAGAAGTCGGCGACGTGCGCGATCTTCACGTGCAGAGCTCCGTAGGTCGAAGCCCGTCGGCTGTCGAGACGAGCAGAACGTGGTCGGCGAGCGCTCGCGAATCGAGCGGTTGACTCGAGCGGTGATGCAGCGAAAAAGCAGGTTCGCGACGGTTACATTAGCGAATTGGCCCGTTCGTAGGACGGCAAAGGAGGGGACCGTGCACACTGTCGTGTCGTTCCACGCGCACCCCGACGACGAAGTTCTCATCTGCGGCGGCACCCTCGCCCGGGCCGCGGCCGGCGGGCACCGCGTGGTGGTGGTCTTCGCGACCGACGGAGAAGCGGGCCTCGCCGATGCCTACCACGGCGCCGGCCGACCGGCGGAATTGGGTGAACGCCGGCGCGCCGAGGCACGCGCTGCCTGCGACACGTTGGGGGTCTCCCGGGTGGAGTTCCTCGGCTACCCGGACTCGGGATCCGGCGCTACGCCCGCCGCGGGTACGTTCGCGGCAACGGACGTGTCGGAGGCCGCCGGACGTCTCGCCACGCTGCTTCGCGAGGAAGCCGCGGACGTTCTGACGACGTACGACGTACGAGGCGGCTACGGGCATCCGGACCACCGTCAGGTCCACCGGGTCGGAGCGCGGGCCGCCGAGTTGGCGGGAACCGCGGTGGTGCTGCAGGCGACCGTGGACCGCAGCTGGCTCTGGCGTCTGACCCGGCTGGCGGCGAGAATTCCGGGTGTGCCGGGCTATGTCGGAGCGAGCCGGCTCAAGGACGGCTTCGCCGATCCGGCCGAGATCACCCACCGGGTCGACGTCCGCCGTTACGCCGTGCAGAAGCGGGCCGCCCTCGAAGCGCACCGCAGCCAGCACGGGGGGGGACGCGAGGTGCGGACCGCGGCACTGCTGCTCCGGCTGCCCCGCCCGGTGTTCCGGGCCGCACTGGGCCGCGAATGGTTCGTCCAGACCGGACGGGCGCCCGGCGCGGCTCCCTCCGACGACATCTTCGACGCACTGTCCCCCGGGCTCCGGGCGGTGGGCGCCCGATGACGTCCGTCGCGCGCCCCTTCGGGCACCGCCACTTCTGGCAGGCCACCGCGTCGGTGGTCCTGATCGTGCTGCTGCTCGCCGTCGTGTACCCCCACGTCACGAACACTCCGTGGAGCGCGATGCTGCACCAGCTCCGTCACCTCTCGGTCGCCGACCTGGCGTTGCTGACCGTCGTCTGGTTCGCCGGGATCTACATCCACGCGTTCCTGATCACCGCGTCGCTGCCGTCGCTGACCACGCGGCAGGCGTTGACGATGAATCTCGCCGGCAGCGCGATCTCGAACGTGATGCCGTTCGGCGGCGCGGCCGGGGTGGCCGTGGGGCTCGCGATGACACGGTCGTGGGGCTTTCGTGCTTCGTCCTACGCCCTCTCGACGCTGCTGACGAACCTCATCAACGTGCTCGCCAAGCTGGCCCTCCCGCTACTCGCGATCCTCGCGCTCGCGCTGTCCCACAACCTGATCGGCAAGCAGCTGACCATCGCTGCGTGGACCGCCACCGGCGTGCTGTTCCTGGTGGTCGGCCTCGTTTGCGCCGCCCTGGCCTACGAAGGGATCGCCGACCGGCTCGGCAACTTCCTCCAGGTCGTTTCCGAGTGGATCGCGCGAAGGTTTCGGGTCCGACGCCAGGTCAGGGTGCATGCGACGCTCATCGAGCAGCGGACACACTGCCGGCAGCTGCTCGCCCGGCGCTGGCCGGTGATGTCGGCAGCGATCTTCGGCTACGTCGCACTGCAGGGCCTGTTGCTGTGGCTGATCCTGCGGATGCTGCACGCCGGGCTGGGCCCGGCCGAGGTCTTCGCCGGGTTCGCCCTCGAACGGTTCCTGACGCTCGCGCTCGTCACGCCCGGCGGTGTTGGCATCGCCCAGACGGGCGCAGCGGCGTTGCTCGTCGCGCTCGGCGGCAGCCCGGCCGAGACCGCCGCCGGCGTGTTGTTGTTCAGCGTCTTCACGTTCCTGATCGAGATCCCGGTCGGCTCGGCTGCCGGCCTGCTGTGGTGGACCAGGCAGCGCCGGCGCGACGGCCGCCGGATGCCTGCCGGCTGATCGAGCCGTTCTCAGCTTGCTTGGTTACGGTGGCGCGGTGGAGTCCCGCGTGATCGCATCGTGATGGCATCGTGATCTCATCCGCGATGTCGTCCTTGACCGAAGCAGCCACCTTGCACGCGTCGTCGGGAAGCGTCCTGGACGCCGCCCCGTACATCAACCACTTCGGGTTGATCGGCGTCATCCTGATCATCTTCGCCGAGACCGGCCTGCTGATCGGCTTCTTCCTGCCCGGCGACTCGTTGCTGTTCCTGGCGGGCGCGTTCGCCGCGACGCACGAGAAGGGCCATCCGCACCTCGATCTCGGTGCGCTGCTGCCCGGCGTCGCGCTCGCCGCGGTGATCGGCGGCCTCGTCGGGTACGCGATCGGCTGGCGGTACGGACCGAAGCTGTTCGACCGACCATCCTCCCGGCTGTTCAAACCGGTCTACGTCGAGAAGACCCGGGACGTCCTGGAACGGTACGGCGAGACGAAGGCGGTGCTGCTCGCCCGCGTGATCCCGATCGTCCGGACGTTCATCAACCCGATGATGGGGACCATCCGGATGCCGTACCGGACGTTCTTCGTCGCGAACCTGGCCGGCGGCCTGGTGTGGTCGCTGGGCGTGACGTTGCTCGGCTACGGGCTCGGCTCGAGCATCAACATCGACGCCTACATCCTGCCGATCACCGCGGCCGTGGTGCTGCTCTCCCTGATCCCGATCCTGCTCGAATACCGCAAGCACCGGGCCGCACGTCGCACGACGGTGGATTCCGGCGCCGAGGTCTGAGGCGTCAGACGCCGAGGTCGTCCAGCGTGAAGGCGTACCGGTAGGCATAGCCGGCGTCGGCGAAAGCAGCCGCGGCGCCGGTCGCCCGATCGGCGATCGTCGCGACCGCGACGACCGTTCCCCCCGCCTCGACGACCGCCTCGGCCGCGGTGAGCGGGGAGCCGCCGGTCGTCGAGGTGTCCTCGACGACGAGGCAGCGGAGGCCGGTGACGTCAGGTCCTTCGATCCGGCGCTGCAGCCCGTGCGACTTGGTTTCCTTGCGGACGACGAAGGCGTCGAGCACCCGTCCCTGGGCCGCCGCGGTGTGCACCATCGCCGCCGCCACCGGATCCGCCCCCATCGTCAGACCGCCGACCGCGTCGAAATCCAGGTCGGCGGTGAGGTCGAGCATGACCGCTCCCACCAGCGGCGCCGCCTCCCCGGACAACGTGATCCGGCGCAGGTCCAGGTACCAGTCCGCCTGACGCCCGGACGACAGCGTGACCGCGCCCCGGACGATCGCCCGCTCACGGATCAGGCCGAGCAACTCCGCGCGGGCCGACGCTCCGCGCAGGGTCACCGGAGGCTCCGGATACTTGCCGCGGCGTCGCTCACGTCACCGAGACTAGTCACCCGCCCATCCTCACCGCAGGAGCCGCGACATCCGCCGGTCGGCGAGCGGCACCCCGCCGGTCTGACACGTCGGGCAGTACTGCCAGGAGGAGTCGGCGTAGGCGATCTCGCGGATCTCGTCGCCGCACCGAGGGCAGGGCAATCCGGTACGCCCGTGCACGTTCAGACCTGCCTTCTTCTCCGCCTTCAGCGACGCGGCGGCCAGCCCGGACGCCCGGTCCAGCGCCACGCTCAGCGTCTCGACGATCACCCGGTGCAGGTCACGCACCGCCTCGGGCGACAACGAGTTCGCCGGCTTGAACGGCGACAGCCTCGCCGCCCAGAGGACCTCGTCGCTGTACGCGTTGCCGACGCCCGCGAGAACCGACTGATCGACGAGCGCCGCCTTGATCCGCGTCCGGCCCGCGGCCGTCAGCAATCGCCCGAGCACGTCGGCGGTGAACTCGGGGGCGAGCACGTCGATCCCCAGTCGCGCGATGCCCGGAACGGCCGCCGGGTCCGACACGATCGACAGCGACAGGCCCTTTCTCGTCCCGGCTTCCGTGACGTCGAATCCGCTGCTGTCGTCCAGCCGTACCCGCATCGCCACCGGCGTCTTGCCCGACGGACGCAGCATCGCCGTCGGCAATGCGTCGTACCAACGGATCCAGCCGGCCCGGGCCAGGTGGACGACGAGATGCACACCGTCGGCGTCGAGGTCGAGGAACTTGCCGTGTCGGTGCACGTCCGAGACGACGAGGCCGTGCAACGCGGTGGGCGCGGGGTCGTACGTCTTCAGCGCGTTGACAGCGCCGACCTCGACGCGGGCGATCGCGTGACCGACCGCCCGCTGGCGTAGGAAGCGGACGAGGGCTTCGACCTCGGGGAGCTCGGGCACCGGCGCACCTCAGGGCATCTTGGGAAGCGACCACAAACGGGCGCCACCCAGGATGCCGTCCGCGTTGTCGACGATCGTCGCCTTGCGAGTGAACGCCTTGGTCAGCTTCGACGCGTTCCCGCCACCGACGTAGAGGGTGTCGTAGAAGGTGAGCGCCGAGATCGCGCCGACCGCCTCGTCGACCCGGGCCGACCAGCGGGCGTTGCCGATCTTGCGGCGAGCGACGTCGCCGACGAGTTCGTCGTAGGTCTTCCTCTTCCGCAGCGGGTGGTGGCCGAGTTCCAGATGCGGCGCGAGGACACCGTCGTGGAACTGCGCGAACCCCATCCCGGTACCCAAGGTCAGCACGACCTCCAGGCCGGTGCCCCGGATCGCGGCAAGGCCCTGCACGTCCGCGTCGTTCCCGATCCGGGTCGGGACACCGAGTTCCGCACCGATCCGGTCGGCGAGCGGGAACCGCTCCCATGCGGCGACCAACGCGGGCGAGATCTCCGAACGGGGCCCGGCGAGGCGGGGCAGGTTCCCCGCCGACAGCACGACCCCCGACCGGACCATCCCCGGGAAGCCGATAGCGACGCGGTTCGCCGGCGGCGATCGGCGGGCGACCGCGGCGATCACCTCGATGAGCGTCTCGGGGCTGAGCGGGTACGGCGTGGGAACCCGAACCCGTTCGGCGACCAAGGCGCCGTCCGAATCGACGGTGGCCCCCTTGATGGCGCTACCCCCCACGTCGATGCACAGGATGGCTTCCGTGGGCGCCTTGGTCGAGCGCGCTCGGCCTGCCCGCGTGGGCGGTCGCGGGGACGACCGCTTCGATATCTCGCCTACCGGAACCTCCGGTTCCGGTGTCGGCGGCTGCCCGGCATTCATAGCTCGACGGTAGCGAAGAACCGGGCGGCCCAGACAGCCATCCCGCAAACCGGTGGAAGTCACCGAGCACGACCACTTGGTAATCCCTTAGTTACCTCCTAAGAATCTCGCCGCACGCGCGCTGCCGAGCCGCCTACGCTGTTCGCCATGACCGCTCCCCTCGCCGAAGAGATGAGCCGAGAACTTCCGCTCGGCGTTCACGCGGTCGGCGTCGCACGTCACGTCGTCAGCTCCACCCTCGAAGGGTGGGGCGTTTCCTCCGAGGACATTGCCTCGGCGGAGCTGCTGGCTTCCGAACTGGTCACGAACGCGGTGCTCTACGGCCACGGTGCCCACACCCTGACGTTGCGTTTCGTCGAGCCCACCTTGCGGATCCTGGTGGGGGATTCCTCGCCGGGTCTGCCTACTCGACGATCCGCGGACGACGACGCCGAGATCGGCCGGGGCATGCAACTCGTCGAGGCCTACGCGACATGCTGGGGCGTCGAACCGCACGACGGCGGGAAGACCGTCTGGTGCGAGATCGTGCTCACCGGTCGCTGATCGCCGACACGTCCGCCCGCCGGGCGTTCCTGCACCCCCTGGGCAGGCGTGACGCCGCTCCCATCCGCTTGCGAGCAGGTACCTTCGTTCCCGAGCCCGAACGACGACGGGCGCCCGCCGCCCGCGAATCGAGGTCCGTTGTCCCTGCTGGGAGCCGTATCCCACCCGCGACGACGTTGGCTCGCCCCGGTCGTCACCTCCTGCGCGGTGGCCGTGGTGGTAACCGTCCCCCAGGTGCTTCCGACCGGCAAGCGCCGGCCCGATCTCGAACCCCGCAGCGTGGATTCGCTGCTCCTGATGCTCGCCGGATCCCGGGCGAACACGTTGTCCGGCACCGTCCAGGCCTCCGCCGACCTCGGCCTGCCCGAAGTGCCGACCCAGCCGACCGGGGGGACGAGCACGCTCGCCTCGTTGCTGACCGGAACCCACACGGTCCGGATCTGGCAGGACGGCAGCGACCGGCAACGGGTCGCGGTCCTGGAGCGGCTGGGCGAGACCGACGTCGCCCGCAACGGCACGACGGTCTGGACCTACCAGTCGAGCACCGACACCGCGAGCATCGGGACCCTGACCGAGTTCTCCCAGAGTGAGATCGCGCAGATCCTGCTCCGCGCCGTCTTCCTGCCGATCGTCACCGGTCCGGACACCGTCGTCAGCGCCGGGCCGACCGACCGGGTCGCCGGGCAGGACGCCTACACGCTGGTCATCCGGCCCAAACGCGCGGGTTCGCTGGTCGATCGGATAGAACTCGCCGTCGACGCGGAGCAAGGCACCCTGCTGCGCTTCCGCGTGTACCCGTCCGGCGGGGCGAACCCCGCGCTCCAAGCTCGGTTCACCTCGATCTCCTACCGACCACCCGCGGCCAAGCTGTTCGACCCCGTGCTCCGACCGGTGCCGGCGGTGAGCCTGCCCCGTCCGGGTTCGAGCCGCCCGGGACCGGGAGGCGGCGGACCCGGCGGGAGCTCCGCAAGCCCGGTGAGCACGATCGGTTACGGCTGGAGCGCGGTCACGAAGATCGCCGGATCGGATCTGGCCCGGTCCGCCGCCCAGACCGTCGACACGGCGACGGCGCCGATCCGCGGTGGAAGGGTGCTCGCGACTCCGCTGCTGTCGGTCCTGATCACCGACGGGGGCGACGTCTACCTGGGCACCGTCCCGCTTCAGCGGCTCGAGGAGGTGGCCGGGCTGTGACCAGGGACGTGCTGCAAACGCCCGGCGGGGAGACGGTCGTCCGCACCCGTGGGCTGACGAAGCGCTGGCGCAGCGGTCAGGTCGCGGTCGACGACGTGGCGTTGGAGGTTCCGCGCGGCGCTGTCTACGGATTCCTCGGCCCCAACGGTTCGGGCAAGACGACGACGATACGGATGTTGCTCGGCCTGGTCGGGGCGACCGCAGGCGAGATCACCCTGCTCGGACAACCCGTCCCACAGGCGACCCGGACCGTGCTTCCCCGGGTGGGGGCATTGATCGAAGGACCCGCGTTCCATCCCTACCTCTCGGGTCGCGCGAACCTGCGCCGGCTCGACCGGTGGGATGCGACCGCCGATCCGCACACCGCGTCGGCGCGCGTCGACCAGGCACTCGACCGGGTCGGGCTGCGGAATGCCGAGGGAAAGCGCTACCGGACCTACTCCCTGGGGATGAAACAGCGGCTGGGTATCGCCGCAGCCCTGCTGCAGCCCCGCGAACTGCTGATCCTGGACGAGCCCACCAACGGTCTCGACCCGCAGGGCACGCGCGAGATCCGCACCCTGGTACGCGACCTTGCCGGCGACGGAACGACGGTGCTGGTCTCCTCGCACCTCCTGTCGGAGGTCGAACAGATATGCAGCCACATCGGCGTCATGCGGACCGGCTGCCTGGTCGCCCAGGGGCCGATCGAGGAGGTCCGCCGGCAGGCCGGACCGCAGGAAATCCGGATCAGCACACCGGACGTCGAGGCGGCGCTCGCGTTGCTGGTCCGCCTGGGGCTGCACCCCCGGCGGACCGGACCGCAGGAGGTCATCGCGGATGCCGGGACGATCCCGGTGGAGGACGTGAACGCGGCACTCGTCCACCACGGGGTGGCGGTCCGCGGATTCCACGTCGTGCGAGCCGACCTGGAGGACCTCTTCGTGGCGTTGACCGGGGAGGGCTTCGATGTCGCAGGTTGACGAGTCGCAGGTCGAGTACCGGCCGGATGGCTCCACCCTCGCGGAAATCGACGCCGGACCTGGCGAAAGTCCCGCCCGGCAGGCCCATTCGCATCGCACCCCGCCTTCGCATCGGGGCGCGTTCCGGCGCCAGTTCACGGCTGAGCTCCGTCTGGTTTTCGGGCGGCGGCGTAACACGGTCCTGCTCGCCGGTGTGATGCTCGTGCCGATCCTGGTCGGCGTGGCGATCCGGGTGAACGGGGGCGCCCGTGGCGGCGAGGGACCCCGGTTCATCAATCAGATCAGCGAGAACGGGCTCTTCCTCGTCTTCACCAGCCTCGCCCTCATGTTGCCGCTGCTGTTCCCGCTCGTCGTCGGCATCGTCAGCGGCGACACGATCGCCGGCGAGGCAGGCGCCGGGACCCTGCGGTACCTGCTGACCGTTCCGGCCGCCCGCGCGCGGGTCCTGCTGGTCAAGGCCGGGGCCGCGTTCACGTTCGCGATCGCGGTGGTCCTCCTGGTCGGGGTGGTCGGGCTCGTCGTCGGCTCGATCCTGTTCCCGATCGGTGACGTGACCCTGCTCTCCGGCGACCATGTCGGCCTCGGCGACGGGTTCGTGCGGGCCCTGCTCGTCGCCGGTTACGTCATCGGATCGCTTGCCGGACTCGTCGCGATCGGCTTGTTCTGCTCGACGCTGACCGAAGTTCCCGTCGCAGCGATGGCGACCACGATCGTCGTCGCGGTGATCAGTCAGGTCGTCGACGCGATCCCGCAACTGCGAGTCGTCCATCCCTACCTACTCACGCACCACTGGCTCGATTTCGGCGAGTTGCTCCGCATCGAGCCGCGGGCCGGCCTGCTCCTGACCGGACTCGGCGTCCAAGCCTGTTACGTCGCGGTCGCCGCGTCGTTGGCCTGGGCCAAGTTGAGCGGTACGGACGTGACGTCCTGACCGAACCCACCCGGAGCCACGCCGACCGGGTCGGGACGAAGAGAAACTAGGGTCGAACTCATGCTCGCCGTGTCGGTCGTCTCGCAATCCGATCGCGACCCGCTTTCCGGCCTCCACGTCGGGGAACGGCCGGAACCGGCGGTCCGCGGAGATTGGATCAAGGTCCGCATCAAGGCGGCCACGTTGAATCACCACGATTTGTGGTCACTGCGCGGGGTCGGCCTGCCGGCGGACAGGCTGCCGATGATCCTCGGCAGCGACGGCGCCGGCGTCGACGAGTTCGGCAACGAGGTCATCGTGCACAGCGTGATCGCCGACGCCGAGCGCTACGTCGATGACGAGACGCTCGATCCCGCGCGGTCGCTGCTGTCCGAGGTCTACGACGGGACGCTGGCCGAGGCCGTGACGGTGCCCGCGCGCAACGTCGTGCCGAAGCCCGCCGAGCTGTCGTTCGAAGAGGCCGCCTGCCTACCGACCGCGTGGCTCACCGCATACCGGATGCTGTTCACGAAGGCCGAACTGGCCACTGGACAGTCGGTTCTGATCCAAGGTGCCGGCGGCGGAGTCGCGACCGCCGCACTGCTGCTCGCAAAGGCGGCTGGGCTGACGGTGTACGTCACCTCCCGGGACGGGCACAAGCGGGATCGCGCCCACGCCCTCGGCGCCGACGGGGTGTTCGCGGTAGGCGATCGTCTTCCGGGCCGGGTCGACGCGGTGATCGAGACGGTCGGAGCGGCGACGTGGTCGCACTCGCTCAAGTCGCTGCGGCCCGGAGGCCGTCTGGTCGTCTGCGGAGCGACCTCAGGGGCCGACCCCTCGGCCGATCTGAACCGGGTTTTCTTCCTGCAGCTGTCGGTCCTCGGCTCCACGATGGGTACCCGCGCCGAACTCGCCGGCCTCGCCGATTTCTGCATCCGCACCGGCGTCCGTCCGCTGCTCGACTCCACGCGGCCACTCGCCGAAGCTCGTTCCGCATTCGAAGAGATGGCGGCCGGGACGGCGTTCGGAAAACTGGTTCTGACCATCTGAACGCGCGCGGATCAGGGCGCTCCGACGCGCCAGGACGCGGTGCGGACGAGGAATCCGTCCAACCCGACGGCGGCCGCCGTCACGGCGAGGAAGAGGGCGGCCACCCAGACCGCGTTCACACCCGCCCGGCCGTAACCGATCACGTCGACGTCGATGAACGGGTACGGATACCAGTGGATGGCGGCGCCGCGGATCAACGTGAACGCCATCCAGGCGATCGGGTAGGCGAGCGCGTAGAGCGCGTACCGGCGGCTGGTCTGGCCGCGCGGGCCGTAGAGCAACCATCCGGCGACCGCCAGCAGCGGCGCGACGGTGTGCTGCAGCTGGTTCGCGGCCTGCGCCCAGCCGTCGAGTTCCAGGATGCTTGCCAGCGCGACGTGGAAGACGACTCCGGTGATCGTCATGCCGACCACGCCGGCCAGCCGCAACACCCGGAACAGCGCCGAGCTTCGTTCCAGCCGGATCGCGAGCAGGCCGCAGGTGACGCCCAGCAGGAGATTCGAGTCGATGGTGAAGAACGTGAACACGTTGAACGTGCGCGCGGTCGCGTCGGCGAAATGCCCGGCGCGGGTGGTCGCCGTCACCGGAAGCTGGATGACGATTCCCGCGGCGACGACGAGGGCGGTCGCCGCGAAGAACCACCGGGCGAGGCGATCTCGCTCCTCGAAGGCGGCGCCTTCGGCTGCGTCCGACGACGGAAGCGGCGACGAAAGATCTTCGATCACGGCGGCCATGGTAGGTGCGGTCGCGGCGATGATGGAGACATGTCCGACGAACCGCTGGACGAATATCGCCGCAAGCGGCACTCGGATGCGACGCCCGAGCCGATGGGCGGCACCCGAGGCCATGGCGCGAAGCTCTCCTTCGTCGTCCAGGAACACCATGCCCGTCGGCTGCATTGGGATTTCCGCCTCGAACGCGACGGAGTCCTGGTGTCCTGGGCGATCCCGAAGGGCCTGCCGCCCGACCCGGCGACCAACCACCTGGCCGTCCACGTCGAGGACCATCCCCTCGAGTACGGAACCTTCGCCGGGACGATCCCCGCCGGTCAGTACGGCGCCGGGACGGTCAGCATCTGGGACCACGGACACTACGAGAGCGAGAAATGGACCGAGCGGGAGGTGAAGGTCGTCCTGCACGGTGAACGGGTGCATGGCCGGTTCGTCCTGTTCCGGACGAAGGATCCGAACTGGATGATCCACCGGATGGACGCGCCGGAACATGCCGGCTGGCAGGCGATTCCCCGGGATCTCTCGCCGATGCGGGCGGCGGCGGGTCGGCTCGGCCCACGAAGCGGTCCGGAGTGGGCTTACGAGATGCGCTGGAACGGCTTACGGGTCCTGGTGGCGGTGGAGGGGGGGAGACTCCAGGTCCGGAACTCCGGCGGGGACGACGTGACGGGGCTGTTCCCCGAACTCGCCGCGCTTGGCCGCGAACTCGGCACCACGCAGGTCCTGCTCGACGGGGTCGTCGTCGCATTGGGGAACGACGGGCGTCCGGACGCCGACCGATTGACCGGACGGACGGATGCTGCGAGCCCGGCCGCGGCGCGGCGCCTGGCCGCACGAACACAGGTCACCGTGCTGGCCTTCGACCTCCTGCACCGCGACGGGACGGCGCTGGTCGATTCGGCCTATCGAGATCGGCGAGAATCGCTCGACGGTCTGGGACTCGCCCTCGACGTGGCTCAGGTCCCGCCGTCGTTCGGCGACGACGGCCGCGACGCCCTCGCCGCCGCGGAGCAGAACGGCCTCGACGGAATCATCGCCAAACGACTGGACAGTCCCTACCGGGCGGGCCGCCGATCCCGCGACTGGGTGGAGATCAGATCCCGCCCGACCTGACGTCGAGCTCGAACCACACGGTCTTGCCGAAACTCGCCTCCTGAACGCCCCACCGGCTTGCCAGCGCGGCGAGGATCGTGAGGCCCCGTCCGCTCAACGCATCCGGGTCGGCCGCCACCACTTCGGGATAGCGCGAATTGCCGTCGGTGACCGCGACGTGGATGCCCTGCGGTGTGCACGCCGCGGTGACGTGGGCCTCACTACGCCCGTGGGTGAAGGCGTTGGTGACGACCTCGCTGGTCAACAGGACCGCGGTGTCGCAGACATCGTCGGAAAAGGCGGCCGCTTCGCACCAACCGGCGACGAAACGCCGGGCCGCGCCGACCGAGGCCGGTTCGGGACGGAAGACGTACGCGACGGGCGCAGGACCGCGGAACTCGGGCTGCGTACGTGGCATCGTACGAACCTGCTTCCTTCCTCGGTGGGCAGGCTCTTCTCACCCGCGGACGCCGACCAGAGTAGAGGCCGAAGAGGCCGAACGCCGGTACCGGCGTACGCGTCTCGACCGGACCTTTCCAAGACCCCGAGCCTCGACTTCACGCGTCGGACGGCGCCGGACCGGGCTCGACCCCCTTCGGCGGGGCTTTCCCCGACGGGGATTCCAGTGCCCGGGCAATCGTCGGAACCGCGGTGCCGAGCACGACGACCGAGAGGAGGACGACCACCACGACGATGCCGTAGAGTCGTGGTCCGTCCGGAACTCGGCGAGCGACCAACGTCAGACCGAGCAGGATCGGCACCGCACCCTTCAACCCGCACACCAGGACGAAGACGCGTTCCCGCGCGGTGAGCTTCGCCCGGACGAGGAACCCGGCTCCGAGCACCGGGCGAATCAACACGGTCAGCGCCAGACCCAACACCAGGCCGGGAAGCCAGACGTCGACGCGGGCCACGACGCCGAGGTCGATCGTCAATCCGAGCGCGACGAACGCCGCGGCCTCTCCGACGACGGCGAGGCGCCCGAACAGCGGCACGGTCCGGCGCGGGGACGAAGGCTGATCCCCCAACACGATGCCGGCGGCGAAGACGGCGAGGAACCCCGATCCGTGGGCGGCGGACGTGACGAAGAAAAGGCCCAGGACACCCGCCGGGTAGAAGATCGACGCGAGGGCGATCGATCCGCGAGGACGGCTGGCGACGTGACCGGCCCGCCGAGCGACGAGGACGGCCCCGCCTGCGGCGGCCAAGCCGATCGCCGAGCCCACGACCAGCTGAAGGAAGAACTCCCGTGCGGTGGCACCGATCGCGTCCCCGCTCAAACCGCCCGCTGCCACGAGGCTCGCCAACAACGCGATTCCGATCGGATCGTTCGACCCGGACTCCCCTTCCAGAATCGTCGCCCCCGGATCGTCGACCGCCGGATCCCGGTTTCCCAACAGCGCGAACACCACCGCGGGATCGGTCGGCGCAACCGCGGCGCCCACCAGAGTCGCCTGGTACCAGGTCACCTCGGTCGTGAGGAAGGTGACAGCGGCCGCGCCCGCCACGCACAACCCGGTTGCGCCGATCCCCAGGCCGACGACCGGACGGATCACCGGCCGCAGCCGGCGCCAGCCGATGCGAAGCCCACCGTCGAACAGGACGAAGGCCAGCGCGACGGTGACGATCCGCTCCACCACGTGCGGGTCGGCTTGGCGAAACGGGCCGATCCGGCTGACCACCATGGCCCCCGCGGCGAGCAGGAAGAACGACCCGGGAATCCGCAGGAACGTGCTCAACCGCCCCGCCGAGACGACGACGAGGGCGGCGGCGCCGAGGACGAGCAGGTCGACGCCCAATTCGGCACCACTGTGCACGTCGCGCTCCCGAGGTCTGTCTGGAATGGCAGATCGACTTGCCGACCAGACTTCCCGGCGCACCGGAATCGATTTTACCGTCCGTTGTGGCGTCGTTCCTTGCAACGTCCGCTCTCGGGTCCCATTCTCGAGTTGATCAGTAGCGGGAACTCGGCAAGGAGCCGTCATGCCTCGCAAACTCGCCGCCGAAGCGGTCGGCACGTTCCTCCTGGTGTTCTTCGCCGTCGGCAGCGCGGTCTTCGGTGCCAAGTCGATCGGCGCGGCGGGTGTCGCGACGGCCTTCGGCTTCGTCCTGCTTGCGATCGCGTACTCGATCGGGCCGGTGTCCGGGGCACACGTGAATCCGGCGGTCACCCTCGGGGTCGTGCTCGCCCGTCGGATGTCCGCGGCCGAGGGTTTCGCCTACTGGTGTGCCCAGGCCGTGGGCGGGATCGCCGGCAGCGCGCTGCTCAAAGCCTTCGTCAGCGACGGCTTCGGAAAGGTCGAGGACAACACCGGGGCGCTCGGGACGAACGGATACGACAGCGCGGCCCACCCCATCAGCCAGGGGGGCGCCTTCGTCCTGGAGATCGTGCTGACGTTCCTGCTCGTCTTCGTCGTCCTGCTCGTCACCGGACGGGCCGCGGCACCAGGGTTCGCGGGCCTGGCGATCGGCCTGTCGTTGACCGTCATCCACCTCGTCGGAATCCCGCTGACCGGCACCTCGGTCAACCCGGCACGTTCACTCGGGCCGGCGATCTTCGAAGGCCATCAGGCTTTGAGCCAGTTGTGGCTGTTCCTGATCGCTCCGCTCGTCGGCGCCGTCGCGGCGGCGCTGGTGTGGTTCGTCGTTCGCACGCCCCAGGACGCCGCGCCCGCTCCGACGCTCGAAGCCGCCGAAGCCGCGTCTCCGTCCGTACAGCGAGGCTGAGACCGCTCAAAGCGCCCTTCCGCGAAGGACGTGACATCGAAGTAACGCGGCGGCAACCGCCACGACCCGGCGAACGAGGCCGTCCCGGGCTAGCTTGAGCCGAAGATCCCTCCGGAGGAGATGCGACTCGAGTGGTGAAGGCCGGCAATGAGAGCACGGCGATCGGCGACCGCCTGAACGTCGAGGTGGTGAAAACAGCTGCTACGACGTGGATCCGGCCACATGGGCGAATCGACGCGGCGAACTGGGACGCGTTCGCAGCTGTCGTCCGCACGGCGGCGAACCACCGCAAGACCGTGTACCTCGACCTTTCCGGGGTCGATGCCTACGACCGGGACACGACGACTTCCATCGTCACCCTGTGGCGGGAAATCGCCGGCTCGGGGACGACGCTTCGATTCGGGACGGGCGAATCGAAGGGGGCGGACATCGCGTCCGCGATCTCCGAGCAGGCTCGCTGAGCGGGATCGGATCGTTCGGCCGGTCAGCCGCCGAGCGCCGCGCGCAGGTCCCGCACGTGTTCCTGCGTCTGGCTGAGCAACGGCCGTAGGTTCTCGCCCACATCCGGCAGTCCCAGTTCGAGCGCCTGCTCGGTCCGCACCCGATACCGCTCCAGCTGACGCTCCTCGAGCTCGAGGTCGAGCTTGAGGGCGGAACGAGTATCGGTCTCGGTCGAAGCCGCCGACACCGCCACGGTCGGCACACCGCCGAGGAAGGCGACCTGCTCGGCGAGGATCTGCGCGTGCGTCAGCTCCTGGGCGAGGTGAATCTTCAACTCGTCCGCGATGCTCTGGAACTCCGGACCCGAGACCGTCGCGATGTGCTGCACGTACTGGACGATCGACTGGAACTCCGAACTCAGGTCTTCGTTCAACGCGGCAACGAAATCTTCCTTCTTCACGGACGCTCCCGAGGGCTGCTAGGCGAAAGTCTGGAAAGAACTCCCCGAGCCATTGCCTGGTGGAGCCCCGCCAAACCAGGAACTAGGCCCCGGAGCGGATTCCTGGCGCGGTTCGGGGTACTCCGACGACGTTCGAGACAACACCCGACGCCTAGTTGAAGGAGCCGTCCGATGAGCGCTGCCGACAAGATGAAGAACAAGGCCGAACAGGCCAAGGGGCAGATCAAGGAGTCGGTGGGCAAGCACACCGACGACGAGCGTCTCGAGAACGAGGGACGCGCCGACCAGGCGAAGGGCAACGTCAAGGACGCCGGCGAGAAGCTCAAGGACGCGTTCCACTCCTGAACAACCGTTCGGCTGGAGTACCTGCGCCCCCGTCCGGGATGCTTACGCCGCCTCGCGGACCGGATGGCGCAGCCCGACCGTGTAGATCGAGCGGTCCTCGAAGGCCCGCGCGACCACACAGGCGATCACGACCGTCGCGACGACGGGCGCCAATATCGCCAGCCGAACGTGGGTCAGTTCCCAGATCAGCACGACGGCGGACACCGGCGCCCGGGTCGCGGCGGCCAGTACCGCGGCTGCCCCCATGACCGCGTATGCGCCGGAAGGGTCGGAGAAGAGATCGGACCAGCCTGAACCGACGAGCCCCCCGAGGAGTGCACCGGTCGACAGCACGGGAGTGAACAATCCGCCTGCGGCACCGCTACGCAGGCAGGCGACCGTGGCCAGCGGCTTCAACAAGACCAAGGCGGTCAGCAGGGCGGGAGTAGCCCCGGCATCGAACGCGACCTGCGCAGGCCCCTTTCCGTTACCGAGAAGCTGCGGATAGGGAACGGCGAGTGCGCCGAGCGCGACGAACACGACCGTGGTCGATACGAGCAACCAACCGCGCACCGGCTTCGGGCCCCTGGCGAAGACGACGAGCCGAACGAAAGCGACGGCCGCCAGCCCCGCGGCGACACCGATCGGAACGGCGGCGATGGCCGAATGGAAGTCGTTGTGCTGCAACGGAATCCGGTACGTTGCCTCGTTCGGCAACATCGTCCAGGCGACCGCGGTGGCGAGAGCCGATGAGACGAGTGTGGCGACCACGAGGGTCGCGTTCAACGAACCGAGCAGGACCTCGAGGGTGAAGACAGCCCCGCCCACCGGCACGTTGTACACCGCGGCAAGCCCGGCACCCGCTGCGCAGGCGACGACGATCCGACGTTGCGCAGGAGTGAGTCCACACCGGTTGCTGAATCGGCAGCCGAGAGCGGCCGCCGTTTCACGGGGCGCCCCCTCCCGGCCGAGGGAGGCCCCCAGACCGACGACGACGACTTGAAGCAGGGCGTCCAGAACGGTGCGCCGCAAGGGCATTGCACCGTCGGCGTACCGAACGGATTCGGTGACCCCCGTCGCAGGACCGAAGCGTTCCCGCAGGACCCACCAGCCGAGACCGGCGACCACACCGGCCAGGAGAAGCACCCGGACGCGGCGCAACTCGGAGGCCCGCTCCACCCCGACCACGAACGTCGCCTCGCTGTAACCGAAGGCGGCGTGCTGGACCGCGTGGAGCAGCAACGTCAGCGCTCCGCCGGCGAGACCCGCGGCGATCCCGGCGCCAGCGACCACCAGCCAGAACCTGGGCGAGGATCCGCTCGCCGTGTCGTCTCGGCGAATGACCGACGGGCGTCTCACCGATGAGGCGGACGCGGGACGCGCGGCACCGGCCGTCCTGAACCCACGCCCCCACGATGATCGTTCGCCGCGACGCCGTCCACCAACGTCAGGTGAACTCGGCAGTCCGCCGTCGCGCGGCTCGGCCCATCGCCTCTCACTCCTGCAAGATCTTCGTCGCCTCGTCCACCGAGTCGCGGACCGCGAACACGTCACTCATGCCGATGAGCTGGAACAGGTGCCGCACTGCCTCGGAGGGGGCGACCAGAACGAGCGCCCCACCGTGTGAACGTAGTCGTTTACGCGCGCCGATGAACACTCCCAGGACCGTCGAGTCGAGCGAAGTCACGTCTTGGAGGTCGACGACCAGACTGTAGCGACCGAGGTCTTCCAGATCGGCGAGGCAGTCGCGAAGCTGCGGCGCCGTCTCCATGTCCAGATCGCCGCGCACCCGAACGACCGTGATCTCACCGACCGCCTCGAACGAGACGGATTGCATCCGCTGCACTGATCTTTCCCGTTTCCCGGCGCTTTCAGCCGGCCCCGTCCACGATCAGGACCGGCGCCGAGCCCGTCGGCGCAACGAGATCGGGAGACGAGCTCTGAATGGGAATCACGGCAGCGGCCCGCTTGCGCTCCAGCCCGGCAGGTGGCGCGGTGGTCACCGTGGCTCGATAGACCGTCCCCGGATCGGCCCGATCGGCGAGCTGCATTCGGACGACCTGATGCGTCCAGAACTCGGCGGCATCGGTGTCCTCGTAGGCAGCGCACAGGCAGGTCAGGTGTGCGGCCAGATGCGCGAGCTCGCTAGCGACCTGCCGTAAGCAATCCGTATTGAACCCGGCCAGTTGGTTGGAGATGGCAGAACCGCCGTGGTCGTCGTCACCGAACTGAATCCGGTGCACCTGCCCCGAGACGATGGCTCGGGCGAGCTGCTTCTCTTGCGCTCGACCAGCATCGGCGAGATGCACCCAGACGTGCTTGCCGTTGTTCGTCGGGACGACACCCCAGGACTCGGCGAGGCTGTCGACGATCGTGAGTGCGCGACCGGTCTCGAACGCGTGCTGCGCCGCCACGAGCCGGGGCACCCGGGTTCGGGTATCGGCGTCGACGACGTCGATCCAGACGCCGGCGGAGTTCCAGGTGACCGAAACCGTCAGGTCCTGCCCCTCGAAGCGGGCGGCGCTGGTGACGAGCTCGCTGACGATCAGCTCGGCGTCATGGACGTCGGTCTCGACTTGCCACGTGTCGAGGGTGTCGTGGACGAACTGTCTTGCGTCGCGGGCAGCCGACGGCTGCGTGGGCAACGTCACTTCCGAACGCATAAGGACCCCTCTCACGCGTATCGCCCGCGGGCCATCGGACCCCGCGCTGCAGTGCGACACCATGCGTATCGGTCACCCGAACGGGTGACTAAAGTCACAGGAGGCCGCAGACCTACGTCGAGCGTGAACTGTCACCAGCCGGCAAGCCGTCGCTATCGACGAAGGCGTTTAGTCGCGCTTTCAAACGCGCCCACGGCGTGGCGCCGAGTTCTTGGCGAATGGCCGCCGGCCGAACGGCCCACGAAGTGAGACGGTGACGTGGCCGCGGAACGGCTCAGCAGCCGTCGCCGCCCGGAGACGGCAACGTACTGGGCGCCGCTCGCGACGTCGCTTGGGCGAAAAGGGCGAGCGTGCCCGACGTGAAGGGAGCCGAGTAGGAGACGTCGGCGCTGCAACCGCCCTGGTTCAACCCACCGATCACACCGGTCACCTTGCCAGCGGCCAGCCAGGGTCCGCCGCTCGTCCCCCCGACGAAGCCGCCACAGTCGAAGCGCGGGTAGCCGTCTTCGACGGTCATCGCGTTCGCGCACGAGCGGGCAACGCTGGAGTCGCTCGGGTACCCGATCACCTGGACCGTCGTCCCTTGCACGGGCGTCGTTGCCAAGACGTTCCCGCCGACCACCGACTGCACCGACGCCTGAGTCACGTTGGTCGCCGCAGGCACGACGACGAGGAAGGCGTAATCGGCGGTCGGGGCCTGATCCTCGAGCCACCCGGCCGGGGCGTAGACGGCGGTGACCACCCATGTTCCGTAGGGGGCGACACCGTTGACGAAACCCGGCGCGAAGACGACACCGGTACCGGATCCGCGAAGGCAGTGCGCCGCCGTCACCAGCGTGTTCCCCGCGGGGCTCGACACGACGCTCGCGGTGCAGCTGTGGCCGCCGCCGAGACCCGAGGGGAACAGCGGTCCCACCGTGGCGGACGACGACGAGCTCTTGGCCGTGGAACTCGGGGCTGTGGAGGGTTTGGCCGATGCGGCGGCCACTCGTGAGGCGGCGGATGGGGCCGGCGACGCGGTAGGCGGCGAGGAGGCTGCGACGCTGGCGGTGGCTGTCGGCGCCGGACTCGAGGAGCCCGAGACGAGGAAACCCGGCGTGCTCGTGACATCTGCCACGTCAGCGGTCACGCTGGGCCGCGCGTCGTGAGCGCTCGAGGTGGCTGCTAGAACGATCGCCGCGACGAACAGCACGACGACCACCGGAAGGATGCGGAAGGCGCAGCTGGCGGACGTCTCCCGGGAGCGTGACCGTCGGTGCTTTACCCCTCTACGCACAGTCACGTTGTTGCCGCCCTGCGCGTTTTTAACACCTAGACACCGACGAAGTGGGCTTCACGGGCGGATTTCGACCGCTGTGGTTGCCGAGCAGGCTCAGCCGCAGCTTTCGCACGGTGAAGAATTCCGGTCATCGCCAGCGTTCCGATGATCAGGGAGAGGACGTGCCCGGTGGAGGTCATGTCCCGGTCCACCACCAACGCGCTCAACACGGAGCCGTAAAGCGCGAGGTTCGCCCAGAACCGGGACCGTCCCGCAAACGTCAGCGCGGCCGCGGCGAGAACCGCGTACATCGCGTAGGAGACACCGACATCCGGTCGGGTGCTGTCGACGTCGGCCAGCAGATGCCAGCGAGCACCGACCGCGGCCCCGTATTCGGTCAGCAACGTCGCGGCGACCTGACCGCCCAGTGCGACCAGCACGGTCCGGCCCGACCCGATCGACCTTTCCAAGAGCGCGAACCCCGCCGCGACGATCAACAGTTCGGGGAGCAGGCCCCCCGGGACGATGAACGTGCTGACAACCAGCGAGGCGACCGGGTGTCGCCCGAGGTTGGCGACGTTGGTCGAAGCCCACGCCACGATCTGGTCGGAGTCCCCGGTGAACGTGTGCAACAGCAGGGACGAGAGCGCCAGCAGGCTGACCATGGCGAACGCGATCGGAGTGCTCAGCGGAGACGGCGCGAGTCGAGCGAAGCGACTCGCTCGGGAGGACACCGTGCCGGACACGGTTCCAGCTAAGAACCGGCGGCTGGCTGCCGACTGACAGAACCCTGAGCACAGGCTGTCAATCTCACTCCACACCACCGCAAGCGACCTGGACGGTTGCTAATCGGTTAGCGACGGGGAACCGCTCCCCGCCAACCACCTGTCTCACTCCCGCGTTCTTCGATGAACGACTTGAACCGCTTCATGTCGTCTTTCACCCGCCGGTCGTCGAACCCGAGGGCGGCTCCCGCTTTCTCGGCAAGTCCCTCCGGCTGCCAGTCGAGCTGAACCGTGATGCGAGTGCTTTCCGGCGCCAGCTTGTGAAAAGTCACGACCCCCGCATGGGTGGTGCCGTCCGTCGATTTCCAGGCGACTCGCTCATCCGGTAATTGCTCGACGATCTCGGTGTCGAATTCCCGATCGACGCCGCCGATCTTCGTGTGCCAGTGATTGCGCCGAGCGTCGACCTGGGTGATCGACTCGACGCCGCTCATGAATTCCGGGAAGGTCTCGAACTGAGTCCACTGGTTGTACGCGGTTGTGACGTCCACGTCGACATCCACGGATTCGGTGACTGTAGCCATCATTCTCCTTCCAGCGAGATAAAGAGAATGGCCCCCGGGCCGAAGCTGATCCGGGGGCCATTCCTGGACGTGCTCTGTGGCGGAGCTACAGCCGGGCGTGCCCGTGATGGCTACGTCCACGGCCGAAGATCCACAGCGCCGCGGCGATGAGGATCAGCCAGAGCAACGGATGAACAACGATGCCGAGAACTACGGCGATCGCCACGATGACCAGCGCGATAAGAATGTCTCACCGATCCCCCCAACGGCCTAGCCGAAACCGCGTACCGGCGCACATTTCGATGTCGTCCTGCGCGTCGACCCAATCAGGCAACGTGGCGACGACGAACGGCGACATCGTCGTCCGCGACCGCATCGACCGGTCCGGTCCGATCCACGGTCGTCATCCGGCGCCGTGGCATGAAGATCAGGAGATCGACGAGGATCCCGACCACTCCCACGATCATCAGGATCCAACCCACGGTGTTGATGTTGAAGCCGTGGCTGTTCGTGACGTCGACGGCGAACGCCATGATCGCGCCAGCGGCGACGAAGAGAAGTCCGACTCCGATACCCATCTTGGCCTCCAACGAATGGCACGCGAAACGAGGCTGCCATGATGCTTACGAGAGTCGATCGCCGGATGAAGGATGTGTCGGCGGTCTCGCGGGAGACCGCCGTCATCCAAGGCGTGACCGAACGACTTACGGTAGATTTCCGTGGAGCGCTTCCACAGACCTTGATTCGAAGCTACGTGATGGAAGTCTTTCCCACTCTGAGCCACGTGAACGACCGAGCCGAACTCGAAGACATCCTGCACGTCATCACGACGTTTCGGCTCGCCGCCGTCGAGGATTCGCTGAGCCACACCTCGGCGCATCCTCTCGAGGCGTCCTCTCGGGACCTGGACGCGGGCGTCGGCTAGGACCATACCGTTAAGACCCTGAAGCCTCGTGCTGGTCGGGGGTCTCGGACCTCGGCACGAGGATGAGCTGGAACGGCCAGCCCTGACGAACGGGCGTGGTGCCGACGTAGTCGAAGATCGCCGCTCGACCCCGCCGGGTGCGCCGAAACACATACGGATGGCGCACGTAGAAATGGCGCTCGCCCGACATCTCTTGCAGACATACCTGCGAACAACGAACATTGACGAAACACAATTGGGAATCGAATGGGCCATTCACCAGGATGGCCGGTGCAGTGATTCCGTTCACCGTTCCCCGTCCACGTCGCACGATGCGACGTTGATCACCGGCGGTGAACGACTGAAACCCGGGAAACGCGATCAGGTTACCGAGGTGACGAGGAAGGCGTAGCGCAAGCGGTGTCAGGACTGACGCTCACGACCGCGGATTCGCCGAGCTTCACCGGCGGTTCAAGGCCGAGTATTTCGGTGAAGTACAACACGGTCGCTTCCGCATCGTTCGCCGCGACGATCTCGGTCTCGTTGCGGGACGTTGGCGGCGACGTCGGCCCGACGCATGATCCTGCAACGGCGATCGGTGACGGAAGACACAGTTCGTCGGCATGGGAGTTGGTCGCGCGAAGCGCTTCGAGGTCGGCTTCGACCCGGGCGCCTGACATCGACTGGGCTTTCGGGCCGAAGTGCCGTTTCAGTCGACCCGGCGGTAGCGGATGTGGGTGGTCAAAGGTGAGTGAAGCACCTGGACGGGTTCGAAGCCGAAGACTTCGACGCCGTCGAAGAGGCGCTCGCCAGAACCGAGCAAGACGGGTGCGACGTCGAGCGTAAGTTCGTCGATCACCCCGGCGATCAACGCCTGCCGGACAGTCGACGCCCCACCGGCTACATCCACTCCGTTACCCCCGGCAGCCTCACATGCTGCGGAGTAGGCCGCGTCGAAACCGCCGGTGACGAAGTGGAACGTGGTCCCCCCTTTCATCGGGATCGGATCGTGGCGGTAGTGGGTCAGCACGAAAACCGGTGCGTGATAGGGCGGTTCGGGCCCCCACCAACCGGACCACTCTTCGTCCCATTCCCCGCGGATCGGGCCGAACATGTTCCTGCCCATCACATAGGCACCCCGAGGACGCAAGAGCCAATCGTTCGCGATCTTGTCGGCCTCGTTGGCCCGCGGGTCACCGATGTGCCAGTCGTGGACCTCCCGCCCCCGCCGACCCAAGGGGTTATCCCGGCTCTGGTCCGGTCCGGCGACGAAGCCGTCCAGCGAGATCGACATGTGGCAGGTGGTGTCCGACACCGTGAGCCTCCCGGCAACTGCGCTTGAACGGGCGTCCAGACAAAGGCTCCCATGGTCGCCGTGACCGCCGAGTGCGGGCTGCGCCGACGTTCATCACGGCGCGCTAGGCCCTCGATGCGGGCATCGCTCACCGTCCCGGCGGAATGGAAACTCGACGCGGTCTATTGCGGCACACCCGGGTTAGCCACGACGAGACATCCGCGTCGATGGAGGAGGGAGCCCCGACCGGGGAACGGAATCCCGTCGAGGGGTTCCACAGCTATTGCCCTCGGCGTTGTTCGACTGAAACAGGCTCATGCTCGGATTCAGGTTTGGGTAGTCGCAAACCGGGTAGCGGTCGGGTGGCTCAAGTTTTCCACGTCTCGATCACGCCTCCGCCTTCATCGAGGGCGGGGGCGTGATCATGTCTACCGGTGCCTTGGGTTTGTAGGCCGCAAGACCCTGCCCAGCGTCGTTCGGGAGCCGAACCGCCAACCACCGCTGTCAGGCGAACTGGGGAACTCCGTCTACCACTACCTCGGAGCGGGCCCGGCCCGCGGAGACGTCTGTCCGTCGGTCGTCCACCCAGATGTGCAGGAACCATGCGATCACCACGGCGACGGGCAAGGTCGTCGCGTACGCGGCGATGCCTCTGAGCGGAGTCGATGGATCAAGCCAATGTTCGATGACCCTCGTTACAAGCAAAGGGAACAGTAGATAGAAGAACGCCTCGACCGACAGCGACCAGCTCACCCCATTGAGCGCGAAATAGGTGTGGACGTCGGGCACCCACGCCTGCAGGAGGAAGATACCCAGCAGGCCTGCGCCGAGGCCGTGGTAACCCTCACCGACGGCCCGAGTCACCACGATCCCGAGAAGGAAAGCGACCACGTACACCGGATAGATCCGGGCTACCCGACGCCGATAAAAGTCCCTCGCCCGATCAGTGGGTCGCCAGGACCAAGCAAGCACAGTCCCAGACAAGATGAAGAAAAAGGAGACTCCGATGCTGCCTTGGCCGAAGATGTATCTCATACCGCCGTACTGCACGTGCAAGCCGTAGACGACGAACGCAGCAAAGAATCGAAGCCCGGTCAGAGAATCCAGCCGAACGACCGATGATGTAACTTTCTGAGCTTTGCCCGCCATGCCTGTCCTTCCACCGCCCAGTCATCGAATCGTTTCAGTGCCCGGCGTCCTCCTCGTGGGTCACTACGAAGGGACGTCTCGGCCCGCGATCGGGACGACTGGGACAGCGGAGACGGTACAAGGTGCTCTCGGGGTATTAGGAGTCGTTGACGGATGAGTCACGGCCCGCTACCAGTCCATCGCCTTCCGTAATAGACCCCCGCGTCCCGTCTCACTGGCCTGATCCCGTTGAACTTTGTGGCACGTAGGTCCCTGAGGGAGAAGCTAGGGAGCTTTCGCGAGGGCAGCGCTTTCTCGGGATCGTCTGGGGTAGAAGGCCTGTCATGCGACGGCTCGGGAATCGCCCCTCAGACCGCGACGCTGCGGACGAAACACTCTTCGCAAGCGCCGTCGTCTTGATGCTCGTCGTGGTCGCTGGACTCGCCGTGGTGCGAATTGACATGGGCTTCGGGCATCACTCTCCGAGGCCCCAGCGCATCGGGAATGCGGCCCAGCCGATCACTCGAGCACCCGTCCCGGACGTCGTTCCTTCACAACCTTCGCCGACACCGATCTCGGAGATGCCCGCGTCGAATGCCCCATCGCCTTCGAGGCATAGTGCCCCGTCGCCCACCGGGACCGACAACACGACAGCAGCAAATGGAGGAGCGGACAGTTCCTCTCCAGCAAGCAGGAAAGGGAGCCCGACGCCGTCTGCAACCCATCCGACCGTTGTCCCGCCGGGCACCACGCGGCCTGTCGCCAGCGCGATCGCTCCCGCACCCCCGGCGGCACCCAAACCGACAGCTGCCCCCGTGACCTCGGTGCCACTGACGTACACCATCCGGCGCGGCGACACCCTGTCTGACATCGGGAAGTGGTTCGCCGAGCGCGGCTACGGAGCCCTCTTCGCGGCGAACCTAAACGTGCTCCTCGACAGTCCGAAACTGATTCGCCCAGGAGAACGCATCACTCTGTCGAACGCCGGGATGATCCTCCAACCGCCGCGCTAGATCGGGACGCATGGTGGTCCGAGAAGTTTACGAGCCTTGTCCGGGTGGCCAGCCGTGGTTGAGCGTCGGTTCTATTGGCGGGACATCGTCGCCGGCGAATGCTGATCGGCGGGTTGTGGCGGCGGTGCCGATGGCACCGCCGGCGATGATGCCGAGTCCGATCCAGACGCTGCTTGCACCGCGGCCGTCCCAGTAGACGTCGCGCAGGTTGATCAGTAGGGCGGCCTCGTCCGCGATGAGTGCGACGCCGATCCCGAGTGCTAGACCCATCCAGGTGCGCCAGCCCGCTGTGCGCTCGACGAGACCGGCGAGACCAACAGCGGTGACGAGCACGATTCCGTACAGATAGTGGTGCAGATGGACGCCGCCGGCGTCGACGTTGCCGAGACCGCCGACGTGGACGTGGATGAGCCAGGTCAGCAGCCGCATCGCTGCGAAAGTGACGGTGAACGACAGCCACGCCAACACCAGCCCACGCCGGTCGGGGTGTACTTGGCGTAGGCGAGTCGGGCGCCGCGAACGCGACGGTGCTTTCGCGACCGCGCGTAGCCGGCCGACGTTCGGGTGGGCGACCGGTCCGGACACGGTCAGGTTCCCTTACGGGTCAGCGCATGGGCGATCGCGAAGATCACCGCCAGGATCAGGCCGAGCCACAGCAGGTGCAACACGAACCCGAGGCCGCCGAAGATGAGAAACAGCAGCAACGCGATGATCAGCAACATGGCGGCGCTCTACCCGCGTTCGGTCCCGGCAAGCACGGTGGATTCACCGGATTGTCTGCAGGTCCTCCATGTTTTCCGGAGGGAGCGGGCCGTGGGTGATCGCGGTGACTTCGACGTCGACGAGTTCGGCTTTCCCCCTGTAGTTGGAGAGGAACGCGGTGTCCGCGGCGTCTCGTCCGGAGCCGATTCGGACGAGGGTGCTACGCGGGGCAAGTGCGGTCGCGTCCAGAACGTGCCAGGTGCCGTCTATCGCGGCTTCGGTGACGGCATGGAAATCCATCGGGGCAAGGCCGGGTGCATAGACGGCGGTGAGTCGGGCCGGAATGTCCAGGGCTCGCAGGAACGCCGCGGTGAGGTGGGCGTAGTCCCGGCAGACCCCTTCTCGTCTCAGCAGGGTCTGCACCGCGCCGTCGGTGGGGCGGCTGCTTCCAGACACGTAGACCAGATGGGTGTTCACCCAGGAGGTCACGGCTCGGGCGAGTTGACGTGTGTCGTTGATGCCGGCGAACAGATCGGTGGCGATCGGGGCCAGCAGGTCGGATTCGACGTAACGACTGGGCCGTAGGTAGATGATCTCCTCCGCCGGGGTGACCGACGAAGTCGTGGTGTTCTCGGTGATGGTTGCCTGATAGTTCACTACCAAGTGGCCAGGATCGGCGGTAAGCCGATGGGCGCGGCCAGGACCTCCCGTATCGATTTCGTCGGCGATGATCGGCGCGCCGTCGAGCGTGACTGACAGTTCTTCAGTTCCAGCCGGGAGATCGGCTACGGCGAGCAGTAGCACCAGGTCGGTGGGAGCAGTGACCGAGATGACGAGCCGGGCGCTGACAGCCCGGGCGTCAGAGATGTCAGCGACGGTCACGTCACCAAGTTACTAGCACCCCGCGAGCGCGCCGAACGTTTCCGGCGATCAGCACGCCAGCCGTAACGGCGTGACAGCTACCCGACGCGACCGGGTTGGACCAGAATGCCGCCGCCTGCATTTCCTTGCTGTTCGGCAACGCCGGGTCCAGGGATGAACTCGCTCCGGGCGATAACCCGACGCTCACCGGGATTTGCTCGTTTATCGATCTCCACCGAGGCGACGTGAGGGGCGTGACCTCGGGTGAGCCCACTGGGCGGCAGACGTTCCACGTGATGTCTGCGGTGTATCCGCGTGAGGAACGGTCGGTGCACCACTTATCGCCGGCCTGCCCGATAGGCGGGCGTAGCCGAGCGGAAGATCGCTGGATCGGAACCGGCCGTAAGCCGCTGTGTGGATGGTGCGCCGAGGCTAGGCTTTCGATTCGGCGTGAGCGCCCGGACGGGTAACAGTCGTCTGGCGCTCAGGGTACGTCGACGGGACGCGAACGCCGCTCTGCGCCTGCGTTGATCTCGTCGAGTTCTTGACGAGCAAGCCCGATGACAAGATCAACGAACTCTTGGGGTGGCGGCGCGGCGATCGTCAGGGCGGCGTATTCGGCCCGAACATGGCGCCGTGCCCGGTCGATCGCGGCTTGTACCCGCGCCGCCGCGATCTCGTTGCCGTAGTAGTCGAACAACGACCCCACCGCGTGGTGGAGCATCTCCTCGTACTCGGGGCCAGTGAGGATCGTCATCCCGTCACCTCCCGTCCCAGAGGCACGGCGTTGGGCTGGCTTCCGCGCCGAAATCGGCCGAGTGATTCCCGGCATTCCGCGGGTTATGCAGCGTCCAACCACTCAGGGATCGTGACGAACATCGCTCGCGCGCTTCGCGACCCGCGGCGCTGGCACAGGGTCTCTGACCCAGCAACCGGCTCGCAGCGATCAGGGTCGGGACCGGCATCTCGCTCCTGGCGCACATCCTCTACGACCACGAACGCAGATAGGAACCGCCCCGCTACTGGCCTGACTAGGGGCGATCGTCGCTCGGTGGACGAATCGAAGCGGGCGCGCTTGATGTCGTGCTAGACCGTTCCGCGGCGTCTTGAATCGGAGCCTGCCCGGTCTCCGCCCAGTTGGCCGTGGTCAACACGCCGAACAGAATCCGTCCCAGCCTCGTCCGCCGTCCTGACTTCGCACCCCAGAAAAAACGGGCCCCCATCATGTGACAAGCGTACGGACGGGCCGAAGCCGATCAACGACCGAGCGGCCGAACATGACGGTGCGGTCGACCGGAAGGGAGTAGCTCAGCGATGTTGTGCCCGAGCGCCGCGCTGATCACGTACGAGACGATCACGACGACTAACAGAATGACGAAAGCACGACGTGGACCGGCGTTCCTTGTGGAAGGGACGGTATGGGGATGAGCACGCTGCGGTGACGGAGACGCCATGGTTGAGGAAGCCGCCTCCCGGCTTCGCGTCCACTTGAGGGCCAAGACTGGAGTAGAACGCCGAGCCCGAGACTCGCGCCCCGACAGCGCAGACATCGCCGAACGCCCTGTTGTTGACGCATCGCGCGGTATGCCGGTGGCACCGATCGACCTTAGGGCGCTGGACAGGACGACTGCTACGGACACCGGCGCGGCTTCGCTTCTCCAACGGATGGAGCCCGATCCGCGAACGACGTTCCCCGTGACGCATGGCGTGTATCCGTCTGGAACCTGGATCGTCGCGAGGCTATTCATGGCGGGTTGGAGCTTGCGGATGACGGCAGCCTCGCGTTCCCGCTCCCGACGGTCTTGCCACTTGTGCCACAGGGGAGGACCGAATAGGTATCCTCCCGCGCCAAGCACAACCACGGCGAGCGCGACAATCAAGGAGAACCTGACCCGCCCACTATAAATGGTCGGAACCCCGCGAGTCGGTCCGTTGCTCTTGACCCAGTTCACCAACGTCGAGACCTTCATGACCTGCACATCCCGTCCGGAGCGCCGAGCAGATTGCACGCTTTCCTGAGGTCCGGAAGACCACCGCTTGTACGCACTGTTCGTTCTCAACCCGACGACCGGCCTTCGACGCGAAGAAGCGCTCGGGCTCCCGTGGGATGACGTTGACCTCGAACGTGGACATCTCGCCGTCAGGCGAGCTGTGATCGAGACGGCGGGCAAGGGTCGTCACTACGGCGAAAAGCAACCGCACCGGAGGTGTCGATCTGGACACATTCAGGCAATTGAGCATCGGCCTGAAAATGAAGCCACCGTATTCAGGTTAGCTAGGCATGCTGGCCCTAGGAGATCGAGCGTCTGTTCGACCCTGCTTGTTGTCGAGGTCACGAGCGCGGAACCAAGCGCTCTCACTACATCGTCGCAGGTCAGAGGCTGGTACCTAGGTGGGCGAGGGGGGAGTTGAACTCAGAACTCCGGCATCCGGAGCCATCCGTGACCATGCGTCAGGGTCCGGGCTCGGCGCTTACATCGCTTGCTGTTCGACCCCACATCGGTACCCGTCCGGGGCGGTCCGACCGCGTTCGTTTGCATGAGGTTTGCAGTAGGACAGTGACGGATGTTCAAGATCGGCGCTTGTGGTGACGAGAAGTCTCCTGAGAGAACAGGCTCATACGGGGGACCCATGACTGAACAGGCGCGATGTGGCAACTGCGGCAAGAACGTGCCCGCCACGAAGTTTTGCAGCGAGTGCGGCGTCCAACTACCTGAGGCTTCGACGGTGAGTTCAGCCCCACGAACGGACGACGAACCGGGTGTAACCCGGACAGTCATGCCGGTTGGCACTCAACCTGTTGAGAACAGTTCGTTTGCGAACCGACGTATCGCTCTATTGGCTGGCGGCGTCGTTGTCGTCGGAGGAGCTATTGCTACGGCAATCCTGCTCAGCTCCGGTGGAAGTTCGCCGAAGCACATCGTTGCCGGGACGGTCCTGGTAACAGGGGGAGACAAATTCAAGAACTGCGAGGTCCCTAGCTCTTCTTCTGCCAATGATCTGATCAAGCTGTACACCGATGTTGCTGGTGGAAAGACCTACCCATGTTCAGATGGTCCTGGAGGAGGGTTCAGCGACTTCCACGATGGTGCTCAGATCACAGCCGCCGACGGATCGGGAAAGATCATAAGCACCGGGACGCTTCGTCACGGAACGATGGGGAAGTCAGGAGTTACGTTCGACTTTGAACTCGACAATGTCCCTACCGTCGACTTCTACAAGATCGAGATTGGGAACGCGAATCGCGGAGGACTGTCCTACAGCTTGAAGGAAATGAAAGACCAGAGTTGGGTCGTCTCTCTTTCGATCTAGCTAGGCCCGTCCCCCCGGTTAGAACCAAGCGGTCGAGATGCCCTGCCACTCCCACGGGAGGACGCGACTCGCGATGAGGGTCTACCAGCCGATTTCGATCCAGCACCGCCCGTTCTGGTTTAGCTCCAAATCGGCACGTCGAGGGGCTCGTGGTACCGCGAACGACAATCCCGAAGCCTGGCCTGGCACTAACCAGTTGTCAGCGGTGTTCGTAACGCCCGTTCACGACTAGTCGTTCTCCGCATGGCCCTGCATCCGCCGCAACCGGCCGTACGCCTCCGGGTCGTTCGCGACCTGCATGAAGAGAGCCTCTCGTTGAAGGGTCAGCTTCTGAAGCTCGGAGTCGGGTGCCCTAGCCAGGATGAGTCGGCGTACCAAGTCCGTCAGGGGTTCCCCTATCGCTTTTGAAAAGTTGAAACCGACCAACTGCATAACAGTCACGGTTTCCACCGAGAGCAAGGGCTTTAGTAACTCGATGATCTCATTTGGATCTGTGGATGCCGCACCGGCGGATTGAGCGAGCTGTTGGAGCACCGGTACGACATTCGTTGAGATGTACTCGACGTCAGTTGATGACAGCCTCTGAGCGACAAGCCTTTCCTCGAAGGCCTTGGCGATCCGAACGAGCTCGCTCTTGTCGTCAATGAGCTCGTAGACCATCTGTTCTAGCTCCGCGATTGATTCATCGCTCTTCTTCTTAGCTCGCAGAGCGGCGACCCGGTCAGCGATCGTCGCCGCTGTGTTCCTAACTGCGACGTCTGCAAGCTGGATTCCGAGGTTCTGCATCTCCGGGTCCATCAGTCCCCCAATCGTCATAGTCCAGAGCTTTCCGATCCTCCGAGCCTAAAGCAGCGTCCGCGTGTGGCCGCGAGCGGAGTTCGTCTCAAGTGGTCCCCCAACTTAGTCAAGCGAGGCAACGAAGATCCGTGGAGTAGCGCCATCCCGGCGACGAGCCAGCAAGACCGCTTGCTCAAGACCAGCAATCGAGCGCCCGGTCCTGCCGTCTCGCCAGAATCCCCGAGTGACACGCGCCAATCGGCCGCCGTTGATCTTGAGAAAGCGTTCCAGCGTCGCTTCATCACCGAAGAGAACGTCCTTCATGCCATACACCTGGAGCGGACGTTCATCGCACCGTTCGAGCCCGACGAAACTGCCAAGCCCCGCATGCTGCGCACACTCAGCGAGTCTCGCTCGATCCAACGGAGATCCGAGGTAACAGGCATGGGCATGAAGGCCCCCCACCCCCTGGCCAGACTCCAAGTGGTACACGAGTTCGGCCACAAGATCGCCCCGCCGGAGCTGTGCCACCAGCCGTCTTATTCCAGCGCGAGCTGACGGCCAGTCGTAGCCCAACTGCGTCACCAAGAGCCGCTGGGACGGGCGCGCGAGAGCGATTGCCCCGCCCACCCCCAGTGCCTGCCAACGTCGACACGGATGACACGCTGCCCGCTTGCACCGAGGTCGCCCGTAGGTCCCGGTCGATGGGTCCACGAGCCATCCAGGCCGAGGCGTCGGACATGTCGTGTCTACCCGTTCGACTGATTCCGGGCAATAAGCAAGAGAGGTGCGATCGCCTGGATCAGGACATGCAAGGACTACGCTTGATGGGCACATAACGGCGGCCTCCCAGCCGCGAAAGACCAAGGCCCGTCTGTTGGCGCAGACGGGCTTTGGCGTTTAGTGAGTTAGCGGCAGGCCCGGGCCCACGTCCGTGATTCCGAGGCGATGGAATAGGACCGAGACCGGCACGAGCACCCGTCGTCCCACGCGGATGGCGGGGATCTCGTCTCGTCGAACTGCCTCGTAGGCGGCTGAGCGCCCGATACCGAGGAGCCGCCCGGCTTGCTCGACACTGATCACCGCTAGTCCCGCCACGTCCGCAGGCAACAGGGGTTGTGCTGAGTCGTCCATGTCGAGCATCATGGGTTTTAGTCATAAGGTCCGCCAGACCTTGACTTAATACGTTTCGTAGCCAGATTGGGGCTAAGTGGTCAAGGGTCAAGTGGGCAAGAGCCCTGCCAACCAGGAGCGTCGCCCGAGGCGCCGCCGATGGCCCGATCCGAGCGAGGGGCCGTTCACCATCGAGCTGACCTACGCCCAGCAGGGAGGTCGGACGCGGTGCGTGGGTCTACAGCTAACCGCCGTGGCATCGGGGGCAGAAATCACCACAGAGGTTCTACGCAAGATCAGCCTGGCCGACTTGATGGAGCTGGATCTCGCCAAGCAGTTACGGAAGATCGAAGAGGTACTCGCTAAGTGGGGCTCGCAAGCCCCGGCATTTCAAAGCGAGAGATGGCGGCAGAAAGCAGCGGAACTCCAGTCGGCAACTCAAAACCCGACCAGACGAGGCCGACCGCCATTGCCTGACGATCACTACGAAACGGTCGCGGCCTTCTACTCATTGGCCTGCCAAGCGCCGGGAGTCCGGAATCCAACGGGGCGCGTCGCGGAGAAATGGCACGTCTCCCCTGCGGCCGCGGCCAAGTGGGTCAGAACAGCGCGGCAGAAGGGATACCTGCCTCCCACGACACGTGGGAAGGCAGCCGGAACAGAAGAGGGACTGCAGAATTCATGAGAGGGCACGTTCGCAAGCGTGGGCGGTCTTGGTCGATCGTTATCGAACTTCCGCGCGACTCAGAAACCAACCAACGGCATCAGAAATGGCATTCCGGTTTCGCGACCCGCAAAGACGCGGAGCGGGCGCTCACCGAGATGGTCTCAAGATTGGACCGAGGTACGTATGTAATACCCTCCCGCCAGACGCTCAGCGAGTTCGTCCGAGACGACTTTCTCCCAGCGGTCAGAGGCGAATTACGGCCCTCGACGTACCACTCGTACGAACGGAATCTTCGGCTCCACGTGCTCCCAGTCCTTGGAGAGCGGCGGCTTATCGACATTGACCCGGCGAGCTTAAGCGCTCTCTACGGGAGGCTCCTCGCATCGGGTCGGAAAGATCAGAAGGCAGGGGACGCGCTCTCGCAAAGATCCGTGGCCTACATCGCGTCGATATTGAGCAAGGTGCTGCGCCAGGCGGTCGACTGGGATCGGCTTGCCCGGAACCCTGCTGCTGTCGCCAGGCCTCCCAAGGTGTCTGCCCAGAATGGAGCGCGGTCACCAATGGTCACGTGGACCAGCACAGAGACGGCCGCGTTCTTGAAGGCTTGCGAGGAAGCGCAGGACGGCTACTACCCCGCCTGGCTCATGCTTGTGACAACAGGAATGCGGCGAGGAGAGCTACTCGGCCTGCGTTGGACCGACCTTGATCTGGACAGTCGCAGGGCTTCCATCAGTCAGACGGTCATCGTCGTCGTCAACGAGGGCCGTCACGAAGTCCAATTCGGGAGTCCTAAGACCGAGCGGGGACGTCGCGCCGTAGCTCTGGATGCCAAGACCGTCGCCGCGCTGAAGAGCCACAAAGCAGCCCAAGCCGAAATCCGGCTCCTGCTCGGCGCGTCCTATCGTGACCGCCAACTGGTGTTCTGCCAGCCGGACGGAGCACCGCTTCACCCCGAGCGATTCTCTCGAACGTTCGCGAGTCGCGTACGCCAGCACGGCATGCGGAAGATTCGCCTCCACGACCTCAGGCACACTCACGCCACGCTAGGGCTGGAGAAGGGCATACATCCCCGGATCATGCAGGAACGTCTCGGCCACGCCAACGTTGGCATCACGCTTGGCACGTACTCCCACGTCAATCCGGCGATGGACGCGAACGCCGCCGACACGATCAGCGACGCCATCTTTGGGACATCGAGTTAGCTCGGCGAGCGTAGACGGCGCTCGCGATCGGGGCCCCAAAATCCGACAAGTGCGCTAGCAACACCCGTTGCTAGCGCATCCTCGCCGATTCCGACGAGCGCGCGGAACCCAAAGTCGGCATAGACGGACGAGAGCGGTTTGCAAATGGAGGGCAAACTGCCCGCGACAAGCTGGCGAACCGACCTCTGACCTGCACGAACACGGTGGGCGAGGGGGGAGTTGAACCCCCACGTCCTTACGGACACACGGACCTGAACCGTGCGCGTCTGCCATTCCGCCACTCGCCCGAGTAGCAGAGAGAGGCTAGCAGGCCACGGCAAGCCGGATCGCGGCGCAACGGACCCGCCCTCCCAAGCGTTGGTCCGGCGAAGACCGAACGCGGCTCGCCGATCTCTCACGATCTCCGAAGGGCCGCGCCGGTCTCTCCTGCCGAGCGAGGTGGACATCTCGCGGCAGACTAGGGACGGGTACGCCGTCATCCGGCAGCAACGCGCTGTCCCCGGTACCTACCCGGACAGCGACAGAGGTGAAGGGAGGCGACGTGAGCGGGCTGCAGCGCTTCGAGCACGGGCTCAGCTCACTCGTCGAGGGCACGTTCGCACGTCTGTTCCGCGGAAAGGTCGAGCCGGTCGAGCTCGCCGCGGCGCTCGCACGGGAAGCCGACACGAACAAGGCAGTCGGTCCGCAACGCGTCCTGGTCCCCAACGTCTACGACGTCGACCTCGGCCCGGCCGACTTCGAACGGCTCGCCCCGTACGCGATCACGCTCGGCGAGGAGCTCGCCGCGATGGTTCGGGAACACGCCGCCGAACAGGGCTACACGTTCGTCGGCCCCGTCGCAGTCACGTTGAACAAGCTCGGTGGCCTGAGCACCGGCTCGTTCCGGATCGACAGCCGCGTGGAGGCGGGTGCGGACGACGAACCGTCCGCAGCCGCGTTCACCCCGGCGCCTTCACCGCCTCCTCCGACTTCGCCGCTCGCCCCACCGATCCCCCCGATGACGCCGTCCCCCGCGGCCAGCACCATGGTGATCCCGGCGCCGCAGCGGCCCGCGATCTACGGGCACCTCGAGCAGCCCAACGGCGACCGGCAGCCGATAAGCGATCGAAGTCTGATCATCGGTCGCGGCCAGGACGCGGACGTCCGGCTCAGCGACTCCAGCGTCAGCCGCCGGCACGCCCGAATCAGCGTCGCCGGTGGAACGATCGTCGTCGAAGATCTGGGATCGACCAACGGGACCAGCATCAACGGTCGCAAGGTGACCCGCGAAGCGTTACGGATCGGAGACACGCTGACTCTCGGCACCGCCGTCCTGCACGTCCGGGGCTGACTCATGCCGGAAATCGTCTTCTTCGCCGTCAAGATCGGGTTCCTGGCGCTGCTCTGGCTCATGGTGCTGTTCGCGGTCTTCGCCGTCCGAGCCGACGTGTTCGGGGTACGGCCACCCCGCACTCGGGAGCGGGCGTCGACACCGAGGCCCAGCCGGGTGCCGCGGGGTGACCGCAAGGCCCGGCGCCCGGCAATCTTGGTGGTTACCGAAGGCGCGCTCTCCGGAACCCGGATCTCCCTCGGCGCCAGCCCGATCACGATCGGGCGGGCCGAAGACTCCACGCTCGTCGTCGGGGACGACTACGCCTCCACCCACCACGCCCGGTTCGTCCCCCACGGCGACCAGTGGCTGGTCGAAGACCTCGGTTCGACGAACGGCACCTACCTCGACCGGACGAAGGTCACCGGCCCGACGCTGGTTCCGCTCGGCGTTCCGGTACGGATCGGCAAGACCACAGTGGAGCTGCGCGGATGACGCTCTCCCTGCGATACGGCCTTCGTTCCGACGTGGGGCACGTGCGAGAAGGCAACGAGGACTCCGCCTACGCGGGCAGCCGGATCATCGCGGTCGCCGACGGTATGGGTGGGGCGGCGGCCGGCGAGGTGGCCAGCCGGATCGTGATCACCCGCCTCGCCGACCTCGACGAGGACGTCGCCGGGCCCGACGTACTCGGCATCCTGTCCAACAGCGTCGTGGACGCGAACCGCGAACTCCACGAGATGGTCAGCGGGAATCCGAGACTCGCCGGGATGGGCACCACCGTCACCGCGCTACTCGTCGCAGGCCAGCGGCTGGGTCTGGTTCACGTCGGTGACTCCCGCTGCTATCTGTTCCGCGGCGGTGAGCTGACGCTGGTGACCCGCGACCACACCTTCGTCCAGGAACTCGTCGACGGCGGCGAGATCAGCGAGGACGAGGCCGCCGTCCACCCGAAACGTTCCCTGCTGCTGCGGGCGTTGGACGGACGTCCGGACATCGACCTGGACCTTTCGGTCCGCGAAGCACGAGCTGGTGACCGCTACCTGCTGTGCAGCGACGGGCTGTCGACCGTCGTCAGCAAGGACACCCTCGCCCAGGCCCTGCAGATCGTCGATCCCCAAGAAGCCGCCGACCGGCTGGTCGAACTGGCTCTTCGCGGCGGCGGACCCGACAACATCACCGCAGTCGTGGCGGACGTCGTCGACTCGGCGCGGGAAGAGGGCAGCGCCCCGATCCTTTCGGGCGCCGCCGCCGACGGCGGCGGAAACGTGAAGATCCGCGACAACTCGGCGGCCGGTCGAGCCGCGGACGTGGGCCGTCCGGCGACCCGCGAGGTGATCCTCGGCCTCCGGCGACGTGACCCGGTCGAGTTCCACTACGGACGGCGGCGGCGCTGGCTCGCGCCGGCGGTCATCGGATCGGTCCTCCTCGCGCTGGTCCTCGCCGGACTCGGTGGCTGGCTCTACGTCCGGACCCAGTACTACGTCGGAGTGTCGGACGGAAAGGTCGCGATCTTCCGCGGAGTCTCCGGGACCATCGGTCCGGTCCACCTCTCCAGCGTCGAGGAACGGTACGTCCCGGTCGAGAACCTCGCGCCCGAGCAACGGACCCAGGTCGAGCAACACATCAACGCGGACAGCCTCTCCGACGCCCGGGAGATCGTGAAACGTATCGAGGGACTCACCACCCCTCCGTCCTCGAACAACCCCGGGCCGAGCGCGACGAGCACCTCTCCCACGACGAGTTCGGTGCCGTGACCGCACCCGCCACCGTCGGCATCCCGGTCGCCCGCCCCAAACGGCGGGGCGCCGAACTACGGCTGCTCGCCGTCGCGATGCTGCTCGCCGCCGGCGCACGCGCCGCGGTACAGATCGGGGTCGACGAGAAGGTCACCTACAGCGTCGTCACCTACGTACTGGCGCTCGCCGCGCTCTTCACGATCGCCCACCTCGCGGTACGCCGCTGGGCGCCCTATGCGGACCCGCTGCTGCTGCCTCTGGTCGCAGCGCTTCTCGCGGTGGGCACCGCGATGATCTACCGGCTCGACCTGGCGACCAGCGACGGGGCACCCGCGGACGCGCCGCTGCAACTCCTGTGGACCGCGATCGGTGTCGCGCTTTTCGTACTGCTGCTGGCATTCCTGCCGGATCACCGGGTGCTCGCCCGGTACAGCTACACCTTCGGACTCGCCGGTCTGATCCTGCTGCTCCTGCCGAGCCTGCTGCCGGCGCGCTACAGCGAGGTCAACGGCGCGAAGGTCTGGATCCTGCTGTTCGGCTTCTCGTTCCAACCCAGCGAGATCGCAAAGCTGCTGCTGATGGTCTTCTTCGCAAGTTACCTGGTCGCGAAAAGGCCTGTGCTGTCGGTCGTCACGCGCAATATCGGCCCCTTGCAGCTTCCCCGCGCCCGGGACCTGGGGCCCGTCCTGGTCGCCTGGCTCGCGAGCATGCTCGTCCTCGTCCGGGAAAGCGACCTGGGTTCGGCGCTGCTGTTCTTCGGGATCTTCATCGTCATGCTGTACGTCGCCACCGAACGAGCGTCCTGGCTGTTCATCGGATTGGCACTGTTCGCCGGCGGCGCCGCGGTCGCCTACACCTCGTTCGGTCACGTCCAGGAACGCGTCGACATCTGGCTGCACGCGTTCTCCGGGCAGAACCCGACGAACCACAGCTACCAACTCGTCCAAGGACTTTTCGGATTCGCCACCGGCGGGATCCTCGGCACCGGACTGGGACGGGGTGAACCGCAGACGGTTCCCTTCGCCCGCACCGACTTCATCTTCGCGGCGATCGGCGAGGAGCTCGGGCTCGTCGGCGTCATGGGTGTGCTGATCGTCTACTTCATCTTGGTCGCCCGGGGCCTACGGGCCGGCATCGGTGTCCGTGACTCCTTCGGCAAACTCCTCGCCGGCGGCCTCGCGGCGAGCCTCGCGATCCAGACGTTCGTCGTCGTCGGCGGCGTCATGCGGGTCATCCCACTGACCGGCCTCACCCTGCCGTTCGTCTCCTACGGCGGGTCGAGCGTCATCGCCAATTTCGTCCTCGTCGCGATGCTCATCCGGATATCGGACGCCGGACGGCGGCCCGCGACCTGGCCGCCGGAACAGCCTGGGGCGAGCCGATGAACAAGCCTCTTCGCAAGGTCGCGATCGCCCTCGCGCTGCTGTTCGCGATCCTGATCGTCAACGCGAACGTCGTGCAGGTGGTCAATGCGAAGTCGCTCACCGGCAACAGCCACAACCGCCGGGTCCTGATCGACGACTACCGCCGGCAGCGCGGCGACATCATCGCCGGCGGTCAAGCTGTCGCCCTGTCGGTTCCGACGAAGGACAAGCTGAAGTACCTGCGGACGTATCCCGGCGGCAGCCTGTTCGCCCCGATCACCGGCTACTACTCGTTGACCCTCGGGGCCAGCGCGATCGAATCGAGCGAGAACTCGGTCCTGAACGGCAACGATTCCCGGCTTTCGATCAGCTTCGACCGGCTCTCCCAACTGTTGACCGGCCGGACGTTGCGAGGCGGCACCGTGACCCTCACGATCGACCGCGCGGCGCAGACCGTCGCGGCGAACGCCCTCGGCAACCGGAAGGGCGCGGTCGTCGCCCTCGACCCCCGAACCGGCGCGATCCTCGCGATGGTGACCAGCCCGTCCTACGACCCGAGCCAGCTGACCGGCCACGACCCGAGCGTCATCGACAAGAACTACAAGGCGCTGCTGGCCAATCCCGGCAACCCGCTGCTGAACAGGGCGACGCAGGAGTCCTACCCGCCCGGGTCGACGTTCAAGGTCATCGTCACCGCGGCGGCCCTGGCCAGCGGCAAGTACCAGCCGGACAGCCAGGTCTCCTCCCCCAACAGCTACACGGCGCCGGGGACCACGACCCCGATCTCGAACTTCGCCGGCGAATCGTGCGGAGGCTCGACGATCTCGCTGACCCAGGCTCTCGAGATCTCCTGCAACACAGCGTATGCCGGCATCGGCGTCGACCTCGGCGCGGACGCCCTCCGCGCGCAGGCCCGCGCGTTCGGCTTCGGCTCCACCCCGGACGGCATCGGCGTCCCGACGGCTGCCAGCGTCTTCCCGAATGACCTCAACCAACCGCAGACCGCGCAGTCCGCGATCGGTCAGTTCGACGTCCGGGCCACCCCCCTGCAGATGGCGCAGGTGGCGGCGGCCATCGCCAACGGCGGCGCGATGATGAAGCCCTACCTCGTCAGCCAGATCACCGGCCCCGACCTGAAGGTCCTGTCGCGGGCGACCACGACGGTGCTCGCCAACCCGCTGAACCCGACGATCGCCAGCGAGATCACCACGATGATGGAAGGCGTCGTGAACAGCGGAACCGGCACGAAGGCGAAGATCCCCGGTGTACGGGTCGCGGGCAAGACCGGAACCGCCGAAACGGGGGTCCCCGGCGCGGCACCCGACTCGTGGTTCATCGGGTTCGCCCCGGCTGACGCTCCCAAGGTCGCCGTCGCGGTCCTCGTCGAGAACGGCGGCGGCGAAGTGAACACCACCGGCGGCGCGGTCGCCGCACCGATCGCACAGCAGGTCATGGCACAGATCCTGGCGGACCAGAAATGACCACACCCACCGGGCGCCTGGCCACCGGAGAGCCCGAGATT
>Ga0081455_10000047_pt1 | contig 126804 bp, 120 predicted proteins | sample TabmetS3T2R1_FD_70207 | JGI IMG/M metagenome (GOLD analysis project Ga0081455, IMG submission 70207) | Tabebuia heterophylla rhizosphere microbial communities from the University of Puerto Rico - S3T2R1 | ecosystem: Host-associated > Plants > Roots > Rhizosphere ...
CGGGCTCACGGCGACCGAGTTCGAGGAGATCGACGCCGCCGCCCGCGGGCGGAGCGTCGGGGTCGTCGCGGCGGGCAACTTCTCGATCACGGCGGCGATGGCGCAGGCCGCGGCGCTGCTGGGGGTGGACGCCACCGGCGGCCTGGCGCGGAGCGCCACGGCGGCCGTGGCCACGGCGGCCCGCCGCCGGGAGCCGGTGTCCGGGGCGCGTCTCCGCAGGGCGGAGAGCATGCCCAGGTCCAGCGCGTCACCGGCGACCCGGGTCCACAGCCAGCCGGCCGGGTTGTGCCGCGATTCCAGGCCGACGCCCGAGGTCAGCTCGCGCGCGCCACCAGCCCAGCGCTGCACCGCCCGGGTGCGCGGATCGTCCCGGGCACCGATGAGGCGGTTGAGCGCGCCGGGCGCCGTCAGCTGCACCGTGCCGAGGCTGATGCTGAACGCACCGAGGCCGTCGGCCAGCCGCCGGGAAACCTGTTTGGTCATCTCGAATTCCCTCCCTGCGTCCGCATGAGGCGACGGTGTACCCGGCGAGCCGGGGCGGAAACCGTTGCGCGGACTCGGAAAGGGAAGAGTGCCGAGGGCGATGTCGCCCGGGGGAGGTCAGGCCTTCCGGGCGACCCCGGCCCAGACCACGGAATCGTTGGGCGAGTCGAACTCGATCTGCGGCGCGTTCGCGCCGTTCTCCTCCGGGTGCCACAGCGGGGTCCACGTCGCGCCGGGCTCGACCAGCTCCAGGTCGCCGAACAACGTCTCGATATCCGCGCGCGGCCGCCAGATCACCGGCGTCGCCGTGGCGTCGTACATCTTGCCGAACTCGGCCATCTCGCGGGCCCGGCTCTCCGGCACCCCGTCGGCAGTGCCGTGCGAGAGCACCAGGTACGAGCCGGGCGTGAGCAGTTCGCGGTAGCGCGCCACCGCGGCCGGGCCGACGTCCGTGCCGTCCGGGCCGGGCTGGGTGACGTGCAGGACCGCGATCAGCAGCAACGCGACCGGCTGCGAGAAGTCGATGACCCCGGTGCCGGCGACCTTGCGCCACAGCAGGTCCGGATCGCGCAGATCGGCCTGGACCACGCTGTGCCGGTCGAGGTCGCCCTCCTTCTCCAGCAGCATCTGCGAATGCGCCACCGCGACCGGCTCGTTGTCGACGTAGACCACGCGCGTGGTGGTGTCCAGCTCGTCGGCCACCTGGTGCGTGCTGCCCATGGTCGGCACACCGGATCCGACGTCGATGAACTGCCGCACACCCTGTTTGACCAGGTATCGCACGGCGCGGTGCAGGAACAGCCGGTTCGCCCTCGCCGCGGGGCGGACGAACGGGAACGACGCCAGCGCCTTCTCGGCGAACACGCGGTCGACCGCGTAGTTGGCCTTGCCGCCGAGGTAGTAGTCGTACACCCGGGCCACGTTCGGGTGGTCCAGGTCGACGCCTTCCATCGGGAACTGCTCGAACCGGGACTTCGCCATTCCTGCCTGCTTTCCGCCTGCGGAGATCAACGGGGATGCCGCGATACTAGCGGCCGTCCGCATCCGCGCACACGAGAACCGTCCAGTCGGACGAGCGGGCCTCGATTCCACAGGTCAGGAGGACGCACGGGCAGGACACCGGCCGATCGCCGCTCTCTGTCCCTTGTGGACAGAGAGCGGGTCACCCTCAATCGTCGAGGAAGGCATCCAGTTCGGCGAGGAACTCCGGCCACGCGGGCTCGTCCTCGGTGAGGATGTGGTTGCGGCTGTCCAGGAAGCACAGGCGGCTGTCCGGGATGAGCGCGGCCAGCTCCTGTGCCTGCGCCTTCGGCACCCGCAGGTCGCCGCGGGAGTGCAGGATCAGCGTCGGGCAAGGTACGGACGCCGCGAGGCCGGACACGTCGATGTGGGCGAACACGTCCAGGAACCGCACCACATTGTCGTTCGAGGTGGTGGCGCGCTGCAGGTCGTTGAACGCGTCCCACAGCTCACGGGTGCCGTCCGGCAGGAACTGGCTCGCGAACACCTGCCGGAACGTCGGATCGTCGTGCCGCCAGCCGATCCGGCCCAGCACGAGGTCGAGTTCGGCCTCCTCCTTCTCCTCGGCGGTGGCGGCCCGCGCGAACCGGCCGCGACCGTAGGCTCCGGAGAGCACCAGCCGGGACACCCGCTCCGGATGGCGCACGGCGTAGGCGATGGCGACCGCGGCGCCCTGGGAGATGCCGAGCAGCGGGAAGCGCTCCAGCCCCAGCCCGTCGACGACCAGTTCCAGGTCGCCGACCCAGTCGTCGAACCGGAACTCGCCGACGTCCCAGTCGGACAGCCCGCACCCGCGCTCGTCGTAGCGCACCAAGGTGTGCCGGCGGGCGAGGCCGTCCAGCCAGTGCGCCCAGATGGGGCTCGTCCACTCCAGGTCGAGGTGGGTCAGCCAGTTGGCCGCCTTCACCAGCGGCGGCCCGCATCCGGACAGCGCGTAGGCCACCCGCACACCGTCCGGCGAGCGGCAGTACCGGATCTGCTGCGGGGCGCGTGCGCGAGGGGCGGCGCCGTTCTCGCGCACGTCGGCGACGAACCGGTACCCGACGCCGTGCACGGTGGCGACGATGCGCTGCTGCTCGCCGCTGTCGCCGACCGCCCGGCGCAGGGCCTTGATGCGACTGGTCAGGGCGGACTCGCTGACGTGCCGGTAGCCCCACACCGAGTCGAGCAGCTCGGTCTTGCCGACGACGCGGTCGTGGTGCCGGATGAGGTGGGTCAGCAGGGCGAAGACCTGGGGCTCGACGTGCACCGGTTGCCCGCCGCGGCGCAGCTCGAATCGCTGGGGATCCACCTCGCAGTCCTCGAACTCATACATCGGTCCACCTCGCCGCCGAATCTCCACATCATCCCCACGATTCCGCCAAGTCTCCAGCCCCCTGGGCGAGTCACGCTGAACCGGACACACCCGGCAGCGGAGGACATCATGACCACCACCACGACCCCGTACCTGCTTGGCAACGAACCCGACGAGCTACGGCGCCTGGAGGAACAGGCCGCCGCACTGGCGCCCGCAACGCGCGCGATCCTGGCGATGGCCGGTATCGAGCCGGGCATGCGGGTGCTTGATCTGGGCACCGGCGCCGGCGATGTCGCCTTCGAGGTGTCCCGGATCGTCGGGCCGTCCGGTTCCGTCGTGGGGATCGACCAGTCGGCGAAGGCACTGCGCTGGGCGGCGAGCCGCTGCGAGGCGCAGGGCCTGCGCAACATTTCGTTCGTCCACGAGGACGTGCAGGAGATGCGGCTGACCGGCCAGGTCGACGCCGTGGTCGGACGGCTGGTGCTGCTCTACACCCCGGACCCGGCGGCGGTGCTGCGCAAGTTCGCCGGGTTCGTGCGGCCGGGCGGCGTCGTGGTCGGGATGGAGTACGAGATGAGCGTCGCCGGGCTGCTGCCCGCCACGCCGCTCAGTGAGCGCGTCACCTACTGGATCATGGAGGCCTTCCGCCGGTCCGGCCTGGACCCGAGCCTGGGCGCGCGGCTGGAACCGGTGTTCACCGACGCCGGTCTGACCGGGGCGACCGCGCTGGGGCTGCAGGCCTACCTCCCGCCCGGGAACCCGGCCGGCCCGCGGATGGCGCAGGGCATCATCCGGACGCTGCTGCCCGTGCTGACCCGGACCGGTCTCGGGAGCCCGGAGGAGATCGGCATCGAGACGCTGGCGCAGCGGCTCTACGACGAGCAGGTGGCCGGCGGAGGCATGTTCCGCCCGCCGACGCTGGTCGGCGCCTGGGCGCGGGTCGGCGAACCCTGACCCCCGGCGCGGCACCTTTTCGACAATGTGCGACCGGGCGGCGGCGGTATCTTGGGCCGCCGGATGTCGAAACGCGGGCGCCGGCCTCGACGTCCCGGGCGACGATGCCACCGCGATCCTGATGGAGGATGCCATGACCGGCACGGCACGCGCCCTGGACAAGGAATTCGACGCGCACCTGCAGAAGAGCCCGGCCAAGGGCGGCTGGACCTACGTGGTGATGCCCGGCTCGGCCGAGTACTTCGGCACGCGCGGGCTGGTGAAGATCCGCGGCACCATCGACGGCCACCCGTTCCGCAGCTCGTTCATGGCGCTCGGCGACGGCACCCACAAGCTGGCGGTGAAGGCCGACGTCCGCCGCGCGATCGGCAAGGACGCCGGCGACACGGTGCACATCCGCCTCGAGGAACGCCTCGGCTGACGCGGAGCGATCGGCGCGGCCTCAGGACCGCCGCGCGAGGCGCGACGCCAGGCCCGGCCTCCGGCGGGAGGTCGGCAGCATCCCGGACACCACGTCGTCGAGGAGGCGGTCCACCGTCGCTCGCGCGCACGCCTTGTTCGCGCCGATCCCGCCGGAGGGGCCACGCTTGATCCAGCCGACCACGTACGTGCCCGGCGCGACGCGCCCGCCGTCGTTCGGAATGGTGCCGCTGTCCTCGTCGAAGGGCAGTCCGGGTAGCGGCGTGCCGCGGTATCCGACCGCGCGCACGACGGCGCCGGCCGGGATCTCCAGGTCGCCGGTCACGCGGATCCCGCGCACCCGGTCGGCCCCCAGGATGTCCTGGGGCGCGGAGTGGAACCGCAGCACGATGCGCTTCTTGCCGGGCGGGGGCAGCTCGGACCAGTCGACGCTCTCCTGCTTGACGTCGCGTAGCAGGGCGGCCCGCTCCCCGAGGTCGATGGCCTCGGTGACACGCGGATCGTGCGCGTCGACCACGAGATCGATGTCGTCGTGCCGGGTGAGCGCCAGCAGTTCCGGTGTCGTGTAGGCGGCGAAATCCGGGCCACGGCGCCCGAGCAGCACGACCTCCCGCACGCGGCTCGACCTCAACCGCCCCAGGGCGGCCGGCGAGATCGACGTGCCCTCCAGCGCGCCGGGATCCGTGGTCAGGATCCGGGCCACGTCCAGCGCGACGTTGCCGGTGCCGACCACGACGACGCGTTCGGACGACAGGTCGATCGCGTCGGCCGGCGCGTCGGGGTGCCCGTTGTACCAGGCGACCACGGTCGTCGCCGCGACGCTGCCGGGCAGGTCCTCACCCGGGATCCCGAGGCGGCGTGCCGATGAGGCGCCGACCGCGTAGATCACCGCGTCGTGCCGTCGCGCCAGGTCGTCCACCGTGACGTCCCGGCCCACCTCGACACCCAGCCGCATGCGCAGCCGCGGATGGTGGTGGTACCGCGCGAACGTCTCCCCGATCTTCTTCGTGGACGGGTGGTCCGGCGCCACCCCGTAGGTCACGAGCCCGCCCGCGACCGGCAGCCGGTCGATCAACGTGACGCGAGAACTGGTGTGCAGCAACAGGTTTTCGACCGCGTACATGCCCGCCGGGCCGCTGCCGACGACCGCGACGTCGAGCGCCGGGAAGTCGCCCGGGATCGCGCGGCCGAACACCGGCGGGTCCCACGGGTGGAAGTTGGGCGCGGGATCGCCCGCGGCCTGCTCCCGGCCCGCGTAGAACTCCGCGTTGATCCCGGCGTAGGGCCGCATCGAGGCGGCGAGGGCGTCCACCGGGAAGATCGCGTCGACCGGGCAGGCGTCGGCGCAGGCGCCGCAGTCGATGCAGCTGCGCGGGTCGATGTAGAGCATTTCGGTGGTGCCGAAGTCCGGCTCGTGCGGAGCCGGGTGGATGCAGTTGACCGGGCAGACGGCGACGCACGACGCGTCGTTGCAACAGGTCTGGGTGATCGCGAAGGCCATGGCGTCTACAGGAGGTGGGCACGCTGGTAGACGACGGCCGCTGCCCTGGTCAGCAGCCCGGCGGAGTCCAGGAACTCCATCAGCCCGGCGCAGCTGGCGCGCAGCATGGCCTTGTGGTGCTCGTTCGCCTTCGCCTCCCGGATCGCGCGCTTGGCGTCCAGGCCGGCGTTGGCGTAGACCGCCGGGTTGACCATGCTGCTCACGATGAAGTACGCGGCGATGGAGACGACAAGAGCGTTGTACCGGCGGCGCAGCGGGCCCGCGCCCACCAGCCGCTCGCGGGTCTCGTCGCGGGCGAACTTCATGTGCCGCGACTCCTCCACCACGTGGATGTTGTTGATCGTGCGCACGAACGGCACCACGCGCTCGTCGCGCATCCAGTCGCGCTGCATGACGTCGAGGACCTCTTCGGCGACCAGGATCGCGGCGTAGGCCGCCTCGCCGCGGGCGGTCGATTTGAACACGCGGCCCAGCTCGACGGCGAGCCGGCGCGGGCGGTAGGCCGGGGCCCGCAGCTTCGCCGCGCCGCGGGCGAACATGATCGAGTGGCGGCACTCGTCGGCGATCTCGGTGAGCGCCCACTGGAACGCCGGGTCGGTGGGGTCCTTGGCGTAGAAGTCGCGCAGCACCATCTGCTGCAGGATCATCTCGAACCAGATCCCGGTGCTGGCGACCGACGCGGCCTCCTGCCGGGTCAGCTCCCGCTGCTGCTCCGGGGTCATCTCGTTCCAGTACGACGTCCCGTACAGGGTGCTCCATTCCGGGCTCGCACCGTGGTAGCCCGTGTCCAGCGGGGTGTCCCAGTCGACCTCCCTGACCGGGTCGTAGGACAACGTCGCGGACGAGTGGAGCAACCGCTGCGCGACGGACTGCCGGCCGGCCTGCCCGGTGTCGCTGGTCATGGCACCTCCCTGACGCCAACTTGCTGTTACCTTGATTTACAGTTACCTAAGGTAACACATATCGAGGCGGACGCAAGCCCTGCGACGCACGGTGAGCGAGCACCGCGATTTCCGGAAATGGGTATTTCGGCCTTATCGCCCAGCCGCGCGCGCACCTAGCGTTTCCGGCACTACCGGAGCATCCGCGAAGGGCTGAATCCGATGGAGATCACCAGGATCGGGCGCGACGTCAGCGTCCTCGCCGACCAGCTCGAAGTACCCGCAATCGGGTTCCTCCCGGTCAACGCGTTCGTCCTGCACTCGGACGAGCCGGTGGTCGTCGACACCGGGTTGAGCCTGCCCGGCCGCGGGTTCGTGGACGCGGTCCGGACGGTGATCAATCCCGCCGACGTCCGCTGGATCTGGCTCACCCACCCGGACCGCGACCACACCGGCGGGCTGTTCGACCTCCTCGAGATCGCACCCCGAGCCCGGGTCGTCACCACCTTCCTCGGCATGGGCATCATGTCCACCGAGCGGCCGCTGCCGATCGAGCGCGTGTACCTGCTCAATCCCGGGCAGTCCCTCGACGTGGGCGACCGCACCCTCACCGGCTTCCGGCCGCCGCTGTTCGACAACCCGGCGACGGTCGGGTTCTTCGACCACCGCAACGGGATCTGCTTCACCTCCGACTGCTTCGGCGCGCCGATGCCCACCGCGGAACTCGCCACCTGCGGCGACGTCGCGAACGCCCCCGCCGACGCCCTGCAAGCCGGTCAGCTGCTGTGGGCCGCGGTGGACAGCCCGTGGGTGCACTGCGTCGACCGGGCCCGCTTCCTCGACACGATCACACCGCTGCGGGACTTCGACCCCGCGGTCATCCTCAGCACCCACCTGCCGCCGGCGCCGGGACGCGCCGCCGAGTTCCTCGATCGGGTGGCGGGCGCCCCCGACGCGAACCCGTTCACCGGGCCGGACCAGGCGGCACTGGAACAGATGCTCGCGACCTTCGAACCGCCGCGGCCGCACCCGGTGCCTTGATCGCGGCGCCGCGGCGGCACATTGTCGAAAAGGTGCGAGTTCACGGGGCTGGGCGCGGAATACTGGCCCGGTGCGCGGGGTTGGCCCGGGTGCAAGCCGGACTACTCGGTGAGAGGTGATGCGAGATGCGGACGTTCGTGCTGGCCGGTGGGTGTTTCTGGTGCCTGGACGCGGTCTACCGGACGCTGCGCGGCGTGCAGGACGTGGTGTCCGGCTACACCGGCGGTGACGAGGCACAGCCGTCGTACGAGCTGGTCTGCACCGGGCGGACCGGGCACGCCGAGGCCGTCGCGGTGACGTTCGACCCCGAGGTGATCCCGGCCGAGGTCATCCTCGACGTCTTCTTCACCCTGCACGACCCGCGGCAGCTCAACCGCCAGGGCGCCGACGTCGGGACCCAGTACCGCTCGGCGATGTTCTACGCCGACGACGCGCAGCGGGCCGAGTTCGAGGCCGCGATCAAGCGCGCGAGCGAGTGGTGGGACGGCGAGATCGTGACGACACTGGAGCCGCTGGGCGAGTTCTACCGCGCCGAGGAGTACCACCAGGACTTCTTCGCCAAGAACCCCGGCCAGGGCTACTGCCTCGCGGTCGCGGTGCCCAAGGTGAACAAGGTGCGCAAGTCCTTCGCGCAGTACGTGGTCTGATCCGCCGCCACGACCACCGGGACAGCGCAGGACCTTCGGCCCTATGACGCGTCCCCGGCCCGGGTGACCCTGAACCGCGGCAGGACTCCCCCACCCGAGGCCGTGGCATGGCGGAACGAGTCGGCACCACCACCAGTCGCAGCGCCGGAGCGCTGGAACGCACCGGACTGGCGTGCGCGGCGCACCCGTGGCAGGTGGTGGTGGTGTGGCTGGTGGTCCTGGCCGGCGCGGCGGTGGCGAACACGCTCGCGGGCGGCGTCTACAGCGACGACTTCACGCTCCCCGGGTCGGAGTCGGGCCGCGGGAGCACCGTCCTCACCGAAAACGGCGTCGTCGGCGGGTCGACCACCGCGCGGCTGGTCTTCACCGTGGACACCGGTTCGCTGAGCACCGGCGAAGCCGCCGTCGAGCAGTCCGCGGCGGCGGTGCGCGCCGTGCCGCACGTGGTGTCGGTGTCCGATCCGCTCTCCCCCGCGACCACCTCGCCCGACGGGCGCACCGCGTTCGCCACCGTGCAGTTCGACGACAAGCCGGCGAATCTGGGCGAGGAGCTCATCGACAACATCGACACCGCGACGAATCCGGCCCGCGCGGCCGGGGTCGGCGTCGACTACGCCGGCACCCTCGGCCAGGCGGCCGAATCGCACACCGGCGATCTGCGTTCGGAACTGATCGGCATCATCGTCGCGCTGGTGGTGCTGCTGGTCGCGTTCGGCAGTGTGCTGGCCGCCGGGCTGCCGGTGCTCACCTCGATCATCGGTGTCATCACGGGGGTCAGCCTGCTCGGGCTGCTCGCGAGCGCCGTCACGTTCGCGACGGCCTCGCCGACGCTGGCGATCATGATCGGGCTCGGCGTCGGCATCGACTACGCACTGTTCCTCACCACCCGGTTCCGCCAGCGCCTCCTCGACGGCGAGGACCCGGTCCCGGCCGCCGGGCGCACGGTCGCCACCAGCGGGCGGTCGATCCTCATCGCCGCGACCACCGTGGTGATCGCGCTGATGGGCCTGTTCGCCGTCGGCGTCGCGTTCATCGGCAAGCTCGGGCTCGCGGCCGCCATCACGGTCATCGTCGCCGCCACCGCCGCCACCACCCTCGTCCCCGCGCTGCTGAGCCTGGCCGGGCGCCGCATCGACCGCTGGCACGTGCGGCGCCCGGTGGCCGAGCAGTCCGCCGACGGCTCCGAAAGCGCCTGGCACCGGTACGCGGTCCGGATCGACCGCCATCCGTGGTGGTACCTGTGCGGCGGCGTGCTGGTCGCGGGCGTGCTGGCGATCCCGGCGTTCTCCATGCAACTCGGCCACATCGACCAGGGTGCCGATCCCGGGGGCAGCACCACGCGCCTGGCCTACGACGCGCTCGGCTCCGGGTTCGGTCCCGGCGTGAACGGGCAGTTCACGGTGGTCGTCGTGCCGGGCGGAACGGCCTCGCGGGACACGCTGGCGACATCGGTGCAGCAGGCGCTGGTCGCGACGCCGGGCGTCGCGTCGGCGACCCCGCTGACGGCGAGCCCGGACGGCACGGTGCTGCTGTCCACGGTCACGCCGACCACCGGACCGCAGGACGTCGCGACCGACAAGTTGCTGACCACGATCCGGACGCAGACCCTGCCCCCGGTGCTCGCGGGATCCACCGCCTACGTCACCGGGATGACCGCCGGGCAGCTCGACTTCCGCGACGTGGTGGCCGCCAAACTGCCGCTCATCATCGGCGTGGTGGTGGCGGCGGCGTTCATGTTGCTGCTGCTGTCCTTCCGCAGCCCGGTGCTCGCGCTCAAGGCCGCGGTGCTGAACCTGCTGTCGATCGCCGCGTCCTACGGCGTGGTCGTCGCGGTGTTCCAGTGGGACTGGTTCGGGTCCGCATTCGGGGTGCCCGAGCCGGTGCCGATCGAGTCCTACGTGCCGATGATCATGTTCGCGATCGTGTTCGGGCTGTCCATGGACTACGAGGTGTTCCTGCTCTCGCGCGTCCACGAGGCGTGGCTGCGCACACAGAACACCCACCGGGGCGTGGCGGACGGGCTCGCGGTCACCGCGCGCGTGATCACTTCGGCGGCGCTGATCATGATCTGCGTCTTCTTCGCGTTCCTGGCCTCGCCGAACGTGGTCATCAAGATCCTCGCGTTGGGCCTGGGCGTGAGCGTGCTGATCGACGCCACGCTCATCCGCCTGCTCATCGTCCCGGCGGCGATGTTCCTGCTCGGCAAGTACAGCTGGTGGCTGCCGGGCTGGCTGGACCGCGCGCTGCCGCACCTCGAACCGGAACCCGAACCCGAGCCGGCTCGCTCGTGAGTGTTTGAAAGTGGCTTCGGTGGCTGTGCGGGTGGCGGCCCTCCCGCCAGCCCACCGCCACCCTAACCGGACACCCTTAGAATTCGGCAGCAGCGTTCCGGTTGGTGGCCCACCGCAAGCGGCTCCGCCGCTGATGAAATAGAACCCGGGGGGCGCCTCGAAAACGCCGTCTACGTCGACAACCTCGGCAACGAGGGAGCGGAACGCGCACCTCGGCCTACGGCCCAAACCACGCCCGTCTGGCCGTGCTGTCTTGAACGACCGGCCGTGTTCAGGTGATCTGCCGCTCGACGTAGGCGGCGAGCTTGGCAAGGGCCATGCGGGTGCCGGTCTCGTTGTCGGCGGGGGCGACGCTGTCGGGGATCCCGTAGTGCTCGATCACGACCTCGGTGCCGCCGTCGGCGTCGGTCAGCGTGGTCGTCATGGTCATCGCTCCCCGCGTGGCGGGATCGGCGCTGTCGAACTCGATCACCTCGATCACCCGCCGGTCGGTCTCCAGCGCGGCGAAGTGCCCGTGGTAGGTGTCGGTGCGGGCGCCCGACTTGCCCTCGCGGCCGGGGTCGTCGTAGACCAGCGAGACCCGGAACCGGCCGCCTTCCCGCGGTTCGAACTCGTGCACCCGGCTGGTCATGTCGTCGGGCACGCGCCACGCGGAGATCGCCTCGGCGTCGACCAGCGCGCGGTAGACCGCGGGTCGCGGCGCGCGCACGAACCCGGAAACCCGTGTCGAAGTCATTCCGACACCCTGCCCGCGCGCCCGCGCGGTGTCCAACCGCCCGGCATGCCGTCCCAGGTGCGGCCGTCGAGGAGGCGTCCGCCCGCGTTGCGCGTCCGCCCGCCCCACTGCTTGAACAGGAACGGGATCCCGGCGGCGAGGCAGCGGTCGCGGACCGGCCGGACCCAGTCCGCCGCCATCGGGCGCGCGTGCGGGCCGGACTCGCCGCCGGCATAGACCCAGTCCAGACCGGACAGATCGAGGTCCGGCAGCGGGCCGAGCAGCGGCTGCAGCGACAGGAACCGGACCGCGGCCGGGGTTTCGCGCAGCCGGTCGGCCCGGCCGGTGTACTCGTTGCTCTCGACGGTGGTGCCCCACCAGACGTGCGGCAGCGGCTCGGGCCGCAGCCGGGCGAGCGCGGACGCCATGCGTGCCGGGCGTTTCGTGAGGGCGAAGAACGTGTGCTGCGGGGCCCGCGCCATCGCGGCGAGCACCTCGGCGACGAACCCGTCGGGAATCCGGGGATGGAACAGGTCGGTCATCGACCCGGTGAACACCAGCCGTGGCCGCCGCCAGCGCGCCGGGACCGCCAGCCGGTCCGGGTGCAGGGTCACCGCGAAACCCGCCCCGCTGGTGCGGGAGTCGCCGTCGCGGGCGTAAGCGGGGTTGCCCATCGCCTGCAACCGCCGGGCGAAGGTCAGCGCGTAGCAGTGGTCGCATCCCGGGCTCACCCGGTCGCATCCGGTGACCGGGTTCCACGTCGCGGTCTCGATCGAACCGTCCCGCGCGGACGTCATCAGTCCATTGAACCTCCCCGCCGACGGGAGGACCCTGGATCCGCACGGGAGCGACGGCAAAGGAGCCCGCCATGTTCGGCAACGCGGAAGAAGTCCAGCAGTTCATCGCCGACGAGAACGTGGAGTTCGTCGACGTCCGATTCTGCGACCTGCCCGGCATCATGCAGCACTTCACGGTGCCCGCCGGGGCGTTCGACGCCGAGGCCTTCGAGGAGGGGATCGCGTTCGACGGCTCATCGGTGCGCGGGTTCCAGTCGATCCACGAGTCGGACATGCTGCTGCTGCCCGATCCCTACACCGCGCGCGTCGATCCCTTCCGCGCGGAGAAGACCCTGATGATGAACTTCTTCGTGCACGACCCGTTCACCCGGGAGTCCTACAGCCGGGACCCGCGCAACATCGCCCGCAAGGCCGAGACCTACATCAGCGAGTCGACCATCGCCGACCGCGCGTTCTTCGGGCCGGAGGCGGAGTTCTACATCTTCGACTCGGTGCGGTTCGGCAACGTGGAGAACACCGCGTTCTACGAGGTCGACTCCGTGGAGGGCTGGTGGAACACCGGCCGCGAAGAGGGCGGCGGCAACCTCGGCTACAAGACCCCGTTCAAGGCCGGCTACTTCCCCGTGTCGCCCCGCGACCACTTCGCCGACCTGCGCGACCAGATGGTCCGCAACCTGGCAGGGGTCGGCATCGACGTGGAGAAGGCGCACCACGAGGTCGGCAGCGGCGGGCAGGCCGAGATCAACTACCGGTTCAACACGCTACTGCACGCGGCCGACGACCTGCAGCTGTTCAAGTACGTCGTGAAGAACACCGCCTGGGAACACGGCAGGACGGTCACGTTCATGCCGAAGCCGCTGTACAACGACAACGGCTCGGGCATGCACTGCCACCAGTCGCTGTGGGACGAGAACGGCCCGCTGTTCTACGACGAGTCGGGCTACGGCGGGCTGTCGGACCTCGCGCGCCATTATGTCGGCGGAATCCTGCACCACGCGCCGAGCCTGCTCGCCTTCACCAACCCGACGTCGAACTCCTACCACCGCATGGTGCCGGGGTTCGAGGCGCCGATCAACCTGGTGTACTCACAACGGAACCGGTCGGCATGCGTGCGCATCCCGGTGACCGGGTCGTCGCCGAAGGCAAAGCGCATCGAGTTCCGCTGCCCGGACTCGTCCGGCAACCCGTACCTGGCGTTCTCCGCGATGCTGATGGCCGGGCTCGACGGCGTCCGCAACAAGCTCGAACCCCCGTCGCCGATCGACAAGGACCTCTACGAGCTGCCACCCGAGGAAGCACGCGACGTGGCGCAGGTGCCGGCGTCCTTGGAGGCGGTGATCGACCGGCTCGAGGAGGACCACGGGTTCCTGCTGGAGGGCGGCGTGTTCACCGAGGACGTGATCGACACCTGGATCGACTTCAAGCGCGAGACGGAGATCGACCCGCTGCGGCTGCGCCCGCACCCGTACGAGTTCGCGCTCACCTACGACGTGTGACCCGATACCGGGTTGACCTGGTAAAGCGCATGTTCGCCGACGGCGCCGGGCGGTGGCCACCGCCGAGTCCGGCTCGGGAAGGCTCGTGCGGCCGGCCGGCGGCGTCGGCCCCGGCATCCTTGCCATCGTGATCGCCACCCGCTAGCCTCGGTTACTGACCCTAAAGTAAGTATCCGTTGCCAGTGACACGTGGGAGCCATGTACATCGGACTGAGCCGCCCGCCCACGCCGGCGTACCCGGCCCACGATGTGGACGGGGCCTTCGTGGCCAAGGTCGTCGAAGAACTGGGGTTCGAGTCGCTCTTCTATGGCGAGCACCCGATCACGCCGGTCGGGGGGCCCGGCAAGCTGGTGCACTCGGCCGGCGTGCCGTTCTTCCAGGACCCGCTCGTCACGCTCGCCCGCGCCTCGGCGGTGACGAGCCGCCTGACACTCGGCTCGGCCGTCTTCCTCATCCCTGTTCACCAGCCGGTGCTCTTCGCCAAGCAACTGGCATCCCTGGACTTCTACAGCGGCGGGCGCATCATTCTCGGCGCCGGCGTCGGATGGAACCGAGTCGAAACAGAGGTCATGGGCGGCAATTTCGACCGTCGCTGGGCGCAGGCGCGAGAGTCCATCCAGTTGATGAAACTCCTGTGGACCGAAGAGATCACCGAATTCCACGGGGAATTCTTCAGTGTGCCGCCCGTGCGACTTCACCCCAAGCCGGCACAGAAGCCGTGGCCGCCGGTTCTCCTTCCCGGCCCGTTCGATGGCGGAGTCTCGGTGAAGTCGGACCGGGCTCTCGCCGCGTTCCGGCGGATCGCGACTTTTGCCGACGGCTGGCTTCCGGCGTTCATCGGGAAGACGCGGATGCGTGAGGGCGCGGCAGAGGTCGCCCAGGGCCGGAAGATGATGGAACAAGTTTGTGCCGACATGGGGCGGAATCCTGATGAACTCCAGGTCTGTGTACTGCTGCGCACGGAAATCCACGACGGAGACGCCGGTTGGCCGGCGGAGCGGGCGGACCGTGACATCCTTCGCAGGTACGAGGACATCGGCGTCGAACGGGTGATCGTCACCATCCCGACGCTGACCGGCGAAACGCAAGCCAAGGGCGTCCTCGAACGTCTCGCCGAAGAACTGCTCTGACGACCACAACAGCGCGAACTCGGAAAAGGGTCATGACGAAGCCAAGCATCGGTGTCGGGATCGTCGGCGCCAGCATGGAACGCGGTTGGGCGAAAACCGCCCACATACCCGCGCTCCATTCGCTCGACGAGTACGAGATACGAGGCGTCAGCGCACGCCGGCAGGAGACCGCGGATCAATCAGCCCGCGAACTCGGGGTCGACCTCGCGTTCGTTGATCATCGAGCCTTGATCGAGCGGCCGGAGATCGACCTGGTCGTCGTCACCGTCAAGGTTCCGGACCACTTCACGATCGTCAAGGACGCGGTCGCCGCGGGCAAGATGATCTACTGCGAGTGGCCCCTCGGCCGGTCGCTGGAGGAGTCGACCCAGCTGGCGTCGCTGGCGGACGCCCAGCGAGTGAACACCGTGATCGGACTACAGGGCGGGGTGTCCCCCGCCGTGCGATTCGCTCGAGAGCTCGTCGAGGAGGGAGCGATCGGGCGGCCGCTGAGCACGAATCTCCGGGTTCACCTCCCCGGCCAGCAATGGACGGGGCCGCTGACGTACTGGCAGGACTACACGACGGACCGCCGCAACGGCGCGAACTTCCTGACCATCGGCGTCGGCCATACGCTCGAACCCTTCGCGCGAATTCTGGGCGAGTTCGTCAGCCTCTCGGCGATTTCGGTACGCCGGCGATCGAACCGGATCACCGTGGCCGATGTGCCGACAGTCACCGATGCGCCGGACGAGGTCATCGTGGCCGGCACGCTCGCCTCCGGCGTGGTCGCCTCTCTCCATTACAGCGCCGGGGCAAACCCCATCGGCGACAACATCGTGTGGGAGATCGTCGGGGACGAGGGCGAAATCGCCTTGTCGGTGAAGGACGGCTACTTCCACCTGGAGGACGTGACGGTGACGCTGGGCCACCCGGACCGCGCCCCGCGGGTACTGCCCATCCCCGAGCGGCTCACCGCCGGTGCGCCGGTACTGGCCGGTCCGCCCGCCAACGTCGCACGCCTCTACCGGCAGTTCGCCCGGCATCTCGACGGAGGACCGGTGGTTGCCGACTTCGGCACGGCGGTGCAACGGCACGAGGTCCTCGCCGCCATCGAGAACGCGGCTGAATCCGGTATGCGCCAGACTCTCCCGGGGTAGGACGTAGTCGCGGCGCGGAACGGCCGGGGCCCGTTCGTGGTCCTCGCGCGGCGAAGGCTGCTGCCGCGGGATGGCGGGTGGATCAAGACCACGCCACCCCGCGGCCCCCGTCAGGCGTTCCCCCGGGCGGGATCGAACCGCATCGGCAACGTCTCGAGCATCCTGTTGCTCAGCAGAACGCCGAAATCGAGCTCGAGGTCCGGTTCCACACGGAGGCCGGGCAGGCGCCGGACGAGGGCCTCGATCGCCGTCCTGGCCTCGGCCTTCGCGAGGTTCGCGCCGACGCAGAAGTGGATCCCGGACCCGAAGGCGAGGTGCTTGGCCGCTCCATCGACATCGCGGTCGATGTCGAACGTTTCGGGGTCCGGAAACACCGACTCGTCGTGGTTGGCCGAGCCCCACGAGATGAACAGCACGCTGCCGCCCGCGACGGGACAGCCGCCGATCTCCGTGTCCTTCGCGACCGCCCGGTACTGGCCGGTGACCGGACTCGTGTACCGCAACCCTTCGTCGACGGCACGGGGCACGAGTTCCGGCTCCGCACGGAGCCGGTCCAGGAGGCCGGGGCTGGTGACGATCGCGTGCATCGTCTGCCCAATGAGCTGTGTGGTCGTTTCGTTGCCCGCGACCAGGAGCTGGTTCACGATGCTGCGGACCTCGTCGAGTGTCAGCGGCTCGTCGTCGGTCGAGCCGCCTTCCCGCGTCTCGGCCACGAGTGCCGCCAGCAGGTCCGTCTTACCCGGGTTCGCGAGCCTGTCCTCGACCTGTGCCCGGTAGAACCGGTGGGCGTCCACGTGATCGGCGGCCTGGCGCAGCGAGCGCTCGGGTGAGCTGGACCCGGCAGGCGCCCTCAGGAAGGCGTCCGACCATCGCTTGACGTCGGCGACGGCGGCGTCCTCGAAACCGAGGATCCGGACGATCACCATCACGGGCAGGGGGATGGCGAACTGCTTCATCATGTCGACGACGCCGTCCCCTTCGAAGCTGGAGATCAGTTCGTCGGTCAGGTTGTCGATCGTGTCCTGCCACATGGTGCGGATCGCGCGCGGGGTGAACCAGCGGTTGACCAGCTTGCGCTGGCGGGTGTGGTCGGGCCGGTCGGTGTGGGCGAGTACCGGGACGGTGCCCGCCTGACGGAGGATCGCGACGACGTCCGGGTCGGTCGGGAAATAGTCGATGGCGGTGTAGCCCGGGTCTGCCGGGGTTCGCCTGTTGATGAACGTCTCGGTGTTCTCGGCCACCGTCACGACGTCGGCGTAGCGGGTGACGAGGTGGAACGGGAGGTCACCGACCTGCGGCACCGGGTCCTCCGAGCGCATCCGCGCGAAGTGCGGATACGGGCATTGCACGACATCGCGGGTGAACGGGTACCGGGCACCGGATTCGGCCATTCTCTGCTCCTGGCATCTCGGGGCATGGCCCAACAGCGGCCGACCGGCCCGCACCGCCACGGGTCGCGACCTGCACCATCGTCGGGTCGGACGACCAATTAACTTACATGTCAGATAGGTAGCTCGCAAGACCACGGCCGACACCGGCTGGTCATGCGTACGCGGAAAACCGCTGCCGCCCCCAGGGCCGGGCCCGCCAGGACGTCGACACGCTCGCCGACGTCGCCGAAGCAGGCCAAGCAGCTTGCTTTCACGTAGGTAAGCGCGTTAGCGTGCGTCATCCACTGTTGCTCGAAGCGGAGGAACGCAGTGACCGCTACCGTCGACACCGCGGGCCGGGACATCGGCCGGCTGCCCGCACTGCACTACGACTTCACTCGCACGGTACCGCTGCTGTCGTACTACACCGAGTTCGACGAACTTCGCGAGCGGTACGGCATGTTCTGGAACACGCTCGCCCAGGGCTTCTGGTCCGTCCTGCGCTACGCGGAGGTCCGGGAGATCTTCGAGACCCCCGAGGTCTTCCGCAGCGACTCCCAGGACCCGATGAACCCGGAACCGGCCCAGCGGTTCGTGCCCACCCAGCTCAACGACGAGGAGCACGTCCAGTACCGCCGGCTGCTGACGGCGTGGTTCTCCCCCCGTTCGATCGGCGGGATCCGCGACACCGCACGGGAAGTCGCCGCGCGACTCGTCGACGCGGTCGCGGACCGCGGAAGCTGCGACTTCGTCACCGACTTCGCGTTGCGGTACCCGACCGAGGTGTTCCTGCGCATGACCGGCCTGCCGGCCGAGGACGTGGAACGGTTCGAGCCGTGGCTGGACACCATGTTCAAGGGTTACCACACCACCGACCACAGCACGATGGACATCGCGGCGGCCTCCATCAAGGGCTACTTCCGCGACCGGATCAGCGAGCGCAGGAGCCACCCGCTCGATCCCCAGCGCGACTTCGTGAGCTTCGCGATGGGAGCCAAGATATTCGACCGGCCGTGCACAGACGACGAGATCCTCGACCTGCTCTGGACCCTCGCACTCGCCGGCCTCCACACGACGCGGGTTCAGCTGGTCTACCTCATGCACCATCTCGCGGCCACCCCGTCGGACCGAGAGGCCGTTGTCGCCGATCCGAGCCTGAACCGCCCCGTCATCGAGGAGTCCATGCGGGTGCACCCGCTGGTCGCGGTCCTGGGCCGCAAGCTCGCTCGCGACATCGACTTCCACGGCGCTCCGATGCGGCAAGGGGACATGGTGTGGGTCTCGGTGGCCGCCGCCAACCGCGATCCCCGGGTGTTCGAGGACGCCGCGAGGTTCGATCTGCGGCGCAAGAACACCGCCCACATGACCTTCGGGGCAGGCCCGCACCGCTGTCTCGGCGCACACCTCGCACGCGCGGAGATGACGATCGCCCTCGAGGAGTGGCACGCCCGCATCCCCGACTACTGGGTCCGGCCGGGAGCGAGCCTGACCGAACGCGGCGGACTGCTGACCCCCCAGGGTCTTCCACTGGCCTGGTGACGACAGCCCGGACTCCGGCGAGCCCCGGCGGAGCACCGACCTCCACCTACGTGTAACCAGAATTCGCGACGAGGCGTTGCCGGCGCCGGTCAGGAGTTGTCGTGCGGGAAAGAGTGTCGAACCCCCGGTCGATCCGCGGAGTCCAGGACCGGGTCCGTTCCGCCGTCGCGCCCTGGCTGATCCCGGGCCCAGCTCCGCGGCTGGTCGAGCATGATCACCGGCCGGCCGGGCCGCGCGGCGATCCGGCCGTGGGGAGCAGGGCGTGAACCTATCGCCGATGCCCGAACTGTTCGCGGCGCGGCGTCCCGAAGTGGCCGCACGGCTCGCCGACGCCGGGCGCGCCGCGAGTGTCGTTGTCGACGCCGATCTGCTGGCATTGGCCAGGGCCCGCGTCGCGACGCTCGTGGGGCACCCCGCCGGGGATGCCGCCTTGGCGGGATGGCCGACCGACCCCGCTCTCTCCCAGCGGGACCGGGACTGCCTGGCATTCGTCGAGCAATACGTCTTCGACGTCGCGAACGTAGATGACGACCTCGTCGCGAACGCGTCCAGACACTTCTCCGACGGCGGGTTCCGCGACTTCGTCGTCGCGCTCTATCTCACCGAGCTCACACTGCGGCTGGAGCTGGCCGAGCGGGCGCTGCTCGGCCCGGCCACGCCATCCGCCGCCCGCACCGACCGGAGGCCGATGTGACCACGGCGCAGGGCCGGAACCCCGCCGGCACCCGCACTCCCCGCATCGATCGCGACGCCGGCGATGCCTCGCTCTTGGCGGCGATCAAGGACTTCCAGGCCGCGGTGGCGCGCGGTTGCCGGGAGCTCGACCTGGTGACCGGCGAGCTCGTCCGGCTGCGCTCGGCCAGGGTGCACGACTGCCGCACCTGCCGCTCGGTGCGGCTCGGTGCCGCCGCCACGGCGGGCGTGGACGCTCCTCTCACCGACAAGATCGATGACCACGAGCACAGTGATCTGCCGGAGCGCACGAAGGCAGCACTGCGCGTGGTCGACTGGCTGATCTCGCGGCCCGATCCGGCCGACGTCGCGGTGACGGCGCCCGCACGGGCCGAGCTGAGCGCCGCCGAGCTGACCGACCTCTGCCTGCATGTGGTGAAGAACAGCTACCAGAAGGTGCTCGTCTCGCTGGGCCTGGACGATATCGACCCCGCAACGCTCAACGACGAGGGCATCGCCTACTACGACTTCCGCGAGGACGGCTCCCGCACGGCGTTCCGGTCGGACGCCCCGGTGAGGCCCGGCGGAGGATGACGACCCGGACCCGGACGACAGGTGAAAATGACGCTCCGCCGGCCGGCCGGCGGAGCGTCACTGTGTCGCGAGGTTTTCGTCTCCGGCGAGGCCGGGCTTGATCACCAGCCCGGGTGGGGCCGCGGGCTGATTCGCGGCCCCACCGCTCCGCGGACGTTGATCAGCCGGCGTTCCCGTCGTAGCACGACGAGGCCAGCCCGCCCGTTGCTCCATTGCCATTACGGCCCTCTTGGTGGGCCGCGGGTGTCCCCGTACCCCCGTTGTAGCTGTAGATCCAGAAGCACGGTTGCCTCGGCGCGGGCTTTCCGGCGGTGAAGGTGATGGGCTGGGCGAGCAACCCATCGAGCGTCTCGTCCTTGATGGAGCCGTAGGCCTCGAGCACCTGCTGCCGGGTGACCCCATTGGCCGCCTTGCCGGTCACGGCCTTGCGGAACAGTTGCAGCCCCGTCCAGGTGGCGGTGAGCCACACGTTGCGCATGTCCACCTTGGGGGCGTACTTCGCCATCACGTCGCGGTACTGCCTGACCGCGGGCGCGTCGACCCACCACGGAAAGGCGTTCAAGGCGCCGTTGTACTTCGCGCCCGGAATCTCGTCGAGCGTCGCCCCGATGACCGACCCGCTACTCACCCCGAACGTGCCGCTGTAGCCCTGCTGCAGGCAATCCTTGACCATCCGCGTGCCGGTGCCCGCGAAGACCAAGGCCATCGCGATGAAGTCCGTCTTCTTCTGGATGAAGTTCAGACATTCGGCGGTGAAGCTGGGCTGCGACGCCGACACCTTGACGAGCCCGTTATAGGTCACTCCGAGTGAGGGCGCGGCCTGCTGCACCGTCATTCCGGCTTGCACGCAGTTCGGGGCTTCCGCACAGGCGGCCAGGGAGATGGCCTTGGCATGCGCGTCCGCCGCGGAAATCGCGTAGGACGCCTGCATCACAGTGTCCGTGGTCGCCGTCATGAAGTAGTTGGGCCGCACTCCCCACGAGGTCACGTCATAGCCGAGGGACTCGATGACCGGCACGTTGTGGGACTGCAGGTAGTCGCTCACCGCGGCCTCGACCGACACGTCGTTGACCATGACGGCCGAGACGTCCTGGTTCTCGACGAGGTCCTTCACGACCGACTGTCCGGTCGCCGGCGTCGCGGCGCTGTCCCGCAGGAGGACCTGGACGGGGTGGCCGTCGATCCCGCCGCTGGAATTGACCCAACGCGCCCAGGCGTCGGCCGTGTCGGCGGTCGGACCGGCCTGGGCCGAGTTGAAGCCCGTTTTCGACGCCACCAGGCCGATCTTGATCGGACTGCCGGTCAGGCCCGCCGACTGATCGCTCGTGGTGGTCGAGCCACTGCCCGTTGATGACCCGCACGCGGTAAGTATCAATAATCCGGCCAGCGCACCGCATACAGAGGCACGCCATCGTCTAGCGGGTGTCATGTCGCACTCCTTTGTGCCGAGCTATAGGGCTTCCCGCCGCCACGCCCACGTGGGCGCACTCCCTTGTGCCTCGAGGATTCTTGAATCTGGCGAGTCAGCGGCAGCGGGCACCGTCGACCGCATGTGCTCACTGACGGGTAAGTAATTTAGGCCGTCGCCCGGACCAGGTCAAGACGACCGCCATGGTAACTTACATGTCAGTTATCATGGCGACGCCAGGTGCCTACTGTGCGCACGGCAGCGCCGGACGAAACGACGGCGAATCGGCGCGGATCCGACAAGGGGACACCGCATGCGGCTGGCGGCACTCGGACCACTTCACGTCTCGGCGATCGGCCTTGGTTGCATGGGCATGTCGGCGTACTACGGCGGCGCCGACCGGGACGCCGGTGCGATCAACACGATCCACCGCGCGATCGACCTCGGCGTGACGCATTTCGACACGGCGGAGATCTACGGGCCATTCACGAATGAGGAATTGCTCGGACACGCGCTGGCCGGACGGCGCGACGACGTGGCGGTCGCCACGAAGTTCGGCCAGCTGACCCACACCGACGGACCACTGCCGGCAGCCGCGGGTATCGAGGCGCTGCGAACCCGGGACGGTCGCGCCGACAACGTTCGGGCGGCCGTCGAGGGCTCGCTCCGGCGACTCCGGACCGACCGCGTCGATCTCTACTACCAGCACTGGCCCGACCCGAACACGCCGATCGAGGAAACCGTTGGCGCGCTGGCGGAGCTCGTCGCTCAGGGCAAGATCATCCACATTGGTCTGTCCAATGCGGATCCGGAGCTGGTTCGCCGCGCCCACGCCGTGCACCCGGTCGCCGCGGTGCAGTCGCAGTATTCGCTGCTGCACCGAGACCCCGAGGATGTGCTCCTTCCGGTGCTGCGTGAGCTGGGGATCGGGTTCGTCGCCTACTCGCCCATCGGCCAAGGACTCCTGTCCGGCCGGATCCGCTCGGCGGAGGGACTCGACCCGCTCGACGTGCGGCGGCGGCTTCCACGGTTCGCAGGCGAGCAGTTGCGGCGCAACCTCGATGCCGTCGCCGAGGTCGAGGCGGTAGCTCGCGAGGTGGACGCCACGGCGGCACAGGTGGCGCTCGCCTGGCTGCTGGCGCAAGGCGATGATCTCGCGTCCATTCCCGGCACCACGCGAATCGACCGCATCGAGGAGAACATCGGTGCCCTGCGGGTGGAGCTCGACGCCCACCAGCTCGCCCGGCTCGACGCACTTCGGCCTGAACGAGAAGTCCGGTCGCAGGCGTGACGCGACCGCGGACGACTGACGGGTCGGCGGGCTGGACAAGACGGCGTGGTGCTCCGTATCCTTACTTACGGCCTGGTAAGTCACGCGTGGGCGAGGAGTCGACGATGACGGCGACCCATGCCGCTGATCGGGGCGGCTGGTCGCCGCCGGAGTGTTCACCCGGTGCGGATTCCCGGTGAGCCCTGGCCGGTTTTCCGAATCGCGTCTGAGTGACTCGTGGTCCGGCTCGAGGGAGAGTGGACGGTGACACCGGCAATGGCGGAGCGGACGGTCCGAACCGGCGTCGGGACACGTCCCGCGGTGGTGGACTGTGACGTCCACCCCATCCTGCCCTCGCCGCGGTCGTTGCAGCCCTACCTCGATGAGTACTGGGCCGATCAGCATGCCGACCAGAACTTCCCGTCGTACGAGCCGAACTACCACCCGCCCGGATCGGCGATCGCACAGCGTCCCGGGCTCACCCTCGATGAGGACGGGCGGGCCGGCACCCGGGTCGAGAACCTCGTCGCCGATGTCTTCGCCGACGGCCGCACCGACTTCGCGATCCTCAACTGCCTCTACGGCGTTCAGCAGCACCACCAGCCCCGCCGGGAAGCGGCCCATGTCCGCGCGCTCAACACCTGGCTCGCCCGCGAATGGCTCGACCGCGACCCACGGCTGCGCGCTTCCATCGTCATCCCGCTCGGCACGCCGCAGCTCGCCGCCGAGGAGATCGAGTACTGGTCGTCGGACAGGCGGTTCGTGCAGGTTCTGGTCCTTGGGCAGTCGGAGATCATGTATGGCAGGCAGATCAACTGGCCGATCTGGGCCGCGGCGGAGGCGGCCGGGCTACCGGTCGCGATTCACCTCGGCGGCGTCTTCCGGGCGCCGCCGACCCCCGTCGGCTGGCCCGCGTCGCACCTGGCCTGGTACGTCGGCCAGTCCGCGAACCTGGAGGCGCAGCTCGCGTCGATCACCTCCGAGGGGGTGTTCCAGAAGTTCCCGGGCGCGAAGGTCGTCGTGACCGAGGTCGGCTTCAACTGGGTGCCGCCGTTCCTGTGGAAGCTGGACAAGACGTGGAAGAGCTACCGGCCGGATGTCCCGTGGCTCACCACCGCGGCGTCGGAGGTGATCCGGGAGCACGTCGTGTTCACCACCAGCCCGTCGGACGGGGCCGAGCAGCCGGGAGAACTCGACCGCATCGTCGAACGAATGGGCAGTGACCGGATGCTGGTGTACTCCAGCGACTACCCGCACCGGCACGCGTCCGGACCACACGACATCGAGGGCGGGACCACCAGCACCGGGCTCCTCGAACGCATCTACCGGACGAACGCGGCGGACCTGTACGGGCTGGTCGTGCCGCAGCGCCTGACGCACGAGGGATGAGGTGGCAGGGATGACACTGCTCGCACACGAACCGGGGCCCGCCCCCGCGCCGATCGGCGCTCCGGTCGTCGACACGGGCATCGTCGACGTCGACGTCCACCCCGCGCCGAAACCCGGGGTCCTGGAGAGCTACCTGCCGGTCCGCTGGCGGGACCACCTCCAGCGATACGGCACCCGGTCGAGCACCGGGATCATGGGGAACTGGGAATACCCTACGATGTACGGGTACGGCCAGCGAGCCGACGCCTGGGGTCCGGAGGGCGAGTATCCCGGCACGGAGCTGCGGATGATCCGTGAGCAGCTGCTGGACCGCCACAACGTGCAGCTCGGCGTCCTGGAATGCTTCTCCGTGAACACCGCGCAGGCACTCGATCACGGCCTCGCGGCAGCGCTGTGCCGAGCCGTGAACGACTGGCAGCTTGAGCACCTGGTCTACCCCGAGCCGCGGCTGCGCGCCGCGATGGCCGTGCCGTACGAGGCGCCCGAGCCCGCCGTCGAGGAGATCCGCCGGATCGGCCCGGATCCCGGGGTGGTCGCCGTTCTCTTCGCCAGCAAGACGCTGCAACCGCTCGGCGAGCGGAAGTACTGGCCGATCTACGAGGCGGCGATCGAGGCGGGGCTGCCGATCCAGGTCCACCTCTCGCAGGGCGGCGGCAACCCGAACACCGGAACCGGCTGGTCGTCCTACCACACCGAGTACCACACGGCGCATCCGCAGGTCTTCCAGCATCAGCTCCTCAGCTTGATCCTCTCCGGCACCTTCGACCGGTTCCCGGAGCTGCGGTTTCTGTTCGTGGAGTCGAACCTGCTCCATTTCGTGCCACTGCTGAAGCGGCTGGACTACCACTGGTCGACCCTGCGGGACGAGGTGCCGGACCTGCGGCGGCGGCCCTCGGAGTACATCGCCGACCACGTGTGGGTAGCCACCCAGCCCATCGACGAGCCGGACGACCCCCGGCACCTGGTCGAGATCATCGAAGAGTTCGGCAGCGACAACGTCGTGTTCGCCACCGACTACCCGCACTTCGACTTCGACGACCCGGACACCGTGTTTCCGAAAGCAGTCCCCTCCGAGCTGCGGGCGAAGGTCCTGCGGGAGAACGGGTGCAGGTTGTTCGGTCTGCCGGCCGGCGGCGTATGACCCGCCATGTCGTCGCCGCGGCGAGTGAGATCGGCCCCGGGCAGCGGAAGATCGTCGAACTCGATGGCCGGTCCATCGGTGTCTTCAACATCGGCGGCGAGTATTTCGCCTTGCTGAACCAGTGCCCGCACGCCGGCGCGGAACTATGCGGGTTCGGCACCATCTCCGGAGTCTCGTCCGCCGCCGCGCCGGACCAGCCGATCACCTATGAACGGTCACGGTCGCTGCGCTGCCCGTGGCACCAGTGGGAATTCGACATCCGCACCGGCGAGTCGTGGTACGACCCGGGTAACACCCGGGTTCGCAGCTACCAGGTGGAAGTCGTCGCGGGCAGTCCCGAGACGGTCGTCGACCCGCACGGCGGCCGCCAGGCGGGCCCGCACATCGTGGAGGGCTACGAGGTCGCGATCGAGGGCGACGTCCTGGTCGTGGACACGTCCGTTCGCCGGCGCGGCACCCAGCAGGCCGCCGCGCCCGGGGCGCGCAAGCGGCGGGTGGGACGGCGGGCGGCCAACCCGGACGCGCTCACCGAGACCGACGTCGTGGTCCGCGAGGTCATCGCGACGGCCGAGGATGTGGTCGCGCTCGCCGTGGAGCCCGCTTCCGGTGGCGTGCTGCCGGCCTGGCGGCCCGGTGCGCACATCGACCTGATGCTGGGCCCCGGTCTGGAGCGGCAGTACTCGCTCTGCGGCGACCCGCAGGACCGCTCCACCTGGCGGATCGGCGTGCTCAGGGAGCGCCAGAGCCGGGGCGGTTCCGCATTCGTGCACGAGCGGGTCCGGCCGGGCGACACGTTGCGCTGCCGCGGGCCGCGCAACAACTTCCCGCTGGAGGCGGCCGAGGAGTACGTGTTCGTCGCCGGCGGGATCGGGATCACCCCGATCCTGCCGATGATCGCCCGGTGCGAAGCCGAGGGACGGCCGTGGCGGCTGCACTACGGCGGGCGCTCGGCGGCGTCGATGGCGTTCACCACCGAGCTCGCCGCGTTCGGCGACCGGGTGCGCACCTGGCCGCAGGACGAGGTCGGGTTGATCGACCTCGCGGCCGCGCTCGGCCGGCCACGGCCGGGAGTCGGGGTCTACTGCTGCGGGCCCGAGCCGTTGCTCGCCGCGGTCGAGCGGGCCTGCACCGGGTGGCCTGCCGGGACAGTGCACGTCGAACGGTTCAAGCCGAGGCCCGGCGCCCGCGACGGCATCGACACACCGTTCGACGTGATGCTGGCCGGCACCGGCCAGACGCTGACCGTGCCGGTCGGCCGGTCGATCGCCGACGTACTCGACGATGCGGGTGTCCCCGTGCCGACCTCGTGCCGGGAGGGGACGTGCGGGACGTGCGAGACGGCCGTCCTCGACGGCTTGCCGGATCATCGTGACTCCTACCTCAACGAAACCGAGCGATCGTCTGGTGACGTGATCATGGTCTGCTGCTCGCGGTCGCATTCACCGCGCCTGGTGCTCGATCTGTAGCGGCCGGATCCGAAGCGTTCTGGGGCCGGCCAACGGAGCGCCGGTCCCGCGGGTCGTCCGAATGTGGCGACCGGCTGGAGGATGACCATCCATGACCAGAGCTGACGTGCAAGTCGACGACTTCACCATCGCCATCGATGACGGCGTACTGGCGGATCTGCGGGACCGGCTGCGCCGCACCCGCTGGCCGTCGGGGCTCCACGGCACCGGCTGGGAGCGCGGCACCGATCTCGACGAGCTGCGCGAACTCTGTGCCTACTGGGCGGACGGATTCGACTGGCGTGCTCAGGAGACGCTACTGAACGAGCTCAGCCAGGTCATCGTGGAGGTGGACGGACTCGCCACCCATGCGGTGCACGTCCCCTCGCCCGAGCCGGACGCGATCCCACTCATCCTCACGCACGGATGGCCCAGCACGTTCGCCGAGTTCCGCAACGTGGTCGGCCCGCTCAGCAACCCCGCCGCGCACGGCGGTGACCCCCGCCAGGCGTTCCACGTCGTCTGCCCCTCGATTCCGGGGTACGGGTTCTCGGCGGCCCCGCGGGAGCCGGGCTGGGATGTCCGCCGCGTGGCGCGTCACCTCGGCGAGCTGATGACGGCGCTCGGGTACGATCGGTTCGCCGCCCAGGGCGGCGACTGGGGCGCGATGGCCTCGCATCTCATGGCGCTGGACATCCCCGAGCGCGTGATCGGCCTGCATCTGAACCTTGTGCTGGTGTATCCCCCGGACAGCCCGGACGCGATGGAGGGGCTCACCGAGAACGAACTTGCCCGCGCGAATCGTTTCGCCGCGATGAACGCCGGCGGCGGGATCAACTACGCGATGTTGCAGGGGATGAGCCCGCACACGCTCTCGCCGGCACTGTCCGACTCGCCGGCCGGACTCGCGTCGTGGCTCACCGAGAAGTTCCGCAACTGGACACAGAACGACGGCCGGGTCGCCGATGCCATGTCCTGGGACGAGCTCCTCACTCACCTCACCATCTACTGGGTCACCAACAGCATCGGCTCCTCGATCGAGCTCTACCTGGAGTCGACGCGGACGGGCACCATGGGCCCACCGCCCGCCAGGGTCGAGGTGCCCACCGGTGGCGCGCTGTTCCCGTACGAGATGCTGGCGCCCGCGCGCAAGTGGGCAGAGCCGCTGTTCAATATCGTGCGGTGGACCGAATTCGAGGGCGGCGGCCATTTCCCGTCGATCGAGCGGCCCACCGAGTTCGTCGAGGACGTTCGCGCGTTCTTCGCGCCGTTGCGGGCCGGCACTCCGGAACATCGGGGGGGCTGAGGGTCGCGACGCTCACCGCCTGGTCCTGCCCGGCGCGAGGCAGGAGCAGGCGGTGATTCGCCAAGCAGCGGCACCAGAGTCGTTCTGCAGTCCGGGATTCGGGTCAGAACGCGATGACGCCGCGCAGGTTGCGGCCGCTGTGCATATCGGCGTACCCGACGTTGATGTCCTCGAGCGGGTAGGTCTTCGTCACGAGCTCATCGAGTGGGAGCACGCCGGCCCGGTAGAGGGAGTAGATTCGTTCGATGTCGGCCAGCGGCCGCGTCAGTCCCATCGCGACACCGACGAGGCTCTTCGCCGACATCGCGAACTCGACGAGAGGGAGCGCGACGGTCTGCTCGGTCAGGGGCGAGACGGACGTGACGACGACCTTGCCGCCCTTGGACACGAGGCGGCTCACCGGCGCGATCAAGCTCCCGTGCAGGACCCCCACCGTGATGATGGCCGAATCGGCCATGCGATTGCGAGTGAGCTCCGAAATCAGGGACGAAGCCTCGTCGACGCCGGCCGCCACATGGGTGGCACCGAGTTTCATCGCCTTCTCTCGCTTGAATTCCACCGGGTCGATAGCGACGATGTTCGCGGCGCCGGCCACCCGCGCGCCCATCACCGCACTGATTCCGACTCCGCCGACGCCGACCACGGCGACGGTGTCACCGTCGCGGACATCCGCCGCTCGCTTCGCCGAGCCGTACCCGGTGATCACACCACAGCTGGTGACTGCGGCGACCGCCGCCGGAATGTCGCGCTCATAGCGCAGGACCCGGGTCTCCTGGACCACCGTGTACTCGGCGAAGGACCCGAGCTGACCAAAGGCGCCCAGATCACGGCCGTCCCGGGTGCTGAACCCGTACGAGCCGTCCGCTCGCTTACCGGTCATCGCGTCGAGGCCGGCGTCGCACAGGTAGGACCGGCCCTCGGCGCAGTAGCGGCAGGCTCCGCACGCGGGGATCGGCAGCAGCATGACCGCGTCGCCGACCGCCACGCGGGAAACCCCTTCGCCGACCGCTATCACCTCGCCCGCGCCTTCGTGCCCGCCCACCACCGGCAGCGCCGCCGGGAAGTCACCCGTGATGTTGTGATCGTCGGTGTGGCAGAGGCCCGCGTATTCCAGCTTGACCACGACGTCACCGGGTCCGGGATCGGTCAAAATGCAATCGACGATCTCCCATGGCCGACCCACTTCCCAGCAGACGGCCGCACGCGTTTCGATCGACATCCGTCAACCCTTCACTAATTTGAAGACAGCATTTCCGCCGTCGTTTTCCACACGGTGTCGCGGTGTTCTGCGATACAGCTCGCAGCCGAGGAGGCGCGGAAGAACCTCCCCGGCTGCGTGGGGCCACGACGGCAGGTCCCCGGTGTCGCCGGAGCTACGCCATCGCGCCGTTGTCAGGCCGTGCCGTAGTTCTTGATGTTCGCGAAGGCGTCCATACCGGACCGTCCCAGCTCACGGCCGAACCCGGAGTTCTTCGTGCCACCGAAGGGGACCTCGATCGGCGCACCGAAGAAGGTGTTGATCCCCACGGCGCCGGTGTCGAGGCGACGGGCCACGCTCTGCGCCTCGTCGGGGTCTTCGGCGAAGACGTTTCCGCCGAGCCCGTACTGGCTGCTGTTCGCCAGCTCGACGGCGGCGTCGGCGTCGGGAACCCGGTAGATCATGGCCAGGGGCCCGAAGGCCTCCTCGCGGTAGAGCCGCATGTCCGGTGTGATGTCGGTGAGCACCGCGGGCTGGAAGTAGGCACCCGGCCCGTCGATGCGGCCACCGGGAACGAGGACGGTCGCGCCCTTGTCCACGGCGTCCTGGTATTGGGCCTGGAGCAGGTCGGCCGCGGCCGTGCTCGAGAGGGGACCGAGGGTGGTTTCCGGGTCGAACGGGTCGCCCACCTTCTGCGTGGCGAAGACCCCGGTGAACGCCGCGGTGAACTCGCCGGCGACCTTGTCCGTCAGAATGATCCGCTTGGGCGAGACGCAGATCTGGCCGCCCAGCATCAGCCGGCAGGTCGCGGCCGTGGCGGCGGCCTTGGCCACGTCGGCGGAGTCGAGCACGATGAACGCGTCCGAGCCGCCCAGCTCCAGCACGACCGGCTTGATGTGCTTGCCGGCCTGCGCCGCCACTGCCGACCCGGCCCGGTCGGACCCGGTCAGCGTGACGGCCCGGAGCCGGGGGTCCGCGATGTAGGCCGAGACCTGCTCCGTCGAGACCAGCGCGGTCTGGTACACGTTCGGCGGGAACCCGGCACGCGCGAGGAGCTCGCCGAGGAAGACCGTCGAGCCCGCGGAGACCTCCGAAGGCTTGAGCAGCACCGTGTTGCCCAGCATGAGGTTCGGCACGGTGGCGCGCATCGCCTGGTAGGTCGGGCCGTTCCAGGGCTCGATGCCGAGCACCACCCCGATCGGCTCACGGCGGGTGATCATGCGGCTGAACCCGGGTACGGTGATCTCCTCGTCGCGGAGCAGCTCTTCGCCGTTGTCGGCGTAGTACCGGAACATCTGCGGGGCGAGGCCGACCTCGAACACGGACTGGTCCAGCGGCTTGCCCATCTCCAGGGTCGTCAGCCGCGCCAGCTCCGCGGTGTTGGCGTCGATCACGTCCGCGGCGCGGCGGAACAGCCGGACGCGCTCGGCGACGGGCGTCTCGCGCCAGGACAGGAAGGCCTCGTGGGCATTGGCCAGGGTGGCCTCGGCCTCCTCGTTCGTGAGGGTCGGGAACTCCCGGACGACCTCCCCGGTAGCGGGGTTCACCGTCGCGTAGGCCCGTTTGGTCGGCTTCGGCGTCAGGACCGATGTCATGTTTCCTCCGTGCGCGTGGGTGGGGTCAGCTCGCGGTCCGCTGCCGGAACGTGCTCGCCCATGGCGCCGAGGCACTCACGAAGGGCCCGGGTGATCGTGACGTGCGGGCGATTTCCACCGAGCGCCGCGGGTTTGGGTCGTCGTCGAGCGGTGTCGCGGTCATGGACCTCCGGGCTCATCGTCGAGTATGAGCTAACTTACAGCTAAGTCAGATAGTCGGCAAGGCCCGCCGCACCGCTTGCCGCACGGGCCCGCCGGCTATGGCGCTCCGTGCTCGACGCCATCGACAAGGTGCCAGGACAGCGCGGTCGCGGTATCCAGGGTGCGCCCGGATACCGCCAGATAAAGGGCGCGCCACCGCCCGATCCGGCGGGGTATGCCCACTGTGCCGCCCGCACCAGGGATCAGGCCCATGCCCACCTCGGGCAGGCGGAACGTCGTACCGGGCCGCGCGAGGACGCGGCCGGCGAATGCCGGAAGTTCGATTCCGGCGCCGACGCAGCTGCCATGCACCCTGACCTCCAACCGCTCCCGCAACCGGTGCATCAGCAGCCCGGCGCCCCCACGCGTACGCACGTAGTGGGCCGTCACCGGATCCGGCGTCGTGCCGAACTCGTCGAGGTCCCCGCCCGCCGAGAACGACGGCCCCACCCCGGTCAGGATCACCCGCTCGATGCTCTCGTCGACCAGCGCGAGGCGCAGGGCCTCGACGAGGGCGTCGCGCACTTCGCGTCCGTAGGCGTTGCGGCGTTCCGGGCGATTGAGGGTGATCAGCAGCCGCGCCCCATCCCGGTCGACGAGCACCGGCGCGGTCGGCGCGGTCGGCGGAAGCGCGCGCGGACCTCGGCGGCTCAGCCACGCCCCGAACTCCGCGCCGCCGAGCAGAGTGGAGTACGCGAACGACTCGATATCGAGCCCGACGGCCACGTCGGCCGCAGCGGCCCGCAGCACCTGCCTGAGTACCAGCGTCGCCTGCGGGTTCGCCGCCACTGCGGCGCAGAGCGCGGCGACCTCCCCCTCTGCGTCGTCGACCTCGACGAACTCAGGTCCGGGCTCGGCCGCGAACGTGACGTCGAGCGCCGACGCGAGTGCACGACCGGCCGCGTCGAGTGGACGGGTCGCGATCCCGACCAGCAGCCGGTCTGGCGGGAGGACCTGCTCCACCCCGGCATCGAGGTTCACCACGGCAACGGGGTCGGCGATCCGCCCCCGCACGTCCAGCAGCGGCTCATTCAACGAGGCCTCCCCGGCAGAACGTCGCCGCGACCATGCCCGAGTCCAGTGTGGACAATGCGTCGGCCAGTGACACGTGCAACAAGCACAGATCGGCCGGCATGCCCACCGCGATCCGGCGCGGTGGACCACCCGGATCCGCCGGCGGGGCAAGGAAACCCTCGAGCGCCCGCCTCGGCGAGACACGCTCCCCCGGCCCCAGCTCGCGCCGGCAGGCCGCCGCGATGGTGCGCCACGGGTCCTCGCTCGCGAACGGGGCGTCGCTGCTCGGCGCAACGCGGACCCCGGCGGCCAGCAGGCTCGCATACCGGTAGAGGTCGTCGTGCTCCGCCACGGGCAGGTCGCGGCGGTACTGGGTGCCGCGCTCGACGACGAACCCAGGCTGGGTCACCACTGTGACGCCGGTCGATACGAGCAACGGCACCACGTCGACGCCGGCGAGCGCCGCGTGCTCGATCCGGTCACCGGGCAGTGAACCCACGTCGGCGAGCACCGCCAGCGCCAGCACGAGCGTTTCCCGGGTCACGGCATGAATCGCGACCGCGCGTCCCGCCGCATGCGCGCGGCCGACCTCCGCGCGCATCCCGGCCCAGTCCGGTGGTTCGTGATCGGGGCGCAGGATCTTGTGCGGCCCCACCGTCAACCGCCCGGGCAGCCGCGCGTCCGCCGCCACACCCAGCAGGTGCACCCGCTGCGGCAGGTCCGCCAGCAGCTCGACCGCCTGCGCGGACAGATCCGGTGTCGCGTCGGTGACACCGGTGATCCCCAGCGCGGCGAGCCGTCGCCCCACCGCCGCGACTTCCGGCGGATCGCCCGCGCGGCGCACGAGATCGTCGGCCCGCCACAACTGCCCGGTGGCGTGCCCGGCAAGCCCAAGCTCGGCCAGCCCGCGCGAGTTGAGCATCCACAACGCGCCACTACGATGTTGCACCCGGACCGGACGCTCGGGCACCAGCCGGTCCAGCACGTGCCGGTCGAGCAACCCGGCCACGCTCTCGTGATACCCGATCCCGCGTACGCGCTTCCCGGGCGCCGCACGCAACACCGCGGCCAGCCCGTCGAGATCGGTCACCTCCGGTGGACCGCACCGTGTCGACGCGGCCGACGCGGCCAGGGACAGCACATGGATGTGGTGATCATGCAATCCGGGCAGCAAGGCGCCACCGCGCGCCTCGACGACCCGCTCACCCGGCTCGGGTCGCAGCCGGCCGATCTCGGTAACCCGTTCGCCACGCACCCGCACATCGGCGATCCGACCCTCGACCTCGGCACCGAGCACGATCACAGCAGCTCCCGCAGCACCCGCGAAGTGTCCGCCCCCAGTTCCGCCGCCCGCCCCGCCGCGTGGCGCGGCGTTGGCAGGCGGGCCGTCACCGTGCCGCGCTCCGGCTCACCGACGATCGTCGCCGCGATCTGGTCGCGCATCGCCAGATCCGCCAGCCACCGCCCCCCGGCGAGCCGGCACGCGACCGCCACCAGCGCCGCGTTCACCCCCGTCACCGGATCCGCGATCGCGTCCCCGCACGGTGCCGGCGTCCCGGTCGTGGGATCGAAGGCGAGCAGGCCACCGGCGAGCGCGACATCGTCTCCGAATCCGACCGCGTTCGCACCAGCCCCGGTGCGGCCGTACGCGGTGATACTCACCCAGCACTTCGCGTCCGCGCCCGCCACCACCTGCTCCGCGTCGATGCCCAGCTGGCGCAGCGCGCGGGGCCGCGATCCCTCGATGACGATGTCCGCGGCTTCCACCAGCCCGGCCAGCGCGTGACGGCCCTCGGTGGTGGTGAAGTCGAGTGCCACGGACTCCTGCCGCTGGTGCAACAGATCGTAGAACTCACGCGGACCCGAGCGAGCCCCGTCCGGGCGGTGCAGGCTCTCCACCTTGATCACGCGCGCCCCCAGTGAGGTCAACAGGTGCCCGCACAAGGGACCCGCCCACAGCGACGACAGGTCCACTACCACGGCCGAAGCCACGGTGCGCGGCTCCCCCGCCTTGCCGTCGAGCACGAACGGCCGGATCTCGTCCCCGTTCGACCAGTGAGCGACCGGAAGACCGAGCAGGCGGCCCCGTGCCACGAGCGGCTCCACCTCCCGGGCGCGCAGGAGGTGCTCCAGCGCGGGCCACGGATCAGCCACCGGCGTTTCCAACCAGGCCGGCAACAGTTCGACATCCGCCGCCCGTGCGAGGCTCAGCCCGAGCCAGCCGTCGGCGCAGCGCAGCACGCGGAACGAGCCACCCACCGATCGCGGTGCGTCCCGCCGCAACCCCGCGATCGACGCTCGCTCCGACAACACCTCGGCACCCGGAAGAGATCCGCCGCTCAGCAACTCCAGCGCCAGCAACGCGCCTCGCACCGCGCTCGCCGCCTGCCCTGGCGGCACCAGCGCCGGACCGTCGCGACGGCCGGTCAACGCCATCACCCCGGAGATGGCCCAGTCCGCCAGCGCGCCGACGTCCGACGCCCGGCAGGCGACCTCGGCGCCCAGCCAGGACAACATGCGGGCGGCATGCCACGTCGCCGCACCGGTGCCCGGCACGGACAGCCGCGAGCCCGTCAAGGGACCATCCACGAAACCCATGTTCTCATGGGGCCGCGAGCGACCAGCCCGGTCTCGCTAGGTTCTGTTTCCTAAGCGGCGGAGCCGCTTGCGGTGGGCCGGCAACTGGCACGCCGCGGGTTCTGAGGTGGTTCCTGGCAGGAACAGCGCGGCCAGCGCCCCCTCACGGCATACATGAGGAGGCGATCCCACAGCCAGGGGCAGCTTGAGTGGATTTGCCACGCGAAGCGCGTCCGTTGAGGGTGGTGGTGGGCCGGCGGGAGGTTCCGCCACCCGCACCGCCACGCAAACCACCTTCAAAACGCTCTCTAGCGCGCGCCGGCGGCTGGCGCGGAACCGGCACGAACCGGGTCGAACCGCATGGGCAAGGTCTCCAGCATCCGATTGCTCAATGCGACCCCGTAGTCGAGGTCGAGATCCGGCTCGACCCGCAGACCGGGAAGCCGCTGGACGAGAGCGGCGATCCCGGCCCGTGCCTCCGCGCGGGCCAGGTTCGCACCCACGCAGAAGTGGATGCCGGAACCGAAGGCCACGTGGTTCTGCACGTCCTCGCGGTCGATGTCGAACGTCTGCGGATTGGTGAAGACCGATTCGTCTCGGTTCGCCGACGACCAGGCCATGAACAGGATGCTGCCGGCGGCGACCGGACATCCGCTGATCTCGGCGTCGCGCGCGACGGCGCGGTAGAGACCCGTGACGGGGCTGACGTATCGCAGGCCTTCCTCGACGGCCCGGGGCACCAGAGCGGGGTCCGCCCGGAGGCGATCCACAACGCCCGGAGTCGTCACGATCGCGTGCATCGTCTGCCCGATCAGCTGAGTGGTGGTCTCGTTGCCCGCGACCAGCAACTGGTTGACGATGCTGCGCACCTCGGCGAGGGTGAGCGGCTCCTCGTCGGTCGAGCCACCTTCCCTGGTCTCCGCGACCAGTGCCGCCAGCAGGTCTTCCTTACCGGGGTTGGCGAGCCGGTCGTCGATGTGGCCGGAAAGGAACTGCTGCGCTTCGAGGTGGTCGTGGACGATCCGCATCCACCGCTCGTGTGAACTCGACCCCGCCGGGGATTTGAGGAACGCGTCCGACCACCGCTTGAGGTCGGACAACGACGAGTCCTCGAAGCCGAGGATTCGGGCGATCACCCGTACCGGCAACGGGATCGCGAACTGTTTCATCATGTCGACGACGCCATCGGCCTCGAAGCTGGAGATCAGCTCGTCGGTCAGCGAGTCGATGGTGTCCTGCCACATCGTCCGAACTGCCTTCGGGGTGAACCAGCGCGAGACCAATCGGCGCTGCCGGGTGTGGCCCGGCTGGTCGTGGTGGGCCAGCACCGGGACCGCGCCGGCCTGTTTGAACAGCTCGAGCACCTCGGGGTCGGTCGGGAAGTAGTCGATCGCGGAGAAACCAGGGTGGTCGGGCGTCCGTCCATTCCGGAAGGTGTCCGGATCGGCCGCCACCGACACGATATCGGCATGGCGTGTCACCAGATGAAACGGCAGGTCGCCCACCTGAGGCACGGGATCTTCCGCCCGCATCCGTGCGAAGTGCGGGTGCGGACACTGCACCACATCACGCGTGAAGGGGTACTGGGCGCCGTTCTCAGCCATCGTGTGCTCCTCGCCGCACCGTCGCGGCCTCCTTGGGGTGTCGACCGGATGGTCCCGGACCCGCCAGGTCACACGGCACCCGGCCGCGCGGTTTTCCGGTGGCCGCCCGGGCGTCGTGCACCGCCCTGATTTCGACTGACTCGGGCACTGGCGCTCGGTCATAACTTACATGTAGGTTAGCTCCGCTGGCAAGGCTCGCTGCCGGGTGCCCACACCGGGCGCCGCGGCCGTTGCGACCGCCGGCGGATGTCGGCATGCAAGAGGCACAAAGGAGTGCGCTATGGCATCGACTAGGCGGCGCGCCCGCTGGACCGGATCCCTATGCTCGATCGTGGCAGCCGGGCTGACGCTGACCGCGTGTGGCGGAACCAGTCCGGGCAGTGGCGGTGGCGCGACCACAGGTGAGCCGATCAAGATCGGTCTCGCGGTCGCGAGGACCGGCTTCGCCTCGGCCCAGGCGTCGCTGACGGCCGGGGCCGCGGAAGCGTGGGCACGGTCGGTCAACGACCACGGCGGGATCGACGGCCGCCGCGTCGAGATCATCGCGAAAGATTCCGGAGCCACGCCCACGACCGCCCAGGCCGTGGCGAAGGAGCTTGTGCAGTCCGAGAACGTCGTGGCGATGATGGTCTCCGATCCCGCGGCGGAGAGCTCGATCGCGCCGTATTTGGAGCAGCAGAAAGTGCCGGTGATCGGCGTGCTCGGGCTGGACAAGACGTCGTGGGGAGTGCGCACGAACTACTTCTCCACGAGCACCGCGAACACCACGACGCAACAGACATACGCCACGTCGGCGATACCGGTCGGAGCGAAGAGCGTCGGGGTGGTGGTGTGCGCGGAGGCCGCGACCTGTCAGCAAACCGCCGGAGTCGTGGAGCAGACCTCCGCCGCCGAACGGATCGCCTACACCGGGGTGGCCAAGGTGGCCGCGTCGCAGCCGAACTTCACCGCCGAGTGCCTGAGCTTCCTGGGCAAGCACACGGAGTTGATCGCGCTCGGCGTGTCGATGGCCGACACCGGCGTGCGGGTAGCGTCCGACTGCCAGAAGCAGGGGTACACAGGTTCGTTCGTCGTGACCTCCCTGTCGGTCATCCAGAAGTATCTGGACAAGCTGCCCGGCGCGAAGTTCGTCGGCAGCATGTCGTCGTTCCCGTGGTGGGCCGACACGCCCGGCGCCGCGGCGTTCCGCGACGCGATGAAGAAAGAAGCGCCGGACTACGACTACGCGAACGCGTTCGCGCCGGCGACCTGGACCAGCCTGGAACTGTTCCGCAAGGCCGTCACCGGCCGAACCGCCGGCCTCGACCGGCAGAAGGTGATGGACGGCTACTACAGCCTCAAGGACGAGACCCTCGGCGGGCTGCTTCCCCAGGCGGTCACGTACACGAAGGACAAGGGAGCACCGATCGTACGGTGCTTCTGGCTCTACACCTACGAAGGCGGCACCCAGAAGTGGACGGTCGAGCAATCGGGCCGCAACGGCAATGGCGCAACGGGTGAACTGGCGTCGTCCTGCTACGACACCGCGCCATCCTGATCCGGTCACCGCGCGACGGGAGCCGCGACGCCGTCGAGGATGTTTCCGATCACCTCGGCGGCGTCCTCGTCGGCCAAGCCCGGGGTCCGGTTCCAGATCGGCCGGCCACTCGGGGACTTGACCTCCCGGACCGCCGAACATAGCCTACTTTAGTGTAAGTAAATCTGGCTTGCTTGCGCCGTGAGACGGCGGCCACCGAGCGAGCATCCCGCCGACCGGGCGTCGGGGCCCGGTCGGCGCACCGCGGAAGGTGGACGTGTCATGAGCGGTCGGGTGCACGGAAAGGTCGTCTTCATCACCGGCGCGGCCCGCGGGCAGGGCCGGGCGCATGCGGTGCGCTTCGCCACCGAGGGCGCGAACGTCATCGCCGTCGATGTGTGCGCCCCCATCGACGGGGTTCCCGTCGATCCCGCTACCGAGGAAGACCTGCGGGAGACCGTGGCGGCCGTCGAAGCGGCCGGCGGCAAGATCGTCGCGCAGAAGGCCGACGTGCGGGACAGCGCGGCACTCGCGCAAGCCGTCCAGGCCGGGCTGGCCCATTTCGGCCGGCTCGACGTGGTGATCGCCAATGCCGGCACGGCGTGGTTCGGCCGGGCGCTGGAGCAAACGGACGAGCAGTGGCAGACCATCATCGACATCAACCTCACCGGCGTGTGGCGCACCTGCAAGGCCGCCATTCCCGCGATCATCGAGGGTGGCCGCGGCGGCTCGGTCATCCTGACGAGCTCGGTGGGCGGCCTGCGCGGTTACGAGAACATCGCGAACTACATCGCCGCGAAGCACGGTGTGGTCGGCCTGATGCGCACACTGGCTCTCGAACTGGCCCCGCACCGCATCCGGGTGAACACGCTGCACCCCGCGAACACCCGGACTCCGCTGATGCTCAACGACTCGACGATGAGCAAGTTCCGGCCTGACCTCGAGCATCCCACCGAGGACGACCTGGCCGAGGTGACCAGCGCGATGCATGTGCTGCCCACCCCCTGGATCGAGCCCGAGGACATCGCCGACTCGGCATTGTTCCTGGCCTCCGACGAGTCCCGGTTCATCACCGGATCGACGCTCACCATCGATGCGGGAAGCATGCTGAAATAGCGCCGGGTGCGGCGTCCGGAACAGGTTGAGGAGTGGCGATGAGCTCGACAATCGATACCGGGGCGGGCGGCTCCGGCACGGGGGACGGCGTCGGGGCGGGAGGTACGTTGCGGATCGATTCCGGGGCTTCCGGCTGCCCGGTGGTCACCGGCAACTTCACCTTCGGCGGCGAGCGCGCGCCGCTTGAGAGCTTCGGCATCTATGACGAGTTCAACCGGGCCGGGCCCATCGTCCGGGTGGCGGAGGGAATCGGCTACTACGTGGTGACTGACCGGGAGGCGGTGGCCGACATCTCGTCGAACGTCGACGTGTTCTCCAACGGCTACAACCCGAACCTGCGCGTCGGCGGCATCGGCGCACCGTACCCGATGAAACCACTGCACCTGGACCCGCCGGAGCACCGGCGGTGGCGGCGCATGATGGCGCCGGCCTTCTCGCCCAGTGCGGTCCGGACGTGGGAGCCGACGATCCGCGAGCGGGCCAACCACCTCATCGACGACTTCGTCGACTCCGGCCGGTGCGACGCCATCGCCGACTTCGCCAAGGTCCTGCCGACCACGATCTTCCTCGACTTCCTGGGTCTGCCGCATGCCGATCTGCCGCGGTTTCTGGTGTGGGAGCACGCGATCCTGCACCCCGGACCGGACGGCACCCACGCCGGACTGACCCGGGAGCAGGCACAGGCGGCGGTCCGGGACTACTTCGCCGCGGTGATCGCCGACCAGCGATCGGCCGGGTCGGGGACCGGGCTGGTGGCCGAGGCGATCACCTGGGACCTCGACGACGACGACCTGCTCTCGTTCTGCCTGCTCATGTTCGCGGCCGGACTGGACACTGTCACGGCCGAACTCGGGTACGGGCTGCTGCACCTGGCGACGCATCCGGCGGACCGGGACCGGCTCGCCGCCGACCCCGCCCTCGTCGACGACGCGGTCGAGGAGCTGTTGCGGGTTTATCCGATCGCGGCGACTCCCCGGGTGGCGATCCGCGACACGGAGGTGAAGGGGTGCCCGGTGAACCGGGGGGACTACGTCGTACTGGGACTCGCCGGCACGGGGCGGCACCCGGACTACCACGAGCACGCCACCGAGGTCGATCTGGACCGGAAACGCCTGCCCAACACCACGTTCGGGCTGGGCCCGCACCGCTGCGTCGGAGCCCACCTGGCGCGGCTCGAACTGAGAGTGGCCTACCAGGAGTGGCACCGCCGGATCCCGGAGTACCGGCTGGCCGACACTTCGGCGGTGACCGAAACGGTCAGCCTGACGCTTGGGCTCAATTCCCTGCCACTGGAGTGGGACACCGGGCACCACCGGTGAGACCCGGGCGCGGCCCGGGATTCGATGGCGTCGGCGGTCAGGCCTTGGTGACCTCGAGGCGCAGGCGGGTCAACGAGGTCAGCGAAATGCGCCAGCCGTCGTCGAGACACACATAGCGGTTGTGGTAGTGACCCCACCCGTGCAGAGCGGCGACGCCACGGTAGGGCTCTCCGTCGGGCCACTCCACGATGTCCTCCATCGGCCAGATCGCGGACGCCCGCACCGGGGATTCGAAGGTGATCTCGGGGTTGTGTCCGTGGTGGACGGTCCGCGCAGTCTCGACGGTGTTCCGGATGTGGGCCACGCAAGCCTCGGCCCCGTGGGCCTCGCCACCACGCTCCCCGGGGAAGGACATGTGCGCGTCGGGGGCGAAGACCCCGAGCAGACCGGCCCAGTCCTTGGTGTCCATAAAACGCCAGTAGCGAGCCTGCAACGTACAGATGTCTTGGTACGCGAAAGGGGCGACTTCGATCGCGGTCACGAGAAGGACCTCCCGGGGGTAGGACGGCGCGGCGGTGGTGGCGCGGGGCTACTCGAGCGCCATCAGGTTCGTCAGCAGTTCGATCCTGACCCCGTCCGGATCGAACGCGAAGAGGAGTTCCCCGTCCTCGCCGATGCCGAGCTCGCTGGAGGTGGTCCTGCTCTCGCCGAGCACCGAGCCGCCGAGCTCCTCGATACGGCTCACCGCCGCATCCATGTCGTCGACCTCGATCGTCAGGTGGACGTCGCCGGCGGTGTTGTTCGGTCGCTGCGCGCCGTCGCCAAGGGTACCCGGGCTGTGCGCCTGGAACAGTTCGAGCAGGAACTCACCCTTACGGAAGAACTGCATCTCGTAATCGCAGTCCTTGACGAGCACGAACGGGTCGAGCTCGCCGCCCATCCGGAAACTGTCCGCGACCGGCTCGAAACCGAAGACCCCGCAGTAGAAATCCCGTGATCGCGGCAAGTCGCGCACACAGATGCCGATGTGCGTCACCCTGGTCAACAAAGGCCTCCCTGATCAAGCGGCGTGCGCAGGCCCGAGGAACAGTCCTTCACCTTCCGCGACGACGCGGTCGCCGATCCGCAGCGACGCGACGATCGTCTGCTTGCGGCCGGTCAGCTCCCGCACCTCGGCTCGCGCGTCGAGTTCGGTGCCGACCTGTGCGCCGGACCGGTAGTTCACGTGGATGTACGCCGCGAGGCGGACGATCGACGGTGTCACGTTCGCGAGCGCGCCCATCACCTCGTTCATGAGCAACGCGATGGCCCCGCCGTGGACGCCACCCCCGAACCCGCCGTGGAACGGGCTGAACGTCACCGTCGCGGTCAGCACCGCATCGGTGAGCTCCCCGATCCGCAGTGGCGGGCACATCGTCTGCCCGCGCCCTGGTATCTCAAGCCTGCCGAACCACCGGCCGCCGGGCTCGACCGGGGCGGTACGCAATTCGCGCGCCGCGGCATGGAGCGCCTGAGATACCGAGGCCGCCAGATCCTGGCCGGGCGCGGAGGCAGCCACCGCGTCCTGGAGACTCCTCAGTGCGTCGCTCAGCTCGGCGTACGCGGCGACATCGCCTGGTTCGTCGGCGACATCGCCGACCACATCGCCCACGCCGTTCTCCCTTCCCATGCGGTCTACTCGGCCGCGGTCAGCTCGTCGAGCAGGTCGTTGTGCTCCCCGATCCCGGGTGCCGGTCGCGGAATGCGCCATGGCGCCTTCGGCGCGAGAAACGGCGGGCCTGGATAGCGGATGTCGCGCTCGCTCCGCGGATAACGCACCATCTCGCCGTAACTTCTCGCGCGGAAGTGCGGATCGTCGAACGTCTCCTCGGGGCTGTAGATGATCGAGGTGGCGAGTCCCCTGGTCTGGGCACCGATGAAGAAGTCGTACGCGGTGAGCCGCGACGCCAGGAAGTTCAGCGCCTCCCGGCCGGCCCGGAACAGCTCCGTCTCCAGCGGGTCTTCCCCGACCTTCGCCTGATTGATCCCGCCCTGCTCGACCGCCAGCTCGAGCAGGCCGGACTCGGGGAACTCCTCGCGCAGGCCGAGATCGTCCAGCCAGCTCAGCATGGCCGCGTACTCCCGCTTCAGCTTCGGCGGCATCCCGGTGTGCACCCAGCGCTCGTCGGCCGACCGGGCGTAGACCGGACCGGTCGGATCGACCGCGGCATGCCGACCCGTCTGCCGCTGCACATCGCGCCGACCCACGAGGTACTCGTAGGTCGCCTGCTCGGTTGTGACGTTTACCGCGGCCTGCGCGCTGACGTCGATGTGCTGCCCCTCGCCCGAGCGGTTCCGCTCCAGCAATGCCGTCAGCACGCCCAGCACGGCCCACACCGATGCGGTCTGGTAGGCCTGCCGTCCGGAGCCACGGACCGGGGCCAGCTCATGGTCGTCGTATCCACATGACCAGACGATGCCGCCGATCGCCGAGAGAGTCAGGTCGGTCGCCGGGTCGCCGGCGCGGGGCGCGCCCTCGGGACCGAACGGAGTCACCGATGCCCAGACCAGCCGCGGGTTCGCGGTCCGCAGGTCGGGCGACCCCACCCCCAGGCCCGCGAGCCGGCCCGGTGGCTCGGCCTCCAGCACGACGTCCGCGGCCGCGGCGAGCTGCCGGAACTTCGCCCGGTCGGACTCGTGCTCCAGGTCGAGGGTGACGCCGAGCTTGCCCGCGTTGAACGCCAGCCACACGATCGACTGCTCCCGGGCACCCGCTTCATCGGCGTAGGGACCGGTGTGCCTGCTCGCGTCGCCACCGGGCGGCTCGACCACCACGACCTCCGCGCCCAGCTCGGCCAGCAGCTTCCCCGCCGGTGCCGCCAGCTCGCTCGACACCTCCAGTACCCGGATCCCGTCCAGCAGTCCGGCCATCAGATCGCACCTTCCTCGCGCCATGCGGCGATCTCCTCCGGCGGGTGCCCCAGTAACGTGCCCAGCACCAGCTCGTTGTCACGTCCCAGCGTCGGTGCGCCGCGCTCGGCCTTCCAGTCGGTCCGGGACAGGTGCAGCGGAAGCCCGTCGACCCGCACCGGACCGATGACGTCGTGCCGAACCTCCGGGAACAGCCCCCACGCGCGGGTGCCGGGATCGTTGTCGATGCGCTCGCTCGGCCGCAGGACCGCGGCCGCCGGGACACCCGCGCGCGACAGCGCGGCCGCGGCGGCGTCCCGGTCCCGGGGCGCGAGCCACTCCCCCAGTGACCGGTCGAGCTCATCCTGCCGCGCGAAGCGCGCCTCGACCGACGCCCACTCCTGCGCGGCGGCCCACGGTTCGTTGACGACCTTGGCCAGCGCCGTCCAGTCCGCGTCGTCGCGACAGGCGATCGCGATCCACTGATCGTCGCCGGCACACCGATAGACGCCATGCGGTGCCATGGCCGGAACCGCGGAGCGGTTGCTCCCGTGGCGGCGCAGGTTCTCGTCGAAGGCACCCGTGACCGAGTTTTCCACGGTGGGCAACGTCATCAGGTAGGCGCCCGCGTCCACGCATGCCATGTCGATGTGCTGCCCCTCGCCCGTGCGCTCCCGGTACAACAGCCCGGCGAGCACCGCGATCGCCATGAAATTCGCACCGTGATTGTCCATATAGGACATCCCCCAGCCCGCGGGCGGCTGGTTCGGCAAGCCGGTGGTCGCGGTCAGTCCCGCGATGGCCTGCACGATCGGGCCCCAGCTCTTGAAGTCCTTGTACTGACCGGTCTGGCCAAAGCCGCAATTGGAGACGTAGAGGATGTCCGGCTTGATCGCGTGGATCCGCTCGTAGTCGAAGCCGAGCCGGGCGAGCACTCCCGCGGCGAAATTCTCGGTCACCACGTCGGAGACGGCGATCAGCTCCGCGAGCAGCTCACGGCCCGCGGCCGACTTGAGGTTCAGCGTGATCCCGAGCTTCTCGATGTTGTGATTGTTGAACCCGCCACCGAGTTCGTTCCCCCGCCGCTCGTCGACGAACGGCGCGAGCCCGCGGAGCATGTCCCAGCGTCCCTGCCGTACCGGGTCCTCGACGCGGATGACCTCGGCGCCCATCGCCGCGAGGTACCTGGTGGCACCCGCACCGGCCAGCTGGCCGGTGAGGTCGCAGACCCGGATTCCGGCGAGCGGGCCGGTCGCGTCGGGTCGGAGCCGGACGTCTCCCGACCCCGGGGCGGCGCCAGGATTCATGACTCTCCTCCGTCGTCTCGTAAAGTGACTTACACGCAAGTTACTCGGATTGGGTGCCGTCGGACATCGCGGTCCACCGCCCCACTCACCGGCCGGACGGCGCCGCACGGGCCAGCGCGTCGGGGATCCCCACCATGCGCACGATCCGTCCATCGTCACCGAAGGTGAGAATGTCGGTGATGACCAGGGAGACCTCGCTACCCGAGGGAATGCCCGGCGGCGGCTCCCGCGGCGTCAGCCGAATCTCGAACTGGAACGCCGCGCTGCGGCCGTATACCGTTACCGGGCCGATCCGCCGGACGAGCCGGATGTCGCGTGGCTGCCCGTAGAACGCGCGCAGCTGGTCATATCCGCGCCGGACCGGCGCGCCGATCGGGTCCTCCACGACGCCGTCCGGAGCGAACAGCGCGGCCACGATGTCGCCGTCCCCGGTCAGCACGGCCGCCAGATAGTCGTCGCTGAGCTTGACCAGCACATCGCGGGAGTTCACAGTTCACCGCCCGGCGTGGCCAAGGCGGACCGGCGGTCGCGAGCCCGGTCGAGGATGTCGAGATTGACCACGGACGTGCCGTCCCGCTGGACCAGATCGTGCCGGATCCGCGACATCGAAACGGACGCGATCCGCCAGAGCCCGTCGTGGCCCTTCTCGTAGGTCTCGTGGTAGTACCCGTAGTAGGTCGCGTCCCGGAGCGGTCCGTCGGGAAAGGCGAGCCGCTCCACCTGAGCCCAATCGCCCCGCGCATGGTTGCCGTCGAGAACCTCGATGTCCGGCAGAGACACCCGGATGACGACGTAGGCCCCCTCGAGCGCCCCGCCGACCCAGTCGCGCAGCCGCGCCCGGCCACGATGCACCTCGGCTTCGGCCTCGCCCGGGGCGGGCATGAACTGGGCGGTCGCGCTCTCCGTGAAGCAGTTCGCCCAGCCATCCCAGTCCCGCTCCTCGAGCGCCCTGACGTAGCGGTGCTTCAGTCGCGCGATCTCGTCACAGGCCTCGAGCCGCTCCATCCTGCCAACCACGTTGTCCTCCGGTGCTCTCGTGCGAACGGTTGTGCAATCTCGGGAAAGCTCGTTCTTGTCGTCGATCCCGCCGGGCCCGCGCGCCGCGGGCCCGGCGGGCGCAGGTCACGACGGGCCGTCGTAGCAGGAGGACGCGAGATCCCCGGAGGCGCCGTTGCCCGCCCTTCCGGTGTGCAGGACCTTCGGGTGGTCGTCGCCCACGGTGTAGGTGTAGTACCAGTAGCACCGCACCTGCGGCGCGGGCTGGTCGCGCGTGTACGTCACCGGCTGCGGCAACAGTCCGCCCAGCGTCTCGCCGTTGAGCGCGTAATACGCGTCGAACACCTGCTGCGGGGTGACCTCACCGGTCCCGGCCTTACCGGTCAGCGCCTTCTTGAACAGTTCCAGCGAGGTCCAGGCCGAGGTGACCCACGCGTTCCGGATGTCGGTCTCCGGGGCGTACTGCTTCATCGCGTCGCGGAAGACCTGCACCTTCGGATCGTCGATCCACCACGGGAAGCCGCCGATGATCCCCGCGTACTTGGCGCCCGCCGCCTGGTCGAGCTGGTTCAGGACGACCGCGCCGCCCATGACGCCGAACGAGCCGTGGTAGCCCTGCCGCAAACAGTCCGATGCCATCCGGACCGCGACCGCCGAGGTCAGACTGGTCGCGACGAACTGGGAGCCCCGATCCGCGAACGTCAGGCACTCCGCGGTGAAGTTCGGCGAGGAGGCCGACACCTTGACCACCCCGTCGTAGGCCAGGCCCTGCCCCTGAGCCAGCCGGGTGAGCATCGCGTCGCTCTGCATGCACGACGGCGCCTCGGCGCACGCGGCCAGTGCGACGTGCTTGGCACCGGACGCGTTGGCCGTGGACAGGTATGCCAGCTGCAACGTGGGGTTCGTGGTGGCGGTAGCCAGGAACTGCGGCTTGCCCGTCCACACCGTCTTGTCGAACCCCATCACACCGATGACCGGCACGTTCTTCTGGGCGATGTACGGGCCGAGCGCGCCCTCGCTGACGTAGTCGGCGAGCATCAGGGCCGACACCTTCTGCTTGTCCACCAGGTCACGAACCACCGTGGCGGCGGTCGCCGGCGTGGACGACGTGTCGGCGGTGATGACCTGCACCGGCCTGCCGTCGATGCCGCCGTGCGCGTTGGTCCACTTGGCCCAGGCCTCGGCGGCCGGGCCTGCCGGCCCCTCTGCCTGCGAGTTGAGCCCCGTCGTCGCGAGCGGGACGCCGATCTTGATCGGTGTGCCGGTGAGCCCCTGACTTTGGCTGTCGGCCGCTCCCCCGCCGCCACCACAGGCCGCGACGGCGGCGGCGGCCACCACCAGCACGCCCATGAGGCGGAGGCTCTTGCCTCGGATCATTCTCACATCGCACCCCTTCGTGCAGAGAACTCCGGCCGCGTGGGTCCCCGAATCCAACGGGCGGTGCAGCTTAAGTTACTTACGGTTCAGTAAATATCCGGCGATCGTGTTCGTGCGGCCTGCTCCGCGAGGGCGGTTCAGCTGCGCGGGAACCGAAGGATCTCCCGCGCATTGAGCTCGGTGATCTTGTGGGCCTCGTCGTCGGGCACGGTGGCCAGCACTTCCGCCGCGCGCTTTCGACTGTTCGGCCAGTGCGAGTCGGAGTGCGGATAGTCGATCTCCAGCAGGATTCGGTCCACGCCGATCACGTCGCGGTTCTGCACACCGTGCTCGTCGTCGATGAAGCAGCCCCAGAAGTGCTTCCGGAACAGGTCGGAGGGGCGCGTGTCCCGGTCGATGTCCTGGTACCAGCGGTGCCGGTCCCACACGTAGTCCGACCGCTCGACGATGTAGGGGATCCACCCGATGCCGCCCTCGGACAGCATGATCTTCAGATTGGGGTGCCGCTGCAGCGTGCCCGAGAACAACAGGTCCACCGTCGTCCACATCAGGTTGCTCGCGAACAGGGTGATGGCCACCGCGAACGGTGTCTCGTTCTGGTCCGCCCACTGGGGGTTCTTGTTGTCGAGGAAGTCGAATCCCGGCACGAAGCCACCGGACCCGAAGTGCAGCGCCAGCGAGACGTCGTTCGCCTCGCAGGCGTCCAGCAGTGGCTCCCAGTGGTCGGTGTGGAAGGACGGCAGGCCGAGCGGAACCGGGGCATCCGGGAACGTGATCGTCCGGGCACCCAACGCCGCCACCCGCTCGACCTCCTTGGCCGCGAGCACGGGGTCCCACGTCGGGATCATCGCCAACGGCACGAAGCGGTCCGGCGCCGTCGCGCACCACTCGCCGATGTGGAAGTCGTTCCAGGCCTGCACGCACAGCAGCGCGAGGTCCTTGTCCTTGGCCCGCTGGAAGTTCCCGCCGCCGAACCCCGGAAAGGTCGGGAAGCACAGCGCCGCCTGCACCCCGTCGAGGTCCATGTCCTTGACCCGCTGCGCCGGGTCGTAACAGCCCGGGATCATGTCCTCGTAGCGGGCCGGCTCCATGCCATACTCTTCCGGCGGGCGGCCCGCCACCGCGTTCAGTCCGATCTGCGGGTAGCGGCGGTCCTCGTACACCCACACGTGATGGCCCTCGCCGGTCTCGATGATGTGCGGGCCCTGTTCGCGATACTTCGCCGGCAGGCGATCCGACCAGACCCGGGGGTGTTCGATCAGGTGATCGTCGACCGAAATGATCTGCATGTAGTCCTGAAGTGGCATGACCGTCCCTCACTGCTTGGCTGCCGGCATCCTCGCCAGTATCATCATAGTGCCACTAACACGTAAGTAAGCAACTCTCACGCGGAGCACAAATGGCAGAGATCGAGCTGACAGAGGCGTCACGCGAAGGCGAACAGGACGACGACCTGCTCACCTACACCGAGGTCGCCATCCGATTGCAGATCGAGATCCGCAAGGAGCGGGAGAAGCTCGCGGCGGCCAGTGGCCCGGAGGCCGAGGCCATCCAGGAGCGCATCGAGACCCTGAGCGCGGCGGCCGAACGCAACCGCCACAGCCCGGTCAACGACGAGTCGTTCGAGCACTTCTTCGGCTTCCCGAGCCGCACGCCGGTTCGCCAGGAATCCTCCTGAGGGTTACCCGCACGCCGGCGCATCTGCGTCAACCAGCAACAGGGGCCGTGCGGCGGCCCGACCGGGGCGGACATCGACCGCCGACATCGAAATACCAAGGAGGACGTGTGCTCGTCGGAATCGCGACCACGGTAGTGGACCAGGTCGTGGCGGACGCGAGGGCCGCGGAGCGAGCCGGCTTCGACTTCGTGGGATGCGGGGAGCATCTCTTCTTCCACGGTCCGACGCCGAATCCGTTCGTGCTGCTCGCCGCCGCCGCCGGGGCGACCGAGCGCATCCGGCTGCTCAGCTCCGTGAGCCTGCTGCCGCTCTACCCGGCGGCCTTGGCCGCGAAGCTGGCCGCCACGCTCGACCGCGTTTCCGATGGCAGGTTCGAACTCGGCGTGGGCGCGGGCGGCGAGTTCCCGCCGGAATTCGAGGCAGTCGGGGTCGATCCGGCCTCCCGGTTCCGCCGCCTTGACGAGAGCCTGCGCCTCATCCGCGCGCTGTTCTCCGGCGAACCGACGACGTTCGCGGGCGAGTTCTGGACCGTGACGGACCTGGCGCTCGATCCCGCGCCCCGCCAACCGGGAGGCCCGCCGATCTGGCTGGGCGGTCGTAAGGAAGGTGCGATGCGGCGCGCGGGCCGGTACGCCGACGTGTGGATGCCCTACCTGGTGGATCCGAACGGCTTGGGCAAGAGCCTCGCCACCGTGCGTGATCACGCCGTCCTGGCCGGACGGGCCGCGACCTCGGTGACCGGCGCCATCTATGCGTGGGCGTGCGTCGACGAGGACGGCGACCGAGCCCGCGCGGTCGGGACGGAGGTCGTCAGCAAGGCCTACGGGCAGGACTTCGCGCCACTTGCCTCGCGCTACCTGGTGCTCGGCACCCCGAAGGAAGTCACCGCACGGCTCGCGGAATACGCCGAGGCCGGCGCAACCCGCGTCCTGATCCAGCCGGCCTGTCCGCCGGAGCAGCGCGAAACGATGGTGGAGCTGTTCGCCGGAGGGGTACTGCCGGAACTCCGCCGCACGATGTGAGCGCCCGCCTCACCTCGTGCGGCGGGGACCGCGCCGGCGGCCGGTGCTACTCGGTGAGCGCACGCACCAGCTCGTGCTTCTGGACCTTCCCGGTCGGCGTGGTCGGAAGCTCCGCGAGCACCACCAGTCGCTCGGGGTGCTTGAACCGCGCGACGCCGCGCCTGTTCAGATGGGTGACGACGTCGTCGAGCTCCAGGGTCGCACCCGGCGCGGGGACCACACACGCGCAGCCGATCTCGCCCAGCCGGTCGTCGGGGAGCGGGATCACAGCCACCCTGGCGACCTGCGGCATCTCCCCGATGAGATCTTCGAGCTCGCGCGGAGCCACGTTGAGCCCACCACGGATGATGATCTCCTTCTTGCGGCCCACGATGGTCAGGTAGCCATCGTCGTCGAGCACGCCGAGGTCGCCACTGGCGACCCAGCCCGCCGGATCGATCGTCGCCGCGGTACGTTCCGGGTCGGCGAAGAAGCCGACGCACGTCGAGGGTCCGCGCACGTGGATCTCCCCGGGTTCACCAAGAACAGGGCGGCCGTCCACGCGGACCTCGAGCTCCACGTCGGGGAGCGCGCAGCCGTCCGTCCGGGCCCGCTTCTCCCGCGGCGACTCGGGCCGGTTCCACGTGGCGACGAGCAATTCGGTGGATCCGTACAGCCGGAGCACCGGCACACCGAGTGCCTCGGCCTGCTCGATCAACGCGGTCGGCACGGGTGCGCCGCCGGAGGAGAACAACCGCAGCGACGAGAGGTCATTGCCGCTCTCCCCGGCCGCGCGCACCAGGTCGCTGAGGAAGGTGCTCGCCGCGACCGTGTAGCTGATCCGGTGCCGCTGCACGAGGTCGGCCGCCGCCGCACCGTCCCAGCGATCCTGCAACACCAGTGGCAGCCCGTGATACACCGCCATCCGCACGCCGTAGTTGAAGCCCGTCGAGTGCCCGATGGGCGAGGGCATCCAGACCACGTCGGCATCGGTGATACCCAGCGCTGTGGCGGCCAGCCGGGTCCCCACGGACGCGGTCTGCTCCGTGTGCATGACGGCCTTCGGCAGCGCCTCCGTGCCCGAGGTGAACAACAACTCGGAGACGGCCGACGCGGTCGCTCCGGTGAACGGCCGGTCCGCGTCCTGGGCCCAGAAGGGTTGCGCCGGGAGCCCGTTTCCCTCGGGGTCGGCGATGGTGAGAGTGTGCTCGAGGCACTCGACGTCCGCACGCAACCGCTCGGCCATCGCACTGTGGTCGTGCCGCCGGTACGTGGCCGGGGTGATCAGGACCCGGGTGCGGGCGGTCCGCAGCATGTGCGCCATCTCGCGCTCGCGGTAAATCGGGAGCATCGGATTCAGCACGGCGCCAAGGCGCAGCACCCCCATCTGGACCGCGACCGTCTCGTACCAGTTGGGCAGTTGCACGGCGACCACCTCGCCGGCACGGACGCCGAGCCGCCGGGCGAGGTGATCGGCGACCCGGTTGGCGTCCCGCTCGAGCTCGGCGTAGGTGTGTGTGCGGCCCGTCGCCCCGTCGATAACGGCGGCGCGGTCCGGCACGCGGCGGGCTGCCTCGGCAAGCTTGCGGGAGAGGGTGTCCTCCGTCCACCGGCCGGCGGCCTCGTAGCCGGCCCGGCGCTCAGGCGTGGTGACGGTGTCCACCAGCGGTACGGTGTTCGTGGGCGAGGGGATGGCCGGCATTCGAATACTCCTCGTCGAGATCGTCACCAGGCCCGCCGACCCAGTGGGCCAGGGGCGGGCGTCCCGGAGTGTTGCACTCTTACCTGAAAGTCGGTCGGGCGCGCGAACGTACAGCTCAGGGCTTGTTGAGTCCGCCACCGTCGACCGGGATCTGCGCTCCGGTAACGAACCGGGACTCGTCCGAGGCGAGCCAGGCGACGGCTGCGGAGATGTCCTCGCACAGGATGGTGCCGGGCAGGATTCCCTTTGTGCCCGACCAGAACAGCTCCTCCTCGTGCGCGTCCTCGAACTTCAACGTGTGGGAGATCTGCATCCCGGTACCCGGGACCGATCCGGGGTGCACACTGTTGACCCGGATCCCATGACCGGACAGCTCGTTCGCGAACGCACGGGTCAACCCGGTGACCCCGTGCTTGCTTGCCACGTAGGGCGTCATGTCCACCAGGCCGCGCACGCCGCCGACGGAGCTGGTCAGGATGATCGATCCGCCGCGACCGCGCTCGATCATGCCCGGCGCGGTGGCCCGCACGGTGTTCCAGACACCCTTGAGGTTCACGTCCACGACCGCGTCCCACGCGGCCTCGCTGAGCGCCGAGAACTTGCCGACGACGTTGACGCCCGCGTTGGCGACCACGATGTCGATGCCGCCGAGCTCGGCGTCCGCTTGGTGGACCGCCCGGGCCAGATCGGCGGCCTGCCGCACGTCCCCGACCACGGTCAGCGCGCGGCGGCCCTCGGCTTCGACGAGTTTCGCGGACTCCTCGAGTTCGTCCATAGTGGCGGGTGCGTAGGGGACCGTGTCGTCGATCGGTCCGGCGATGTCGAAGAGCACCACCTCCGCGCCCTCCTGGGCGAGCCGCCGGGCGTGCGTCCGTCCGTGGCCGCGTGCGGCGCCAGTGACCAGAGCAACCTTGCCGTCGAGTTTGGACACCATATACCTCTCATCCATAGTGGACAGTCATGTTCGGTGTTTCAGGCGGTTGCCCGGTTGCACGAGCTGGCCAGGCCGCCGGTTGCGCCGTTGCCGCTCGGGCCGAACGTCATCGACACCGGCTGCTTGTCTCCGGAGGTGTAGCGGAACAGCCAGAAGCAGCGGACCTGTGGCGCGGGAGCGCCGGCGGTCAGGGTCAACGGCTGCGGTAACAGCCCGTCCAGCGTCTCGGCTTTGATCGTGTGGTAGGCGTCCATCACGGAGCCCGCCGTGATCTGCGCGGGCTTGACCCGGTCGATCGTCTTCGCGAACAGCTGAAGGGTCGTCCAGGTCGCGGTCATATAGGGACTGCGGATGTCCGCCTCCGGTGCGTTCTGGCCCATGACCGTCCGGTACTCGGCGACCGGTGGCGCGTCCGCCCACCAGGGAAAGGCGAAGAGCCCGCCCGCGAACTTGACGCCCGGCACCGCGTCGGCCCGCTGCGGAAGCAACGCCGTCACACCGATCGAGCCCTGGTATCCCTGCCGCAGGCAGTCCGACCCGAGCCGCGCCGACACATCCGGGGTCAGTGCGGCCGCGATGTACTGGACCTGCTTCTGGATGGCGCTCAGGCACAACGCGGTGTAGTTGGGTTCGGAGGCGCTGATCTTCGCCGAGCCTTCGACGGCCTGACCCAGTCCGGCGGACTCGTTGGCGACGTTGGTCGCGGCCTGCGCACAGGAGGGAACCTCGGCACAAACCACGCTCAGCAACCGCGTGGCGCCGAGCGCCGCCGCTGCCGCCGAATGTGCCTGGTGAATCGCGGGCGGCGTGGTGATGACCGTGACGTAGTTGGGACGCACGCTCCACACCGACGGGTCGAACCCTGCCGCACCGATCACCGCGACGTTGTTGTCCTGCAGGTAACCGCCGACCGCGCCCTCACTGGCCGCGTCCTGCAGGATGACCGCCACCACCTGCTGTTTCTGGACCAGGTCCTTGGCCTTCGTCAGCGCGGTCACCGGGTTCGCCGCGGTGTCCTCGACGACGACCTGGACCTGCCTGCCACCGACGCCACCCTTGCCGTTGACCCACTTCGTCCAGGCGTCGACGACCGCTGTGGTCGGCGCGGACGCCGCCGAGTTCAGCCCGGTCTTGGCCACCAGCATGCCGATCTTGACCGGCGCCCCGCCTGCCGCCGTTCCGGACCCGCCCGAGCCGCACGCCGCGAGCGCCAGCACCATGATTACCGCGAACGTGCACGGCAACGCCCGCGCGCGCTTTTGCTTTGTCACCATCGACTCCATCTTCTACAGTGCCACGCCGAGGGTGCGCACGGCTCGCATGGCGAACCCGCCGGCAAGTGCGAGCCCGCCCGCGTAGCCCTCGGCATAGACGCCACCGACATCGGCACCGGCGACAAAGAGCCCGTCGACGGGTGCGCCCGCATCGTCGAGCGCACGTCCCGCTGGATCGACGCGAATACCCGCGAACGGGAAGGTGATGGTCGGCTCGACCAGCAGCGCGTGCAGCGGCCCGTCCGCGAAGTCGCCGGGCAGCCGTGGTGCGGCGAATCCCAGCTCCGCCGCGTAAGCCGCGACGTCGCCGGCCCGTGGGCACAGTCTCCCCTCGGCCCCCAGCCCCAGTGCGACCTCGAAGCGGTCCACGGCCGGGTTTCCCGGCGGCCACGAGACCAGGACCGTGTCCTGGTGGACCTTCGCGTCCCAGACGAGCAGTGCCCGCGCACCTGGACGGCGCAAGGTCGCCTGGGCGTTGACGTTGTCACCGCGGGCCTCCTCGGTGAACCGTGCGCCATCGCGATCGAACAGCAGGCCGGCCCGGCTGTGCAGCAGGGTCAGCTGATCCCATACCTCAGGGCGGGTCAGGTCGGCACCCGCCCCGACGAGATGGCCGTAGAACCCCCGCGCCCGGACGTTCGCCGCGCCCACCGAGCGGGCGAGACTCAAGCCATCGCCGCGGCAGCAGGCGCCGCAGCGGGCCCGCATCCCATCGGCCGGGGGGCCGAGCATCTCCGCCCGGAGCCCGGCCGCCTGGGCAAACCCGCCGGTGGCGATCAGCGTCGCCGGGGCGTCGACCCGGACGCTGCCGCTCGTGTCCTCGACTATTCCGCCGACCACCGCGTTCGCGGTCCGCCGAAGGCTTTTGACCGTCGCGTTGCGCAGCACCTGCCCGCCCGCGGACTCGACCGCGCGCACGCAACGCTGGAAATACCCGGCCACGTCGATCTGATGCCCCGAGCCGTGCAGCACCGGAATCCGCTCGGTCATCGCGGCGCCCAACGCCCGGATCCGGTCTATCAACGGTCCGTACTCCTCGACGACCACCGCCTGAAGGGCGCGGTCGCCGGCCGGATCCACCTCGTCGAAGTCCGCGACCCGGTCCAGCGTCCACAGGTAGCCGCTCGACAGGATGGCGCTTCCGCCGACGTCACCGGCGCTCTCCACCACGAGTACGGTCTTGCCGGCGTCGGCGGCCGCCGCGGCGGCCGTGAGCCCTGCCATTCCCGCTCCGACCACCAGGAGGTCGCAGGCAAAGGACTCGAGCACCGGCGTCCCCGGGTCGGCGACCGCCATGGTCACGCTCCAATCACGACTCACCCGGCCTCGGGGAGCGCGCTTTCACCGTTCGGCACCCGGCCTACGCGAGACCGCATCATGTCGCGGGGGCGAAGGCCGGGCGCTGGTCCGGTACGGCGATTCGTCCGGCGCGCGCAGCCGCGGCGCTGACCCGAAGCGAACCCTGCTTACAAGTAAGTAAGCTACCGGACCTGACGCGGGTGTCAAGAACGAGAGCGCCGGCGCGGGCCGTTCGACCCGGTGATGCTGCCGAGCAGGACCATCGCCTGCTCGACGAGTTCGTCCGGCCCCATCCCGCCACCGGGGTGGTACCAGCGGTACACCCAGTTGCACGCGCCGATCAACAACGACACCGCCAGGTTGCTGTCGACTTCCGGCACCTCGCCGGCGGCTTTCGCCTTGTCGTAGGTCGCCACGAAGATCTCGGTGTAGTCCCGGCGCATATCCTGAATGTCCGCGAACTCCTCGGCCGGGATCTCCAGGTCGTGCTCGAGCAGGGTCGCGACGAACGCGGGCGACTCCGCCACGTAGGCAAGATGGGCCTTCACCAACTCGAGCAAGGTATCCCGGGGCGCGCGCTCGGCGGCGACGATCCCCCTCGCGCGGTTGAGCAATTCCGTGATGGCCCGCTTGTTGATCTGCGACAGAATGTCCTGTTTGTTCTGGAAGTGGTAATACAGGGCGGCGTGCGTCACCCCGAACGAATCGGCGATGTCCGACATGCGGGTCCGGTAATACCCCTGACTCAGGAACATCGACGCCGCCCGGTCCAGCACCTCCTCTGGAAGCACAGGAGCCGACTGCACTCGCTTCGCCTTGCCCGTCCTCCGGTCCGCCCTCACCACGTCTCCTCCAGACCAGGTCGATCACCGCGCCCGATATGCACCTCACCCACGAAGTGCGGTCGCGGGACCAGCCTACTCACTTGTCAGTCGGTTTGTCGGCAGGGCCCGTTCGCCACGCGTGCACGACTCGTCGATCGGCTCGGTTTCCTGGGCCTACCACCGCGATGGCCGCGAAAATGATCCGCGGGAATCCCGCCGCACCACGCAACCACCATGCTTCCTTTTTCGGCCTTTGATCCGCGGCATGGTCGCTTTCCGGGCGTACCCTCCCGGCCCGCGCCGCTACCCGGTCAACCGAGCCTCCTCGGACCACAGCCGGACAATGCCACGAGAGCGCAAGCGCCACTGCGCGCCGACGCGCTCGTACCGGTCTTCATAGCGAAGCACGTTGATCACCGCACGGGGGCTCGCCCCGCCCGGCCCGCCGAGCCGTGCCGTCGCATAGACGACGCCGGTGGCCGTCACACCGCGCAGCTCGCACACGTGATTGGCCATGAGGTGCTGCGTCACCAGTTTCCCGACGAGGCCATGACGATCGGCGAACCAGGCGAGCGCCGACTCCAGTGACGTCGCGATCGCCCGCCGCCCGACGGCGGGCGGCCCGACACTCGTCGTAAGGAGGCCATCGGGCACGAAAAGCCCGGCCACCCGGTCGAATTCGCGCTGGTCGACCAGAACTCCGTACGTGTCGATCAGGGCACGGAGCTCGATACGGTCCTCGGCGGCCCGATCCATCCTCCGCTCACCTCCCCGACGGGGGGCGGAGGATCCGCGGCGGCCCGGGCCCGGACCGCTCCCGGCGCTGCGCCGGGCCGTCCCCCGACCGCCGGGCGCCATCGGGTTCGAACGGCCGCCGGTAGCTCGGATCGCTCCGATCCCATGAGCCAGCCGGGTAACCGCGCGCCCGGAACGCCGGGTCGTCGAACACACCACCGTCACCGACCAGGACCCAGTCGATCATCACCAGCCGCCGAAGGATCCGCCACCGGGCGTCCCGGCGGGCGAGCCGGTCGACGTACCGGGCCCCGTAAAGACGCACCAGGGGAGTGTCCGCGGCGGCTAGCCCGGCCAGCACGTAGGTCTCCGTGTGGGCCTCGTCTCCGGTGATCTCGCACGTGTGGGTGGTGATGTTGTGCGTGTGCGCCCGCGTCCAGGACTCGTGCCCGGCGTTGAGCTCCGCCGCGAACTCCGGCATGGTGTGCACGGCGTTCCCGTAGCGGGCGAGGGCGTCCGGATGCAGGGCACTGAGCAGAATCTCCTCGTCGTGGCGGTCGGCGCCCCGGGCGTAGCGTGCGACGCAGTCGAGGATGTCCTGCCGGGCGCGCAGGTCGGCGATCTCCGCGGCGAGCCGGTCCGTCCGGCTCTCGCCGCTCTCGCCGCCGTGGCCGCTGCTCATGTGCCCGCTTCCCGTCCGAGCCGCCGCTGCGGCTCACTCGGCTATCGGCATTCGCTACGTGGTCGAAGACGTCGCTGCCGGCGATTCGTCCGCCGCGAGCGGATCGCCTGTCGCGCGGTGGGAAACTGTTCGCGGACGTCCGCGCCGCCACCATCCGGCCGGTCAGCCCGTGCCGAGGTAACGCTCGAAGAGGTCGCCCTCGAGCAGGCGCGCCGGCTCTCCGTCATAGACGATTTCGCCGCGCCGCAGGACGTAGGCATGATTCGCCAGTCCCAGTGCCTTGGTGACGTACTGGTCGACGATCAGCAGGGCCGACCCTCGCCGGGCGACCTCACTGAGGAACTCGAAGATCAGGTCGACCACGATCGGTGCGAGACCCAGCGATACCTCGTCGACCAGGATCAGCGACGGGTTGCGCACATAGGCGGCCGCGAGCGCGAGCATCTGCTGTTCGCCACCGCTGAGGGTGCCGGCCTTCTGCTGCAGCCGTTTGCCGAGGATCGGGAACGCGGACGCGGCGGACTCGATCGCCGGTCCGAGCTGTCCCTTGGGCGCCTGCATGAGCAGGTTCTCCCGCACCGTCAGTGACTTGTAGACGGCGCGTCCTTCGGGGATCAGGCAGGCCCCGTCGCGGGCTCGGCGGTGCGGTGCGACCGAGGTGACATCCCTGCCCGCCATCCGCACGGTCCCGGCGGCCGGGCGCAGCAAGCCGGACGCCACCCGCATCAGGGTCGTCTTGCCCGCCGCGTTCGGCCCGATGAGGGCGGTGACGGATGCGGGCGGCACCGACAGCGACACCTCGCGCAGCACCGTAATGTGCCCGTAGCCGGCGGTGAGCCCGCTGATTTCCAGTGCCGGCGCCTCGGCGCGCACGGTTGCGGTCCCGGTGGTTCCGAGTGCTGACGTCATGACACGACCTCCGCGATGTCGCCCGTGGTCACGATTTCCTCGGAACCGAGGTAAGCGGCCCGCACGGTCGGGCTCGCCGCGATCGCCGCCGGGCTGCCCTGCTCGAGCAGCTTGCCGAAGTCGAGCACGTAGATGTGCTCACAGATGCCCATCACGAGCGACATGTCGTGCTCGACGAGCACGATGCCGGTGCCCCGTTCCGCGACGATCCGCCGGAGGATCTCGCCGAAGCGCTCGGTCTCGTCGTGATCGAGGCCGGAGGACGGCTCGTCCAGCAACAACATGTCGAACGGCCCGGCGAGAACGCGGGCCAGTTCCACCAGGCGCCGCTGCCCGGTGGACAGCGCGCCGGCCTGCACATCCGCGAGATCGGCGATGCCGCAGAGCTCCATCGTCTCGATCGCCGCGGCCCGGGTCGTCCGCCGCTCCGCGCGGGTCGCCACCACCTGCGAGATCGGGTTACCCCCGGCCTGGCCCGCTTCGCGTCCCATCGCGACGTTGGCGGCCACGCTCAGCGTCTCGCACAGCTGCGGCACCTGGAACGTGCGGCCGAGTCCGAGCCGGCCCCGCGCGGCGGCCCCGGACCGGGTCACGTCCACACCATGCAAACGGATCCGGCCCTGGATGTTGCGGTTCAGCCCGCTCACCGCGTTGAACGTGGTCGTCTTACCCGCACCGTTGGGTCCGATGAGTCCGGTGACCCGGCCCATCGGAGCCACGAAACCGACGTCGCTGACGGCCTGCACGCCGCCGAACCGCACGGTGAGACCGTCGACCCTGATACCGGAGCCGTCACCGGCCGGGGCGCGGGTGGCGACCGGCGTCTTCGCCGGACGCGCGGCGTCCGATGCGGGCGCGCGGTGACGGCGTCCGAAGATGCGCTCGAACCACGCCTGCAGCCGCACCGGCATGGCAGGCGTGCCGCCCTGCACGGCCACCATCACCGCGAACACACCGAACACCACATTCAGCCAGTAGACGGTGTCCTGGTTCTGCACGTAGGCCTGCAGAACCAGGGGAATCACCCCGAAAAGCGCGTACCACGGTGACGCGAACGGTGCCAGCGCCAGCAGCGCCAGAAATACCAGCGAATTGAACGAGCTGAAGAAGGGGTCGCCGCCGACGGCGAAGTTGACCGACACACCGTAGACGATTCCGGCGACCGCGGCGAAGAAGGCCGAGATGCAGAAAACGATCACCCTCGTCATGTCGGTGTTCAGGCCCATGACGCCGACCGCGGTCGGCGAGTCGGACATCGCCTGCAGGACCCGGCCCAGCCGGGTCGAATGGATGAGCAGCATGACCAGGCCGACCACGATCAGTACCAGCAGAGCCACGTAGTAGAACTGGAGGTCGGAGTCGAAGCCCTCGGGCCGCGGCATCAGCCTGCCCTCGGCCAGCGTGGTGAACGCGATCCCCAACGGGTAGACGAGCTGCTCCACGAGCAGGCCGAAACCGAACGTCGCGACCGCGAGGAAGAGCGTCGACAACCGGATCGCCGGGATCGCGATGAGCGCGCCCACCGGAACCACGATCAGCGCGCCGAGCACGACCGCCGCCGGCCATGGCATTCCCGCGTCGGTCACGAGCTGGGAGAACGCCACCGCTCCGAGCCCGGCGAAGGCACCGTGCGCCAGTGAGATCTGCCCCGAGGTCCGCACCAGGAGGCCGAGCGACAACAGCAGGATGCCTTGGGCGATGCCGACGGTGAAGTAGGAGATACTGCCCGCGTCGAGCACCGGCAAGAGGGCCAGCACCGCCACGACGACAACGCCGCCGATCATCTTGAGCGACCATGGACCGCGCCACTGCAGCGGTGGCCGCTTCGTCGCCGCGATCGGCCGGGCCAGCTTCCGTTTCGGCATCACCAGCAAGACGATGAAGAGGATGATGAACGGCAGGCTCGCCGGAAGGCCGGACAGCCAGGGGACCTCCAGCACGTACTTCTTCGATACGTCGGCCACGATACCGAGACCGAGGCCGGCGGCGAAGGTGATCGGGATGTTCGAGAACGCCCCCACCGCGGCCGCGCCGAACGCCTGGACCGCGAGGTAGGTCAGCACCACCGCGTCGATGCCGACGAGCGGCGCGATCAGGACCCCGGACAGCGCCGCGAAGGTGACGCCGATGATCCACGCGGCCCGGCGCACGGCACGCGCGTTGGTGCCGTGAAGGCCGACGAGGTCGGAATCGTCGACGACAGCGCGCATCGCGACCCCGATCCGGCTGAAGCGGAAGAGCACGTACAGACCGATCACCGCGAGCAGCGCGATGGCCGTCACGGTGACCTGACCGTAGGTGATCACCACGTCGGCGAGCCGGAAGGTCTTGTCGCCATTGGGGAGATACTGAGGCAGGTGCAACGGGTCGACGCCGAACAGCGCCCGCGCGACGCCCTGCACCACGAGAACGACACCGATCGTGCCGACCACCTTCAGCGCGATCGGCTGCGGGGCCAGCTGCCGGCCCAGGATCTCGAACAGCCAGCCCAGCACCGGACCGAGCACGAAGACGCTCAGCACCAGAGCCGCACCCCACGGGAGGCCCACATCCTGGGTCAGGAAATAGAACAGGTACGCGGCCGCGGCCGCGACCGCTCCGTGGGCGAAGTTGAAGATGCCGGACGTCTTGTAGGTGAGCACCAGGCCGCTGGCCGCCAGACCGTAGATGGCGCCGGTCGCGATGCCGCTCACGATGAACGGAAGTATGGCGTTCATGAGTGGGCTCCTTTGCCCTGGTGACTACCGGCGTCGCTGGATGTGCGGGTGGCGGGATCAGCCTCCCGATCACGCCCCCACGGGCATGCCGCGCCGCCGGGCCCGCCCATCGGGGCGCGGACCAGGAGGGTTCCCGCCGCACCCCCCAGGTTCATGCGGAACGCGGGGTTTCCGGCCATGCTCACATCGCACCCCTTCGTGCTGGGAGACCGGCAACGCGGATCCCGGCGAACCGGGCCGCGACTTACTTATCAGTTAGTAAATCTAGCAAATCCGTCCGGGCCCCCGAAAGTCCGCATCTCGTGAGCCAGTGGCTGCATACGGTGACCGGATATGGGCCCGGCGACGGGCCTACGTCGCCGACAGCAGCAAGGCGCTGGCGGGGGTACCGGGGCCTGCCGTCACCACGATGTGGCGCGGCGAGCGGAGCTGGTTGACGGCCGTCCCCCGCAGCTGGCGCACCGCCTCGGCGATGCCGTTCACCCCATGGATGTAGGCCTCCCCGAGCATTCCGCCATGCGTGTTCACCGGAAGCCGCCCGCCGATCTCGATGCCACCGTCGCGGGCGAACTTGGCCGATTCGCCAGGCTCGCAGAAACCCAGTGCCTCGAGCTGCATGAGGACCAGCGGGCTGAAATGGTCGTACAGCATGGCCGCGTCGACGTCCTTCGGACTCAGCCCACTGGCCTGCCAGATCGCGTCGCCGGCGATCGCGATCTCGGGCAGGGTACCGACCGTGTCCCGGTAGTAGTTCATCATCAGCCGGGACCGGCCGGTCCAGCCTTGGGCACCCGCGGTCACGACGACCGGCGTCCCCGCGCAGTCGGCGGCGCGCTCGTCCGAGGTCACGACCAGTGCGATGGCGCCGTCGCTTTCCAGACAGACGTCAAGCAGGCGGAGCACGGGCTCGACTACCCAGCGCGAGTTGCGGTGATCCTCGGCGGTGACCGGCCTGCCGTAGAAGTGGGCGGCCGGGTTGGTGGCCGCGTGCCGGCGCATCGCCACCGAGACCGGCGCGAAGTCGTCGTTGGTGATCCCGTAGGTATGCATCCAGCGCATGATGCCCAGCGAGAGATGGTGCGCGGGCGAGAGATGCCCGTAGTGCGAGGCGAGGCGCATGTACTGCACGCCCGACGTGTCGGGATAGCCCTGCCCGTAACGGCGCCCCGACCGGCCGTTGAGACCCCGGTACATCACCACGGTGCGCGCCGCTCCGGTGCGCACGGCCGTGGCGGCGTGCTCGACCGCCGCGCAGACGCCGCCACCGCCGAACGGGATGGTGGAGAAGAACGTGAGGTTGCCGAGACCGAGTGCCTCGGCGACGATCGAGGGATCGCTGGTGTCTACAGTGGACGTCGTCAGGCCGTCGACGTCATCGAAGGACAGGCCGGCGTCGGCCAGTGCCGCGGTGATCGCGTCGATCGTCAGCCGCAACTCGCTGCGCCCGGAGTCGCGGGAGAACTCGGTGGTGCCGAGCCCCACGACGGCCGCCTGCCGCGCGCTCATGCCGGCCGTCCGGCGGAGGACGTTTCCGCGACGGGCCGGAACTGCGGCAGCCAGTACCCGTCGGCCATCGGCTCCCAGATCAGGGTGACCGGCATGCCGATCGTGACGTCGCCGGGTTCGGCGCCCCTGATGTTGGCGATCATGCGGACTCCCTCGTCGAGTTCGATCAGCGCCACGACGTACCCGCTGCCGAAACCGTCGAGGTCGGGATACCGCGGCACGATGAAGGAATAGACCGTGCCCATACCCGCGGCGGGCCGCAGCGTCGTCTCGAGAGCACGGCACCAAGGACAGCTCGGCGTCGGCGGATGACGCACACGCCCGCATGCCGCGCACTCCTGAAGCAGCAACTGCCGGCGGCGCGTGCCTTCCCAATAGAACTCGTCGTCGCGGTCCATCACCGGACGGCCATGTCTACGGTCCACCGTCGACCTTTCTGCTCGGGCCCGTCGCGGACCTCGGCGATCGGGCGAGGCGGGCAGCCGCGTCGGCCGATCGCCACCCGGTTCGCGGATCGGGCCGCTCCACCTGCGACCGGAAGCCGGCGTTGCGCCCGCGGTCTCCACATCGGACGGTCTGCCCGGCGGCCCGGCCGGCGTACGCCGCGCGCGGCGGAAACCCAGCCTAACTACTTACCTACATGAAAGCAAGGACCCGGCCCAGCTCCCGCTACCAGCACCGATCCCGGCCACGACCAAGGGCGGTGAGCAGTATGGCGGAGCCGTGTCGCGTGGAATCGGCACGGCCACCGCCGGCACGTGCGGCCCCTGGCCGCTGGTCCATCGCGCCGGCCGGTCGGCGGCAGGCGGCGACGCGGGCGACGTTGTCGGTCCGGCGCCGCGGTGTGGCAGCCACCCACGGGCGCGCTGGGGCCGGATTTCAGCCGCGGACGACCACCAGTTCTTTCAGCGGGCACGACGTGTCGCCGGCCCGCGCGGCCGGCACATCGCCGCCGGTGGCCAGCGCCTTGCGCACGACCGCCCACTCGCCGGGCCGGTTGACCGCATCGATCGCGACCAGCCGGCCCTGCCGGTAGTACAGGGCGCTGAACTTCTCGCTCTCCGGGTCGCCGCGCACGACGATCCCGTCGTACCCGGTGGAGAGCCCGGCGATCTGCAGCTTGAGGTCGTACTGATCGGACCAGAACCGCGGCACCGCACGGTAGTCCACCGTGTCCCCGCACAGGGTCGCCGCGGCGACCCTGGCCTGATCCACCGCATTCTGCACCGACTCCAGCCGCACCATTCCAGCGCCGGCCATCGGATCGGGGAAGACCGTGCAGTCCCCGGCCGCGACCACCTCCGGGTGTGCGGTCCGGGCCGAGGAGTCCACGATGATCCCGCCGTCGACGTCGAGTCCCAGCGCGGCGGCGAGTTCCGTGCGCGGTTGCACGCCGATCCCGACCAGTACGAGGCCGGCGGGCAGCCGCTCACCGTCGTCGAGAAGCACGCCGCTCACCCGGCCGTCGCGGCCTTCGAACCCGGCCACCCCGCGCCCGCAGCGCACCTCGACCCCCCGGCGCTGGTGTGCCTGCCGGAAGAACTCCGACACCACCGGCGCCACCGCCCGGCCCAGCAGCCGCGGCGCGGCCTCCACCACGGTGACCTGCTTACCCCGCGACCGCGCGACGGCCGCGGCCTCCAGCCCGATGAACCCGCCGCCGACCACCACGACCGGATCCGCCGCGGCCAGCGCGGCGCCGAACGCGTCGGCGTCGTCCCGGTCCCGCAGGTACCGGATGCCCGCCAGCCCAGCGCCCGGCACGTCCAGCCGTCGCACGCGCGCGCCGACGGTCAGCGCCAGCCTGCCGAAGCGCAGCCGGCGGCCACCGGAGGTGGTGGCGATCCCGACCGCCGGGTCGAGGTCGACGACCCGCTCCCCCAGCACCAGCCCGATCTCCAGCGAGCGATACAGCTGTGGCGCACGCAGCTGCAGCGACGACTCCGTCGTCGAGCCGGCGAGGTAGGCCTTCGACAGCGGCGGGCGTTGGTATGGCGGATGGATCTCGCCGCCGACCAGGGTGATCTCGCCCGCGTAGCCGCGTTCCCGCAACGCCACGGCCGTCTCGACACCGGCGTGTGAGGCACCCACGATCAGGACGCCGGCCATGGTCACCTCCGACTCGGATGGTCAGGTCAGAACTGCTGGACGTCGGGCATGGTGACCACGAGCCCGATGAGGTCCTCGGTCATCCGGATCTGGCAGGACAGCCGGCTGTCCTCGGTGCGGTCCGCCGCGGTGCCGTCGAGCATCTCGTCCTCCTCATCGCCTACCTCCGGCAGCAGGGACTGCCAGTCCGGCGAGACATACACGTGGCAGCTGGAGCACGACAGCGCACCCCCGCACTCGCCGACGATTCCGGAAACGCCGTTCTTCTTCGCCGTCTCCATCACCGATTCACCAGCGACGGCGTCGATCTCGGTCTTCTCGCCGTCGGCGCTCACGTAGACGACCTTGGGCATGACAACCTTCTCCTCACACGGTCGGGGCGGCTCAGTCACTGGAGGGCAGCGGCTTGGCCGCTTTGACCACGAGCGGCTCCTTGCCGTTGGCGAGCGTGCCGGTACCGGCCTTCGTCACCAGGATCTCGAGCTCTCCGCTCGTGTCGGTATAACGCTTGCCGAGCTGAGTTCCGGTCGCGAGTCCGTCGAGCGGCTCCAGCGACTCGCCGTGCCGGTCATGCGGGACGAGCGGGTGCCCGCCGCACGTCAGATCGATGTCCTCCGGACCCTGGCGCACGACGACGATCTCGGTCGTGCAGACCTGGCTCCGCAGGCGCAATCCGGTGCGCAACATATGTGTCTCTCCTCTCACAGGCTCGCCCGGTGGCCGGCGACCTCAGCTCGCCTGCGCCGACCCGAGTTCCGCGGCGAGCTGACGCCGCAACAGCTTGCCGGTCGGGGTATACGGCAACTCTTGCCGGAAGTGGATCACATCGGGCGTGCGCGAGCCACGTAACCGCGCCCGGGTCCACTCCTTGAGCTCGGCGGCGGCCGGGTGCGACCCGGGCTCCGGGACAACGAAGGCCAGGATCCGCGCGCCCCACTCGTCGTCGGGCGCGCCGGTCACGGCGACGTCCTTGACCAGCGGATGCCGGATCAGAACCTCTTCGATCTCGGCGGGCGCGATGTTCTCGCCCCCCTTGATGATCGTGTCGTCAGCACGGCCGGTGACGTGCAGGAACCCGCCGGCGTCGATCCAGGCGAGGTCGCGGGTGCGAAACCAGCCGAGTTCGTCGAGGGCGGCGCCCGAACCGACGTACTCCCCCGACACCTGCGGTCCGCGGACCCACAACTCGCCGATCTCCCCTGGCGGCAGCACCGTGCCGTCCTCGCCACGGATCTCGGCCTCCACACCTGGGACCAGCCTGCCTGCCGAGCCGAGCCGGTCGCGGACCACCGGGTCGGTGGACGTCAGCGCGGCGCGGTGATCCTCCGGGCCGAGGACGGCGATCGTCGAGCTGGTCTCGGTGAGGCCGTAGGCGTTGGTGAAGTCCACCCGCGGGAAGCTCTCCAGCGCCGTTTCCAGGACGGGGCGCGGCATCCGCGCGCCGCCATAGGCGATCGCGCGCAGCGACGGGAGTTCCGGCCGCCCGCCGCCGAGCTGGTCGAGGATGCGGGCGAGCATCGTCGGCACCACCATCGCGTGCGTGACGGCCTCCGCCGCCGCGACGCCCAGCCAGCCCTCGGCGGTGAAGCTGGGCAGATACATGATCCGCCTGCCCGCGTAGAGGTTCGTGAGCACGGTGCCGATCCCCGCGATGTGATACGGCGGCACGCTCACCAGTATGGCCGCATCCTCGTCCGCCGAGGCGAAGTCGACGGTCTGCAGGACATAGGACAGCAGATGCGAGTGCCGCAGCACGGCGCCCTTGGGCGCCGACGTCGTGCCCGATGTGTAGAGCACCACGGCGGGAGCGTCATCCGGGACCGCAACAGGTTCCGCGGGCTCGGCCCGTTCGGCCTCGGCGATCCACGTCTCGGTCGACAGTGTCGGAACCCCGAGCGGATCGACCTGGGCCCGGTAGGCCTCGTCGACCACCACCACCGGCCGGTCCAGCCGGCTGATCAACTCGGCCAGCCCTCCGGCGGCGAGCCGGAAGTTGAGCGGGGTGAAGGGCAGACCCGCTGCCGCCGAGGCGAACAGCGCGCTCGGGAACGCCGGTCCGCTCAGCCCGAGGAACGCGACCGAGCCGGCCCCTGTCTCAAGCAGCCGCCGGGCACCCCCGGACGCCTGGCGCGACAGCGCCGCCGCGGTGACACCCTCGTCACGCGGACCGATCACCACCCGCTCCGGGGCAGCGGAACTCGCCATCTCGAGGATCAGCGAAAGTGTCACCGTGAGCGCACCGTCCCCTAGCCCTTCGTCGTCAGAACGCAGTCGTGCGCCACTCGGCACACAAGCGATAACTTACACGTAAGTTATCGCTCTGTCGATGTGGCTCGGGCGACCGTCGGGTCCAGCGCCGGGGAGTGCCGAGCGCGTGCCACCGGCGGGACGCCGAGGCCGTTGAGGAGCAATTGACTGTCATGTAAGTTAAGCCGTGGATCCGTTCCGTTTCACCATGATGACAACTCGCCGCCCCGGCGGTGGGGCGACCGAAGCGTAGGAGTGGCACATGCCCGCCGAGTACGACACCACCCCCGGTCGCGGGGTGGCCCCCTACCCGAACCTCGACCTCGGCAGCGACGAGTGGACGTTCTCCGAACGCGCCGAAACCGTTCGCTGGTACGAGCTGTCCCACGGCAACGGAGACACCCGAATCGCGCAGTTCGTGCCCTGGATGATCGACAACAACCCGGGCAGCTTCAAGCGCTACCGGGCCCTCGTGCCCGCGCTCACCGGCGTGGTGCCGCGCGGAATCTTCTTCGTGCACGCCTACGCCGTGACCGCCAATGCCCGGGGTTGCATGTACGAGATGATCGTCGCCAGGCAGCACGGCTTCTCCAAACGACAGATCCTCGACGTACTCAACTATGCTTTCCTCTCCGGCGGGCCGCAGTCCATCAACGCGGTCGTCGACGTGGCGGGCCCGTGGCTGGACTCCTGGGACGATTCGGAGAACACCGGGCGGATCAAGTTTCCCGATGAATGGGCCATCGACCCCGGGGAGTTCAAGTCCGGCATCGACCCCTACACGGTGCCAGTCTCCGACGACGACGCCAAGTCGCTGCGCACCTGGCACGAACGCGTCAACGGCGAGGTCCCCGCGTTCGTGGACCTGTGGCTGAAACTCCGCGGGCCCGGATACAAGGCCAACCGCGCCCGCTACGAGCAGGCGACCTCGAGCACGGTCCTGCCCAAGCAGCTGTTCCCGCTCATGACCATGCATCTGGGCGCCTACGAAGCGCGGCCCGAAATCGTCCGCTACGCGCTCAAGCAGGCGAAGTCCATCGGCGGCATCAATCGCGGGCACATCGTCGAGATCGTCGACACCGCATTCGTCCAGGGCAGCGAGTGGAAGATGGCCACCGTGCTCACCGACGAGATCGCCGAGATCATCGAGCACTGGGACGACTGAGTCAGCCTCGCGACAAACCCCACGACACCGTGCCGCACCCTCGCGGCCATCGGTGCCGGCGGAAACGGAGCACACATGACGGTCACCGCCTACACCCATCTCAGCATCACGGTCTCCGACCTGGAGGCCGCCCGCCGCTATTACGTCGACGGCCTGGGGTTCAAACAGGTCACCGAGACCGGCCGCGTCTCCGGCGAACTCGGCGAAAAGGCCGCGCAACTCCTCGAACTCGACGAATTCGACGGCCGCACCACGAAACTCGAGCGGGACGGCCAGATCCTCGCGCTGTGGGAGTACGCCAAGCCGGCACCGGTCACCGGAACACGGCAGCCGATGAACCTGTGCGGGCCTTCCCACCTGTGCTTCCTGGTGCAGGACATCGACGAGGTCGCGCGAACATTGGAGGCGCTGGGCGGGACCACCCTGCACGGCACCCGCATCAGCACCGACCTGCCCGACGGTAAGCCGCGCACCTACATGCTCTGCCTGGCCCCCGACGCCGCGGTCCGGATCGAACTGATCGAAACCGATGGGCTGCCCAACACCTGAGCCAACCTCCGACAAGGAGTACCAGTGCCGATTCTCACCTGTACCCACTCGGGCATCACCGTCACCGACCTCGCCCGCGCGAAGCGCTTCTACATGGAAGGGCTCGGTTTCCGGACGGCGGGCGCCGACGAGAGCCACACGATCGACGCCGACGGCGAGTACGGCCAGCTGGTGTCGAAACTGCTGGAGTTCGACGTCCCGTTCAAGGCGGACATCGAGTTTCTCAACCGCGACGGGATGACGATCGAACTGGTCGCGTACGCGACTCCCGAACCGGTACCCGGCGTGCGACGCCCCGCCAACGTCTGCGGGATCACGCACCTGGTGTTCGAAGTCGACGACGTGGACGCGACGGCCGCGAAGCTCGCCGAACTCGGCGGCTCCGTCCTCGAACACACCAAGATCGTCGGCCAGTTCAGGGGGACCGAACGAAAGATCGTGTTCTGCCTCGACCCGGACGGTGGAGCCAAGCTCGAGCTCCAGCAAGCACTCTGAGCGGCTCGGTGCCACCCGCGTCTCCTGTGTGAACAGCGCGGCGAACGAAATCGGAGAGTCATCGAACCGGCTGTTCCTCGCGAACGGTGCGCGGACCGAATCGGCTCGACCTAAGGAGTGACGGAATGGTGAAGGGCGCCGAGATCGCGCGCTGCCTGCTACGGCTGTCGGTCGGCGGCACCTTGATCGCGCACGGGCTCAAGCATGGCCGGACCCCGGAGGGAACCGCGAAGTGGTTCGACTCAATCGGCTTCCGAAACCCCGAGCTGCAGGCCACACTGAGCTCCGTCGTGGAGGTCGGCGCCGGGAGCGCGCTTGTCGCCGGCGCGGCGACACCGATCGCGGCATCCGCGGTCATCGGCACGATGGCGGTCGCCACGCAGACCGTTCACCGCCCCAACGGCTTCTTCATCACGTCGGAGGGATACGAGTACGTGCTCGCTCTGAGCATCTCATCCGCCGCGCTGGCCGCGCTCGGCGCCGGGCGGGTCAGCGTCGACCGGTTGCTGGGACTGGACCGCCGCCTGTCGGGTCCGGGGGCCGCCGCGCTCGCGGTCGGTCTCGGCCTACTCGGCGCCGCCGCTCAGCTCAGGACGTTCTGGACCCGCCCACCGGCGAAATAGGACTCGCGCACCGCGGGAAGTCCGAAAAGGATGGTTATCGTCTCGCGTCCGGCGCCGGCCGCGAGCCAGGTCAGTAGGCCATGAACAGGATCTGTTCCCGGGAGTACTCGTGGCCCGGGTGCTGGTCGGCGAGGTGCCGTTCGACCTTGCCGACGAGATCGTCCTCGTCGGTGCCCTCGAGGTGCTCACCGCACGGACAGTCCAGGTTGAGCTTCATCGCTTCGTCTCCTTGACAAGTAGCGCGGTCAGATGAGTAGACGCGTGATCCATTCGGCGACGAGCACGGGTTTGGCGGCGCCTTCGAGCTCGACCGTCGTCGTGCTGACGAGCTGGACGCCGCCGTCGACGTCGCGGACGTCGGTCAGCTCGACGGCACCGCGAATGCGGCTGCCGACCGGTACGGGCGCGGTGAAGCGCACCTTGTTCAGCCCGTAGTTCAACACCATCCCGAGGTGCGTCACCCGGTAGACCTCGCCCGCCAGTTCGGGAACGAGCGAAAGGGTGAGGAATCCGTGCGCGATCGTCGTTCCGAACGGACCTGCCTTGGCCCGCGCCTGGTCGACGTGAATCCACTGGTGGTCGCCGGTGGCGTCGGCGAACCGGTCGATCTGCTCCTGCGAGATCGTGTACCAGCCGCTGACGCCGAGCTGTTCCCCTTTCGCGGAACGCAGATCCTCGATTCCGTGAAACTCACGCATCGGACGGCACCCTTCCTTCCTCGTGCCCCGGCGAGCCGGTCGTCATGCCTGCGCCTGTCCTCCGTCGATGTGGATGGCCTGCCCGGTGATCGATGCCGCCGCAGGCGAGACGAGAAACGAGCAGGTCGCCGCCACCTCGTCCGCTGTCACGAGCCTGCCCTGCGGAGTCAGCAGCGGCGCGACGGCTTCCTCGGTCGTGCGCCCGGTTTTCGCGACGATGTTCTCAATCGTGCCGGCGACCAGGTCGGTGTCGACATACCAGGGACAGACGCAGTTGACCGTCACGCCGGTCGGCGCGTACTCGGCCGCCACCGACCGGGTCAGCCCCAGCACCGCGTGCTTCGCCGCCGTGTACGCCGCCACATAGGGCAATCCGACCTTGGCGGCCACGGATGCGATGGTGACGATCGAGCCGGAGCCGCGGCGCACCATGCCGGGAAGGGCGGCCCGCATCAGCCAGAACGGACCGTCGACGTCGACGGCCATGGTGTGCCGCCACATGCCGGTGCTCGTGTCGGTGAACTTGGCCGACTCGGCCACGCCCGCGTTGTTGACCAGGACATCAAGCCTGCCCCAGGCGTCTTCGCAGGTCGCTACGGCCTCTTCGCAGGAGGCCTCGTCGGAGACGTCGAGCCGGATTCCGAGATGGCCGGGACCGCAACTCGTGGCCACCGCGGCGGCCCGCTCGTGGTCGCGCGCCGCGACCGCGACCCGGAAACCCTCCGCTGCCAACCTGGTCGCGATCGCGTGACCGATACCCCTCGCCGCTCCCGTGACGAGGGCGGTCCTCCCGTCACCGGCGGTCATCGGCCCTTGTACTGAGGCGGCCGCCGCTCCGCGAAGGCACTGAGGCCCTCGATGGCGTCGTAGGAGGTGGTGGCGTACTCGAAGACCTCCCGCGTTTCGATCCGCAGGCCCTCGTCGAGGTCGGTCTGCAGGGCGGCCGCGATGAGCCTTTTCATGGTGCGAAGCCCCAACGGCGTCATGCCCGAAAACTCTTCCAGCAGCGCGAACGTCCGGCGTCGCAGTTCGTCCGGCGGTGCGGCGAACATCGCGAGGCCGGCGTCGACAGCGGTTTGCGCGTCGAAGTGCTTGCCGGTCAGCAGCCACTGGCGGGCGCGCTGCACACCGATCGCCCTGACCAGCCGCTGACTGCCACCCGCCCCTGGCAACTGCCCGAATTTCAGGTGTCCGTCACCAATGCGCGCGGCGTTGGAGATCGTGACGAAGTCGCAGGCGAGGCTCAGTTCCAGGCCGCCGGCCACACACACCCCGTTGATCATCGACACCGCGAGCATGGGACCGCGCTCAAGCAGGTTCGCGGCGGCGGAGAAATCCGCCATGAACTCGCCGAACGCCTCGGGGTCGCGATAGAGGGATTGGTAGCCTTTCAGGTCGCCACCGGCGGAGAATGCCTTACCGGAGCCGGTGAGGATCACCGCGTCCGGCGTGTCTCCTTCGACGAGTCCGGTGAGAATCGTGCGCAGGGCCTTGATCGTCTTCTTGTCGAGCGGATTGCGGTGATCGGGCCGGTTGAAGGTCAGGACTACGACGTCCATGCCCGCATGCTCGACTCGCTCCGACAGGATCAACGCCTCGACGTCGGCCTGCTCGGCCACGAGATCGGTGGTCACCTCTGACATCGTCGTTCCGTCCTTCGCAACGCGGGCGCACTCGATGGAGGGCACCCGCGGGTGATCATCCGGAGATGTGGGGTAAATGCCTTTCGCCTGGTCACGCATTGAGCCACGGACCCCCTCTGCAGCTCACGTGAGCACGATGCCGATGCGCTGCTCGACCGACACAAGGCCAACTATGAGCCAACTTACATGTAAGTCAGTTGCGGGTCAACCGTGACGTGTCTCGCGCCGGTGCGGTGCGCCACCGGACGACCGGTGGCCGACGGGCCGGAACGTCCGGCGGGTACCCGGAGCGCTCGCTCAGGTGGCGGTGCTGAGCATCTCTCCGCCGTCGATCACCAGGGTCGATCCGGTGATGTAGCCCGCCCGGTCGCTCACCAGGTAGGCGATCGCCTCCGCCACCTCCTCGACGGCACCGACCCGCTTCAGCGGGTTCGGCGGGATGTCGCGGTCCGCGATGAAGTCGAGGATCGGCCGCACCATCTCGGTGTCGATCTTGCCGGGCACCACGGTGACCACCCGGACGCCGTCACGCGCCCACTCCAGCGCACACGAACGGGACATCATCGACATCGCGGCCTTCGAGACGTTGTACGCGGACAACCCGACCGACGGGTAGTGCGCGGCCGTGCTGGAGATGTTGACGATGACTCCGCCGTCCTTCATCAGCTCGTGCGCCCGGCACGAGAGATACCACGGAGCGCTCAGATTGATCGCCAGCACCGTGTCCCAGTCCTCCCGGGAGATCTTCTCCGCCCGCGTCGCGGGCGGGAGGACGCCGGCGTTGTTGACCAGGATGTCAAGGCGACCGAAACGGTCCCGCGCGGACTCGACAAGACGGTCGAGCTCCGCGGGTACCGACACGTCGGCCGCCACGGCCAGCGCGGTGGACCCATCCGGAGACAGTTCGTCCACCAGCGCCTGGATGGCATCGCGCGTGCGCGCGGTCACCACAACGCTGGCACCCATCGCGGACAGCCGGCGTGCGGTCGCCGCACCGATCCCTCGGCTCGCGCCGGTGACCAGTGCGACCCTGTCGGTGAGTTCGGAATCGGGCAACGTGCTCACTCCTGTGCGATCGATCGGGCGGCTGGGGCGCGTGCCGTCATCTCGGGGCCATCCGGATCCCGCCGTCCAGGCGGATCACCTCGCCGTTGAGCATCGGATTCCGCACGATGTGCCGGACGAGCGCGGCGTACTCCGGTGGCTCGCCGACGCGAGCCGGGTGTGGCACCTGGCGACCCAGCGACCGAATCGCCTCCTCGGGCAGGCCCGCCAGCAGCGGCGTCCGGAACATCCCTGGTGCGATGGCCATGACTCTGATCAGCGAGGAGGCAAGGTCGCGCGCCAGTGGCAGGGTCATCGCGGCGATGCCACCCTTGGACGCGGAATAGGCCGCCTGACCGACCTGGCCGTCGAACGATGCGACCGAGGCGGTGTTCACGATGACGCCGCGTTCGCCGTCGACCACCTCCGTCGCGGCGATGCGCTCGGCCGCCAGCCTGATGACGTTGAAGGTGCCGGACAAGTTGACCCGCACCACCTTCTCGAACAACTCCAAGCCGTGCACGCCGTCGCGCCCGAGCACCCGGCGCGGAGTGCCGATGCCGGCGCAGTTGACGACGATCCGCAGCGGTCCGAGACTGGCCGCCCGGTTGATCACCGCGCCCACCGCGTCCGCGTCGGTGACGTCCGCGCCGACGAATTCGGCACCCGCTTCGGCGACCGCGTCGCGGCCGGGTGAACCGGGCAAATCGGCGACGACGACCCGGGCGCCCTCGGCCGCGAGCATGGTCGCGGTGGCCAGCCCCAAACCGCTCGCGCCACCGGTGACGACCGCCGAACTACCGTTGATCTCCATTGTCCGTCCTCACATCGCCAGGCCGCCGTCGACCGGCAACACGGCACCGGTGACGTAGGCGGCTTCGTCGGAGGCAAGGAACGCGAAGGCGGCGGCCATCTCCGACGGCTCGGCGAAACGCCCGAGCGGCACCGCGGCCGTCAGCTCCGCCAGCTTCTCGGCGGGGATCGCGTTGACCATCGCCGTCGCCGCGTTGGGCGACACCGCGTTGACGGTGATGCCGAACCGGGCCACCTCTTTCGCCACAGCCTTGGTGAAGCCGACGATCCCGGCCTTCGCCGCGGCGTAGTTGGCCTGCCCGACGTTGCCGTGCAGGCCGGTATACGAGGTGACGTTCACGATCCGGCCACGGCCGGCGGCGCGCATCACCGGAATCGCGGCCCGCGTCATGTTGAAGGTTCCGGTGAGGTGCACGTCGAGCACGGCCTGCCACTGGTCGGGGGTCATCTTCCAGACGACGGCGTCCCGGGTGATCCCGGCGTTGTTGATCACGACGTCGAGCGACCCCGCCCATTCGGCCGCCTGCGTGACGGCCGCATCGACCGCGGCGCCGTCGGCGACATCAGCCGCGATCGGCCGCGCGCGTTCCGTGTCCGCGGGCCAGGCCTTGGCGAGCACCTCGGCATCGCGGTCCACCGGGACGACCTGCGCGCCGCAGCGATGGAAGAGACTCGCCACCTCCAGGCCGATGCCCTGCCCGGCGCCGGTCACCAGGACGGTGCGCCCGGTGAAGTCGAAGGTAATGCTCATCGGGCGGCCCCTGCCGGTTCCACGGCCGCCAGCTGCGCCTTGAGTTCGCGGCGGGCGACGGTGCGGCGGTGCACCTCGTCCGGTCCGTCGGCCAGCTGCAGCAGCCGCACGTGCGCATACATGCTCGCGACCGGGAAATCCTCGCAGAGTCCGCCGCCGCCGTGGGCCTGGATGGCGCGGTCGATCACCTTCAGCGCCATCTCCGGCACCGCGACCTTGATGCCCGCGATCTCCGTCGCCGCCGCGTGGTTGCCGAAGTTGTCCATCTTCCACGCCGTGTACAGGGTGTACAGGCGTGCCTGGTCGATGGCGATCCGCGCGTTCGCGATCCATTCCCGCACCTGATCGCGATCCGACACCGGCGCACCGAACGTTACCCGGGACGCTACGCGGGCACACATCGCCTCGAGCGCCCGCTCGGCGACGCCGATGGTCCGCATGCAGTGGTGGATGCGACCCGGGCCGAGCCGTGCCTGAGCGATCGCGAAGCCACCGCCCTCCTCCCCGAGCAGGTTGGTCGCCGGGACCCGGACGTCGTCAAAGGTGATCTCGCAGTGCCCCTCCCGGTCGACGTAACCGAACACCGGGAGGTTGCGCACCACCGTGACACCAGGGGTGTCGATGGGCACGAGAATCATGGACTGTTGTGCGTGCCGCGCCGCCCGCGGGTCGGTCTTGCCCATCACGATGAGGATTTTGCAGCGCGGGTCCGCGGAACCGGAGATCCACCACTTCCGGCCGTTGATGACGTAGGAGTCCCCGTCGCGCACGATCGAGCATTCGATATTCGTCGCGTCCGACGAGGCCACGGCGGGCTCGGTCATCGCGAACGCGGACCGGATCTCCCCCTGGAGCAGTGGCTGGAGCCACTGCTCCTGCTGCTGCGGGGTACCGAACATGGTGAGGATCTCCATGTTGCCGGTGTCGGGGGCCGAGCAGTTGAGCGCCTCCGCCGCGAACGGCACCCGGCCGGTGATCTCCGCGAGTGGCGCGTAGTCGAGGTTCGACAGGCCCTCGGTCCACTCGGTCTTGTGCGGCAGGAAGAGGTTCCACAGGCCCCGCGCACGGGCCTCCGCCTTCAGTTCCTCCAGGATCGGCGGCGTGCCGTGTGGGTTGCCGAGCTCGGCGAGCTGTGCGGCGAAGACCGGCTCCGCCGGGTAGACCCGCTGGTCCATGAAGCCGAGCAGTTCGGCCCGCAGACGCTCGGCCTGCGGGCTCAGTGAGAAGTCCATCCGCTGCCTCGAGATCTCGTGCGACGTGGTGGTCAGAAACGAATTAAGTTCCTTTGTATCGAATCATGTTAGTCCAGCGGCGGGTAGACGACCAGAAGGTGGCGTCCAGCACTCGCCCGGACGGGCCGCAACTCGCCGGAGTTCGGGAGAAGATACTGAGATCACAGCTGATTGACCCGATTCGATTCTACCGAATACAGTTCGAAGAGACCGCGACGCACGCGTCGACGCGGCACGCAGCGTCGAAAGGAAGTGACCGTATGAACGCGGGTATCGCCGCCCGCGGGCACGGGGAGGATGCCGGTGCCGCGGCGCAGGCGTCCGACCTGACCAAGGCCACCCGCGACCACCTGCGCGCGGCCTGGGGAGATCCGGACCTCGAACTGACCGGCTTCGCCCGGTTCGGCGACGGCCACTCCGGCGACACGTTCCGCGCGACGCTCCGCGCCGCGCGGTATTCGGGCGCGGTCGTCCTGCGCATGTCACCGAAGGGCGTCGCCATCGCCGGCCCCGCCGACGTCGGCCGCCAAGGCCGCATCATGCGCGCGCTGCACGACAATGGCGCGGCCGCGCCGGCCGTCCTCGTGGCGGAAAGTTCTCCCGTCATCGACGGCAGGGCCATCGCCGTGCTGGAGCTCGTCGCGGGCGCGGGCTGGGAGACATTCGTTCGCCAAGCCGGGCACCGCGCGAGCGCGGCGGCCGCCGTCGACGCCCTCAAGGCCGTCCAGCGAGTCCCCGTGGCACGGACCGGCATCGGAGCGGAAACGCCGTTCGGCGTGCTGGAAGAGGTCGACCGCTGGTCGGTCCTGCTGCGCCGTTGCCCGGACGAGATCCTGCCGCCCGCGCGAGAACTACGCGCGAACCTGGAGCGGCGGGCCGCCGATGCCGGTCCCGATGCCGCACCGGTCCTGGTGCACGGTGACTACCACTACGGGAACCTGCTCTACGGCGAGGACTCCGTCGTCGCCGTGCTCGACTGGGAGATCGCCGCACTCGGCCACCCGCTCACCGACGTCGGGTGCCTCGCGGTCGCCTCGCTGCGACGGCGCTACGAGCCGGACCCGAACCCGACGGGCGACATCGACCTCCTGCTCGCCGAGCTCGCCGAGCTGTACGGGGCCACGCCCGCCGCGCTCGCCTGGCATACCGCCGCTTCCTGCCTGAAGTACGCGGCGATCATCGGCTACAACCTCAACCTTCATCGCACGGGCAGGCGCCACGACCCGATCTACGAGTCGCTGCAGCACACCATGCACCGACTGCTGGCCGACGGCGCCCGCCTGCTCGACACCGGCCTCGGTCACCTGTGAGCGACCTGTGAGCCCGCACCGCCAGCCCCGCGACCGATGGAGGTCCACGACGTGATCACAACAGCACCCGCCCGTCGGCCCGCGTACGCGGGCCGAGCCGCGGCCACGGGCGTCGGGTACACCGATTTCACCGCGCCCGGCGGTCGTTCGGTGCTCGATCTCGCACTCGAGGCGTCCCGGTCGGCACTGGCCGACGCCGGGCTGACGCCCGCCGACGTCGACGGGATCTGCAGCTTCGGGCTGTTCAACGACTCGGTCGCCTGCCAGGCGGTGGCCACGGGCCTGGGCTGCGACGACCTCAGCTATGTCCTCGACCTCAACAACGGTGGCTCCCAGCCCGCGTTCGCGCTGCTCAACGCCGCGATGGCGGTGGCGTCCGGGATGGCCAACACGGTGATCGTGTACCGGGCGCTCAACGGGCGCAGCGGCAAGAAGGTCGGCTCGACCCGGTTCGAGGCACCGTCGAGTCAGTTCCGCTATCCGATCGGCCTGTCCGCCTATCCCCAGTACATCGCGCTGTGGGCGCGCCGGTTCATGATCGAGACCGGGGCCACCGAGGAGGACCTCGCCGCCGTGGTGCTGGCGCAGCGCGAGTACTCGGCACTCAACGAGCGCGCGGTGCGGCGCGACCCGATGACGCTGGAGCAGTACTTCAGCCGCGGATACGTCGTCGAGCCCTTCCGCACCGTGGACTGCACGGTCGAGGTCGACGCGGCGGTGGCGGTCGTGGTCACCTCGACCGAGCGCGCGCGGGACCTCGCGGTACCGCCCGCGGTGATCGAAGGCGGCGCCTGGGTGACCGGCCGCGGTTCCGGCCTCGACGTCGCGGACCTGCACAACTGGCCGGACTTCAGCCGCAACTGCCAGCACCTGCTCGCACCGCGGCTGTGGGCCTCCGCCGGCATCGGGCCCGCCGAGGTCGATGTCGCCGAGATCTATGACTGCTTCTCCCCGGCCGTCCTCTACGGGCTGGAGGCGCTCGGGTTCGTGGAGCGCGGTGGCGCCGCCGAGTTCGTTCGCAGCGGGCAGACGAGCCTGACGGGCGCACTGCCCACGAACACGCACGGCGGACTGCTCAACGAGGGCTATGTGCACGGCATGAACACCGTCACCGAGGCGGTGCTGCAGGCCCAGGGCCGCGGAGGCGCCCGCCAGGTACCCCGTGCCCGTGTCGTCGTGGCCACCTCCGGGGTGCTCGTCGACGGGTCCGCGATCGTGTTCCGGAACGGAGAATCATGACACCCATCGTCACCGGTGACGTCGTCGGCCAGCGCGCCACCGTCACCCCGGAGACCGACCCCAACACGCAGTGGTGGTGGGACGCGCTCGCCCGCGGCGAGTTCCGGGTGCCGCACTGCACGTCGTGCGACGGCTCCTTCTTCCCGCCGATGCCCGCGTGCCCGCACTGCGGGAGCACCGCGGTGGATCATCGCCGCTCGACCGGCGACGGGACGATCTATTCGTGGATCACCGTGCACCTGGCCCAGGACCCGGCGTTCGTCGACGAGACGCCCTACACCGTCGTCGCGGTCCATCTCCCGGAAGGTGCGCGCCTGTTCGGACGCATCGCCGAAGGCAAGCTGGCCGACGGCATGCCGGTCCGGGCGGTGCCCTACCAGGTCGGCGGCACCACGCTGCTCGGGTTCGAGCGCATCTGAGGAGACGCATGAAACTCGAGGACGATCCCGAGATAGCACGATTCCGCGGCGAGGTCCGGGCGTGGCTCGCCGAGCACGGCGACCTGGCCCCCCTGGTCGCCGCCGAGCCGTCCGAGGACGAGGTCGCCCGCTGGCGGGCATGGAGCCGCGCGATCGCCGGAGCGGGCTACGCCGGCATCACCTGGCCCGAGGATGCGGGCGGGCGCGGCCTGACGTACGCCCATCTCGAGGCGTGGCAGTCGGAGTGCGCCGGCGCGGGCTTGCCGGACCATTTCGGGCTGATCGGGATGGACATGGCAGGCCCGACCATCGTGGACTGGGGCACCGCGGAGCAGCGCGCGCGGTTCCTACCCGGCATTCTGTCCGCGGCGGAGATCTGGTGCCAGGGTTTCTCCGAGCCCGGTAGCGGCTCGGACCTCGCCGGTGCGCGGACTCGCGCGGTCCTCGACGGCGACGAGTGGGTGATCGACGGGCAGAAGGTGTGGTCGTCGTTCGCGCAGTGGGCCGACTGGTGCATCCTGGTAGCACGCACCGAGCCCGACGCCCCCAAACACCAGGGCCTGTCCGTCCTGCTGGTGGACATGTCCCTGCCCGGCGTCGAGGTCCGTCCGCTGCCGCAGATCACCGGCGACCCCGAGTTCAACGAGATCTTCTTCTCCGGAGTACGGATCCCGCGCGCGTCGATGCTGGGAAACCGCGGCGACGGCTGGAAAGTCGCGCTGACCACTTTGGACTACGAGCGCTCCACGCACGGCATCGCGCTGTCGGCACACCTGATGGCGGAGCTCGAGGGCGTCGGCCGGTTGCTGCGTGCCCCCCGGCCGGACGGCGCCAGGGCGGCCGACGACCCGGACCTCCGCGACCGCTACACCGCGCTCTGGGTGAAATGCCACGCACTGCGCTTCACCAACGCGCGCATCATCAACCAGCTCGACCGGACGGGCAGGCCGGGCCCCGAGGGCACCATCGCGAAACTGCACTGGAGCGAGGTCAACCAGCAGCTCGCCGCGCTGGCCCGCGATGTGCTCGGCCTTCCGGCACTCGTGAGTGGACGGGACGCCCTCGACGCCGGGCACTGGTCGTACCATCTGCTGCGCACGCGCGGCAACACGATCGAGGCCGGCACCAGCGAAATCCTGCGCAACATCATCGCGGAACGCGTGCTCGGCCTTCCGCGAGCACGCTGAGGAGACGGACTGCCGTGGACTTGACCCCCACCTCCGAACACGAGGCGCTACGCGAGGTCGTCGCGGCCTTCGTGGCCGAAACGACCCCGCCGCACCGGTTCGCCGAGATCTTCGACGGCGGGGACGATCCGGCCACCGACCCGTCGGTATGGGCTCGCCTGGCCGAGATGGGCCTACTCGGGCTTTCGGTGCCGGAAGATCTCGGCGGAGCCGGAGCCGGACTCGTCGAAGAAACCATCCTGTTCGAGGAGCTGGGTGCGGGCCTGCTGCCGGCGCCCGTGTTCAGCACCGTGGCGCTGTGTCTGCCGCTACTGGTCGCGGCGCCCGACGCACCCGACCTCGTGCCCCCCGTGGTCGACGGCAGCCGCCGCTACGCGCTGGCCGCCACCGGGGGCCACGCCCCATCGCTGGTCGGCTCCGCGGAAGATCCCGTGGACCCCGGAATCCTCGTCGCGGGCCCGGCCGAGGCGCCCGAGCTGAGCGGCGAGCGGACGTGGGTCCTCGACGCCGCCGGGGCGGATGGTCTCCTCGTACCGGTCGCGACGCCCGCCGGACCGGCCGTGTACCTGGTCGATGCCGATGCGGCCACCTCGGTGACCAGAATGTCCGCGATCGACCGGACGCAACCGGCCTTTCGAGTCCAATTCAGCCGTGCGCGCGCGAGGCTGCTGCTCGCTCCCGCGATCGCATCCACCGCGCTCGCCACCGTTCGCCGGCGGACCGCCCTGCTGGCATCGGCGGAAGCCGTCGGAATCAGCCGCCGGATGTTGTCCACCACCGCCGACTACTGCTCGACCCGGACCCAGTTCGGCCGCCCCATCGCGACCTACCAGGGCGTCAGCCACCAACTCGCCGACACCTACATCGACGTCGAACTTGCCCGGTCGCTGGTGCTCTGGGCGGCGCTGGAGCCTACCGACACCGCCACACTGGCGACGGCGGTGGAGGCCCTCCCCGCGGCGGTGCGGGCCAGCGAGCGCGCCATCCAGCTGCACGGTGGCATCGGAATGACCTGGGACGCGGTCCTGCACCGCTACTACAAGCATGCGCTCCTGCGGCACGCCTTGGTGCCCCGGCCCGGCCTGCTGCGTGCGGCACTGGCGCGGACCCTGCTCGACACCTGACCCCGTATCAGATCGGAGACATCATGCGTGACGCCGTGATCGTGGAGGCCGTGCGAAGCCCGGTGGGCAAACGCGAGGGAGGTCTGTCCGGTCTGCACCCGGCCGACCTCTCCGCGCAGATCCTGGGCGCCCTCGCCGAACGAGCCGGCATCGACCCGGTCGTCGTCGACGACGTCGTCTGGGGCTGCGTGAACCAGGTCGGAGAGCAGACCTTCGATATCGCGCGGACGGCGGTGTTGTCGGCGGGATGGCCGGAGTCCGTCCCGGGCACGACAGTGGACCGGCAGTGCGGGTCGTCCCAGCAGGCGGTCTCCTTCGCCGCGGCGGGCGTGATCGCGGGTCACTACGACGTCGTCGTCGCCGGTGGGGTGGAATCGATGTCCCGAATCCCACTCGGCTCCGCCCAGCTGCCTGGGATGTCCCCCCTGGGCAATGAGTACGCCCGGCGTTACGGCCCCGGCTTCCCGAACCAGGGCCTCGGCGCGGAGGAGATCGCGCTCCGCTGGAAGCTGGACCGCGCGGCCGTGGACTCCTACGCCCTGCAGTCCCACGCTCGCGCCGCAGCCGCCGTCGACGAGGGCCGGTTCGACGCGCAAATCCACCCCATCGCGGGACCGGACGGTACCGCGACCGAGCGCGACGAGGGGATCCGCCGGGGGGGCACGCTCGAATCGCTTGGGCGGTTGCGGACCGCGTTTCGCGAGGACGGCGTGATCACGGCGGGAAACAGCTCGCAGATCAGCGACGGCGCCGCGGCGCTGCTCATCACCACCTCGGCCACAGCGGCGGAGCTGGGACTGCGCCCGCTGGCCAGGGTGCACACCTCGGCCGTCTCCGGCAGCGAGCCCACGATCATGCTCACCGGTCCGCTGCCCGCGACCCACAAGGCGCTTGAGCGCAGCGGGCTCACCCTCCACGACATCGGGGTGTTCGAGGTCAACGAGGCGTTCGCCTCGGTGCCGCTGGCCTGGATGGCCGAGTTCGACGTCGACCCGGCGAAGGTGAACCCGCTCGGCGGGGCGATCGCGCTCGGGCACCCGTTGGGCGGTTCGGGGGCCCGGATCATGACCACGCTCGTGCATCACATGCGGGACAACGGCATCCGGTACGGTCTGCAGACCATGTGCGAGGGCGGGGGTCAGGCGAACGCCACCATCTTGGAGCTGATCGACTGAGTGCGCATCACCGGACCGAGCCATAAGAAGGACGACGTGAGCACGAACGACGCGGATCCGGCGGCCGACGCCGGTCAGTCCAGCGCTATCGCCAAGGCGTTCACCGTGCTGCGGATCTTGCGCCACTCCCGAACTCCGATGGCGCTCACCGCGATCGCGAAGGAAGTCGGCGTCGCGCCCAGCTCGGCGCACGCCATCCTGGGACATCTGCTCGCCCAGGGTGCCGTGGTCCAGCAGCGCGACAAGCGCTACAGCCTCGGCCCGCAGCTGTTCTACCTCGGCGCGGCCGTCGCCACCCGCGCGCCGGCATACCGGTCGCTGTGGATCGAACTGGTGCACGCGGCCAACGACCTCGGTGTCACGGCCGCCGTCGCGGTCGCTTGGGACGACCACCACCTCGTGCTGAACTCACACAACGCGGGGGCCACCGACGTCACGATCCCGTTCGGCGGGCTGGTCCCGCTCGCCGCGTCGTCCTGGGGGAAGGTCTACTTCGGATGGTCCGGGCACGACCTTCCGGCTGCGCTCATCCGCTACACCGGACGCAGCATCACCGACCACACCAGGTTCCGCGACGAGATCGACCTCGCCCGCGCGCGCGGCTACGCGACCGACGAGGGCGAGTACTTCGAAGGGGTGGGTGGCGTCTGCGCCCCGGTGACCAGTGTCGAGGGCTACGAGGGCCTCGCCTCGTTCGTCGCGCCGCTCGATGTCGTCGCACGCCTCGGTACCGACGTCCTCGGGCGCCGGCTCGCGCTCCTCGCGTCCCGCGCCTCGCTCACGCTCGGGGACGGTGAACGCGTCCAGTCCTTCGGCCGCACCTAGGTTATGTTTCATCAGCGGCGGAGCCGCTTGCCTGGGCCGGCAACCGGCACCGCTGCGGGTTCTGAGGTGGTTCCTGGCAGGAACAGCACCGCCAGCGCCTCCTCTATCGGCATACCTGAGGAGGCGATCCCACAGCCAGGGGCCGCCTCAGGTTCCGCCACCCGCACCGCCACGCAAACCCCTTTCAAAACACTCCCTAGCTCGACAGCCGGTTTTCGGTTGTGCAGCACGCTATCCGGACCATCAACGCAGTCATTGGAGGAAACCATGCCAGTCTATGTGTTCGGCGTGATCGAGGTCGCGGACATGGCGGCGTACGCGAAATACCAGGAGGGAGCGCGCCGTGCCCTGGCGCCGTTCAGGGGCCGCTTCCGGGTGTTGGCGTCGGGTGGCGATGCCGTCGTCTATGAAGGCGAGCGGCTCGCGAACCACATGTTCGTATTCGAGTTCGAGTCCCGGCAGGTGTGGGAAGAATTCTATCACTCGGCGGCCTACCGGGATGTCATCCAGGTCCGGCTCGACAACGCCGCGACCAAGACGCTTGTGCTGATGGAGGGGAAAGGTGGCCGCGTCAATCCGGTCGCCTGATCACCGATCCGACCGGAAACGGGCGGCCCCCGAGCGGCATAGAACCGTGGCTGCGCAAGCCGGATAGCCGTGACCGCGGCCGGATCGGGCCCCTGCCGCGATCAGGCCGACGCTCCCTCTCCGCGAGTATCCGGCGGCGCGCGCTGCCGTTGCCGCCTTCCTGACTTCCATGTAAGTTAGTGCTCGTGTCACCGTGATCACCTCGTTGAGACCAGCAAGGTCCAGGTTGCTCCGGGCGGGTTCCTGGTTGGCCGGTCTGCCACCGAGGTGCCGACGGGGTCATGACCGATCGCGGCCGGCCCGCACGTCGGGCCAGGCGTAACAGCCACAACGGAGCCGCCGACGAACACAATGGAGTGTGACGCGATGACGGAGATCCTGGATGAACGGGCCGCCGCGCTAGCGCAGGTCGCGAACTTCACCGTATTCGATCAGAACGACCTGACGGCCCTTTACGACCTGTATCACCGCTTCCAGAGCCACTGCCCGGTCGGCCGCAGCGAGGCACTGGGCGGGTACTGGGTACTGACCCGCCGGGAACACGTCTTCACCGTTCTGCGCGACCCGGTGACCTTCTCCAGCACGATCATCACGGTTCCGCCGCACTGCCCGGAGATCGGAGCTCCGATCCCGATCCAGGTGGATCCGCCGGAGCACACCAAGTATCGGCACGACCTGCAGCGAATGTTCTCCCCCACCGTAGCGGCGAGCATCGGGGAGGGTGCGCGGGCGCGCGCCCGTACCACCCTGCGGCAAATTCGGGACGTGGGCCGCGCGGAGGCCGTGTCACAGTTCTGCGAGCCATTCCCGGCGATCACGTTCGCGCTGCTCGTCGGCGTACCCGTTGATGCCCTCGGGCAGCTGCTGTATTGGAAGAACGTCAAGATCAGGGACGGTTTCCACCCCGACCCGGAGCGGCGCCGCTACGTTGCCGAAGTCATCCGCCCGACCGTCGTGACCTACTTCCAGAAACTGCTGGACCTGCGTCGCGAGCAGGGTGCGGACGCCCCCGACGACGTTCTTCGATCGCTCACGCTCGCCACGTTCGACGGCCGCCCGTGGACCGAGAACGAGATCCTGCGGACGATCGAGCTGCTGATGGACGCCGGGCTCGACACGACGACCTCGGTGCTCGCCCGGAGCATGCATTACCTGGCGACCAATCCGCAGCTGCAGCAGGAGCTCCGCGCGGACCGATCCCTGATTCCGCAGGCCGTGGAGGAATTCCTGCGGATGTTCGCCCCGCTGTCCGTCGCGCGACTGGTGACCACCGACGTCGAACTTGGCGGCGTACAGCTGAAGAAGGGCGACCTGGTCCTGCTCGTGACGCCGGCGGCAAGTCGGGACCCGTTCGACTACGACCGTCCTGACGAGGTCGACCTGCACCGTGGGCCCACTCGTCATCTCGCGTTCGGCGCCGGGCCGCACCGGTGCCTCGGCTCGCATATCGCCCGGGTCTCGCTGACGGTGGCGCTTGAGGAACTGTTCGAGCAGTGGCCGGAGTTCCGGCTGACGGCAGGACGGACGCCGCAGTTCCACACCGGCCTGCTCCTCGGCCTCGACGAGCTGTGGCTGGACATCGGCACGCGCAAGAACTGACCGGACCCACCCCCGGACAGGCCGCGCCGGTGGCGTGGACGGAACATCGGATTGGAACCGTTGCCCCGGACCAGGAGTGGACCTGGTCCGGGCACTTCCCGCGGCCGCACACGAATCCGGCTGTGGTCAACCGCCACGTCACCAGCTGACGGTCAGCGAGCCAAACCCACGCAGCACATGGCTCTGCCGCCACTCCGGTTCGTGCGTCCCGAGTTTCAGGCCCGGGACGCGTGCGGTGAGCTTGGCCAGCACCACCTCGAGCTCCAACCGGGCCAGGTGGGCACCGAGGCAGGTGTGCCGCCCGCGGCCGAACGACAGCTGCCCGCCACCGACCCGCCCGATGTCGAACTGGTGCGGATCGGGAAAACGCTCGGGGTCGTGGTTCGCGGCGTGGTTGGAGATCAACAAGCCGTCGCCGCGTGGAATGACGACGCCGCCGACGGGTACGTCGGTGGCCGCATACATCATGGACGACACGGCGACGCCCGGCTCGTAACGAAGAATCTCGGTGACCGCTGAGGGCAGCAGCGCAGGATCGGAGCGCAACCGGTCCCATTGGGTGCGGTCGCGGAGCAGGTGATAGACCCCGTTCGCGGCAGTGTGCATGGTCGTCTCGAAGCCGGCGGTGACCAGGAACATCATCATGGTCACCAGCTCGCTGCGGGTGAGTCGGTCCGGCTCGGCCGCCTGCAGCCGGACCAGCGTGCTGAAGAGGTCGTCGCCCTCGGACGCCCGGCGCTCATCAGCGAGGTTCAGCACCAGGTCGGCACATTCGCCGAACACCCGCTCGGCCCGCTCCGCGAGGTCGTCGGCGACGTGTTCCGCGCCCGTCGAGGCGAAGCACTCGACCACCGTGTCGGCGACCTCGGTGAAGTGGTCGTAGTAGTCGTCGCCCAGCCCGCAGATCCGCAGGATGACCTTGGTCGGCAGTGGCCGGGCGAAGTCCTCCACCAGGTCCATGGATCGGCCGCCCGCATCGACCGCCGCCGTGAGCAGCTCGTCGACGGTCTCCTCCACCGCGGCCCGCATCCGCGCGATCGAGCGCGGGCCGAACACCTCGTCCACCAGGCCGCGGACCCGCTGGTGATCGTCACCGTCCTTCGCGAGGAGGACCTCCTGGAAGAAGGCCGCAACGTGACCGCCCCGGTCGCGGAGCGGGTTGCGGGCGCCGCCGGTCACCGGACGACGGCTGAAGAGGTCGTCGCGACGCCACAGCTGCTGCGCCGACGAGTACGACGTGACGAACCAGTACCCCAGCGGCGTCCGGTACACGGGAGCCTGCTCCCGCAGCCGCGCGTAGAACGGCCGAGGATCCGCGGGCTGCCGGTGCAGGAACGCGAGAAACTCCTCGTCCAGGGTTCCAGGTGCGGTCACCGCCATCGGGTACCTGCCTTCCAGTCGTCGGTCACTGCCGCTTGCGCCACCAGTTGACGGCGTCGAACAGCAGGACGGGAACGTCCGTGCGCGGACAGCGCAGCACAGGAGCGACCACTCCCGCCAGCAGGGTGAGGAAGCGGTGGTCCCGCGCCGCCGCCGGGGAGATCGACGCCACGACCTCGTCGGCCGCCGCCGCCTCGACGTCGTCACGCAGAGCGCTGACGTAGTCGCCGAGCTCGTCGATGTCGCTACCGTCGGGAACCGCCCGGGTGCTGACCAGAACCCGGCGCTCGCCGGCGATCACCTCGGCGTGCCGGCGGTGGGTGTCCACGAGGAGGGCACCGGCCTGCAACCCACCCCGGACCGAGCCGTCATCCGCGCCGGACAAGACCACCCTGGGCACTCGCGGCTGGGCCGGCCGAGGGGTCACCACGACGTCGTGACCGGCGACCGGCCAGTCACTCCACGCGCCCAGCACCAGGGCCGCGCGCTTCACCCAACCGGGCTCGGTGCTTGGGATCAGGCCCAGCTCGAGCCGTCCCCCGCTGGCCTGGTCGAGCACTCCGATGTCCTCTGCGCTCGTCAGCGGCGCACGGTCCGGCGCGAGGTTCAACAGCGCGCCCAGCCGCACGTCCCGGCTGCGGGACGCCGCCCCGGCGAGCGCCACCATCACGTACGCGTCATCGACCTTGGCGACCGCCGGGTCGCGGCCGAGCACGCCGAACCAGACGCCGTCGATGCCCGCGCGGTCGGCACTCTCGGCCAGCTCGACCACCGTGGCCGCGTCGGCCGCCACCGGCAACACCGACAACCGCACGCCGTTCACGGTGCCTGCTCCCACCTACGCATCGACTTCAACGCCGGCAGGACGGTCGCGGCGAGCAGCCGGATCTGGCCGTCCACCGCGTCACCGTCCGCGCCCTGAAAGTTGATCTTCAAGAGCACCTGGTCGACTCCTGCCCGAACCGCCGGTGCCAGCCGCTCGACCACGTCGTCGGGCGAGCCGATCACCGCTGTCCCCACCCGCTCCGCGGCGAGCTTCTGCCGGGCGGCGTCGTTTTCTCGCGGGTTCTCGACCCAGTGGCTGCCGTAGTCCAGCCACAGCTCATGCAACCGGCCGCGGACCTCGCTCCCGTCGTCGGCGCCGTCGGTGGCCCAGACTTCCCGCATGATCGACGACCGGGGTGTCTGGCGTGCCGACGGCCTCAGGTTGTCGAGCCACAGACGACGCATCGCCGGGACGGCGTCGAGCGGGGTGTTCTGGGACAGCAGGAGGGACCCGCCGTACCGCCCGGCACGCTTGGCGCCCACCTCCGCGTCACCGGCGAACCAGAGCTCGGTGGGACCGAGCAGGTCGGCGTAGCGGCCGACCAGGTCGTCGAGGTGGGCCTTGAACCGAGGCAGCCGCTGCTTGACGGTCAGCCCCGCCGCCGCGAACTCGGCCTCCCGATAGCCAAGCCCGATCCCCAGCTTGAGCCGCCCCGGCGCGATCGACTGCACGGCGGCGCAGCCCCGCGCCACCCGTTCCGACTCGTGGATCGGGAGCAGCAGCACGCCCGGGCACACCGCGATGCGTTCGGTGACCGATGCCAGGTGGGCCGCCGCCATCAGGAGGGAGGGGCAGGTTCCGGAGTAGGAGATCCGGTGCTCCCCCATCCATAGGGAGTCGAATCCGAGGCGATCGGCAAGCTGGGCGTGCCGCACCGCTTCGCGGTAGACGCGTCCGAGTGCGGCCGGCCGGGAATAGGGGGCGGTCATCCCCCACACTCCGAGCCCGATCTCCAACGGCTTCACCTCATCCTGAGCGGTCACCCCAGCACGGAGCCCTTGATCAACTCCACCCGGTTTCCGTCGGGGTCCCGGACGAACGCGTACTCCCGCTGCTCCCCGTGAACGGTGGTCTTGATCCGGTGCGCGGCGTCGACCGTCCCCCCGTAGGCCTCGACCCTGGCGCAAGCCTCGTCGATGTCGGGAACATAAAACGCGATGTGGGTGAAGCCGACCGTGTTCATCGGCGCCTCGGTCCGCGGGTGCGGCGCGGCGCGGTGGCAGACCAGCTCCAGTCGCTGCTCGCCGAGGTGCAGCATGACCAGCTCGAGATCGAGCGTGGGCAGCCCGAGCAGCGGCGCGAAGTCATCCCCCGCCGCTCGGCGGTAGGGCGCGTCGAAACCGAACGTGTCGACGTAGAACCGGGTGGACCGCTCGAGGTCGGTGACGCAGAGCGTCACGTGACTCATCAAGATCTCAGGCATCGGATGCTCAGCTCTCCAGGACGGTTTTGATACGGGTGAACTCCTCCACCCCGAGCCGGCCGCCTTCCCGGCCGAAGCCGCTGAGACCGACACCTCCGTAAGGCGCGGTGACGCTGAACGCGGCGCCGGTGTTGACGCCGATCGTGCCCGCGTTCAACTGTGGAACCAGCCGCCGGATGCGGTGCGTGTCCGGCGTCTGGAGGTAGTTGGTGAGCCCGTACTCGGTCATGTTCGCGATCTGGACCGCTTCCTCCTCCGTGTCAAAGGGCGTCACGGCGAGGACCGGGCCGAAGATCTCCTTGGTCGCCAGATCGCTGGCCGGGTCGACATCCACGAACACGGTGTTGGCGACGAAGTAGCCATCGCTCAGCTCGCCACCGAGCCGCTCCCCGCCGACGAGCAGCCGCCCGGCGCCGCTGGACTTGGCGTGGTCGATGACACCGAGGATTCGCTTGAGCGCCGTCTCGTTCACCACCGGTCCGCCGATGTGCCCCGGCTGAAGGGGATCGCCGACCGTCATCGCACCGACGATGGTCTCGATCCGAGAGACAACCTCGTCGTAGACCGGGCGCTCAACCAGGATCCGGGTGGGCAGCGAACAACCCTGACCGGTGTTCATCAGGGAGAAGTTGCACTGGAAGCCGACCGCCGCGTCCAGGTCGGCGTCGGCGAAGATGATGTTCGCACCCTTCCCACCGAGCTCCAGCACCAGGGGTGTCAGGTTCTCCGCGGCGCTGTGCATGATCGAGCGCGCGGTCACCGGCCCTCCGGTGAAGGAGATCTTGTCGATTCCCGGGTGGTTGACCAGCGCCTCCCCAGCCTCGATGCCACCCGGCACGAGGTTGATCACGCCATCGGGCACACCCGCCTCCCGGCCCAGCTCGACCCACGGCACGGAGCTGAAGGCGGTCTGCACGTCCGGCTTGAGGACCACCGTGTTGCCCGCGGCCAGGGCGAACGGCACCTTCATCGCCAGCGACAACAGCGGCGCGTTCCACGTGATGACCGCGCCGATGACGCCCACCGGCTCGTGGAGGGTGTAGACGAAACCCTGGTGGGGATCGTGGGTGGTAACCGAACTTTCCAGCCGGTCCGCCCAGTTGGCCGAGTAGCTGGCCCAGTCGTAGGCCATGGCGGGAATCATCTGCGCGAGTGACAGCGGCATGCCGTTTTCCAGGCTCTGCAACGGCGACCAGTGCTCGTAGTCGCGGACCAATTCGGCGAAGCGCTGCAGGACCTCACGACGGCGCGCCGGGTGCCAGGCCCGCCACCCGGGCAGAGCCGCCCGCGCGGCCCGGACCGCTTCGTCGACCTCCTTCGCCCCGGCGAGCGGGATCTCGGCCTGAATCCGGCCCGTGGCCGGGTTGATGTGGTGGTGCACGCCACCACTGCCCGCGCCACGCGACTCGCCGTTGATGATCAGCTTGACGTCCGGGAGAGCCGAACCCGCTTCCCGGTGACGATCGATGAGCGATGATCCGGTGCTCATAAGTGCTCCTCGAGCAGCTTGTATGGAGGCAGACCGCGGTCGTGGACCTGACCCGTACCGTCTTTTTCAGGTCCGGCGAGCCGTGGCGTCTTTCCGTCACTCCCCGGTGAGGGTGATGGCGGCCTCGGGGCAGGCGTCTTTCGCGGTCCGAGCGGCGCGGGCCGCCGCCGCCGGCACGTCGATGGGCTCGTCTGCCAAGACGTATCCTTCGTCGTCGGCCTCCAGCAGACCCGGCGCGGCCGCGTAGCACAGGCCGTGCCCCTGGCAGGCGCCCTTGTCCACAATCAACTTCAACGATCCGCTCCTCTCGTATCCGTACCGGGTTCGCTGCTTCACGGCTTCTTCACTCCGCCGACCTTGATCGGGAGCCCCGCTGACCCGGCGTGCGGACCTCCGCGGCCGTGTCACGCGAGCACCGCTCAGGTGAAATCGAGGACTCCGCGGACGTTGCGGCCCGCGAGCATGTCCTCGTATCCCTGGTTGACGTCGTCCAGCCGGTATCGCCTGGTGATCAGCTCGTCGAGCTTGAGCTGACCGTCCTGATACATCTGCAGCAGCCGGGGCACCTGCCTGCGCGGTGCCGCCATGCCGTAGAGCGCCCCCTGGATGCGTTTCTGGTACATCGACAGTTCGAACAGGTTGACCGGGATCCCTTCGGCCGCCAGGGGTCCCTGCGAGGTGACCACCACGGTCCCCGCCTTCCGGATGGCGTTGAAAGCCTGCGCGATCGGCTCACCGGCCACGACGCTGACGGTCACGATGGCCGCGTCCGCGCCCTGGCCGTTGGTCAGTGACCTCGCCAGTTCAGTGGCTTCGCCGATGTCGGTGGTGAAGTCGGTGGCTCCGAACGTCTCGGCCGCCTCCCGCTTCTCGCTGAGGAGATCGACGGCGATGATCCTCGACGCGCCGGCATGCCGTGCCCCCTGGAGCGCGTTTGCCCCGATTCCGCCGATCCCCATCACGATCACGACGTCACCGGGCTCCACCGCGGCGGCGTGTACCGCCGATCCCCATCCGGTGGGCACCCCGCAGGAGACGAGCGCGGCCGCGTCCAGCGGAATGTCGTCGGCGATCTTGATGCACGACATTTCCTGGAACACGGAGTACTCCGTGAAGGTGCCCAGCCCGCCGGCCTGCGCGACACCCTTGCCGCCGACGGACATCCGGAACGTGCCGTCCGCCATGGTGCCGAGCAGGATGTCCGCTCCGCGGTCGCACAGGTTTCCCAGCCCGACCACGCACCACCGGCAGACCCCGCAGGAGGGCACGAACGAGGCGACGATGTGATCGCCGACCGCCAGCGACGTGACGCCCGGGCCGACGGCCTCGACGACTCCGCTTCCCTCATGCCCCCCGTTGAAGGGCAGTGGCACCCCGACATCGCCACTGGCGCAGTGCTCGTCGGAGTGGCACAGCCCGGCATACGCCATCCGGACCAGAACCTCGCCGTGCCGCGGCTCGTCGAGCTCGACGTCCGCCACCTGCCATTTACCGGGCTGCTCGTAGAGGAGGGCCGCCTTGATTCGCATGATTTCGTGCTCCTTTGCACGCGGCTGACGGGGCGAACGCCGAAAACTTACTACCATGTCAGTAAACCGGCGGCCCCGGTCTGGGTCAACCCCTGGCGCAGCGCCGCCGGGCCGAGCTTGCCGGGCTACCGGTGATTGTCGAACTCCGCCTCGCCCCAGGTCGGGCCAAGGTGGATCGAATGGGCGCCGTCGACATTGAGGATGGCGCCGCTGACGAAGGAAGCCTCGTCGGACGCGAGGAACAGCGCCGCGGCGGCGATCTCGTCCGGGCGTCCCATGCGGCCGAGCGGGACGCTGTCGAGCAGGAACTGCCCGCGCGGGGCCAGCCGATCCGACTGGCCATAGCTACGGACGACGTTCGGCGTCTCGGTAGGCCCCGGACAGACGGCGTTGCAGCGGATGCCGTACCGGCCGTAGTCCAACGCGACCTGCTTGGTCAGCCCGACCACTCCCGTCTTTGCGGCCACGTAGGCGCTCATCAGGTGGTTGGCCATCAGACCGAGCGTGGAGGCGGTGTTGACGATGGCCCCGCGACCGCGTTCGATCATCCCGGGCAGGACTGCCTTCGTGCCGCGGTATACCCCGGTCAGGTCGACGTTGAGGACCAGGTCCCAATCGGCGTCGTCCATCTCGTGCAGCAACCCGATCCGCGTCAAGCCCGCGTTGTTCATCAGGACGTCGACCGCGCCGTAGCGCTCGATGGTCGAGGCGACCAGCGCGTCCCACTGTGCCCGATCGGTCACATCCGTGCGCACGTAGGAGATCTCGCCGCCCTCGGCTTTGACCTTCTCGAACTCCTCGGTCTCCGCGCCCACGTCGGCGGCGACCACGTTGCCGCCCTCGCGGGCGAAACCCGCCGTCATGGCCAGCCCGATCCCGGACACTCCGCCCGTGACGATGACCGTACGGCCCTCGAACCGGGCCCGGCCCGGCTGTGCGGTCGCCGCTGCCGTCGTTGCTGTCACTGCGCTGCTCCTGTTCCCGCCGTTTCGGTCTGCCCGGCGGCGTCCTGCGGGGCCGGCACGACCCGGTTCGCCAGTACGCCGATCCGCCGCACATCGATCTCCACCAGGTCGCCGTCTCGCAGATAGGCACCATCGAGGCCGGACTCGAACGCGGTCCCCGCCGGCGTCCCGGACGCGATGACGTCCCCTGACCTCAGTGGCACGCAGACATCGAGATAGTCGATGACATCCGCGAACCCGTAGACCATCTCGCTGGTGTTCCCGCGCTGCCGGACCTCGCCGTTCACCCTGGTCACGATTTCCAGATCGTGCTCGTCGAGCCCCTCGTCGACCACCACCCACGGACCGAACGCCGAACCGCCGCGGAAGTTCTTCTGCAGCACCCAGGTGATCGGTCCCTCGTCGATCCGCCGGCCGACCTTCAGGTGCGGATCCCGCACGCTCACATCGTGGAAGGCGGCGACGCCCCAGACCGACACGCCCGCGTGCGCCCGGCGTAGCACCGCGCCGACCTCACCCTCGTAGTCGAGCAGTTCCGCTCCCGGCGGTCGGCCGATGGGCTCGCCGGGACCGGCAACCGTGCGCGGCAGGATCGTGAACCCCCATGGCGGCACTCCGCTACGGCGGTTCTCCAGCAGCGCGGCGATCCGAGCCTCCACTCGTTCGCCGCCCCCGTCGATCGCGAACTGAGACTGTGCCGCATGCGTCGCGAAGTTGGCGCCGATCGCGAAGATGCCGGCGGCCTCGCTTGGCAGTGGGGGCGGTGCCACCTCGCCGGGCGGGCCGGCACGCCCGTCCGACTCGGCCCACGACACCAGGGCTACGAGGGGCTCCCTGACCCGTTCCCAGTCGTCGATCAGCTGGCCCCAACCCGAGGCACGGTGCGGCAGGTGCTCGCGCACCACCGCGGCCGCTCGTGCGTCGTGCCGGGCGAAATCGGCTACCTCGGCGTGAACGTCGACGAATCCGTGACCGGCTTCGAGTGCGACCGTCGTGCCGCCATCCGGTAACCTCGCGAGCCTCACTTCTCCAGCACCAGTTGCTTGCCCCTGCCCGCCAACTCGTTGCCGAGCTTCTCGAACACCTTCTCGCCCAGCAACGTCAGGTCACGCTCGTAGTCGAACAACGTCAGGCAGATGCCGTCGACGGCCGAGTCCACCGCCCATTCCGCGAGGTCCACCGCGACCTGTTCGGGCGAACCGATGGTCGCCTGTCCGAGGATGGCCTTGCGCATCACCTCGGGATCGGCGAGCTCCATCTCCACCTCGGCCACCGGCCGGTTACCGTGCGCGGACAGCTGCGCCTGCGCCTTGCGGTCACCACCCGCGACGATCGCGTCGACCACCGCTTCGGCCTCGGCCTGAGTCTCGCGGACGATCACGAAACGGCGGCCGATGTATCCGACATCCCGGTCGTCGTGGCCCTCGGTCACCGACCGAAAGGTCTCCGCGTTCGCATCGGTGGTGAACAAGTAGTCGGCGTTCTCCACCGCGAACTGCATCCCCCGTGGCGAATGCCCCGCGTTCACCACCAGCGGGCCGCCCCGCTGGACCGGCCGCGGCCGGCACTCCGCCTGGTCCAGCGTCCAGTAGGGACTCGAGAACGAAGAGGTCCCCTTGGCCCACAGCTCCCGCACCGCGGCCAGCCAGGCGGTGGCGTGGGCGTACCGGTCGGTGTGCTCGCGCAGGGTCAGTCCCATCGAACCGAAGTCGGCGGCGTTCCAGCCCGCGACGATGTTCATCCCCCAGCGGCCATCACCGATGTGATCGAGGGCGGCCCCCATGTTCGCCGCGATCACCGGATTGAACAGGTCGGCGTGAATCGTCGTGAACACGGTGATCCGTGACGTGGCCTCCAGCAGACCACCGGTCAGCGTGATGGTCTCCAGCCCGTAGGGGCAGAAGTCAACGTTCTCGCCCGTCAAGCCCTTCCACCGTGCCACCGGGAGGAGAAACGACAGACCGATCTCCTCGCCGATCACCGCCGAGGTCCGAACGTTCGCATACGTCGCGTCCGTCATCCCGTCGGCCGACGTGATGAAAAAGGCGTTCTTCTGATTCGGCACGAAGATTCCGAGCCGAACCCCATCCGCCACCCTCGGCATCGCCCGAGGACGAGACAGCTCCGCGGCCACCACAACTCCCTTGGTTTGGTTACGCGTAAGTAAGCTACTCCGGAAACGCCGCCTGTCAAGCAACGCCCGGCCTCGGCCGGGTAGCGCGCGACAGTGCGGCCGGGCCGGCGAGCGGCGACGCCGGACCGGACCGCCGCGGGCGCCCGGACCCGCGAACCGGCCCCGGGCGCACCGCCAGGGAGCGCACCGGAGGCCGTGGGGGCCGGATCATTGAAAAGCGCGTTTACTTAGGTGTAAGTTATCGCCTGGAGGTGGCCGTCGCCGCCGGGACTTCGCCGGACTCGGGTTCCCGGTGGAACACGCCGGCGACAGAAGGAGCTGATCGTGTCAACCCCGCCCGACCAGGCAACGAGCGTCACCCACGCCGAGCGTGCCCGGGTCGTCGAGACCGCACTGGCCGATCTGCGGCGCGGCCGCCCCGTGCTGGTGATCGATGACGAAGCCCGGGAGAACGAAGGCGACCTGATCGTGGCCGCGGAGAAGGCCACACCTTCGACGATCGGGTTCATGATCCGGCACACCAGCGGCATCCTGTGCGTCGCGATCACCGAGGAACGCGCCACGGAACTGTCCCTTCCACTCATGGCCGCCTCCCCGGACGACCCTCGCGGGACCGCCTTCACCGTCTCCGTCGACCGTAAACACACGACCACGACAGGGATTTCGGCCGCCGACCGCACCGCCACGATCCGCGCGCTCGCCGATCCCCGCACGGCCGCGGCCGACCTCTCCCGCCCCGGTCATGTGTTCCCGTTGCGCGCTCGTGCCGGTGGGGTGCTACGCAGAGCGGGACACACCGAGAGTGCGGTCGATCTGTGCCGGCTGGCCGGCCTCGCCCCGGCCGGGGTGCTCGCCGAACTGACCAACGACGACGGGACCATTCCCGATCGATCACAACTCGCCGCGTTCGCACGGGAGCATGGCCTGGTGTCGTTGTCCGTCGCCGACCTCGTCGCCTACCGGCTTCGCACCGAGACACTGATCCGCCGGGAGGCTGCCGCCCGGGTTCCCACGGACGACGGGCCGTTCACCGTCGTGACCTACCAGGACCTGAGCACCGGCAGCGAACACGTCGCCTTCGTCATGGGCAAGGTCGACCAGGCCGGTGACGAGAGCGCCGAGCCGGTGCTGGTCCGGGTGCACTCGGAATGCCTCACCGGTGACGTACTCGGCTCCCGCCGGTGTGACTGCGGTGACCAACTGCACGCGGCCATGCAACGCATCGCCGCCGCCGGTCGCGGTGTCGTGGTGTACCTGCGCGGACATGAAGGACGCGGCATCGGCTTGACGCACAAGCTGCGCGCCTACACGCTGCAGGACGGCGGAATGGACACTGTGGACGCCAATCTTGCCCAGGGTCTGCCGGTGGACACCCGCCAGTACGGCAGCGGTGCGCAGATACTGCGGGAACTCGGCATCCGCACCATCAGGCTGATGACCAACAACCCGGCGAAATATCGCGGACTTGCCGGGCACGGCGTGCACATCGTGTCCCGTGAGCCACTGATCACGCCCGCGAATCCGGACAATGTCGCCTACCTGTACACCAAACGCACCCGGCTCGACCACGCCCTCGGGGAGTGAATCACGTTGACCAGCACCGAAGCCCGCACCGCGGAACGCTTCCGGGAAGCGCTGTCCAGCTTTCCCTCCGGTGTCACCATCGTCACCACGGCCGACTCACGGGGAGAATGGCGTGGATTCACCGCGACGTCCTTCTGCTCGGTGTCGATGGAACCGCCGCTCGTACTGGTCTGCCTCGCGAACACGGCCGAGTGCCACCCGGCGTTCAGTGTCGGCACGCGGTGGGTGGTGCACATAATTTCGGGTGAGCACGCCGAGCTCGCGAAACGATTCGCCACGCGGGGTGCCGACAAGTTCGCCGGGTCCGCCTTCGACGCGAACGACCACGGGCTGCCGGTGCTTCCGGGCGCCGTGGTCATGCTGGAGTGCAGCAGGGACGCCGTCTACCCGGCCGGTGATCACACTGTCCTACTGGGACGTGTCGACCGCGTCGAGTTCGGCGACGGGACTCCGGCCGTCTACTATCGGCGCGGGTTTCACGAGCTACGCCCGGGCGCCGCAGCTCCGGGCCCGGGCTGACCGGGCACGGGCCCGCGTACCAGCTTGGCGCTGCCCGGCAACCACTTCCCGAAGAGGGTGAGCAGTCCCGGCGGATCAGATCACGACGGCGCCACAGTGCCTTCCGCACTCGTGACCGACATCAGCTCGAGCAGGTTGCCATCGGGATCGGTGAAGTACACCGACCGGCCAGGCTTGCCGTCGGCCGAGAAGCGGGGTGCCGGCCCGTCGATCACCTCGACGCCCTTGCGCGCCAGGTGGGCCTCCGCCTGCTCGATCGTTCCGGCCCAACGGAAACACACGTCGGCAGACCCCGGCGTCGGCCTGCGGGCGACCAGCCGGATCCCGTTGCCCTGCTGATGGATGTTGAGCGCGCAACCGCCGATGGTGAGGGACCGAACCAGGACACGGCCTCCCGGCGCGTACTCGCTGGTCTGTACCGCGCCCAGGACGTCCCGGTAGAAGTCGGTGGCGCGATCGATGTCGGTGACGGTGATCGCGACATGGTCGATACCGGCAATCCTGCTCGTCATGCCTTCCCCCCAGCGTGACAAGAGTCTTGGGGTCAACGGGTTTCCACACGATACGGCGGCGGTTCGCCGGTGTCCACCGGCTGGTTCCGGACCGGAAAGACACCAACGCGTTCGCCGAACAGGCCGTCATATGTCGACGAATGACCGCCGGCGACGATCGGCAACCACCGTAAACCACCAGGTCAAAGGGATGCGATCGCAAACGCGCACGTGAGCCTGGTGGCTGCACACAACTGCGGCCGGTGAGTATTGACCTGGTCCACCCACGGGTGGACGATGACCCTTCCCGGGTCTGCAAAGGAGCGGGAAATGACCTTCGTACAGATCATCGAGTACAAGACTTCGCAGCCGGACCGGATCGGCGACATCATGGACCGGTGGCTGGCCGAGACGCAGGGCAAGCGGACCGCCACGCACGCGGTGGTGATGAGCGACCGGGATCACCCGGGCACGTACATGGAGTACGTCGAGTTTCCGTCCTATGAGGACGCGATGCGCAACTCGAAGCTGCCGGAGACGGACAAGATCGCCCGGGAGATGATGGAACTCTGTGACGAACCGCCGGTGTTCCACAACCTGGACGTGATGCGCGAGGACCGGCTCTGACCGTGCGCCGGTAGCCGGCCGACGTCAGGCGGTGACCGTGTCCTTCGTGGACACCTCCGCGCCGGCACGCCGGTCCGCACCACGCAACGATGTCCGGGCCGGCCGCGCACGGCCGGCCCGGACACCACCACATCAGACCAGGTCGTACCGGTCCAGCGTCATGACCTTGTCCCACGCGGCGACGAAGTCACGGGCGAACTTCTCGCGCGCGTCGTCGGCGGCGTAGACCTCCGCCACGGCCCGCAGCTCGGAGTTCGAGCCGAACACCAGGTCGGCCCGGGTGCCGGTCCACTTGACCTCGCCGGTGGCGCGATCGCGGCCCTCGAAGGTCTCCCGGTCGTCCGAGGTCGACTTCCACTCCACGTCGATGTCGAGCAGGTTGGCGAAGAAGTCGTTGGTCAGCGACTCCGGCGCCTCGGTCAGCACACCGAGCTTGGACTGCTGGTAGTTCGCGCCGAGCACGCGCAGGCCACCCACGAGGACGGTCAGCTCCGGCGCGCTCAGGTTCAGCAGGTTCGCCCGGTCCACCAGCAGGAACTCCGACGGGAGCCGGTTGCCCTTCCCGCGGTAGTTGCGGAAACCGTCCGCCTTCGGCTCGAGCGGGGCGAACGACTCGGCGTCGGTCTGCTCCTCCGTGGCGTCCGTGCGGCCCGGGGTGAACGGCACGGCGAGGTCGAGGCCCGCGTTGCGCGCGGCCTGCTCGACCCCGGCGGCACCACCGAGCACGATGAGGTCGGCCAGGGAGATCTTCTTGCCCCCGGTCTGGGCGGTGTTGAAGGACTCCTGGATGCCCTCCAGCGTGCGCAGCACCTGGGTCAGCTTCTCCGGCTCGTTGACCTCCCAGTCCCGCTGCGGCTGCAGGCGGATCCGCGCTCCGTTGGCGCCACCGCGCTTGTCACCGATGCGGAACGTCGAAGCCGAGGCCCACGCGGTCGAGACGAGCTGCGACACGGTCAGGCCCGACTCGAGGATCTTCGCCTTGAGGGCGGCCACATCGGCGTCGTCGACGAGTTCGTGGTCGACCTCGGGCAGCGGGTCCTGCCAGATCAGCGTCTCCTGCGGCACCAGCGGGCCGAGGTAGCGCTGCTTCGGGCCCATGTCGCGGTGCGTCAGCTTGTACCAGGCACGGGCGAACGCGTCGGCGAACTGGTCCGGGTTCTCGTAGAAGCGCCGCGAGATCTGCTCGTAGACCGGGTCGAAGCGGAGCGCGAGGTCCGTGGTCAGCATGCTCGGGGCGCGGTTCAGCTCGCCGGTCTCCGGGTCCGGGACCGTGTTCGCCGCGGCGTTGTTCTTCGGCTGCCACTGGTTCGCGCCCGCGGGGCTGCGGGTGAGCTCCCACTCGTAGGTGAACAGGTTGTGGAAGAACCAGTTGCTCCACTTGGTGGGCGTCGGGGTCCAGGTGACCTCGAGACCACTGGTGATCGCGTCGCGGCCCTTGCCGCTGCCGAAGCTGTTCTTCCAGCCCAGGCCCTGCTCCTCGATCGGGGCGCCCTCGGGCTCCGGACCGACGTTGGCGTCCGCGTCGGCCGCGCCGTGGGTCTTGCCGAAGGTGTGGCCGCCCGCGATCAGCGCGACGGTCTCCTCGTCGTTCATCGCCATGCGGCGGAAGGTCTCGCGGATGTCGCGAGCCGCGGCGAGCGGGTCCGGGTTGCCGTTGGGGCCTTCCGGGTTGACGTAGATGAGGCCCATCTGGACGGCCGCGAGGGGCTCCTCCAGCTGGCGGTCACCGCTGTAGCGCTCGTCGCCGAGCCAGGTGCGCTCCGGGCCCCAGTACACGTCCTGGTCCGGCTCCCAGACGTCCGGGCGACCGCCGGCGAAGCCGAAGGTCTTGAAGCCCATCGTCTCCAGGGCGCGGTTGCCCGCGAAGATCATCAGGTCGGCCCACGAGATCTTGCGACCGTACTTCTTCTTGACCGGCCACAGCAGGCGGCGCGCCTTGTCCAGGTTGCCGTTGTCCGGCCAGCTGTTCAGCGGCGCGAACCGCTGCATGCCGGCGCCCGCTCCCCCGCGGCCGTCGTCGATGCGGTAGGTGCCGGCGCTGTGCCACGCCATGCGGACCATGAGCGGGCCGTAGTGGCCGAAGTCGGCGGGCCACCAGTCCTGCGAGCTCGTCAGCACCTCGTCGACGTCGTGCGCCAGTGCGTCCAGGTCGAGGCTCAGGAACTCCTGGGCGTAGTCGAAGTCCTGCTCCATCGGGTCGGACACCGACGTGTGCTTGCGCAGGATCGCGAGGTTGAGCTGGTTGGGCCACCAGTCACGGTTGCTGCCGCCCTCGGTCGGGTGCGCGATGCGCCCCGCGTGGACCGGGCACCCGCCCGCACTCTCCACATTGAGTTCACCGACTTCGGCGTTCGGGCTTTCAGACACGGGAATCCTTCCGGGAATCGGGCTGGGTTGCGGTGTTGCAGGCGGGGCACAGGCCCCAGTAGACGACCTCGGCCTCGTCGATGACGAAACCGTGGTCGTCGGCGGCGGTCAGGCATGGAGCGGGGCCCACCGCGCAGTCGACATCGGCGATGACGCCGCACGAGCGGCACACGACGTGGTGGTGGTTGTCCCCGACGCGACCCTCGTAGCGCGCCACCGAGCCGGTCGGCTCGATGCGGCGCAGGAGCCGGGCGGCGGTGAGCGCGTTCAGCACGTCGTAAACGGCCTGGTGGGAGACGTCACCGAGGTTCGCGCGCACCACACCGATGATCGACGCGGTGTCGGCGTGCGGGTGGTCGTGCACCGCGGACAGCACGGCCATCCGCGGACGCGTCACCCGCAGCGAAGCCCCGCGCAGCATGCGCTCGAAGTCTCCGGTCGTGGGCACGGCGAGAAGTGTGCCGCATATTCTTGAATGAATCAAGATTGTTCGGAAAAATCTTGATCACCGCATCGGGCGAACTCTAGCCCGAGGGTCACCCGGCGACGCGCAGGACGGTCTTGACCATCCCACGGGCGAGCTCCCGGTGTACCGCGACGACGTCGGTCAGGTCCCGGACCCGCGGGGCCGGCACCGTGATCGCGCCCGCCGCGATGTGGTCGGACACGTACTCCAGCGCCGTCCGGTCGGGCTCGACGATGAGACCGGTCAGACGCACGCCGGATGCGGCCGCCTCAGCGCGCAGAGCGTCCTTGTCCCCCGAGGGAACGCTCACGACCAGCCCGCCGGGTCGCGTGACGGAGATCGCTCGCTTGATGTCCCCGCCCCCGACGAAGTCGATGGCGACGTCCACCTCACCGACGTGATCGGCGAAGTCCTGGGTGCGGTAGTCCAGGGCGAGATCCGCGCCGATGGCGGCGAGGTCATCGAGTTTGCCCGCGCCGTCGGTGCCGACCACGCGGGCGCCGCGGCTCTTCGCGATCTGCACGGCGAACCGTCCGACGCTGCCGGCCGCGCCGAGAATCAGCACCGTCCGGCCCGCCGTCACGGCCGCGACATCGGTCACGATCTGGTAGGCCGTGGTCGCGGGAAGCGGCACCGCGGCCGCCTCGGCGAGGCCCAGATTGTCCGGCACAGCCACCAGCTGCCGGGACGGCGCGGTGACGTACTCGGCGTAGGCGCCGCACGCCCGCGGGAAGCGCGGCATGCCGTAGACCCGGTCGCCGACCGCGAACCTCGTGACACCGACGCCGACCTTGGACACGGTCCCCGCCACGTCCCAGCCCACGGTGATCGGGAAGCCACCCATCGCCTTGGCCACCGACGCGCCCTCGCGGGTCTTGGCGTCCACCGGGTTCACCCCGGCGTAGCCGACCCGGACCTGCACCTCGGTCGGCAGCGGTTCGGGCACCTCGACGTCCTCCAGACGCAGGACTTCGGGGCCCCCGAACTCGTGCTGCACGACGGCTCGCATGCGGGACATGGTGCTCCGATCGATCGTGGTCAGTCAGAAGTGGCGCCGCAGTCGCGCGTGCGCCGGGGACAGCTCGTCGGCCCGGGTGACGCCGAGGAGCTGCAGGGTACGGATCGTCTCCGACCGGAAGATGCTCAGGGCCCGGTCCACCCCGGCCTCCCCGCCGGCCATGAGCCCGTAGAGATAGGCGCGGCCGACCATCGCGGCGGAGGCGCCGAGAGCCCGCGCCGCGACCAGGTCGGCGCCCGTGCGCACGCCGGTGTCGACGAGGACCTCGCACCGCTCGCCCACGACGTCGACCACGCGCGGCAGCAGTTCGAGCGGCGTCGGAGCGCGGTCCAGCTGCCTCCCGCCGTGGTTGGAGACCACGACCGCATCGGCCCCGACGTCGGCCACCATCCGGGCGTCCTCGATGCTCTGGATACCCTTCACCACCAGCTTGCGCGGCCACCGGGCCCGCAACCACTCCAGATCCTCGGCCGTCGCGGTCGGGTCGAACATGTGCCCGATGAGCTGCTCGACCGTCCCGTTGAAACTGTGCAGCGACGCGAACGTCAGCGGTTCGGTGGTCAGCAGGTTCAACCACCACGAAGGGTGGACGGCCATCCCGGCCAGCGTCTTCATGGTCAGGCTCGGCGGCATCGTCAGTCCATTGCGAACATCCCGCATCCGCGCACCGCCGACCGGGGTGTCGACCGTGAGGACCAGCGCCTCGTAGCCGGCCCGCTCGGCGCGGTCGATCAGGTCGGCGCTCCGCTCGCGGTCCTTCCACAGGTAGAGCTGAAACCAGTGACGTGCGGCCGGAGCGCAGTCCCGGACCTCTTCGAGCGAGGTCGTGCCCATGGTCGACAGGGTGTACGGGATGCCGGCGCGCGCCGCCGCCGAGGCGACCGCGAGTTCACCCTCGTGGTTCATCATGCGCGTGAACCCGGTCGGCGCGAGAACGAGCGGCAACGGAGCCCGCTCACCGAGAATCCCCACCGAAGTGTCCACTTCAGACACATCCCGCAGGATACGCGGGGAGAACTCGACGTTGTCGAACGCGTCGCGGGCTCGCCGGATGCCGAGTTCCTGCTCCGCGGCGCCGTCCACGTAGTCGAAGACCGACCGGGGCGTCCGGCGCCGGGCGATGCGCCGGAGGTCGTCGATCGTGTGGGCGCTGCCGAGCCGCCGCCGGGCCGGACTCAGGCCGGGCCCGCGGAACTGCAGCAGCGGCCGCACCTCCGACCAGCGGGGTGCACGGCGCCGGACCTTGCGACGGGCTGCCCGGGCCTCCTCCGGACTCTCCGGTTCAGCGTCAGGGCCGGCGGAAGAAATGATGGTCATCGGGCAACTCCAGCCGTCTCAGACGTACACCAGCGCGGTGCCGGGATCGGTGAGGATCTCGCCGGTGCGGGCGAGCACCCGGGAGCCGAGCTCGCCGTCGACCAGCCGGTGGTCGAACGACATGGCCAGCTGGGCAACCTCGCGGACACGGATCTCGCCCCCGACGACCCACGGCTGCGGACGTACGGCGCCGAACGCGAGGATCGCGGACTCGCCCGGGTTGAGGATGGGCGTGCCGGCGTCCACTCCGAGTGCACCGATGTTGGTGATGGTCACGGTCCCGTTCGCCATGTCGGCCGGCTGCGTCTTCCCGGCCCGCGCCGTCGCGACGAGGGCTTCGAGCTCGGTCGCGAGCCCGCGCAGGTCGAGCGTGTGGGCGTTCTTGATGTTCGGCACGAGCAGGCCGCGCGGCGTCGCCGCGGCGATCCCGAGGTTGACGTAGTGCTTCAGCACGATCTCGTTGGCCTCGCCGTCCCAGCTGGCATTGATGTCCGGGAAGGCCCGCACCGCGAGCAGGAACGCGCGGGCCACGACGACGAGCGGGTTCACCCGCACCCCCGCCCAGGCCCGGTTCGCCTTGAGGGCACGGACGAGCTCCATCGAGCGGGTCATGTCGACCGTGAGCCACTCGGTCACGTGGGGCGCGGTGAACGCCGAGCGCGACATGGACTCGGCGGTGAGCTGCCGGACACCCTTGACCGGGATCCGGGTTTCCCGCAACGTCCCCTCCGCCCCGGGACCGGCGGGAGCCGAATCCGGCTCCGCCCCGGCGATTTCGGCGGCCCGCATCACGTGATCCCGCGTCACGAGCCCGGACACGGAGCCCGCGACCTCCTCCAGGTCGACGCCCAGCTGCTTCGCGAGAAACCGCACCGGTGGAGTCGTGCGAGCCCGGTTCCCCGCCGAGACGGACGGCCGCTCGCCGTCGTCGAGAAGGGCGACCCGCCCGGCACCGATGCGCCGCTGCCGCGCAGCCGCCTCCTTGGGGCCGGGGCCGACCAGGACCTGCGGCTTCTCCTCCTCCGGTTCGGCGCGCCCACCGGGCCCGATGGCGATGATGGCGGTGCCCACCGGCACCGTGACCCCGGCCTCGACCAGGATCTCCTCCACCACCCCGGCGAACGGCGAGGGCAGTTCGACGACGGCCTTCGCGGTCTCGATGTCGACGATGACGTCGTTGTGGGCGACCACGTCGCCGACACCGACGCGCCAGGCCACGATCTCCGCTTCGGTGAGTCCTTCACCGACGTCGGGCAGCCTGAATTGCTGTGATTCGCTCATGAGCGGCAAGACCTCAGTAGGAAAGGACGGTGTCGATCGCGTGGATGACGCGGTCGACATCCGGCAGGAACTCGTCTTCGACCTTGGCCGGGGGGTAGGGCAGGTGGTACGCCCCGACTCGCAGAACCGGCGCTTTGAGCGCGTAGAAGCACTGCTCGGTGATCGCAGCCGCGACTTCGGCACCGATGCCCAGGAACGTGGACGCCTCGTGCACGACGACCATGCGGCCGGTCGACTCGGCGCAGCGTCGCAGGGTCGTGACGTCCAGCGGCGCGAGGGTGCGCAGATCGACCACACCCACCGAGAACCCGTCCTCGGCCGCGGCTTCGGCGGCCGCCGCGGCGGTCTTCACCGTCGGACCGTGGGCGACGAGGGTGACGTCGGTGCCGGTGCGCCGCACGCGCGCCCGGTCCAGCGACGCCGGCTCGGCGTCCAGGCTGACCTCGCCCTTGTCCCAGTACCGGCGCTTGGGCTCGTAGAAGATCACCGGATCGTCGCTGCTGATGGCGGCACGGATCATCCGGTAGGCATCGTCGGGACTGGCGCAGGACACCACGCGAAGCCCTGCGGTGTGGGCGAAATAGGTCTCGTTGGACTCGCTGTGGTGCTCGACCGCGCCGATGCCGCCGCCGACCGGGATGCGGATGACGACGGGCAGCTTGATCCGGCCTGCCGAGCGGGCCCGCATCTTCGCGAGCTGAGACACCACCTGGTCGAACGCGGGGTAGACGAACCCGTCGAACTGGATCTCGCACACCGGCCGGTAGCCGCGCAACGCGAGTCCGATGGCGCTGCCGACGATGGCCGACTCCGCGAGGGGCGCGTCCACGACGCGCTCGGGCCCGAACTCCTTCTGCAACCCGTCGGTGATACGGAAAACGCCGCCGAGAGCGCCGATGTCCTCGCCGAGTAGAACGACCTTGTCGTCGTCCGCCATCGCGCGCCGGAGTCCGGCGTTCAGGGCCTTGCCGAGCGTGAGAGTCGACGGCTCGGTGCTGGTGGTCATGTCAGGCACCCGCCGCCGTGGTCTCGAGGTACCGGGCGCGGGCGGCCCGCTCGCCGTCGACGAGCGGGTGCGGGCCCGCGTAGGCGTAGGTGAACGCCTCGTCGAGGTCGGGTGCCGGGATCGCGCGGCACGCGTCGCGGATCTCGACCGCGAGCCGGTCCAGTTCCGCGTCGAGCTCGCTGAAGAACTCACCCGGAGTCCCGAGCCGCTCGAGCACGATTCGCAGACGGCGCAACGGGTCTTTGGGTGCCCATGCGTCCAGTTCGGACTGATCGCGATAGCGGGTGGGATCATCGGAGGTCGAATGGCCGGCCATCCGGTAGGTGACCGCTTCGATCAGGGCCGGGCCTTCGCCGGACCGCACGAGGCCGGCGGCCGCGCGGGTGACGGCATGCACGGCGAGGGCGTCGTTGCCGTCGACGCAGAAGGTGCGCAACCCGAACCCGGCGGCCCGCTGGTGGACCGGCGCGCCGTACTGGATACCGGTCGGGGTGGAAATGGCCCATTGGTTGTTCTGGCAGATGAACAGAACCGGCAGACTCTGCGCCGCGGCCCAGTTGAACGCCTCGTTGACGTCACCCTGGCTCGCGGCGCCGTCGCCGAAGTAGGTCGCCACGACGTGCGCACCGCCGTCGAGCAGGCACCCCATCGCGAAGCCCGTCGCGTGCAGGGTCTGCGTGCCCAGAACGAGCGAGTAGAAGTGGAACCGGTAGTCCGCCGGATCCCAGCCCGCGTGGGTCGCACCGCGCCATTGCGTGAGCAGTTCGACGGTCTTGACGCCGCGGACCATGGCGGCGGCGTGCTCACGATAGGACGGGAAGACCCAGTCGTCGTCCGACAGTGCCCGCATCGAGCCGACCTGCGCGGCCTCCTGACCCCACGACTGGAGCCAGAGCCCGAGTTCGCCCTGCCGCTGCAGCGCCAGCGCTTCGCTGTCCAGACGGCGGGCACGCGCCATGTCGCGGTACAGACCGCGGGCCAGATCCGGGTCGACGTCGTACCGGCGGCCCAGGTCGGTCAGGTCACCGTCCGCGGTGACGAACTGAACTGCCTCGGTGTGCGTGGGCGTCCACGTCGTCTCGAGGTCTTCGGCGCGGGGTCGCCGCGCGAGGTTTTCCGGCATGCCATCTCCTGCGGGTTGGTGGAGGCGGAGCATCACGATCGAGGCGGTCCGCACCGGATGGGGTTGCCACCGGGGAAGGCCGGTCGATGTAACGGGAGCCGTCCGGCTCCCTGCTGATGAGCGCTCAGTCGCGCGACTCGAGGTTTGTCAGAAACGTCTCGGGGGGCATGGGACACCACACGGCTGGCGGAATGTCCCACTCGCTCGCTTTCCAGTCCTCCGTGATCCGGTCCATGTCGGCGCTGTACTCGATCCAGCTGCCCCACGGGTCACGGATGTAGTGGAAGAGGTTCGAGCCCAGTGTGTGCCGGCCGAGCCCCCACCCCTCCTGGTGTCCCTTCTCGTGCATGGTGCGAGCACCCATCGCCATCTGGTCGAAGTTGGGGACCTCCCAGCTCGAGTGGTGCAGACCCGGGTGGGTGCTCTGGATGAACCCGAACACGTGGTGGTCACCCGCGCCGGAATTCAGGAACGTCGCCATGCCGCGGATTCGGTCCGACGGTTGCAGACCAAGCACGTCGGTGTAGAAGTGCTCCGACCGCGCCAGGTCCGACACGAAGATCAGCATGTGGCTCAGCCGCCGCGGGGAGGCCGGCGCATCCGCCGTCAGCCAACGCGCCTGGTCCACCCGCCGGATGTCGTCACCGAAGTTGAACATCGACTCCTCGGGCGCCGCCGCGCGCCACGGCGCGATCTCGTCCTCGCGAAGATTCACCAGGACGCCGTCGGGATCGGCGAACCACAGGCCGCCCTCGCCCGCCTCGCCCGGCGCGTCGACCAGCGATGTCCCCGCGGTTTCCAGCCTCCGTTGCCACTCGGGGAGTGAGCCGGACTCCACCCCGAAGGTGACGAAGTGCAGGTTCTTGCGCGGCCCTTCGGTCAGCAGCGCCTGGTCCATCTCACGGCCTTCGCACCGCACTGCCAGGGCCTGGCCGCGTTCGGCGACCTCGAGCCCGAAGTCGGCGTAGAAGTCGTGACCCTCCTCCAGCGACGGCACCTGCAGCCCGTAGTGCAACAGACCCTTCACGCGCATCGCGCTACCTCCCATCATTCGTAGGCGTGTTCGGAAATTCAGCGGGAATGCCCGGCGGCGACCGGCGACCGTGAGCCGGTCTCCACCCCGAGATCGGCGAGCAGGACCAGTGCCGCGTTGCGGCCGGAGACCCCCGCGATCCCGCCACCGGGGTGCGTGGTCGCCCCGGTCTGGTACAGACCGCGGATGGGCATCCGGTGATCGGCCCAGCCCGGCGCGGGCCGCCGGTCCCACAACTGGCTGTCCAGTTGCTCGCCGCCGTGGGCGCTGCCACCGACGTTGTGCAGGTTGACCCGCTCGAGGTCGAGCGGAGTGCGGGTGTGCGTGCCGACGATCGTCGCGGGCGTGATGTTCGGCGCGTGCTTCCGCAGCGTGGACAGATGGAACTGCTCGAGGTCGTCCCGCAGCGAATCCCAGCACTGGGCGCCGCCGTCGAGTTCGTAGGGCTGGAAGCTCACGCACTTGATCGTGTGCCCACCCGGTACCGCGCGCGAGGGATCCAGGACGGTGCCCGCGTGCGTGAACAGGGTTCCCTTCGTCAGGGCCGGCTTCTTGAGCAGGATCCGGGTTCCCCACCCGAGCGACTCCTCGAGAGTCCCTGGGATGAGCGCCGCCATCGACGCCAACTCCGTCCCGTCGATCCCCCGGTAGCGAGGCGCCTCCGTGGCCGCGATGTAGGTGACGCCGAGCGAGGGGCCGGTCACCAGGTCGTCGACCGCCTCGCGAGCGTCCGCCGGCCACAGTTCGCTGGGCGTCATCCCGACCAGATGCTTGATGTGCATGCTCGAGATCACGGCCTTGTCGGCGACGAACACCGTTCCGTCGGCGCACTCCACGCCGCGGGCCGCGCCACCCTCGACCAGGACCCGGGTGACGCGGTGAGCGACCTTCACCGTGCCGCCGCTTCGCTCGAACGCATCCCGGAGCGCGTCGGTCAGCGCGCCGGAACCACCGATCGGCGTCCCCCACGACACGTTCGGGGTGTGCCGGGTGACGTATCCGCCGAAGACGAATCGCGCGGTCCACGGCTGGTCCGGCGGCACCAGGACCAGGCTCGCCTCCTTGCACAGCCAGGACTGGATGCGCGGATCGGTGAAGCGCTGGGCGATCACGTCCCAGGCCCGGCGGGACAGCTTGCGCCGGATCGCGGGCGAGACGTCGACCTCACCCATGATGCCGCGTTCCATCTTGCCCGCGACCGCCATCAGCCCGAAGGCCTCGTCCTCCATCCGCCGGTAGGCGTCGGCGTCCGCCGGGGAGATCTTGGCGATGTTGCGCGCGGTGGCCGCCACGTCCACGTGCACGGGCAGCAGGGAACCATCGGGAAGCATCACCACCTGTATCGGGTCCGGAAACTCGTAGCGCAGGCCGTGGGCGAGCAGTCCGAGTTCGTCGTTCTTCAGGATCGGCGTCGACTGGATGAAGGTGTGCCCGGACGCCCCGGCGTCGAAGCGGTATCCGGGCACGAACTCCTCGCTGACGGCGTTCCCACCGACGACGTCCCGATCTTCGAGGAGCAGCACCCGCAATCCCGCTGCGGCGACGTACGCCGCCGCGACCAGTCCATTGTGTCCTGCTCCGGCCACGATGACGTCGTAGCGTTCCCGCTCTGCACTGGGCATCGGCCTACTCCTTGTGTGCCGGGGCGGCAATGAGAGTGGAGATGTTCACCGGCTGCTTGAGCTGACCGAACTCATACGCCGCATCGAGCGCGGCCTGGCCGCGCGCGATCCATTCGTTGTCCATGCCCGCGTACTCCCACTTGCCGCTCCAGTAGTACTGGACCCAGCCCAGCGGCGCCCCGGTCTGCTGGGCGATCTGCGGGCCGATCTCGTTGATGTGGGCCTTCGCGTAGTCCGCCGACTGGGTGATGAGCTGCTGGAACGCCGTGACGCAGTCCGGTGCGGCGTTGACCGCCGGGGTTCGCATCACGAACGCGGCCCCCAGGGGCCACTGGCCGGTCAGCTGCCGGTACTCCGCCGGCATGTCGCCGACGAGCCGCAGCCCGGGATCCTGGGAAGCCTGCCAGTCCGGCGCGAGTGCCATCACCGCGGCGTCGACGTCACCCTTGCGCAGGGCGTTCAGCAACGTCGGCGGGTCGAGTTCCACCCACTTGACGTCACCGCCGACCTGTGCCGGGTTCACGTGGTACTTGTCCTGGAACGTCTTCGCGGCGAACAGGTAGCCGGTGGAGCCCAGCGACAGCAGGCCCACCGTCTTGCCCTTGAGGTCCGACACCGAGGTGATCGGCGAGCCGGCGCGCACCCAGGTGCGCTGGCCGCCGCCGGTCTGCGCGTTGGACAGCATGACGATCTTGAGGTCGAGCCCGGACGCGATCGCACGTGGCACGCCGTTCACCGAGGTCTGGACCACGTCGAACTGATTCGTGCCGGTGGCACCGATCAGCGCCGGGATCTGGAGGTAGGACACCTTCAGATCCCGGATCCGGTCGGAGGTCACCTTGTGGTTCTCGATCGCCCACAGACCGGCCCGCTGCGCGTCGTCGTCGACGGTCGCCAGGGTCATCGTGCTGCAATCCGTTGCCTGCCCGGCGTTCGAGCCGCCGGAACACGCGGCGAGACTCGCCGCGGCCAGGACCAACGCGACCGGCAGCACCGATAAGCGATACCTCTTCATTGGGGCACACTCCTAGGTTCTGTTTCCTAAGCGGCGTAGCCGCTTGCGGTGGGCCGGCAACCCGCACTCTGCTGCCGAATTCTGAGGCGGTTCCTGGCGAGGACAGCGCCGACGTGGTGTATCGGCATACCTGAGGAGGCGATCCCACAGCCAGCGGCCGCCTCAGGTTCCGCCACCCGCACCGCCACGCAAACCAATTGCAAACAAAGGTCGTTAGCCGAGTGGCACGACCGGGACGATCAGGGACGAGGGGTACGACGGGCCCGTGTGGACGGTGAACGGCTGCTCGAACACGTCCTTCGGGCGGTCCTCGGGATCGTTGTGCAGGAAGCATCCTTGCCCCCGCATCGTGATCCCCCACATGACCGGCTCCGTGCCGTCCACATCGAACTGGAAGTCCTGACCCGTGACCGTGAGCCCGATGCGATAGCCGGCCGGCAGCACGATGCTCGTCGGCCAGATCTCGATGTCCAGGCGCATGACCTCGCCCGGTACAACCGGCTCGACCCGGTCGTGCGGGTGTACCGGAACATGGGGGGTGCTCGCCTTGGCGTCGAGCGTGCGCTGGCTCGCGCGCAGCCAGCCCAGGGTCACCACGCCCCGCGGGTCGACGGCGCTGCGCAGCCGGACGTCGTTGCCGTCGGGATCCTGGACCCGCAGGGTCAGGAACACGTCGACGTCGGGTTGCTCGGTCGACACGTAGAGTGTGGCCGCCAGCGGGCCGGTGATCGCGGTCTTCTCGGGGACCGGTTCGGCGAAGAAGGTCACCCCGGATTCGTTGGGGGGCACCACGATCTCGGCATCGGCGTCATTCTCGCCCGGAGCGAGCGACAGCGCGTCCGCGTCGAGCTGCATCGTCGTCCACCGCGTCGACGGGAGCGGCCACGCCTCGGCCGTCGCCGGGCTGAACGTTCCGTCGACCTCGCGCAGGTTGAGGATGACCGGCGGGGTGTCCTCCCAGCCGTTGTCCTCGCCCTTGAGGAAGTGGTCGAAGAACTGGCGCTGGAGCTTGAGCCCTTCCTCGGCGTAGAAGAGCACCCAGTGCTCCAGGCCGTGCAGCTGCAGCCACTTCTGCCGGGACGAGACATCCTGGTACGCCTGGATGTTGCCGCGGGTGTGGATGTGGTGCGCCCAGTTTCCGGCCGAGAGAAGCGGAACCTCGATCTTGGACAGGTCCGCGGTGCGCTCGCGGTGGTAGGTGTCGAGGAGCTTGTGCTCGCGCAGGTCACGGAAGTAGTCCGGCCGGTTGGCAGCCAGTTCCTCGTCCGACAGCGTCTCGGGCCCGGCCACCCACTCCCCGGTGATCGTGCTCCGGTCGCTGCGCTCGCCCAGCCCGTGCTGGATGCGATCGACGGTGGACGGGTACCACGAAAGGAAGAAGGAGTGCAGGATTCCGCCGTGCCGGAGGAATTCGCGGTAGTAGTCCGCGGATCCTTCCCACGGGCAGATCGCGGCCAGGTGCGGCGGCCTCAGCGCGGCGACGTGCCACTGGTTGGTCGCGTAGTAGGAGATGCCGAGCAGTCCGACCTTCCCGTTGCTCCAGTCCTGGACCCCGGCCCACTCGACGCAGTCGTAGTAGTCGGTGGCCTCCCGCTCGGAGAAGACGTCGATGTATCCCTCGGATCGCCCGGCGCCCCGCGAGTCGACCCGGACGCAGACGTACCCGTGCGGGACCCACTGCTCGGGGTCGGGCGTCTCCCAGACCAGCAGGTCGTTCGACGAACTCGCGACGATCTCCGGGTACTCCTCGAGCATGACGTCCCACATCCAGCCGAAACCCTGCTGGAACGAGAGCCATTTCCCGTATGGACCGTGGGTGAGGATCACCGGGTAGTTACCGGGTTCCACCGGCCGGAAAACGTCCGCCCGCAACACGTGCCCGTCGCGCATCGTCACGGGAACGTCCCAGTCGATCGCGATGGATCCCTTGATCTCCGTCGTGCCTCGCTTCACACGCTGCTCCTTTGCGGCCGTTACGTGAGGGGGCGCGTCCGCCGCGAAGTTTCCGGGGGACGACTACAGCGGCCTTGCGCCTGGATTGCCGGCGAGATTGCTGCGGCGTTAAGTGTATACACCGCGGGTCGTTGCGTCTAGGCTGTCCTGTGTCGTCCACCACCTCTACCCAGAAACGGACGCACACCAAGGAGTTTCGATGTTGCAACCCTTCGATGCGCCTGTCCGGACAGCAACTCGCCACCGGACCCGATCATGACCGCGACTCCCGAAACGGCCGACCTGGCCGGTGTCAGAGCAACGGTCCGGAAACGTCGCTCGCGTGGCTCACTCCTGCTCGCGTTCGCCGTACCAATGGGACTTCTCGTCCTCTGGTGGTGGACTTCCCGCTCCGCACGCCCGGTGGACCTGCCGGCGCCCGGCCTCGTGCTCCAGCGGACATGGGATCTGCTGTTCGGCATCGAGGCCGACCAGTCCTGGACCTCGTTCGCCCGCATCATCGTCGCGGTGGTGGCCGCCCTGCTGATCGGCGCGGTACTGGTGGCGCTCGCGCGCGTTCTGCCGGTGACCGAATCCCTGGTCGGTTCGATCGTGCTCCCGTTCCTCAACAGCGTCCCCGCACTCGGCTGGGCAATTCTGGGTGTGGTGTGGTTCGGCGTGAGCAACACCTCGGTGATCTTCGTGCTGACGCTGATCCTCATCCCGTTCTGCATGGTGAACCTCTGGGAAGGGCTGCGAGCCCTCGACCCCGGACTGCAGGAGATGGGCCGGAGTTTCACGCGCTCCTCGGCAAAGCTGTTGGTGCGGGTCCAGTCTCCGATGCTCATCCCCTACGCGCTGGCAGCGGTCCGGCTCTCGTTCAGCGTCGGCTGGAAGGTCGCGCTCATCGCGGAGTTCTTCGGCGCCGAGGCCGGCCTGGGTCTCGTGATGAACCGGGCCCGCCAATCCTTCGACACCGCCACGGTGTTCGCCACGGTCATCGTCGTGCTGATCGTCGTCACGGTGGCCGAACGAGCAATATTCGATCCACTCGCGCGCATCGCGGCCAGGCGCGCCGGGACGGGAGCAATCTGATGACGACCGCTGTGGAGTTCCACCAGATCCGCGTCCAATACGGACAGTCCGTCATCCTGGACGGACTGGATCTCACCATCCGTGACGGAGACTTCACCTGCCTGCTGGGACCCAGCGGGTGCGGGAAGTCCACATTGCTGAGGATCATCGGCGAACTGCTCGAGCCCGCCGGCGGCGACGTCGCGGTTCTGGGCACGCCCCCGGAGCAGGCGTGGCACAAGCTGGGCTACGTGTTCCAGGCCCCCCGGCTCGTGCCGTGGCGGGACGCGATCGGCAACATCGTGCTGGGCCTGCAACTCCGCGGACTCCCGGGCTCCCGCCGCGAACTCAGGACGCGGGCGATGGAGGCGATGGAGGCGATCGGCATCGCGCACCTCGCCGACCGCCCCGCGCACCAGCTCTCGGGTGGTGAGCAGCAGCGCGTGGCCATCGCGCGTGCGCTGGCGGTGCGGCCACGGGTACTGCTCATGGACGAACCGCTCAGCGCACTGGATGTGCAGACCCGCCGCCGGCTGCGCGAGGACCTCGTGACGCTGTGGCGCGAGACCGGCCTGACCATCGTGTTCGTGACGCACGACGTCGATGAAGCGCTTGTCGTGGGAAACCGGGTGATCGTGTTCTCCCCGAAACCCACCGTCGTGCTCGCCGATCTCGACGTCGACCTGCCGAAGCCGGTGGACACGGCGTCGGCCCGGTTCGCCGAACTCCACGACCGGATCGTCACCCTGTTCGGCTCCGGCACCGACGCCGTCGAAGAACTCACCGGGCGCGCGTCCTGACCACGCGTGCCACGGCAAACGCCGGTGTCGAAGGCCTCACCAGCCCGGCGAGATGTCCCGGGATCCCTTCTCGGATACGATCAGCGCATGCCGCGGGATGACGATGGGGTAGTCGAGAACCTGCCGCAGCCCGTGCTCACCCACCCGCGGCGGATCAGCCTCGACCTGCGCAACCACCTCCGCAGGCTCATCATCGAGTCCCAGCTCGCCCCTGGCCAGGTCCTGAAGCAGGCGCAGTTGGCGCGCGTGTTCGGCGTCAGCCGTACTCCCATGCGCGAAGCGTTCCGCATGCTGCAGGAGGAGGGGCTGATCGAGGCGGAGACCAATCAGCGCGCGACCGTACGTCATCTCGACGTCAACGAGGTGGACCAGTTGTACAGCGCCCGCATCCTGCTCGAATCGTTCGGCGCCCGCCTGACCGCCGGCCGGATCTCGACCGCCGAAGTGACCGACGCGCACGCGCGGCTGGAGGCGATGGACCGGGCGCGCGACGCGGAGGACATGGACGCCTGGGGCGAGGCGCATCGCGGTTTCCACCGGATCTGCGTGGCCCGCGCCGACGAGCCGCTCACGCGGGTCATCGATTCCTATTCCGAACGCGCGGAGCGCTACCGCCGTCTCGATCAGGTGTGGCATCCCCAGTCGTTCGAGATCGCCCACGGCGAGCACGAGAGCATTCTCGCGGCCATCGTCGACGGCGATCGCGACGCGTCGGGCGCGCGGATGGCTCAGCATCTCGCCCGTACCGCGAAGGCGGTTCTCCGCGACATCGCGCCCGACTTCGAGGCGGTCGCCACCGACGAGGCCGTCAACCTGTGCCGCACGACGCTGCACGACCTGGCGGCCGGACCGACCTCATCCGCTGTGCGGTCCAGGCGCGCCAGGTGATCGACCTCGCGGTCAGGCGCGCACGGTGAGCGCGACCCGGCCGACGTTGCCTCCGGCCTCGACGTAGCGGTGCGCGGCACAGGCGTCGCCGAGCTCGAACGACCGATCGATCACGCTGCGGAAGCCGCCGTGCACCTCCGCCCACACGCGATCCAGCGACGCGAGGTTGCCGGTGCGAACGCCGACGACCCGGTGGCCGGTCGAGTAGAGACGCTTGACGTCGATGGGAAGCTCCTGTCCCAGGAAGGCTCCCGACGTCACGACGGCACCACCCGGTGCGAGCGCGTCGAAGCCCGCACGCCAGATCTCCTCGACCCCGAGGTTGTCGACGATCACCTGCGCCCCGCGGCCGCCGAAGCTCTCCCGGACCTCGTGGGCGAGTTTGCCAGACGCCGGGTCCAGTGCATGCGCGAAGCCGAGCTCACGCAGCCGCGTCCGCTTCGCCGGATGCCGTGACGTCACAACGACTTCCGCACCGAGGTGGCGCGCCAGCAGCGCCGTGGTGAGCCCGAGAGCGCTGCTCGCGCCCTGCACGACGATCCGGGTTCCCGGGCCGACGCCACCCACCCGGTCGAACTGGTTCATCGCGACCGCGCCCGCGAGCACCACCGCCACGGCTTCCAGGGGATCCATCCCGTCCGGGACCACGCGAACGTTCTCCGCGGGCGCGACGACGTACTCGGCGTACGCCCCGGGGCGATGGGTGCCGATGAGTTCCACGGACGGCGACAGCTCCGGGAAACCGCTGCGCGTCTGCTCGTCCTCGCCGCTGACCACGACCGGGAACACCGCGACGCGGTCACCGGCCGACAGGTCGGCGACACCCGCACCCACCGCGGCGATGGTGCCGGCCGATTCGGCCCCGAGGATGTGGGGGAACCGGAAATGCGCGTAGGGATGCCGTCCGGCGCGGGCCAGCACGTCGAGCAGCCTCCCCACGCTGACCGCCCCGACCCGGACGAGTACCTCCCCCGGGCCCGGCGCCGGTGTGGGCATCTCGGCCGGGCGAAGCACCTCGGGCGGGCCGAACTCGGTCAGGGGCACGGCGCGCATCGTCGCCGGCACCCCGTCGACGGCCGGCCAGGTGGCGCTCACCGTGCCACCAACCGGTTGGCGAGCAAGCCGAGTCCGTCGATCTCGGCCTCCATGCGGTCGCCGACCGCGAGGAACTCGTTCTTCGGCGTGCCCACACCGGCCGGTGTGCCGGTGAGGATGACGTCGCCGGGCTCGAGGGTGACGAAACGGCTCGCCGCGGCGATGAGGCGAGCGATGCCCACGACGAGGTTCGCCGTGGTCGAGTCCTGTTTCACGGCACCGTTCACGCGCAACTGAAGCCGCAGCGCACCGGGATCGGGCACCAGCCAGGCAGGCACGATTCCGGGTCCCAGGGGGCAGAACCCGTCGAGACCCTTGTGCGACAACCAGTCCCACGCGAAAGCGGGGAAAACCGCGTCGTCGCGGTGAAACAGACCCCGCGCCGAGAGATCGTTGGCGACGGTATAGGCGGCCACGTGATCGAGCGCGCTCTCTTCGTCGATGTCGCGGATGCGGTCGGCGATCACCACACCGAGTTCGATCTCCCAGTCGATCCGCAGGTCGACATCAGTCGGGATCTCGACGTCGCTGCCGTGGCCCACGATCGTGGTCGTCGGCGGTTTGAGGAAGAAGTACGGTGGGGCGGACGGGTCCGGCCGCTCCGCGCCCATCTCCTCCGCGTGGTCGTAGTAGTTCGCGCCCGCGCAGACGACCTTCGAGGGATAGGTGAGGGGTGCGATGAGAACGGCGTCCTGGACCGGCTCCAGGGTCTCCGGGCGGAGATTCCTCAGTTCCGGCTCGAGCTCACGCCACTTCTGGACGATCTCCAGCACGGTCGTGGGCCAGCCCGGCGGCAGGGCGAACACGGTGCCACCGGACTCCACCCCCGCAACCGACGGGGTGCCCGCGGCGGCGTACTGAATCAGCGCCCATTCCGGTTTCCTCATGTCGATCCTCTCCGTCGAAGATCCGGGCGGCCGTTGCCACACCAGTGATGCGGGTTCCGCGAACGGAACCCGCGCCGGACTAGTACATACACTGGAGGCGATAGTACATACACATTGTCGCCGGAGTAAAGGTTCGCGCCGCCTCACCGACCTTCCCGCCCGCCCCGGAGGGCGGGCGGGATCGCACCCCCACTCAGGGCTGCGGACGATCTCCCTGCTGTGCGCGGGTCAGCAGTGACCGGAGGTTCTCGGCGCTCGGGGTGCGGGGGTTGGCGTACGGCGATTCCAGCACAGCCCGCACGACCGCGGGCAGGTCTTTCGCGTCCATACCGATCTCGGCGAGCGAGGTGGGTGCGCCGAGTGAGCGCGCCAGGTCCCAGAGGGCCACCGCGGGATCGCTGGTGCCAAGGACGCGTCCCAGCGCGTCGCGCAGCGCACCGGAAGCCGGGGCGTTGAAGGCGACCACATGGGGCAGCATGACCGTGTGCAGGGCCGCGTGCGGCAGGTCGTAGGTGCCGCCGAGGACGTGGCACAGCTTGTGGTGCAGGGACATGGTCGTCGCGCCGAGGACCGCACCGCACAGCCAGGCACCGTAGAGCGCACCACTCCGCGCGGCGAGATCCCGGCCGTCACGCACGATGCCGGGCAGCGCCTCGACGATCGCGCGCGTGCCTTCTTCGGCCATCAATGAGATGACCGGCGAGGCGTTGGGGGCGTAGAGGCCCTCGACGGCGTGCGCGACCGCGTTCATCGCGCTGGTCACGGACAGCTCGGCCGGCAGAGTCAGGGTGAGCTCGGGGTCGTAGACCACGGATCGCGGGAGCACGGCCGGGTTCCGCCCGGTGCGTTTGACGCCGTCCTCGGTCAGGCCCCACACCGGAGTCATCTCGGATCCGGCGTAGGTGGTCGGCACGGCGACGATCGGCAGACCGTGCGTCAGCGCGATCGCTTTGCCCAGGCCGATGGTGGAGCCGCCGCCCACGGCCACACACCCGTCGGCGCCTCGCGTGCGGGCGACGTCGCTCGCCACGTGGGCGATGTCGATGGGCACGTGCATGCGTGCCTTCGGATGGACACCCGCCGAGCGCGCGCCGAGAGCCTCTGAAATGCGCGTGGCCAGGTCTTCCTGCTCGGGTGTGGACAGCACCAGCACCCGCTCGAGTCCGAGCGCGTCGACCTCGTCGGCCACGCGTGCCGACCGGCCGGGGCCGAACGAGACCCGCATCGGCAGGGCCTGGTAGGTGAACTCAGTCCACATGGGACTCCTCTTCGACGACGAGGTCGAACGTCGCGAGCCGGAACGGCGCGGTGACGCCGTAGCGCGCGGCCGCGGCCGTGTCCTCGACGGGCCGGAAGTCGGCGACGAGGGACTTCTTGACGGCGAACACGGCGTCCGAGTCAAGGTAAGGACTGTCCGCGACGAAGATGTGGGTGGTCAGTTCCCGGTGGCCCTCGGCCCGCACGATGAAGTGGATGTGCGCGGGCCGGTAGGCGTGACGGCCGAGCGCGCGCAGCAACTCCCCCACCGGGCCGTCGGTGGGGATCGGGTAGTGACTGGGCACGACGGTCGAGAACCACACCCGGCCGTCGTCGCCGGCGCGAAACAGCCCACGCCCGTTGCCGGCGGGCTGCACGTCCGGCTGCTGCACGTCGTAGAACCCGTCCTCGGTGCACTGCCACACGTCCACGACGGCACCCGGCAGCGGCCGGCCTGCCGGGTCCAGGACCCGCAGGTCCACGACACAGGGCGACCCGCCGAGCTGGTCGATCGACGCGCCGACGACGCGTTCCGGCGAGGTCGTCATGTGGAAGGGGCCAAGCACGGTGCTCTCGGTGCCGATGTCCTGCCCGTTGATCGTCTCCACAAGCATGGAGACCCCGAGGACGTCGGACAGCAGCACGAACTCCTGGCGGGTGTCGTCACACTTCTGCCCCACCGCGGTGAGGAAGCCGATCGCGCGCTCCCACTCCGCGACGGTCGGGCGCGCCTCACGGACGTAGGCGTGCAGGTGCCGGACCAGGCCGGTGATCAGCTCACGGAGGCGGGGATCGGTCGTCCGGGCGATGCTGCCGACGACGGCATCGGCCGCGGAAGCTTCGGTGAAGTCCATGTCAGGCCTCGAGACGCAGGAGCTTTTCGGCGTTGAGGTGGCTGATCTTGGCCCGGTCCGCCTGGCTCAGCGGTGCGCCGGCCAGGAACGCGGTGGCGGTGGCCATGTCCTCGAACGGATAGTCGGTGCCGAACAGGATGTGGTCGGCGCCGAGGGCCAGCAGCGCGCACAGCAGCGGTGGGGCGTCGCAGACCCCGCTGGTGGTGATGTAGAGGTTGTGCCGCAGGTACTCCGACGGCTTCCCGCGCTTGAGCTCGATGCCGTGGTGGTTGTGGAAGCCCCACCGCGAGTCCAGCCGCCACAGCGCGTACGGCAGCCCCTCGCCCATGTGGCCGAGCAGGAGTTTGGCGTTCGGGAAGTCGTCGAACACCCCGCCGAAGATCAGCCGCAGCGCGTGCGTGGACGTGTCGGCGCCCCAGCTCCACATCGGACCGGTCAGCTCGGGGTGGCCGGACAGGACGTGCGGTGTGTCGAACCCGTTGGCGGGATGGAGATAGAGCGGGACGCCGAGACCTTCGGCGTGCTCCCACACCACGCGCAGCGACGGGTCGTCCAGGTAACGACCCTGGGTGTGGGCGTTGACCAGGGCACCACGAAGGCCGAGTTGCTTGACGGCGCGCTCCAGTTCCTTCGCCGCGGCCTCGCCGTCCTGCAACGGCAGGGCGGCGAAACCCGAGTAGCGCGTGGGGTGCGCCGCGATCAGCCCGGCGAGCAGGTCGTTGACCTCGGCCGCCCTGGCCACGGCGACCTGCGCGTTGGGCTCGGCCTGGATGCCCGGCGAGTTGAGCGACAGCACCGCCACGTCCACCCCGGCGGCGTCCATCGCGGGCAGGCGCTCCTCGGCCAGGTCCGCCAGCCGCCTGCTCGCCTCGGCCCACACGTGCGGCTGGGCGATGGTGCTCGTCGAGGCACCGTACCCGGCCAGCTCGGCGGTCACGAAGTGCTCCTCCAACGCGATGGTCCGCATCGACCTCTCACTTTCACTATTGTTCATTGACTTCACTCATAGTGGAAGCTACGGTTCTCGCTGTCAAGGAAAGGGGTCGAATCGCCAATGGATGCCGATGTCGCCGTCGTGGGATACGGACCGGTCGGGATGGCAACGGCCGCCCTGCTGGGCCGCGCCGGGCACCGCGTGGTCGTTCTGGAGCGGTATGCGGGGCTGTACAACCTCCCCCGCGCAGCGATCTTCGACGACGAGACGATGCGCACCTTCGCCCGCCTTGGGATCGCCGAGGAGCTGCTCCCCAAGGTCCACGCACAGCGCAGCTACGAGTGGCGCAACGGTGCGGGCGAGCTGCTGATCGAGGTCGACTACGCCGAGCGTGGGCGCAGCGGCTGGGCCGAGTGGTACATGATGTACCAGCCGGACCTCGAGGACGCGATGGACAGGGTGTGCCGGGAAATGTCCGTTGTGGACATCCGGCTCGGCCACACCGTGACCGCACTCGAAGACAGCGGTGACGGTGTCGAGCTGACCGTCGAAGGTCCACAAGGGACACACCTGGTCACGGCACGCTACGTCATCGGATGCGACGGCGGGAACAGCTTCGTCCGGCAGACGCTCGGTGTCGGCCAGTTCGACTACGGCTTCTCCGAACCGTGGCTGGTGTGCGACTTCCGGTTCCGCAAGCCCGTTTTCGTGCCGCCGGCCCGGCAGGTCGGCGATCCCCGCCAGCCGGTGTCGATCATCTCGCTCGGCCCGGACCACCACCGGTTCAGCTTCATGCTGGACTCGGCGGAGTCGTTCGACACCGAACGCCAACCCGAGCGCGTATGGGCCCGGGTGCGGGACTACCTCCAGCCCGAGGACGCGGAGCTCATCCGCGCGGCCACCTACACCTTCCGGTCGCTGGTCGCGCACCGCTGGCGGATCGGCCGGACGCTGCTCGCCGGTGACGCGGCACACCAGATGCCGCCGTTCCTCGGCCAGGGCATGTGCTCCGGGGTCCGGGACGCGCAGAACATCGCGTTCAAACTCGACCTCATTCTGCGTGGGCAGGCCGGTGCCGAGCTGCTCGACACCTACCAGTCCGAACGCGAGCCGCACGTGCGGGCGGTCATCGAGAAGGGCATCGAGCTGGGACGGTTGCAGACCCTGCGCGATCCGGCCGCCGCGGCCGAGCGCGACCGTCGCCTGCTGGCCCAGCGTGCCGCCAACCAGGCGCCGGAGAAGATCCGCTTCCCCGGGCTGGGACCCGGTTTCCTCGCCGGCCGCTCCGGGCCCGGGCGCGGGGAGCTGTCGGTGCACGGCGTGGTCGGCGACGGGACCCGGGAGGGCCGGTTCGACGAACTCGTCGACGGCGGCTTCTGCCTCATCGCCACGGCCACCGCCGGACAGGCGCTCGAAACCGATGGCACCGCCGCCGAGCTGCGGGGCGCGGGCGTGCAGGTCGCCGTGCTGGGTGAGCAGCCTGCCACCGGCCGGCTGAAGGACATCGACGGGACCTACCACAAGTGGTTCGCGGAGCTCGGCTGCGCCGCGGCGGTGATCCGGCCGGACTTCTACGTCTTCGGCACCGCCCCCGATCACGCCGCCGCCGGCGCCTTGGTGCGCGAACTGCTCGACGCGCTCGGCAGTCCCCGCCCGGTTTCCTCGACGACGCCGGAGCGATCATGAACACCGGCGTCCCCGCGGGGACGGCCGCCGTCCGGTCGCCGCTGACCGAACGCCGCATGCTCGTCCTCGCGGCGGTGTTCGCCGCGCTGGAGGGCTACGACCTCGCCTGCTACGGCGCTACCGTGCCGTCCCTGCTGGCTGATCACACGCTGGCGGCGACGAAGGCGAGTGCCGGCACGGTCGGCTCGCTCGTCGCCGTGGGCATGATGATCGGAGCCGGCCTCGCCGGCGCGCTGGTCAACCGGTTCGGCTCCCGCCGGCTCCTGCTCGCCGGCAGCGCCGCGTTCTCAGCCGGGATGCTCGCCTGCGCGCTCGTCCCCTCCTTCACCGCCTTCGGCGCCGCCCGGCTCCTCGTCGGCGTCGGACTCGGCGCCGTTCTGCCGACGCTGACGGCCTACGTCGCGGAACTGTCCGATCCGGACCGGCGCAGCCGCAACATCGGGCTCATGATGACCGGGTACGCCGCCGGGGCGCTGGCCGCCCCGATCCTCGGGACCGTGCTCCTGCCGGTGGCGAGCTGGCGCTGGATCTACGTCATCGGCACCGTGCCCGCGCTGGCGCTGCTTCCGATCGCCGCCCGGCACCTCCCGCGGACCACGGCCGCACGACCCGGGTCGCGTCCCGCTCGCGAGCTGTTCGGCCTGCGCCCGTTGCTGTCCCGTGGCGTCCTCGCCGCGACGCTGCTGTTCTGGGTGATGTCCTTCTGCGGCCTGCTCCTGGTGTTCGCCATCAGCACCTGGCTGCCGACCATCATGCAGGCCAACGGGTACTCGCTCGGCTCGTCGCTGCTGCAGACCGCCGTCATGTGGGTCGGCGCGGGTGCGGGCATGATCGCCGGGGGGCGCATCGGTGACAAGGTCGGGATCAAACCCGTCGTCGTCGCGGCGTTTCTCGCCGGGTCACTCAGCCTGCTCGCGATGAGCCTGCGGCCGCAACTCGGGCTGCTGTTCCTGCTCATGTTCGCGAGCGGTCTGGGGTTCATCGGCTCGCAGGTGCTCACCAACGCCTTCGTCGTCACCCGCTACCCGGACGAGCTGCGCGGGCCGGGAATCGGCTGGGCGCTGTCGATCGGACGCCTCGGCGCCATCGCCGGGCCCACCCTCGGCGGCCTGATCCTGTCCTCCCAGCTCGACGCGCGCTGGAACTTCTACCTTTTCGCCATCCCCGGGATCGTCGGCGCGCTGCTCGCCGCGTGTGTGCCGGTCGTCCGGCAGCGGACGAGGTAACCGGCGCGTGTCGGCCGAAGCGAACGGCACACCCCGCGGAATCCAGTCCGTCGAGCTCGCGATGACGGTGTTGCTGGCGCTGGAAGAGGAAGCGGGGCCGGCCGGCTTGACCCAGCTCGCCACCCGGTGCGGCATGCAGCCCAGCAAGATCCACCGCTACCTGGTGAGCCTCAGCCGGATCGGGCTGGTGTCGCAGTCACGCAGCTCCGGGCTGTACGACTTCGGCCCCGCCATCCGTCGCCTCGGCGCGGAAGCGTTGCGCCGCATGGACGAGGCCGGCCTCGCCTCCGAGTACCTGCCGGGCCTGCGCGACCGCACCAAGCACGCCGTGAACCTCGCCGTCTGGGGGGAGCACGGTCCGGTCGTGGTGCGGTGGGACTACGGCTCCTACGCGCTGCCCATCACCGTCCGGGTCGGCGCGACCCTGCCGCTGCTGACGTCGTCGGTCGGGTGGGTGTACCTGGCCTACCTCGCCGCCACGCTCACCGACCCGATCGTCGGATCGCAAGCCACCCCGGGCGCGACCGAGATCGAGCGCATCAAGGACGATGTGCGCCGCGACGGGGTCGCCGTCACCTCCGGCGGGGTGATCCCCGGCGTCACCTCGATCGCCGCACCGGTGTTCACCACCGGCGACGCACTGCCGCTGGTCGTCGCCCTCGCCCTCCCGGACCAGCTCGCGACCCCGCGGGTGTGCCGCGAAATCACCGAGGAACTACTCGGCACGACCCGCGCGATGTCCGCGGAAATCGGTCACCAGTCCGACTCGTCGCGGCACCCCGCTCCCACCCAGGCGTAAAACGACGCGGCACATTTTCGACAATGTGCCGCCCCGGGCCGGTGCGGTGCCGGCAAGACCGGCACGCCTATCGCGAACCCGGGGAGACGTCGTAGACCAGCTTCTGGATCCCGTTCGAATAGGACTCGCTCTCGACGAGCCGGAGGTTCTGCTTGTCCTTGTCGGTGTCGCTGAACAAGCGCTTGCCCGCGCCCAGCAGGACCGGGAACACCAGCAGGTGGTAGCGGTCGATCAGGCCGGCGTCGGAGAGGTTGCGGTTCAGGGTGGCGCTACCGTGCACGATGATCGGCCCGCCGGCGGTCTCCTTCAGCGCGGCCACGGCGTCCAGCGACCGGAGGATGTGGATCTCGCCCCAGTTGGTCACGAGGTCCTCCTGCTCGAGCGTGGTCGACACGACGTACTTGGGCATCGCGTTGTACCCGGGGAACTCCGCCATGCCGGGCCACACCGGCGCGAACGCCTCGTAGGACACCCGGCCCAGCAGCATCACGTCGGCCTCGCTCTGCTCACGGCCCTTGATCTCGTAGGCGGCCGGGTCGAAGTCGATGCCGGAGAAGGTCCAGCCGGCGTTGCGGTAGCCCGCCTCCCCGCCGGGCGCCTCCACGACGCCGTCGAGCGAGACGAACGCGGTGGTGATCAGGGTGCGCATGAGTGACTCCTCCGTTGCTTCGACGTGCTCTGTCGTCAGGACATCGATCGAGGGCCGCCGGATTCGACACCTCCGCCGGAAAGGTTTTCGCCGGCGCGGTGGCGCGCCATCTTGGTCCGGGCTCCGCACGTGTCCATCGAGCACCAGCGACGACGGCCGGCACGGCTTTCGTCGACGAAGAGCAGCCGGCAGTCGTCGCGGGCGCATTCGCGGACGCGGGCCGCCAGTGGACCGCTGATCAACTCCGCGCCATCCCGCGCGAGGAGGCTGAGCAGGCCCGGGACGTCCGTATGCGGCGGGTGCAGCGTGATCCGTCCCGCCCGCCGGTCGAGCCGCCCACCGGGAACGGGCCGGGTGGCCCAGTGATTGAGCACCTCCAGGTCCGCGCCAGGATCGGTGAACACCTGGTAGAGCGCCTCGCGTAGTTCTCGCGCGTGGCTCAGGTCGCTGCCGGACACGTCGGGCGTGGCATCGGCCAGGCCGGCCTCGCGGAACCACCGGGCCAGGTCGGCCGGTTCGCCGATCCGTTCCACCGGCCGGCCACCGCGGTTGCCGAGCGTCGCGGTGAAGTCGACCGAGGCCCGGCCACCCACCCAGCGGAATGCCTCGACCATGCGGTCACCCTATCGCCGTTACCGGTTGAACAGGTAACGTGCCGCCGTATGGGATTGCGCATCGCAGTGATCGGTGCCGGCGGTGTCGGCGGATACTTCGGCGGCCGTCTCGCCGCGGCCGGACACGAGGTCGGCTTCGTCGCGCGCGGCGGGCACCTCGCGGCGCTGAGGCGGGACGGCCTGGTGGTGACGAGCGTGACCGGCGATTTCACGGTGTCCCCGGTGCGGGCCACCGAGGACCCGGCGGAGCTCGGCGAGGCCGACTTCGTGCTGCTGGCCGTCAAGACGTGGCAGGTCGCACCCGCCATCGCGGCGGCGCGGCCCCTGATCGGGCCCGGCACCGCGGTCGTCACGACCCAGAACGGGGTCGACGCTCCCCGGCAGGTCGCCGACGTGATCGGCGAGGAGGCTGTCCTGCCCGGTGCGGTGGAGGTCATCGCGTTCCTCGATGGCCCCGGCCGGATCCGCCAGCTCGGCGGCGGCAAGCTCACCTTCGCCGAATGGGACGGCCGCGCGACCTCCCGCGTCGCCGCACTGGAGCAGGCACTGCGCGAAGCGGGTCTCACCGCCGAGGTGAGCGAGGACGTGTGGGCCGCGCTGTGGACGAAGTTCCTCAAGCTGACACCTCTCGGGGTGATCGGCACCGTGACCGATGCCCCCTTCGGCGTGCTGCGCGCACGCCCGGGCATCCGGCAGCTGGTCAGCGACGCCATGACCGAGATCGAACAGGTGGCACGCGCGAAGGGAATCCGGCTCGCCGACGACGTCGTGGCGTCCGGGATCGAGTTCTTCGACCAGGTCCCGGCCGACGGCACCACCTCACTGCATCGCGACATCCGGGCCGGCCGCCCCTCGGAACTGGAGGCGTGGACCGGCTCCGTGGTGCGGCTCGGCCGGGAGGCCGGCACGCCGACGCCGGTCAACAGCCTGCTGTACGAACTCGCGAGCGCGCGAGCCCAGCGATAGGCGGCCGCGGGGCGAGCAGAACCTCGGCGACGGGAGCTGACCGAGTTTGTGCGCCGCTCCTTCAGCGCGCGATGCGCCAGGCGACGAAGGCGCCTCCGGCCAGGAGGACGAGCGCACCCGCGACCCAGACCCACCCGGGCACCGTCGACGGGGCCGTGGGCTCGGCCGACGCGGCGGGGCTCACCGCGGCGCTCGCCGGAGCCGGGGTTCCGGAGCCGGCCGCGGTCAGCGTGAACGAGTAGGACCCGGACACCGGGTGCCCGTCCTCCGAGACGATGTGGAAGGACACGGTGTAGGTACCGGCGGGGCCGAGTGGCCGCACCTGCGCCGTGACGCGGCTGCCGGCCACCGTGGCCGGGCCGGCCTCCCAGTGCGACGCGCCGTCCGGGCCCGTCACCGTGATCTCGTTGAACCCGTTGTCGACCGGCTCGTTGAAGTCGAGCGTGACGGCCGCCGGCGCCACGGCCAGCGTCGCGTCCTTACCGGGGTCGCTGTTGGTCAGCACATTGTGGGCGTCGGCCACTCCCGCTCCGCCGAGCAGCAACAGGGTGACCACGAGGGCCAGGCCCGCGAGACGGGCGAGGAGATTGCGGGTTCGCGACATGAATCTGCCATCCGGGGAAGGTGGAACGAATTCAGCCGAGGCTAGCGGCGCACGTCCGGTGACCGGCAGCCCTCATCCTGTAAACGGCGCATTAATAGGTTCTCACCACAGGAACCATTTCCGCCCTCAGGACGACCGGGACGGTGATCGTTTCCCCTGGTCGCTTTTCGCATGTGGACAGACCCCTAACTCGGTCGAGTGAGGGGGCGGGGCTGCTTCACCGACGCGACGCAAGAGCGGTGGAAACCGTTTTACTCCTGCTTCACAAAGTGATCATCTCACGAAACATGAAGGCTGGTCTGATCTTCCCCCATCGGAACGTATGGACCGAACGGACTATCGCCGAGGCAAATTCCACCCTCCTGAACCCGATGTCGGTATTGCCGGACGAGGCGTTACGGCGGGGCGGGAATGGGCCGGATTGAGGGGTTATCGCTCGTGGGAGCAGGTATCGAGCCACGCCGCGACCAGGTGGTCGCGGCCATGCTGGTCACCGGCGTAGTGGTCGTCGTCGGGTACGCCTCGGGTCTCGGCCTGAGCACCAGCACGTCGGCCACGCAGGCCGCGGGCCCGGCGCAGACACAGCAACCGGTGCCGGGGCTGCGCCCGCAGACCCCGGTGACCGGGGGTCT
>Ga0081455_10000048_pt1 | contig 126551 bp, 132 predicted proteins | sample TabmetS3T2R1_FD_70207 | JGI IMG/M metagenome (GOLD analysis project Ga0081455, IMG submission 70207) | Tabebuia heterophylla rhizosphere microbial communities from the University of Puerto Rico - S3T2R1 | ecosystem: Host-associated > Plants > Roots > Rhizosphere ...
TGTTCAGCATGTCGGTCACTTCACGCGTCAATTCTTCAGGCTGCGAACTCGTTGCCGGTGAAGCCGCCTTGTCTTCAGGCTGTGGCGTGATCACTTTTGCCGCTGACGTGGGCAGCGGCGGGATGTTTACCCGAGTCCAGGTCGTAAGCGTCTTCGTTGCGTCCTCATGGTAGACCCACAAAAACACGGCAATACCGGACAGGACTGCCACCAAAGGGATGGTTCCAAGCCGGATGCTTCGCTGCGGCCGTTCTTGTACAAAATGATCGCTCGGCGAAACGTAAATCGACGGATCGCTGCGCGACGCGGAAATCGCCTCGCGACCTATCGGCCTCGGCTCATCGGCTGAAATTTCCGCGGTGGAGTCATCCGCGCGTGTTGCCGCCCCTTCGCCGCCGGCCGACGCCGCGAGAGGCGGCTCGCTCCGATCGTCTTGGTCGTTCAAAGCTGCCGGCTGTTTGGCAAGCATCGGCTCCGCGAGCGGTGCCAATAATGCGGCCCGGGGAAAACGGCCGTGCTCGATTCGAACTTCGGGAGAAAACAGGTGCGTGCCGGCCTCTTCGGGTAGCGGAAAATCCGCTGGCACGGTGGAAATCGCCGCGAGCTCATGGGGGTGATCTGGCGCGATGTTCAGTCTGATATCGGAGGCGTCGATCTGCCGTTTGAGGGCACCCACCTCAGCCTTGAGCAGGAGCAGTTCGACGTTCTGGGCTTCGCGCTCAACCTTAAACCGGTTGATGATGTCGTCTTTCTTCCCGATTTGGGCGCGCTGGCTAGTATTTTTTTCCTTGAGCTGTTCGATGGCGATCTCGAGGCGCCGCGTTGAAACTGCGAAATCCGCACGCTGTAGATCTTTGTCGGCCTGAATTTCAGCCATTGACTGCGGTATCGAGTTTTCTATGCGCCGGGTGGTCAGTCGCACTGCACGCCCGTGGATCAGGGGAACGACGCTCACCGCAATGAGGGCTGCAAAAAGAAAACCGATCCCGAGGTACATCATCGCTTCAATCATACGATTTCCCCCGCACGCGCTTTCAACGTGACGACACAGGACCAGGATGGTCCGCAAAAAGCTTCGTCAGTGGTGGGCATCGGATTCCGACGGACAGTGGCGGGCCGCCACTCAGTGAACTCGACATGCCGTTGGCTCCCCAAGCAGCAGCACTCGACGATCTAGTCGGAACTCTTTGACAAGGATGTGCAACAGATGTGTTTTAAAAACGGCGCAGCGCCGCTTGATCAGCCTTCGGCGGAGGTATGCGGTTAGCGACACAGGCCGGCGGACCAATCGATGATCGTGACCTCCGTCGTCCCTAGAACAACTCACGTCTTTGCCACGTTCTTGCCCATAGATTTCACTACCGGTTACGCAATAGACCGATCATGGGGATCAGCACCTTGTTTTGCGTACAGGAGTTGAGGGGGTGAAAAGTGCCAGCACGAGTATCGAAGCGCTAATGACCGAATTGCGTGGCGCGTCGGCCGATCTAGCCAAGTCGGCGGCCATTGGCACTTCGAGAATGGTTCTTCGATCCAAACTTTCGAACGCGATTCGCGATGCAGAAATAGCCGAGCGCGCCGCCGAAAACCTTCGAGCTGCGGCATCGGCCATTGTGAGCGGCCATGAACAGACAGGCCTTGCGCCTAGTCCAACGCCTGACATCGAGATGGAGGACGCCTGAGCGTCCTACATCGACTATAGGTGTTGTGAAATTCGTATGTGGTAGCATCGCACTTCGAAAATAATCGCGACTCAGACTTATATGATCGTGTGGCGCATTTGCGAATGCGCAATTCATCGCTGCAGAAGCGCGATGAAGCCGCTTGTTGTCGCTCGCAAGCCCCTGATGGAGTGGTCGTGACCTCTGTTGTTGATGCCCGGCAAGCCACACCCACGCGATTTGTCTGCCGGTCTTATCTGGCGGTTGTGCTTGCACCGGAACCGCCGATTGTCGAGTGGATGTCTGAGATCGATCAAAGGATAAAGAACGCCGAAAGCTTCCTAAGCGGTGCGCCAGTCGTGGTTGACTTGAGCGCGGTGAAGCTCAGCAAGCTCGCGATCGTGCACCTGATTTCGGAACTCGAGCAACGCGGCATTCGCGTTTTGGGTCTCGAAAATGCTGATCCGCTTTCGACAGGCGCGGGTCTGCCGCCTTTATTGCGGTCCAGCCACGCCGGCAGCGTCATACCTGATAGAGTTGAGTCACCCGCGCGGGACGCGCGCAAGGAACCGACGCTACTGCTCGACAAGCCGGTCCGGTCGGGGCAATCGATAATCTTTCCCGATGGGGACGTGACGGTGCTCGGATCGGTGGCATCCGGAGCGGAACTTGTCGCGGGAGGTTCAATCCACGTCTACGGCACCTTGCGCGGACGCGCGATGGCGGGTTCTCACGGTAATTCCCGGGCGCGCATATTCTGCAGCAAGATCGAGGCCGAGCTATTGGCAATCGACGGATATTATCTGACCGCCGAGTCGATTGATCAGAAATTCCCAAAAGGGCCCGTTCAAGCGTGGCTCGACGGCGATGCGCTGAAGATCGGCACATTGGACTGATAAATCACCTTAGGAGATGCAAACAATGGCGAAAGTCGTGGTTGTAACTTCCGGCAAAGGCGGTGTGGGGAAGACCACAACGACTGCGGCAGTGGGAGCAGCGCTGGCGCAAATTGGACAGAAGGTCGTAATCGTCGACTTTGACGTTGGCCTGCGCAACCTGGACCTGGTGATGGGGGCTGAAAGACGGGTGGTCTACGATCTGGTCAACGTGATCCAGGGCATCGCCAAACTTCAGCAGGCCCTTATTCGCGACAAGCGCATCGACACGCTCGCATTGCTTCCGGCCTCTCAGACCCGCGACAAAGACGCCCTGACTGAAGAGGGCGTTCGCCGCGTCATCGGCCAGCTTCGGCAGATGTTCGATTGGGTGATATGCGACAGCCCCGCTGGGATCGAGCGCGGTGCAACGCTCGCAATGCGCTTTGCGGAGATCGCGATCATCGTGACAAACCCGGAAGTGTCTTCGGTGCGCGATTCTGACCGCATAATCGGGCTCCTTGATGCCAAGACGCTGAGGGCGGAGCGTGGCGAGCGAATCGACAAGCATCTCCTGATTACACGTTACGACCAGAGTCGCGCGACCCGCGGCGAGATGCTCGGGATCGATGATGTGCTTGAGATTCTGTCAACGCCGCTCCTTGGCATCGTTCCGGAGAGCGAGGAGGTGTTGCGGGCATCGAATCTTGGCTCGCCGGTGACACTGAGCAATCCTGGCAGCGCTGCCGCGCGGGCCTATTCCGATGCCGCCCGGAGACTTATGGGCGAAGACATCGAAATGACAGTGCCATCCGATAAGGTCGGGTTGTTTGGCAAGCTCTTTGGCCGGAGAGCAGCATGAACTTTTTCAATCTGTTCAAGCGGGGAGGGTCAGCCCCGGTCGCGCGCGACCGTCTCCAGATATTGCTTGCGCACGAGCGCACCTCGCCGAGCTCGTCCGATTTGCTGACCGTTCTACGGCACGAAATTCTTGCTGCCGTGGCCAGGCATGTCGACATTGATCCCGCCGGGATCAGCGTGCAAATGAACCGTCGCAAAAAAATTTCGACACTTGAGGTCGAAATCGAAATTCCGAATAGCATCGGCGCACTGTCCAGCCGGGGTCAGCACAAGCGGCCGCTCCAGACGGCACGCCGTTTCGCCTAGGCTTGAAGATCTGGCGGCGATGGCGCGCCGCCAGCTGTTCAAGGACAGCTTGTCCGGGATTTTTGCGTTTCGTCCAGTTCCGAGCACACGACGATGATGCGCGCCCCATTATAGATATTCGACACGCCTGCTGCTGTCGAAGACGTGGCGCTGACGGGGAGTGGCGTGGATCTCGGCGTTGATTTTTGATGCGGAGCATCTCGGAAAATATTAAGCGACGTGTACGCCGCACCCCAGATGAGAAGGGTGATCGCAGCGACGGTTGTCACGCCGAGTAACGCAAATCGCGGTTGCATTGATTTACTCCACACTGACATCAATCCATGAAGCAACACGCCAAGACAAAAGCTTATACGGGTAAGCTGAGATTTCGGCGTAGTCCGATACCATCGAAACGGGGGACTCAAAACCGTCGAGCCAAAATCCGTGACAGTTGCGCGATGCCCGGCAACCTACGGACATCTTTCCGTTTTTGAGATCCGGAAGTGCCACGCTACCGCCATCCCAACCAAAGGGCGGCTACTATGGCCGTGGACGGGAAAGTTGGTGTTAGCTCGCGTATTTGTGTTGCGTCTGGTGGGGCCGCACATGAGTTTGTCGATACCGCAGGTCGAGCTCAATCTACGTTCAACACACAGTCGGCTCCCGGAATGGTTTATCCGAGAGATAGAGGCGCGAAGTCGGTCGCCTCGACGGCGAGTGGCGCTTTGGCGTTTTCAAACTCATCCCGTTGGGAATTGCACGACAACATTGGCAATTCATCGCCGGAAACGGCACAGGCAGTTCGACGATCCGGAATACAGACGTGTACGCCTTACGGCACTCGCGAGCATCGTCGCCGCCGTAGCTTGGACGTCCTTTTGCATCACCACCGCCTTCGTGCGTCTTGATTCGGCAAATTTCGGGAAATGGCGAGACTGGCTGATCTCCGCTGATGAGCCGGTGATACCGCTTAGCGCGAGGATCGAAGCTGCCACCGCGGCGCTTCGCGAAGTTTCTCGTGGGGTGCCGACGCCGGTCGTCGTCGTGGCAGACTTGATCGGAACCGCGGGCTCGGCCTTACCCCTTTCGATGAAAGTCACGAGCTATGCGCCCGACACAAAAATCATTCTCAAGGGCTTGGCTGTTGGCACGACCTTGACCTCCGGCGCGAGCGTCGGGGGCCGAGAATGGCGGATCAATATCGAGGATTTGCCGAACGCCTATGTCATTCCACCTCAAGGCTTCGTGGGGCCGATGACGTTTGTCGTCGAGTTGCGTGATATTGAGGAACGTCCGCTCTTGCGCGCCCCTGGGCAAATTACTTGGACCGCGATGGATGCCTCTTCTGCCATGGCCGGAAAAGAGCCCGCCGAAGTGGAGCCGCCTGTCGGCGCAGTCGCCAGCGCCGACAATCGCGAGGATCAGCAATTGTTTGGCCAATTCGTCGGGCAAAAAGATGTTGTGCTACCGAAGCCCAGGCCGATCAAACACGCATCTTTTGGCGGAAAAGCAAGCAAGCCTAAGAAGCGCATAGCAATGGCGCATGGGTACAAAGAGCGCATGCCGGGCACCTATCTCGGCGCAGATACTCGGTGGGCGTCAAATGAATCGCCACCTCACAGTTCGTTTTTGGAGCCTGATCCCAGGCGCGAACGACGAGCAATTGTGGACGGGATTTTTCGAAGCCTCTTTGGCGGAGATGCCAACGAATGCGGGCGTGCAACGCTGAAAAGTGGCACGCAGAAAAAATCGGGAGACGATTGCCAATGGAGCCGATAATCAGCTTCGTTGGATAGATACCATGTGGGTATCCGAAAATACCGACGCTGTCGGTGTCAATGCCAAGGCGGGAATACCAAATTGTGTTCCTTTTAAGTCTTTGCGGTATTCCTTCGTGCGTTAACTATTTCTCCGCCCGGTACGTTTGTACCGACGCCTATTGGAAAGTTGGTGCAAATATTACCTCATTAGCGTTCAGGATCTGTCGTTACAACGGCGACATAATTTACGGGTGGTATTGCGTAGGGGGACGCCGATGAGCAGCAGTGATGAAAAGTTTTCCGGTCGTGATGAGGATCTTGAGCACAAGCGTTATGCGCCGAGATGGGTGCGCGAGCAGCGGCCGACGGCTCAACAACAGCAGCCATTTGTCGACTCGGCATCCATGGTTCCGACTCCAAGTCGCCCGCATCAGGACTGGCCGCCGATCTCGGATTTCCATTCCGGCCCGCAAAGTGTCCCGGAGCCGCCTGTGCGACTAGAGGAAGGACCAAGCGGATTGGTAAAACGCATTGCGCTCTTTGTCACATTTGCGGCTACCGTCGCGCTTTTGATCATTTTTGCCAAACCACTGTCGCAAGTGGCGACCGGATTATTTGAGGCCTATTCCGGGGACGGACAAGCATCAAAAGCTGGCCGGCCTACAGCAACCACTCCTGCCGAGCATTCTTCACCCTCTGCGGATCGAGCGCCCGCTCCCACGAATAGAATGGCAGTTGCAGCTGCGGGGAATGTTCCCGTTGCGCAGCCGCAGCAACATGCCCCCGCACAGCAGCCGGTGCAGCCTGTCCAACCGGTTCCGCCGCAGCAATCCGTCTCACAAATGCAACAGGCAACGCTTCCGGCTCCCGCGCGACCTCTCGCGCCGGAATCCGGGGCCGCGAAAAATTTGTTTCGTGGAGTGACCGACAGCGAAATCCGTTTCGGTATTTCGGCGGCGTTCAGCGGCCCGGCCAAAGAGCTTGGCCAAAATATGAAGCGCGGTATCGACGCTGCATTCAATGCTGCGAACGATGCTGGCGGAGTATTCGGACGGCAGCTCAGGCTTATTGCAGCTGATGACGGCTATGAGACGTCTCGAGCGGCCATAACGATGAAACATCTCTATGAGAAAGAGCAGGTTTTTGGAGTGATCGGCAACGTGGGCACTCCCACGGCTGTCGTCGCGCTGCCCTATGCGCTTGAGCGGAAAATGCTGTTCTTTGGTGCTTTCACCGGAGCCGGCTTGCTGAGAAATGACCCGCCCGACCGGTATGTCTTCAACTATCGCGCGAGCTACGCTGAAGAAACGAGTGCCACGGTCCATTATTTGGTGAAGGTCAGGCGCCTCAAGCCCAGCCAGATCGCGGTATTTGCGCAGCAGGACGCGTATGGAGATTCCGGCTTTGCCGGTGTCGCCAAGGCCATTCGCGCGCTCGGGGGCGATGACAACGCAATCTTGCGCCTACACTATCAGCGGAACACGGTGGACGTTGACGACGCCATCGAGCAGCTCAAAAAGAGTCGCATTCCGATCAGAGCGGTGATCATGGTGCCGACTTATCGCGCAGCGGCGAAATTCATCGAAAAGACGCGCGACCTCTATCCGAACATGATCTACGCAAGCGTGTCTTTCGTCGGCAGCACAGCTCTTGCCAATGAGTTGATGCTTCTGGGTAAGAGATTTGCAACCGGTGTCATCGTGACGCAGGTCGTGCCAGCGGTCGAAGGTCATTCGTCGCTCGTGCTCGAGTACAAGTCGATGCTGGCTAAATATTTCCCGGGGGAGCCGCCGGACTATGTTTCGCTTGAAGGCTATGTTGCGGCCAAGGTTATGATAGAGGCCTTGAAACGCAACGGTCCCCAACTTGATACCGAAAGATTGGTGGCCACGCTTGAAGGTATCCGCAACATTGACATTGGCCTGGGGACGCCAGTCAGCTTCGGACAATCCGAACATCAGGGCGTGCACAAGGTTTGGGGTACTCAACTCGACGAGAACGGTCGATACCAACCCATCGATCTGCAATAAAGCGAGCATATACGCGCTGACGCTTGCGGCCCTCGCTTCGCGTCGCCTGCTCACGTTTGGCTGTGTCGCGCCATTGCGAACCGATGGTGGCTGCTCACGCACCAGAGCTACACTGCCGGACGCATACGCTTAAAGTTGAAGTTCTTAAGGTTAAAAAATTTCAGAACCCCTTACCGCAATTCTCACCTGCGCTGACCTAAGCTTTGGGGAGTGAGTTCCGAAGACGACGGGGAGAATGCTGATGGGAAATCTGCTGTCACTCGTGACGATAATCTATTTTGTCGCGGTCATTCTCGCAGTGTATCACCTCCAGCAAAAAGAAATTGATCGGATGCAGCGGCAAATCGACGAAAACAATTGTCTCCTCGATGAGATGCAGCGGCGCCTTCATAGTCGGGGAGCTCATGCATCGTAATTTTTCGACGCTCTTGGTTTCATGCCGCAAGAGGGGCGGGGAAAATGCCAGTTGCTGCGGAGCGATATCGGTTTCACAGTGTGAGCGGCAAGGCCATACATTTAGAATGGGTGCGTAAAGTGTAAGTAGCTTAGGCCGCGTTTGACCTTGTCAAGCGCGACTGTGGTCGGTGCTCCTGGCGGGCTTGCCGATTGGAGATCACCGACGGCGCCGTCATCACCGTTGGTAAAAAAAGTGCGCGTCGACGTTTTCGACCGAAGGCGGGAAGTATTTTAGAATCGCCTGTTCCAACAATTTGCAAATTTCTTCCGCATCAGCTGGTCGCGCAGAATTTGTTTTCACCGGCTTTTCCTCCATGCCAATTGTGGCAATGACGCGGAGGGATTTAATGAGACGCCGCGAGACGCAAGCGAGCTCATTACGTCATTCAAAGGCGGTGATCACGCCATCGCCGTGTGTCTTATGACCGAGTCGACACAAACGAGTGCCGTACCGCTGCACCGAGAAAATCATTTTTGCGCTCTTCACGACGATTAGGTGGCAAGCTGACGAGTTCCCCGCCGAATTCAGCAATAAAAAATTCTGCGTATGCGGGTTCTGGAAAGGTCAAGTGCAGAACATCGCCATTAATGGTGCGGCACCAGAGGTAATACTCTGCGATGTTATTTCGCAGGTGAAATTCGCGTATGCCGTCCAAGTGCTCCGATGCCCCAATCGGGACAATAACCTTGACCACGTAGGAACCGCTGTCGCGAACAGCGCTAAACTTATTCCGCAGCATAATTGAAAAATGTACTGCGAAGCATTCAGCCGCCGGCGGTAAATGCGGTAAATTAATCGGTCGTTTTCCGAATTTGGCCGTTGCTGTAAAAATTTCGACTAAGCCTTATCGGATTACCAGTAATGGTTCTTGGTTACCGTCGACTATCGCTGTCGGGCGTCGTGTGACCCATGACGTCGTCTTGCTCGAGCTGTTGCCACAATCTCGGCAGCATGCGGCTGGAGGATGATGCTTGGAGGTAATCGAAACAGTCGCGGGGCAGGTCCTATGGTGTTGCGTAACGACACGATTTCAACAGCCGAAAAAGAATTGATGGCGCTGCATGAGCGCGAAAAAAAGTTAAAGGAATTGCTCGAAGCTGCGCGGCGCGAGCACAACGAAGCTGTGGCGGACCGCTACCGCGCCGCGGACTCCGATGAGGCCGCCCTTACCAGCATCAATATGCAAATCGCTACCCTGTGTGGAAAATTTGGCGAGCTCGCCGATGCGTTGGCGGACGCCACCACACAGCGTGAAGTTGCTGAGCAACATTACGAACAACTAATCCAGTCTAGCAGCGCTGCCTTCGCTGCCGATATCGATCAACGCGTCGATGCGATTCGAGATGCGCTTGCGTCATTCCTCTCGGCCTCGCAGGACCTGGCGAACAAATTGAGCTGTTCCACCCGTGTTGGCACCGATTTGACGAGCAGCGTTTTCAAGACGGCCGTCGTTCTTGATCACGAGGTACATAGCGTGATCGGCGCTTTGGAAAGCGCGCGAACCGAAGTCCAGCAGCACGCGCGAGGCCATCGAGAGCCTCTAAGGCTAGTGGCGCATGCCGCAGAGTAGGGGGACCCAGTGCCTGAATTGCTGACGGATCCAATCCACTGGCATTTTCGCGCGGAGGAAGCGCGGCGGCTAGCCGAAAAGATCGACGACCCCGTCGCCAAGGCGGCCAAATACGAGATGGCAGACAAATACGAGCGCCTTGCCACTCGTGCTAGAGAGTGGGTGAACAGGGCCCACGTTCCGCGCTTTATCAAGTCTCCGTCAACCGCGCCGTAAAATCTGCCATCGCTCGCTCTGGGCGCGACGTCGCTTTGCTTTCAACTAGGGCGGTGTAGAAAGCAGACATCACCCACTTGCGGTAGGAGGATTCCGCGGCGAAGCAACCTTCTTATGTAAAAATTTTTGATACCGGTAATCCGCTGCCGCCGATCTGGCACCCGTTACCGCTAGCTTTTTTCTGGGTTGGTCTGGGGCGCTGAAGCATCGCACAGATCCGTCTGGATCGGGCGTAGGAGCCCGAGTGGTGGGGGCGTTAGAGGTGAAGCAGAATCCGCAGACTGCTTATGCATCGCCAACGCACGCGGCCTCAATCAATTGCTCTTACTGCAAAGCGAAGGCCCGCCTCGTTTGGCATTCGCCGCTTCCTGCCGGCCTAGAGGGCGAAATGCGCAGTTTCGTGTGTAGCCGTTGCAGAAAGCAAACAAGAATCATCGTGCAAAAGGAGCAAAGTGAGATTGCTTGAACAGCTGACAGTTTATTGGATGTTGATAATTGTGTGTGGAGTAAAGTGTGACGGACAGCCGCGAACTTATGGGCCTGCGTGGGGGAGTAGGTGGCCGTGACGCAAGGTCTGACCAAGCTGCTGCGTATCTGGATTCGTTAATTCAGCGTGTTGCCAGCGCTTCGACGGACGAAATTACTGAAGTCATCCTTGATCTGAGACGGATGCGGGATGCGGTGCACGGCAAAAGCGAACGGTGGGGTGGCGACATTGCCGATTATGCACGCTTGAATCAGTCGGTGGTGGCAACGATGAAAGTCATCAGCGAAAGCCTCAGGCGGGGGAAACAGCCACTCACCCGTGAGCAGGCACTGGCAGACCTCAAAGTGCGGTTGCTCGGTGGAGAGCCTTCTTAGGAGCGCTGCGACGAGAAACTCATCCTCATTATTGCTCGTTCTATCTGTCTGCAGCCACTGACAATTGCTCGTTCTGCGCCGGTTGTTCTCCCTGCGCGCCTGAGTGGAGGGTGAAGTCGCAATACGCGTAGCCCAGCCCCAAGATCGAGCCGCGGAACCCTGTCGCGTTGGTACGTTCGAGATAAAAGCACGGCTGCATGATGGAGCGGGGGAGGGTCGCGCAGACACGCCCACCATCAGCACGCAAGGTGCCGACCGGCATTGTACCATAATGTGTTAGCCCTATGCCTCGAGCCTGGATGAAGCCCTCGACTGAGCCGTCATCGTGGACTCGAGCCATCCCTCGCGTGCCGTCAAAGCATGTATAGGTAAATAGTTTTCCGACGACGAACTGGCGCGCCTCTGTGGCAGTCATTTCGCCAGCGATAGCGGGCAATGCAATCGATAGCCCGACCAACACAGCAATTACATGAACCATGTCTATTGGCCTTACTGACTGCACCAGTCAGCAGCACACCTGTGTTTAGAACGTGGCGGTCGTCCGGATTCTGCTGCAAGTTTAGCGGCAGCCAAGTACCTCCGCTTCGATCGGCGGCAAATTTGAATTCGCGGTCCAAGCGCACTAAAGAGCGCGGCGCGGTCGGCCCGCATTGCCGAGAGCGCCTGTGTGGCGATAAAACCGTCCGTCTCCTCAAAAGATCAAGGAATGACCTGTGCGGTACCGTTACAAAATTGCATTCATCATGCTGGCCGGCATCGCCCTTGGCGCGGTCGCGACCAAGGCTCTCCATGCGCAGGCCAAGGCGCCAACCTACGTCGTCATTGCCATCGATAAGATAACCGATGCCGATGCCTACAAGCCGCTGCCCGCAAAGGGGCGGGCCGCCGCCGAGACCGCCGGTGGGCGCTATCTCATTAGCACCGGCAATATCACCCGCCTCGACGGACGTGCGCCGGAGCGGTTTGCCCTGATCGAGTTCGAGGATGTCGCGAAGGCGGAAGCCTGGTACGCCTCGGCGGCCCAGAAGGAGGCCGACGCCATCCGCGCCAAATCGACCGACTCGGCTGCGTTCATTGTGGAGGGGATCGCCCGCTAAATGTGGTACCCACTGTAGCCTTCGGGACGGGCACTTTCGGCAGGTGGCCGACCACAAGGCCAAACACGGCCATGCATGCGACTGCCGCCGCCTCGAAATGCCGAAATTCCGAGCTTCTTCCCTTGCAAAGGCCCGATGTATAATGCATGACATCACTGCGGCGGGCCATTATATGGTCCGCCGCTGCCGCTTTCCGGAGGAGTGTAGCTCAATGGCTAGAGCACCGGTCTCCAAAACCGGGGGTTGCAGGTTCGAGTCCTGCCACTCCTGCCAGAAACTCCTGCGATGCGGACTGGACACATAGATAGTGTAATGAGTTGGACTGAGAGCGAGCACAGATGAGCGATCAAGCGCCGGCAGAGGTGCGACGCAAGCGGGTCAGCCCCTTCCGATTCCTGCAGGAAGTGCGCGAGGAAGGGCGCAAGGTGACCTGGCCGTCGCGCCGCGAAACCGCGATCACCACCGGAATGGTGTTCGTAATGGTCGCGATCGCATCAATTTTCTTCCTGGTTGCGGATCAATTGATCCGGATTGCCGTTACTTTCGTGCTCGGCATTGGGGGCTAAAGGTTCAGGAGCGATGAACGACACTGCGGAGACGACGACGTCGACCAAGCCGAAGCGCTGGTACATCGTCCACGCCTATTCGAATTTCGAGAACAAGGTCGCGGATTCGATCCGCGAGCAGGCCAAGCAGCGCGGGCTCGCCGAGCATATCGGCGAGGTGCTGGTCCCGAAGGAAAAGGTCACCGAGGCGCGCCGCGGCCGCAAGGTCGAGACCGAGCGCAAATTCTTCCCCGGCTACGTTCTGGTGAAGATGGATCTGACCGACGAGGTCTACCATCTCATCAAGAATACGCCGAAGGTCACGGGATTTCTCGGCACCGACAAGAAGCCGATGCCGATTTCGGATGCGGAAGCTGACCGTATCCTGCACCAGGTGCAGGAAGGCATCGAGCGTCCGAAGCCGGCGGTGTCTTTCGAGGTCGGCGAGCAGGTACGCGTGTCCGACGGACCGTTCGCCTCGTTCAACGGGGTGGTCGAAGAGGTCGACGAAGGCCGCTCGCGCGTGAAGGTCGCGGTGTCGATCTTCGGCCGTGCGACCCCGGTGGAGCTGGAGTTCGGGCAGGTGGAGAAGCTATAAGAGTTTGTCGTGACCGGCATAGGCGTGCGAAAGCCGTCCTTTGGACGGCTATTGCCGGTCATGACATGTGCAGCAGGCGTGGGAGGTGAGGCGGTTGCCAACCGTCAATATCCGCACCACTAACGGAGTAAACGATGGCAAAGAAAGTCACTGGATTCCTTAAATTGCAGGTGCCCGCCGGCGCCGCCAATCCGTCGCCCCCGATCGGGCCGGCGCTTGGCCAGCGCGGTCTCAACATCATGGAGTTCTGCAAGGCGTTCAACGCACAGACCCAGAAGATGGAGAAGGGCGTCCCGATCCCGGTCATCATCACGACCTACCAGGACCGCTCCTTCACCTTCGAGATGAAGACACCGCCGGTGTCGTATTTTCTCAAGAAGGCAGCAAAGCTCGAAAGCGGGTCGAAGACGCCCGGCCGCGAGCCGGTCGGCAAGGTCACCAAACAGCAGGTGCGCGAAATCGCCGAGCAGAAGATGAAGGACCTGAACTGCAACACTGTCGAAGCGGCGATGAAGATGATCGAAGGCTCTGCCCGCTCGATGGGCCTCGCGGTGACGGAGTAACAGCCATGGCAATCGGAAAACGCACGAAGAAGGCTCGCGAGGGCATCGATCGCGAGAAGGCCTATTCGATCACCGAAGCGGTCAAGCTCGTGAAAGAGCGCGCCAAGGCGAAGTTCGACGAGACCATCGAGATTGCGATGAACCTCGGCGTCGATCCGACGCACGCGGACCAGATGGTGCGCGGCGTTGTCACGTTGCCGAACGGGTCGGGCCGCACGCTGCGTGTCGGCGTGTTTGCGCGCGGCGCCAAGGCCGACGAGGCGAAAGCCGCCGGTGCCGATGTCGTCGGCGCAGAGGATCTGGTCGAGAAGGTGAGCAAGGGCGAGATCGACTTCGATCGCTGCATCGCCACCCCCGACCTGATGCCGCTGGTCGGACGGCTCGGCAAGGTGCTCGGCCCACGGGGAATCATGCCGAACCCTAAGGTCGGCACGGTGACCATGGACGTGACCAACGCCGTGAAAGGCGCCAAAGGCGGGTCGGTCGAGTTCCGGGTCGAAAAGGCCGGCATCATCCAGGCCGGCGTCGGCAAGGCCTCGTTCTCGGAGGACAAGCTTATCGAGAACATCAAGGCTTTCGCGGATGCCGTTCAGAAGGCGAAACCGTCGGGGGCTAAGGGTCACTACATCAACCGTGTGGCGATCTCCTCGACCATGGGCCCCGGGGTGAAAGTCGAGATTCCCAGCCTGTTCGGGACGAGCACCGCCCACTAACGGTGTCGGGGGCCGTTTTCGGGATGAATCTTCGCAGATTCCCCTTGGCAAAATGGACCTGAGGGTCTAGATGAAGCGCGTCGGGCGTGCCGGCCCAATTTGTCGGCGCGCCTTTGCGCGTCCCTACAAACTGATGGTGATCGGAAATTATTCCTTTTGGATAGCCCAAGCTGGGATCTCTAAAGGGAGGAAAACCGATGCTGTTGCGGATGTAGCGGCGCGTGGGCTGTCCCGGAAACGGGCGGCCACCTGTCCGAGACTGCCGGCGCCGAGGTCATTCGACCGACGCTTAATCCCGCAAGGGGCCAGCACAGACGGGGAAGCGACCCGAGTTTGTGCGCCGATGAGGCGCACCAGTTTGGTTCGAACCTCGAGACCCGGTCGCGGCCGCAAGGCGTGGATCGGGGGGCAGGCTTGTCGAAGCGTCGTCCTGCCTTGGTTCGCTGCGCGTGAACTTGGAAAGCAGGACGGCTGGTAGCAACCCGGCGGCTCCTGCGGATCACGCGGGCAAGCCGTCAAAACGGAAAGAGCTTGCAGTGGATCGAGCGGCTAAAGCGGAGTCCATCACTGAACTGAACGGGGTCTTCAAGACCTCCAACGTGGTGGTGGTGGCTCACTATTCCGGTCTCACCGTTGCCCAGATGCAGACTCTGCGAAGGCAGATGAAGCAGGCGGGCGCGCAGGTGAAGGTCGCGAAAAACCGTCTCGCCAAAATCGCGCTCAAGGACACCGACGCTGCCGCCATCGCGCCCCTGCTCAAGGGGCCGACAGTGATCGCCTACTCAGGCGATCCGGTCGCGGCACCGAAGGTGGCCATCGACTTTGCCAAGGCGAACGAGAAGTTCGTCGTCCTCGGCGGGACGATGGGCAAGACGGCTCTGGACACCAATGGCGTCAAGGCGCTCGCCGCTTTGCCGTCGCTGGACGAATTGCGCGGCAAGATCGTCGGCCTCATCCAGGCTCCGGCGACGAAGATCGCGCAGCTCGCCAACGCTCCCGCGGCCAAGGTCGCGCGCGTGGTCCAGGCCTATGCCTCCAAGGACGCGGCGGCCTGACGGCTCAACACTCATCTCTGGTTCGAACCGATAGGAACTGAAAAATGGCTGACCTGCAGAAGATCGTCGACGAATTGTCGGGCTTGACCGTCCTGGAAGCGGCGGATCTGGCCAAGATGCTGGAAGAGAAGTGGGGCGTTTCGGCTGCCGCCGCGGTGGCGGTTGCGGCGGGCCCTGCGGCCGGTGGCGGCGCTGCCGCGGCCGAAGAGAAGACCGAATTCACCGTCGTGCTCGCGAGCGCCGGTGACAAGAAAATCGAGGTAATCAAGGAGGTGCGCGCGCTCACCGGTCTCGGCCTGAAAGAGGCGAAGGACCTGGTCGAGGGTGCGCCGAAGACGGTCAAGGAAGGCGTGGCCAAGGACGAGGCCAACAAGATCAAGACCACGCTCGAGAAAGTCGGCGCGAAGGTTGAGCTTAAGTAAGCGTCGCTTACTTGAGTGGATCCCCGGGAAACCGGGGTCCGAACGAAAACGATATCCCCGGGGAGCGCCCCGGGGGTCTCGGACAGGAGAGACGGTCGTGATCCCAAGCTGCGGGCACGGCGAAATGTAGTGTGCGGCGGTTCGGGCTAGGCCCGAATCACATAGAACCGGACGGCCCCGACGCCTGTCCCGATGGTCGCGATGGATTGCGGCTGTTCGGAGAGGCGCCCGCGCCGCCCGCCGAAATCGAATCGAGAGAGAAAAAGATGGCGCAGACGTTTACCGGTCGCAAGCGCGTAAGGAAGTTTTTCGGGACAATCAATGAAGTGGCGGAGATGCCGAACCTGATCGAGGTTCAGAAGGCATCTTATGACCAGTTTCTGCTGGTGAAGGAGCCGGTCGGCGGTCGTCCCGACGAGGGCCTGCAGACCGTCTTCAAATCGGTTTTCCCGATTTCAGACTTTTCCAATTCATCGCAGCTTGAATTCGTCAAATATGAATTCGAGCCGCCGAAGTACGACGTCGACGAATGCCGCCAGCGCGGTATGACTTACGCCGCGCCGCTCAAGGTGACGCTGCGCCTCATCGTCTTCGATATCGATGAGGAAACCGGCGCACGTTCGGTCAAGGACATCAAGGAGCAGGATGTCTACATGGGCGACATTCCGCTCATGACCAACAACGGCACGTTCATCGTGAACGGCACCGAGCGCGTGATCGTTTCGCAAATGCACCGCTCGCCGGGCGTCTTCTTCGACCACGATAAGGGCAAGACCCATTCGTCGGGCAAGCTTCTGTTCGCCGCGCGCATCATTCCGTATCGCGGCTCGTGGCTCGACATCGAGTTCGATGCAAAAGACATCGTCTATGCGCGCATCGATCGCCGCCGCAAGATTCCCGTGACGTCGCTGCTCTATGCGCTTGGCCTCGACGGCGAGCAGATTCTTGCGACGTTTTACAAGCACATTTCCTACAAGCGCCAGAAAGAAGGCTGGCGTGTTCCCTTCGACGCCAATCGGCTGAAGGGTTACAAGGCCGTCAACAACCTGGTCGACGCTGATTCTGGTCGCACTGTTGTTGAAGCCGGCCACAAGCTCACCGTGCGTCAGGCCCGCCAACTCGCGGAGAGGGGGCTCAAGGCGCTGCGCATGACCGATGACGAGCTCATTGGTCATTACGTCGCCGAGGATCTGGCCAATGGCCGCACCGGCGAAATCTACATGGAGGCCGGCGAGGAGATCACCGAGAAGAATCTCAAGATCCTGATCGAGGCCGGCTACAAGGAACTGCCGCTGCTCGACATCGACCATGTCAATGTTGGAGCATACATCCGCAACACTCTGTCGGTCGACAAGAATATGACGCGTGAAGACGCGCTGTTCGACATCTATCGCGTCATGCGTCCCGGCGAACCGCCGACCGTCGAAACGGCAGAGGCGATGTTCCGCTCATTGTTCTTCGACGGCGAGCGCTACGATCTCTCGGCTGTCGGCCGCGTGAAGATGAACATGCGTCTCGATCTCGACGCGCCGGACACAATGCGCGTGCTGCGTCGCGATGACATCATCTCGGTCATCCGCACGCTTGTTGACCTGCGGGATGGCAAGGGCGAGATCGACGATATCGATCATCTCGGCAATCGTCGCGTGCGTTCTGTTGGCGAGCTGATGGAAAATCAGTACCGCATCGGCCTGTTGCGTATGGAGCGCGCGATCAAGGAGCGCATGTCGTCGGTCGATATCGACACCGTCATGCCGCAGGACCTGATCAACGCAAAGCCGGCGGCGGCCGCGGTGCGCGAGTTCTTCGGCTCGTCGCAACTTTCGCAGTTCATGGACCAGACCAATCCGCTGTCTGAAATCACCCACAAGCGGCGCCTGTCGGCGCTCGGCCCGGGCGGCCTGACGCGCGAGCGGGCGGGCTTCGAGGTGCGCGACGTGCATCCGACGCACTACGGCCGGATCTGCCCGATCGAGACGCCGGAAGGGCCGAACATCGGCCTGATTAATTCGCTCGCGACTTATGCGCGAGTCAACAAATATGGCTTCGTCGAGACACCTTATCGCAAGGTGAAAGACGGCCGGGTTACCGACGAAGTGGTCTATCTGTCGGCGATGGAAGAGGCGCGTCACGCAGTGGCGCAAGCCAATGCCGCAATTGACGGCCGTGGCCGCTTCACCGAAGACCTGATCGTGTGCCGCCAGGCTGGCGACGTACATCTGGTGCCGCGCGACAAGGTCGATTTCATGGATGTGTCGCCGAAGCAGTTGGTCTCGGTTGCGGCCGCGCTCATTCCGTTCCTCGAGAACGACGACGCCAACCGCGCACTGATGGGTTCGAACATGCAGCGTCAGGCGGTGCCGCTCGTGCGCTCGGAGGCGCCGTTTGTCGGGACCGGCATGGAAGGCGTTGTGGCGCGCGATTCGGGCGCCTCAATTGCCGCGCGACGGAGCGGAATCGTCGACCAGGTCGACGCCACTCGTATCGTTGTCCGCGCGACAGGAGAGACAGATCCGACCAAGCCGGGCGTCGATATCTATCGGCTGATGAAGTATCAGCGCTCGAACCAGAACACCTGCATCAACCAGCGTCCGTTGGTGAAGGTCGGCGACAATGTCGACAAAGGCGACATTATCGCGGACGGGCCGTCCACCGATCTCGGCGAACTCGCGCTCGGACGCAACGTGCTCGTCGCGTTCATGCCGTGGAACGGCTACAACTTCGAGGACTCGATCCTGCTCTCCGAGCGGATCGTGAAAGACGACGTGTTCACGTCCATCCACATCGAGGAATTCGAGGTGATGGCGCGCGACACCAAGCTCGGCCCCGAAGAAATCACCCGCGATATTCCGAACGTTTCCGAAGAAGCGCTCAAGAATCTCGACGAAGCGGGTATCGTCTATATCGGCGCCGAAGTTCACGCCGGCGACATCCTGGTTGGCAAGATCACGCCAAAGGGCGAAAGCCCGATGACGCCGGAAGAAAAGCTGCTGCGCGCCATCTTCGGCGAGAAAGCCTCGGATGTGCGCGACACGTCATTGCGCGTGCCGCCGGGTGTGCAGGGCACGGTTGTCGAAGTGCGCGTGTTCAATAGGCACGGCGTCGAGAAGGACGAGCGTGCGCTCGCGATCGAGCGTGAAGAGATCGAGCGGCTGGCCAAGGACCGCGACGACGAGCAGGCGATCCTCGATCGTAACGTCTATGGTCGTCTTGCCGAGATGCTCGAAGGCCGCACAGGCATCGCCGGTCCGAAGGGTTTCAAGAAAGATTCCAAGATCACCAAGGCGGTGCTGGATGAGTATCCGCGGTCGCAGTGGTGGTTGTTTGCCTCGCCGAACGACAAGCTGATGGCGGAGATCGAGGCTATCCGGAAGCAGTATGACGAGTCGAAGAAACTGCTTGAACAGCGTTTCCTCGACAAGGTCGAGAAGCTGCAGCGTGGTGACGAGCTCCCGCCGGGTGTGATGAAGATGGTCAAAGTCTTCGTCGCGGTGAAGCGCAAGATCCAGCCCGGCGACAAAATGGCCGGGCGCCACGGCAACAAGGGCGTGGTGTCGAAGATCGTGCCGGCCGAGGATATGCCGTTCCTCGCCGACGGCACGCCTGTCGACATCGTGCTCAATCCGCTCGGGGTGCCGAGCCGGATGAACGTCGGCCAGATTCTGGAGACCCATCTCGGCTGGGCTTGCGCCGGCCTCGGTCTCAAGATCGGGCAGGCCGTCGATGCATACAACTCCAAGCAGGATTCGCGTCCGCTGAAGGACATTCTCAAGAAGGTCTATGGCGACGACGAAACCATCAAGTCGCTTGGTGAAGATGACCTGATCGAACTGGGCGGTAACCTGCGCCACGGCGTTCCGATTGCAACGCCGGTGTTCGACGGCGCGAAGGAAAACGACATCGAAAAGATGCTCGATCTCGCCGGCCTCGATCATTCGGGGCAGGTCACCGTATTCGACGGACGCACCGGCGAGCCGTTCGACCGCAAGGTCACCGTCGGCTACATCTACATGCTCAAGCTGCACCATCTTGTCGACGACAAGATTCACGCCCGTTCGATCGGTCCGTATTCGCTGGTCACCCAGCAACCGCTTGGCGGCAAGGCGCAGTTCGGTGGCCAGCGTTTCGGCGAAATGGAGGTGTGGGCGCTCGAAGCTTACGGCGCTGCGTACACCCTGCAGGAAATGCTCACCGTGAAGTCGGACGACGTCGCGGGTCGTACCAAGGTGTACGAGGCGATCGTGCGCGGCGACGACACATTCGAGGCGGGTATTCCCGAAAGCTTCAACGTGCTGGTCAAGGAGATGCGATCGCTCGGTCTCAACGTCGATCTGCACAATTCAAAGCAGCAGCGGCAGGGCTCCGAAACGGCCGAGGCAGCGGAGTAATCACAACTTTGCGGAGCGGCGAAGGCGCCGCTCCGCGATTGAAAGTTTAACGACAGGTGGGGAATGGCGGTTCCCCGGTCGAGGAGAAGACGATGAATCAAGAGATCATGAATCTTTTCAGCCCGCAGGTGCCGGCTCAGGTCTTCGACCAGATCCGGATTTCGATCGCGAGCCCGGAAAAGATTCTGTCCTGGTCGTACGGCGAGATCAAAAAGCCGGAAACGATCAACTACCGGACCTTCAAGCCGGAGCGCGACGGTCTGTTCTGCGCGCGCATCTTTGGCCCGATCAAGGACTACGAGTGCTTGTGCGGCAAGTACAAGCGCATGAAGTACAAGGGCATCATCTGCGAGAAGTGCTCGGTCGAGGTCACGCTGTCACGCGTGCGACGCGAGCGCATGGGCCATATCGAATTAGCCGCGCCTGTCGCGCACATCTGGTTCCTCAAGTCGCTACCGAGCCGCATTGGTCTCCTGCTCGATATGACCTTGAAGGACCTCGAGCGCATCCTCTACTTCGAATACTATGTGGTGCTCGAGCCGGGCCTGACCCCGCTCAAGGACCGCCAACTCCTGTCCGAGGAAGAGTATCTCAAGGCGCAAGAGGAATACGGCACCGACAGCTTCACGGCGACGATCGGCGCGGAAGCGATCCGCGAGATGCTCAAGGGCATCGATCTTGAGAAGATGCAGGGCGAGCTGCGCGCCGAGCTCGCCGAGTCCGACAGCGACATCAAGAAGAAGAAGATTGCCAAGCGGCTGAAGCTGATCGAGGCGTTTCTCGCCTCCGGCAACAAGCCGGAGTGGATGATCCTGACGGTCGTGCCGGTCATTCCGCCTGATCTAAGGCCGCTAGTGCCGCTCGACGGTGGACGGTTCGCCACGTCCGACCTCAACGATCTCTATCGCCGCGTCATCAACCGCAACAACCGTTTGAAGCGACTGATCGAGTTGCGCGCGCCGGACATCATCATCCGCAACGAAAAGCGCATGCTGCAGGAAGCGGTCGATGCGCTGTTCGACAACGGCCGCCGCGGCCGCGTCATCACGGGCGCCAACAAGCGTCCGCTGAAGTCGCTCGCCGACATGCTCAAGGGCAAGCAGGGCCGTTTCCGTCAGAACCTGCTCGGCAAGCGTGTCGACTATTCAGGCCGCTCGGTCATCGTGGTCGGTCCCGAGCTCAAGCTGCATCAGTGCGGCCTGCCGAAGAAGATGGCGCTCGAGCTGTTCAAGCCGTTCATCTACTCGCGGCTCGATGCCAAGGGCCTCTCCACTACGGTGAAGCAGGCGAAAAAACTGGTCGAGAAGGAGAAGCCGGAAGTTTGGGACATCCTCGACGAGGTGATCCGCGAGCATCCGGTGCTGCTCAACCGCGCGCCGACGCTGCACCGCCTCGGCATTCAGGCGTTCGAGCCGGTGCTGATCGAAGGCAAGGCGATCCAGCTGCATCCGCTGGTCTGCGCGGCTTTCAACGCCGACTTCGACGGCGACCAGATGGCCGTGCACGTCCCGCTGTCACTCGAAGCACAGCTGGAAGCGCGCGTGCTGATGATGTCGACCAATAACATTTTGCATCCCGCGAACGGCTCGCCGATCATCGTGCCGTCGCAGGACATCGTGCTCGGGCTTTACTACTTGTCGCTGATGCGCGAGGGCGAGCCGGGGGAGGGAAAGGTGTTTGGCGACCTCGCCGACATCGATCATGCGCTGCATGAGCGTGTGATCGGTCTACACACCAAGATCAAGTATCGCTGGGAAGGCGTGGACGAGAAGGGGAAGTCGTTCAAGAAGTGGTACGACACCACGCCTGGACGCGTTGTGCTCGGCAGCGTGCTGCCGAGGAACGCCAAGATTCCGTTCGAGATCGTCAACCGCTTGATGACCAAGCGCGAGATCTCGTCGATGATCGACTCGGTCTACCGCCATTGCGGGCAGAAAGAGACGGTCATCTTCTGCGATCGCATCATGTCGCTCGGTTTCTACCACGCATTCAAGGCCGGCATCTCGTTCGGCAAGGACGACATGGTGGTGCCGGAGTCCAAGTGGAAGATCGTTGAGACCACGCGCGAGCTCGCGAAGGAGTTCGAGCAGCAATACAATGACGGTCTGATCACCCAGGGCGAGAAGTACAACAAGGTTGTCGATGCCTGGTCGAAGTGCACCGAGCAGATCGCCGAAGAGATGATGAAGGAGATCTCGTCGACCAGGAAGGACAAGGACGGTCGCGAGCATCAGGTCAACTCGATCTACATGATGGCGCACTCCGGCGCGCGCGGTTCGCCCGCGCAGATGCGCCAGCTTGCCGGCATGCGCGGCCTGATGGCCAAGCCGTCGGGCGAGATCATTGAGAGCCCGATCATCTCGAACTTTAAGGAAGGCCTCTCGGTGCTCGAGTACTTCAACTCGACGCACGGCGCCCGCAAGGGTCTCGCCGATACCGCCTTGAAGACAGCGAACTCGGGTTACCTGACGCGGCGTCTGGTCGACGTTGCGCAGGATTGCATCATCACGGAAGAAGACTGCGGCACGAAGAGCGGCATCAAGGTGCGCGCAATCATCGATGCCGGCACCGTGGTGGCTTCGCTCGCCAGCCGCATCCTTGGCCGCACCACGGCCGAGGATGTGAAGGACCCGTCCAGCAGCAAGGCAATCGTCAAGCGTGGGACGCTGTTGCAGGAGCCGGAGGTCGAGCAGATCACTAATGCGGGCGTGCAGGAGCTGCGCATCCGCTCGGTGCTGACCTGCGAGACCAAGAATGGCGTGTGCGGCGCATGCTACGGGCGCGATCTCGCCCGCGGCACCCCGGTCAACATGGGCGAGGCGGTGGGCGTCATTGCCGCGCAGTCGATCGGCGAGCCCGGCACGCAGCTCACCATGCGCACGTTCCACATCGGTGGTGCGGCGCAAATCTCCGAGCAGTCCTTCATCGAGTCGAACTTCGACGGCAAGGTGAAGTTCAAGAGCAAGAACGTCGCCAAGAACTCGGATAACGAGGTCGTGGCGATGGTGCGAAACATGGTCGTCGCGGTCGTTGACCCCGACGGCACCGAGCGTGCGCATCACCGCATCCCGTACGGTGCCCGTTTGCGCGTCGAGGATGGCGAAAAGATCAAGCGCGGCCAGCGAATCGCCGAGTGGGATCCGTACACACGGCCGATCCTCACCGAGGTCGAAGGCGACATTGCCTTCGAGGATCTCGTTGACGGTCTGTCGATGTCGGAAGCGCTCGACGAGTCGACCGGCATCGCCAAACGCGTTGTCATCGACTGGCGTACCGGCTCGTCGCGCAATCAGCAGGATCTGCGTCCGGCGATCGTGATCAAGTCGGGCAGCAAGATCCTCAAGCTGGCGCGCGGCGGCGAAGCCCGTTACCAGCTGGCGGTCGATGCGATCATCTCGGTCGATCCGGGAAGTCACGTAAAGGCCGGCGACGTCATCGCGCGTATCCCGACCGAAAGCGCCAAGACGCGCGACATCACCGGCGGTCTGCCGCGGGTGGCGGAGCTGTTCGAGGCGCGGCGGCCGAAGGAAGCTGCAATCATCGCCGAAATCGGCGGCACCGTGCGGTTCGGCAAGGATTACAAGAACAAGCGCCGCATCACGATCGAGCCGTCGGGCAAGGGCGAAGAGCCGAAGGAGTATCTGATCCCGAAGGGTAAGCACATTCACCTTCAGGACGGCGACGTCATCGAGAAGGGCGACTATATCGTCGAGGGCAATCCTGCTCCGCACGACATTCTCGCCATCAAGGGCGTCGAGGAGCTCGCGGCCTATCTGGTCAATGAAATCCAGGAGGTCTACCGGCTGCAGGGCGTCAACATCAACGACAAGCACATCGAGGTGATCGTTCGCCAGATGCTGCAGAAAGTTGAGATCGACGATTCCGGCGACACCGAGCTGCTGCAGGGCGAGCAGATCGACAAGATCGAGCTCGACGAGATCAACGCTCGCACCGAGGCCGAGGGCAAGAAGGGCGCGACCGGACACCCGGTCCTGCTCGGCATCACCAAGGCCAGCCTGCAGACGCGCTCGTTCATCTCGGCGGCGTCGTTCCAGGAGACCACGCGCGTGCTTACAGAGGCCGCCGTCAACGGCAAGGCCGATACGCTCGACGGGCTCAAGGAGAACGTCATCGTCGGCCGCCTGATCCCGGCCGGTACCGGCGCGATGATGAACAGCCTGCGCGAAGTGGCGACCAAGCGCGATGCGCTGATTCTCGAAGAGCGCGAAAAGGACGCGGCGAAGGCTGCCGCCAAGCCCGAGGAAGCACCGGCATTGCCGGCTGCCGAATAGGGTCTACGCAAACACGATCGGAAGGGCCGCCAACAGGCGGCCCTTTCTTTATGACATTGGGCGACGTTAATTTTGATTCTATTGCCGCAATCGCTCGAACTTGCGTAGATTTGGGCGTCATCGCGAGCCGCCGAGGGGACGACATGAGGGGGCGTGGTAAGGCAGGTGGCCGACCGGCCAAAAGCCGGCGTGCCCGTGCGCCTGCAAGGCGAAAAGCTCGCGATGCAGGTTCGTCCGCTGCTGACCCGCAAGCTCAATTCGATCAATATGCTCGCGAATTGCATGAAGCACGCGAGGCGCAGGCCGCAACCACCGAACTACTCACGACCGTCAGCCGCTCGGCTTTCGAACTTCAGCCGGTCCTGGACAACATCGTCGCCAGTGCATCTCGGCTCTGTGATGCCGAATTTGCGATCATCTTCCAGCTGCGCGACGGATTGTATCATGTAGCGGCCTCGAATAATGCCGACGAAAACTTTGTAAAATATGCGTCCGAACATCCAATCAAGCCCGGGCGCGGCTCGCTGATCGGACGGGCGGCGCTCGAAGCCAAGACCATTCATCTTCCCGACTGCTTGGCCGATCCGGAGTACACCCTCACCGCGTACCAGGAAGCCGGCAAATACCGATCAGATTTAGGAGTGCCCCTCCTGCGGGACGGCATTCCGATCGGTGTGATTGCGTTGATGCGTACGAAGGTCAAGCCATTCACCGAAAGAGAGATTGCGCTCGTCGAAACGTTTGCCGCGCAAGCTGTCATTGCTATTGAAAACAATCGACTGCTTAACGAATTGCGCGATCGTACGGACAATTTGTCGGAATCGCTCAGTCAACAGACTGCGACATCCGAGGTACTGAAAGTCATATCAACTTCGCCGAATGACTTGCAGCCGGTATTCAAGATAATCGGAGAGCGCGCGGAAAAGCTTTGCGGTGCCGAGATCAGCGTCATCGCGATAATCGAGGGCGATCAGATCCGCCTTGCTTCCATCAACGGAATGTCATCCGAGGGAGTTGAAGCCGTTAAGCGTGTATTTCCGATGAAGCGTAGCGAAGAGACAATAACGGCACGCGCAGTACGAACGTCCTCGGTTTGCCACGTTCCGGACGTCCTCAGCGACCCGCTTTATCCGAACAAGCAGGTCGCGCGTGCAAGCGGGTATCGCGGCTGTCTTGCGGTGCCGATGGTCCGCAACCAGCAGGTGATTGGTTCGATTTTTGTGGCGCGTCGAAAGCCGGGTCCTTTCACAGAGGCCAAAATTCAGCTTCTGAAGACTTTCGCCGACCAGGCTGTGATAGCGGTCGAGAACGTCCGATTGTTCAACGAAACAAAAGAAGCGCTTGAGCAGCAAACGGCCACGGCCAATGTGCTCGACGTGATCAGCCGTTCGGCGTTCGAGCTGCAGCCCGTTTTTCAAACCGTTGCCGAAAGTGCGGTGCGGCTTTGTGGAGCCGATAGAGCTTTTATTTTCCGATTTGATGGGCAGTTATTGCGGTCGGTCGTTTCCTATAACGCACCGCCTGAGCTTGAAAAATTTATCCGGGAAAATCCAATTGTTCCCGGTCGCGGCAGCGGTGCGGGACGCGCTGCATTTGAGCGGAAGACTATTCAAATTCTCGATGCCATGGTCGATCCGGAATACACCTACAAGTCAAAAGACGTCGCTCCGATCGGAACCATTCTTACCGTTCCGATCTTCAAAGGTGATGACCTGCTCGGCGTGATCCTCACTTATCGCCTGGAGGTCCGACCATTTACTGATAAGCAGATTTCACTTGTTGAGGCCTTCGCCGACCAGGCGGCCATTGCAATTGAAAATGTTCGGCTTTTCGATGCCGAGCAAAAACGCGCCGCTGAACTTTCTGAATCGCTGTCGCAGCAGACAGCGACGGCCGATGTTCTTAAGGTCATCAGCCGGTCGACATTCGACCTGCAAACCGTGCTTGACACTTTGGTCGAGTCGGCGACGCGGTTATGTGACGCGGACTATGCCTGGTTGTTTCAGCGCGACGGAGAGGTTTTCAATTTTGCCGCCAGTTACGGCCACGTACCCGAGAAGCATGCGCAGATAAGAGACTTTTTCAAAACCCTGCAGGTGCCGATCAATCGCGGCAGCATTACGGGTCGCGCAGCGATCGACGGACGGGTGGTTCATGTCCCCGACGTGTTGGCGGATACCGAATACACGTTCAATCAGGTTCAAAGGATGGGTGGTTATCGCGCCGGACTCGGCGTCCCGCTGCTGCGCAAGGGCGACGTCGTCGGCGTCATCTTCGTGGGGAAGAACAGGGTAGAGCCGTTTACACAGAAACAGATCGAATTGGTCACAACTTTCGCTGACCAGGCTGTCATCGCCATCGAAAACACACGCCTCTTCGGCGAATTGCGTCAGCGCACCGACGATCTTTCCGAGGCCTTGGAGCAGCAGACGGCGACCGCTGACGTGCTGAAGGTTATCAGTCGCTCCGCCTTTGATCTGCAGGTGGTGCTCGACACACTCACCGCATCCGCCGCGAAGCTTTGCGAAGCGGACATGGCCGGGATCGTGCGGCCCAGAGATGGCGAATATTACTGGGTTACAAGCCACAACTTTCCGCCAGCCTTCATGGACTATGTCAAAACGCGGCCGATCCTGCGGGACAGGGGAACAGCCGTCGGCCGCGCTTTGCTCGAAGGCCGCGTTGTTCATCTCGCTGACATTCTCGCGGACCCTGATTTCACCTTCAGCGAAGCACAAAAGCGAGGCGGATATCGGACCGTGCTGGCTATTCCGCTGCTGCGCGAGGGAAGCCCGATTGGCGTTATTGTGCTGACGCGAACGGCGGTCGAGCCCTTTACCGACAAGCAGATTGAAGTCCTCACAACCTTCGCCGACCAGGCCGTTATTGCGATCGAAAATGTGCGGCTGTTCAACGAGGTTCAGACGCGGACGGCGGAGCTGGCCGACGCTCTGCAGCAGCAGACCGCTACAGCGGAAGTGCTTAAAGTTATCAGCCGCTCGGCCTTTGACCTGCACACAGTGCTGCAGACACTCGTCGAAGCGGCCGCCAAGCTCTGCGAAGCTGATCAGGGGACCATTGCAAGGGAGCAGACCGGCGTCTTTGTGCGCGCAGCGAGCTATGGTTTTTCGCCAGAATTTGTCGAGCTCGTTAAAGATTTACCGGTGGCTCCGGCGCGCGGCTCTGCGACCGGGCGGGCTCTGTTGGAAAGCCGCACCGTACACATTGCGGACGTTCGATCTGACCCGGATTACACATTTTCCGAAGCGATCGAAAAGGGTGGATTCAAAACCATCCTTGCAGTGCCAATGCTTCGTGAAGGAAAAGCGATCGGTGTTCTCGCTTTGACACGCATCGATATGCGGCCGTTTACGGAAAAGCAGATCGAGCTGGTTTCGACGTTTGCCGACCAGGCTGCAATTGCCATTGAAAATGTGCGCCTTTTTGAAAGCGTGCAGACGCGCACGCAAGAACTGGCAAAGTCGCTCAAGGACTTGCAGACCGCCCAAGATAGACTCGTGCAGACCGAAAAACTCGCCTCGCTTGGTCAACTGACGGCGGGCATTGCCCACGAGATCAAAAACCCTCTGAATTTCGTCAACAACTTTTCGTCTGTTTCCGCGGAACTGGTTGGTGAATTGCAGGAGGCCCTGCAACAATTCGATTTTGACGAAAAGACGGGCGGCGAGGTTAATGAAATCACTGAAATGCTGCGTGGCAATCTCGAAAAGGTCGTGCAGCATGGCAAGCGTGCCGACTCGATCGTCAAGAACATGCTCCTGCACTCACGCCAGGGCTCAGGCGAACATCGAATGATCGACATCAACAGTGTTGTCGAGGAGAGCCTCAATCTCGCCTATCATGGCGCGCGAGCGGAAAAACGGGGATTCAATATCACCCTGCAAAGATCCTTCGACCCTGCCGCCGGCGAAGTTGACCTTTTCCCTCAGGAAATCACCAGGGTACTTCTGAATGTCATCTCCAATGGCTTCTACGCTGCGGCCAAACGCAAAGCGGGCAAAAACGGAAGCAGCTATGAACCCATGCTTGCAGCATCGACCAAAAACCTGGGGGACAGCGTGCAAATCACGATACGTGACAACGGCGTCGGTATCCTTCCCGAAGTGAAGGAAAAGATGTTCAATCCGTTCTTTACGACCAAACCGGCCGGGGAGGGGACCGGTCTTGGCCTGTCCATCAGTCACGACATTATTGTCAAACAGCATTGCGGATCGATCGAAGTCGATACCGCGCCCGGTGAGTACACGGAGTTTCGAATTGTTCTTCCGCGTAATGCCGCAACGCTTGAAAAGTGAGGAGGATCCGCGTGCAACTTCTTATTCTTGTGGTTGATGATGAACCGGACGTCGAAGCGCTGTTTCGCCAGCACTTCCGGCGAGATCTTCGCGACGGCCGATTTGCAATGGAATTTGCCCAATCTGCCCCTGCGGCATTGCAATGTATCAGCAATGCAGGCACGGCTTCGCTCATATTGATTTTGTCAGATATCAATATGCCCGGAATGAGCGGGCTTGAGCTTTTGCCGAAAGCAAAAGCGGTTCGGCCCGATGTGCCAATCATCATGATTACGGCCTATGGTGATGCCGACACCAAGCGCAAGGCGCTGGAGAGTGGCGCCGACGCGCTGTTCACCAAGCCGATCGATTTCGGAATGTTGCGAAGCGAAATCGACTCGCGGGTTGAGCGGCACGCATGATCGAACCGGAAGTGTTGTGCAGGCCTAAGCGGAGAACATGTCAGATTTGAAGCCTTGTGGGAGAATGGCTCTATGAGACGGCGCCGATAGGTGATCGCATGAGACGGCGCGATTTCATTGTAGTGCTCGCGAGCTCGGCGGCTGCGTGGCCATTCGGGGCGCACGCGCAGCAGTCAAAGCCTGCGAAGCTCGGCGTGTTGTTAGTCGAAAAGCGCGAACCATTTTCCCGGATATTTTCGGAGGGGCTCCGGGAGTTCGGTTACATCGACGGCCAGAATATGCAGATCGAGTATCGCTCGGCGGATGGGAAGCTGGATCGTCTGCCTGCGCTGGCTGCAGAGCTTGTTGATCTCAAGGTCGATATTATCGTCGCCTCAGAAACACCCGCCGTACAGGCGGCGAAGCGTGCGACGACTGAAATCCCGATCGTCATGGCCCCATCCGGCGATCCGGTGGGAACGGGACTCATAAGCAGCCTGTCCCGGCCAGGTGGAAACGTCACAGGATTGTCCGCGGCGACGGCCGAGCTCGCGGGAAAAAGCCTTGAGCTGATCCGGGAAATACTTCCCGGCGCGCGCCGCGTGGCGGCGCTTGCCGACCCGGCAAACCCCTTTACCAAATCATTTTTGGCGCAAATCCATGCGTCAGCCGCGGCGACCGGTCTTGAGGTTCAAGACGTTATGCTTGCCGGGACGCAAGATCTGGAACCGATTTTCGCAGGAATGGCCAGTGGCGGAGTGGCGGCTTTGATCGTCCAGCCAACGCTTCCGCGTGCACCTATCATCGCGCTGGCACGCAAGCACCGTCTTACAACAGTGTCGGGCAACCGCGCATTCGCCGACGCAGGTGGCCTTATGTCCTACGCCGGGAGCCTCGCGGACAGATACCGGAACGCGGCGCCGTATGTAGACAAGATCCTGAAGGGCGCCAAACCAGCCGATCTCCCGGTCCAGCAGCCAACCAAATTCGAGCTGGTCATCAATCTCAAGACCGCGAAAGCGCTGGGCATTTCCGTGCCGCCGGCGATGCTGACTCGTGCCGACGAGGTGATCGAATGACGGATCACGCGGCACCCAATCGGGCTGATGTGTCGTCGCGGCGCGAAACCCGCAGCCGTCTTTTCTTTAAATATGTCGGCCTGTTCGTTGCCGTGGTCTGCGTTGCACTATTGATCAATGGGCTTCTCGAGGTCTGGGGCTCATATCGCGAGCACAAAACGGCACTGATCCGCATCCAGCACGAGCAGGCTGAAGCAGCGGCCACCAAGATCAGCCAATTCATCAAGGAAATCGAAAATCAGGTCGGCTGGACTACCCAGTTGCTGTGGTCTGCCGAAACAATTGAACAGCGACGGTTCGATGCGCTCCGTTTGTTGCGACAGGTTCCGGCGATTACCGAGCTTGCGCAGGTGGACGCCAGCGGCAAGGAACAACTTCGCGTCTCGCGGCTGGCCATGGACGTGTTGGGCAGCGGTCTCGATCTGTCGAATGAGCCCAAGTTCACCGAAGCCGTAAAAAACAAAGTCTATTACGGCCCCGTCTATTTCCGCCGCGAGTCCGAGCCGTACATGACCCTCTCGCTTGCGGGCACGCGGCGCGACGCCGGCGTCAGCATTGCGGAAGTCAATCTCAAGCTGATCTGGGACGTGGTCTCAAGGATCAAGGTCGGCGAGCGCGGTCAGGCCTATGTGGTGGACCGACGCGGTCGTCTGATCGCCCACCCGGACATCAGCCTGGTTTTGCGTAACACCGACATGACTCGCCTTGCGCAGGTGCAGGCGGCGCAGCGTGGGACAGCGGCGCCGGAGGACGAGATACCGACTGCAACCGACCTGCAAGGTCGGACTGTTCTGAGCGCCTTCGCACCGGTTGCACCGCTTGGCTGGACCGTTTTTGTCGAGCTGCCGGTAGGCGAGGCCTATCAGCCATTGATGGCCTCGATTCAGCGTTCCGCTCTGGTTCTGCTCGCCGCGCTCTGTCTTGCGGCTGTCGCCGGAATATTTCTTGCGCGCAGGATGGTTGTGCCGATCCAGGCTTTGCGTACTGGTGCGGCTCGAATCGGTAGCGGCGACCTCTCGCAGCGGATTGAAGTCAAAACCGGCGACGAGCTCGAAGCACTCGCCGACCAGTTCAATGACATGGCCGGCCGACTGCAGGAATCCTACACGGGACTGGAAAACAAGGTCGAGCAGCGCACGCAACAGCTTGCGCAATCCGTCAACGAGCTGCGTGCGCTCGGCGAGGTGACTCAGGCGGTCAATTCGACGGTAGACCTTGAAACCGTGTTGTCGACAATTGTCGCCAAGGCAGCCCAACTGTCGAATACCGAGGCCGGAGCGATTTATGTTTTCGACGAGGTGACCGAGGAATTCCAGTTGCGCGCAACCTATGGGCTGGAATCGGGAGCGGTCGCCGAGATTCGAGATCGTCACATTCGCCTGGGTGAGACCGCAATCGGCGAGGCCGCGCTGCAGCGCACGCCGATCCAAATTCCGGATCTTCAGGAAGACCCTGGGCGCACGCCCGACATTATTATCCGCGCGGGTTTTCGCGCTCTTCTTATCATCCCGCTTCTGAGCAACGACCAGATCGTAGGGGCGCTTGTCGTGCGCCGCAGGGCGCCCGGCGAGTTTGCGAAAAGCGCCGTCGAGCTTCTGCAGACCTTTGGAGCACAATCCGTCCTGGCGATACAAAATGCCAGGCTGTTCGAAAGCGTGGGTGCGAGGACGCGCGAACTTGCGAAATCACTGGATGAATTGCGTACCGCGCAGGACCGCCTCGTTCAGACGGAAAAGCTCGCCTCGCTCGGTCAGCTCACCGCGGGTATAGCGCACGAGATCAAAAATCCGCTCAATTTTGTCAACAACTTCTCTTCTGTTTCATCGGAACTCGTGAGTGAACTACGCGACGCACTGAAAGGCGTCAATCTCGACAGCAAGCTACGAACGGAAATTGACGAGATCGCCGACATGCTTCAGGGCAATCTCGAAAAGGTCGTGCAGCACGGCAAGCGCGCTGACTCGATCGTCAAGAACATGCTGCTGCACTCGCGCCAGGGCTCGGGCGAGCACCGGTTCGTGGACGTTAACTCTGTGGTCGAGGAAAGCCTCAATCTCGCCTATCACGGGGCGCGGGCGGAGAAACAAGGCTTTAATATAACGCTGCAGAAATCGTTCGACCCAGGCGCGGGCGAGGTTGACCTGTTTCCGCAGGAGATTACGCGCGTGCTGCTCAATCTCATCATGAATGGCTTTTACGCGGCGACCAAGCGCAAGGCTGAAGCAAATGGTGGTGACTATGAGCCAACGCTCGCGGCGGCAACGAAAAGCCTCGGCGACAGAGTCGAAATCCGGATCCGGGACAACGGCACCGGAATTCCTCCCGAGGTGAAGGAGAAGATGTTCAATCCGTTCTTCACGACCAAGCCGGCGGGTGAGGGGACCGGACTTGGTTTGTCCATCAGCCACGACATCATCGTCAAACAGCATGGCGGATCAATTGAGGTCGATACCGAACCTGGCCAGTACACAGAGTTTCGCATCGTCCTGCCGCGCAAAGCTGCAATCCTTGCAAAAGCGGGAGCCTCCGCGTGAATTTCCTCATCAACAATCGGGTTGAATTGGCCGCATGACCGCACGAATTCTCGTAGTTGATGATGAACCGGACATGGAAGCGCTGCTCGTCCAGAAATTTCGCCGCAAGATCGGTGAAGGCTCGGTAGAGCTGTTGTTCGCGCGTGATGGCGTCGAAGCCCTGGACCTGCTCGCGTCCAACGGCGTCATGGATATGGTGATCACCGACATCAATATGCCGCGCATGGACGGACTGACTCTTCTTCAGAAGATTCAGGAGACGAACGAAAGGCTATCGACGGTCATTGTGTCGGCGTATGGGGACATGGCGAATATCCGCACCGCGATGAACCGCGGCGCTTTTGACTTCCTGACCAAGCCGATCGACTTTTCCGACCTTGAGGCGACAATCGCAAAGACGATCAGGCACGTCGAAGAGTTGCGCGATGCAAGGCGCCGCCAGGCCGCGGCCGAACGGGCCTACGCTTCGCTCTCAAGATATTTTTCGCCGAATCTTGTCCAAAGACTTGCCGGTGACAACGATACGATCGATCTTGCGGGTCAGCGTCGCGAAATCGCGTCGCTCTTCACGGATATTGCCGGATTTACCGCTCTGGTGGAGGCGCTCGAGCCGAACGTGCTCGGACCGCTTCTCAATGAATATCTCACGGGCATGACCGATATCGTGTTTTCGCACGACGGCACGGTCGCGAAGATCGTCGGCGATGCTCTCCATGTGCTCTTTGGCGCCCCGGGTGAACAGGCCGACCATAGCGCGCGCGCCGTCGCCTGTGCGCTGGACCTCGATGAATACGCCGATTCATTCCAGCAGCTTTGCCAGAAAAAACAGATTGCGCTCGGGATCACCCGGATTGGCGTCCATGCCGGGCCGGCGATCGTCGGGAATTTCGGCGGCGGACGATTCTTCGACTACACGGCCTATGGCGATACCGTCAACGTCGCTGCGCGGCTGGAGGCCGCGAACAAATACTTTGGCAGCCACGTCTGTGTCAGCTCAACTCTGGCGGAGAAGGTGAACGACTTCTGCGGGCGGCCAATCGGCGATCTCTTGTTGCGGGGCAAGACCGAAACGATGCGTGCATTCGAGCCCCTGCGGCGGGAAAAATTCGAGAGCGCCGCGACGAAGAGTTATATGGAAGCATTTTCCAAGCTCCAATCCGACGATGTTGCTGCGATGGCGGCCTTCGCGGCGCATGTCGGGAGCTATCCGGACGACCGGCTTGCCAGCTTTCACCTCAAGCGGCTCCTGAACGGGGAAAAGGGCACGCGGATTGCCCTGCAATAATGCGGGCTAGGTCGCCGGGGGTGCAGCTTTTCTTTCCTGAGAAATTGGAGAAAATTGCGCCGCGTCCACATTGGAATCCGCCGAAATGAATCTTCTCGTTCTTGCCGGTGACGGTATCGGACCCGAAATTACCGCCGCCACGCTCTCAGTATTGCGTGCCGCTTCCGACCGTTTTGCGCTCGGACTTCGGATCGAAGAAGCACCGGTCGGTCATGCCGGCCTGCGTGCGCTTGGCAGCACGATCCACGCCGACATTGTTGAGAAAGCGCGTAAGGCCGACGGGGTCGTCCTCGGTCCGACATCGACTTTCGAATTCAAGGATCCGGCGCGTGGCGAGCTTAACCCGTCGATGACACTCCGAAAGGGTCTTGATCTGTTCGCCAATATCCGCCCGGCGAGGACCTATCCAGGATTCCCTTTGCGCTGCGGAGAGTTCGATCTCGTTGTCGCGCGCGAAAATACCGAAGGTTTTTATGCCGACCGAAACATGGAGGCGGGGAGCGGGGAGGTCCTGGTCACCAAGGATGTTGCCATGTCGCTGCGGCGGATCACGCGTGCCTGCAGCGAACGCATTGCGCGCGCTGGGTTTGAACTCGCGATGACACGACGGAAGCGCGTGACGATCGTGCACAAGGCCAACGTTTTGAAGGTCACGGACGGATTGTTCATCGAGGCGTGCCGAAACGTTGCCAGGGAGTTCCCGGCTGTCACGATTGATGACGTGATCGTCGACGCCATGATGGCGCACGTCGTGCGCAATCCTCAGCGCTTCGACGTGATTGTCACATCCAACATGTACGGCGATATTCTGTCCGACTTGACGGCTGAATTGTCGGGCAGTCTGGGAATGGCCGCTTCCCTTAACGCCGGCACCAATCACGGGATGGCGCAGGCCGCGCACGGCTCGGCGCCGGACATTGCGGGCAGGAACGTTGCCAACCCGCTTTCGCTAATTGTGTCGGCGGCGATGCTGCTCGCCTGGCACGGCCGCCGCGGAAAGGCCAACTCGTTTGAAGCCGCGGCTGCTGCCATCGAGAAGGCGGTCGAGGCGGCAATTGCAGCCAAGGAATCGACCGCCGATGTCGGAGGAAGACTGGGCACGCGTGAAACCGGCGATGCGGTCGCTGCACGATTGCGGGCGTGACAGCCAGAATGCGTTGCGACAGTCACGTCCATATTGTCGGCCCAGCGGATCGTTACCCGCAGGTCGCCGAGCGAACCTATCTCGCAGATGTTGCCACCCTCAAGCAGCTCGAGCGGGTGTCAGCTTCGCGCGCTGTCAGGCGGTTTGTCATTGTGCAGCCGAGCTTTTACGGCACCGACAACAGCATGTTGCTGGAGGGCCTCGACGCCTTGGCTGGAAGAGGGCGCGGTGTCGCGGTCATCAACCCCGAAACGACGTCGGCGAGAACATTGTCCGGCATGGCATCGCAGGGCGTGTGTGGCCTGCGTCTCAACCTCTACAGTCCGCTTCGCGAAAGGGCACCGCTTGCAGCCCGCTTCGAAGCGGTCGAAGGACACGCGCGCGACCTGGATTGGCACATCGAAGTCATCGCGCCGATCAAGCTACTGTCAGAAAATGCATCGCTATTGCGGAGCTCGCGCGTGCCGGTGGTCATTGATCACTATGGACTCTATGCGGGCACCAGGCCCGACCAGCCCGAAGGTATGTCGCTGCTTGAACTGCTCACGCAGCCTCACGTCTGGATCAAGCTATCGGCGCCGTACCGTGTCAGGGCGGACCCGCTGGCAATCCGACCTGATCCGCCTTGGGTGGCAGCTATCCTGAAGGTTGCGCCCAATCGTTGCGTCTGGGGGAGCGATTGGCCGCACACGCCGCCGCACGACCAGCATTTGGGTAGCGCCGTCCTTTCACCTTATCGTAGTCTTCGCTACGAAACGCTGGTCGACGAGTTCATGGCCGCGACCGGTTCGGCAGAGTTGTCCGAGCGAATCCTGTCGGACAATCCGGCGCGGCTCTACGGCTTCGAATAACGCGATCGCCGGAATCAACGCGGCGAAAAGAAAAAGGGACGAGCTATCATGCGAGCCATCCGGTCGGCGGCTGTTGCTCTCAGCGCGGCTTTTTTCATGCTGTCCTACACAGCATCGGGTTGGTGCCAAGCCTATCCAGCACGGACGATTCAGCTGATTGTTGCCTACGCGGCAGGCGGAACCGGCGATATCGTCGCCCGATCAATTTCCGACAAGCTTGGCGTGGCGCTTGGCCAGACGGTCGTGGTTGAAAATCGCGCCGGCGCCAGCGGGGCGATCGGCGCGCATTCGGTGACGACTGCCGCGCCCGACGGCTACACGCTGCTGGTCGGACAAACCGGGGAAGTCGCCGTCAACCAGCACTGGCTCAAGGGCCTCAATTACGACCCCGACAAGGATCTCGTGCCGATCGCGCTCGCGGCCGTGGTGCCCCTCGCGCTGGTCGTCCCGGCAAAGGCTGCATACTCGACGCTTCCCGACTTTCTGGCTGCGCTGAAGGCAAAGCCCAAAATCACGTTTGCCTCCGCCGGTATCGGGACACCGGGCCACTTCGCGGGCGAGCTACTGAAGCTGAAATTCGACGAAAACCTAACGCACGTGCCCTACAAAGGAGCCGGCCCAGCGCTCAACGATCTGATCGGCGGTCACGTCGCGTTTTACTTTTCCGGTTTTCCGGCGGCAGCCCCGCACGTGAAGGCGGGCACTCTCAAGCTTCTGGCGCTGTCCTCGGCCAGGCGCTCGCCAGCCGCGCCAGATGTGCCGACAGTTGCCGAGATAACCGGCATCAAGGACTACGATTTCACGCTGTGGGCCGGTTTTTTCGCGCCCCGGGGCACGCCGCAGCCCGTGATCGAGCGCCTGAATAAAGAGATCAATGCGGTCCTCGCCCAAGCCGACGTCAAGGCGCGCCTGGAGGCGGCCGGGGCGGTCGTGACGCCGATGTCGGTGTCCGAATTCCGGGAGTTCGTCCAGCGCGAGAGTGCCAAATATCTCCACGTCATCAAGGAAACGGGCGTGACCGCGCAATAAGCGGCGTTCGAGGCGAGCAATTATTAGGTATTCGGCTTCCGAAGGGCCCGAATGCTCGGTTTTTCAGCCATTTCTGCTTGACTTGGCCGAGTCACGCCGATACATACCCCACACTTTTCGGCAGGCGGTGAGCTTTGCTTGCTCGGAACGGCCGCCCGAATAACCTTTTGAGAGCGTTGCGTTTTCTCTAAGGTTGATCGGGCCCAACGCCTCGACGAATAAAGCTCAGACGCTGCTTCTGACAGCACCTGTCAGACTTTGAGAGTGAACGGCCGCGGTGTTTAACCGCAACGCGTCCGTCCGAACGGAAGAGCGCCCTGCCGCAGTTTGGCGGATGGCGCGATTTCGTTTTGCGCGTGGGAAAGTCGCGCAAGGTTACGTGCGTATCGATCCGCGCACGCCGATGCCGGGCGACAAGCCCAAGACGACGCGGACGAGGTGATTGTCCGCACGAAATTAAACGAGGGGCGGTGCGGACGGTTCCGTTCGCGCAGCATCCCAAACTGAAGGTAGCGAAGACAAAGATGCCGACGATCAACCAGTTGATTGCCAAGCCGCGGCACCCGCTCAAGGCCCGCAACACAGTGCCGGCTCTGCAGGCGTCACCGCAGAAGCGCGGTGTCTGCACGCGCGTTTACACGACGACGCCGAAGAAGCCGAACTCGGCATTACGCAAGGTGGCGAAGGTGCGGCTCACCAACGGGTTTGAAGTCATCGGCTACATCCCGGGCGAGGGCCATAATCTGCAAGAGCACTCGGTCGTCATGATCCGCGGCGGTCGCGTGAAGGACCTGCCGGGCGTGCGCTACCACATCCTGCGCGGCGTGCTCGACACGCAAGGCGTGAAGAACCGCAAGCAGCGCCGTTCGAAATACGGCGCCAAACGGCCCAAGTAAGGATCTGAGTCATGTCCCGCCGCCACGCTGCAGACAAACGCGACATCATCCCCGATCCCAAGTTCGGAAATATTGTCGTCAGCAAGTTCATGAATGCCATCATGTACGATGGAAAAAAGTCGGTGGCTGAAGGCATCGTCTACGGCGCGCTTGAGACGATCGAGAGCAAGACCAAACAAAATCCAATCACAGTTTTCCAGCAAGCGCTCGACAACGTAATGCCCTCGATCGAGGTGCGTTCACGCCGTGTCGGTGGCGCGACCTACCAGGTGCCGGTCGAAGTGCGTACGTCGCGCCGGCAGGCACTCGGCATCCGTTGGATTATCGCGGCGGCGCGCGAGCGCAACGAACGTACGATGACCGAGCGGCTCTCGGCCGAGCTGCTCGATGCATCCAATAACAGGGGAAACGCAGTCAAAAAGCGCGAGGACACCCACAAGATGGCGGAAGCCAACCGGGCCTTCTCGCATTACCGCTGGTGACAGCAGAAAAAATTTAAGGACTGACCCCCTATGCCCCGCAGCCACCCAATCGAGGACTACCGCAACTTCGGCATCATGGCGCACATCGATGCCGGAAAGACGACGACGACTGAGCGGATCCTCTATTACACCGGCAAGAGCCACAAGATCGGCGAGGTGCACGAAGGCGCCGCGACGATGGATTGGATGGAGCAGGAGCAGGAGCGTGGCATCACGATCACGTCGGCCGCGACCACCGCTTTCTGGAAAGAGAAGCGCCTTAACATCATCGACACGCCCGGCCACGTCGACTTCACGATCGAAGTCGAGCGTTCACTGCGCGTGCTTGACGGCGCTGTATGCGTGCTCGATTCCAACCAGGGCGTAGAGCCGCAGACCGAGACGGTCTGGCGCCAGGGCGACAAATACAAGGTTCCGCGCATCGTCTTCGCCAACAAGATGGACAAGATCGGTGCCGACTTCTTCAAGTGTCTCGATGACATCAAGACTCGCCTCGGCGCAAAGCCGGTGGCCATCCAGCTCCCGATCGGCTCTGAGCAGAACTACAAAGGTCTTGTCGACCTGGTGCGCATGAAGGGCGTGGTTTGGGACGACGAATCCCTCGGCGCCAAGTACCACGACATCGACATCCCGGCCGACATGCTCGACGAGGCCAAAAAGTATCGCGAGCAGATGATCGAAGCGGCGGTTGAGCTCGACGACGCAGCCATGACCGCCTACCTCGAGGGCAAAGAACCCGACGAGGCAACCCTCAAAAAGCTCATCCGCAAGGCCGTCCTCACCAGCGCGTTTTTCCCGGTGCTGTGCGGCTCGGCGTTCAAGAACAAGGGCGTGCAGCCGCTACTCGACGCCGTCGTCGACTACCTGCCGAGCCCGATTGACGTGCCCGCCATCAAGGGCGTGGACGACAAGGGCAACGAAGTTGTCCGCAAGGCCGACGATAAAGAGCCGATGGCGCTTCTCGCCTTCAAGATCATGGACGACCCCTTCGTCGGCACCATCACCTTCTGCCGTATCTATTCCGGCACGCTGCAGAGCGGCACAGGCGTGATCAATTCGACCAAGGAGCGCAAGGAACGTATCGGCCGCATGCTTCTGATGCATGCGAACAATCGCGAGGACATCAAGGAAGCCTATGCCGGCGACATCGTTGCGCTGGCGGGCCTGAAGGAAGTGCGCACCGGCGACACGCTGTGCGACTCCGCGAAGCCTGTGATTCTGGAAAAGATGGAATTTCCCGATCCGGTCATCGAGATTGCGATCGAGCCGAAGTCGAAAGCCGACCAGGAAAAGCTCGGCGTCGCGCTTGCCAAGCTCGCTACCGAAGATCCGTCGTTCCGTGTTTCTACCGACCAGGAGAGCGGGCAGACCATTCTCAAGGGAATGGGCGAACTGCACCTCGACATCAAGGTCGACATCCTCAAGCGCACATACAAGGTTGACGCCAACATTGGTGCCCCGCAGGTCGCGTTCCGCGAAAAGATTTCGCAGCGGGTCGAGCACGGTTACACCCACAAGAAGCAGACCGGCGGCTCCGGCCAGTTCGCGCAAATCAAGATTATCGCCGAGCCGACACCGCCCGGCACGCCGTTCGAGTTCGAGAACGAGATCGTCGGCGGCGCCGTGCCAAAGGAATTCGTCCCTGGCGTGGAGAAGGGTCTCGAGTCCGTCCTCGGCTCCGGCGTTGTGGCCGGGTTCCCGGTGGTGGACCTCAAGGTGACATTGATCGACGGCAAATATCACGATGTCGATTCGTCCGCGCTCGCCTTCGAAATCTGCGCGCGCCAGTGCCTGAAAGAGGCGCTGCAAATGGCCAAGCCGGTGCTGCTCGAGCCGATCATGAAGGTCGAGGTCGTGACACCGGAAGACTACACAGGGTCGGTCATCGGTGACCTCAATTCACGCCGCGGGCAGATTCAAGGCCAGGACATGCGCGGCAACGCCAACGTGATCAACGCGATGGTGCCGCTGATGAACATGTTCGGTTACGTCAACAATCTGCGGTCCATGTCTCAGGGCCGCGCAACGTTCACGATGCAATTCGATCACTACGCAGAGCTTCCCGCGAACGTGTCGGCGGAAGTGCAGAAGAAATTCGCGTGACAGGGAAAAGATAACAGAAGGATCTGAACGGAGAGTTCCATGGCCAAAGAGAAATTCCAGCGAACCAAGCCCCATTGCAATATCGGCACGATCGGTCACGTCGACCATGGCAAGACCACGCTCACAGCGGCGATCACCAAGGTTCTGGCCGAGAAGGGCGGCGCTACATTCACGGCCTATGACCAGATCGATAAGGCCCCGGAAGAGAAGGCGCGCGGTATCACCATCTCAACGGCGCACGTCGAATATCAGACCGACAAGCGCCATTATGCGCACGTCGACTGCCCGGGCCACGCCGACTACGTGAAAAACATGATCACCGGCGCGGCGCAGATGGACGGTGCCATCCTGGTGGTGTCCGCGGCTGACGGCCCGATGCCGCAGACCCGCGAGCACATCCTGCTTGCCCGCCAGGTCGGCGTGCCGGCGCTCGTTGTCTACATGAACAAGGTCGACATGGTCGACGATCCGGAGCTGCTCGAGCTCGTCGAGCTCGAAGTGCGCGAGCTGCTGTCCAAGTACAATTTCCCCGGTGACAAAATTCCGATCATCAAGGGTTCGGCGCTCAAGGCGCTCGACGGCAGCGACGAGAAGCTCGGCAAAGAGACTGTTTTGGCTCTGATGAAGGCGGTGGACGAATACATTCCGCAGCCCGAGCGTCCAAAGGATCAGCCGTTCCTTATGCCCGTGGAAGACGTGTTCTCGATCTCCGGCCGCGGCACAGTCTGCACCGGTCGCGTCGAGCGCGGCATCATCAAGGTCGGCGAGGAAGTCGAGATTGTCGGCATTCGTCCCACCCAAAAGACGGTCGTCACCGGCGTCGAGATGTTCCGCAAGCTGCTCGACCAGGGTGAGGCAGGCGACAACGTCGGCTGCCTGCTGCGCGGCACCAAGCGCGAGGAAGTCGAGCGCGGCCAGGTGCTCTGCAAGCCGGGCTCGGTCAAGCCGCACACGAAGTTCAAGGCGGAGGCCTACATCCTCACCAAGGAAGAGGGTGGACGTCACACGCCGTTCTTCACCAATTATCGTCCGCAGTTCTATTTCCGCACCACCGACGTGACAGGTGTCGTGCACCTGCCGCAAGGCACGGAAATGGTGATGCCGGGCGACAACGTGGCGATGGAAGTGCACCTGATCGTGCCGATCGCCATGGAAGAGAAACTGCGCTTCGCCATTCGCGAGGGCGGCCGCACCGTCGGCGCCGGCGTGGTGGCGAGCATCATCGAGTAACCGTTCGATCCGTCGTCATGCCCGGCCTCGTGCCGGGCATCCGCGACTTGAGATGAATGTAGGACGTGGATGGCCGGACGGGTCCGGCCATGACGGGACAGAGAGACGAGACAAATGAACGGCCAGAATATCCGGATCCGGCTCAAGGCGTTCGATCACCGCATCCTCGATGCATCGACGCGCGAGATCGTGAACACGGCCAAGCGCACCGGCGCGCAGGTCCGTGGCCCGATTCCGTTGCCGACGCGCATCGAGAAGTTCACGGTGAATCGTTCGCCGCACGTGGATAAGAAGAGCCGCGAACAGTTCGAGATGCGCACGCACAAGCGCCTGCTCGACATCGTCGATCCGACGCCGCAAACGGTGGACGCGCTGATGAAGCTCGATCTGGCCGCCGGCGTCGACGTCGAGATCAAGCTCTAAGGCCGGGGTGGGACTAGCTATGCGTACGGGTGTAGTTGCTCAGAAGGTCGGAATGACCCGGGTGTTCACCGAAGCCGGCGAGCACGTGCCGGTTACGGTGCTGCGCCTCGCGCAATGTCAGGTGGTCGCCCACCGGACCAAGGACAAGAATGGTTATGTGGCGCTGCAGCTCGGTTCGGGCCCGCGCCGGTCCAACAACATGAGCAAGGCCGATCGCGGCTATTTCGGCAAGCAGAAGGTCGAGCCGAAGCGCAAGCTCGCCGAATTCCGCGTGACTGAAGATTCCATTATTCCGGTCGGCGCAGAAATCACCGCCGACCACTTCATTCCCGGACAGTTCGTCGACGTCTGTGGCATCACCATCGGCAAGGGCTTTGCCGGCGGCATGAAGCGCTGGAATTTCGCCGGCCTGCGTGCCTCGCACGGTGTGTCGATTTCGCACCGCTCGATCGGTGGCACCGGCGGCCGTCAGGATCCGGGCAAGACGTTCAAAAACAAGAAGATGCCGGGTCACCTGGGTGTCGATCGCGTGACGACGCTCAATCTCAAGGTCGTGCAAACCGATGTGGAACGCGGCCTCCTGCTTGTCGAAGGCGCGGTTCCCGGCGCCAAGAGCGGCTGGGTGACGGTGCGTGACGCCGTGAAGAAGAAGCTGCCGAAGGAAGCGCCGAAGCCGGGCAAATTCCGCGTCAGCGAAAGCGCCGAGAAGAGGTCCGACGCGAAAGCGGAAACGAAGTCCGCACCGAAGGCCGAGCAAAAGCCGGCCGAAGCCGCGCCTGAGTCGGCTGCTCCAGCGAAGGAGGGCGCGTGATATGGAAATGAAGATCACCACCCTCGAAGGCAAGGAAGCCGGCTCGGTCAAATTGCCGGATGCGATCTTCGGCCTTGAGCCGCGGACCGATATCATTCAGCGCTGCATCAACTGGCAGCTCGCCAAGCGTCAACGCGGCACCCACAAGACCAAAGGCCGCGCTGAAATCTGGCGGACCGGCAAGAAGATGTACGCGCAGAAGGGCACTGGCGGCGCCCGTCACGGGTCCGCGCGCGTCCCGCAGTTCCGCGGCGGCGGCCGCGCTTTCGGGCCGCTGGTTCGCAGCCACGCCATCGACCTGCCGAAGAAAGTCCGCGCCCTCGCGCTCAAGCATGCGTTGTCCTCGAAAGCCAAGGACGGCGGCATCATCGTTATCGAGAAAGCATCGGCGAAGGACGCGAAGACCAAGGCGCTCGCCAAGCAATTCGACAAGCTCGGCCTCGCGAATGCGCTGATTATCGATGGCGCGGAGGTCGATGCCAACTTCCGCAACGCGGCGCGCAATATCCCGAATATCGACGTGCTGCCGGTGCAAGGCATCAACGTCTACGACATCTTGCGGCGCAAGACCTTGGTGTTGACCAAGGCCGCGCTCGATGCGCTGGAGGCGCGATTCAAATGAGCACCAGCGATCCGCGCCACTACGACGTCATTATCGCCCCGGTGATCACCGAAAAGGCGACAATGGGGTCTGAGCACAACAAGGTGACGTTCAAGGTCGCCAAGAACGCCACCAAGCCGCAGATCAAGGAAGCGGTCGAGAAGCTGTTCGACGTCAAGGTCAAGAGCGTCAACACGCTCACCCGGCCTGGCAAGTGGAAAGTGTTCCGCAACCGGATCGGGCAGCAGTCCGATGTCAAGCGCGCGATCGTGACGCTCGAAGAGGGTCACAGGATCGACGTGACTACGGGCCTGTAAGGAGAGCGTTGCGATGGCGTTGAAAACCTACAATCCAGTGACGCCGGGCCAGCGCCAGCTGGTGACCGTCGACCGCTCGACCCTGCACAAAGGCCCGCCCGTCAAATCATTGACCGAGGGGCAAAGCTCAACCGGTGGCCGCAACAACCACGGCCGGATCACCTCGCGCTTTCGCGGCGGTGGTCACAAGCAGGCCTACCGACGGATTGATTTCCAACGCAGAAAATTCGACGTGCCAGCGACGGTCGAGCGCCTGGAATATGATCCGAACCGCACGGCGTTCATTGCGCTGATCAAGTATCAGGACGGCGAGCTTGCCTACATTCTGGCGCCGCAACGTCTTGGGCCGGGTGACTCGGTCATTGCCTCGGAGCATGCCGACGTGAAACCCGGCAATGCGATGCCGATCGCGAATATTCCGGTCGGCACGATTGTGCACAATGTCGAGATCAAGATCGGCAAGGGCGGGCAGATCGCGCGTTCGGCCGGCAGCTACGTGCAGATCGTTGGCCGCGACCAGGACTATGTGATCCTGCGTTTGAGCACGACCGAACAGCGTCTCGTGCACGGCCGCTGCATGGCGACGGTCGGCGCAGTGTCGAACCCCGACAACATGAACACCACCATCGGCAAGGCCGGACGCCAGCGCTGGAAGGGCCGTCTGCCGCACAACCGCGGCATCACCATGAACCCGGTCGATCATCCGCATGGCGGCCGCACCAAGGGCGGCAAGCACTGGGTCACGCCGTGGGGCTTCCCGACCAAGGGCAAGAAGACCCGCAAGAACAAGCGTACGGAGCGCTTCATTGTTGCGAGCCGGCACGACCGCAAGAAGAAGCAGCAGTAAGGACAGAGAGCTATGACGCGTTCAAGTTGGAAGGGCCCGTTCGTCGACGGATATCTGCTGCGCAAGGCGGAAGCCGCGCGTGCGTCCGGTCGTCACGAGATGATCAAGATCTGGAGCCGTCGCTCGACCATCCTGCCGCAGTTCGTTGGACTCAACTTCGGCGTCTACAACGGCCAGAAGCACATTCCAGTGCTGGTGACCGAGGAAATGGTCGGCCACAAGTTTGGCGAGTTCGCGCCGAGCCGGATGTTCTATGGCCATTCGTCCGACCGTAAGGCCAAGCGTGTGGGCGCGCCTGTGGCACCGGGCGCTCCGGCGCCTGCGGCACCGGCACCGGCTGCTCCGGCGGCAAGCTAAGGGATAAAGAGCAACGTCATGGGCAAGCGCCAACGCGAACGGGACCTCGGCGAAAACGAGGCCAAGGCTGTGAGCAAGATGCTGCGGATCTCCCCGCAGAAGCTCAACCTCGTCGCGCAATTGATCCGCGGCAAGAAGGTTGCGAGCGCGCTCGCCGACCTCGAGTTTTCGCGCAAGCGCATCGCCAAGGACGTGCGCAAGTGCCTGGAATCGGCGATCGCGAACGCCGAGAACAATCACGATCTTGACGTCGACGATCTCGTCGTCGCCGAAGCGCACGTTGGCAAGGCGCTCGTGATCAAGCGATTCACCCCGCGCGGCCGTGGCCGTGTCGGACGCATTTTCAAGCCGTTTTCTCACCTGACGATTGTCGTGCGTCAGGTCGAGGTGCGGGCGGAAGCCTGAGGAGTAGGCGATGGGTCAGAAGGTCAATCCGGTCGGGCTGCGCGTCGGCATCAACCGCACCTGGGATTCGCGGTGGTTCGCGGGCAAGGCCGAGTACGGCTCGCTTCTGCACGAGGATATCAAGATCCGCGATGAGCTGATGAAGCAGCTCAAGCAGGCGGCGGTATCGCATATTGTCATTGAGCGCCCGCACAAGAAGTGCCGGGTCACCATCCACTCGGCGCGTCCGGGCGTGGTGATCGGCAAGAAGGGCGCCGATATCGAGAAGCTGCGCAAGGCGGTGTCCAAGCTGACCGACAGCGATGTCGTGATCAACATCGTCGAAATCCGCAAGCCAGAACTCGATGCCCAGCTTGTTGCCGAGTCGATCTCGCAGCAGCTCGAGCGCCGCGTCGCGTTCCGTCGTGCCATGAAGCGCGCCGTTCAGTCCGCCATGCGTCTCGGCGCCGAAGGCATCCGCATCAACTGCTCGGGCCGCCTGGGCGGCGCCGAAATTGCACGCATGGAGTGGTACCGCGAAGGCCGCGTGCCGTTGCACACCTTGCGCGCCGACGTCGACTACGGGGTAGCCACCGCATTCACGACCTATGGTACCTGCGGTGTGAAGGTCTGGATCTTCAAGGGCGAAATTCTCGAGCACGATCCAATGGCGCAGGACAAGAAGCTCGCCGAAGGCGAGGGCAGTCGCCCGCGCCGCGAGACCGCGGCTTGAGAGGACGAATAGAGTTTTAAGTCATGTTGCAACCGATCCGCACAAAGTTTCGCAAGGCGTTCAAGGGCCGCATCCACGGTACTGCCACGAGTGGCACCACGCTTGCGTTCGGCCAATACGGTCTCAAAGCGCTTGAGCCGGAGCGCGTGACCGCGCGTCAAATCGAAGCCGCGCGCCGTGCGCTCACGCGCTTCATGAAACGGTCGGGCCGGGTCTGGATTCGCATTTATCCGGACGTTCCAGTTTCGAAAAAGCCGATCGAAGTGCGCATGGGCAAAGGCAAAGGCACGCCCGAGCTTTGGGTTGTGCGCGTGAAGCCGGGCCGGATTCTTTTCGAGGTCGATGGCATTCCGGTTTCGGTTGCTCGTGAGGCGCTGGGGCTCGCCGCCGCCAAGCTGCCGGTCAAAACCCGTTTTATCGAACGTATCGCTGAGTGATGACGATGAAAGCCGCCGATGTAAGAGCGATGACGCTCGATCAACTCGATGACGAAGTGCTCAAGCTGAAGAAAGAGCAGTTCAATCTGCGCTTCCAGCGGGCGACCGGTCAGCTCGAGAACACGTCGCGGGTGCGGGTTATCCGGCGCGACATCGCGCGCATGCTGACGATCGCTGCGCAGAAGCGCGCCGGAATGCCGGAGCCGGTGGCAAAGGCCGCGCCTGCGCCGAAGGCCGAAAAGACCGAGAAGAAGACGAAGACCGCTAAACCGAAGGCTGCCGCGAAGCCGAAGTCGCGCGCCAAGACGAAGTCGAAGGAATAAGGGGTTCGAGATGCCGAAGCGTACGCTCCAGGGCGTGGTTGTCAGCGACAAGCAGGACAAGACCATTATCGTGCGCGTCGATCGGCGTTTTGCGCACCCGACGATGAAGAAGACGATTCGGCGTTCCAAGAAGTACCACGCGCACGATGAGGCCAACACGTACTCGGTTGGCGATCTGGTATGGATTGAGGAGCGCCGGCCGATTTCCAAGCTCAAGCGCTGGGCCGTGGTCCGGGGCGAGAAGAAGCAGAAAGTTCAGTGAACGTGACGAGCGACCAGACAGTGAGAGCCGCATCATGATTCAGATGCAAACCAACCTCGACGTGGCCGATAATTCCGGCGCGCGCCGCGTCATGTGCATTAAGGTGCTGGGCGGCTCCAAGCGAAAATACGCCACCATCGGCGACGTCATCGTCGTATCGGTCAAGGAAGCGATTCCGCGCGGCCGCGTGAAGAAGGGCGACGTGATGAAGGCCGTCGTGGTGCGCATTTCCAAGGATATCAAGCGCCCGGATGGCTCGGTCATTCGCTTTGACCGCAACGCCGCCGTGCTGATCACGCCGCAGATGGAGCCGGTCGGAACCCGCATTTTCGGGCCAGTGCCGCGCGAATTGCGTGCCAAAAACCACATGAAGATCATCTCGCTCGCCCCGGAGGTGCTCTGATGGCAGCCAAGATCCGCAAGGGCGACAAGGTCGTTGTGCTCGCCGGTCGTGACAAAGGCCGCACGGGCGAGGTGATCGCTGTGCGCCCTGATGAAAACCGCGCCCTTGTGCGCGGCATCAACATGGTCAAGCGCCATCAGCGCCAGACCGCGCAGCAGGAAGGCGGGATCATCTCCAAGGAGGGGTCGATCCACCTGTCCAATCTTGCAATCGCCGATCCAAAGGACGGCAAGCCAACCCGAGTCGGCTTCAAGTTCGTCGGCGAAGGTGACGCACGCAAGAAGGTGCGCGTCGCCAAGCGTTCTGGAGTTGAGATCGATGGCTGATACCCAGCAGCAGTCCGAAGGCAAGAAGGCGAAGCAGCCGCAGGGCGCTCCCAAAGGCGCCAAGGATGGCGGCGCTCCGAAAGGTGGCGAGCCGAAAGTGAAGAAGCCGCGCGAGCGTTCCGACTATGTCGCGCGCATGAAGACCCATTTCGAGCAAGTCATTCGCGACGAGCTGTCGAAGAAATTCGGCTACACCAATCGCATGCAGGTGCCCACGATCACGAAGGTCGTGCTCAACATGGGCATCGGCGAGGGCGTCGCCGACCGTAAGAAGGTCGACAATGCCGCCAGCGACTTGTCGCTGATCGCAGGCCAGAAAGCCGTGATCACCAAGTCGCGCAAGTCGATTGCGACTTACAAGTTGCGCGATGGCCAGGCGATCGGCTGCAAGGTCACGCTGCGCAAGGCGCGCATGTATGACTTCGTGGACCGCCTGGTGAATATCGTATTGCCACGCGTGCGCGACTTCCGTGGGCTCAATCCGAAGAGCTTCGACGGCCGAGGCAACTACAGCCTTGGTATCAAGGAATACACGGTCTTCCCGGAGATCGATTTCGACAAGGTCACCGATACCTGGGGCCTTGATATTACCGTTTGCACCAGCGCGCGTACCGACGACGAAGCGCGCGCGCTGCTAACCGCGTTCAACTTCCCGTTCCGGCAGTGAGGGCGTCCCTCATACGCGGAACCGCAAGGAGCGAAAGTATGGCGAAGAAGAGTTCGATCGAGAAGAACAACAGACGGCGCAGGATGGCGAAGCAGTACGCCAACCGGCGCGCAAAGTTGAAAGCGATCGCGCACGACAAGAAGTTGCCGATGGAAGATCGTTTTGCTGCGTCGCTTAAGCTGGCGGAGTTGCCGCGCAACTCCTCCAAGACGCGTATCCGCAACCGCTGCGAGCTGAGTGGCCGACCGCGCGCCTACTACCGTAAGCATCGCTTGAGCCGTATCGCATTGCGCGAGCTCGGGTCAAAGGGCCTGATTCCAGGCCTTGTGAAGTCGAGCTGGTAGGAGGGCGCGATGGCAGTCAACGATCCGATTGGCGATATGATCGCCCGTATCCGCAACGCGCAGATGCGCAGCAAGTCCAAGGTTTCGATGCCGGGTTCGAAGCAGCGTGAGCGCGTGCTCGAGGTGCTCAAGACCGAAGGATTTATCCGAGGCTATGCGAGCGTGGCGCACGCAAGCGGCAGGTCCGAGCTCGAGATCGAGCTCAAATATTTCGACGGCGAGCCGGTGATTCGCGAAATCGAACGCATCTCGAAGCCGGGGCGCCGCGTTTATGTCGCGGTGCGCAACCTGCCGCGCATCAACAACGGTCTTGGAGTCGCGATTTTGTCGACCCCCAAGGGCGTGATGGCCGACCACGAAGCCCGCGAGGCTAATGTGGGCGGCGAAATTATCTGTACGGTGTTCTGATGTCGCGCATCGGAAACAAAGCAGTCGTGGTGCCGACCGGCGTCACCGCTAACGTCGAGGGCCAGACCGTCAAGGTGAAGGGCCCGAAGGGCGCCCTCCAGGTCGTTGTGCACGATGACGTCACTGTTGCCATGGACAAGAGCGGGATCAAGCTCGAGCCGCGCAACGAGACAAAACGCGCTCGCTCGATGTGGGGTACGTCACGCACGCTGGTCGCCAATGTGATGGCGGGCGTGACCAAAGGGTTCGAAGAACGGCTGGAAATCACCGGCGTCGGTTATCGTGCCGCGGTGCAGGGCAAGACGTTGCAGCTGCAGCTCGGTTTTTCACACGACGTGAATTTCCCGATTCCTGAAGGCATCGCGATTGTGACGCCGAAACCGACCGAGATCGTGGTCACTGGCATCGACAAGCAGAAGGTCGGGCACGTCGCCGCCGAAATCCGTGGATTCCGTCCGCCCGAGCCCTACAAGGGCAAGGGCGTGAAATACGCCAACGAGTACATCTTCCGCAAGGAAGGAAAGAAAAAGTAGAGGACGCCTGATGTCGAGATTAACAGACCGGACCGCCCGACGGACGGCGACAGTGCGACGGAAGGTCAGGCTCGCGGGTCGCGGGCGTGCGCGGCTGTCCGTGTTCCGTTCGTCAAAGCACATCTACGCGCAAGTGATCGATGACGTGAAGGGCACGACTGTGGCAGCAGCCTCTTCGCTGGAAAAGACGATGCGCGAAGGCGCCAAGACCGGCGCGGACATTGCGGCGGCAAAGGCGGTCGGCAAGCTGATCGCCGAACGTGCCAAGGAAAAGGGCATCAAGGACGTCGTGTTCGATCGCGGCGGCTACCTCTATCACGGACGCATCAAGGCGTTGGCGGATGCTGCGCGTGAAGGCGGACTCAACTTTTAAACGGACCAGAGCAAATGGCACGGGAAGCGCGACGGGAACGAGAACGCGGTGGCCGCGAAGAGCGCGACAGCGAGTTCATCGACAAGCTGGTGCACATCAATCGTGTGGCCAAGGTGGTCAAGGGCGGACGTCGTTTCGGCTTCGCTGCGCTTGTCGTCGTGGGCGACCAGAAAGGGCGGGTCGGCTTCGGGCATGGCAAGGCGCGCGAGGTGCCGGAGGCGATCCGCAAGGCAACCGATGCGGCCAAGCGCGGCCTGACCCGCGTGCCGCTGCGCGAGGGCCGCACGCTGCATCATGACGTGCTCGGACGGCATGGCGCCGGCAAGGTGTTCCTGCGGGCAGCGCCTCCCGGCACCGGCATCATCGCCGGCGGGCCGATGCGTGCGGTGTTCGAAACGCTCGGAATGGCGGACGTGGTCGCAAAATCCCTCGGCTCGTCCAACCCGTATAACGTTGTGCGCGCGACATTCGATGCTCTCAAGCACCAGGACTCGCCGCGCTCGGTCGCCGCCCGCCGCAACATCAAGGTGTCGACGCTGCAATCGCGCCGCCGCGATGGCGATGCCGAGGCGGCCGCTGACTAAGGGAACTGACGCATGGCTCAGGGACAAAAGACCATCAAGGTCGAGCAGGTGGGCAGCCCGCAACGGCGCCACTTTGATCAGCGGCAGACGTTGATCGGGCTAGGCCTCAACAAGATCGGGCGTACGCGCGACCTTCCGGATACGCCGGCAACCCGCGGCATGATCCGCAAGGTGCAGCACCTTGTGCGCGTGGTCGGGGACGCGAAGTAAGAGGACGGAACGATGAAACTCAATCAGATCGCGGACAGGCCGGGCGCGCGCAAGAAGCGCATGCGCATCGGGCGCGGCATCGGCTCCGGGATGGGCAAGACCGGCGGCCGGGGCGGCAAGGGACAGACCGCGCGCTCCGGCGTGCGCATCAAAGGCTTCGAGGGCGGCCAGATGCCGCTGCACCGACGCTTGGCGAAGCGCGGGTTCCGCAACACGCCGTTTGCCCTGGCGCTCAACGAGATCAACCTCGGCAAGGTCCAGACTGCCATTGATGCCGGCCTGATCGATGCCAAGGCGCCGGTCGATGCCGCCGCCATGGTGAAGGCGGGGTTGATGCGCCGCGAGAAGGATGGCGTGAAGCTGCTGGGCGATGGCGAGATCAAGGCCAAGGTCGAGTTTTCGGTCTGGCGCGCCTCGAAGTCTGCCATTGCGGCTGTGGAAAAGGCCGGGGGGTCGGTGAAGATCCTTGCGCCAGCGAAGGAGGAAGACGCGGTTCCGAAAGGCAAGAACAAACGCAAGGCGCTGGAAGCGGCGAAGGGCGGAAAAGGCGGCGACAAGCCGAAAGGCGGCAAGCCCAGAGCGGAAACGGCCGGCGAGCAAAAACCGGCCGAACAATAGGCGGCCAAGCTTTCCAGCAGCGATCCCGGACTACCGTTTGCGAGGTCCGGGCATATCTAGAGGGTCGCAAAATCCGGATGCCCTGCTGGCGAGAGCGATAGCAGCGGGAAGGGTTGGGGGCCGAGGGAGCAATCGATGGTTTCGGCAGCGGAACAACTGGCGGCCAATCTCAACTTCTCGGCGCTCGCCAAAGCCGAAGAACTCAAGAAGCGAATCTGGTTCACGGTCGGTGCGTTGCTGGTCTACCGGCTGGGCACATACATTCCGCTGCCCGGCATCGATCCCAACGCCTGGTCGCAGATCTTCAACACGCAGTCGGGCGGCATCCTTGGGATGTTCAATATGTTCTCCGGTGGCGGTATCCACCGGATGGCGATCTTTGCGCTCAATATCATGCCGTACATCTCGGCCTCGATCATCATTCAGCTGATGACGACGGTTTCGCCCACGCTCGAAGCGCTGAAAAAGGAAGGCGAAGCGGGCCGCAAGATCATGAATCAATACACGCGGTACCTCACCGTGCTGCTGGCGGCGGTCCAGGCCTACGGCATCGGCATCGGGCTGCAGGGCACCGGCAGCGTTGTCTCCAATCCCGGAATCTTCTTCCTCATCTCGACCACGATCACGCTCACCGGCGGCACCATGTTCTTGATGTGGCTCGGCGAGCAGATCACCGCGCGCGGGATCGGAAACGGTATTTCGCTGATCATTTTGTCCGGCATTGTGGCCGAATTGCCGTCGGCGATCGCTGGCACGCTCGAGCTCGGGCGTCAGGGCGCCTTGTCGACGGGTTTGATTTTCATAATCATCATCATGGTTGTTGCGGTCATTGCCTTCATTGTGTTCATGGAGCGGGCACAACGGCGCCTTCTGATTCAATATCCCAAGCGTCAGGTCGGAAACCGCATGTTCGAGGGTCAGTCCTCGCACCTGCCGCTCAAGCTCAACACCTCGGGTGTTATTCCGCCGATCTTCGCGTCGTCTTTGCTGCTGCTGCCGACCACTGTCGCCAACTTTAATGCCGGGCAGGGTCCCAATTGGCTAACAACAGTGACCACGCTGCTCGGTCACGGACGGCCTTTGTTCCTCATCCTCTACATCGCCCTGATTGTTTTCTTCGCGTTCTTCTACACAGCGGTGGTGTTCAACCCGACCGAGACGGCGGACAACCTAAAAAAGCACGGCGGGTTCATCCCCGGTATCCGTCCGGGAGAGCGAACAGCCGAGTACATCGACTATGTGCTCTCGCGCATCACGGTCATCGGCGCAATTTATCTTGCGGTCGTCTGCCTCATTCCGGAAATTCTGATTTCGTACGCTGCGGTTCCGTTCTATTTCGGCGGCACCTCGCTGCTGATCGTTGTCAGCGTGACGATGGATACGGTCGCCCAGATCCAGGGTTACCTGCTGGCGCACCAATATGAAGGCTTGATCAAGCGCTCGAAGCTGCGAGGGCGCATGCGATGAGATTGATTCTGCTCGGCCCGCCGGGGGCGGGTAAGGGCACGCAAGCGCAGCGCCTGATCGCCAAGCATGGAATCATACAGTTGTCGACCGGCGACATGTTGCGCGCGGCCGTCGCCGACGGCACGCCCGTCGGCCTTCGTGCAAAGAACATCATGGACCGTGGCGAGCTGGTCCCGGACGACGTCGTGGTTGCGATCATTGCCGAGCGGATCGACCGGCCGGACGCCAAGCGCGGCTTCGTGCTTGACGGGTTTCCGCGCACTGTTCCGCAGGCCGAGGCGCTGGATCGCTTGCTTGCCGAGCGCGGACTCAAGTTGGACGCGGTAATCGAGCTCAAGGTTGATGAGGGCATTCTCCTGCGGCGCATCGAAAAGCGGGTCGCGGAAATGACGGCGCGCGGAGAGAAGGTCCGCGCAGACGACAATCCCGATGTGCTGAAAGGGAGGCTTGCGGCCTATCGCACTCAGACGGCTCCGCTTGCGGGCTATTACGCCGGGAAAGGCGCCCTCAAGAGCGTAGACGGCATGACGCCGATCGAGGAGGTCGCAGGCGCCATCGACCGGCATTTAGCGGCCGCGGGCGCGCGCTCCGGGGGGAAAGTGGCCAAACCGCGCCGCCGGAAGCCGGGGACCGCTAAGACGCCCAAGCGGGTGGCCCGCCGCAAGGGCAGTGCCCGCCGGAAACGTCCGGCAACGGCTGCCAAACGGGCCAAGAAAGGGCCGGGGCAACGGAAAAACCGTACCCGGCGGAGGTTGACGAGGGCGCGATGAATCCCTTAATAAGCTGCGCATTCAGGAGTTTGACGCGATGCCGGGCCCCAGCAAGGCGGGGACGGGCGTCGTGTTACGCTTTGCGCTATCCCCTTCAAGGGACTTGCAAATCCGGCGCGTTCCGCGCTGTCGGTCTATAGGAGAAGCTAAGTGGCTCGTATCGCGGGTGTCAATCTGCCGACCAACAAGCGCGTGGTCATCGCGCTCCAATACATCCATGGCATCGGGAACAAGACCGCTCAGGATATCGTGGGCAAGGTTAATTTGCCGCCGGAACGCCGCGTCTCCCAGCTGACCGACGCCGAGGTGCTGCAGATCCGCGAAATCATCGACCGCGACTACATGGTCGAAGGCGACTTGCGGCGCGAGGTGCAGCTCAACATCAAGCGCCTGATGGATCTCGGCTGCTATCGCGGCCTGCGCCACCGCAAGGGTTTGCCTGTTCGCGGCCAGCGCACACACACGAATGCACGCACCCGCAAGGGCCCGGCCAAGACGATCGCCGGCAAGAAAAAGACACCGGGACCGACTTGATAACAGGATAAGCCCTCACGCCGGTTGCGGCGCGCGGGCGCGAAAGGATTGAGAATGGGTAAGGAAGCTACTCGCGTCCGCCGGCGCGAACGCAAGAACATCGCGTCAGGCGTCGCGCATGTCGCGGCCTCGTTCAACAACACCATGATCACGATTACCGACGCGCAGGGCAATACGATTGCCTGGTCGTCGGCCGGGACCATGGGCTTCAAGGGCTCCCGCAAGTCGACGCCCTATGCCGCGCAGGTCGCTGCCGAAGATGCCGCCAAGAAGGCACAGGAGCACGGCATGCGCACTCTGGAGGTCGAGGTGTCAGGTCCAGGTTCGGGACGTGAATCGGCGTTGCGTTCGCTTCAGGCGGCGGGCTTTACGATTACCTCGATCCGTGACGTGACGACGATACCGCATAACGGTTGCCGGCCGCGCAAGCGGCGGCGCGTGTAATTGTTTCTTTCGCGCGGGCATTGATGCTTCGCGCGCGATCTGCCGCCGAAATTTTCCCCATGCGGCGGGTGGGGTGCGCTAGGCGCGAGAAGAACGCGCCGCTGAAAAGGTGAAGACGTGATCCAGAAGAATTGGCAGGAACTGATCAGGCCGAACAAACTCCAGGTCTCCGCCGGCGGCGACGCCGCGCGGGTCGCGACAGTGGTTGCCGAGCCCCTCGAACGGGGTTTCGGCGTCACGCTCGGCAATGCGCTGCGCCGCATTCTGCTATCATCGCTCCAGGGCGCTGCGGTGCAATCGGTGCACATCGATGGAGTGCTGCACGAGTTCTCCTCGATCGCCGGCGTGCGCGAGGACGTCACCGACATGGTGCTCAACATCAAGGACATCGCCATCAAGATGCAGGGCGAGGGTCCCAAGCGGATGGTCGTCAAGAAGCAGGGTCCCGGCACCGTCACGGCCGGCGACATCCAGACCGTCGGCGATGTCGTTGTGCTCAATCCGGACCTCGTGCTGTGCACGCTCGACGAGGGCGCCGAGATCCGAATGGAGTTCACGGTCAATACCGGCAAGGGCTACGTGCCCGCCGAACGTAACCGTCCCGAGGACGCGCCGATCGGCCTTATCCCGGTCGACAGCCTTTACTCGCCGGTCCGCAAGGTTTCGTACAAGGTTGAGAACACCCGCGAAGGGCAAATTCTCGACTACGACAAGCTGACCATGACGATCGAGACGAACGGCGCGGTGTCGCCGGAAGACTCGCTCGCTTATGCAGCGCGCATCCTGCAGGATCAGCTCAATGTGTTCGTGAATTTCGAGGAGCCGCGCAAGGAAGCCGCGGCCGAGACGATCCCCGATCTGGCCTTCAATCCGGCCTTCCTCAAGAAGGTCGACGAGCTCGAACTCTCGGTGCGTTCGGCCAACTGCTTGAAGAACGACAATATCGTTTACATCGGTGATCTGGTGCAGAAGAGCGAAGCGGAAATGCTGCGCACGCCGAACTTCGGGCGCAAGTCGCTCAACGAAATCAAGGAAGTGCTGGCGCAAATGGGGCTGCATCTCGGCATGGAAGTGCCGGGCTGGCCGCCGGAGAATATCGAAGAGCTCGCCAAGCGCTTCGAGGATCATTACTAAGCCGCATCGCGGCTTGAAAATGGGATGAAGGGAAGTACGCGATGCGTCACGGCAAGGTTCACCGCAAGCTCAACAAGAAGCCAGCGCATCGCCGTGCCATGTTTGCCAACATGGCGGCAGCTCTGATCAAGCACGAGCAGATCGTCACCACGTTGCCGAAGGCGAAGGAGCTTCGCCCGGTGGTGGAGAAGCTAGTGACGCTCGCCAAAAAGGGTGGATTGCATGCGCGCCGCCAGGCGATCGCGGAGGTTCGCGACGTCGCCCAGGTCAAGAAGCTCTTTGACGTGATCGGCCCGCGCTACAAGGAGCGTAACGGCGGCTATACCCGCATCATGAAGGCCGGCTTCCGCTACGGCGATAATGCCGCGCAGGCAGTTATCGAATTTGTCGATCGCGATGTCGACGCCAAGGGGAAGGACTCCGGGCCGGTGCAGGAGAAAAAGGCCGAGGAAACGGCGACCGCTGCGGCTTAAGTCATTTTACATATCGTTTGAAAAAGGGCGGCACGTTTGCCGCCCTTTTTGTTTTGCGACGCTTTTCCTGGCCGCTATGATCCAGCCGCAACTATCTCGTGGGGGAACTGCATGACATTTCGCACGGCGCTATTCGTATGCGTGTTCGGAACTGTATTGGTTGGCAGCGCGAGCGCCCAGTCCGGGAATGCGGACCTGATCAAACGCGGCGATTATCTGGTCAACGGAATTCTGACCTGCGGCAATTGCCATACGCCGAAGGGTCCGCAGGGCGACATCATGGACAAGGCGTATTCCGGCGGCCTGTCCTGGGACGAGCCCCCCTTCAAAGTGACGGCGCCCAATATCACACAGGACAAGGAGACCGGCATCGGCAGCTATACCGACGCCGAGCTCAAACAAGTCCTGCGCAAAGGCATCAAGCGGAACGGCGTGCCGGTCGCTATGATCATGCCGAGCGGTTACTACGAGATCATGACCGACAGGGACCTCGATGCGGTCATCGCCTACTTGAAAACGATCAAGCCGATCAAGAACACGGTGCCAGATCCGGTCTACAAAATTCCGCAAGGCCACCCGATTCCCCCGGGCGGCGATAAGCCGTTCACCGAGGCCATGATGGGCGACAAGGTCAAGAAAGGCTTTTATCTGGTGACCATTGCCCATTGCCTGGAATGCCACACGCCGATGGGACCGCGCGGCCGCGAGTTTGCGACCAAGCTCGGAGCCGGCGGTTTCGAATTCCCGGGACCTTGGGGCGTGTCCGTGTCCCGCAACATCACCTCGAGCAAGACCAAGGGCATCGGCGCCTGGTCCGACGACGAGATCAAGCGCGCCATCACAGCCGGCACCAGCAAGGACGGCGGCAAGCTCAAGCCGCCGATGGGCTATCACTATTACGCGACGGTCACCCCGGACGACCTGGATGCTATTGTCGCCTATCTGCGGACGGTGCCGGCGGTCGAATAGAAGCCTTTACCCCGGGGCGCGGGAAAGGCGGTCCCGGCCTTCATTTAGGCCCGGGAGGAGCCTATATCTCGCCCGTTCCGACGTGTGTCATGCCCGGCCTTGTGCCGGGCATCCATGTCCTGCTTTTAGGCCATGGACGGGCGAGATAACCCCGGCCATGACTGGATTAAGACCTCAGGAATTGAGCCAATGCGTCACGTGTGTCTGATTGCGGCCCTGCTTGCCGCGGGTCTTTCGGCAGCTGTCGCCCAGGAGCGGCGCGTGCCGACGCAGTCGGAATTGCGTCTCTCCTATGCGCCGGTGGTGCAGCATGTCGCGCCCGCGGTGGTGAACGTCTACGCGGCAAAAGTGGTGCAAAACCGCAATCCGCTTCTCGACGATCCGATCTTCCGCCGCTTCTTTGGCGTGCCGGGCGGCCCGAGCAACCAGGTGCAGCGCTCGCTCGGCTCCGGAGTCATCGTCGATGCCAGCGGCCTGATCGTGACGAACAACCATGTCATCGAGGGTGCCGACGAGGTGAAGGTCTCGCTCGCCGACAAACGTGAGTTCGAGGCCACGCTGGTGCTCAAAGACGCGCGCACTGATCTCGCTGTCCTGCGCGTCAAGGATGGCCATGAGCGTTTTCCGGTCCTCGACTTCGCCGATTCCGATGCGCTGCATGTCGGCGACCTCGTCCTTGCGATCGGCAACCCGTTCGGCGTCGGACAAACGGTGACCCACGGCATCGTTTCCGCGCTGGCGCGCACGCAGGTCGGCGTCAGCGATTATCAGTTTTTCATCCAGACCGACGCCGCGATCAATCCGGGCAATTCGGGTGGTGCGCTGGTCGATATGACCGGCAAGCTCGTAGGCATCAACACAGCAATTTTCTCGCGCTCTGGAGGCTCGCAGGGTGTCGGCTTCGCAATCCCTGCGAACATGGTGAAGGTGGTGGTGACTTCCGCCAAGACCGGCGGCAAGGCGGTGGCGCGGCCATGGCTTGGTGCCAAGCTGCAGGCAGTTACGGCCGATATCGCCGACAGCATGGGGCTCAAACGTCCGTCCGGTGCCCTGATCGCGAATGTCGCGCCGAACAGCCCGGCGGCGCGCGCTTCGCTCAAGCCCGGCGATCTGATCGTGTCGGTCGACGGTCAGGACGTCGAGGACCCGAACGCCTTCGATTATCGCTTCGCAACCAAGGCGCTCGGCGGCACCGCGCGACTCGGCATCGTGCGCGCCGGACGCGAGCAAACCGTGACTGTCGCCCTGCAGATCGCGCCAGACACACCACGCGAGGAGATCGTCATCCGGTCGCGCTCGCCGTTTTCCGGGGTCAAGATCGCCAATCTTTCGCCGGCGCTCGTCGATGAGTTACAGGTGCGCAATGCTGATGAAGGTGTGGTTGTCGTCGACGTGGATAACGGTTCCTATGCCAGCAATCTGGGCTTCCAGCGCGGCGACGTCATCCAGGAGGTCAATGGCGAGCGCATCACAAGGACCCAGGACCTCGACCGCCTGAGCAAGACGCAAAACCGGTCCTGGCGCATCGTGATCGTTCGCAACGGGCAGAGAATTTCCGCCGTATTCGGCGGGTGAGGGAGTGACGGTCCTATGGCTGTGCGGCCTAAAACCAGCGGCCCCAGCCTTTTCGCCGCGGCTGGGCTCGACAAGGATGCGCCGAGGCCGCTTGCCGACAAGCTCAGGCCGCAGAAACTCGACGATGTCGTTGGGCAGGATCATCTGCTCGGACCGGACGGCGCGCTTACGCGCATGCTGGCGACGCGCTCGCTCGGCTCGCTCGTATTCTGGGGACCGCCGGGCACCGGCAAGACCACGGTCGCACGGCTGCTGGCGCAGGCGACCGACCTGCATTTCGAGCAGATTTCCGCGATCTTCACCGGCGTTGCCGATCTGAAAAAGGTTTTCGAGGAAGCGCGCCACCGCCGCGAAACAGGGCGGGGTACACTCCTGTTCGTCGACGAGATCCATCGATTCAACCGCGCCCAGCAGGACAGTTTCCTGCCGGTGATGGAGGATGGCACCATCGTTCTTGTCGGCGCGACCACCGAGAATCCCTCGTTCGAGCTGAACGCGCCGTTGCTGTCGCGTGCACGCGTCCTGGTCTTCAGATCGCTCGACGCCGCGGCAATCGAAAAGCTGCTGGGGCGCGCCGAGACGATTGAAAGCAGACGTTTGCCGCTCGATTCCGAGGCGCGTGCATCCTTGGTACGCATGGCGGACGGCGACGGCCGGGCGGCGTTGACACTTGCCGAGGAAGTCTGGCGCGCCGCGCGCAAGAACGAGATTTTCGACAGCGCCAAATTGCAGGACATCGTGCAGCGACGCGCGCCGATTTACGACAAGAGCCAGGACGGCCACTACAATCTGATCAGCGCGCTGCATAAATCAGTGCGCGGCTCCGATCCCGACGCAGCGCTTTATTACCTCTGCCGTATGCTGGACGCCGGCGAGCCGCCGCTCTATATCGCGCGCCGCGTGGTGCGCATGGCGATCGAGGATATCGGCCTGGCCGACCCGCAGGCGCTGGTGGTCGCCAACGCCGCGAAGGACGCCTACGATTTCCTGGGGTCACCCGAAGGCGAGCTCGCAATTGCGCAGGCGGTCGTGTATTGCGCGACGGCACCGAAATCCAATGCCGGCTATGCTGCGTTCGGCGCGGCCATGCGAACGGCCAAGGAGGCGGGATCTTTATTGCCACCCAAGCACATCCTCAATGCACCGACTAAGCTGATGCAGGACGAAGGTTACGGCCGCGGCTACGCCTACGACCACGACGTGGAGGAAGCATTCTCCGGCCAGAACTATTTTCCCGAGGCGCTGGAACGGCAGAAATTCTATGACCCGCCGGAGCGCGGCTTCGAGCGCGAAATCAGGAAGCGGCTCGAATACTGGGCGAAACTGCGGAAAGAACGGGGCGGGGCATGAGCCGGGGAAAATCCGGCCCGCGCCAGCCCGGCGGCGGCCGTCAGCAGGCCGGACCGCGCCATCAGTCGCGCCAAATGCGCCAATCGCGCCAAGGTCGGCATCGTCCGTTCCGGTCCGCGGAGGTGCGATCACCGCGGGTCGAGCTGCGACCGCCACCTCAGGGGGATGGCGCCGGAGGGTTACACGCGGGTGGCAAGGTCCAGACCGTCTCTGTCACGGCCGATGAATCGGGCATGCGGGTCGACCGCTTTTTCGAGGCGCGGTTTCCGGGCCTGTCCTTCAGTCATATCCAGCGCATCATTCGCAAAGGCGAAGTGCGGGTGAATGGCAAGCGCACACAGCCCAAGGCTCGACTCGAAGCCGGACAGGCGGTTCGTATTCCGCCTCTGAAGGTCGAGGCGCCGGCGCCGCGCGACGATGCCCCCGCCGCGCAGAAAGATCGCGCGTTTTTGAAGTCGATCATTCTCTTCGAAGACGCCGACGTCATGGTGCTGAATAAACCGATGGGCCTTGCGGTGCAGGGGGGATCCGGCACGACGCGTCACATCGACGGCATGCTGGCTGCGTTACGCGGCCCCGATGGGCAGCGTCCGCGGTTGGTGCATCGCCTGGACAAGGACACCGCCGGGTGTCTCCTCGTGGCGAAGACGCGCTTTGCCGCAGCGGCGCTTGCAAAGACCTTCCGTTCGCGGTCCGCGCGCAAGATCTACTGGGCCCTTGTCGCCGGGGTGCCCAAGCCGCGGCAGGGCCGCGTTTCGACCTTCCTGGCCAAGGAAGAGCGCGAAGAGGATTCCGTGATGCGTATTGCGGCGCATGGCGAGAAGGGGGCGAGCCACGCGGTGACTTACTATGCGGTCGTGGAAACGGCAGCGCAGCGTGTCGCATGGCTTTCGCTCAAGCCGGTCACCGGCCGGACCCACCAGCTGCGCGCGCACATGGCACACATCAACCATGCGATCGTCGGCGATCCCAAATATTTCAACAAAGAGAACTGGGAGCTGCCGGGCGGTATCCAGAGCCGCCTGCACTTGCTGGCTCGCCGGATTACCGTCCCCCATCCGCGCGGCGGCATTATTGACGTTTCGGCGCCGCTGCCGCCGCATATGGAGCAGTCGTGGAATTTGCTCGGATTTGACGCGAAGCGTTATGATCCGATCGAGGAAGCTCCGGAGGAGTAGCGGGGCGGGCGAGGGGTTTCCTGTCTGAGAGGACCCATGCGCGCATCTCTTGTGGTCGGCATGCTTGTTCTGGCGGTTGCACCCGCAGCGTCTGCCTTTGCGCAAAGCGGCAGCGGCTACAGCATCATGCAGGACGATTTCAGCATCATGGCCCCCGAGAAGGGGTACAAGCCGTCGAAACCCGAGCCCTGGCTTGCGCCGAAATACAAATCACCACGCGGCACCGTGAAAAAGGTTGCCATCCCACGCTCAAAAACGGTGCCGCAGCCTTACGCAGCAACTCCGCCGCCGATCACGGTGCCGCAGACCGGACGCACATTGCCCAATTTTCCGACGATTTCAGGCTCCGGGCGGGGTGGCGCCGAGACCTTCCAGGATCGGGCAGCGCGTTGCGCTCACCAGGCCGGGGTTTATGGGCCGGCGGCGGGTGATCGCAACGCCTATGTCGGCACCTGCGTGAACCAATAGAAGATCCTCACAATTCACTTGAAGGAATAAACGCGCGATTTAACGGGATTTCTTCAAGTTAAGGCTTCGCTTTAGGCAGAGCCCTAAATCTCGTCCATCACCTGGGCATAGGCGAGCAGCGCGAACAAGGCGGTACCACCGATCATATTGCCGATCAGGACTGGCACCATGAAGTCGACGATCATTTGCCACCAAGCCCACTCCCCGGAAAATACCAGCAAATACGACTCCATGCTGCCGGCGACGATGTGGGTGAAGCCGCCGACGGCGATCAGCCACGTCATCAGTGTGATGACTTGAAATTGGGCGCCTTCCGCGCCCGGCATCAGCCAGACCATGGCCGCCATCAGAAAGCCCGCGGCAACCGCGCGGAAAACCATCTCCCACCAGCCAAGGGCAAGCAGGTCGCGGCTGATCTCCAGCATTCCGTTGTATACGTCGCCCGGGAGCACGGGCGTGAAAGTGCAAAACAGTGCCGCGAACAACGTGCCGGCAAGATTGGCCGCGAGCACGATCGCCCAGAGCCGCGCCATGCGCAGGATATTGCGCCAGGTCACGTCGGCCGCGACCGGCAAGACGGCGGTAATGGTGCTTTCGGTGAAGAGCTGCTGGCGCGACATCACCGCCATAATGAATCCGATGGAGTAACCGAAGCTGACCACGAGCGGTTGCCAGGACGCTTGCGGCAAGTGCGCGGTCAGAATTGCCTGCGAAAGAAGCGAGAAACTGATCGAGAGACCGGCCGCGACGCCCGACCACCAGAGCGAGGTGAGTGGGCGCGCCATTTCTTCGTCGCCGAGACGGCGCACGACCTCGTAGATCACCGGTGTGCGCGGCGTCGCCCGCTCCTCGACGTCCTTGATCTCTTCTTCGGTGATGCCATTTCGCCCTCCGCGTTTTGAGGGCTTGGCCGCATGATTTCTGCGGGCTGCAACGGAGACGCGCGGGCTCATGACCGCCGACAACGCCGGTTCCATCACGCAAGTTCCGCGTCGGAGAACCTTTGACACTTGACATGCAACCAAATGGTTGCATATTATCATTGATGGATTTGGTCTTCAGAGCGCTGGCCGACGCGAGCCGGAGGGAGTTGCTCGATCGCCTGCGTGCCGAGAGCGGTCAAACCTTGGGGGACCTCTGCCAGCGCCTGGACATGACGCGCCAGGCGGTCAGCAAGCATCTTGTCATTCTGGAGGAGGCCAATCTCGTCGCGACCGTCAAACGGGGTCGCGAGAAGCTGCACTACCTCAATCCGGTTCCGATCCACGAGATCGGCGAACGCTGGATCGGGAAATTCGAACGCTCACGCCTGCAGGCGCTGAGCGACATGAAAAAGGCACTGGAGGCAGGAGAGTCGTGATGGCCAAGCCGCGTTTCGTCTACGTCACTTATATCCGTACCACGCCCGAGAAACTGTGGGCGGCGCTGACCGATCCGCAGACAATCAGAAAATACTGGTTCGGCATGACGGCCGAATGTGACTGGAAGGTGGGCTCGGCCTGGCGCCTTAAATTCGAGGACGGACGCGTCGCCGACAGCGGTGAAATTCTCGAGTCCGACCCGCCGCGGCGCCTGGTGATCCGTTGGCGCAACGAGTTCAAGCCGGAACTGAAGGCGGAAGGCTACTCGCGCTGCACGATGGAGATCGAGATGGCCGACTACTATCCGGATTTTGGCGGCAAGGCGGTCAAGCTCACCATTCATCACGAGATCGAGGGCGAGGGCGGCACCAAGTTCATCGAGGCCGTCTCCGGCGGCTGGCCGAAAGTCCTGTCGAACCTCAAGTCACTGCTCGAGAGCGGCGACGTCGCGTTCGAGATGAAGGTTTGAAGCTCTTAGTGGCGTGCGGAAAGGCCGGGCGCCCGTGTGCCGCGCGGGCGGCCCGGCCTTCAGTTTCCGGCGGCATCGAGCGCCGTGACATCTTCGCTTGAAAGCCTGATGTCCGGCGCCTTCACGATCTCCTCTAGTTGCTTGCGGCTGGTTGCGCTGGCGATCGGCGCCGTGATGATCGGCTTTGCGAGCAGCCACGCGATCGCGATCTGTGCGGGAAGGGCATTGTGGCGCGCGGCCACCGTGTCGAGCGCCTTGAGAATGCGCATGCCGCGGGCGTCGAGATAACGCCTGAGACGCCCGCCGCGTCCGGGGTGTTTGGCGCCTTCCTCCGCCGAGCGGTATTTGCCGGTAAGGAAGCCGGCGGCGAGCGAGTAGTAGTTGATGACGCCGAGTTTTTCCTGCCGGCAGATCGGTCCGAACTCTGTCTCGAATTCCTTGCGGTCGGAGAGGTTGTAAAGCGGCTGCAGGCTCTCGTAGCGCGGCGCGCCGACTTTGGCACTCGCGGCGAGCGAGGCCTTCAACCGTACGGGCGTCATGTTGGAGGCTCCGATCGCGCGCACCTTGCCGGCGGCAATCAGCATGGCATAGGCCTGCATGGTCTCTTCAGGCGGAGTGACCTCGTCGTCGAAATGGGTCTGGTAGAGGTCGATATGGTCGGTTTGCAGGCGCCGGAGCGATGCCTCGCATTCGCGCAGGATGTAATCCTTCCGCAGGCTGCGCCCTTCGCCCATGTCCTCGCCGACCTTGGTGGCGATCAGCACCTTGTCGCGCTTGCCGCTCTTCTTCAGCCAGTTGCCGATAATTGTTTCGGATTCACCGCCTGGATGGCCCGGCACCCAGCGCGAATAGCTGTCGGATGTGTCGATGGCATTGAAACCCGCATCGACGAAGGCGTCGAGGATTTCAAACGATGTCGGCTCGTCGACGTTCCAGCCAAAAACATTGCCGCCGAGCACCAGCGGCGCGAGATGCAGATCGGACTGTCCGAGACGGCGTTTATCCACTACCGCAAGCTTGCGTTGAACTTCTCGAGCGCCGCCTGGCCGGGGCACAACTCCTTTTCGCCGAGCACGTTGAGCGGTGCGTCGACGGTGCGCAGGTGCGCGTGCAGGTCTTCGGGTTCCTTCTCGACGTAAAGCAAGCCGGTGACGATCTGCCCCTTGGCAGCATGGTGCTGCAGGAAGCCGAGGGCCGCGGTGCGGTCGTGCACATCGTAGTCCGCGGCGAGCTTGCGCAGCGCGAGGCGCGAGCCGTCATGCTGTTCGACGACCTCGACCGTTCCGGGCTCCTGCTTCACCTCGATCGGCATGCGGCTCGAGATGAAATCGAGACGGTTGACGGCTTCGTTATGCTCCCGCACGAAATCGAAGCTCTTGGTCGAGCCGGCATGGTTATTGAAGGCGACGCAGGGTGAAATCACGTCGATGAAGGCAGCGCCTTTGTGCGCGATCGCCGCCTTGATGATCGGCACGAGCTGCTGCTTGTCGCCCGAGAACGAGCGGGCGACGAAGCTCGCGCCGAGTTGCAGCGCCATGGCGACGAGATCGATGGAATTATCGGTGTTGATGAAGCCGCGCTTCGATTTCGAGCCGCGGTCGGCCGTGGCGGAGAACTGGCCCTTGGTGAGGCCGTACACGCCGTTGTTCTCGACGATATAGACCATGTTGACGCCGCGCCGCAGGCAGTGCGCGAACTGCCCGAGCCCGATCGAGGCGCTATCGCCGTCACCGGATACGCCGAGATAGATCAGGTCGCGGTTGGCAAGGTTGGCGCCGGTCAGGACCGACGGCATGCGGCCGTGCACCGAATTGAAGCCGTGCGAATTGCCGAGGAAATAAGTGGGTGTCTTCGACGAGCAGCCGATGCCTGAAATCTTCGCGACGCGATGCGGCTCGATCGACAATTCGAAGCAGGCCTGGATGATCGCCCCGGTGATCGAGTCATGGCCGCAACCCGCGCAGAGCGTCGACACCGTGCCCTCGTAATCGCGATGCGTATAGCCGAGCGAATTCTTCGGCAGATCCGGATGATGGAATTTCGGCTTGGCGAGATAGGTCATGAGGTCACCTTCATCGGCTTCACCGTCAGCTTGTCGAGGTGATCGCCGATTGCCTTGGCGATGAAACGGGCGGTAATGGGCGTGCCGTCATAGTGCAGGATCGGCACCAGCCGCACCGGGTCAATGCCGCACTCGTTGACAATCAGCGAACGCAGCTGCGCGTCGCGGTTCTGCTCGACCACGAATACGAAGTCATGGTCGGCAACGAAGCTGTTGACGCTGGAATGGAACGGGAAGGCGCGCACACGCATGCGGTCGAGCGCATGCCCGCGCGCCTCGATCATATGGATCGCCTCGTCCATCGCGGGTGAGGTCGAGCCATAGTAGATCACGCCGTATTTGGTCGGTTTTGCAGCCCTGGCAATCAATGGTCGCGGCACGAGATCCTTGGCGGTGTCGAACTTGCGGATCAGCCGCTGCATGTTGTCGACGTATGGTGCGCCTTCCTCGGTGTAGCGCGCGTAGCGGTCGCGCGAGGTGCCGCGGGTGAAGAACGAGCCCTTTGTCGGATGCGTGCCGGGATAGGTCCGGAAGGGAATGCCGTCACCGTCGACGTCGAGATAGCGGCCGAATTCCTTGCCGGCTTCGAGCTCTTCCGCCGTCATCACCTTGCCGCGGTCGTATTTGCGGCTGTCGTCCCAGGCGAGTGGCTTCGATAGGTGATGATTCATGCCGATGTCGAGGTCGAGCATGACGAAGATCGGCGTCTGCAGCCGGTCGGCTAGATCGAAGGCCTGGGCGCCGAACTCGAAGCTTTCCGATGGATCTTCGGGGAACAGCAGCACATGCTTGGTGTCGCCGTGTGAGGCATAGGCGCAGGACGTGACGTCGCACTGCTGTGTCCGGGTCGGCATCCCGGTCGAGGGGCCCGCGCGCTGGACGTCGAACAGAACTGCAGGGATTTCAGCGAAATAGGCGAGCCCTATGAACTCCTGCATGAGCGAAATGCCGGGTCCCGAGGTCGCTGTGAAGGCACGCGCCCCGTTCCAGCCGGCGCCGATCACGATCCCGATCGAGGCGAGTTCATCCTCGGCCTGGATGATCGCGTATTTGGCCTGCTTCGTGTCGGGGTCGACGCGCATCTTCGCGCAGTGACGGGTAAAGGCGTCGGCGAGCGAGGACGACGGCGTGATCGGATACCATGCACAGACGGTCGCGCCGCCATACACGGCGCCGAGCGCGGCCGCGGAGTTACCCTCGAGGAAGATCCGGTTGCCGACGGCGTTGGCGCGCTTGAGCTTGATCCCGATCGGGCACTGCAAATTCAGGATCGCGTAATCGCGGCCGATATGCAGGGCCTTGAGGTTAGGCTCGATCAGCTTGTCCTTGCCTTTGTATTGCTCGCCAATGAGTTGTTCGACGACCTTCACATCCATGTCGAGAAGGGCGGTCAGTACCCCGATATAAATGATGTTCTTGAACAGCTGGCGCTGGCGCGGATCGGTGTATTCGCGATTGCAGATGGCCGTGAGCGGAACGCCGATGACCGTAATGTCATCGCGGAATTTCGAGGCGGGGAGCGGCTTGGTGGAATCGTAGAACAGGTAGCCGCCCGGCTCGATACCGGCGATATCCTTGTCGAAGGTCTGCGGGTTCATCGCCACAATCAGGTCGGTGCCGCCACGCGCCCCGAGATGCCCGGCCTCGGAGATGCGGACCTCGTACCAGGTCGGCAGGCCCTGAATGTTCGACGGGAAAATATTGCGCGGCGCGACCGGGACACCCATGCGCATTACGGCACGCGCAAACATCTCATTTGCGCTCGCCGAACCCGAGCCATTGACGTTGGCGAAACGTACGACGAAGTCGTTTACGCGGCTGATCGGCGTGGCGGTCGGCATGAATTCCCTGCGTGAGTCATATCGAGCAAGAATTTCTGCATGTCCCAGGCGCCGGTCGGGCATCGTTCGGCGCACAGGCCGCAATGCAGGCAGACGTCCTCGTCCTTGACCATGACGCGGCCGGTCTTGAGACCGTCCTGGACGTAGAGATCCTGGGTCAAATTGGGTGATGGCGCGTTCAGCCGCTTGCGCAAATCGGCTTCCTCGCCGTTCGGCGTGAAGGTGATGCAGTCCATTGGGCAAATGTCGACGCAGGCATCGCATTCAATGCAGAGTTGCGCCGAAAACACGGTCTGCACGTCGCAGTTCAGGCAGCGGCCGGCTTCTGCGAAGGCGAGCTTGTCATCGAAGCCAAGCTCGACTTCGGCCTTGATATCCTTGAGCGCGATCACCTTGTCGCGGTGCGGCACCTTATAGCGCTTGTCGAGTGCGATCTCGTTGTCGTAGCTCCACTCGTGGATGCCCATCTTCTGGCTCATCACCTCGACCGCCGGAGCAGGGCGGTCGGCGATGTCCTCGCCGTTAAGCATCTTGTCGATCGAGACGGCGGCCTCATGGCCGTGCGCGACGGCCCAGATGATGTTCTTCGGACCGAATGCCGCATCGCCGCCGAAGAAAATTTTCGGATGCGTGGAAGCCATGGTCTTGGTGTCGACCTTCGGCATGTCCCATTGATCAAATTCGATGCCGATGTCGCGCTCGATCCAGGGGAACGCGTTCTCCTGTCCGACTGCAACCAGCACGTCGTCGCAGGGGAAGTGTTGCTCCGGCTCGCCGGCCGGGACGAGCTTGCGCCGGCCCTTGGCGTCGTATTCGGCCTTCACCTTCTCGAAGGTGATGCCGGTGAGCTTGCCGTTCTCGTGCGTGAATTCCTTCGGCACGAGGAAATTGTGGATCGGAATGCCCTCGTGCATGGCGTCTTCCTTTTCCCAGGGTGACGCCTTCATTTCTTCGAATCCGGAGCGGACGACAACATCGACCTGCTCGCCGCCGAGGCGGCGTGCGGACCGGCAGCAGTCCATCGCGGTATTGCCGCCGCCAAGGACGACGACGCGCTTGCCGATCTTGTCGATGTGGCCGAACGAGACGGACGAGAGCCAATCGATTCCGATGTGAATGTTCTTGGCCGCTTCCTTGCGGCCGGGAATGTCGAGGTCGCGCCCGCGTGGTGCCCCGGAGCCGACGAAGATCGCATCCCAGTTTCCGGCCACAAGCGCCTTCATGCTGTCGATGCGCTTGCCGCTCTGAAACTCGACGCCGAGGTCGAGGATGTAGCCGCACTCCTCGTCGATGACGGAGTCGGGCAGGCGGAATTTAGGAATTTGCGTGCGGATCATGCCGCCGGCTTTTGGATCCTGGTCGAAGACCACGCAGTGGTAGCCGAGCGGGGCGAGATCGCGGGCGACTGTGAGGGAGGCCGGGCCGCCGCCGACCAGTGCGATGCGTTTGCCATTCTTTTTTGCCGCGGGTTTCGGCAGGCGCTCGCGAATGTCGTCCTTGTAGTCGGCCGCTACTCTTTTCAGGCGGCAGATCGCCACCGGTTCCTTCTCAACGCGGACGCGCCGGCAGGCCGGCTCACACGGACGGTCGCATGTGCGGCCGAGAATCCCCGGAAACACATTCGAGCGCCAGTTGATCATGTAGGCGTCGGAGTAGCGGCCGTGCGCGATCAACCGGATATATTCGGGGACCGGCGTGTGCGCGGGGCAGGCCCACTGGCAGTCCACGACCTTGTGGAAGTAATCCGGGGCGGAAATGTCGGTATTCTTCATTGATTCCTCGAAACGCGCCCCGTACTCCAACTATATAAACGGCGTCGCGTCACAGCCCCGGCGGCGATTGTCCTGAATTGGCCTTGTTTCCCGGCGCGATTCCGAGGCGGATATTATTGGGTACCAACCCGCAAGGCTACCTATCCTTCCGTCAGGGTTGGATCCTATCAACCACAAGTCTTAGATAGGTTTTTCGCTCTCTGAAAGCGGCACTGTGATGACCGGAGCAGGGCGATTTCGGTACCCGCCAGCGGCGGTTATGACGACGATGTTTTGATGTTGCCGGCCCGGTTCCGTTATTGTTGCATTGCACAATCACAATCATCTGATGCGCGACATATTTACCGAGATTTTTGAAAACCAGCCGTTCGACCCGGTCGAGGCCGCGCGTCGCCCCACGCAGCCGAATTTGCGCAAGCGTTTCTACAAAACCGCGCACAGCGGGGAGGGCGGCGCGGTTCTGCTCGACGGGAAACCGATCAAGACGCCGGCGCGGCGCGCGCTGGAAGCGCCGACACGCGCACTCGCCGAAGCAATCGCCGGCGAATGGGAGCAGCAACGCGACGTCATCGATCCTGCGCGCATGCCGCTGACACGACTGGCCAATGCCATCATCGATGCGGTGAGCGAAACACCGCAGCCTGTTGCCGACGAGATCGAAAAATATCTGCGTTCCGATCTGGTGTTCTATCGCGCCGAGGCGCCCGCCGGTCTGGTCGAAAAGCAGGCGCGCGCATGGGACCCGGTCCTCGCCTGGGCACGCGACCGGTTCAACGCGCGCTTCGTGCTGGCACAGGGCGTCATGCACGTTGCGCAGCCGCGCGAGTCCGTCGAGACTTTGCGCGCCGCTATTCCCTCAGAGCCATGGCGGCTCGGCGCCGTCTCATCGATCACGACCCTGACGGGCTCCGGCCTGCTTGCGGTTGCGCTTGCGCACGGGGCGTTCGATCCCGGCGAAGTCTGGTCGGCAGCGCATGTCGACGAAGACTGGCAGATGTCGCAATGGGGTCGCGACGAGATCGCGCTCGAACGCCGCGCCTTCCGCGAAGCCGAATTCCACGCAGCAGCAAGCGTGCTGAAATTGACAACGTGACCGGCTAGTGTCCGGTCGGATCGCCCTTGCGGCTTGCTTCGTAGAGAAACCACACCCGCTTTTCGGCGTCGTCGATGAAGGTCTCCAGAAGGCTCGCCGTCGCCACGTCGTTGTGCTCATCGCAAACGTCATGCGCTTCGCGCATCGACGCGACCACGCGCTGATTGTCGTCGCGCAATTCCGCCAGCATGTCCTGCGGCTCAACGTAGGCTGCATCATTGTCGGAAAGCCGCTGCTGGCGCGAAATGTCACCAATCGAGCGCAAGGTCGGCTGCCCAATCTTGCGGACGCGCTCGGCGAGCACGTCGGTCGTGGCAAAGATCTGCTCTGCCTGCTCATCAAGCAGCAGGTGGTAATCGCGGAAATGCGGGCCGCTGACGTGCCAGTGGAAATTCTTGGTCTTGAGGTAAAGCGCATAAGTATCAGCCAGGATGCCGTTAAGGGCACCGGCGATGTCTTTTGCAGCGTTAGCGCCAAGATCGGTGGGAGTAGCGAGGCGCGGCGCGGTGCCGCGGGAGGTGGCGTGATTCATGGGGGATGTCCTTTTGACTACCCCGCCAAACGAACGGACCGACTTAAAGTTCCGCAAATCTGCAACTTTAATCGGCGGGCGGAGCGCTTGAGCCGTTCCCGTTGGCTTTTGCGGAGAGTTCGGTTGCCCTGGCATCGGCCGCGCGCGCATCCTCGTCGCGTCCGAGATCGCGCAACAGGGAAGCGCGCGCCTCATGCATTTTTGCAACATCGCCCTTCATCGCGATTGCCTTGTCGACGCTGGCGAGGGCGTCGTCCAGCCTGGCGAGCCTCTTCAACACGACCGCGCGGCCAAGATAGGCCTCCGCCATTTTCGGCTCGAGGTCGATCGCGCGGTCATAGGCGGCGAGCGCTTCCTGAGCGCGACCGGCGTCGAGCAACGCGTGAGCGCGATTGTTATGCGTTACGCAGAAGTCCGGGTCGAGTGCGATCGCCTTGTCATAACTCGCAATGGCGTCTTCGACGCGGCCAATGCCGTGCAGGGTGGCGCCGCGGTTGAGCCAGTCCATCGCGGCTCTCGGGTTGAGCGCAACGGCGCGGTCGAAGCTCGATATAGCTTCAGCGTGACGCCCGAGCTCGGTCAACATGTTCGCGCGGTTGCCGTAGGCGTCGGCAAAATTGACGTCGCATTCGAGCGCCTTGTCGAAACTTTCGAGTGCTTCTTTTAACTGCCCCATCCGCTGCAGCGCCTGACCGATAAGATTGTAGGCGCGCGCCTGCCTGGGCCGGAAAGACAGTGACCGGCGCGCAAGATCGATGCCCTGCTGAAACTGCCCTTCGTGGCAGGCAATGGTGGCGATGTAGTACAGCGCGTCGGCGTTCTGAGGGTCGTTGCGTAGCACCTGGGTATAGCGGTCCATGGCGAGCGAAATCTGCCCCGCACGGTGGTGCACGAGACCCTGCTGGATAAGCTCGGCTGCGGTCTGATGGTCGCTCATGCCCGGCTTGTAAGCAGTCTTTGGGGGCGGTGCCAAGTGCCACCCATGCCTCTCCAATGACGATATTGGCCGCTCATGGTATGCCTCTGGAGGGTGGGATTCCGACCGGTGGCGGGCAGGGGTGAGCGCGGAATGAAAGACATCCTCGACAGACTTGAGAAGCGCCGTGAAGAAGCCCGTCTCGGCGGCGGCAAGGCGCGCATCGAGGCGCAGCACAAGCGTGGAAAGCTGACCGCCCGCGAACGCATCGAGCTTATCCTCGACAAGGGTTCTTTCGAGGAGTTCGACATGTTCGTCGAGCATCGCTCGAATGAATTCGGCATGGAGAAATCGAAGATCCCGGGCGACGGTGTCGTCACCGGCTGGGGAACGGTGAACGGACGTGCGGTCTATCTCTTCTCCAAGGATTTTACGGTGTTCGGCGGCTCGCTGTCCGAGGCGCACGCGCAGAAGATCATCAAGGTGCAGGACATGGCGATGCGGGCGCGCTGCCCGATCATCGGCCTGTTCGACGCCGGCGGCGCGCGCATCCAGGAAGGCGTGGCTGCCCTTGGCGGTTACGGCGAGGTCTTCAAGCGCAATGTGATCGCCTCCGGCGTCATTCCTCAGATCAGCGTCATCATGGGTCCTTGCGCCGGCGGCGACGTCTATTCTCCGGCCATGACCGACTTCATTTTCATGGTGAAGGACACGAGCTACATGTTCGTCACGGGGCCCGACGTCGTTAAGACGGTAACCAACGAAGTGGTCACCGCCGAGCAGCTCGGCGGCGCGTCCGTGCACACGACGAAATCAGGTGTATCCGACGGCGCTTTCGAAAACGACGTTGAATGTCTGCTGCAGATACGCCGGTTGATCGACTTTCTGCCGTCAAACAATGAGAGCGGTGTGCCGGAATGGCCGACACAGGACGAATCCGACCGGATTGATGAATCGCTCGACACGCTGGTGCCGGATAATCCGAACAAGCCCTACGACATCAAGGAATTGATCCACAAGGTTGCGGACGAGGGCGATTTCTTCGAGCTCTCATCAGCCTACGCGAAGAACATTGTCACCGGCTTCGGGCGCATCGCCGGGCGAACCGTTGGGGTCGTCGCCAACCAGCCGATGGTGCTTGCGGGGGTGCTCGACAGCGATGCATCGCGTAAGGCGGCGCGGTTCGTGCGCTTCTGCGATTCCTTCGGCATTCCGATCGTCACCTTTGTGGACGTGCCGGGATTTCTCCCCGGCACCGATCAGGAATATGGCGGGCTGATCAAGCACGGCGCGAAGCTCTTGTTCGCCTACAGCCAGTGTAGTGTGCCGCTGGTCACGGTGATCACGCGCAAGGCTTTCGGCGGCGCCTATGACGTGATGGCAAGCAAGCACATCGGCGGTGACCTGAATTACGCCTGGCCGACGGCGCAGGTCGCAGTGATGGGCGCGAAAGGTGCGGTCGAGATCATCTTCCGCGCCGATATGGACGACCCGAAGAAGATCGCGGCGCGCACCAAGGAATATGAAGAACGCTTTCTATCGCCTTTCGTCGCCGCAGAGCGGGGCTATATCGACGACGTGATCATGCCGCACTCGACGCGCCGCCGCATCGCCCGCGCACTCGCCATGCTTCGCAACAAGCACGTCGAGATGCCGGCCCGAAAGCACGACAATTTGCCTCTTTAGGCGATACTCTTTGCAGGCTTACTCGCTCTTCACGCTCCCGTAGACAACGCGCATCCAGTTGGTGCTGGCCTGCTCGTTGGCCTTGAGCTTCGCGTCGAAGTCGGCGAAGGGCTTGACGGCGAGAATATCGGCCTCGCTTTTTCCTTCCTTGATCAGCGCGATCATGCGGTCGCGCACAGTCGACAGCATTGCCCGGAATTCCGCGAGCTGAGCCTTGGTGGCGAGCGGCCCATGGCCGGGCACGACCTTGGTCGCGTCGTTGGCAAGCGCAAGATAGGCATCGCATGCTGCGATCATCCCCTTGAGGCTCCCACCGTTTGTGAAATCGATGTTCGGATATCGCTCCATCGCAACAATGTCGCCGGTTGAAAGAACATTTGCATCGGCAAAATACACATACGTGTCGCCGTCGGTGTGCGCATTCAGCGGATGCTTGAGTTGCGCGCTGCGGCCTTTGACCTGAAGCGTCATGCCATCCTTGTGCACCATGGCCGGAAGCGCTTCCTCCGGTGCGGGTGCGTACTTGACCTCCGGCACGATCCTGGTCGTGCCCTCGGCCAGACGCTTGCGCACATTTTCATGAGCGACAACGACCGCGCCGTCCTTACTGAACGGAATGTTTCCACCGACGTGGTCGGGGTGGTAGTGCGTATTGACGAGGAAACGCACGGGCTGCTGCGAGACGGCGGCGATCGCTGCCTTGAGCTTCTCGTGCATCGGCGCGAACTGGCCGTCCACCATGATGACGCCGTCGTCGCCGACGGCAATGGTCGTGTTACCGCCAAAGCCCTCGAGCATGTAGGTGCGGTTGCCGAGGTCGAACGTCTTGACCTCGATCTTCGACCAGTCGGGTCCGACGGGCGGACCGGACGGCGCCGGCTGCTGAGCAAGAGCAGGCCCGGCAAGACAGGTCACGGCGGCAAATGCAACGAGTGCGATTTTTTTCATGATTTCCCCCCTCAATATCGGATTTGATCTTACCCGGACAAACGGTGGGGAAGCGCGGTTATTCCGTCGCTGATCGCGATTATTTGATGCGTGATGAGGTGCCACCCGCATCCGCGCCTAACGGCCGGCTATGGCAGGAGAGCTTGTGCTGCTAATCGACGGTCACAACCGGCCCAGACCTTGAAGGCCGGCGATAGTTATCCGGCATTTCACGATGACAAGAGCGGCAAGGCCGCGCCAAGTATTTGACAGTGAACATTGCGCGCAAAAGTGGGCCGCTCGCGATTCCGGCAAAGCAGCTCAATAAATTTGAGGTATGCGCGTAGGGAAATAACGTGGCGCCAACTGAGTGGCGCCACGTCGACGATCAATTGACTCAAAATCTTTTCATTTATCCAAGCAGAAATTAGTCAGGAACTCGTCAGTTCTTGCCGCGGCCTTGAACGTTTCAGGTCACTCCGCATTTTTAGTGCGGTGGGCAGACAGGTGGGCTGACAGAGGACATTTTGATGCAGCAACGACAGACAAAAGTACTCATCGCCGACGACGCAAACACGGTTCACCAGCTTATCCGTGACGCGTTGCCGTCCGAATATGGTGCGAACATCGTCCATGCTTTTGACGGCGTGGAATGTCTGCAAGCACTCGACCACGGTGTCGACCTGGCATTCATCGACGTTCATATGCCGACCATGGGCGGCATGGATGCGCTGTGGGCCGCCCGCATCGCCGGCAACAAAACATTCGTAACGCTGATCTCGGGGCGGGCCAATCGGCGCTGCATCGATCTCGCGCGGCAGCTCGAGGCCTACGAGTTTCTCACAAAGCCTTTTGACAGCATGGATATCACGGCGATCCTCTCGACCTATGAGCGTGTGTCGACGCCGATGCAGGTGCTGCTCGTCGATGATTCAGCGGTCTCACTGAAGGTGATGCGCAAGGTCCTGGCGAGTTCACTTTTTCACCTGGACATCGAGGAAGCGCATTCCGGCATTGAAGCCGTTAAGCGATGCAACGCCGAGGCCTTTGACGTTGTTTTCCTCGACGTCAACATGCCGGGCCTGAACGGCTATGCGACCCTTGCCAGATTGATGCAGGCAAACCCGCAGGCAAAGGTTGTGATGATCTCAGCCGAGCGGAATGCTGTGCGTGAACGCGAGGCGATCAGGCTCGGCGCGACGGCGGTGATGCACAAGCCATTCTTCCCGACCGAAATCGATGCGGTTCTGCACCGGATTTTCGGCTTGCAGTCGCCGAAGCTCGCGACGGAGGGCAGCGTCCGCGATTTCGGCATAAAGATCCACGGCCGCACGATCGCCGTCGAGCACGCGGAAACCGGTCATGTCTACGAGTACGTCTGGTTCCGTGACCCACCATATCTGCGTCTGCCTTTGGTGCGGGAGAACGAGATGGCGACGATCCCGGTGGCCGAGCTTGTGGCCAACGCCAAGAAGGCCGCCATGCTGGAGCTCGAAAACGCCAGCTTGTTGCATATCGCGGCCTAGAGAGCCGTAAGAACAACAATTGCAATGCGCGGGTCCTGGCCCGCGCATTGGCTTTTAGCGCCAGCCGCCGCCGCCGGTCACATAGACGGTGTCGGCCGTCATGAACTCGCAGGCGTCCGAGCACATGAACAGCACCAGCTCCCCGATTTCTTCCGGCTCGGCGAAACGCTTCATCGGTACGTCGTCGAGAAAGCGCTGAACGAGCTCGGGAGAACTGCTGGCCGCTGCCTGAAAGGGCGTACGCACCGGTCCGGGCGAGATCGACAAAGCGCGAATCCCTTGCGCCGCGAACTCGCGCGCGACCCCCATCGTCATCGTTACCACGGCGCCCTTGGCGGCCGCATAGTGCACCGATGATCCAGGTCCGCCGCGCCGGTGCGACATGCTGCCCATGTTGACGATGACGCCGAACTTGTTGGCGAGCATGTGCGGCAGCACCGCCTGCATGGGATAGAGCGTTCCCTTGACGTTGAGGTCGAATGTCTTGTTGAAGAGGTGGTCGTCGATTTCGAGAAATTTGGCGCGCCTGATCGCAGCGCCGGCTGAATTGAACAGGAAATGCACGGTGCCGAAGCCGTCGATGGCGAGCTGGACCATATCCTTGACGGCGCCGCGTTTGGTGACGTCGATCGTCAGCGCCAGCGCCTGGCTGCCAATCGCATTGATCTTTTCCGCCGTCTCCTTGACGCCGTTCTCGTCGATGTCGGCGCAGACGACGTTTGCCTTCTCGCGCGCGAAAATGAGCGCCGTGGCCCGGCCGATGCCGCTGGCCGCTCCGGTAATAATGATTGTCTTTCCCGCAAAATAATCAGGTGTCTTGGGCATGAGTTATCGGGCCTCGCTGGTCATCCCGGGCTTGTCCCGGTTATCTACGTTCTAAACAATAGCCCATATCGTAACCCTGGAGTTGCTTATGCCGACACCCCCGCCAATTGAGTATTCCAATGCCTCGCCGCAGGTGCGCGCGGTATTCGACGACATCAAGAAAACCCGTAACGTCCCCGACGTGAACAATTTCTGGAAATATCTCGCGCACGACCCCAGCACGCTTAAGCGGACGTGGGAAAGTGTAAAAGAGGTGATGGCGCCTGGCGCGCTCGATCCTCTCGTCAAGGAAATGATCTATGTGGCGGTGTCGGCCACCAATAGCTGTGGCTATTGCATCGCGACCCACACGGAAGCCGCCCGCAGGGCCGGAATGAGCGAGGCCATGTTCGGCGAGCTGATGGCGGTGGTCGGTTTGGCGAACCAGACGAACAGCCTCTCGAACGGCTACCGGGTGCCGATCGACCAGACGTTGAGGATCTGAGGTTGCCGGGGGCGCGCCGGACATGACATAAGAAAAACGGGCAGGGGGAGGATACGATGCTCGACAGAGTTACGCTCATGAGATTGCTTTGCGTTGCACTTGTGGCGACATTTATGCTGCCGCTGGGCCAGGCGCTATTTCCTTACGTCAGCCACGAATTGACGGGAATTCAGTTCCAGGCGATCGAAGCGGTCGTTAGCGCGACGCTCGGCTTCGGAATTTCGTGGATATTGGGATAGTTCACTTCGATGGCATTGCGGCGGCTTGCCGCAAGCGATCACTCCGGCGCCGAAATGGCGCCGGAGTGATAGTCGTCGTTTAGTTCGACTTATTTCTTATTTCGCGCCACCTTGCGGCGGGGTCGGGGCCGGGGCCGTCGGGGCCGCTGGCGTTGCCGGCTTCGGCGAGGTCGAGCCTGAGCCGGTCGTGCTTGGCGCTGTGCCGCTGGTCGTGGCCCTCGGCGACGAGCCGGTGCTCGCGGTGTTCGGGTTGTTGTTCCAGCCGGCGATGATCAGAAAACCGATCAGCAGCAGAACCGCGACGCCCGCGATCCAGCCCCACATTCCGCCGGCGGCGCTGTCGTCCCGCCGAAGCACCGGGTCACTTAACCGCGGGTCGCTGTACCGCGGGTCGGTAAAGCGGGGGTCTGTCATGACATCCTCCTTCCATTCGGACGCAAATCGTCTCCAATGGAGGAAACCCGCAGGCCACGTCCGCGGTTCCTTTAACAAGCACGTGAGGTTGGAACCCGAGCTAGGCCACTTTCACGGCGAGCCGCCACGCGCCCCACAGTACAAAGAAAAAGCAGGCGAGGAATACCGGCAGACTTGTCGCCGGGGACCAAAACTCTACGGTCCGGCCTATGCCATAAGAGATCGCCTGACCGATTGCGACGAAAACGATGTAAACAACCAACAGTCTCATGCTCTACGATTCCCCCCGATGCGGTGCCATGCGGCGTGTTCATAGGGGCCCATTCGGCAGCAGCGGGCAAGGAAACGCTGCGTAAAAAATGGTATAGGCGTGCCGCCTTCCGACGTCAGCAAAGCCCTCAGTGCCGCAAAAACCATCGCGCCTCACGCACCTGGCGATCACGACCGCTCCGGTCGTTTTCGTTCTTCTTTGGAGCACCGGCTTCATCGGCGCCCGTTACGGCCTGCCTTACATCGAGCCGCTGACGTTTCTGGCCGTACGCATGGCCTTTGTGATCGTACTGATGGCGGCGATCGCGCTCATTGGCGGCGCGCGTTTTCCGAGCAGGCCTGAAATCGGCCACAGCATCGCAGCGGGCGCGATGGTGCATGGCCTCGGTCTTGGCGGCGTGTTTATGGCGATCAGCCAGGGCGTGCCGGCGGGGATATCGGCGCTGATAATGGGGTTGCAGCCCATCCTCACGACGACGATTGCCAACCGCTTCATGGGCGAGACGGTTACCCGCATTCAGTGGCTCGGCGTCGCCCTCGGGCTCGTCGGAGTCGTCCTGGTGCTGCACGACCGCGATATCGTGATGGCGGGCTCGGCGCTCGGCTGGTTCGCGAACTTTCTCGGGCTGATCGGCAACACGCTCGGGATGCTATATCAGAAACGTTATTGCGGCGGCATCGATTGGCGCACGGGCAATCTCGTTCAATATTTCGGTGCCGGCATCCTGTTCGCGATCGGCGCCTTTGCATTTGAGACGCGCGTGATTCATTGGAGCGGCGAACTCATTTTCGCGCTCGCCTGGCTGGTGCTGGTTCTCTCGATTGCAGCGGTCGGGCTGATGTACTGGCTGATCCGGCGCTCGGCCGCGACCGGCTTCGCAAGTCTTTTCTACCTGGTGCCCGCGGTCACGGCGCTGTTTGCATACATCCTGTTCGGCGAGCGGCTCGATGCGCTGTCGATCTTCGGCATGCTGATTTGTGCCTTGGGCGTCGTGCTGGTCAATCGAGGAGCGGCGAAGCCAGAGAGCTGACCGCTATTTTCCGCGCTCGAGAACAAGCTGGGTTTGGGTCACCAGCGCGCACAGCTTGCCGTCGCCGCGCGTGATGCGCGTCTGCCAGACCATTGTGGTGCGGCCACGATGAAGGGGTGTGCATTCGGCCTTTGCGACGTCGCCGATCGGAACGGCTGCGAAGAAATTGGTCTTGCTCTCGATTGTCGTGGTGGATTGACCGGGCTTGAGATTGGCTGTCGTCGCCGTGCCGCCGAGATTGTCGGCCAGCGCCATGAGGGCGCCACCATGCATGATGCCGAAACGGTTATTGAGATCGTCCCGCGCGACGAGCTCTGCGGTGACCCGCTCGGGCGAAACATGCGTGATCCTGAGGCCGAGAAATTCGGCAAAGGGCGGTTGCTTGTTGGCCGCTTCGTTCATTCAATGCTCCCAGCCCACGAAAACAATAAGGGCGCGGACGGTATCGTCCGCGCCCTTTGCACGCAATGCGAGGTCCGTTAGCCGCGCGGCTGCGGCACGATGCGGATGTAGGGCCGCGGCGCCTTGAAGCCCTGCGGCCAGATCTTTTTCGCTTCGTCATCGCTGACCGATCCGGCGATGATAACGTCCTCGCCCTGTTTCCAGTTTGCAGGCGTTGCGACGCGGTGCTTGGCGGTCAGCTGCAGGGAATCGATGACACGCAGCACCTCGTCAAAGTTGCGTCCCGTCGTCATCGGATAGACCAGGATCAACTTGATCTTCTTGTCCGGCCCTATGATGAAGACGTTGCGGACGGTCTGGTTGTCAGCCGGCGTGCGGCCTTCCGACGTGCCGGCGGTGCTCGCCGGCAACATACCGTAGGCCTTCGAAATCTTCAGTTCGGGATCGCCGATCATCGGATAGTTCGGTGCAAAACCGACGACTTCTTTAATATCGACGGACCACTTCTTGTGATTGTCGACCGGATCGACCGATATGCCGATGATTTTTGCGTTGCGCTTGTCGAATTCCGGCTTGAGCCGGGCCATGGTGCCGAGCTCGGTCGTGCAAACGGGCGTAAAGTCCTTCGGATGCGAGAACAAAACGCCCCAGGAATTGCCCAGCCAATCGTGAAATCGGATTTTGCCTTCGGTGGTATCTGCCTCGAAATCAGGTGCTGTATCGCCAATTGCCAACGCCATGACCAACCTCCTCCACTCAAATTGCTATGAAGTCGTCCCTAATATAGTCGACCATGCCCGAGGTGGAATAGGGCGCGTGCCAAAGAGCATCAACGCGCGGCGCGGCGCGGATAGAGAGAACAAATGCTTTCGTGCTAAGGCACCGGGTGGAAAAGCATTTTCTGCCGGCCGCAGGGGCAGCAATTGACTTTTCCAATGTGACGCCTCAAGCCAAATGTCCGGCAGCTGGGACCACTGACACGGCATGTTCAAGCGTATCCTGATCGCCAATCGTGGCGAAATTGCCTGCCGGATCATCAAGACCGCGCGCAAGCTGGGCATTGAGACGGTCGCCGTCTATTCGGAGGCCGACCGGGACGCGCTCCACGTCGCCATGGCGGACAGCGCGATCGCGATCGGTCCTCCGCCGGGGTCCGAAAGCTACCTGGTGATCGAGAAGATCGTCGCGGCCTGCAAGCAGAGTGGCGCGGAGGCTGTGCATCCGGGCTACGGTTTCCTCTCCGAGCGCGAGGCTTTTCCAAAAGCTCTGTCCGCTGCGGGCATCGTCTTTATCGGGCCGAACCCGAAGGCGATCGCCGCGATGGGAGACAAGATCGAATCCAAGAAAGCTGCGGCCGCGGCCAAGGTATCGACAGTTCCCGGTCATCTGGGGGTGATCGAAAGCGAGGCGGATGCCGTCAAGATCGCGGACCAGATCGGCTATCCCGTCATGATCAAGGCGAGCGCGGGCGGGGGCGGCAAGGGCATGCGCATCGCCCACGGCAAGGCCGATGTGAAGGAAGGATTTGCGCGCGCGCGCTCGGAAGCAAAGTCATCGTTCGGGGATGAGCGCGTTTTCATCGAAAAGTTCATCACGGATCCCCGCCATGTCGAAATCCAGGTGCTTGGCGACAAGCACGGCAACGTCATCCATCTCGGCGAGCGCGAATGCTCGATCCAGCGCCGCAACCAGAAAGTCATCGAGGAGGCGCCGTCGCCGTTGCTCGACGCTGCGACCCGCAAGAAAATGGGAGAGCAGGCGGTCGCGCTAGCGAAGGCGGTCGGTTACGACAGTGCCGGCACGGTTGAGTTTGTCGCCGGACAGGACAAGAGCTTCTATTTCCTTGAAATGAATACGCGACTGCAGGTCGAGCATCCGGTCACCGAGCTGGTGACCGGGATTGACCTGGTCGAGCAGATGATCCGGGTTGCCGCCGGCGAAAAGCTGTTGATCAAGCAGAACGATGTGAAGTTCGACGGATGGGCCGTGGAAAGCCGCGTCTATGCGGAAGATCCCTACCGCAATTTCCTGCCGTCGACGGGCCGGCTGACACGTTACCGGCCTCCACAGGAGCAAACCGTGGGCGGCGTGACGGTGCGCAACGATACCGGCGTCTACGAAGGCGGCGAGATCTCGCTTTACTATGACCCGATGATCGCCAAGCTCGTGACGCATGCGCCGTCACGCGCAGCGGCGATCGCCGCCCAAAGCGATGCGCTCGACACATTCGTCATCGACGGCATCCGCCACAACGTTCCGTTCCTCGCAGCGCTGATGGCGCATCCGCGCTGGCAGGCGGGGAAGCTCTCGACCGGCTTCATCGCGGAGGAGTTTCCGGGAGGTTTTCACGCGGTCGCACCGCAAGGCGAAACGGCAAAGGTGCTCGCAGCGGTAGCCGCTGCTATCGACCACGTGCTCGGCGAGCGCAAGCGGCGCATTTCAGGACAGTTGGGCGGCAAGACCGTGACGCGGGAGAGCGAGCGCGCGGTGTGGCTCGGCGAGGAGGAAATACGCCTGGCCGTGAAGCGCGAAAACGACGTCGTCGAGGTCAGGTTTCATGAGGGCAAGGCGCGCGCGTCCCGCGTTGTATCGGACTGGAAGCCGGGCGCGCCGGTCTGGAGTGGTACGGTTGACGGCCATCCGGCAACCGTTCAGGTGCGCGCAATCCCGAACGGCTTTGCCTTGTCGTACCGCGGTGTCGAGACCCGCGCCTATGTCTATACCGAGCGCGAGGCCGGCTATGCGCGGCTGATGCCAGTGAGAAAGACGGGCGACACCGGCAAGCAGGTCGTGTGTCCGATGCCGGGGCTGGTGGTCTCGATCGCCGTCAAGGAAGGGCAGGAGGTTAAGGCCGGGGAGACGGTCGCGGTGGTGGAAGCGATGAAGATGGAAAATGTGCTGCGCGCCGAGATCGACGGCACGGTCAAGAAGATCAATGCCAAGCCGGGCGACAGTCTCGCGGTGGACGCGGTGATACTGGAGTTCGCCTGAGGGGCGACTAGCTTTCTCGGCTGGCTAGCAAGACCTGCCGTCGACCGAGCCACAGGCCGTTGATCAGCCAGAGCGCGGCCAGACCGATCGCGATCGCCGACATCAAAGTGGAACCGAAGCTCGCCATTGCAACCAACGCATAGGTCCATGCCCCGATTTGATCGCCGCTGCGATAAACGACGGTGTCGATGAAGCTCTTCGCTTTGTAGCGATCTTCGCGCGGCACGACAGTATAGAGAACCTCGCGGGTCGGCCTGGCTATGGCGTAGTCGCTTGAGCGCCGCAGCACCTGAAACACGACCAATGTCGACACCGCCGGCAATGCAGCCAATGCACCAAAACCGAGCAGCGTCAGTGCAGGCAGTATTGCGAGGGTCACTCCGACGCCAAGGACTCCAACAATACGGCCGGTGAAAAACAACTGGACGATCAACGTGATCACGTTCACCGCAAGATCGATTTGCGCAAAAAAAGCAGTCTGGGCGCCGCGGTCGTGGAAGTTGTCGCGCACGAGGCTTGCCTGCTGGAAATAGAGAAATGTAGCGGTGATCGCGAACAGCAAAATGAAAAGGCTGACATTGGCGAGATACGCCGACTTGAAGGGATGAGTAATGCCGGCGAGCACATTGCCGCCGACAGGCTGGCTGGCCGCTTCCTGCGGGCGCGCGTTAAGCGCTTCCGACAACCGCGACAGATGCCGCACGCTAAATACCGCGACTTCGAGCAGCACGATCGCGCCAACGAGCAGCAAGGGTGTCGGCACATGACGGGCCAGAGTTGCCGTAATGCTTGAACCCGTGATCGCGCCGATCGTTGCGCCGGCAGCGATGAAGCCGAACAGCCGCTTGCCCTGTTCCGAATTGAAGGTGTCAACAATGAGCGCCCAGAACACCGACACGACAAACAGATTGAAAATCGAGATCCAGATGAAAAATGCACGGCCGATCCAGATTGTCTGCGTGGCATCGGCGAAGTGCAGGGCGATGGCAAACAGTAAAATATTGGCGGCGAAGAACCGGTACGTGATGGTTATGAACCGTGTGCGCGGCAAAGTTTTTACGAGGAAAGCGTAAGGAATATTGAGCACCAGCATGCCGATCAGCGTACCGGTAAAAAGCCATTGCAGGTTATTGACGCCGCCGGCGACCCCCATCTGATCGCGGATCGGGCGCATGATGTAATAGGAAGACAGAACCGAGAAAATGTAGAGCCAGGCCCAGGCTAATACCGGTGCTTCGCCAGGCCCGACTTGCACCAGCCGGCCCAGGAAGCCGTGGTAAAAGCCGCCAGCGCGAGCGCCGGCGGCTTCCGTTCCTTGTGTCATTGATTGACCCCGAGCGCCTTGCGCAACTCGGACACGGACATCGCCTTGCCGAACAGCGCGCTGGGCGGGGCAAATTCCTTGGCACGCGCGAGCGGCACCTCGACGGGTTCGAACCCGGCGTCACGCACGATCTGCGCAGCGACCTTCATCGCGCCGGCATCGTCGCCCGCGATCGCTACGCCCAGTTTCTCACCGGATCGATGTGCGTCGCTCGCGAACCTGCCCGCGCCGGTTGAATTGAACGCCCGCACCAGACGCGTGCCGGGCAGATGTTCGACGTCGGCCTCGCCGACACCTTTTTCCTGCGCCGCTTTGGCGATATCACCGTCGCGCGATACTATGGGGTTCGAGGCGTTCAGAACGACTTTTCCGGCGAGCGCTTTCGCATTGTCACGACCGATCTGCGGCAGGGCCGAATAGGGCACAGCGATGAGGATGACGTCGCCAAAGGCGGCGGCCTGCTCGACAGTGCCGACGCTGGCATTAGGGCCGGCATCCTCAACCAGCTTCTTGAGTTCTTCCGGGTGCCGCGAGGAGAACATGACCGGATGACCGGCTTTGGCAAGCAGCGTTCCGATCGCGCCGCCAAGACGGCCGGAACCAATCACGCCGATCTTCTGCGGGCTGCTCTGCGCGAACCCATGGCTCACAGGTATCGTGAGGGCGCCCGCTGCGATGCCAGCGAGCGCGAGCAATGTACGACGTGAAAAAATAACTTGGTCACCTTTGCTCACGTATGCTTCTCCGAGTTGGCCGGGCGCATTCGCCCCGGCAAGGCCGCGAAGCACATCACAGGCTCTTCGATGTGCCAATTCACACTGGCGTTATGCGGAAGCCCGAATAAAGTCCGCATCAACGGCGCTCTGCGGAACCGTCACCATCGCGCGGCGTTGGTTCCCGATAACCGCAAGAGGACGCCAGGTCATGCAAAACAAACCGCGACAGCGGCGAAAAGCGCCTGAAGAAGCCGATCTGGAAACGAACATTGCGCCGGACGCATTGCGCGACGATCTGCGGCGCGATGACCAGCGGCCGACACCGCCCGATTCGATGCCGCCGCGCGAGGACCAGCTGTCGGGCACAGTGCCGGCCGGCGGCGGCTTCACGCCCTCGCCGGATGGCGGCAACGACCAGCACCCGATCCACGACGAGGATCAGGAAGACGCCACACCGGACGACTACGAGCGAGAGATCGACCGGCTGGATGCCGCCACGCGGGCGCGCTGACGAAGCGATCAAAGTTCTGCTATGCCGGGGCGATGACCCTCTACTTCGCCTATGGCTCCAACATGAACCGGCCGGCGATGAAGCGCCGGTGCCCGGGCGCGCGGGCGATGGGCCCGGCTGTTCTTGAGGGTTATCGTTTCTTCGTCGGCCTCGAAGGGTGGGGTTCGGTCGCGCCGTGCGCAGGCAATGTTGTGCATGGCGTGCTCTGGCGCCTGACGCCGCGCGATATCGCGGCGCTGCACGCCTACGAATTGCTGCACCAGGGTCTCTACGATGTCCGGCATCTGCCCGTGCGGACCGAAGGCCGGCGCGTGCGGGCAATGATTTATCTCTTGCGGCGGCGGGCGCTTGGCAAGCCGCGGCCAGGCTATGTCGAGATGATCGCCGCCGCGGCGCGCGGATGGAAACTGCCGGAGCCTTATATCCAGTCGGTCGAGCGATGGTCGGCATCGCGATGGACCGGTGCGCGCGTCATCGATCCGGAGATGGGGCGTGAGTGATCGGGTAATTCGTCATGTCGTCGTTCGCGGCCGCGTCCAGGGCGTCGGCTACCGTGCCTTTGTCGAGGACGAAGCCCATCAACATCGCCTGCAGGGCTGGGTGCGCAACCGGCGCGATGGCTCGGTCGAGGCGGTGTTCGCTGGACCCGTAGCCGAGGTCGAGGCTGCAATCGAAGCGTGCCGGCGCGGGCCTTTCTCGGCACAGGTCAGCGTGCTCGATCAGCGCGACGGGACTGAGGCCGATCTCGCGGTTCGTGCCGGCGGAGGGATGTTTTCGGTGCTGCCGACCATTTGATCGACTGTTTGTCCGAAAAGTTTTTCGAACTCGCGCCGCAAGACTTTGTCGACATCCATCATGGATGCCGGAATTCCAAGATCGCGGAGGCTGGTGACACTGTAGCGGTTCTCGCTGACACCGCAGGGGACAATGCCCGAGAAGTGCGACAGGTCCGGCGCGACGTTGAACGCCATGCCATGCAGCGTGACCCATTGCTTCACACGGATGCCGATTGCCGCAATCTTGTCTTCGTATCTGTCACCCTTGACGGGCCGGCGTACCCATACGCCGATCCGCTCGTCACGGCGCTCGCCAACAACATTGAAACAGGCAAGCGTGCGGATGATCCATTCCTCCAGCGTGACAACGAAACTGCGCACGTCGGGTGTGCGGCGCTTGAGATCGATCATGACGTAGGCGACGCGTTGTCCGGGCCCGTGGTAGGTCAGCTGCCCGCCACGGCCGCTTTCGTAAACCGGAAATCGCGCATCGATAACGTCAGCAGCCTTTGCGCTGGTGCCAGCTGTGTAAAGAGGCGGGTGCTCAAGCAGCCACACGAGTTCCGGGGCAGTCCCGGCCGCAATGGCGGCCGCGCGCACTTCCATGGCGGCGACGGCCTCCTCGTAGGAGACGGGGGAATCGCTCACGCGCCATTCGGTCGGCGCCGATCCGGCCGGTGCGGGAAGCCCGACAATCAAGGTCTTTCGTTCGTTAACCACTCATTCACCATACCGTGGTGACCTAACGTTTGCCCCGCCGGACGCGCGGAACAATAACAAGGAAACAAGCGTGGCCACACTCGACAAGGTTGCCGTCGACATCACCGTGGTGCTCGGTACCACATCTATGCCCATCCACCAGGTTCTGCGACTGGGTCGCGGCGCCATCATCGAGCTCGACGCCTCCGAGGCAGATGCGGTGAGCATCCTTGCCAATAATCTGCCGGTGGCCAAGGGCACCGTCGTCGTGAACGGCAATCGCATCGCAGTCAACGTCGCGGAACTGCTGCCGCGCCCACCGGATATGCGCTAGCCGCAGGGAAGGGCCTGAAGCCGCAGCAAAATCAGGCCCGCGGCCGGTAGGCCCGGGCCTTGTCCCTCTACATCCTATTTGTTAGATGGACCGCCATCATCAGGACGTGGGGCTTTCGGGCCTCTCGTCCGTCTCCCCAAGAGCATGATGCCGAAAGGCGGGAACCGGCGTACGGATTAGATCGTGCTCGACAAAATGCGGTCGTGGCGGAATTGGTAGACGCACTAGCTTGAGGTGCTAGCGGAGCAATCCGTGGAGGTTCGAGTCCTCTCGACCGCACCAGTCAAATGACAATGGTGCTCATTTCTAAGTACCAAATCTTTTGTCGCCAAAACCTCAGACTCGAGATATTTCGATCGGTGACATTGCGTGTCCGCTTTCGACCCAAAGCGGACACAATAGAGTCCAGCCGTGCTGTTCAGAAGCGGCCCGAAGAACAAGAGTCACTGAAGGCCGGACAGGCCGAACTCCCGGTGCGACGAGACGTTGTTCTGTCGGTACTGGACTGATGGCTGCGTGAGGGTGACACGCTTCTTCGTGGGTGGCGCCTCAGCTCTCACCGCCAGCGCCGCGGGTTCGATCCTCATCGGATGTTTGGGCACCACCTGAGCTATGGGCTGAGCAGCGTGTACGGGCTCCGATGTTACGTGGGTCGCCAGTGCCGGCGGGGCAACGCGAGTTTGTATCGAAGCCTGCGTAATTCTCTCCAGGGCTTCGTCTGTAGTGAACAGCAACACCACCAGCACGAAACCCAGCACCGCAAGCAAGGGTAGGGGCGTGTCACGCATTCCGACCGCCACGCTCCTCCGGCCGTCCGAGAGATTGTCAACCTCCGCTAACGATCAGTCGAGTTGGACCAAGGACCTAGGGTCAGGCGGACATCGGTGCGTAGACCATTGGCACATGTCCGCTTTCGTGGTCGCTATCGGGTGTAAAGCGGACATTGGTTGGTGCCACCGCACATGTCCGCTAATGACCCAAAGCGGACATTGCAGGGGCCGCGAATTATCAATGGCGGCCTGAGCTACAAATTCACGCCGTGATGGAGACTAAAATATCGTTATGAGATGCGCCGTCATCCTAGGCATTTCATTCGGCTAAAGTGCTTGCTAGCGCGTCGCCAATCAACTCCGCAGCCCAAAAGAACAGCAATGCCGGAAAACAGAGATGCCGCGATCGCTATTGCAGGCTCTGCAATCGTGTGCACCGATGGATAGCCGATTAGGATCGGCAGCAGGGTACTAGCAGTAAAACTGATGCCGCCGATCACGTCCGCCGTGCGTGGAGGGTTGTTTGTTGCAAACAAAATGATGGCAAAGGAAATGACCACGAAAATGGCAATCGGGTCCCAAAGTCGAAACTGCAAGCCTGTCCTGTCCAATGAGGCTCTAAGGACATCGAGCTGACGTTCGACGACATCACCTACGTCCGCGGATACATAGATTTTCACATCCGGTATATCGTCGCGAAATCCATAAAGCCAGGCTAGATGGCGCATCAACGAAAGGGGTTTGTAATAGATCACGGTCGCGATGCATTGACCCGGCTCCCTATGCAGACACAGCTCGAGAAGCGCATCACGCGCAAGCCGATCATAAGGCGCCCAGCGAAGTTTCGAAAAACCGTTGGAAGAGCCGCCACTCGCATCCCATTCGCTAGCGCGCCCCTTCTCGATTGTAATCCGACCAACAGCTCTAATAGCGCTGTAATCATCAACTTTCAGCTGATAACGTTCAGCGATTGCCGGGTTATAGGCCAGACCGGTCAAGATATTGTGCCAGACTGGGCGAGTTAAGATTTGTTCTTCGCGATGATATCTCTGATCAAATGCCACGCTGCGGTACGCAGCCAACCCAAACAAACCAGTCGTAATAAAAAGAATAGGGATGACAACAGGGATGAAACGTTGGAGAACTCCACGCCTCAAACGAAAATCGCTCTTGTACGCGAGCCATCCTAGAGCCAACAGCGTAACAACAACGACCGCGCCAACCTGCCAAAGAGTCGTAGAACGCATATGAATCACGAAGATCAGTAATCCGACTTGAAGTGATAGCGCCACTAGCTCAAGGACGGTGAACTTGGCCCGTGTTACGAAGAGAATGCACTGGAGACATGCGATCATCGATAAGACCGGGAGAAACCGCGTGTCCAGGACGGAATCCAACTGCGCATAATAGAAAACAATTGGTAGGAAGAGATAGTGCGCGAGGAGAAAGCTTCCCAAAACCGTATGTAAGAATGGATTATTGAACGTCAGGGCGAAAACGAGAGCAGACAAAAACAACAAAGAAAAATACAAATATAATGGACTGACCGTGTTGTATCCGAATAAACGGAAAGAAATCTTCACAAGATCAACGGTGCCCTTGTCACTATGTTGAAGTAGCTCAGTTTCCGAAGATACGGTAGCCGGATTTAGCGCCATAACCGCCAGAATGGCCTGATCTATCGTGGCTCCATTGATCGGGCCTATCGGAACTGACGCAAAGAAGACGTCATTGACCGCTTTCAAGCTGGTGTATCCGTCGCGGTTTCCGAAAACCAAGTCAGACAGTGCTGGAGGGATCGCGAGAACTACCCATATCGAGGGTTTGCGGTCCATGCCAAGCGTATGCACTCGAAGGGTATTGGCCGCGAAGAGGACAAGCAGAATGAGGAAACTGGCCGTGGATAACAATCGGCTCCAGTTCTTTTTCATTGAGAATTTCTTCCATTGCTTAAACTAAACGCTCGACATTTAATCATCATACCCGCCCGCGTCGCGGGCATTAAAGAACTTCGCTGACATAGTGGGATCCCTTTAATCATTTACCCGCCCCTGAAACCGGCGAGCGGTCTTTTTCACAATACCGCACTTATCAACCTTACATGTCCGCTTTGGGCCCAAAGCAGACGTGACGGTTTGCGCCGCACACGTCCGCTATCGGGGGTAAAGCGGACATTCGCAACCCCGCCTGCACTGGCGCCTCTGCGCGCTGTAAACTAAGATCGCGCGAGACAAACCGCCGCGGGAGAAAATCATGTCCAACGGGCCAGCTGCACGCACACCGGGCGCCAAACGTGCCGCTCCGGGTGAATATGTCTTCGATCTCGGAACCGTGGAGAAAATTATGGGCGGCCCCGCCTATTCGACTGCACATGGACCATGCGTGGAAGGTGACCGTATGATTGTCGGCCTGATGCGCATGAAGGCGGGCACCGGCGCCGAGCCGCATTCGCATCCGAACGAGCAATGGATCTACGTGCTGGAGGGAACTTTCCGCGCCAATATCGGCGGGAAGGAGATCAACGTCAAACCCGGCTCGGTCGTCTACATTCCCGCCAATACGGTGCATGCCGGCAAGGCAACGGCGGAGGGCGATGTCGTTTTCTTCACTGTCAAGGACGCATCGCACAACCTGCACGGGTTCAAAGCCACCTGAGCAATGCCTGACAGAAACGAGGAGAATGTGCTGCGTTTGTAATTCCGGGGAGGATTAAATGAAACGCCTGATCGCGGTTCTGTTTGCTGCTCTCGCTTTGAGCGCGGGAATAGCAATGGCGCAAGACCAATATCCGAGCCGACCGGTCAAGGTAATTGTTCCTTACGCGCCGGGAGGTGCCACTGACATCGTCGCACGTATCGTTGGCGACGCGTTTCAGAAAGTCACCGGGCAACCCTTCATTGTTCTCAACAGGCCAGGCGCCTTCGGCATGCTGGCAATCGACGAAATGGTGAAGGCGGCACCCGATGGCTACACGCTGATGATCGGCAACGTCTCAACCAACGCGATCACGCCGATCATCTACGCCAACAAGATGAATTTCGACTACGGTCGAAGTGTCGTGGCGGTCACCAACCTGATCGAGGTGCCGGCCTTCCTGCTGGTTACTACGGCGAACGACTTTTCAGTGAAATCGGTCCCCGAACTTATTGCTTACGCGAAGAAAAATCCCGGAAAAGTCAGTTATGGCACCGTCGGTACCGGTTCTTATCCGCACTATGACATGGCTTATTTCGCCAAGCGCGCGGGTGATCTCGATCTGGTGGCTCTGCCGAACAAGAACGGTGCAGCCGGCGTGATCCAGGATATGCTGCGCGGCGACGTGCAAGCCGCATTTCTCAATGCGGCTTCGTCCGCGGGACAGATACAGGCCGGAAAATTCCGCCCATTGGCCGTGGTCAATCACGTGCGGCTCAAGGAATATCCTGACATTCCAACTATGAAGGAAGTCGGATATCCCGACGTCGGCACGGTGGCCTGGAATGGCCTGTTCGCGCCGGCAGCAACGCCGAAGCCGGTGCTGGAAGCGCTGTTCGCGGCGATGAATAAAACTCTGAGCTCCCCCGAGGCGATCGAAAAACTTAACAAGCAGAATTTCAACGTCGTGCCCAACAAGTCGCTTGCCGATGCGAAAACCTGGCTCGACGGCGAAATGAAGCACTGGCAGACCATCACCACCGCCGTGAAAATCGACGTGACGCAGTAGCCCCACCGTCCGTCCGCTATTTTCACCAAGGCTTAGGCTAGGCCCCATGTGAAGCGAGGCCCCTAGTCGCAAGCTGCTGATATTTTTTTCTCTTGCTGTCTCATGTCAGCAACGACCGATTGTGTGTCCTCACCACTCTGAATTCTATTTGCGAAAAACCGTAATAAATCGGCTGTGCGCCGCAATTCCTTTTCACAGTTTGGCGTCAGGCCCGGCTTGCCAACGGAGCCAACGGCCGGCGGACTCGCATCGCCTTGCGTATCTTGCTTCGCCACAGGCGCCTTATCTTCGCTGGCAACAGGCACCTTATCTTGTTTAGCTACAGGTGACGTATCTTCGGTGGTTACGGGCCGGGGCGCGTCTTTAATGAGTAGTGCTGCAATGACCAATAGGCAGAGCACAAAGAAGGATGCATCATGTCTCATGACAGGGCCGTTACAACCTTAACAGTCATGACGAGCATCATCCATCCGCGCGCGGCCATATAAAGCCCGTCATGCATGCACAATTGTGCCTAGCAATGACGGCGCACGATCAATGACCATTGCCCCCAAAAGCGGACATTACATGCGGGACGAGGGAAATTAACGTGCCCGGCAGAACTGCCGCACTCCTTACCGACGCTTTTTGGAGTAATAACGGTGGCATGTGACCCAAGCGGCCCAAGACTCGTATCAGGGGTCGTATCATGACTTTGCATGCTGGCCTTGACGCGCGAGCAACCGCCATTCCGTGCCGAGCATATTGGCAGCCTGTTGCGGCCGGCCGCACTGCTGCAGCAGCGCGAGCGCTTCGCGCGCGGCGAGATTTCACAAGATGATTTGACAGCGGCCGAGGACGCCGCGATTTCCCAGGCGATCGCGCTGCAGGAGCAGCTTGGGCTGCGTTTCGCTACGGACGGCGAATACCGCCGCAGGTCTTATCACAGCTTCTTTTATCAGCAGCTGGGAGATGTGCGCATCGACACCGTCGCTGGCACGGACGCCAAAGGTGCTACTAACGGTGCGAAGGGCGGCGAAGGGCGTGGCGCACAGCCGGTGGCGCTCATCAACAGCCGGTTGCGCTGGACGCGCCCGATCAATGTCGATGATTTCAATTTCATCAAAGACCGGACGACGTCGCTGCCCAAGATCACAATTCCCGGACCGTGCGCACTGCATTTTCGCGGCGGCGATGCGGCGGTGCTCGCGCACGCTTATCGCGACGTCGGTGCGTTCTGGGATGACACGGTCGAAGCCTTCACCAAGGAATTAAGCGCGCTTGCTCAGGCGGGTTGCCGCTACGTGCAGATCGATGAGACCGCATTTGCGAAATTCGGCGACCCCGACGTCCAGGCAGCATTGGGCGCGCGTGGTGACGACTGGAGCCAGCTCATCGACACATACATTACGATTACCAATCGCGTTCTGCGTGCTGCGCCGAAGTCTATGCACATCGGCATGCATTTGTGCCGGGGCAACAGGGGCGGCCACTGGCACGCGGAGGGCAGTTATGAGGATGTCGCCGAGCGGCTTTTCAATGCGCTCGAAATTCAGTTCTATTTCCTCGAATACGACACGCCGCGTGCGGGCAATTTCACGCCGTTAAGGTTCGTTCCCAAGCACAAGTCAGTCGTGCTCGGATTAATTTCGTCCAAAACGCCTGTGCTGGAAGACAAGGCGGTATTGCACGCACGTGTGGAAGACGCGACCCGGTACGTCTCCCTTGAAAGGTTAGCCGTGAGTCCGCAGTGCGGTTTCGCCAGCGTCGATACCGGCAATCCTGTGACGCCCGAGGTGCAGGAGGCTAAGCTTTGTCTCGTTGCCGAGCTGGCGCGAGACATCTGGGGTGAAGCCTGAGTTTTGACAGGGAGAAATTTCATGGGGCGTATTTTGGCGATGGCACTCGGTTGTGCTCTGACCGTCTCCGCGGCAGCCGCGCAGGGACAGCAAGCCAATTATCCAACCCGTCCGGTTCACATTCTTGCGGCCGCAGCACCGGGGGGCAATCCGGATGTGCTGGCGCGCCTTTTGTCCCAGCGGCTAGCGGAAGTCCTGGGGCAGCCTTTCGTCGTAGAGAACGTGCCCGGCGCCGGCGGCATTCTGGCAGCCAAACGCGTCGCCGGGTCGGCGCCCGATGGTTACATGGTCATGATCAACGATTCGGCCGCGCTCGCGATCCAGATCGTGATGAGCCCCGACGCCACCTACACGCTGGCGGACTTCACACCCATCACCGCGCTTGCCACGGTTCCCACCGCCTTCGTCATCATCCCGTCGGTTCCGGCCAATACACTCAGCGAATTCGTCACGCTGGCGAAATCAAAGCCCGGCGATATGTCTTTCGGTTCCGCGGGAGCGGGCTCGATTCACCACCTGACAATGGAGGTTTTCGCCGAGCGCACCGGCATCAAGCTTCTTCACGTTCCGTATCGTGGCGGCACCGCTCTGGTGAACGGCCTGCTCACCGGCGAAATCCAGGCCGGATGGTCCGGCCTTCCCAACGTGGTTCCGCATATCGGTGCCGGCAAGTTGCGCGCACTGTGCGTCAGCGTGCTCAAGCGTGAGCCGTCTTTGCCCGACGTGCCGACCTGCGACGAGGCGGGGATCAAGGGCTTCGACATCGCCGATATGCTGGGGCTGCAAGGCCCTGCCGGGATGTCGCCTGCGGTGGTCGCGCGGCTGCAGTCGTCGATTGCAAAAATCATGCGCGAACCGGCCATGGCAGAACGTATGAGAACGCTCGGCATGGGCATGCAGGAGAACGGCACGGCGGATTATGTGCGGTTCATGAAGGACGACCTTGACTTCTACACGAAGGTGATCGACCGGCTCGGTCTCAGGCGCAAGTAAGCTCGGGTGCCCACTTGCGATCACCCTGTGGCCTTGATTGCGGCTAGAATGCCCGCATGGTCCACGCGATCCGGTCCGCACTTTTCTTGGCGTTGGTTCTGGCAGGCGGCTCGGCCGACGCCGCGGACGACACTGCTGCATGGGCCGTGCTGCGCGGGGACGGGCACGTTGCATTGATCCGCCATGCTTCGGCACCGGGGCCGGCTGGCGATCCGGCCGGCTACAAGCTCGATGATTGTGCAACCCAGCGTAATTTGAGTGAACAAGGCCGCGCAGAGGCGCGCGCCCTCGGTGAACGCTTTCGCACGCAGCAGGTCAAGGTTGGCAAGATCCTCAGTTCCGAGTGGTGCCGCTGTAGGCAGACGGCGGAATTGATGAACATCGGTCCGATTGAAGATGCGCCAACTTTCAACAATGCTTTCGTATTGAACATCAAGCGCGACGAACTCACTGCCGGGGCGCGCGCACTAATCGGCGCGTGGCGGGGTCCGGGCACGCTGGTGGTAGTGACCCACGGCGAAAACATTCAATTGATGCTGGGCCTTCGTCCGCGGGAAGGGGAGGTCATTGTCGTGTCACCGGATCAGGGCAACGAAAAAAAGATGCAGCTTGTCGGCAGGATTGGCAGGTGACAACAAGCTAGCCGACCCTTGAAAACTGTTCCGAGATCAAGAACACCGAAACTGGAGATAGACCGTGTTCAATCCTTGGCCTGCTTACTTTCAACTCGCGCAAGCCGCATGGGACGCCAACGTCGTCGTCGCAATGCGGTTGGCACGGCTCGCCTCTGGGGGCGCTTTGGCACAGCGCGAGGCGCAAAGAATGGTAATGGAGAAGGGCCTGACATTTGCAGAAGCCCAAATGGCTGCTGCGGTCAAGATGATGACCGGTGTTGGAATTGCTGGCGCGACGAAATCAGCGTCGGATATTTATCGGCGAAAAGTGAGATCCAACCGCCGTCGCCTCGTGCGCTAGTCGCTAACGCCTGCCGGAGCTGCCGATGCTGGTGCCGCTGGAGCCGCTTATGGACGTCGCGCTGGACCCGGTGATCGATGTGCCGCTTGAGCCGATCACCGGCGCGCTCGGCGCGACCGGCGCGTTGCTGGGAAGGGTACCGCCCATGGACCTGCTGGATTCTAACGGCGTCACCGGCGGCACTTCAGTTGAGTCAAGTGTACGAAAAGCCGGTCGACGCGCTGTGACCTTACCGGGCGACCGGCCGGCAAGGCATTTCTTTATGAACTGGGCTCTTTGCTTGCCAACATAATTTTGCGCCGTGGCGTCGCGCTCGCACTGGGCTTTCTTCGTTGCAACTTCGCTCTTTGCGTCTAAAGCCAGCGCCATTTCTCCCGACACACCGAAGACCAAAAGAGCGGATGCCAAGACGACCGCTTTCGTCATGATGGAGCTCCGGCGCGAAGGTCTCGCCCTGCGACCGAAATAACCTATAGGCGAAGGATGGCGGAACCTTGTCACAGGGTCTTTAGGAAATTGAAAGCAGCGCTCGGGTAAAACTTGGTCGTCACGGCGACCGGGGCCCCGATGAGCTACAGCACATCCTTATTCTGGCTGGAGATGGCCATTCTGATCGGCTGCGTGGCGCTCTCAATCAGAATGCGAAACAAGCTGGCCATGTGGGTGGCACTTGGGATCGTAGCCCATTGCACCGTGTGGCTCGCGCTGCACGACGAGGAAATCCTGGTCAAATTGATAGCCTGCGCCTTGGTATACCTCGGCTTGCTGAAGCTCTTCCCTCATGCGGCGCGCATGTGGCTATGCGCGGGTGGCGCGCTCGCGGGCGCTTTACTTTTGGCAACCACAGCGTTTTCCCTGTTCATGAGTTTTCCAAACAGGTGGAGCGTGCTTGGCCTCTCGATAGGGGCCATGCTGGCATTTATGGCTTCCGGCCTGCTGATCGGATTTTGGGTCGTGTATCGTTGGACCGAGCCCACGCAGCCCGGCGAAAGTCAATCACGACAAGAAGCGTAGGCCGTCGAAGCCGGAGCTGGTTCGTCAGGGGTGTGGACTAAAACGACGTTGCCGCTCCACGCGGCGTCCCAAACGACTTGGGCTGGTGCTGCTTCCAGTGGTCGGCATTGTTGCCGAAGCCGTTGTTGCCGAAGCCAATGTGGCCGAAGCCATTGGTGCTGAAACCGGACTCATGCAATCCCGCCACGGCGGGCCGGCGGCGTTTGGTGGTGGCATCGTTTGTCACGCGATGACGCAGCGCGACCTTCGCCGGCTTCTCACGGCTGCCATTGGCCTTCGTCACGCGAGGCGAGCTTTCCTTGTTGTACTCAGCCGTACCCAGCAACTCCGGCACTGACTCGGGGTGCTCGCCCGTCGCGACGACGTGGACAACGCGGTAGCCGTGTTGCTTTAGTTCCTTGAGCAGGACCGGCACCGCAAGCGCCGTCGCCGGACGGATGTCGTGCAAAAGCAGGATGCCGCGGCCTTTCTCCTCAAGCCGCCGCATCGCGCGACGAACGATCTCGCGCGCACCGATGCGCTTCCAGTCGTCGGCGACGACGTCCGCGCTCCATGTCACCAGTGATTTCGACGCAAGATAGCTCTCAATCGCATTCGTTCTATTGAGACCCGGAATGCGGAAGAAGGGAGAGATCGCTTTTGGGTCACCAAGAGCAGCATCGACCGACTCGATCCCAGTTTTCACCTGGTATTCCGCTTTTGCCGCGCTTAGCCGCTGGAAGGCGAGGGGATGGTTCTGGCTGTGGGTGCCGACCGTATGTCCCGCATTATAGATGCGCCGGACGAGAGACGGATAGGCGCGTGCCATATCACCGACGAGGAAATAGGTCGCCTTCACGCATTCCGAGGCGAGCGCGTCGAGGACGGCGTTTGTGTTAGGAGGGATCGGGCCATCGTCGAAGGTGATGACGACCTCATGGTCTTCGAGCGGTAGCGTTTTCGTATATTGCATGCTGCCGATGCGGGCGAAGGCAGCCGGGTTGATGGCGAGAACGCGGCTGGTGCCAAGCGCATCCGGATTGCCTGGGCACGGCTCCGCGGCGGAGGCGGCAACGCTTCCAACAAGACAAAATAGAATGACCAGTACGCTACGCATCAGGAGGCCCCTCGCGCCGACTGCCTCCAACGGGAGGCGTCCGACACTATTGGGCGCGACATTAACGGAGGATGAAGCGTTGTGAACGCGCTTTAGGCCAATTCCAGCACTTTTTTCATGGGCGCGGTAAATAGGCGACACCCGCTTACCGCGAATTGCCGCCCGCGTTCTCCGGGACGACGTGCACCACGCGAAAGCCTCGGCGTTTGAGCTCCCGCAAGAAGGCCGGCAGCATCCGGGCGGTCTGCGCTTTGGTATCGTGAAAGAGAACGATGCCGCGGCCGGTCTGCTCGACGCGCGACAAGACCAGGCGCAGCTCCTGCTCCGGGCTCATGGAAAGCCAGTCGCTTGCCCAGACGTCGGCGCCGAAAACGACGATCCCGCGCGCGGCCAGGCGATCGAGCAAAGCCCGGTTTGAAGCAAAACCGGGAAAGCGGAAGAACGGTGTCGCCGGACTTGGCCGGCGGCTGCCGTAGATTGCGATTTCATCCGCTGCGATACCCCGGTCGATCTCCGCTTCCGCCCGCGGCAATACCATGCGGCTGAGCAGGGGGTGGGCGTAGCTGTGATGGCCAAGCGTATGACCCTCGGCCATGGCACGGCGGACCAGCTGAGGGTGGGCGGCGGCATTGCGCCCGAGAAGGAAGAATGTGGCGCGGACGCACTCGGCCTTAAGGGCATCCAAGACCTTAGACGTAGTGCCCGGCCACGGACCATCGTCGAAGGTGAGCACCAACTCCTTTGCATTGAGCGGGAGCGTTGACGGGAAATGCTTGCGCCCGACGCGCGGGGTGATCTTGGCGCTCACCTCCATGACGCGTTCGGTTCCCAACGCCTGAGGATTGCCTGGGCAGGATTCCGCTGACGCTGCGATCGGGAGGAGACCGGCAATCAGGATGAAAACGAAACGGGTCATGGTCGGTCCGCTGCACGAACTCACACGCTAATCATTTGCCCGGTGCGTAGGGAAGGGCGTACAAGCGTCGCGCTTGAATCGATTGTCGATGGTTCGTAATGCTCGAACAGCACCAAACCGAGGCGACCGAGATTGCGCAGCTGCCGCGCAACAAGGACGGCTCGATCCGCAAGACCTTTGTCAAAAGTGTCGCCCGCCGGATAGAGGCGAGCGATGCATCGGGGCTGCGGGACCTGGTCGGCGACCTGCACGAATCCGATATGGGCTCGCTGATCGAGGCGCTGGAGCCGGATCAGCGCCCGCGGCTGGTCGAGCTGCTTGGCATCGACTTCGACTTTACGGCGCTTACCGAGGTCGACGACGCAGTGCGCGAGGAGATCCTCGACGAGTTGCCGCCGCAAACCGTGGCCAAGGGCGTCAGCGAGCTCGAATCCGACGACGCCGTTGCGATCCTCGAGGATCTGCCGAAAGAAGAGCAGGCCGAGATCCTCGAGCAGCTGCCGCAGCCCGACCGTGCCGCGCTTGCCCGTAGTCTCGACTATCCCGAAGAGTCCGCGGGCCGGCGCATGCAGACGGAATTCATCGCCGTGCCGCCGGCCTGGAATGTCGGGCAGGCGATCGACTACATGCGCGAAACCTCGGAATTGCCGGAACGGTTTTTCGAGGTTTATGTCACCGACGACGGCCGATTCCGCGGTGCGGTCCCGCTCGACCGCCTGTTGCGCAGTAAACGCCCGGTTCCGATCTCCGAACTTATGGAACCGGAGCGCCGCCGGATCCGTGCCAATGAGGACCAGGAAGAGGTCGCGCGCATGTTTCAGCGCTACGACCTCGTGGCGGCGCCGGTGGTCGATGCCGATGACCGGCTGGTCGGCATCATCACCTTCGACGACGTCGCAGACGTCATCCAAGAAGAAGCCGAAGAAGACATCAAGGCGCTGGGCGGTGTCCGCGGTGAAGAACTCTCGGATTCGGTCTGGAAGATCGCGCGCGGCCGCTTCAACTGGCTGCTGGTCAATCTTGCGACCGCATTTCTCGCGTCGTCGGTGCTTGGCCTGTTCGAGGGCCAACTGCAGAAAATGGTCGCTTTGGCCGTCCTGGCGCCGATTGTTGCGAGCCAGGGTGGCAACGCGACGACGCAGACAATGACGGTCGCGGTGCGCGCGCTTGCCACGCGCGACCTGAGCGACGCCAATGCCTGGCGCGTGATTACCCGGGAGCTGATGGTGGGCTTGCTCAACGGCATTGCTTTCGCGGTCATCACCGGTGCGGCGGCCTATGTCTGGTTTCAGGTGCCTGGACTGGGTTTCGTGATCGGGCTCGCCATGATCTGCAATCTGGTCGCCGCCGCGCTCGGCGGAATCCTCATTCCACTGGTGCTCCATCGCCTCAAATTCGATCCGGCGGTGGCTTCGAGTCCCTTCGTCACCACGGTGACGGATGTCGTGGGATTTTTCTCATTTCTCGGCATTGCGACATTATGGTTCGGCCTCCGATGAGCCGGATTCCCAACACGGTTACAACTTGTTCACCTTATTTGCTGACCAACACTTAAACGCGCCGCCGTATCCCTATACCCCACGCCGCATCGCAGGCTGGGAGCGCTCCCGGTGCACGAAACCAATGCTGAACCAGCGGGCTTGCGCCCTCGCGGCTGGCTGCCGGCGTGGGCGAGGCGTCCCGATCCGCCGTCATTAGCGTTCACACGGCCGACGCCGGCAAAGTGGATCCTGTCGGCATCGCGTCTGATCAGTGTTCTTTCGTTTGTCGCCCTCACGGGCATGTTTGCCATTGCCGTGATCGGTTTTGTTCTGGCACGTCATAGTGACGAGCGGCTGTCGCTCGACCAACATGCCGCCTTGCGCAGCGCGATTGCGGAACTCCGTCCGACTATTGGCCGTCCGGCGGAAATTGATCCGCGGCTGTTGCGGATGGCAGAACAGATTCCGGGGTTGAAAAACCTGAAATTCGAGCACAGCCCCGCGCGCGACCGCGAAACCCAACCGCTGATGGATTCCTCCGGCCGCATTACCGGATTTTTTACATGGGACAAACGCCGTCCGATGGCTCAGGTCATGGGACGGCTGGCGGCGGTCTTTGCAGCCGTCGGTATCGTTGTATTCGGTTTTGCCGCATTGGCGCTCTGGCAGCTCAAGCGGGCGCAACGAGAGCTTGCGGCAAGGGAGGTGGAGGCTGCGCGTGCCGCCGATGAAGACAAGCTGACGGGACTGCCCAATCATGCAAAGACATTGGAGTTCCTGGACCTTTCCCTCGCGGAACGTGCCGACGACGAGTGCACGACCTTTGCGCTGATCGAGCTGGACGGCATGGATGATGTCGCTGCGACGCTCGGCGTTCTGGGCAGCGATGAGGTGCTGGTCGCCATATCGAGGCGGCTGAAAGAAGCGCTGCCGACCGACGTCATCTGCGGGCAGTTTGCCGGTGACAAATTCGCCGTCGTGATGACTGCGGGACAGAACGTCGAAAACATTATTCGTGCGGCCATCGATGTGATTGCGCGTCCGTATTGGGCCGACACGGTCGTGCGTGTGACCGCGCACGCAGGTTTTGCGCAGGCGCCGCGTCACGCTGCGACCCGCGGTGAGCTGACGCGCCGCGCCGACCTTGCGCTGCGTGCGGCCGCAAAACGAGGCCCCGGAGCGGTCGTCGCATTCGACGTTGCCATTGATACTGTCTCCACCGATCAAAAATTCATCCACCGCGAGCTGCCACGGGCCATCAGCGCAAACGATCTCGATCTGCACTATCAGCCCATCGTCTCGTCGCAGGGCGGGCGCATGGTCGGAGTTGAGGCATTGCTGCGCTGGGACCATGCAACGCGCGGCTCGATACCGCCGGCGACATTCATCCCGGTCGCAGAGCAAATGGGCCTGATGGGAATGATCGGCGCCTTTGTCCTGCGGCGAGCGCTAGACGAGGCCAAGCGCTGGCCTGAGGATCTTTACATTGCGGTGAACCTGTCGCCGCTACAGGTGCGCGACGGAACGATCGTCAATCTCGTGCGTTCGGCGCTTGCTGAAAGCGGTGTCTCGCCAGGCCGACTGGTGCTGGAAATTACCGAAGGCGTGCTCATCGACAACCCCGACGAGATGGTCAAGCGCATCAAGGACCTGCACGAGCTCGGCGTGCGCGTTGCACTCGACGACTTCGGTTCCGGCTATTCGAACCTTGGCTACCTGCAGCGGTTTCCGCTCGACAAGATCAAGATCGACCAGAGCTTCGTGGCCGCACTCGGCCGCTCGTCCAATGGCGTGATCATTCAGGCGATGGTGGCGCTCGGCCGCGCCCTCGGTCTATCGGTGCTTGTTGAGGGAGTCGAAACCGAGCACCAGCGGGTCCTGTTGCGGCTTGCCGGCTGCGACGAGATGCAGGGATTCCTCTTTGCAAAGCCCGCGCCGGCGAGCTCGATCGATGCGCTCCTGGAAAAGGCGCGGCAGGATGGCATGCCCAGACCGCCTTCGGGCGAGGCGCTGACAGCGTGACGAACAACTTATAAAGTCGCCGACGGCGCCTGACCGGCGCGCGAACGGAGGCGGCGGATGATTCCCAATGCATGGGCAGGCTTCGATTTCGGGCTTGGCACCGATGTCGACATGCTTCGCAAATCCGTGAAAGACTTTGCGCAGGATCGCATCGCACCGCGTGCCGACGCGATCGACCGCGACAATGTTTTTCCTCGCGATCTTTGGCCGGAAATGGGAGCGCTCGGCCTGCACGGCATTACGGTTGAGGAGGAGTACGGCGGCTCCGGTCTCGGCTATCTCGAGCATTGCGTGGCGATGGAGGAAATCTCGCGTGCCAGCGCTGCCGTCGGGCTGTCGTACGGCGCCCACTCCAATCTTTGCGTCAATCAGATCCGGCGTAACGGGAGCGAGCAGCAAAAGCGCAAATACCTGCCGAAACTGGTTTCGGGCGAGCATGTCGGCGCTCTGGCGATGTCGGAGCCGGGGGCGGGCTCTGACGTCGTGTCGATGCGAACGCGTGCCGACAAAAAAGGCGACCGCTACGTGCTCAATGGCTCCAAGATGTGGATTACCAACGGGCCGGTAGCGGACACGCTGGTCATCTACGCAAAGACCGACCGCACCGCCGGCGCGCGCGGCATCACCGCCTTCCTTGTCGAGAAAGGTTTCAAGGGCTTCGCGCCGGCGCAGAAGCTCGACAAGCTCGGCATGCGCGGCTCCGACACCAGCGAGTTGGTGTTCACCGATTGCGAGGTGCCGGAAGAAAATGTGCTTGGTGCCGTTGGCAACGGCGTCAATGTCCTGATGTCCGGTCTCGACTACGAACGCGTGGTTTTAGCGGCCGGTCCGCTCGGGATCATGCAGGCCTGCATGGACGTGGTGGTCCCTTACGTTCACGAGCGCCAACAGTTTGGTCAGGCGATCGGACGTTTCCAGTTGGTGCAGGCGAAGCTTGCCGACATGTATGTCACGATGAACGCCGCCAGGGCATATGTGTACACGGTCGCGCGCGCCTGCGATGGAGGCCGCACAACGCGCGAGGATGCCGCGGGTGTCATCCTTTACGCCGCCGAGCGTGCCACCTGGATGGCGCTCGAGGCGATCCAGTGCCTGGGCGGTAATGGCTACATCAATGATTTTCCGACCGGCCGTCTGTTGCGCGATGCAAAGCTTTACGAGATCGGGGCGGGAACATCGGAAATCCGCCGCATGCTCATCGGACGCGAAATTTTCGAGAAAACGCGCTGAGGCGCGCCATTAACTTTTCGCCGTCCCGAATCAGCTAGTGCATTGGCCGACATCACAAGTGGAGGGGTCGCGGCCATGATGCGGGTGCGGCTGAAGGCCGACGGGCGGATCGTTGAAATCCTGCCGGACGGCAGCGAAAGAACGGTCGATCACAGCAACCCGGCGCATTTCGTGCGCCAGGTGCGCGCGCGCTGCGGGCTGACGCAGGCGGCGTTCGCGGAAAAGATCGAAGTGCCGATCGAGACCGTCCGCAACTGGGAGCAGGGCAAGCGCCAGCCACGTGGACCAGCGCGCGCCTTGCTCAAGCTGATTGATCAGGCGCCGGACGTCGCCTTTGCCACGTTGGGCAGGCGCCGCTGACGTCTCACTCGGCAGCAGCAGGCACCGGCGTGCGGGACGACGGCCGCGCAATCCGCATCAGGATATACATCGCGATCAGGACAGCGACGTAAACCAGAAGCTGCATCTCCGTCGGGCGTTCGGTGTAGCCGATGAGGATGTGCAGCAACTTACCGACGATGCTTCCTTCCGACAAAAGCCACGACGTGTCCCAGACCGTTTGACCGAGCGACTCGACAACACCGGCGCTGTTGAGGAACTGCACGGACTGTGCGGCCATGCCCGCCGCGAGCAGGGCGATGAGCCAGGTCGTGACGGAGAAGATATGCCGGCTCGGGATTGCCAGCAGGCCGAAATAGGTCAAGGCCGTGAAAGCGGCGCCCGCCGCGATGCCGAGGACACCGCCGACCAGCAATGCCGAGGCAGACGTCCCCTGCAACATGATGCCATAGAGGAACAGCACGACCTCGGAGCCTTCGCGCAACACCGCGAGACCGATGACAATGGCCAGGGCTGTTAACGGTCGGCTGCCTTCGCTTACCGCTGCACCGACACGCCGCATCTCGTCGGCGATCTCGCGGCCATGGCGCGCCATCCAGGCGTTGTGCCACATGAGCATGACCACGGCGATACCGAGCACGCCGGCATTGAACAGCTCCTGACCGGAGCCCTGGAATGCCTCCGAAATGACGCCGGCAAACATGGCTACGACTCCGGCGCCAAGCACGCCCGCAACAATGCCGATCGTGACCCAGCGGCCGCGGCCGACGACACCGCGTGTTGCAGCCATCACGATGCCGATGATCAACCCGGCTTCGAGAACTTCGCGAAAGACGATGAGGAGTGCGCCGAGCATGATTATTCCGCTACGAGCGTGCCCTTTGCCGTGGCCTCGTGAAACTCGCCGACAAAGGGATAACGGCCCGGCTTAAGCGGACCGACCCGCACCACCGCTTTCGATTTACCCGGTATCACTTTCTCGACTTTCATCTCATGGCTTTCGAATTCTTCCGGCGTCGGGTCGTCGTTGACGACCGTGATCTGCACGCGCTTGTTCGCCGGCACCTTGAGTTCCGTCGGCGTGAAGCGGTGATCTTTGATGGTCAATACATATTCCTGCGCGCGGGCGCTTGCAGCCCCCATGATAAGCAGCCCGGCCAATCCAACAAGAAATAGTGTTTTGCGCATTCGATCCTCTCTTCAAATAGTGATCTTCAGAAACGCAATAAATGCCGATCGCGCAATAGGTTTCTTTTAGTCTTGAATTATTCCAATGTAAGAACCGTGCGGAAAAGCTTGCGCCCACAGATAATGCTCTGGTTTGAAACTTTGCGTGGTCTTTCGCCACAGCTGGTTAATGCCCGCATGGAAACCCCCGTTGGCACCGAGGTGACGGCGGGGCATTCTTCACGCCCTTCCGCCGACCTCATACCCAACGCTGTTGCAAGGAGACTGTGATGCAAGTGGTTGAAGCTCATGGCGCCCGCATTCCAACAATTGGTCTTGGCACCATGACCTTAAAAGAAGACGTCTGTGTGCAGGCGGTCAAAAAGGCGCTGCAAACCGGCTATCGCCACCTCGACACCGCGGCGTTCTACGGCAACGAGATGGAAAATGGCGAGGGCCTGCGTCAGTCAGGCACCAAGCGCGAGGACGTCTTCATTTGCACCAAGGTCAGGCAGGGCGACCTGATGCCCGATGCCTTTGCCAAGGTGCTCGACCAGAGCCTCGCAAACCTCAAGCTTCCTTATGTCGATCTCCTGCTGATCCACTGGAACAATCCTGACATTCCCTTCAAGCTCTCCGTGGGCGCGCTCTGCAAGGCGAAGAAGGAAGGCAAGACCAAGCACATCGGTGTCGCCAATTTCACGACGACGATGCTGGACGAGGCCTGGGCCGTGACGTCGGAGCCACTGGTCTGCAACCAGATCGAGATGCATCCCTTCATCAACCAGGACAAGGTGCTTGCCGCCTGCAAGAAACGCGGCATGGCGGTGGTTGCCTATTGCCCGATCGCGCGTGGAAAGGTGCCGGGCGCCGAAGCGCTCGAACGCATCGGCAAGGGGCATGGTAAGACCGCTGCGCAGATATCGCTTCGCTATCTGGTGCAGATGGGTGTCTGTTCCATCCCGCGCACCGCAACCCCGGACCATCTGAAGCAGAACATCGAGGTGTTCGACTTCAAGCTTTCGGATGCCGAGATGGCGGAGCTCAAGAAGCTCAACGCGACCAATATGCGCGTCGTCAATCCGCCGCATGCGCCGAAGTGGGATACGCCGTGAAGCGAAGCGGGATCGCGGCCGTTGTCCTTTGCCTCCTGGCCGCACTGCCGGCTAGGGCAGAGGACGACAAGCCGGACCCGCGCGATGCTGCGGCGATCGAGAAATGCATCAAGGCCAAAACCGGCCGGAACTGGGCGTGGGAAAGTTGCGTTGGTATCGTTTCAGAGCCGTGCATCAAGGACGAAATGGCAATGCCGCCGTCCGAGGTCATGGCCTGCTACGAGCGCGAGCGGCTCGTGTGGGACAGCATCCTCAACGACAGTTTTCGCCGCCTGCGTGCAAAGCTCGAGGACAAGCAGGTGCGCAAGATGCGCGAGATGCAGCGGGCCTGGATCACATCGCGCGACAAGAGCTGCGAGTTTCTTTACGACTTTTTTGAAGGAAGCATGGCAAATCCGATGATCGCGGCTTGTCAGACCCGCGAAACCGGCCGGCGGGCGCTGTACCTTCGCGGTTTCGCCGACGATCGCGACGGCAAGTAAAAACGCATGCAATTCGTCGACGCAAAAGGATTCAAGATTCCGATCGTTGGTCTTGGAACCTGGGCTTTGCGCGGCCGCGACTGCGCGCGGCTGACCGAACAGGCCATCCGGATCGGCTACCGGCATATAGATACCGCGCAAATGTACGACAACGAGCGCGAAGTGGGCGAGGGCGTTCGCGCATCCGGTTTGCGTTCCGAGGTCATGGTCACGACCAAGGTGCAACCGACGCTGCTGGCGCCGCACGATCTCGAGCGTTCGGTCAAGGAAAGCCTTGCCCGGCTGCGCCTCGAGGTGATCGACTTGCTGCTGATCCATTGGCCGAACCCGCGCGTACCGCTCGCGGAGACGCTCGGCGCCATGGCCAAGATGAAGCGGGAAGGCTATGCGCGGCAGATCGGCGTATCGAATTTCACGGTGGCGCTGCTTGAGGAGGCCAACAAGGTTTCAAGCGAGCCGCTGGTCTGCGACCAGGTCGAATGCCATCCGTTCCTGAATCAGGACAAGGTCATCGCCGCTTGCCGCAAGGACAAAATGGCGGTCGTTGCCTATAGTCCGATCGCGCGCGGCGGAGCCAAAGGCGACAAGTTGCTGGAGAAAATCGGCAAGGCCTACGGAAAGTCGGCCGCGCAGGTCTGCCTGCGCTGGCTGGTGCAGCAGGGAATTATCGTCATTCCGCGCACGAGCAGGGTCGAGCGGTTGGCGGAGAATTTCGCGCTGTTTGATTTCGAGCTGAGCGATGCCGAGATGCGGGAAATCGCCGGGCTCGCGCGCCGCGGCGGCCGCATCGTCGATTGGACTTGGTCGCCGAACTGGGACTGACCTTCAGAAGAATCCGAGGGATTCGCAACCGGTGCCGGCATGGAAACTTTGTTTCCATCGCCTGCCGGGAATATCGATGACATGCACCGATCCATCACCCTGACAAGCGACGAAGAGCTCGTCGCCGCGGTAGACCATATCCATCGGCTGGCTGCCGACCTTGACCACAGTTTGGTCGCGGAACGACTGATCGATCAGGCTCACGGTATCGCTGTTGAGGCTGGTGACGCCGAGCACGCGCCAGTCGGGGCTGTAGCGGGCAATCTGGGCGGGCTTCGGCACGTCCTTGAGGCGAACCGTTTCCCTGACGCTTTGCGTCCTGGTGTTGATCAGAAACAGAACGGGCTCCTGGTCCGACACGACCGTCACCGTCGCGCCGTCGCCGGAGATTGTAACGCCCGCGAGCGGATGCGGCGTTTTGATCTTCCCGAGCAGCCTGCGGTTCGGGAGGTCGATGACGGAGACCTCGCCGTCTTCTTCGTTCTCGGTGTAGAGCCGCTGTCCGTCTGGCGCGATGATGAGACGGTGCGCATTCGTCGAGCCGGAATCAATCGCACCCACAACCTTGTTCGTCGCTCGGTCGATGATTGCGACCACCGCGGTGTTCTCGCAGGTGATGTAAATCAGTCCGTCGGGACCGAGCTTCAGCGTATGGGGTGCAATATAGGGACGCAGGTCGATGTCGGCGGCACGGCTGCGCTTTTTGAGATCGATGACGCATAGAGTGTGGCCGGGGTTCGGATTCCGGCCGTGGATGCCATCGCCATAGATCGGCACATAGGCAAGCCCGGTCTCGGGCACGACGAGCAGCTCGTGAACGGTGCGCTGGAAACCGTCGAGGACCTTCTGGGTCTCGTAGGTCACAGGATCGATGAACAGGATCTTGGCGCCCATCTTGTCGACGCCGATCATTCCTTGCGTACGCCCATTTCCCGCCATGGCGCCAGCCCCTTTCGATCGAGTTCGCACTCATTAGCATGCGCCGCGGCAAATAGTGTAGGGAAGGGCGATGAATACAGAAACGGCCCTTGTTCTGTTCTCCGGTGGGCAGGATTCAACCGTCTGTCTGGCCTGGGCGCTGGAACGGTTTTCGCGCGTTGAAACGATCGGGTTCGATTATGGCCAGCGTCACGCCGTCGAGCTCGGCGTTCGCGCGCGGTTGCGGGAAAAAATGTCGGCGCTGAATACCGGCTGGGCTGCGCGGCTTGGCGACGACCATGTGATCAAGCTCGATACGCTTGCGGCGATTTCGGACACCGCTCTGACGCGGCAAACCGCAATCGAGGTTGCCGAGAGCGGGCTCCCGACGACATTCGTGCCCGGGCGCAACCTTGTTTTCTTCTGCTTTGCCGGTGCGCTGGCTTACCGTCGCGGCGCCCGCCATCTCGTCGCCGGAATGTGCGAGACCGACTATTCCGGTTATCCGGATTGCCGCGACGACACCATTAAGGCCATGCAGGTCGCTCTCTCGCTCGGCCTCGACAAGCGTGTCGCGATCCATACGCCGCTGATGTGGATCGACAAGGCGGAGACCTTTGCGCTCGCAGTCGAGATTGGCGGTGAGGCATTTCTTGATCTCCTGATCGAAGACAGCCATAGCTGTTACCTGGGCGACCGCGGCAAGCGCCACGACTGGGGCTATGGCTGCGGTACATGCCCGGCCTGCCAATTGCGGGCGCAAGGATTTGCCAAGTTCATGAGCCGAAGAAAGTCATGATCGATAACGAGAGACGGAAAAACGTCGAAGGCACCATTTTTCTTGTGCTGTTCTGCCTGACGATACCCGCAGCGAACTGGATGATCGGCAACATAGGGACAGTTTGCGTGCCCAAAGGGCCGTGCCTTGTTCCGGTCGCGCCCGGCGTGATGGCGCCTTCGGGCGTCCTGATGGTCGGCGCTGCTCTTGTCTTGCGCGACCTTGTGCAACGGCGGCTTGGCGTCGAATTCGGAATCGGCGCGATCATTGCGGGCGCTGCGCTGTCGGCGGGTCTAGCGCCGCCTTCGTTGGTTCTTGCTTCCGCGACTGCATTTCTGCTGTCCGAGTTCGCGGATTTTGCGGTCTATACGCCGCTTGCGCGCCGGCGCCTGGTCGCGGCGGTGGTTGCCTCCAGCGTTGCCGGACTTGTCGTCGATTCGATTGTGTTCCTCTGGCTGGCGTTCGGGTCACTCGATTTCCTGTTCGGCCAGATCCTCGGCAAGCTTTGGATGGTGCTGCTCGCAATCCCGTTCGTCGCCTGGATGCGGCGCCGTGACGAGCGGCTTGGCCTGAACCCCGCGTGAGGATCGTCATGGCGTCTGCTCTCGAAATTCTCCGCAATGTAACGACCGGCACCATCACCACGATGCTGCTGAAGAAGGGCATTCGCCGCTCCTGGATGGCCGGCGCGATGCCGTTCGGTTTTTCCGGCAAGCGCGTTGTCGGCCCGGCCTTCACGCTCCGATTCGTGCCTGTCCGTGAAGATCTCGCAACACCCGAAAGCTGGTCGAAGCCGATTTCCACGCGCGGCGCCATCGAAGCCATGGCCGAGCATTGCGTGGTGGTTGCCGATGCGATGGGCGTGACCGGTGCGGGAATATTTGGCGACATCCTGTGCATGCGCATGGTCAAGCGTGGCGTAACCGCGTTGATCACTGACGGCGTGATGCGAGACAAGCACGGTGTGCTGGCCACCGGCCTGCCGGTCTGGTGCGCGGGTGTTGCTGCGCCGGCCTCAGTCAACCAACTCACATTCGTTGGCTGGAACGAGCCCATTGGTTGTGGCGGCTGTGCGATCTTTCCGGACGACGTCATCGTTGCCGATGATGACGGTGCCGTGGTCATTCCCAAGGACCTGGTCGACCTCGTCGCCAATGAAGGCGCCGAGCATGAACTGCTTGAAAGCTGGCTGGTGCAGGAGGTAGAGAAGGGCGCGAAACTGCCCGGCCTCTACCCCCCCAATGAAGAAAACAAGAAGCGCTACGAGGACTGGAAGAAGAAGCGCTGATGTTCTTCATTCTCTCGAAAACGCTCGTCTTTATTCTGCTGCCTTCCAATTTTTTGCTGCTTCTTGCGCTTGCCGGCGTGGTGTTGCTGGCGACGCGCTGGCGACGCGCAGGGCTGCGCATGGTCGTTGGTGCCGTCGTTCTGCTCGCAATCGTGGGGCTACTTCCGGTTGGGACTTTCCTTATCCATGCGCTGGAAAGCCGTTTTCCACAATGGGATGCCGCGCGTGGCGCCCCCGACGGAATTGTCGTGCTCGGAAGCACAATTTCGCCGAAGCTCTCGAGCGCGTTTGGTGAACCGGTTTTCAACGGGGCCGTGTCGCGCCTGCTTGGCACGGCAAGGCTGGCGCGCGCCTATCCAAACGCACGCATCGTGTATTCAGGCGGCGAGTCGAGTGTTTTCGGTAACGGCATGCGCGATACCGATTTCGTCCATCCGGCCCTTGATAATTTGGGCGTCGCGCGCGAACGAGTGCAGCTCGAAACGCAATCGCGCAATACGGCTGAAAACGCGGCGTTTACAAAGCTGCTGGTAGATCCAAAACCGGGCGAGCGTTGGTTGCTAGTGACATCCGCACGGCACATGCCACGTGCAATTGGCTGCTTTCGGAAGGCCGGTTTTCGCGTCGAGGCATATCCCGTTGGTTGGCAGACTGCGCGCGATCTGGACCTGGAGTGGGAAAGAGGATTGTCGGTTGGCCTGGGGCGTCTCGACGCCGCCGCGTATGAGTGGATTGGTCTGTTGGCCTATCGGTTGAGCGGACGAACGGCGGAACTATTCCCGTCGCCGTAACAAGAGGTGCAAGCATTAACGTTTGCGCACCTTTCGGCAGAACACGTCGTAGATTGCGCCGATGATGATGCGCGCTTCTTCGCTCGCGAGTTTGTAATAGATCGCCTTACCATCGCGACGGGTCGACACCAGGCCATCCGCCCGCAGACGCGCGAGCTGTTGGGACACCGTCGGCTGGCGAAGACTGAGCAGTTCCTCGAGTTCGCTGACTGACTTTTCGCCCTCTGCCAGTATGCAGAGAATCATCAGGCGGCTTTCGTGCGCGAGCGCCTTTAGAAAATTGGCGGCTCGCGTCGCGTTCTCGACCATCTTGTCGAGTTCGCTGGCGCGGCTTCGACCTTCAAGGTGATGCAATTCCATACGTACACCAACAAATCTGTTCCGGTGCGGCCTGAATACAGACGATCAACAATCAACGTGCAACTTAAATCGTTCGGTCAGCTGCGTTCTCGGCCCGTTCCATCAACATCCAGTTTCCGGATGAGTACGCCGAGCAAACCCCAGAAATGGTCTTCGCCGGGATAGCCGCGAATACGACCGACTTCGCGGCCTTTGTGGACCAGCACGAACAGTGGTGCGAGCCGCTCCACTGCAATGAAATTCAGATCCTTGGGCAGTGGATCATCGATGTTGACGCGTCGCAAGGGTGCACGCTGGCCTTCCGCAGTTTTTGCATAAACAGGCGCGATTTCCCGATCAAATGTTTCGCACCAAACGCAGCCGGCCTGTTCAAACATTATAAGTTCCGCAGCGAATGCGGTTGTCGTGCAAAAAATGACGACCGTCGCCCACAAAACGACGCTGCGAGAAAAAAATTCCAGAATTTGTGACGACCAAGCCAACTTTATTCTCTCGTGCAAACGAACGACGAAATGAACGACGAGCGAAGCCTGCCAAACATAGCACGAAGAGATTAAGGATCGTCAGCCGAAGCGGAAATCGAGCAAATTATCGAATGAACGCAGTTCGATCAGAACGCGGTGGAGGAGGTCGGCGTCGCGCGTACTGATTGCCTTTGGAACGAGCTCCAGGCTGGCTTTGGCCCCGTCAATCAGACGGCGGAACTCCGGCATTTGGCGCATAGATTCGCTGGCGATGCCGTCGCAGCGACTCAGGGCGGCGCTATAAGCCGATGCCTTGCTTGTAATGCCGCTGGCCATATCGGGCCTGCTCCAGTCGAGGGTCCGGTCGTTGTAGACCATGAGCGCATCCATCGCGGCATTCGCATCGCGCACGCAATCGGCCAATACGACAACGCCACTCGCCTTGCGCAGGTCGTAGAAGTCCTTCCGGATTGCATTGAGCCCGTTGCGTGCGGCATCGAACCGCCCGGTCTTGAGCATGAGGTCGACGCCAACCAGCCGCGCGCTCACGAGCGTGAACAGATTGGCGTAATGTGGATTTTCACCGAATGCCTCTGGCCGGTCGCCGGCAAAGCGCTCGGTGAATATGACCCAGGCATTACGCATGCGGTCGATTTCGAGCGAGGCGAGGTCGACGTTTTCGGTCCGGAGATAGCCGACGGCAATGCGATTGTGCTTGCTGATAGCTTCCATCGCCGCATTGAAATCGGCGAGGTCCGCGGCGGCCCGCGATTCGGCCAGCCCGCCGACGATCGCGGCAACGAGACATGCAATACGGGCAAACCAGGCAGTCACGGCATTTCACCGGATTTTGACGCACGCCGGAACGGAACTAAGAATATAAGCATGACCGCGGCGGGCGAGGAGACGCCTTTGCCGTTGTGGTTTACGGAATGCGACCATGATCGGACGGCGGAATTTATTGATTGGCGCAGCGTCTTTGGCAGCGGTTGCCGCGTCACGCGCCCGCGCCGAACAGCCCATCCTGACCGATGACGGGCTCTACAAGCAGCCCTGGTTTCTGGAGAGCTTTCTCGACCTCGCGGACGACCTTGAGGGTGCGCGCAAGGAGGGAAAGCGTTTCGCGATCATGTGGGAGTTGCGAGGCTGTCCGTACTGCAAGGAAACGCACCTTGTGAATTTCGCGCAGCCGCGAATCACCGACTATGTGAAAGCCAACTTCGAGGTGCTCCAGCTCAACATCATCGGATCGCGCAAGGTCACCGATTTCGACGGGGAAGAATTGTCCGAAAAAGCAATCGCCGCCAAATACGGCGTGCGGTTCACGCCGACATTCCAGTTCTTCGGCGAAGGCGCGCTGAAGGATATGCTGCCGGCCAAGCGCGAAGTCAGCCGGGCGTCCGGCTACATGCTGCCCGATGATTTCCTTGCGATGTTTCGCTACGTGAAGGAAAAGGCGTACGAGGGCAAAAGCTTCCGCGACTATCTCAAATCGCGCCAAAGCTGAACGTCCCATCCTTCGAGAACGGGATCGGCGGGAACTATATTCTTATTTATGAATATGATTTGAATCGCATGCCTGCGGCCGTTATGGTCCGGGCTGGGCGGGGCAGGCAGCTGTCCCACAGTGGAGGAAATCGGAATGCGGCAACTATCCCGTCGCGACGCATTGGCGCTTGGCGCTTCAGGTGCGGCGCTCACTGTCACAGGCTGGAGCACGGGCGCATCGGCTGCGGCCAAGGAAGCGGCCGAGCAGATCGAGAAGTTCACCGGCGGCAAGACGGCCGAGAAGGGGAAAATTTTGATCGAGCTCCCCGAGATCGCCGAGAACGGAAACACGGTGCCTCTGTCGGTCACGGTCGACGCGCCGATGACCGCCGACAATTATGTCAGTGAAATTCTCATCGTTGCCGACGGAAACCCGAACCCGGGTGTTGCGACCTTTCATTTGTCGCCGTTGGCCGGCAAGGCTGAAGCGTCCACGCGCATCCGCCTGGCGACGACCCAGAACATCATCGCGGTTGCAAAAACCAGCAAAGGTGAATTCTTCACCGGCCAGAAGCTGGTGAAAGTCACCATCGGCGGCTGCGGCGGCTGAGGACAACGAAAGAACCGGGAGACAATCATGGCAGAAAAGCCGCGGCTCAAAATTCCGAAGGAAGCGAAAAAAGGTGAGGTCATCGAGATCAAGACCCTGATGCCCCACGTCATGGAGTCTGGTCAGCGCAAGGACAAGGATGGCCAGACAATTCCGCGCAAGATCATCAACAAGTTCGCGTGCGAATTTAACGGCAAGCCGGTGTTCGCGGCCAACATGGAGCCGGCGATCGCCGCCAATCCGTACCTGCAGTTTCATGCCAAGGTGGAAGAGAGCGGGACGTTCAGGTTCACCTGGACCGATGACGACGGCACCGTCACTACCGCGGAAGAAAAAATCACCGTGAGCTGACACCCGGCGCGCCAAGCTGCAGGCCGGACAACAAAAAAATGGTTGGGAGGATCTGATGAGGCGTGGAGGGGTTCTGGCAGGGGCTGCGGCAATCGCATTGCTTGCGGTAGCCGCTGTGCTTGTGGGCGGTCCGATCGCCGGTGCGCAGTCCAAAAAAGAAGTGCCGCTCGAGACCAAGGGCGATGCGTCCGAACGTCCGTGGAAACGCTATGCCGGTTGGCCCACGCGCGACTATTCGAAATACAACACGATCGGCAACCTCGCCACTCCGCCGGCCCCGAAAGAGCCGCGCAAGATCGCCGGGCCGATTGCCGGTGACGCAAAAAAAGGCGCCGAGATGGTGGCTGACCGCAACCGTGGCGGTTCGTGTCTCGCCTGCCATGTGATGGGAACCGCGGGCGGCGCCAATTTGCCCGGCAACGTTGCGCCAGACCTTTCGGAGATCGGCAACGCCGGCCGCGAGGACGAGTGGCTGTTCAACTACATCTATGATGGGCGCGTCTACAATCCCGATACGGTGATGCCGCCGTGGGGAAGCCACGGCTTTTTCAGCGATCAGGAAATCAACGACATGGTTGCATTCCTGAAGACGTTGAAATCACCGGCTGCGTTCAAGACCGAGCTCGACGACCCGACCAAACGGCCGCCGCCGGTCGAGAAGCGTGACAATCTCGACCCGATCGAAAATCCCGGAATGTGGGCGGTCGACAAGGCGCAGGAGCTTTGGAAGCAGAAGAGCTCGATTGGCTTCTCGTGCAATACCTGCCACAGCGACCCGCAGACAGCGTTCAAGACCTGGGCTGCATCGATGCCGAAATGGGAGCCGCGTCTGAACAAGGTGCTGGGCGTGGAGGAATTCGTTACGCGCCACGCCAAGGCGACGACCGGCGCCAACTGGCTGATGGAGACAGACGACAATCTCGCGATGTCGGTTTATCTGCGGTTCCTTGCCAATGGCGAGCCGATCAAACTCGATGCCAGCAGCGCTGAAGCAAAGGCCGCGCTCGAGCGCGGCAAGGAACTGTCGCAGCGCAAGGTCGGCCAGCTCAACATGGCCTGCACCGACTGCCACGGCAAGGTCGCGAACCGTTGGATCCGCGGCCAATGGCTCGGCGAGCCGAAGGGCCAGTATGACCATTTCCCGACCTGGCGCACGAGCCTGCTGAAGGTCTGGGACATCCGTCAGCGGTTTCAGTGGTGCCAGGTCAACATTCGCGCCGACGAATTGCCGCCGGATGCGAAGGAATATGGAGACCTTGAGCTGTATCTGGCTTCGCAGAACGAGGGTCAGAAGTTGAGCGTGCCGGGCATCCGGCATTGAGCGGATTTGGCCGGACTTAACCGTCGGGAAATTCTTCAGGTCAGTGCCGCGGCCGCCGCGCTCGCGGCCGGCGACGGCCCGTTCACGCGCGCCATCGCGCAGCAACGCCTGACCGAAGCCGACCTGCTCAAATTCGACGCGGTCGGCAACATCACGCTGCTGCATGTGGCCGACATTCACGGCCAGCTCGTGCCGGTCTATTTCCGCGAGCCTTCGGTTAATCTCGGCGTCGGCGAGGCGAGGGGCCAGCCGCCGCATCTCACCGGCAAGGACTTCCTCAAGCGCTTCGGCATTCCGGAGAAATCAGCCTCGGCCTATGCGCTGACCGACCAGAACTTTGAGGCACTCGCCAAATCCTACGGCCGGATCGGTGGGCTCGACCGGCTGGCGGCGGTGGTCAAACGTGTGCGCGCCGAGCGCGGAAACGACAGGGTCCTGTTCCTCGACGGCGGCGATACCTGGCAGGGCTCGCTTGGTGCGAACCGCAGCAAGGGCCAGGACATGGTCGACTGCATGGCCCTGCTCAAGCCGGATGCGATGACCGGCCACTGGGAGTTTACTTACGGCGAAGCGCGGGTCAGCGCGCTGATCAAGCAACTCGGTTTTCCGTTTCTTGCCCTCAACATCCGCGACACCGAATGGAACGAGCCGGCCTTTGAGCCAATGAAGTTTTTCGAGAAGGGCGGTGTGAAGGTCGCGGTGCTTGGCCAGGCTTTTCCCTATACGCCGGTCGCCAATCCCCGCTGGCTGATGCCGAAATGGTCATTCGGCATCCGTGAAGAGGATGTGCGCGCCAATGTCGACAAAGCGCGCAAGGCGGGTGCCGAGCTCGTCGTGCTGCTGTCGCACAACGGCTTTGATGTCGACCGCAAGCTGGCGGCGCGGGTGTCGGGCATCGACGTGATCCTGACCAGCCACACGCACGATGCACTGCCCGAGGCGATCAGAGTGGGGCAGACTTTGCTAGTCGCATCCGGCAGCCACGGGAAATTTGTCTCACGGCTCGATCTCCACGTCCGGGGCGCCGCCGTCAAAGGGTTCCGGTACAAACTGATTCCGCTCTTCGCCGACGTCATCAAGCCGGATGCAGAGATGGCCGCCGCCGTTACCAAAGCGCGCGCGCCTTATGTGCAAGAGCTTTCGCGTGTCGTTGGCCGCGTGGAATCGCTGCTGTACCGGCGCGGCAATTTCAACGGCACGTTCGACGACCTTATTTGCGCGGCGCTCCTGAAGGAGCGCGATGCCGAGATCGCGCTGTCACCCGGCTTCCGCTGGGGCACGAGTGTCCTGCCGGGCCAGGCGATTACAATTGAGGATATCCACAATGCCACGGCCATCACCTATCCGCAGGCCTATCGCATCTCGATGACAGGGGAGCGCCTCAAGGAGGTCCTCGAAGACGTTGCCGATAACCTCTTCAATCCCGATCCGTATTATCAGCAGGGCGGTGACATGGTTCGCTGCGGCGGGCTCGGTTACGCGATCGACATTTCCAGGCCGATCGGCCGGCGCATTTCGGCGATGACTCATCTGAAATCAGGCAAGCCAATCGAGGCAAAGAAGGATTACATCGTTACCGGCTGGGCAAGCGTCAACGAAGGCACGGAAGGCCCGCCGGTGTGGGACCTGGTCGAGCGGTATGTCGCGTCTTTAAAGTCGGTGCGGGTTGCGCCGAACACGCGCGTGAAAATTTCCGGGAATTGAGGCGAAGTCTATTACATTCACAAAATAGAATGTGATAAGAGCCTACCTGATCGGTTTGCAAAGAGGGCGCATGACGGACCCGACCGAAAAAGACGGCTCGACCCGGCGCCGGTTTCTTGCGGGCGCGGCGGGGCTTGCCGCCGCCGGCGCAAGCGGTGCACGCGCGGAGAATACCAAAAATCTTCCTCCCAACGTTCCAGGCTGGACACGCCAACTTGGCGACGGCGTCGGTGTGCGCGCCTACGGCAATCCGTCGAAATACGAAAAGGAAGTCATCCGCCGCACCGTGCCCTGGCTGACGGCGACGCCGGAATCCTCGGTGAGTTTTACGCCGCTGCACCAGCTCGACGGCATCATCACGCCCAACGGACTCTGTTTCGAACGCCACCATGGCGGCATCGCGGAGATCGATCCCGGCGACTACCGGCTGATGGTGCACGGGCTCGTCGACAAGCCGCTGATCTTCACGCTGGACGATCTCAAGCGGCTGCCGCGCATCAACAAGATCTATTTCCTCGAGTGCGCCGCCAATTCGGGCATGGAATGGCGCGGGGCCCAGCTCAATGGCTGCCAGTACACGCACGGCATGGTGCATTGCGTGCAGTACACCGGCGTGTCGCTCAAGCTGCTGCTGCAGCAGGCCGGGTTGAAGCCGAACGCCAAATGGATCATGGCGGAAGGCGGCGACGCCGCTGCGATGAATCGCTCGATCCCGGTGAACAAGGCGCTGGACGATTGCATGGTCGCCTATCGCATGAATGGCGAGATGCTGCGCCCGGAGCAGGGCTATCCCGTGCGTCTTGTGGTGCCGGGATGGGAGGGCAATGTCTGGATCAAGTGGCTGCGCAGGCTGAAAGTCGGCGACCAGCCTTGGTTCACGCGCGAGGAAACCGCGAAATACACCGACCTGCTCGAAAACGGCAAGGCGCGCCAATTCACCTTCGTGATGGACGCCAAGTCCGTGATCACGTCGCCGTCGCCGCAGGCGCCGGTCAGGCAGAAGGGGTTCAACATCCTCACAGGGCTCGCCTGGTCGGGCCGCGGCAAGGTCAGGCGCGTCGATGTCTCGCTGGACGGCGGACGCAACTGGCGCACCGCGCGTATCGACGGTCCGGTCCTCGATAAAGCCTGCGTGCGCTTCTACTACGAATTCGACTGGAAGGGCGAAGAGCTGCTGTTGCAGTCGCGTGTCATGGACGAGGCCGGATACGTGCAGCCGAGCAAGGACGCCTTGCGCAAGATCCGCGGAGTCAACTCGATCTACCACAACAACGGCATCCAGACCTGGGCGCTGCGTGCGGACGGGGAGGTCGAAAATGTCGAGATCGGCTAGATCGCCGCTCGCGCTCGCATTGGTCCTCGCGTTAGGCGGATCTGCGTTCGCGCAGGGCAAACCTGAAACACCGCGCAACTACGGTATCGGTCATGTTGCGACCCCTGAGCAGCTTGCCGGCTGGGACATTGACGTGCGGCCGGACGGGCAGGGCGCGCCGCCCGGCCGCGGCTCGGTGAAAGACGGCGAGAAGGTCTACATGGAGAAATGCGCCGCCTGCCACGGCGAGTTCGGCGAAAGCGCGGGACGCTGGCCGCAGATCGCGCAGGGCAAAGGCACGCTCGCTTCGCACGATCCGGTGAAGACGGTCGGCTCGTATTATCCGTACCTTTCCAGCGTCGTCGACTATACCCGCCGCGCCATGCCGTTCGGCGACGCGGGCTCGCTCACCAACGACGAGCTCTATGCGGTCGTGGCCTACGTGCTCAATCTCAACGACATCGTTGACGAGAATTTCGTGCTCTCGAAGGAGACCTGGGCGCAGGTCAAAATGCCGAACAGCGGCGGCTTTTTCGATGACGATCGCGAGACGAGCGAGAAAGCCTTCTGGAATCCAAATCCCTGCATGAAGGACTGCCGTGGGCCGGTGGCGATCACCGGGCGCGCGCTGTCAATTGACGTAACCCCCGACGAAAAAACGCAAAAACGCGGAGTGGAATAAGGCCTTGAGTGCCGCGTCAACCGGTCGCAGCCACAAAAAACAAAAATAGCAGACGCTGCTACATCAGAAGCGAAGAGGAGAGGAACGCCATGCCGGGGACGACGGCTGGGCGATGCACTATGCATTTTTCATGGCCAACTAGCCACGTGAGCGGAGTATGCCTGTTGGCGATCGCCGCCGGCGTGACCGCGGGCTATGGTGCCGATGCCGAGCTTGGCCGCTACCTTTCTTCGGAATGCATGACCTGCCACGGGACCGCGACAAGCGACACCACGATTCCAAACATCTTCGGATTGGGTCAGGCGCGCTTCGCGGAGGCCCTGAAGGCCTACCGCGCGAAATCGCTGCCCAATCCGATCATGCAGACAGTCGCCGGTCGGCTGAATGATGACGATATCGCTTCGCTTGCGCTCTTTTTCGAAAATGCCAGGAAACCAAAATAGCCGCGGGGGGTGACTATGACCGAAATGACTCGCCGTAACTTCAGTCTGTTCGCGGGGGCTTCGCTTGCGACGCTTTCCACCCCGCTGTTTGCGCCATCGGTTTTGGCCCAGGCCAAGCCGCGCCTCGTTGTCATCGGCGGCGGACCGGGCGGAGCCACCGTTGCGCGCTATGTCGCGAACGAGTCATCCGGCGCGGTCGATGTGACGATGATCGAGCCGCTGAAAACATTCACGACCTGTTTCTTCTCAAATCTCTACGTCGGAGGCTTCCGCGACATAAAATCCCTGCGGCACAACTACGACAAGGTGCGCAAAGGCGGGGTTAACATCCTCCAGGTCATGGCGGGCTCTATTGATCGTGATAAAAAACAGGTTTTAGTCGCCGGTGGCGCCCGCGTTCCTTACGACCGGCTGGTGATCGCGCCAGGCATCGATCTCAAATGGGACTCGGTGCCGGGTTATTCCGAAGTAGCCGCGCAGATCATGCCGCACGCCTGGAAACCGGGCGCCCAAACCGAGCTGCTGGTCAAGAAACTCAACGCGCTCAAGGACGGCGACCTGATCGTCATGATCGCGCCGCCGAATCCGTATCGCTGTCCGCCTGGCCCGTACGAACGGGCCTCGATGTTTGCCCACGTGCTCAAGAAAAAGGGCCACAAGAAATCGAAGATCATCATCGTCGATCCGAAACCAATGTTTTCAAAGCAGGCCGTGTTCATGGAGGGATGGGAAAAGCACTATCCCGGCATGATCGAATGGCAGGACCCCAAGATCCACGGCGGCATCAAGGGCGTGGATCCGAAGACGGGCCAGGTGAAGACCGATCTTTCCACCTACAAGGCGGCGCTCGTTAACGTCATTCCGGCGCAGATGGCCGGAAAGATCGCACGCGACGCGGGCCTCGCCGATCAGTCCGGCTATTGTCCGATCGATCCGGAATCGATGAAGTCGAAGGTCGACCCGAACATCTTTGTTGTCGGCGACGCGGCCATTCCCGGCGATATGCCGAAGTCGGCATTCTCCGCGAACAGCCAGGCCAAGGTGGCTGCAATGGTGATCCGCGCCGAGCTCACCAAGTCGCGCGCCTTCCCGGCGCGCTATTCGAACACCTGCTGGAGCCTGATTGCACCGGACGATGACATCAAGATCGGGGCCAACTACGAGCCGGGCGATGGCAAGATCAAGCAGACCACTGGTTTCGTCAGTCAGAAAGGCGAAGCGGCCGATATCCGCAAGCAGAACTACAAGGAGTCAGTCGATTGGTATAACGGCATCGTGGCCGACGTTTTCGGCTGATTGAATTCCGTCAGGCTGACTTTGCGACGAAACGGCGGCCCGTTGGCCGCCGTTTTGCGTTGCCGTGCGCTTTCGCCTATGAACAGCGCGGGGTTTCGCTTATCAACCGGGAATTCATGGCCAAGCTCAATCTTTCCATTGCCGTCGGCCCATATGACCGTACGCGGGCATTGATCGACGGCACCGTGCAGATCGACGGCGTCAAGCCGGCCTGCATGACCCTTTCACCGGAGGAAATTTTCTTCCGCGCCTTCCGACAGGCGGAATTCGATATCTGCGAGCTTTCGCTGTCGAGCTTCACGGTGAAGACCGCGCAGGGCAACTGCCCCTATGTCGGAGTGCCGGCCTTCGTGTCGCGCGCCTTCCGTCATACGTCGATCTATGTGCGCACCGACCGCATCAAAAAGCCTGCCGACCTGAAAGGCAAAAAGGTCGGCCTGCCGGAATACCAGCTGACGGCAAACGTATGGGCTCGCGCGATCCTGCAGGACGATCACGGCGTAAAGCCGTCGGACATTCAATGGGTGCGTGGCGGCATCGAGGATGCCGATCGTCCGGAAAAGATCAGCATCAAGCTGCCGCCCGATGTGAAGCTTGAGGACGCGCCGAAAGGGAAATCGATTTCCACGCTGCTGAGGGACGGCGTAATCGATGGGTTTATCGCCCCGCGCCCGCCGTCGGTGCCGAAGGATACGCCCAATGTGGGCTGGCTCTTTCCGGACCCGGTTGCTGCTGCAAAAGACTATTACAAACGCACCGGCATTTTCCCGATCATGCACTTGGTCGGCGTGCGACGCACATTGGCCGAAAAGCATCCCTGGCTGCCGGGCGCGGTGTTCAAGGCTTTCGATCAGGCCAAGAAAGTGGCGCTCGAGCAATTGAGTGACACTTCCGCGACCAAAGTGAGCTTGCCATTTGTCGAGGAGCGCCTTTCGGAAGCGCGCGCGCTGATGGGCGACGACTATTGGTCCTATGGGGTCGCCGCCAATCGTAAGACGCTCGAAACGTTCCTGCGCCATCATCACTCGCAAGGGCTCTCGTCACGGTTGGTGACGGTGGAAGAAATGTTTCACCCCGGCACGCTCGAAACCTTCAAGCTCTAGGACTTCGCCATGGCCACAATTCGCATCATGAGCGGCGGCGCGCCGAAGGAGATCTTTCTGCAGCTGACGCCCCAGTTCGAGCGCCAGTCCGGCCACAAGGTCGACTACGTCTTTGCTGTTATGTCGGCGTTGCGCGACAAGCTTGCCGCCGGTGAGAAGGCGGATGTCCTGGTGATGCCTACCAATATTCTCGACGGGTACCAGAAGGACAATGTCGTCCGCCCGCAGGGCCGCGCGATCCTTGGCCTCGTGAGCGTCAATGCGGTGGTGCGCACGGGCGCGGCGAAACCGGACCTCTCAACCCCCGAGAAAGTCAAGCAGGCGATGCTGAATAGCCGCGCCGTCACCCATGCGACTCCCGGAGCGACGCCAAGCGGCACGCACATGGGAAAACTGATCGAGCAGCTCGGCATTGCCGATGCGATGAAAGACAAGATCATCCATCGACCGGCGCTTGAAGGCGGCGTACAGCTTGTCGCGAGCGGGGAGGCCGAGATCGGCTTTTATCCGAAGAGCGAGGTGGTCAACGCCGACGGATTGACCGTCGTCGGCCCGTTACCGGCGGCGATCCAGCTCACCACCATCTATGGTGCTGCCGTCACAGCGGCGAGCCCGGCGCCAGATGCCGCCACGGCGTTTATCAAATTCATGACTGACCCGGCGCACTGCGCCGCCTGGGTTCACGCGGGCTTCGATCCGCCTGCCTAAGCCTTCGGCGCTTTGAGTTTCACGTGGATGTTCTTTTCCTGCGTGAAGGCGAGCATTTCCTCGAAACATTCCTCGCGCCCGAGGCCCGACTGCTTGAAGCCGCCGAACGGCGCGCCGAGGAAGTGCTTGCTCACCTCGTTGATCCAGACATAGCCCGCCTGGACCGCGAGCGCGGTGCGGTGCGCGGTCGAAAGATCGTTCGTCCAGATCGATGCGGTGAGGCCGTATTCGACCGCATTCACGGTCGCGAGCATCTTGCTCTCGTCGTTCCACCTGAACACCCCCAGCACCGGCCCGAAAATTTCCTCGCGCGCGATTCTGTTCTTGTCGGTGACGGCGAACACCGTCGGCTCGATATAGAAACCGCCTTTGAGGGCTGGGTCAGCTGGCGGTCCTCCGCCGGTGATCAGTTGCGCGCCTTCGCTCTTGGCCGAATCGATGAAGCTCATCACCCGGTCGAACTGCTGCTTGGATACGATCGCGCCCATGGTGGTTGCAGGATCGGTCGGAATGCCCGGCTTGTAATATTTGATCTTCTCCTTCACGCGCGCGACCACGGCGTCGTAGATCGCCTCATGGATGAAGGCGCGGCTGGTTGAGCCACAGGACTGGCCGCACCAGGTGAAATTCATGCCGCCAATCACGGCACCTGCGACCTCGTCCGGGTCGGCATCGCAATAAGCGATCAGCGCGTTCTTGCCGCCAAGCTCCAGCATTGTCCGCTTGACCGTGTCGGAGGCTGCTTTCATGACCGCGCGTCCGGTCGGCACGCTGCCGATCAGCGCGATCATTGCGACATCCGAATGGCTGGCGAGCCTTTGGCCCGCCTCGCGCCCGCCCGGCACCACGTTGAAAACACCCGGAGGTAGCAGGCCGCCGATCAGTTCGGCCAAGCGCAGCGATGATAGCGGCGCCTGTTCGGGCGGCTTCACCACCACGGTATTACCGACCGCAAGCGGAGCCGCCGACTTGCCCGCGCAAAACATGAACGGGTGATTGAAAGGGATGATGCGGCCGACCACGCCCAAGGGTTCGCGGACGGAGAAATTGACGACGTCCGGACCCATCGGAATCGAGGCACCCTTCATTTCAGTCACGAAGCCTGCGAAAAATTCCATCTGCGCAGCGGCAATCATTGCGTCGCTGACCATTTCCTTGACCGGGTTGCCGCAGTCGGCGGCATCGATCATCGCGAGTTCATTGGCATTCTGGCGCAGGATTTCGGCAATCCGGCGCAGGATCTTGGCTCGCTCAAGCGGGAGCACGCGCCGCCATTCGGCAAATGCCGTTTTCGCCGTGGCCACAGCCGCGTCAATATCCTCGGCGCCGGAATCGGCGACCTTGCCGAGCGACTGGCCCGTGCCGGGGCTGATCGTGTCGACGAAGCGGCCGGCTTTCGGCTCGTGCCAGGCGCCGCCGTAGTAAGCACCGCGGTTTTTCGGCAATACGACGGCTTGCGCGGAAGCGGCCTGCGGGGAAACGGCGGTGGTCATGGCGGCACCTGTTACTTACGTGGCGAAATCTGAATCAGCTCCGCGATCTGCTCTTTGGTGAGGGGAGCAGGAATGAACTTCAGGTTCACTGCCTCCGGGATCAATGTATCGAGGCCGTGAATCTGATCGGGGTTGACGAGGCTCTTGGGGAAGAACTCGTCGCGCACGCGTTTGGCCAACGGTTCGGAGACCCTCGCGAATTCCGCGTAATCCGTCATCACCTGCGGATTTGACGAGTACAGGTAGTCGATGCTCTCGCGATAGGCCTTCATGAAGCGATCGATGACTTCCTTCCGCTTCACCAGGGCGTCCGCATTGGCCACCAACACGCGGATTGTCTGACCGCGCACCAGCGCCGCATCGGTCGCGCGCGCAACGAGATGGATCTTGCCTTCTTCCATTTCCTTGAGGCCGAACGGGGGCGACGCCCAGCCGACGTCGACCTGATCAGTCATGACGGCAGTGAGCGTCGCGCTCGGGTTGCCGGTCGGCTGCGGTGTTGCCGTCAGCTTGTATTCGTCGACGAAGGCCCGGACAATGCTGTGGGTTGATGACCCGTTGGTCGAAAAAGCGATGGTACGGCCGTTGGTGTCTTTCAGCGTCTTGATGGCCGGGTTCTTGGCGTACCAGTAGTCCGCTGCGCCCGTTGCCTGTGCGCCGATGATGCGCACCGGGGCGCCCTTGGCGTAAGCGGCCATGGCGCCGAGCGTTCCAACGGCGAGGCCGAGATCGACACTGCCGGAAATCACGGGCTGCAGGGTCTCGCCGCTGCCCGACGTATAGATCATCTCAAGCTGCAGGCCATGCTTCTTGAAGATACCGGCCTTGTCGCCGAGATGCGTGATCGCGGTGTCCCAGTTGCCGCGCTGACCGATGGTCATTTTCACCAGATCGTCGGCTGCGGCCGGCGCCGTGAACGTCGCCAAAGCGATCGCTGCGGCGGCAAATCCAACCACGTGTTTCATGTATCCTCCCGGTTTTTTGAACGTCAGTTTCTTTTTATGCTTTCGAGCCCACCAAGACGGCCCACCAGTGCATTGGCGCCAATCGCCAGCACGAACAGAACGATCAGCATGGCATACATGCGCGGCATATCGAAGGTGCTGTAGGCATTGATGATCAGAAAGCCAATGCCCTTGTTCGACAGCTTGGTTTCAGCCAGCAGCGTGCCGATCAGCGCGACACCGAGCCCCAACCTGATGCCATTGATGATCGGGTGCCGCATCGCGGGCAGGTAGATTTTCATGACCATCTGCCAGGTCGAGGCGCGAAAGCTTTTGCCCACGCGGATCAGCACCTTGTCGATCTGGCGCATGCCGGCCGCGACCGAGAGCGCGACGGGAAAGAAGCAGGAGAGGGTGCCGAGCGCGATCTTGGAGCCCGGGCCCACGCCAAACCACATGATCATGATCGGGAAGAAAATGATCTTCGGCGTGGGGCCGAGATAGTAGAGATATGGCTCGAATGCTTTCGACAAAAAGCGGTTGGCGCCGAGCAGGATGCCGACGGCGAGACCCGAAATCCCGCCGATCAGGAGCGCGGTTCCGATTTCGGCCGCGGTGACGCCGAGGTTGAAATAGTAGTCGCCGTGCGACAACAAGTCGTAGAGCGCTTTGCCGATGGCGAACAGCGAAGGCACGACGTCGCGATAGAGCCAGCCGGAATGGGCAAGGAACTCCCACATCGCCAGCACCGCAAGGATGATCGCGATACGCAGCAGCGTAACCGGGCTGACCAGCGGTTCTGCGGTCGCGGGTCGCGTCAATCGATCGGTCGTAGCCATCGCTCGGCCTTTTCCAGAGTCATAAAGAACAGCACGCTCACCAGGATCACGAAGCAGATCGCCGCATAGGTACCGGCAAGGTCGTAGCGCTCGGCCAGGTCATTGATGAGCTGACCGAGGCCGCCGTAGTTGATCAGGAATTCGACCCCGACAATGTTGATCAGCGCGAAAATGAGACCAAGCCGCACGCCAACAAAGATCGTCGGCAGCGCCGCGGGAAACATGATCTTCCAGAACTGCTGCGTCGGCGTCAGGTTGAAGCTACGCCCGACATTGACGAGGACCTTGCGCGTGTTCGCCATGCCTTCGATCGTCTTCAAAATGACCGGCGGCAGCGCGGCGAAAAATCCCATCATGATGATGGTCCAGGCGTTGCGGCCGAAGATCACCATGAACAGAGGATAGGCCAGCACCAGCGGCGCCGCCGCCATGGCGGCGACCCAGGTTTCGCAGGCCTGCTGAAGAAGCTTGATGCGGTGCATCAGCACGCCGCCAGCAATGCCGAACACCGTGAGCATAACTCCGGCCGTCAGGCATTCACCGAGCGTCAGCAGGAACCGGCTGAACACATGTTCCTCGACGATCACACG